>Ga0265297_10000064_pt1 | contig 388443 bp, 386 predicted proteins | sample Munlanlwell13791_FD_192502 | JGI IMG/M metagenome (GOLD analysis project Ga0265297, IMG submission 192502) | Leachate microbial communities from a municipal landfill in Southern Ontario, Canada - Leachate well 137-91 | ecosystem: Engineered > Solid waste > Landfill > Unclassified | place... | reverse complement strand
AAAAAGCAAACGACATTTATATTGTCAACCCCAATACCACGATCACGAAAAATATTGAAATTCCTTCCCTGGACCCCAACGAAATAAAATCTATTATTGATCTGCAGGCCGGACGCCATACTCCTTATTCACGCGAGGAAATTATCATTGATTACGTGAATATCGGGGTTTATCAGAGAAACTACAGCAAGGTTCTTCTGGTGATCGTTAATCGCAATGTTCTAAAAAATCAGCTGCTCATTTTAGAGCAGTCAGGGCTAGTCATTGAGAAAGTATTCTTTACTTCTGAAAATATAGCACGATTTTATTCTAAGGCTCTTAATCTTGTCGCGGCGGAAACTCCGACGGGGATCATCAATGTTACGGCAAATGCTACTGATTTTACGGTTGCTTTTAAAGGAACGGTTATCGCTTGCAGAAATATTCCGGTCGGTGCCGCTCAGCTTATCGCGGAAGGGCAGCCGGCCCGAGATAAGTTTATCAGCGAACTGAAGAAATCCATTGAATCTTACCAAAGCGAAGATATCGAAAAAGCCCCGGACACGTTTGTATTGACGAGCGATCATAGTTATTTAAAAGACTTACAGCCTTTTTTAAAAGAATCGCTTAGTAACAATGTGAAGATCGTTCCGTATTTTGATAATCTTAAAATTGATCCCATGGCTCGTAAGGTTATTGCGGAGACAAATGGCGAATCATTTCTAGACGTGCTTTCGCCGATCTTGGCTTTTGATGAATCTCGCATTGACTTGATGCCGGAAGAATTACGCTTGCAGAGAACTCTGGAAGGCCAAAGAAAAGAATTAACGAAGTTGGGCGTTTTTGCCATTATCTTTCTTATTCTGGTTGGGGTTATATTTTTCAGTAAGGTGCAAACGAAGAATTCTTTTTTGATTAAATTAAAAAATACTCACGAGCCTAAACGCAAAGAGGCGCAAGTGCTAGAGAAGATATCCTCGAAAACAAGAATAGTTAAAGATTACCTTAACGGCCGCATGATCGGACTGGAGGCTTTAAATGAGCTTTATCGCCTTGTCCCCGAAGAGATCTACCTGAGCAGTATTTCTATGGATGACCAGGGAGTTATTACTATTCAGGGGACTTCAGAATCAATGTCGCGCGTCTTTTCCCTGGTGACAGACCTGGAAAATTCCGACTTATTTAAAGGTGTTAAAACAAAATCAACAACGGCAAAAAAAGAGCGCGGCAAGGATGTGGCAGCGTTTGAAGTTGCTTTTCGTTTAGAGAGCGCAAAAGATGAAGAAATTGCGGCGGAAGAAGAAGGCGGAGTTCCCGTCGAACAAGCTCCTTAAAGAGTAAAACCTATGGTTACAGATTTCATATCTAAGCTTTCGGAAAAAGAGAAAAAGATCTTATATATCGCGCTTGGTTTTGTTGTCCTGGCGATCTGCGATCGTCTTTTTCTGGGGCCCGCATTGTCTAATTTGAAAGTTTTAGATGAAAGTATTCTTGAGCAAGAGGGGATCATAAAAAGTGATTCACGATTCTTAGCTTACAAAAATAAGATCTTAAAAGAAAATGAAGTGCTGAGCCCCTTTTACGCGCAAAAATCGCAAACAGAAGAAGAGATCATCGCGTCATTTCTAAAACAGCTTGAAATATTAGCAACAAGCGCGAAAATAAATCTCGCCAAAGTTAGCCCTGCTGACTCAAAGCAAAAAAAAGGATATGTGGAATATTATGCAAGCTTAGAATGCGACGGGCGCCTAGAAGATGTGGTTAAATTTATGCATGCGGTTGATGCTTCGGATGATCTGTTAAAAATATCAAAGATCTCGATGGCTCCTAAGCGGGCAGGGTCTGAAGAGATCAGCGCGTCTATGACCGTTGTTAAGCTGATCTTAGGAACTCCTGCGACTGAACTCGAGGAATTGAAGACCATTGAATCAGGGGCTGAGACTGGCAGCTCCGGTAAAAAGGTCAGTGGCAAAGCGGGTGAGTCGGGTAAAGGGCAGCAGGTCAAAGAAGGCAGTGGTTCTGAACAGAAACTTTCGGAAAGAATTCAGATGAAGAAAAGCGTGAAAGCGCTTGAGCGAGAAGCAAAGCCGGAAGAGGTAGAGCCGATTAAGCCAAGCATATTTGAGAAAATAACCGGGCAGGCAGACGAGGCAGAGGAAGAATGAAGAAGTATTTTATGATGACCGCTCTCATGCTTTTTGCTTTTTTTGCAGGATCTTTGGCTTTTTCCGCGGAAGATGCCCTACGGGATCCTAAGGCGATCTTTGAGCAAGCTAATAAGCTATACAATGAAAGCCAGCTTGATAAAGCTATTGAGCTTTACGAGAAATTGATCGATATGGATTCTAATTTTGCGAAAGCATACAACGGTTTAGGATTAGCTTATCAGGCCAACGGGGTAAGTCCGGCTGAGGTGGTTTGGTATTTTAAAACCGCGACGGAGATCGATCCTCAATATAAAGAAGCCTTTGAAAATCTGGCCAAGGCTTACTATGGTATGGGTGATTTTCCAAAAGCAGAAGAGGCCTGTAAAAAAGCTTTGGAGATCGACCCGGATCTGGTCAGTGCTCAGTTTTCCTTGGGGTGGATCTATCTTTTGGGTAAGTCGCAGCCGGCACAGGCTATTTATTATTTTAAGAAAGTTCTTGAAAGGGCCAAGATACCGCTGGTGCATTATGGGCTAGGTATTGCTTATTTCATGAACGATCAAAGTGAATTAACCCTGGAATCGATTACGAACTTGCGAGAACTTAGCCAGGACGATTTGGCGACCAGGCTTGAAAATCTAATTCGCGGCCATTATCCTGTTCCCGGAGAAGAAGGCCCCCTGGTTGATATTCAGCCTTTTCCGGTCCAGGAAAAAGGCGTTTTGGTTAGATCCGGAGAGAAGAAAAAAGTTGTTGAAGAGCCTCCGAGTAGTTTTGGAGGGGTTACAAAAATACGGGTCAAAGGGAAAATCTTGCCTCCGGAAAAATCTCAACTCGAAGAGAAGAGAGTTCTGGAATATGGCGAGAATCCTCCGCCTTCTGCGCCTCGACGACGTTCAGCACCGATCAGCACAAGAATTGGCGTCCGGGGCAATGTTAGTCTAGAAAATCCTCCTGACACAAATCCCCAATAAAGTTATTTTTAAAATTGAGTGTCTGCCGTAAATTTCTTCCAATCGACTTCAAAAACAGATATTTTTGTCCGGCCGGTCAGATCTTGCTCTTTTGTGAAGGGTGTAATGTATCGTAACCCTTTGCCATCAAAAAAGTAGAGCCGCATAAGAAGTGAATTACCAAGCCGCGGGTCAAGAAAAAGGCAAGAGTAGCGATTTTTTTCCTGGAACAATAAAACCGAAAAAGATAAATTAGCATTAGCGAATTTCTTTTCAATCACGTCATTATTTTCTAGATAGAAAATGCTTTGTGGGATCCCTATCTTTGATTGCTCGGATATCAAAGCGCAATTCATATCGTTTAAGTTTATTCTTAAGCCGTTAGGGAAATGCACCACATTGTTCAAGACGGCGCGCTGGACAAAAATTTCGCTATAGTTTAGAGGCCCTCCGATGGTGTCCCATAAAAAGCGTATGTATTGCGGCGAGTTACGCGGCGGAACTTGTTTTAATAGTTTCTTATCAGCGCTTATTTCTTCCATCTTTTTGAAATTCCATCGACCCACAAAACCCAATTCTAGATTTTTTTCGACCATGTCATTGTAAAGAAAGAAATATGATGAAGGGGGAAGAGCATGTGTTAAGGATAGTAAATGCTCAACTTGTTCTTCGGTTAGAATGTCCCCAAGAGCTATAGCGGCATCGCGCGCGTTAAGCGATGTAACTTGATGGATCTTTGCAACAGCAACGGAAAGTTTTATTCCGAGGCTTTGTAAATATTCGCTTGCCTGGTTTGCGCTGTTATTGATCATTCGTAAAATGCCTAGAGCTTGCCGCTCATTTTGACTTAAAAAGACGTTGGCAAGCCAGTAAGCCTGCGGATTGTTGATGGTCGCTCCGTCAAATGTGACGCGCCGCTGAGCCATCGAAGTAATAAAATGTCCGGGCGGCCACCAGGAGTTAACGATGCTTTCTTCGGGAGTATCAGATCTTATTTTGGTCAATGCCTTATCCCATATTGCGTTGAAGATCGGCCTTTGTTCTAAAGAAAAATTATGCGCGGTTCGAATAGAAAAAAAGAGCATTGTGCACAGCCCTAAGGAAATGAAAGCATAGAAAGTTACCTTAAAAGGCAAGAAAGCTAATTTTGCGGCAAGAATATTCCTTGATCTTTCAAAAGCATATTGTAATCCATAAGGAAAAAGGATGCTAAGCGCAATAAGCGAAAGCAGCGCAAAACGTTCGGCGCGTAACGCGATAAATAAAGAAAAAAAGAATAAAAAGGCGATAGCAATGAATTTTAGCGGATCTTCTTTTTTTGAGGCCCTAAAAGCTCTGATGCCGTATCCGACAAGCCCGAGGACGGCGAATGAAAAGACGGCTATTCCTCCGTCCAGTGAAATAATATTGTTGAGGGAAGTTTTCTTAAGTTCTCCGACGCTGATAAAAAGATCCGGCCAAAGCCTTAATTGAGGAGTTAAGAAATTCTTCAGCGCATTCCAGCCTTCCAGAAAGAGAATGAAGAATTCTTTGGCTCCGAACGTGACCCCAATGCCAACCAAACTCGTTAATTGCACGATAGCAAGATAGAAAAAAAGATCTTTTGTCCGCAGTTTTTCTTTTTTACCAAAATGGTTATAAATGAGCATTGCGATGCTTGCCAAAAAAATAATGCTTAAGATATAAACCCATCCTTGCCAGAAAAATGCATAAAGAGTAATTAAAGAGGAGCAGGCGACGGCGATGCCAAAAGCCGATTTGACTTGGTTTTTTCTTAGGCGGTCTATTCCTAGAAATAGGAAAGCTAAGATCAAGGGAGCGAAAAAGACATTATAAGGGTCGTTGTCGTACCAGCCCCAAGCACTTCGTTGAAGGAACATGGGAGAAAGCGAAAGAAAAATGGTGCCGAGGAAAGAGGAGATCCGGCCGCATCCCAGTAAGTTCCATATCATAGAATAAGGGATGAGGCATAAAATAAAGAGAACGATCGGGACAAAACCAACCGCTTGCATAAGTTCAATGTTGCGGTTAAAAAAAGAAAGTATTTTATAAAACCCAAATCCCACGAAGGGATGCAGTGTGAATGGTTCCCAGTGTTCTGTGGGCGCTAGCATCAACTTGTTGAGGTATTTGCTTCCTTTAATGGTGTCGGCGATTTTTCCGGTTCGAACGATATTTCGAGTCAGGGAAAAATAGTAGTAAGGGTCGGCTTCTAAAAGATAAGGCCCGTTATCGCGGTCAGTTTCGGTCAGGTCAATTTCTTTGGCCATTTTATCAATGCTAAGGCGGACATTTGCCTTGTTTTTCCGAACGAGTTTATTGAATTCCTCCTCGGCGATTTGATTTTGCTGCGAGGGAGGCATTTGGGGGAATTTTTTCTGAATATCGTGTTGAGTGGCGCTTTTTAGGCGCGTTACGACGAGTAAGCTGGCTTTTTCGCTGGCCGCGGATGAGGTGTAGTTTAAAAATGGGTAGAGCCGGAAATAAACTCCGATCGCCGCGGAGCTTAAAAAGATCAGGACATAGATGATGATTTTCTTGGCGGAAGAGCTGAATATGTTTTTCATAAATGTTTTTGAATCTTCCTTAAGGATTTGTTGGATGGCTTAAGAATTCAAGGTATCTTTTCTTTATCTGGTTGGACGGAATAATAAAACTGGAACGATCTTTTGTTTTTTGTCCCGCAACGATGAGCCCGACCAAGTGGCCTTTGGTATCAAAAACCGGCCCGCCACTGTCGCCGCGGTATAAGTTCATATCAACTTGCAGAAGAGCAGTTTTAGCATCGTCAGGTTGTTGCTCAGATGCGTGTGAGCCTATCCCAATGATCCTTCCTCCGGAAATTGTGTCAGTAAGAAGCTCGGAGCCGCCGACCATTACAACCTCATCATCTAATTTTATTTGGTCAGAATCGGCGAATTCAATGACTCTCAGAGGATGTGGCGCCGTAATATGCAAGAGGGCTAGATCTTCTTTTTCAATGATGCCTAGAATTTTAGCGGGAATTTCTGTTTTGTCATCCAAGGTTACGGTAACTCGCCCTGACTGCTTAACGATGTGCGCATTGGTGGCGATAATGCCTCGAGGGTCAATGATGACGCCGGAACCGTTTCGATTGTATTGTGCTGTTTTTACGTTTCTAAGGACGATGATCCGTCCGGATTGTTTGTCAAAGGCGGCTGCGGGGCGCTGGTCCGACAAAAGCCCGGCATTTTCGGATTGAATAGTGACGATCGAGGGAAGTGTGTTTTGTACGGTTTCAATGATGGATGGCTGGGCCAGGGCAGATTTCGACCATGTATTTATTGTCACAAGGAAAAAAATAAAAAGAAATAAAGTATTTCTGGTCATTAGCGTATTAGAAATGAATTTTTGCTTGAATAACTTCTCCCATTGTACTCTACGAAAGTTTTTAGTTCAAGAATCGTTTTTGATATTGGAAGAGAAAATTAACTTAATTCTTTTGTGGTTTAAAATCTTGCCTAATTTTGTTTCAATGTTATAATACTTTCGCTTTTTTGAAATTTAGGGCCATTAGCTCATCTGGTAGAGCATCTGACTCTTAATCAGAGGGTGGCAGGTTCGAGTCCTGCATGGCCCACCAATATCCGTGAAAATACCAGAGAATACCAACAGAAGGAAGATCATTGTCTGCCAAGCCTTTTGATATTGCCGCATTAAAGATAAAAGCCGTACAGCTGCGCAAAGAAATCCTCGAAACACTTTTCTGTTCCGGTTCTGGCCATCCCGGAGGGTCTTTATCGGCCGTCGAAATCTTTTTAACCCTTTATTTTTATAAATTAAAGCACGATCCGAAAAATCCTCGCTGGGACGACCGTGATCGGCTCATTGTCTCGAAAGGGCATGTTTCGCCGGTTGTTTACGTGACCCTGGCCAATTGCGGCTATTTTCCAAAAGATGAACTTAAAACATTTCGAAAATTGGGCAGCCGTTTGCAGGGCCATGTTCACACAAAAGTTCCTGGCGTGGAATTTAGTACCGGCTCTCTAGGTCACGGGCTATCGGTCGCTAATGGGATCGCTTTGGGTGCCAGGCTTTTAAAAAAAGATTTTAGAACATATTGCGTGATGGGCGACGGCGAAATTCAGGAAGGTTCCGTTTGGGAAGCGGCGATGACCGCGGCGCATCACAAGATCGACAATCTATGCGCTATTGTTGATTGCAATAAAGTTCAAGAAAACGGTCCGACGAATGAAATTAAGAGTTTGGAACCATTAAAAGCCAAATGGGAAAGTTTTGGCTGGTTTGTTTTGGAGGTTGACGGCCACAATTTAAAAGAATTAAAAGACGCGTTTGATAAAGCAGATACGATTAAAAACAAGCCGACAGTTATTCTTGCCAACACCATTAAGGGGAAAGGTGTTTCATTTATGGAGGGCCAATCCAAATGGCACGGAAAAGCTCCTAATAAAGAACAACTCGAAGCGGCTCTCAAAGAATTAAGCGAGGGAAACCATGTCTGATCTTAAAATGATCCCTACGCGCGATGGTTTTGGCGAAGAGTTAGTTGAGTTGGGTCATAAAAATAAAAATATTGTTGTTTTGTCCGGTGACCTGGAAGACGCGACACGCGCCGAATATTTCAAATTTAAATTTCCGGAACGATTTTTCAATTTAGGGATTACTGAGCAAGATGTGGTCGCAACGGCGGCGGGCTTAAGCTGTGTGGGATTTATTCCGTTCGCAACTTCCTTTGCGGTTTTTCTTACCAATCGCGCGTATGATATGATCCGCTTGGATGTCTGCTATAACAACTGTAATGTTAAAGTGGTCTGTTCGCATGCGGGAGTTACGGTGGGAGAAGACGGGGCATCAGCTCAGTGTTTGGAAGATTTTGCGATCATGCGCGTTTTGCCTAACATCGTTGTGCTCTGTCCGGTTGATACCATTGAAGCGCGCAAGGCAACACGTGCTATTGTTGATTTTAAAGGCCCCGTTTATATGCGCACCAGCCGAGCGCCGTTTCCGGTTTTAACGAAAGAATCAGATTCTTTTACCATTGGTAAGGCGAATATCCTCAGAGAAGGTAAAGATGTCACACTCATTGGCTGTGGATTGATGGTTCATGAATCTCTCCAAGCCGCCGAGCTTTTGAAAAAAGAAGGCATTGAAGCTCGCGTCATTAACATGCATACCATAAAACCCATTGATCAAAATGCTATTATTGAATCAGCTAAAAAAACCGGCGCGATCGTTACTGCCGAAGAACATCAGATCAACGGCGGATTAGGAAGCGCGGTTGCCGAAGTCTTATCCCAAAATCATCCCACACCTTTAGAAATGGTAGCTGTTCACGATTCATTCGGAGAGTCCGGAGATCCGCAAGGGTTGCTCAAGAAATATGGGCTTAAAGACGTGGATATTGCCGCTGCCGCCCGAAAAGCCATTAAAAGAAAATAGGAGGAAATATGCCCAAGACCACAATTACGCAGTTGGCTAATTTTGGTCAAAGCATTTGGCTGGATTATATCAGCCGGTCCATGATCAAAAGCGGCAAGCTTAGAGAATGGATTCGTCTAGGTTTGCGCGGCATGACATCTAATCCTACTATTTTTAATCAGGCCATCAGCCAAAGTGCTGATTACGACGAACAAATCGTTAAATTAGCCGGGGAAGGAAGAAATACTTTTGAAATTTATGATGAACTAACAACTCAAGATGTGCGCGATGCGGCGGACGCATTTCGCGGTATTTATGAATCAACCAGTGGTTTGGATGGTTATGTTAGCCTTGAGATCGATCCACGTTTAGCAATGAAAGCGCAAGAATCCATTGATGAAGGCGTGCGATTGTTCAAGAAAGTTGGGCGTTCTAATGTTATGATCAAAGTTCCGGCGACATCAGCCGGATTTTTTATTGCGGAAGAATTATTGAGCCAAGGGATCAATGTTAATGTAACTCTTATTTTCTCGCTGGATCAGTATATCCAGACAGCGATGGCGTTTGTCAAAGGAATGAGCCGGCTGGGCAATAAAAAGATCAATTTAAACTCAACACACTCAGTTGCCAGTGTTTTTATTAGCCGTATTGACACGACGGTTGATAAACTGCTTGAGCAAAGAAGTGCCGACGAATCTGATCTTAAACTTAAGAATAAAATCTTAGCTTTGCGGGGGCAGGCCGCTGTTGCTAATTCAAGGCTTATCTTTCAACAATTTGAACAAATATTTTCTGAGAAATCGTTTGGGGCTTTATCTAAAAAACATGCAAAACCTCAGCGCGTTCTTTGGGCTTCGACAGGGACGAAAAATCCGCAGTATAGTGATATTAAGTATGTTACAGAACTTATCGCAAAGCCAACGGTTAATACATTGCCGGAAAAAACCCTGCAAGCATTTCTAGATCACGGTGTCGTAAAAGAAGCTTTTGTGGAAAGCGCAAAAGAATCGCAAAAGATCATTACGGCGCTAAATAAGAACGGCATTAACATCAATTATGTTTGTTCTCAGCTCCTCTCCGAAGGTATCGCGGCTTTTGAAAAGTCATTTAACGAGCTTTTGGCTTCTATTGAAGCAAAGGCGCGCAGTCTATGCGTCAAATAAAAGAGGTGGGCAGTGCCTGAAATAGAATTGCATCTTCATCCGATGCTGGTTCATTTCCCGATCGCGCTTTTTCCAAGCGCCCTGATACTTTATGTTTTTGGGATTGTTCTAAAAAAAGAAAATTTTCGGCAGGCAGCTTTATATGTTTATATTCTAGGAACATTGCTAACACCTTTAGCTGTTGTAACCGGGCTTGAGGAAGCGCAAGAATATGGCTTGAAGCATCCTGTTTTTTATGCGCATCGTTTTTTTGCTTTTTGGGTTTTGGGCCTTTCTTGGGTGTCGTTACCTATTCTTTGCTTTATCCAAAGGAAAAAGAATTCTTGGTTTAAGGCAGTGTTTTTGGCGTTGCTTATTTTTCTTACCGGCTTTGTTATGGTTGCCGGCTATCATGGCGGGCGCTTAGTTTATGAATTTGCTATTGGCATTGAAAGCCACTAGAGCCGTAAAATTGCAGTAAAATCTGAAACCCGATTTTCATAAAGAAAATCGGGTTTTTGTTTTGATTTTCTTAAACCCTTCGCTACAATAATACTAGTATAAATATTCAACCTATGCCCAAACTAACAAAAGCGCGCATTAATTCTGTAGGTATTTCTTCATCTCAAATTTCTTTTATATTCTTTTATGTTCTCATTATTCTTCTTTGTTTTCTTTTGAGTTGGTTTTTTGTGAAATTCATCGGAGATCATGAAAAAAAGACACAAAAAGCCAATTTTCTTTCTCAGGTTAGGATTTTGGCTGCAGCTGTCAGAAATGACAGCGTGCAGAGTTTAACTGGTAGTGAAAATGACTTAATAAAGCCAGAATACCTTCGCTTAAAAGAACAGATGACCCAGGTTGTTAAAGCCAATCCAACGCTACGTTTTGCTTATTTGATGGGGAAAAAGGATGATAAGGTCATTTTCCTTGTTGACGGAGAAGACCCGGATTCTCCGGACTATTCATCTCCGGGAGAGGTTTATGAGGAGGCTTCAACGGAGCTTCGTGCTTTGTTTACTGGCGGCGATGGATTTGTCGAAGGGCCTTTAACTGATCGCTGGGGAACGTGGGTTTCCGCGCTTATTCCGCTAAAAGATGCTGAGACAAATGACGTGATCGCTGTCATGGGGCTTGATGTTGATGCGTCAACGTGGGAACGTGATATTATTTCTCAACAAATTGTCGCGGGGGTCATTTCATTCTTATTTTTCTGGGTTTTTATTATTTCTTTCTTCTCGGTTCGCCAACAGAAAAGAATGATCAGAAAGTTAGCGATCAGTGAAGAACGTTTCCGCCATATGGCGGACGGGACCGGTGACTGGATATGGGAAACCAATACCGATGGGATGTATATGTATTCAAGTCATGCCGTTACGGATGTCCTTGGTTATGCGCCATCAGAAATTGTCCAAAAGAAATATTTCTATGATTTTTGTTTTCCGGAAGATCGCGAACAGGCCATGCAGAATGTTGTAAAAACCAGAGAAAAAGGGGATTTGGTCATTGAGGAGATAGGCCGTCGACGACACAAAGATGGCCATGAGGTCTTCTTGGAAGTTAAGGGATTTGCCATCCACAATAGCCGAGGACATATTATCGGTTACCGGGGGGTTGATCGGGACATTACAGATTTAAAGAAAAAAGAGCGGCTTATTGAGGAAAATCAAAAGCAATTAGAGCTTGCGAACAAAATCTTAAAAGATAATCAATCCGCTCTTAAGGGGATGGTCAAAGACCTTGAAGTTGCGAATAGCGAGATCAAGGAAACACAAAATCAGCTGATCCAAACAGAGAAAATGGCGGCGGTCGGTGTCTTGGCTTCTGGCGTAGCACATGAAATTAAAAATCCTTTGGCCGTTATCTTGCAGGGCATTGAGCGCCTTGAGAAAGTCCTTCCGGAGAAAGGCACAAAGGGTTTTGAATATATGACGATGGTTAGAAACGCCGCGGTTAGAGCCAATAAGGTTGTTAACGCGCTTTTAAAGTTTGCCCGGTCATCTCAGCTTGAGCTAAAGCCTATCAATGTTCGCGATGTTATTGAGCCTGCGGTACTTCTTATTGAAAGCACAGCCAAAACCAACAATGTGAAAGTTACCTGTCAATATCCTCCGGAAGATTTCTTTGTTATGGGAGACGGAGTTATCTTGCAGCAAGTTTTCTTCGATCTCTTTGCTAACGCGATCGATGCCATGCCGCAAGGAGGAGAAATCACCGTCGTGGGTTATCCTCAAACATCGTCCGCTTTGCACGATGCGGCTGAGAAATTTATTATTGAAGTGAAAGATACCGGGACAGGCATTGACCCGGAACATCTTCCGTTCGTTTTTGACCCGTTTTTTACGACCAAGGAACCTGGGAAAGGGACAGGGCTTGGGCTCAGCACGGTTTATTTGATCTTAGAGCGGCATCAGGGGTCTATTCATGTCGAAAGCAAGCAAGGTCAGGGAACAACATTTTTTATTATGCTTCCGATGTGCACAGAGCCGCAGGAAAAGAAAAAAAATATCAGCGGAGGAAAATAATGGCTGATCCGATAAAGATTGCCTTGATCGATGATGAAGCGGACCTAGGGTTTTTGGTCAAATCGAATCTGGAGGAGACCGGAAAATTTAGTGTTTCAACTTTGTCGGAATCTGAAAAGGCCGAAGAATTCTGCAAGAGTGAAAATCCGGATATCATCTTGATGGATATCGTGATGCCAAAAAGAAATGGGGTAGAGGTAGCCAGTCTTCTTAAAAAAGATCCTGATACGGCGAAGATCCCCATTATTTTAGTTAGCGGCTTAGGTGAGATGGTTTATCAAAAAAAACAAAACAAATGGAGCTGGATGCCTAATCGTCCTGTCGTTCAGAATCGCGGTAATATTGTCCGCGAGAAAGACCCTGATCGCGCGATGGCGATCTATGGGGTCGATGGGTATCTGTCAAAACCATTTAACACGGAAACATTGGTTGCCTTGATCGAGGAAACATTAGCAAAGAAAAAGCTGAGGGAAAGCGAAGAGGGTTCCCAGTCGGAATAATAAAAACTAAATCTTAAAAGGAGATAGGTATGCCGGATAAGAAAAAGATTGTTCTAATTGATGATGAAGCGGATTTGTGCCTTTTGGTCAAAGATAATTTAGAGGCGACAGGTGAATTTGAAGTTGTCACGACGATAAATCCTAAAGAAGCGGAAGATATTTGCCGCAGAGAAAAGCCAGATGCGGTTTTAGTGGATAACATTATGCCCGGACGAAGAGGGTCAGAAATTGCCAAGGCCCTTAAGCAAGATGAGGAGCTTAAGAATATCCCTATCGTTATGGTAAGCGGAAAAGGGGAAATGGTCTATTCTAAAAAGAAGAAGCAGTTTCAGTGGCTTCCGAATAATCCGCTGACCAAAGACCGCGGGCAAATCGTGGAAAGCAAAGACCCGGAAGCTTTATCCAAAGGCTATGGGGTTGATGATTATGTCTCGAAACCTTTTGCCACCGAAACTTTAGTGGAAGTCATCAACAACGTTATTGCCATCGCGCGAAAGCGGGCGGAGGAATCTCAGGAATAAAATTTAAATGATAGACCCTTGGAAGAATTTGTCAAAATTATCCCGGGTTCAAGTTCGGGATTTGCAAAATAGATTACTACATAGTTTTTTAAATCGTCAAGTTTATCCGTTTAGTTCCTTTTATCGGAATTTATTTGATCAAAAACGGATCGACCCGCGAAAAATAAAAACAGTGGAGGATCTAAAGCATATTCCTTTGACTTCAAAGCGCGATTTTCTTGATTCGGGAAAGAATGCGGATCGGTTCAGAGATTTTATTTTGCAACCAGATCCGAAAACAATAAAAAAGTATCTTCCGGCTCATAAGTTAGCCAGTATGGCGTTAAGATCGGTTCTGCAGGGAAAACAGTTCGTTAAAGATGAAGTTTCCAAAGAATACCGGCCTGTTTTTATTACCTTTACGACGGGAACGACCGAAAGGCCGCTACCGTATGTTTATACAAAGCATGATATTAATAACTTATCTATTTCCGGATCGCGCATGGTAAGCCTGTTTGGTATTCAGGAATCGGAACATATTGTTAATTTATTTCCGTACGCGCCGCATTTAGCTTTCTGGCAAGTTGTTTTTGGGGGACTGTCTTCCGGCATCCTCATCCTTAGCACCGGAGGAGGGAAAGTTTCCGGCACCGAAGCTAGCATTGCCGCTCTTTTAAAAATGAAACCGGCTGTTGTCTTAGGTGTGCCGAGTTATTTGTATCATATCTTGCGCGCGGCAAAAGAAAAAGGATGCGACTTAAGTTTTATTAAAAAAGTTGTTTTAGGGGCGTCGCGTATTCCGGATACATTCAAAACACGCGTAACCGAACTTTTGTGTTCTTTGGGCTCAAAAGATCCTTTTATCTTTGGGACTTATGGGTTTACCGAGGCGCGCACAGCTTGGGCCGAATGTCCAGCTCCGGCAGGTGTTTCCAGCGGATATCATCTTTATCCGGATAAAGAGATCTTCGAGGTTATTGATCCGCAAACCGGTGAAATAAAGCGCGAAGGAGAAGATGGAGAATTAGTTTACACCTCTATTGATTCGCGCGGCAGCGCGGTTATCAGATATCGAACTGGTGATTTTGTGAAAGGCGGGATAACGTATGAGCCGTGCCCGTTTTGCCGAAGAACCGTTCCGCGTATTTCAAGTAATATTACGCGTATGTCGGATGTGAGGAGCCTTAAATTATCCAAAATCAAAGGGACATTGGTCGACTTAAATAGTTTTTCGGAAATCCTAGAAAAATTTGAACAAATTCCGGAATGGCAAATTGAGATCCGTAAAAAAGATAATGACCCATTCGAAATCGATGAAGTTATTGTTTATGTTTGCGTGAAAGACGGTGTTGATAAAGGGCAGATCGAAGAAGCGATCAAGAAAAATATTGTTTTGGCAACGGAAATTACGCCTAATGCCGTATTTTTTATTTCTTTTGATGAGATGGTGCGCCGCTTGGAGCTTGAAACATCTTCAAAAGAAAAGCGGATCATTGATGTTCGGCCGAAATAACCAATAGGGGAAAGAATCATGGAAAGAATTGCTATTGTCGAAGGGATACGGACACCATTTTGCAAGATTTCCACTTTGTTCGACCGCGTCAGCGCTCAGGAATTAGGGCGAATTGCTGTTCGCGAACTTATTGAACGGACCAGCCTTGATGTTGGCGTAGTTGATGAGGTTATCTTCGGTAATGTCGCGCAGCCAGCCGACGCCGCTAATATTTCCAGGGTTATCGCTCTTTTGGCCGGTATTCCGATCACGACACCCGCTTTTACGGTCCATCGAAATTGTGCATCAGGAATAGAAGCTGTTACAACAGCGTCGCTTAAAATTTTAAGCGGAGAGGCCCAGTGTATTATTGCCGGCGGCACAGAATCGATGAGCAACATTCCTTTTTTACTCACTAAAGATTTGCAAGATATGATTTTTAAGTGGGGGCGCGCAAAAACAATTGTTGAAAAAGCACAAATTGCATTATCTTTCAAGTTAAAATTTCTGACTCCGCGCGTTGGCCTTCATTTAGGATTAACTGATCCGGTTTGCGGCCTTAATATGGGGCAAACCGGAGAAGTTTTAGCTAAAGAGTTTGGCATTACTCGAAAAGAGCAAGATCAATTTGCGCTCCTGAGCCATCAGCGGGCTGTGGCCGCCAAAAAGGTTTTACGGGAAGAGATCGTTCCGGTCATTCCGGCCCCAAAATATCAAGCGGCTGTTGAGTCAGACAATGGCCCGCGTGAAAATCAAACGATGGAAGCCTTAGCAAAATTAAAGCCGATCTTTGAAAAGCAAACGGGAACGGTAACGGCGGGAAATTCAAGTCAAGTGACCGACGGAGCCGCGGCATTGCTGGTGATGAGTGAGAAAAAAGCACGAGAGCTTAATTTGGAGCCGCTGGGTTTTGTCCGGGCTTTTGCTGTTGCCGGCGTTGAGCCGCAACGAATGGGAATTGGCCCGGCGCATGCTATCCCGAAGGTTTTAAGAAAAGCCGGGCTTACCTTAAAGCAAATCCAGGCTATTGAGATCAATGAAGCGTTTGCAGCGCAAGTGCTGGCTTGTTTGCGCGCGCTTGATTCTCAAGAATTTGCCAAAGAATTCGGATATGAAGGTATTATCGGTAATGTAAACGCGGATATTCTCAATGTTAATGGCGGCTCCATTGCTTTGGGGCATCCTGTTGGCGCAACCGGCGCAAGATTGATCCTGACGATGTTAAAGCATCTGAAACGCGCAAATCTTAACCTTGGCCTTGTTTCATTGTGCATTGGCGGCGGGCAGGGCGCGGCTGTCATTTTAGAAAGGTAAAGATGGAGAATCAAAATTCAGTTTTCTATCACGTAAAAAACAATGTCGGAGTTATTGAATTTGATCAGCCGGATTCTAAGGTCAATCTTCTAAGCTCAGCGGCCTTAAAACAACTAGAGGTTTTTCTGGAAGAGATCAGATCTAATTCAATGTTAAAAGCGGTGGTCTTTGTTAGCAAAAAACAAGATGTGTTCATTGCCGGAGCCGACATCAAAGAAATTGAAGGAATTAAAGTGCCTCAAGATGGTGAGCTAAAATCGCGCGCCGGCCAGCAAATTTTAGACAAAATTGAAGATTTGAGAATTCCTGCTATTGCTGTTATTGATGGCGTTGCTTTAGGGGGCGGGTGCGAATTAGCCCTGGCTTGTCATTATCGCGTGGCGACATTTAACGAGAAAATTAAGATGGGCCTTCCGGAAGTCAATTTAGGGATTATTCCAGGCTTTGGCGGAACTTATCGCTTGCCAAAACTGGTCGGCTTGACTCAAGGGCTAAAAATGATTTTAACCGGAAAACTTATATCGTCGCGAGAGGCTTTCAAGGTTGGGCTCGTGGATAGGATTTTTCCTCAAAAAAATCTCGATATCTTGCTCGATCAATTTGTGGATGAAGTAAGCGCCAAGGGTTATCATCGCAAGCCGCGAAAAGAGAAAACGATCCAAGAGTTTTTATTGGAAAGAACATCTTTAGGCCGCGGTATTATCTTTGACCAGGCGCGAAAAACAGTTCTTAAAACAACCAAAGGTTTTTATCCGGCTCCTCTTAAAGCAATCGAAGTCATCAAAAGTACCTACGGGCTCAATCGTGTGACCGCTCTTTCTCGGGAAGCTAAGGCCTTTAGCGAATTAGTTGCAACAGATGTTTCAAAAAATCTTATTCAACTTTTTTATCTTACGGAAAAGTATCGTAAATTAATTGTCCCCGGAACCGAGTCAATTGCGCCGCTGCAAATCAAGAAATGTGCTGTTTTGGGCGCTGGCATTATGGGCGGGGGCATTGCGCAGCTTTTAAGCTCTCGAAAGATCTGGGTGCGCTTAAAAGATGTTCATTATGATGCCATTGCTAAAGGATTGAAGGCCGCAAGCTTGATCTATCAAAAAGCTGTTAAGGCAAGAAAAATAAAAGAATTTGAATCATCCGTCGGTATGGCGCGCATAACCTCAACGCTGGATTATTCAGGTTTTCAAGACGCGGATATGGTTATTGAGGCGGTCGTTGAAAATATTGATGTTAAGAAAAATATTTTTAAGGAATTGAGCGCCGCTGTTTCCTCGAAAGCCATTTTATGCACCAATACCTCAGCTTTATCCGTGACCGAAATGGCCAAAGAGGCGAAAGACCCGTCTAGGGTGATCGGCTTACATTTTTTTAATCCGGTTGAGCGAATGCCGTTAATCGAGATCATTAAAACTGATTTAACTTCACCGGAAACAATTGCGAGCGCATTGCAATGCACAAAACGCTTAGGAAAAACTCCAATTATCGTCAAAGATTCGTGTGGATTTTTAGTGAATCGGATTTTATTGGGATATGTCAACGAATCCGGGCGGATCTTGGAAGAGGGAAATCGCGTTGAATATGTCGATAGGGTCATGACAGATTTTGGAATGCCGATGGGACCGTTCGCTTTATCGGATGAAGTTGGCCTGGATGTTGGTTTCAAAGTTTTGCAGATCTTGGAAAAAGGCTTGGGTGAAAGGTTTAAACCTGTTGGGATATTTGAGAAAGTTTATCAAAAAAAGACTTTCGGTAAGAAAACCGGAAAAGGGTTCTATATCCACGGAAAGAAACGAATTCCCAACCCGGAAATTTATGGAATGATCACAAAATCCGCTTTGCCTGACCCCCAGAGAAGTGAATATCTCAAGCGCATGGTTTATACGATGATTAATGAAGCGGCGCGTTGTCTGCAGGAAGGCATTGTGGATAATGCCGAAACAGTTGATGTGGGGATGATCATGGGTACGGGTTTTCCGGCATTTCGTGGAGGATTACTGCGCTATACGGATTTTGTTGGGCCAGAAAATATTGTTAACGATCTTCTTCGGCTTAAAGAGAAATTTAACGCCGAAAGGTTTTTGCCGTGCGACTATTTGAATAATTTAAGCCGAGCAAATAAAAAATTTTATCAGGATCCGGCATATAATGAATAAGAGATCTTTTACCTTAGTTGAAATGATGATCATTGTGGCCGTCATTGGGGTTTTAACGGCTATCGCGATCCCAAATTTAATAAAGGCAAAAATGTCCGCCAATGACGTAGCGGCTCAGGCGGGGTTAAGAACGATCGCAACAGCTTTGGAGAATTATTTGATTTTCAATTCCAGCTATCCCGCGTCTGTAGATGCCTTGACCGGTGGGGTTTCGCCATATTTAGGGAAAAACTATTTTTCAGGGACGCATTCCGGATTTACATTTGACCCTGATATTCAGCCGTATTCATATATCATCACGGCAGATCCTGTTGAAGTTGGAAAAACAGGGACAACAACATTTACCATCACAACAGGAGCTGTTTTTCAAAATAATTAATGATCGGATTCTAATCGAGCACGCTAAAAAATTTATTTGATAAAAGGAGATTTTCTATGAACGACAAAAATCGTAAAATATTCTCGATCAATCAATTTGAATCACGGATCCTAAGAATTGTTTTCATATCGGCCATTGTTCCGTTCTTGCTGATTACGGGATTCTTTTATTTTATGTTCTATGACCTTGTTCATACTTACTTAAAGACGGGAATGGCAACTCATTTTTTAAAAGATTTTCTTATCGTGGCGGCCATATTCCTTGCGTATTACTTTGTGTTAGTTGGAATTTTGGCTTATCGATTTGTTCATAAATTACTCGGAGCTATTCCTCGGATTCTAAGAGAGCTTGATGAGAGAATTTCCGGGAAATCCAAAGCGCACATCCATTTGCGCAAAGGAGATTATGCCTCAGAAATTATTGACCGGATCAACACCCTTATTGATAAATTGCCATAAAGGATCCTTAAAATGGGGTTAGGAGGAGCGATGGAAAACAAGAAAATTCCTTACAGTAAACAGATATTTGTTTGCACCAACGATCAGCATGGAGCAAAGCCAAGTTGCGGCGATCATGGCGGTGAAGAAGTGTTTAGTGAGTTAAGGCGTATTGCGAAAGAGAAAGGATTGCATCCGGATATTCGCGTCGCACAAGCAAAATGCTTGGGGCAGTGCAATCTGGGAGTCAATATCATGGTTTATCCGGATGGAGTTTGGTATAGTCGGGTAACAAAAGATAATGTCTCAGAGCTTGTTGAGAAATATCTATCGAAGAAGCAATGATCACATTTTTAATCAGTTTTTTAAAAAGGAGAGCGCAATGAGCATGTTTGATAAAAATATCAGCGCGGAAAAACGTGCTTCGCTCGAATTAGCCGAAGCTTCTCGGGAAAGCGAATGGAAATATCCAAGCTTTGCTTTGAAATTATTTCATGGTGTTTTGGACTGGAAATTGATTTTTCCTTTTCCGGCACAATCTGCTGAAGACAAAAAGATCGGCGATGAGTTTCTTGGAAAAATAGAAAACCTTCTTAAGGCAAAGCTTGACCCGGATAAGGTTGATCAAACCGGAGAAATTCCTCCGGAAGTTATCCAAGGATTAGCTGATTTAAAAGCTTTCGCTATAAAAATTCCTCAGGAATACGGCGGTTTGGGATTCAGCCAGACAAACTATAATCGCATCATCCATCTGGTCGCAAGTTATTGCGGCTCCACGGCTGTTCTTTTGTCCGCGCATCAAAGTATCGGCGTTCCTCAGCCGCTTAAGCTGTTCGGAACACAGGAACAGAAGAAAAAATATCTACCTCAATTTGCTAAAGGAGTGATTTCGGGTTTTGCGCTCACTGAGCCGGAAGCCGGATCCGATCCTCGTCAAATGAGAACGACAGCCACTCCGATCGAAGATGGAAAATATTTTCTCATTAACGGTGAAAAGTTATGGTGTACCAACGGCCTTATTGCCGGTGTTGTCGTTGTGATGGCGGTTACGCCGCCTAAAATCGTTAGAGGGAAAGAGCAAAAGCAGATCACGGCTTTTATTGTCGAGACAGATACACCGGGCTTTGAAATTGTTTCGCGCTGTCAATTTATGGGCTTGCACGGTATTCAAAACGGCTTGATCCGCTTTAACAATTTGAAAGTTCCCAGAGAAAATATCATTTTAGGAGAAGGAGAAGGGCTAAAGCTTGCTCTGATGACGCTTAACACGGGGCGGCTAACTCTTCCGGCAGCTTCAGCCGGTATTTCTAAATGGTGTTTGAAAGTAGCCCGGGAATGGTCTGCTAAGCGAAAACAATGGGGCGGGCCCATAGGGGAGCATGAAAGCATTGCGTTAAAGCTGGGCTATATCACAAGCCATTCTTTTGCTATTGATGCTATGGCGTGGCTGACATCAGCGATGGCGGATGATAAAAATCGGGATATCCGTCTTGAGGCTGCCATCGCGAAACATTTTTGCACATTGCATAGCTGGCGCATTACGGATGAGACATTGCAAATTCGTGGCGGCCAGGGTTACGAAACAGCTCCGTCGCTTAAAGCGCGTGGCATGGATCCGTATCCGGTCGAGCGCGTGTTAAGAGATGTCCGGATCAATTTGATCATTGAAGGGACAACCGAGATCATGCGTCTTTTTATCGCTCGGGAAGCCCTTGATCCGCATCTGAGCCGGAGCAAGTCGCTTTTTGATTCAAGGACTTCTATCCAGGAAAAAATAAAGACTTTGTTAAGCGCTTTATCCTATTATGCGTTATGGTATCCGAAGTTGTGGATGCCGACGATTGTGGCTACAGATTTACAAGGTCTTTCTTCGTCGCTTTCGTCGCACATGGTTTTTGTGAAAAATGCGTCGAAACGTTTAGCGCGGGATATTTTTCATCAAATGATGGTTTATCAAAAGAAATTGGAAGCAAAACAAGGGCTATTGAGCCGTTTTGTTGATATCGGATCTGATCTTTTTGCCATTGCGGCTGCTTGCAGCTATGCGGATCATTTGTCAAGGGAATCAAAAGATAAGGAAAATTCACTTCGACTGGCGGATGTTTTTTGTTGTCAGGCTCGTCAGAGAATTGAGGAAAATTTTAAAGGAATTTCGGTTAATACCGATAAGAAATCCCGATATATTGCAAAAGGGCTTATGGCGGGCGAGTATACGTGGCTAGAAAATGACATCATAAAATAAAAACTATGGGCGTTCTCTCAAAAATATTAGGAAAGTTTTCCCTCATTAAGCAAATACCGTTGTTTAGCAATTTGCGATGGTATGAGTTAAGGATTATTGCCAAAAAATCCTCCCTTGTTGAGTATAAAAAGGGGGAGATCATTTGTAAGGAAGGCAGTTCTCCGGATGCTTTTTACTGTCTGGTTTCCGGCCGCTTGCAGGCTTATGTTGTCAAGGCGAGCGGGGAAAAGATGGCGGTGGAATATGTCCGCAAGGGGATGTATTTTGGCGTTATCTCGCTTCTTCCTTCAGGTCAATATCCTCTTACCTTTGAAGCGGTGAATGATTCGGTTATTCTAAAATTTGAGAAAGAAGATTTTTCTTCTGTTTTAGATCTGGTTCCGCGTCTAGCGGTCGAGTTAAGCCATAGCCTTGCCCGACGGATCAAGAGCGAAGCGCTTCATTCCCGGGCATCATCCGAGAATAATATCATCTCAGTTTATAGCTCTACAAAAGGGGCAGGCAGCTCAACGTATGCCATTAATTTGGCACTTAGCTTAGAGCGAGAAACTTCTAAGAAAGTTATCTTTGTGAGCATAAATTCCGATTTGCCCAAAGAATCGGCGCAGCGTTCTTCGGAAGCCGGAGAATCAACGCCTCGTTGGAAAAAAGAGCCCATTGAACTTAAGAACATTGCCGGCAATCACGAAAAAGTACTGCGTAGTATTTCGCGCGGAGAATTAAAGATCGACTTGCTCAATGTTGTCTTTAATCCGCAGGACTCATGGCTGGTGGGCCAGATCAGTCCTTTTGTCAGTCTTTTGGCCAACGATTATAATTATGTGATCGTTGATCTGCCGACGGAGATGGACGATGTGGTTTTTACGACTTTAACGCAATCCGACATCGTTCATTTGGTTGGGCTCGATCATCATGAAGATATGCATTTGACACGGCAAGTTCTTGAGCGGTTGGAAAAGACACTTCCTCAAAATTTTATCAAAGAAAAGGTGAGGGTGATTATCAGCCGCTTGGACCCAAAGCCGCATTTACCTCTTGGGGAGATCAGCAAGATCATCCACCATGATGTTTATGCGACGTTGCCTTTTATTACGCATCAAGAACTAAATGTTGCCATTGTTTCGGAATCATTGACAGTTATTGCGCCGCATTTAAAAAGCGAATATTCAAAAACAGTAACGAGGATCTCGCGGCGGATAGGCGGTGTTCTCGTCGGGCTTGTCTTAGGTGGCGGGGCGGCGCTAGGGATTGCGCATATCGGTGTTATTAGGGTTTTAGAAAAAGAGAATATTCCGGTTGATATCGTGATCGGCAGTAGCATTGGTGCTGTGATCGGAAGTTTATGGGCGATTGGAAAAAATGCGCAAGAATTAGAGAATGTTGCCAGAGAGTTTGAAAAGAAATTATCCATCATGAAACTTTTGGATATTATCCTGCCGTCTAAATCGGGATTTATTCGCGGTACCAATATGACGCGTTGGCTAGAAAAACATTTAGGAGACAAGACATTTTATAGCACATGGCTGCCCTTAAAGATCGTTTCTTATGATCTGGTAAAGCGCGAAGAACTGGTGCTTGATACCGGACGCTTGGTAGACGCTGTTCGTCAGAGCATTGCGATTCCGGGATTGATCACTCCGGTCATTAAAGATGATCAAGTCATTATTGACGGGGGCGTTGTTAATCCCTTGCCTACAAATGTTTTAACGGATCTTGGAATAAAGCGTATCATCGCTGTTAATGTCTTGCAGTCGCCGTATGATGTTTCTAAAGGATATGAGATATCTCAGGCGCAATTGCTTAAGGAAGAAAGCATTCCGTTTTTAAGATCTCCTTATCGCTATTTAGCTGTTCGCCTTAATCGGCTTTTGACCCGTCTTTTTCTGCCGAACATATTTGACATTATTGTTTGCAGCCTTCAGGCGACCGAATATGTTATTGCGGAGCAGAGCGCTCAGCAGGCGGATGTTGTCATTCATCCGGATCTATCCGGCGTTAGCTGGTTTGAACTCTACCGCGTTGATCATCTCATCAAAAGCGGCGAAGAGGCCACTCAAAAAATGCTTCCTGCCATCAAGAAACTTATCAGCGAATAATCTTATGCTTAGCAAAAGTTATTTTCCGGTTTTTATTGACTCCGCTTCCTGCAAGATTCTTATAGTGGGGGGCGGTAAAATTGCTTTGCAAAAACTAAAGAATTTAGTTAAATTTAAAGCGCGAATTACGGTTGTCGCTAAAGAACCCTTGCCAAGAATTGTTCACTTGGGTCATCGAAAGAAAATCTGTTTAATGGTTCGACGCTTTACGAACTCCGATTTAGCCGGGCATCAACTTATTTATGCGTGTACGGATAATTTAGCTCTCAATCATCGTATTGAGAAATTAGCCAAGAAAAAGAAGTTATTGGTCAATGTGGCGGATGATCATCGCCGGTCAAGTTTCATATCGCCGGCTGTTTACAAAAAGCGGAAATTAATTATTGCCGTTTCAACATCCGGGCTTGATCCCGGCCGTAGCGCCCATATTCGTAATTCGATTAAAAATATGCTCAGGGAAAAATCAGCATGAAAAAAGCTATCAGCACGCGAAAAATTAGAATTGGTTCTCGCGGCAGCCGCCTAGCTTTAGTGCAAGTTGAAGAGATCCTTCTTTTGCTTAAAGGAAGGGGCATTAGGTTGCCGCATGTCCACAAAATATTTGATACAAGAGGGGACAAGGATAAAAAAACATCTTTGTCGCACAGCGCTGATAATTTCTTTACAGATACCTTAGATAGTGCCATCCTTTCTGAGAAAATTGACATTGCCATTCATAGCGCGAAAGACCTGCCGCAAGAGCTGCCAGCGGGGTTATCTATTTTTGCCCTTACTGATCCTTTGGATGAAACGGATGCGTTTGTCGGCAAGGATAAAATATCCCGGCTTAAAAAAGGCGCTAAGATCGGGACGAGTAGCCCTTCCAGGCGTGAGGCTATTTTGCGGTTAAATCCAAATGTAAAAACGGTTGAAGTACGCGGTAATATTGATGAAAGAATTAAACAGGTTCAAGGCGGAAGACTGGACGGCGTTATTATTGCGACGTGTGCTTTAAAAAGACTTAAGCTTGAGCATTTGATTACCGAAATTTTGCCCTATGAAGCGACACCGCTCCAAGGCCAGCTGGCGGTTGTGGGTAGAGACCGTGATGCTTGGCTTAAAGATATTTTTTCCTCGATGGACGCACGCAAGAAATATGGATGTGTTTCTTTGGTGGGGGCGGGCCCGGGAGATCCGGGTTTAATAACGGTCAAGGCCGTTGAGGCATTAAAAAAGGCAGACATTGTTTTCTACGATTATCTAACAAGTCGAAGTTTGCTTGATCATGCCAAAGGAGCTGAGAAAATTTATTCCGGAAAACGAAAAGGCAGCCACTCTTTGCCGCAACCGGAGCTTTCCAGGATGTTGCGCGTGGCGGCTATGGACGGGAAAAATGTTGTGCGCTTAAAAGGCGGCGATCCTCTCATTTTTGGCCGCGGAGCGGATGAGATCCAGTATTTAAGATCTCACCATATTCCGGTTGAAATCATTCCGGGTGTTAGCTCGGTCACCGGAATTCCGTCAGCGCTGGGTATTCCTTTGACGGCGCGCGGCATTTCATCGTCTGTTGCTTTTCTTAGCGGTCATGGCGCGGATGAGGGGAGAGATAATGCAGGAAACATCGTAATTCCGAAAACAGATACTATCGTTTTTCTTATGGCGCTAAGCAAATTACCGGCCATTATCCGGTCGTTAAAGAAAGCAGGATGGAAAAACGAAACTCCCGTCATGATCGTTTCCCGGGGAACTTATCCTGAAGAAAAGATCGCCGTTGGGACAATTGCGACGATCGTGCAAATCGCGCGCAAAATTAACATTGATCCACCGGCTTTAATCATTGTGGGGGGAGTTGTTAAATTCTGGAAAAAGGAAGCGCAGGCCAACAATGAATTCTCTGGGAAGCCGACATTTCTTTATTTGGGAACGCATCCCCGGAAATATGCATCACTGGGAAAGATCATTCATTTTCCCATGATCGCTATTTCGGAAATAAAATTCTCAAGAAAGGATTTAGCGAGCCTGTCGAAGCGTATACAAAGCTCGCAGCTTATTATCTTAACTAGCCGGTTCGCGGTTGAGTATTTCTTAAAATCCGCGCGGAAGGCGAAATGTTCCGTTCGGAAGTTCAAAGAAAATGATTTTGCCGTTATCGGCCGAGACACGGCGGATGCGCTTATTAAAGCTGGCATCTATCCTAAGGTAACTGCTTTTCCTGAGACGAGCCAAGGGCTTTTAAAAGCCTTGGAAAAGTTTTTCATTCTGAAAGGGATCAAAATACTTTTTCCTCGTTCGAACCTTTCCAATCCGTATCTGAAAAGAGAGCTTTTGAAAAGAGGGGCGGTTATCCACGAAGTCGCAATTTATAAGAACCAAAAACCGGCGAAGAAAAATATTCCCAAAGAAAAAATTAATGCCATAATATTTACCAGTCCGTCTACTGTAAATAATTTTCTTGCGGATTTTCGCGTGATCCCCAAAGAATGGAATATTTTTGCTAAAGGCCCGTTAACCCAAGAAGCGTTAAAATTGTTAGGGTATGAAAGCGAGGTATTAAGCTGACATGAGATTTCGTCGTTTAAGAAAAAATGAAACAATGCGGCGTCTTTTTCGGGAGACTAGAATTTCTTCGGAGGAGTTGATCCAGCCTTTCTTTGTTGTTGATGGAAGCAGTAAAAAAGAAGCGATCGCGTCAATGCCTGGAATCTACCGCCATTCAACAGATAATCTTTTGCGGAGCATTGAGCAATATCAAAAACTCGGTGGGCATGCCGGATTATTCTTTGGCGTTGGCAGTAAAAAAGACGCAAACGCAACATCGGCTTATTCTCCCGCGGGAATTGTTCAAAAGGCTGTTAAAGCGGTCAAGAAAAATTTTCCAGGATTTTTGGTTATCACTGATGTGTGCTTATGCGGCTATACGAACCATGGCCATTGCGGAATTGTCCGGGATAATTATGTGGATAATGATGAAACGATCAAGATCCTTGGGAAAGCGGCTGTGTCACATGCCGCGGCCGGAGCCGACATTGTTGCGCCGTCGGATATGATGGATCTAAGAGTCAAACAAATTAGAGAAGATCTAGACGCTAATGGATTTCAGGATACGGCGATCATGTCGTACGCGGTTAAATACGCATCGTCATTCTATGGCCCATTTCGCGACGCGGCCGAATCGACGCCGCATTTTGGCGACCGCAAATCTTATCAAATGGATCCGGCAAATTCCCGGGAGGCTTTAAAAGAAGCAAAACAAGATATTAAAGAGGGCGCTGATGTGATCATGGTTAAGCCGGCATTGGCCTATCTGGATATCATTGCTTCTCTTAAATCTCAATTTAATGTGCCAATTGCTGCGTATAGCGTCAGCGGGGAATATTCCATGATCAAAGCCGCTGCCGCAAAGAATTGGATCAATGAACGTGATGTTGTCTTGGAAAGTCTGACGGCCATTAAAAGGGCGGGAGCAGGCGTTATTATCTCTTATCATGCAGCGGATATTTTAAAATGGCTATCCAAAGATCAATAAAATTATTTACGCAAGCTCGAAAAGTTTTAGTCGGCGGTGTTAATAGCCCGGTCCGCTCCTTTATGGCGGTGGGCGGCGATCCGCTTGTGATAAGGCGTGGACACGGAGCAAAATTCTTTGATGTGGATAATAATTCCTACATCGACTATTGTTTGTCTTGGGGTGCTTTGATCGTTGGCCACGCGCATCCAAATGTTGTAAAGGCTGTTCGTACGGCTGTCCTCTCGGGATCAAGTTTCGGGACAACAACGAAGCCGGAAATTACCTTAGCTCAAGTTATCGTACGGGATGTTCCTTCGATAGAAAAAATTCGTTTTGTTAATTCCGGAACGGAAGCAACCATGAGCGCTATTCGGCTTGCCCGAGGTTTTACCAGGAAAAATATGATCGTCAAATTTGACGGTTGTTATCACGGGCATTTTGATGATCTCTTGATCAAGGCCGGTTCGGGGGTTGCGAATTTAAAAAGTTCTTCAAGCTTAGGGATCACGCAAAACCATATTAAAGAAACGATCAGCCTTCCATTTAACGATATTCAAAAAGCAACGGAAACCATTGAGCGTTTTCATAAGCAAGTTGCTTGTGTCATTTTGGAACCTGTAGCCGGAAATATGGGCGTTGTGCGGGCAAATAAGGATTTCTTAAAGGCCTTGCGGTATTTGACAAAGAAATATCGTATTGTCCTTATTTTTGATGAAGTGATGAGCGGATACCGTTTAAGCCGAGGCGGTGTTCAGTGTGATACTGGAATTATTCCGGATCTGACCTGCTTAGGGAAAATTATCGGCGGTGGGTTTCCTGTTGGTGCGTACGGCGGGCGAAATGATATTATGAATTGCTTGGCACCCGAAGGCGGTGTTTATCAGGCAGGAACATTTGCGGGAAATCCGGTTGTTATGAGCGCAGGAATTGCTACGCTGGAAATTCTCACCAAGTCATTTTACTCGCGTTTAAATAAGATATCGGATGAGTTCTCAAAAAAAGTGAACCAATATTTTAAGGCCGATCAAATTAATGCGTCTTTATCGTGTTATGGGTCAATGTTGAGCATTCGGTTTGGGCGAAATGGCGCTGAAAATTATAGCGATGCGCAAAATAAATCTTCATCAAAATTATACCGGCAATTATTCCGGGAATTGCTTCAAGCCGGAATTTATTGGCCGCCGGCCGAGCTTGAAACATTTTTTATTTCCGGAGCGCATACGTCTAAAAATTTAAATGATTTATTAGGAGCAATAAAAATATTTTTTAGTAGAATAAACAAGGATCATTGATCCTAAAGGAGGAACTGATGAAAAATAAGATATCTTTGGCAGCAGTAGCAGCGTTGCTGTCTTTTCAGCTTTCTGGTTGTTTTCCACTTTTGGTCGGTGCGGCGGCCGGAGCCGGCGGCATGATATGGGTTACCGGAAAACTTGAGCAACAGTTGAACGCTTCGGTTGACCGTGTACATCGGGCATCAATTCTCGCGTTAAAGAAATTAGAGTTGCCGATTTTGGTTGACAACAAAGATAAGACGACGGCCAAGATCGAATCAAAATATGCTGATGGAAAACATGTCTGGATCGATATCGAACATGTTTCGAAGGATCTAACCAAGGTTGCGATCCGCGTCGGCACGCTTGGCGATGAGGTCCGATCCCGCGAGATCTTAGACAATATTATGAATCGGTTATAGTCAATTAAGAATATGCTTAAGAAAAGTAAAAGAAAGATCCCTCGGTTTAATAAGAAACATTCTGTTCGTCCTTGGGGCGAATACCGCATGCTTTTCTATGAACCAAAAGTTTGGGTTAAGCGTGTTAAAGTCAAGTCAAAATGCCGCTTGAGCCTTCAGAAGCATCAACACCGTTCTGAAAAATGGATCATTGTTGAAGGACGTGGATTAGCTGTTGTTAATAAGAAGAAACTAGCGGTTGTTCCCGGAACAGTTGTTGATGTTCCGCTGGGTGCGGTCCATCGCATCGGCAATACCGGAAAAAAAGATCTGGTTTTTATCGAAGTTGCTTGCGGAAAATATTTAGGAGAAGACGATATTATTCGCATCCAAGACGATTTTAACCGGATCATAAAATAAATAATAACGATTATAAGTGGTAAAAGGCGGCCGCGATTTTCGCGGCCGCCTTTTTTTTGCTTTTAAACACGTGAAAATATTGACAAGGCGCTTTTCCTCTGTATAATGATGGCGATTTTAAAGGAACGCAGAGATAGTAAATTCTATTTCTTAAAGAAAACATCGAACGGAGAAACAAGATGAGCGATCATAAAAAATTGAACTTGTGGGTTGAAGAAATGGCTGCCTTGTGTCAGCCGGATCAAGTTGTTTGGATCAGTGGATCCGAGAAGGAAAAGAAGAAATTAGAAGAGGAGGCTCTTGTCACGAAAGAGCTAGTGACCCTCGACTCTAAAAAACTCCCCGGGTGTTTTTATCATCGTACGCATCCCAGCGATGTCGCGCGCACGGAAAATCTCACCTTTATTTGTACTCCAAAGAAAGAAGATGCGGGACCAACCAACAATTGGATGTCTCCAGCAGATGCTTATAAAAAGGCGGCGGATCTTTTTCGCGGCGCCATGAAAGGCCGCACGATGTATGTTGTCCCGTTTGCTATGGGGCTTCCGGGATCGTCTTTTTGTAAGATTGGTGTTGAGTTGACGGACAGTATTTATGTCGTTCTTAATATGCGGATCATGACGCGTATTGGACAAAAAGTCCTTGATTCAATAGGAAAAAATGGTGAGTTTACGAAATGTTTACATAGCAAAGCCGATCTTGACATTAACCGCCGGCTTATTCTGCATTTTCCTCAGGATAATACGATTTGGAGCGTCGGTTCCGGCTATGGTGGCAATGTTCTTTTGGGAAAAAAATGCTTAGCGCTTCGTGTTGCCAGCTATCTGGCAAGGCAGGAAAATTGGATGGCCGAGCATATGCTTATTTTAGGCTTAAAAAGCAAGGCCGGAAAAATGCAGTATGTGACTGGTGCTTTTCCCAGTGCTTGCGGCAAAACCAATCTTGCCATGATTGTTCCGCCCAAAAGCTTGTCTAAAAAGAAATACACTGTTTCAACGGTTGGCGATGATATTGCCTGGATGCGTCCGGATAAAAAAGGAACGCTTTTAGCGGTTAATCCGGAAAGCGGGTTTTTTGGTGTTTTACCCGGGACAAATTTGAAGTCCAATCCAAATGCCATTAAAACCATCCAAAAAAATACAATCTTTACTAATGTTCTCTTAAAACCCGATAATACGGTTTGGTGGGAAGGGGGCGATGAACAGCCTCCTGCTGAAGGGGTAAATTGGGAAGGGAAACCTTGGCATCCCGGAATGACAGATGCGAACGGGAAGAAAGTCTTGGGAGCTCATCCCAATAGCCGGTTTACGGCTCCATTTAGTCAGTGTCCTACGGCTCCGAAAGGCACCTCGCACCTTAAAAAAGGCGTTCCGGTTTCAGCGATCATTTTTGGCGGCCGCAGGGCTAAGCTGACACCGCTGGTTTTTGAGGCTTTTAACTGGCAACATGGTGTTTTTGTGGGAGCTACTATGGCCTCCGAACGTACTGCCGCGCAGTTCGGCAAACAGGGTGAAGTGCGTTATGACCCCATGGCGATGGTGCCTTTTTGCGGTTATAACATGGCAGACTATTTTCAGCATTGGCTAAAGATGGGGAAAATAATGGGAAAAAAAGCTCCCCGTATATTTTGCGTTAACTGGTTTAAGCAGGATGAAAATGGCAAGTTTTTATGGCCTGGTTACGGGGAAAACTTACGGATTGTTGAGTGGATCCTTAACCGTTGTAATGGCAAAGTTGGCGCTATCAAAACGCCCATTGGTTTTATTCCGGACCCCAAAGACATCGATCTTTCTGGGCTGGATTTATCCGCGGAAACAATGAAGGACCTATTTGCCATTAACAAAGAAGAATGGGCACAAGAACTAAATAGCCAGCAGGCCTTTTTTAATCAATTTGAAGGACGTCTTCCTAGCGAAATTAACCAAGAATATGAGGGGTTGAAAGGACGTTTTAACACTTTTTAAAACACGTTTTTTATCCACTTTTTTAGTCAGTTTCAATTTTGCCAGGATTGGATTTCCTCAGTCCTGGCAATTTTTTTAGTATTTTGTTGAAGTTTTATACTCAAGTGATATTATGAGCATATGCTCATAATAAATGGGTAGTTGAATTGGTGTTTTATTTGACTATAATTACGAAAACTGAAAGGAAAGAATATGAAGAAAGGTCGCCCGAAGAAGATAAGATTTGTCCAAAAAGAGCCTAAAATAAGGCAATTTAGCCCAAGGGGAAAGCCGGGAAGACCGGATGAAATCGAGATTGCTTTGGACGAATTTGAGGCTATAAAATTAGCTGATTTTGAGAATTTGGACCAAGCGGCAGGGGCCTTAGCCATGGGAATTTCAAGGGCTAGTTTTGGACGAATATTACGATCTGGGCGAAAGAAAATAGCCCTGGCGCTTGTTTCAGGAAAAATCATTAAAATTGCAGGCGGGAATGTGCAGATGAAAGAACCTGCGTAGCGTTTCTGAATGTTGCTTTCAACTTGTCGCGGAAGCTCTTATTAGGATAAAGTCGTTGAAAAACCCCAAAAATCCGTTTTGAATCCTCTATATAACTTGTTTTTCTCTCTTTTTACTTACTTCCTATAATATATGTTATGTTAACTATATGTATTGTGGCATTTTAATTGTAAAGCATTAAACCGTATAAGCTTATGAGCTATTTAATATAACCTGTTAATAACCGATTTCAAACTTACCGCGATTATAATAGCCCTACCGTGACAGCGTGTTTTGTTGCAGTTTGATGATTTACTATTGATTTGAATTGATAGACATATTAATAGTTCTAAAATGCAGCATTATGTGCCAGTGTTTGCCTGTTTTTTGTTCTGGGCTGGTAAAACGAGCGATTCTAGGCTGGGTTCTGGGAAGTTAAAAGGAGCCGTTTTAATGGCCCTTTTAGGCCCTTAAAACGGCTCCCAAGAGGTTTATTTTAGATTAACGATATCTGGGGTCTTTTGCTGCGGAGTCATGGCCTCAGCTGAATTTATGCCTATTTCCAATAATACAAAATTACTGTCCTGCGGACTTGAAAAATACTGCCGCAACATTGGGATATTGTTCCAAACAGTTTCCTTGTTTTCTGGATTTTCACTGATCTTGGCTGTTCCGGCAATGCGACAAAATGCCATCTTTCGGTCAACAAAACAAATTTCAACTAGGGGGTTTTTTTTGACCTGAGCGACCGTTCTGGAGTGTCCAAGTAAGGCCAGAAGCAGCATACCATCTTCGGTCAAATAAGGCATCATGGGTCGGACTTTAGGCTGGCTTCCATCTACTGTAGCCAGAAAGCCAAAACCGGCATCGCGTATAAGATCAATGACTTCATCTTTAGTCATTTTGACTCCTTTCTAAGGGGGTAAAAATTATGATTTTTTGCTATTTTTGGTTGAATTTTAGAGCTCCCTTAATGGCTCCGGATTGCTTGGCAATGATCTCGGAAATGATAGAAATGGCGATTTCTTCCGGGGTTTGGGCGCCAATATCCAAGCCGGCTGGAGCGTGAATTTGGCTGAGCGTTTTCTCTGAAACTCCCCCCTGCCGTAGCCGCTTAAAGAACTTGATCCGTTTTACCTTGCTGGAAATCACCCCAATGTAGGAAGCCTTGGTTTTTATGGCTATTTTAAGGCACTCAAAGTCATATTCATTGCCTTGAGTTACGATCATAATATAAGTTTCTGAGGTTATGGGTATTTCGGCAAGTTTTTTTGAATGAGACCCCAGAACAATGCTGTCGACATGCGGAAAACGGCTTTTTTGGGCAAATTCCTTGCGGTCATCGATAATGGTGACCTTAAAATTAAGCATCTTGGCCATGGCTGACAAAGGCAAAGCAATGTGACCGGCTCCGCAAATGATGAGGTGTTTTTTGCCTATAAATGGCTCAATAAAGACCTTGATTCGGCCTCCGCAAATTGATTGGCCTTCTTGCCCAAAGTAGTTATAGGTGACAAGTTTTGATTTTTTAGTTTTAATGGAATCAAGGCATTCAAATTTCGCGTTTTGTTCGTTTCGACCGCCACCGATGGTTCCGTACAAAGACCCATCTTCCAGAACAGCCATTTTAGCTCCGGTTTTTCGCGGAGTGCCTTTTAGGGTTGACTCAACAATGGTCGCAAAAGCAAAGCTTTGGCCTTTTTTTGCGGCGACTAAGATCTTTTGCAGTAAAAATTCATCCATTTTTTGGAGCTTCTTCTTGGGGTGGCTGAGGTTGTTGTTTGACGGCAGAATTATCTAAAGCGGTGTCGTTAGGTTTATCAGTCTCTTCTTTCGTACTTTCTTCAATAGCCGCTGGCTCTACAACTGGTGTTGCGACTGGTGCTGCTGCTGGCGCGGCATCAGAGACAGTTTCTTTTATCTCGACTTTTACGCCATGGCTTGCGGATGCGTTAATGGCGTCTTTTTTAATGGCATTCGCGAAAAGCTTGCTTAGCTCATCGATTTTTTGTTCCTTTGATTTGATATCATCTTCTTTTTGCTTAATCTTTTCTTCAAGTTGCGTGATGCGTTTTTTAAAACCTTCCGTTTCGGCCCGGGAAGCTCCCAATTCAAGTTCGAGTTTATGACTATCTTCTTTAATGTCCTTGATCTCTTTTTCTAAAATATCTTTGACCTTGTTGAAATCTTTTCGCGTTTTAATTTCTATAAGAAGAGCTTTTTCTTTTTTGTCGAGCTCTTCGCCTTTTTCTTTGAACAGGGACTCAAGGCGCTCGTATTTTGATGTTAATTCCAGGATCTCGGTCTCCTTAAGTGCGATTTCTGCCAAGCTTGAACTTTCCGGATTTTTTATTTCAACAGCAGGAGATTTGGCCATGAATGGTTCTTGAATTAGCTCGAGGTCAGGATCTGCGAGAACTGGTTTTAAAGCCGGTGCATCGTCAAGGGTTGGTGTTTTGCTTGTGTTAAGCTCGAGTCGGTCTAAAAGACTGGGGCTATTTTTCTTGTTTTGTTGCTGGGTTTCAGAAAAGAAAAGCCATACAGCAGCCGCAAGTCCGATGATCACAATTAGAAAATAGAAAGTTAACAAGGAATTTTACTCCTTTGCGATGTTGTCAAAATTTAGCGTGGTTGATTTTTTATCAATTTCTTAAGTCTTAACAAGAGGCCTTGGGATGCGATTTGACAATCCCGGTAGAGAAAATTATAATCTCCTCATGATTTCCTGCGTTTTACTCTCAGCCGGCTTTAGCGCTCGGTTTGGGTCACCCAAAGCCCTTGCGACATTTTCACACGAAACGGTCATCGGCCGTTTGCAGCGGCTCTTGATTGATTCGGCTGTTGATGAAGCTATCATTGTTCTTGGACACGATGCTGATCAAATAAAGCCCCACCTATTAGAACACGGGAAGATTAAAGTTGTCTACAATAAAGATTACAAATTAGGGCAAACATCTTCGTTTAAAACTGGTCTTAGGACTACATCACCCCATGCTCAAGGGATCATGCTTTTCCCTGTTGATCTTCCTGTCGTTAAAATTGAAACTGTAAATTTTCTTATCGATCAATTTCATAAAGAAAAACCCGCCATATTAATTCCAACTTATAACGGGAAAAAAGGTCATCCGCCGATATTCCACTCACGGTTAAAGGCGGATTTTCTTACCCTGGATGACTCCGCAGGATTAAACACTCTTCAGCACCAGTTTACCAGCGAAACTTTTCTAACCGCTGTCCATGATCCGGGTATTTTGCTTAGTTTTAATACGCCCGAAGAGCTTCAGAAAATCGAAGCATCGCTTTAATTAAATCTTAGAATAATATTTTATTTGAACACGACAACATCAGCCGTGAAATTTGTGCGGATATTGGCATTTCCAAAAAGTTTCTTTGGTTTTGCCTTGGCCCATGCGCCGGTGCCGGCGTTTGTCTGGATGTTGGTAATAGCATCGCCGCCCATAGTCGCTGCTTCTTGTTTGAGCTTGTTAATGATCTCTGTTTTTGCGGTATCATTCTCGCTCTGTGTACGCTCGACGTTAACCGTAACAATTCCGATCATTTCGTGCGGTTTATCGACGGTTTCCAGATAGGCGACGTCGTTGGCGGATGATTTTGGGGAGTAGTATTCAAGGGATGTTTCGTTGGAATCGATGACGTATAAACTGCATGATGAGAGGAAAAGTGCGGCGAAGACGACCAAGAGTGCGCGTTTCATTTTCTAATTCCTTTCGTTTCCTAAATTGTGATAGCGGTTATTATTTCTTTTCAGCTAATTCTTTTTCTTTTAAAGCCTTTAAGACTTTATCCGGCGTGATCGGTAATTCTTTCATGCGTATTCCGACGGCATCATGAATGGCGTTAGCGATAGCCGCCGACGTCGGAAGAAGTGATGCTTCGCCCATTCCCTTGGCGCCAAATGGGCCTTCCGGGTCATTAGTTTCGATCATAATCGTTTCAATTGGAACTGTTCCGATCGATTTAGGTAGACGATAATTGGCAAAATTCGGATTAACTACTCTGCCATTTTTAAATTTCAGATCTTCGTAAAATGTATAACCGATCCCCATGGCGATAGAGCCTTCAATTTGTCCTTCCACCGATTGCGGATTAATGGCCTTGCCGATATCGTGAGCATCCCACATTTTTAATATCTTAACTTCTCCGGTTTCTTTGTTGACTTCAACTTCGGCAATTTGAGCCTCAAATCCGTAACTTCCGGAAACATTCCCTTCCCCGGTCCTAAAATCAACGGGAGTTGTTTTGGGGTTATAGCTCCCCCGCCCGATAATTTGCCGGCCATAATTAAATGAATAGCAAAGCTCGAGGGCTTTGTCAAATGTCATTAAGGCTTTATTATCTTTTTTATTGATAACTTGTTCGGCTTGAATATCCAGATCTTCGATGTTTGTTTTAAGCTCTTCGGCAATAATGGTCAAGATTTGTTTCTTGGCATCGGTTGCGGCCCGCTTTGTGGCGTTGCCGGAAATAAAAGTAACGCGGCTGGCAAAGCTTCCGGTATCAAACGGAGTGATCTCTGTATCGCCGGACTTGCAGCGGATGCGGCTATAGCTGACGCCAAGTTCTTGCGCCGCAATTTGTGAAAGCGCGGTATTAGATCCTTGTCCGGTGTCGGCGGCTCCGGTAAATAAATAAACCGATCCGTCTTCTTCGACCTTCAGAATAGATCCGGCAGATTCGTGTGATTTATACATCTTGGAACCCATGACATCGGCGGCAATACCGATACCGATGCCGCGGCAAAGGTGTTTTTGTTTTCCGCGTTTGCCTTTCCAATCTGCCGCGACGATAGCTTTTTCAATGCACTCGCGAAGGCCGTTTGACGTTAAATACATTTTATTGACCGTAACCATGTTTGGTTCGGTGATATTTTTTAGCCGGAATTCAACCGGATCCATGCCAATGCCTTCGGCTAACAGATCCATATGAGATTCGATGGAAAATCCAGATTGAACACCGCCAAAACCTCGGATAGCGCCGCTGATGGGATTGTTGGTATAAACACGATAACCGTTAATGCGAAAATTCTTTATTTTATAGACCATGAAGGTGCGCATAATAGCGGCTGCCATGACGGTTGGGCCGTAACTACAGTAAGCGCCGCCGTCGGCAATGACTTCTCCGGAAATGGCCATAAGTGTCCCGTCTTTTTTAACGCCGGATTTTAATTTATAAAGCATGCCGTGTTTTCGCCTAGAAAATGCAAATTCTTCTTCGCGTGTATAGGTGATCTTGACCGGCAAGCCGCCGCATTTTTTTGACAGTAAACATGACGCAAAATCCATCGGAAGCATTTCTAATTTTCCGCCGAATCCACCCCCGACGGCAAGCTTGATGACGCGAACATCGTTAAGATCCATTTTAAGGCATTTGGCTAAAGCTTCGCGGCATTTAAACGGTGCTTGACTGGATGACCATAATGTAATTTTATTTGAGAAGTTTTCAAATTGCCCGACGCAAACATGAGGTTCCATAGCGCAATGTGCGGCCGCCTGAGAATAGAAAACATCTTCGCGGACATAATCAGATTCTTTTAAGGCGCGTTCTACATTCCCGAAATTGACCGGCAAAATAACCGCAATGTTATTCATGGCGGTGTGAATTTGCGGTGCTCCGGGTTTCATAGCTTCCACCATATCAAAAACAGCCGGTAGAACTTCGTATTGAACATCAATAAGGCTGATCGCTTTTTCGGCTGTTTCCTCGTCGATGGCGGCAACTGCTCCTATTTCATCGCCGATATAGCGGACTTTGTCGCCTTCTAAAGCCTGTTGATCAACTGTGTGCGGGAAGAAATATTCGTTGGACCCAAATTTAATTCCGTGCGTATCTTTGGCGGTAACGATCGCTTTAACGCCGGGAAGTTTTTCGGCCTTTGATGTATCGATGCTGATAATGCGCGCATGCGGATGGGGGCTGCGGATCATCTTTCCGACGAGCATATTGGGAAATGAAACATCAAAGACATATTTGATCTGCCCGGTCACAATGCCTTTTCCGTCGATCTTGGGAACACTTTTTCCGACGGGATTGATATATTCTTTGTTAATGGCGGTACTCATAAGCGCCTTTAATGCCCTTTCTTTTTCATGACTTGCCCGGCCTCGCGAACAGCTTCAAAGATCTTGATATAGCCGGTGCAGCGGCAGATATTGCCGTCTAAAGCATATTCCATTTCTTCTTGGGTTGGCGTGTGAGTCTTTTCTAAAAGCGCATTGGACGACATGATCATGCCGGGAATACAAAAACCACACTGTGCCGCCCCTTTATCTAAAAATGCCTGTTGTGCAGGATGAAGGGTTTCTCCGTCGCTTAAACCTTCGATGGTTGTCACTTCTTTTTCTTCCACATCTTTGGCAAGCGTAATGCAAGAGAGAATAGCTTTTTTGTCAATGTTAACGACGCAGGCCCCGCACTCCGATTCCATACAACTGGTCTTTGTTCCGGTTAAGCCTAGCTTATCGCGTAAAACCTCAAGAAGTGTCTCGTGCCCTTTTAGTTCGACTTCGTATTTTGTTTTATTGATCATGAGAGTGGTCATTTTTCCCTCCCGGAAATTAATTCATTGATCGCGTTTTTTATACCGACGCGAAACATGGCTTTTTTGTAATCATCACTGCGCGTATCGTAAATGGGCGTGTCTAAATGATCGAGCGCTTCTTGTGCTAAATTTTTGTGAGCAGAGGATTCGTTTAAGAATTTTTCCAAAACAAGGTCTCTTTTAGCGAAAGCTGTTCCGCTATTGATGACGACGCGCGTGTCTTTAAAATGATTTCCGGAAAATTGAGCTGTTACGCAAACCGCCAAAAGCGGCACGTCCACATCGGATAGCTTCTTTACGCGTTGATAGCTAGATTTGATCTTTTTATCTTTAATGATCGAAATTGCGCGAAGAATTTTATTTGTGCGCGCATTATTGGCGAAGAAATCTTCCACCGAAAGCACCTCTTCCTTTAAGTCTGGCCCGACAAAATGCATATCAGCTTTCAGGGCGATCAGCGCTGCGCCAAGCTCTGTCCATGTATAGCGGCTGGTAAGATTTCCTCCGACTGTTGCCATATTTCTGATCGGATTGGTAGAAATATTGCGGCAAACAATTCTTAAAAGGGCGAAATTGTCGGTAAGCAAGGATGAGGCAAAAAGGTCATTGATGACGACCGCTGAGCCGATAAAAAGCTTCTCATCTTTAACGGCAATGCCGTGCAGATCGGGAATGTGCTTTAGGCTAATGACATGAGAAGGAGTTTTGTTCCCCCTTCTCTTCATAGTTTTTAAGCTGTTAAGGAGAAACGTCCCCCCTGCCAAAAGTCGCGCGTCCGGAAGTTCAGAATAGAGCTTAACAGCGGCTTGTAGTGTTGCGGGTTTATGAAATTCCAAAGGATTTAACAGCATCCTTATTTATCCTTTCCCAATGGGTTACGATGATTTACGGCTTTATTAACGTGAGAATTATAACAGACGAACCCATCTTTGCAAGAAAAATAGTAAAATTTTACTAGATATTTGTCTTACCCTATTTTTTAACGCTTTCCAAAGCTTTTTCAATGACTACGGCATCCCATCCATGAGTAATGAGTTCTTGGCGAATTTCTTCAGATGGTTTTGGTGTAGAGTTATTTTCTAGAAAGGTTTTCAAAACCCCGAGATTATAAAGCTGATGTTTGTTGAGCCGCCATACAATAGCTCGTTCTCGTTCTTCTTTATTAAGGATAAGTGCCGCAATGCCAAGGAGAAGTGGCAGTGCCAGAATGGCAAGTGAAGAATAAAAATCAACCGGCTGCGACTTTCCCAGAAGAAAATCCGCAGATCCCCAGAAGACATCAAAAACATAGTGAGCGACAAGCACGGGAATAATGCCGAAGTTCAAATAAACATAAGATAGAAACAATCCCATGAGAGCTACTTCTATTCCCCGAAACCACATGGGAAAAACCGGATAAAGCGTGTGTCCAAACCCCCAAATCGTTGATGCGAGAATGACCGCTAAGAAAATATTCCCCGTAATTTTTTTGATCCAATGAATGGCAAATATTCGGAATGTTATTTCTTCCACAATGCTTGCCCGAAACGCGATCGCTAAAGCTGAAAAGAAAGGCCAGTAGGCGGTTGAGAGTTGCGTTAGCCATGTTCGCTCGATCCACACGCCAAGGTATTTTTGTCCCAAATGAAAAGCCGAAGACTGGATGCCGGCCATAATGATGGCGGCTAAATATCCCAGAATGATCAGAGAAAAAACTGATCGCGACCAAAAGGTTGACAAAAGATAATGGGAAAAAGATCCCTGAATTTTTTTAGGATAGATCTCGTGGCGCAGAGATTCTCCGGCTAGCCCCGGCATTAAAATAGCAATGGCAATGAAGAATATTTTTACCAAGAAACCAAAGCTATATTGCCAGAAGTAAGATGACAATGATGCCGTTGTTTGGTATTGAAAAAGTAAGGCCTGAAGATTGTTGAGAAAGTCAAAAAGTGATAGAAAAAAGAGAATAACAGCTGATGCGATAAAGAAATTCTTTGTGGTGGAAAGCGCGGCGTGGTTACGCCGGAGAACGACCAAAAATGTTGAGGCGGTTAGAAGCGCAATATAAAAAATTGTAAAAAGAACGGAGAGATTTTCTCCGGTGTGCTGCTGTCGCTTAATATGACGGGAAAATTTTTCCGGAATTTCTAGTTGGTTTTTTGTAAAAGAAAGAACTTCGTTTCCGGAGATAGTTGCGCCGATCAGAAGCTTTGCTCCGCCTAAGCCAGGTTCTTTGCCCCAGGGAACGTAAACATCATTTTTCTCCCAGGAAAAACCATAATCGGTGCGATGGTCGTATTTTTGCTCCCGGCTTTGATGAACGGTATAATTACCTTCTTCGAAATTGAATTTTTCTTTTAGGAATTGGATAGCGCGTTTCTTTGCCGTTTCTTCTGTTGTTGGATCACGGTATTCGGTGTCGCTGATGAATCGGGTAAAGGAAGCGATCTCACCGGTAGCAGCGCTTACGGCAAAGCGGAATTCTTCTTTTTCATTTTCTTTAAAGAATCGGACCGCCCATAAGAAAAGATCGAATTGATGCTCGGAGATGAATTTTTGTTCTTCTTTAAAGCCCAGAGATTTTTGCAAGTAGCGGTCGGCGTCCGTATCGACATAGAAAATAACCGCGGTTTTATAATTTGATGCCTCAAGCGAATAATTTTCCGATAAGTAGTTTTTTGCAATGGCAAGAGCCTGGCTTCGATTGACAGAAAAATTAGCGGATGAAAATTGCGGATAACTAAATGAGAACCAGCAAGCGCCGCAGGCAATTGCGGCAGCAATAAAGATGGCCCATGTTGATTTTGCGATTTTCACAATAAGATCTAAAGAAAAATTAGCCGAGTTTCAGGCTAAATACGTATTTATTGATTTTTTTTCGGTCATCATCGCTGATATCCGTAAACTCAATGCCGGCGTCGTAACGTTTATTTTTTTCGCTGGCGACCGTGAAGGGTTTGACCCAAGCAATCCGGCCGTTCGCAGAAATTGTGGGAGGGTCATCGGGAAGCGAAATGTCGAGCTTTACAAGGTCCCCGGCATGAACTTCCGTGTTGATCAAGAGGCATATTCCCCCTGCTCCGATATTGCGTGATCGCCCTTTTTGAGAACCTCCCGAGCTGGAAACCACCGTATAGTTGATGTCAACATTGACATTCAAGCGGACAAATTTTCTTCGCTCTGCGATCAACTCGTCATTAGATTCTGTCTGATTCGTTGTGTTCATGGCTCTCTCCTTTTAGAGAAAATTAATGATCTCAGGCGGAAGTTTTCTTAATTCCTGGTTCCCGAGGATCTTTACTGACCAGCGCAATAATTCTAGTTTTTGTTTTAATTTTGTTCCGGGCTCTTTAAGGTCTTTTAATTTCTTTCGAGATAGGAAGAATATTTTCCGTAGCGTATTGAAAACAATTCTGGCTTCACGCGGACGGCTATGCCCCGTTTTAATTAAGTGATCAAGGCTGTTATAGGCTATTTCGTTAACGACTTTATTATAGTGGTCTAAGGACTGAATAAGTAAAGGGACCATGGAGTTAAAGTATTGGTAGCGATCCATCAGACAGAGCGTATGCATGATCTCCACTTGAACAAAGCTAGAGTCAGTATGGTTGAGCCGGTAGATTAGGGTTTTTTCGACGGATTTCTTTTCGGCGCCAAAAATTTCCTGAGAGAAAGTATTTTTTAATACACGCACGGCGGCAGCGCATTCGTAGGGAGAAAGGCTATCGTCTTTGATCATCGCCAAAAGGATCTCTTTTGATTTTTGCTCATTTTTCTTGGCGTAGCCTTCTAGGAGACTTTTGTCGTCAAAAAGCGTATATTGCTCGGTCTCTTGAGCGAAAGATGTTTTTACGCCAGAAGAAAGGAATAAAAAACAGCACAAAGTGAAAATGACTTTATTTCTCATAGCCTAAATCAGCTCCAGTGACATATCAATTGATTTCTTTGTGTGCGTGAGCGCGCCGATCGAAATGCGCTCAACACCGATTTTTGCGACTGAGCGAACATTGTCTAAGTCTATGTTCCCTGATGCCTCGACCTGCGGCCGATTTTTTTTAGGAAGTTTCTTTATTGAAGCAATGGCTTGCTTCATGGCCCGCAGGCTCATATTATCCAGCAATATTATATCTGGTTTTGCCTTAAGGGCTTCGTTAAATTGTGATAAGTTCTGAACTTCAATTTCAATAGGTTTACGAGTTTTAGCCTTAATTTGGCGCATGATCTCTTGGATGGATTTTCTTTGCCTGTGGCATGCGGCAATATGATTGTCCTTGATAAGAATAAGGTCAGATAAACCAATACGATGATTGATGCCACCACCACACCGCACGGCTTCTTTCTCTAGCGTTCTTAACCCGGGTGTTGTTTTTCGAGTGTCCATGATCTGGACTTTAAACGGCCGAACTTTGACAACAAAAGAATGTGTTTTTGTCGCGATGGCAGATAGATGAGCTAGAAAATTCAGCGCAGCTCGTTCCCCCGTTAAGATCGCGCGGGTCCTTCCTTTTAAGAAAAGAATTCTTTTTCCTGGAGAAACAAGCGTTCCGTCTTTATGTGGCACGTGAATTTGCATGTGGGGATCAAGTTTCCTGAATATTTTCTTGGCAATGTTCAGCCCGAAAATAATAGATTTTTCTTTAACGACGATATAGGCTTTTGAGACCTGATTTCTTGGGATCAAGGCATTGGTGGTTAAATCATTTCGACCGGCATCTTCTCTTAATGCCAGAGATATTAAGTTGTCGACGTAAAAGCCCAGATTTTTATTCTTCATAGATGTTTGATTATAATATCGCGAAGGGGCTGTTTCAAGACAATTCTCTTTAGCCGGAAACATAAGCAGCTCTGAAATAACTTATATTTTTTTGCTGAGAAAGTTATTACTATCAGATTTCTTACGGTGCGGTGACGGAAGAGGAAATGTCCTTTTCTAACACTTTTGACACGGATTTCAGACGGTATAAGTTCTGCAACATTTCTTCGGCTTGTTGATCGCTCGGATTGCTGTGCTTGAGCTCTTCGTAATATTTGATCCTTTCATCAAAAGCATCGACATTCTTTTGATATTGCTCTATGGTTGATGGGGATTCTTTGATAGCGTCTTTGATTTTTTTATTTTTGAGCAATCCAGATTTTTCGGTAATTTTCTCAACCTGTATGTCCCATTCTAATTGTGTTCGAGGAGCATTCTCTTTTGAACGGACTTCAAAGCCGTATTTTTTCGGGTCAACAGGAACAAGTTTTCTTTTTTGAGATTTTACTTTAACGGGCTCCTCATTGTTTGGTTTTGACGCGTCACGATTCTTGACGCTGACCGGCTTGTCTAGGTGAGATTCGAGCATGCGGGAAAGAAAAAAATTGATGGTCAGGACAAAGAAAAGGCCGGCCACCGTAAATAAAATAACTTTCTTAATCATAAGAGTTTATATTTCTTTCCAAGAATTAGGGGTTGATGAATATCCTGGGGCTGCCCCTCCGACCAAACCTTCAAAGCCCGCGGGCACTTCACCGTTAACAATGGGGCTCACGTATTGAAAATCTTTTGTTGTTTGGAGCCATTCTGTAAAACTGATCCCGTTGTTGGCAATAAGATTTCCTTCTGTTTCTGAGGAAGAAAGAATTTCGGTAAAATTAGCTGTTCCATGCGAGTAAAGGGATCCGGAATGTCGGGCGACCAAAATAGAGCCTTGATTATAATTTTCCCAAGCAATTACATTAAGATGCGAGTTATTGGCAACGCCGTCAAGGGGCTCCACGTAGCTAACGGTTCCGGTGGAAATAATTGTGAGGTCTTCATTATCGTTCCAGCCGTTTGCGTCAAACCATATTTCAACATCTCCTTGCCCTGGAGCGCTGCCTTCTACGTAAAGGATTTTCTTGCCCGTTACCGGCTCGTCCTCTACTTCGGCATGTGGATAGACAACAACAGTTTCTCCGTTTGCCGGAGTAACATAGATGACTTCGCTCGTCGGATAAGAAGCGGCGATATCCCGGTTATACTCAACAAAATCGGCAAATTCATCCGGAACGCTATTGCCGTTCATGTCCGGATAAGTTAATTTTGTATTAGCGACTAGCTGGTTCTCCAGTTTATCCTCGAAGTTTGCGTTAAGGTGAAAAGCGCTGTTTTGAAATGTTCCGTGGAGTCTCGTCTCGTCATGGACGTTAAGGTTTGAATAACGCCAGCTTGCGCCGACAGCGGTAAAATTTCCACCTGAGGCAATGGTGTGGTTAAAGATATTCGGCGGCAATGCCGGAAATTCAATTTGAATGCTTCGTTGGCTGCTGCCAATAGTTGCGGTAGCTGTCACCAGGCGCCGGTTTGGATTTGAATCGTCTTTTGTTAAAACGACCGGATATCCTCCGATGGTTAAGGTTGTTGTGCTGCCAGCGCCAAGCATATCTGTGTTATGGATAAATTCGTTGACTGCGGATTCGGCAAGCCAAAAAGCTTTTGTTGAGTTATTGTAGCGCTTTGCATTGTTAAGCTCGGTGACAGACGAAAGCGCGAATCCGGCCGATAGCGTGATCAGTGAAGCAATGACGATATAGGCCGTAATGAGGGCTACTCCCTTATTGCTTTTTAATTTTGTAAACATAGTCACCGCCTTTTTTAACTAGCGTAAAGCGATCTTCTCTTTTAAAGCAACACTACTTATTTGTCCGTTCGACATCTGTTTTGTTGCCGTTAAATTTATCGTAATAGTCGTTGGGTCTGCAACATCGGGTATCGGAAGAATCGAAAGAGTCGAAATATCCGATGCCAATGTCCGTGTTGTCCCATCCGCTGTTCTTAAAAGTTTTCCTGCGTCATTTCCGGTTGTTGTCCAACTGTAAACAACCGTTCCGACACCTTCACGCGAAAATGTAAATGACACACTGCTTGCGGTTTCTGTTCGGGAAATATTGCTTGCTTCGCGTAATTCCTGAGACATTGCCATAAGCGCTAATCTTGCCTGCCTTTGGGCTGTTACCTTTCCTTCAAATGTCTGCCAGGACATATTTCCCGTCGTAAAAACTGTTTGTAAAGCAATGATGATTACCGCGAGAATTCCCGTGGTGACCATAACCTCAACTAATGTTAGAGCATGAATATTTCGTAATTTCATTTCGTTATCCGTGTTGTCATAGTAACATTGCTCGTTCGTCCGCTTTTTGTCCAGCCAATAGCTACTGCGGCTTCCAGGGGGTTAGCCAAGGGATTAGTATAGGTGACACTGATCGTCTCACTTGGCAAAGTTATCATCCCGTCGTCCTGTCCCCAGGTGCTCCAGTTTGTTGATGTAATGTTTGACAAAGAACTGCGCGTTCTCATTTCTTCTAGGATATGCTCCGCGTGCGATGTTGCGATGGTAATATTGTTAGCGAATTCGGTTGATGCAATGGCATTCGCGAAAAACATAACAGCGCTCAAAACGCCGATGGCCAGAATAAAAACTGCTACCAGAAGCTCTGCCAAGCTTAAACCGCGTTTATTTAGTTTTGGTAATTTCATTTTCTTTAAAATAAAAAATCCTGCCAATTGTCGACAGGATGGATGCGTTCTTAAGATCCGAATATTTTTATGTTTCGGTTTAAGATAATGCAACCCAGCTGTCGTTCCCTTAATTTCAGGTTTTAGACCTGTGGCTTTGCCCTCATCCTCACGATGAAGATCTCGCTTGTTGCGCGAGATGCCCCGTTCTTTCGAACAGTTTGCCTTTAATTATCTTAGTTAAAGTATAACATATTTTCAAGCGGAGATTGAACTATTTAAGCCTTAGCATTTAAAGAGGTTAGGCGGATTCGGCGAGAGCTTTTTTGAGCGTGATCACTTGCTTTTGAAGGATTGCGGAGCGCTCTTTTTCTTTTGCCACGACTTCTGCGGGGGCTTTTTGAGTGAATTCCTTGTTATTGAGGCGCGCGGAAAGATTTTTTAAAGCGGCTTCTTGTTCTGTGACTTGCTTTTGGATTCTGGCTTTTTCTTTTTCAATATCAATAATTCCGGAAAGTGGGATAAAAAACTTTATTTGCTCGACAATTCCAGCGGCGGTATTTTTTGACCGCTGAAAATCTTCTTCAATGGAAAGATTTTCTATTTTGCCCAGTGTTTTGACCACGGAAGAATTTTCTTTAAAGAGGTTGCGGGTTTTTGAATCTAAAGCAACTAAAGTACAATCTGTTTTTGAGGCTTGATCGATGTTCCATTGCGCGCGGCTGGTGCGAATGGCCGTGATGAGATCGATCAACACCTGCATGGAATTCGCGCCTTTTTTATCGACAAGATCTTTATCGATTTTTGGCCAAGAACTGATGACCAGCGATTGCTCACTGCCTTTTATTTTCTGCCAGATCTCTTCGGTCACAAAAGGCATAAAGGGGTGAATAATTTTTAAAGATCGCTCAAGGACGAACAAAGCAACTGATCGCGTGGTTTTGTCGTTAAGTTTTTCTTTGGAGATTTCCAAATACCAATCGCAGAAGTTTTTCCAAAAGAAATCATAGATGAGGCTTTCTGCTTCGGAGAATCGGTAATTCTCAAGCGCTTTTTCAACTCCTTTGATTGTGATGTCGAGTTGAACTAAAATCCATCGGGACGGAAGATCAAGGTCTTTGATGTTGAAAGTTTGGGCGGTGCTGCTGCTTTGTCTGGAATCAGGAATATTCATCAAAATCAAACGCGTAGCATTCCAGATCTTATTGGCGAAATTTCGTCCGATTTCAAATTTTTCTTTGGAAATGTAGAGGTCTTGCCCGGCATTGACGATAAGGCTAAAACGCAGCGCGTCGGTTCCGTATTCATTAATGATTTCCAGGGGATCAATGGCGTTGCCGAGGGATTTTGACATTTTTTGCCCCTTGGCATCGCGCACGGTTCCGTGCAGATAAACTTTAGAAAATGGAATATCTCCCATAAATTCTATTCCGGCCATGATCATTCGCGCTACCCAAAAGAATATAATTTCCGGAGCGGTCAATAAAGTGGATGTTGGGTAGAAGTATTTGAGGTCTTCATTTTTCTTGGGCCAATCGAAAGTAGCAAAAGGCCAAAGCCATGATGAAAACCAAGTATCTAAAACATCCTCGTCCTGGATGAGGTTCGTTGATCGGCATTTCGGGCAAGATTGCGGCGTATTTTCAGAAACAATAATATTTTTATCTTCCGGGCAATCTTGACAATACCAAACCGGAATACGATGTCCCCACCAGATCTGCCGTGAAATGCACCAATCGCGGATTTCCGTCATCCAATTAAGATAAACCTTGGTCCAGCGGCTGGGATAAAACTTGATCTTCCCTTTTTTGACCGCTTCAATAGCCGGTTTGGCCAGTGGTTTCATTTTGACGAACCATTGCTTGGAAAGATATGGCTCAACAACCGTATGACAGCGGTAGCAATGCCCGACGGCATGCTGGTGCGGTTCAATTTTCTCTAAAAGATTTTTTTCTTTAAGGGCTTCAATGACGGCTTCCCTTGCTTTAAATCGATCTAAACCGCTAAATTGTCCGGCATTATTGTTAAGCCGGGCATCCGCGTGCATAATATTGATAAATTCTAATTTGTGCTTTTGTCCCATAATGAAATCGTTCGGGTCATGGGCGGGAGTGACTTTCACTGCGCCGGTGCCGAATTTTTTATCAACAAGATCGTCGGCAATGATTTTTATTTCACGATTCATCAAAGGCAAAATAAGGATCTTCCCGATCCATTTTTTATATCGCTTGTCTTTGGGATTAACGGCAACGGCGGTGTCGCCGAGCATGGTTTCTGGACGGGTTGTAGCGACCGTGACGTATTCGTCAGGACTGTCTTTGAAGGGATAGCGAATATGGTAAAGCGATCCTTGTGTTTCTTTGTGTTGGGCTTCTTCGTCGGAAAGGGCTGTTTGGCAGCGCGGGCACCAGTTGATGATATATTGTCCGCGGTAAATTAAATCTTTTTTATAAAGTTCAACGAATACATGGCGTACGGATTTGCTGTATTCATCATCCATGGTAAAACGCGTACGCTCCCAGTCACAGGAAGCTCCGAGTTTTTTAAGCTGATGAATGATGGTATCGCCGTATTGCTGTTTCCACTCCCAAAGTTTCTTAAGGAATTCTTCTCGGCCTAGATCTTGACGGCGTTTTCCTTCTTTGGCTATCTGTTTTTCGACGACGTTCTGGGTGGCAATGCCGGCGTGATCGGTGCCGGGCATCCAAAGCGCTTCAAATCCTTTCATGCGCTTATAGCGAATGAGGATATCTTGCAAAGTATTATTGAGCGCGTGGCCCATATGCAAAATGCCGGTGACATTGGGCGGCGGGATGACGATGGTAAATGGCTTTTTATCGGGATTGGGCCTAGCGTGGAATAAATTATTCTTTTCCCAGTAGGCGCGCAGCCTATCTTCTGTTTCTTTGGGATCATAACGCGTGGATAATTCGATCATGTTAATGAGGCCATTTGGAAATTTCAGTTAAGATTTCTTCTGGTCTTTTAATAATTTATATTCTACAGAATCCATCAACGCTTCCCAGCTAGCCTCAATGATATTCTCGTGAACACCGACGGTGGTCCAGGAATCTTTATCGTCCTGCGATTCGATCAAAACCCGAACTTTGGCGGCGGTGCCGGCCTTTGTATCTAAAACACGCACTTTAAAATCCGATAAATGCATTTGATTTAAATGCGGATAAAATTTATTTAAAGCTTTACGTAAAGCCTTGTCTAAGGCGTCTACCGGCCCGTGTCCGTCGGCGGCGCTGAATTCATCGTGGCCTTTGACATTTAATCGGATAGATGCTTCGGCGAAAACTTTTCCGTCGTGGCGTTTTTCCACGGTGACTTTAAACGCTTCCAATTTAAAGAAAGACGGATATTTTTTAAGCTCGCGCTTCATGAATAATTCAAACGAAGCGTCGGCCGCTTCAAATTGATAACCTCCATGCTCTTTTTCCTGAAGAGATTTTAAAAGTTTCTTGGCTTGCGGAGATTTTTTATCCAGCTTTAAATTTAATTCCTGCGCTTTTAAAACGATGGGAATTTTTCCTGCCAGCTCGGATGTTAAAAACCGGCGATGATTTCCCACTGACTGCGGATCAATGTGCTCGTAGGCTATGGGCGTTTTGTTGACGGCATCAATATGAACGCCGCCTTTGTGGGCAAATGCCGAATGCCCCGTGAAAGCATGATTATCGGGGAGTTTTTGATTGCTCATTTCGCTTACGAAGTAACACGTTTCGGTCAAGAGCTTAAGTTTATCGTCGGGGATTGACTTCATCTTCATTTTTGTATTTAAGATCCCGATGATGGAAGAAAGATCCGCGTTTCCGCAGCGTTCTCCTAAACCGTTGAGTGTTCCTTGAACTTGCGTGCAGCCGGCTTGAACAGCGGCAATGGAATTGGCAACCGATACGGATAAGTCATTATGCGTATGAATTCCTAGCTGGACGCTAAGTTTTGGTTTTACTTCCGAGACGATACGGCGGACTTCCTCGGGTAGGCTTCCGCCGTTGGTGTCGCAAAGAATAATGCAATCGGCGCCGGCAGATTGCGCGGCCAGAATTGTTTTTAAGGCATATTCGGGATTGCGCTTATAAGCATCAAAGAAATGTTCGGCGTCATAAAAGACTTCCCTCTTTTTTTTCTTGAGGAATTCCACCGAATCAAAGATCATCTTTAAATTTTCATCCAAAGTTGTCCGCAAAACGTCGGTGACATGCAAGTCCCAGCTTTTTCCGAAGATGGTGATCGTTTTTGTTTCGGATTTGATGAGCTCTTGAAGGTTTTTATCTTCCGCGGGTGTTGTTTGAGCGCGCCGGGTCGAGCCGAAGGCCGCCAGAACAGAATTCTTGAGCTTGTGTTTCTTCATTAACGCAAAAAACTCTTTATCTTTCGGATTAGAGCCCGGCCAGCCGCCTTCAATGTAATGAATCCCGAGTTCGTCCAATTTTTCCGTGATCTTCACTTTGTCGTTGACGGAGAACGAAACTCCCTCAGTTTGGGCGCCATCGCGTAAGGTGGTATCGTAAATAACAATGTGAGGCATGAAGCGGTCCTTTCTATACCTTTTCTAATTTAAAACTTTTGTGTAGTTCCTTAACAGCTTTGTTGGCAAATTTTCTTTCGATGATACAGGAAACGCTAATTTCTGATGTTGAGATCATTTCAATATTTATTTTATTATCGGCTAATGATTTGAACATCTTCGCGGCAATTCCGGGGTGCGAACGCATACCCGATCCGACAATAGAAATGCGCGCGATGTCTTTATCGTAGGTGATATTTCCAAAACCGATGGTTTTATTGATATGCCGCACCGTTGTAAGCGCTTTATTGATCTCGGTTTTGGGTACTGTGAACGAAATATCGGTATGGCGCGTGCGGCTGACATTTTGCACGATCATATCGACATTAACGCCTTTTTTAGAAATTTCGGTAAAAATACGTGCTGCAACGCCTGGTTTATCCGGAACGTCGCAAATGGTAATTTTGGCCTCTGATTTATTGCTGGTAATGGCGCGCACTGAAACACTTTCTAATTTCTCATTTCCTTTCACGATCATGGTTCCTTCCTCCTTGGCAAAACTTGAACGTACGTGTAATGGGATATTATATTTCTTGGCGACTTCAATAGAACGGGCTTGCATGACTTGCGCGCCCAAGGCCGCCATTTCCAACATTTCTTCGAAAGTAATGACCGGAATCTTCTTTGCCTTTGGAACAATGCGCGGGTCTGTCGTGAAAATTCCAGTCACATCGGTATAGATCTCGCAAACATTCGCGCCCAGCGCTTGCGCTAAGGCAACAGCCGTTAAGTCTGATCCGCCGCGCCCTAAAGTTGTGATATCGTCGTCGTGAGTGACGCCCTGAAATCCCGCGACGATAACGATCTTATTTTCCAAAAGAGCTTTTTTAATTCTTCGCGTGTCAATCCTTAAAATTCGTGCTCGGGTATGCGATCTATCGGTTTTAATTCCGACCTGTCCCCCGGTAAACGAAATGGCGTCGTGGCCTAGTGTTCGGATCGCCATCGCTAAAAGTGAGGAAGAGATCTGCTCTCCCGTTGACATGAGCATGTCCATTTCTCGTTCCGGAGGATTCTTGGTGATCTTAAACGCGTAGTCCTCTAATTCGTCAGTTGTGTCTCCCATCGCGGAGACAACAACAACAACATTTTGATGAGGATTTTTATAGGACGCGATACGCTGAGCGACTATTTTAATCCTGTCGATATCGGCGACCGAAGACCCGCCGTATTTTTGCACAACTAATTTCTTTTCCATCTTTTCTTGCCCTTTGTTTTTGGTGTTGTTAACCCTTGATAAAATATTCGATGAGCGCTTCCCCACTTTGGAATTTTAATCCTTTTTGTTGCGCGGTTATTTCGTTGTATTCTTGAGCACTATCGTTAATGATACCTTTGCCGTACATCACAAAACAAACCGGATCGCTTGTGTGCGTGCGTTTCTTAACCGGTGTGGGATGATCCGGCGCGATCAGAATACGGAAATCGCTGTGTTTGTCAAAATGATTTAAGATCGGCCCGACGATCTCTCGATCAATGCGTTCAATGCACGCCGTCTTCATTTTAAAATCACCGTTGTGTCCGGCTTCATCGGGCGCTTCAATATGGACAAAAACAAAATCTTTTTTCTTGAGCGAATCTAAAGCGGCCTGCGCTTTTCCGGCGTAATTGGTGTCATAGTATCCGGTTGCGCCGGGAACGGTAATAACGTCAAGGCCGGTCAGCTTCCCTATGCCGTTGACGAGATCGACGGCAGAGATCACTGATCCCTTAATGCCGAATCGCTCTTCAAATGACGGCAAATGCGGCCGGGTTCCTTGCCCCCAAAGCCAGATCATGTTCGCCGGATTTTCCTTGAGGTCAAGGCGTACTTGATTGATGGAATGATTTTCCAAAATTTTCTTCGAATGTTCCATGAGCCGCAAAAGGATTTCGGCTTGGCGTCCGCCCGGCAAATAGCGCTTGATATCCTGCCCCGAAATATCGTGCGGCGGAGCGCATTTAATTTTGGCTAAGAGTTCCTTTTTATTTGTTTTGATGACGACCAGATGCCGATAGCTTTTTCCGGCATAAAATTTAACGCCCGGAATATCAATTTCTTTATTGAGCGTTTCAATAATGGGCGCGGCTTCTTTGGTAGAAATATGCCCGGCGCTGTAGTCGGCCATTTTACCGTTAGAAATAGTAACTAAATTGCAACGAAACACGATCTCATCATTCGCGAGGGTGATGTTGAGATTGGCGGCTTCTAGCGCGGCCCGTCCGGAAAAATGTTTTTTGGGATTATAGCCGAGCATGGCCAAATTGCCGATGTCGGATCCCGGCGGCATTTTAGCCGGAATTGTTTGAACTAAGCCGACAAAACCGTTTTGAGCTAAATAATCCATATTGGTCGTATGAGCAACTTGCAGAGGTGTTTTGTCGCCTAATTCCGTGACGGGCTCATCTGCCATGCCATCGGGAACTATAATGATATATTTCATAGACATCTCTTTAAGGTTTGAATGATTTTTCTTGCCGTAACCGTTTTGGTTTTTGCTTGCCCTAAAACGTTTTTCTTTGAGCCTAAAATATAACTGCGATAACCGTTTTTGTCAAAAGTGTTTGCGATGACAAGGCCGCAACCGGCATTTGTAAAAAGGCGTCCGGCTTTTGTTAAAAGCAAGTTCTTACTTATGTCTGATTCGAGTTTAAAACCGACCAAGAAAGCCCGGGGGCATATTTTCTTGATCCGTTCGATCAGCTTCTCAGTTGGAGTGAGCTTAAGCGTTAACCGTGGAATATGTGAGCTGAGTTTCGCGGAATAGGTTTTTCGAAGTTTGTAATCCGAAACAGCTGCCGCGTGGATGACAACATCATATCCTTTTTTTAACTCTTGGCTTAATAGACGCTTAAGTTCCTCAAAAAAAAGAAACGGAATGATTTTTTTTGGTTTGCAGTTAGCCGGATCAGTCGTCGGCCCTTGCAAAAGTGTTACGAGAGCCCCTTCTTTAATGAGTTCCTTGGTGATCAAATGCCCCAGCGTTCCGGTGGATCGGTTGCTGATAACACGCATATCGTCGATCGCGACCCACGTCGGCCCGCACGTCACCAGGACTTTTTTATTTTTTAAAGAGCGTTTAGTAACCAATGTATTTTAATATGGTTTTAAGATCAACTTTAAGCGAAACAGGTTTCTTGATGCTTTGAATAGCGATGTTGGGATCTTTAAGCCCGTGTCCGGTTAAAGTACACACGATCGGCCCTTTTTTATCGCGAAAATAATTTGCGGCGTTCAGTTTTAAAATTCCGGCAACGGATGCCGCGGAGGCCGGTTCGGCAAAAACACCGTCATATTGCGCTAATATTTTATACGCCGATAATATTTCTTTATCGGTGACAGCATTGATGAGCCCTTTTGATTCGTCGCGTGCGGCAAGTGCGGATTTCCAGCTGGCCGGATTTCCTATCTTGATAGCGGTTGCGATCGTTTTAGGATCTTTGATGATCTTATTTTTGACGATTGGCGCGGAAAGCGCGGCCTGAAATCCTAGCATCACCGGAAGCCGTGATGATCGACCGGCATTTTTATATTCTTTATACCCTTTCCAGTACGCGGTGATGTTCCCCGCGTTTCCAACAGGGATCGCGTGGAATTCCGGAGCGTCTTCCAAAAAATCACAGATCTCAAAGGCGGCAGTTTTCTGCCCCTCAATGCGAAACGGATTTAAAGAATTAACCAACGAGATCGGATATTTATTCGTTATCTCTTTAACCAATTCAAGGGCATCATCAAAATTTCCCTTAACCGCAATGACTTGGGCATTGTGGATCATGGCCTGCGCCAATTTTCCTAAAGCGATATTTCCGTCGGGAATAAGGACAATGCATTTCATAGCGCAACGCGCGGCATACGCGGCTGCTGAGGCCGAAGTATTTCCGGTGGAGGCGCACATAACGGCGGTTGAATTGGCTTCCAGGGCTTTTGAGATCGCCATGGTCATCCCGCGGTCTTTAAATGATCCGGTGGGATTTAATCCTTCGTATTTAAGATAAACATTGAGCCCGATCTTTTTTGTCAGGTAATTTGACAAAATAAGCGGCGTATTCCCTTCATTAAGCGAAACAACGGGAGTTTTATCCGTTACGGGTAAGAATTCTTTATAGTGTTCGATAATGCCGCGCCAAGCCATTTAAAATTTCTCCATTCGAATAGCAACGGGGTCGCTTCTAACAATAGCCAGCCGGCTGATCTTTTCTAAGGCTAGGCGGATCTTTTTTTCTTTAGCCGGATGTGTGAGCATAAAAACCGGAACCGCCGAAGAACGTTTGTGTATTTTTTGGGTCACCGAGGCAATGCTGATACCGTGTTTTCCTAAAATGCCGCTGATAACAGATAAAATTCCCGGCTTGTCGATCGCCATGAACCGAATATAAAATTTCGCCTCGATATCATCCATTTTCTTTAATTTTAAAGTTGGGTTTTCTTTGACCAAGCTTTCAATTCTTGCGGCTGATTTTAATTTATGCCGAAGCGCCAGGTTGATCAGATCGCTGATGACTCCTCCGGCGGCCGACATTTGTCCCGCGCCTTGTCCATAAAGCAAAACGTCTCCGGTTGGATACGTGTCTAGTAAAAGCGCGTTAAAAACGCCGTTAACGGATGCCAGAGGATGATTCTTGGGGATCAGTGTCGGATGGACGCGCGCTTCCAGGCGGTCGTCTGATTTCTTTGCGATCGCTAAAAGTTTAATGGTCAAGTTTAAACTTTGCGCGTATTCAATATCCGCATGGGTGATATGCGAGATCCCTTCCGTATAAACATCTTTGATATCAACAAATTTTCCGAACGCCAAAAAGATCAAAACGGCCAGTTTGTGCGCCGAATCCATCCCGCTGATATCCAGCGTCGGATTACTTTCCGCGTAGCCGCGCTGCTGAGCTTCTTTTAGCGCATAGTCAAAGGTGCATTCATTCTTGGTCATTTCACTTAAGATGAAATTGGAAGTTCCGTTGATGATACCGTAAACACCGTTAAATTTGTTTCCGGCTAATCCTTCGGCGATGGACTTGATAATGGGAATTCCGGCGCCGACAGAAGCCTCAAAATAAATGTCACGGTGGCGCTCTTTTCCTTCAGTAAAAAGTTCCTTGCCTTTATGCGCTAAAAGTTCTTTGTTGGCCGTGACGACATGTTTTCCGTTGCGTAATGATGTCATCATGATCTCTTCGGCCGGTTTAAGCCCTCCGATGAGCTCAACGACGACATCAATTTCGCTGTCATTGATGACATTGTTATAATCTGTTGTAAAAACAGTGGACTTGCTTAACCCTGTGCGGTTGATGGCGCGGATATTACGGTCACAGATCTTCTTAATAACAAATTCGGTATCGAATTTTCGGGCGATGAATTTTTTTCGTTCCGTTAGGAATTTGACGACTCCGGATCCGACAACGCCAAATCCGATCAGTCCCACATTAAGTTTATTCATTGCTGTTTTTCTCCTCTTTCATCTTTAAAAATGTCTCGATCACGCGTTTTAATATAATTTCGACTTGAGGGGCTAAAGGGCTAAAGACAAGCCGTGTTTCATAGATCATTCCGGTGATCTTTTCGCTGGATTCCAGAACCGTTCCTTCCATATGCGCCGTGTCCGATAAATAGGGTGTCTTTAATTCAATGGCTAGTTTTGTGGACGGCGCGTATTGCACGGATGTAATAAAACAGATCCCTCCTAGGCTGATATTGCGCACTTGAGAGACATCATGTTTGACTGCCGGATCATTGCGGTCAAAGTAAGAAATAATGAAATGCTTGGTGATCCGGATATAGCGCCGACGTTCTTTATTATTCCAGTTTTCCATACATTTAATGGTCGGAGCGGTGAGATTTGAACTCACGACCCCTTGTACCCCATACAAGTGCGCTAGCCAAGCTGCGCCACGCTCCGACAACTCTCCTTAAAATTAAGTTTTTATTCTGACTTTAGTGTTCGTTGCATTAAATCGGTAACAGCTTTTCGGACATTTTTTTTCTGATAAATAATACTATAAACCTGAGATGTGATGGGCATATCAATTTTATTTTTTTTGCTTAAAAGAAAAACCGCTTTGGCATTGCTGATCCCTTCGGCGATCATATTGGTCGAGGCGAGGATCTGCTTGATGGTTTTTCCTTCCCCGAGCTTTTCGCCGACACGGCGGTTGCGGCTTTCAGGGCTAAAACAGGTGGTCGCCAGATCGCCTAACCCCGTTAATCCCGAAAATGTTTTTGCTTGGGCGCCTAAAGCAATACCTAGGCGCGCCATTTCCGCTAAGCCGCGCGTTAAGATAGCCGCTTTCGCGTTACTTCCAAATCCTAATCCGTCGCAAATGCCGCAAGCGATGGCGATGACATTTTTAACGCTTCCCCCAAGTTCGGTGCCGACAACATCGGTGTTCGTATAGATCCGAAACGAATTTGAATTAAATATCTTTTGTAATTTTTTAGCGATGACCATATTTTTTGACGCGATGACAGCTGTTGTCGGGATCCCCAGCGCAACTTCTCTGGCGATGGTTGGCCCTGAAAGGACCGCCAAATTCACAGCCCCTAATTCTTCATGGATGATCTGCGAAATACGTTTAAGTGTTGAGATCTCGATACCTTTCGTTACGCTCAGCAGAGCCTTTCCTGAAAGATCGAAATTTCTTAATCGCTGAACGATGCTGCGCGTATACTGAGACGGGATCGCCAAGACAATCACCGAAGCGCCGCTAAGCGCGAAAGATAAATCGCCGGTAATGGCAACGCTTTGAGGAATCGTTATTTCGGGTAGAAATTTTTTATTTTCTCTAGTCGCGCTAACTTGTTTTGCGTAGGTGGGAAAAGCTCCCCAAAGCTTAACGGAGTATCCTTTTTTGGCTAAGTGGATCGCCAGGGTTGTTCCCCATCCTCCATCGCCCAGGACCGCAATTTGTTGTAAAGATTTTTGTTGTTTCATGGAAGTGTTATTCTCGTTCTTCTCGTGTAATAAATTGCAACCCGATATCATAATGGTCATCGGAGACTTTATCCAGCCAGACAACTTTTCCTAAAATCCCGTGCTGTAAAATAACGGCATTTTTATCCAATTCTTCACAAAGGCTTAACGCGTCGGTGTCAAGTTTGAGCCATAAGGTGCAACCCACGGGAACTTCCTGCGAAATAGTACAGCGCAAACCGTCGCTGCTGATATTCTGCGCGTAGCCCTCCATGATCTTTGAGATCGTCTCTTCCTTACAGACTTTAAATGCCAAAGGAGTTTGGCAACTGATGCGTATTGCGGCGCGTCGTTCGGGAAGATTTTGATTTTCGTCGTTAATTGCGCTGCTCATTTCCAATGAAAATTAAAGGAGGGGCGGCCTTTGGCTTTTGCCAAAGGCCGCCCTCCGGATTTTTTCGCTTATACACGCTCGTTTATACTGCTTTTGAAGGGCGTAACTTAGTGTGTATTATATACTATTATATAGGCTGTTCAAGAGAAAAATCTTGACAAATCGTCTTTATAAATTTCTTTATCCGCTGAAAATAAACAACTTAGAGGAAGGATACAGGCACTGCTGTATTTTTTCTATCGAGGGCCGGAAACAGCAATTTTGTAAAGCGCAAAACTATTATTTGCGTAGATCTTCTGCAGAACTCCCTGCTTTTCTTTCGGCTGGGAATAACTGGTAAAAATGATGTGGGTCGCTTGATAGCGTACGATCGCGTTTGTGAGCGCAGAACGGATATCATCTTTAATTAATACGCGAAACGCCGAAACATCATCTCGCCGTCGTCTCCACTCTTCCGCGGCATGATAATCAAATCCGACAATGCCGCAGTCACGCTCGCAACAGATGAGCGTTCGCTCGGAGAGGATCCTAAACCCTCCCATTTCCATATCGATCGGCGCGAGAATGACGGCATCTTTGGGGGTGTCCGTTTGTACGTGGCGTTGAACATCTTCCCAATCCCTTTGTAATTGCCAGAAACCGGTGCCTTGTTTTTCGATAGTGACATAGCGATGGTGGCGGTATCCAAAATAGACAAGAAGAATAATCAAGGGCAAAATGATGAATAGCTGAGCCGACGAGAGGAGTTCTTTCTTGAGTTTTCTCGTCAAGAAAGAATTTATGCCGTAAAAAATAGCCGGCAGAATAAGGATCAGCGCGATCGTTAAATAAAAAGCCCTGGCTCCATTTCCGGCCAGCCGCTCTTTTAAAATAAAGATCAAAATGGCGCAACAAACGCATCCGATGATTTTTAAAGCAATTTCGGCCGCGCGTTCTTTCTTGATGCGGGAAAGTAGTTTCTTGGCAAAAAGAAATATGGTCAAAAGAATTGCCGCCAAGATCGCGATGGTATCGCTAAAAGAAAAAAAGATGAACATAATAAGGATGCAATAGGCGTTAAACGGTTTTTCGCTTTTGATGAGGCGGATGAAAAAAAGCGAGGAATATCCCATAAAAATGAAATTCAGGAATTGAATATTTCGGACAAAATTGAGGTCAATGATAAAGCGCGACGGTTGGATGTAGGTAAAGAAATACGAAATTGCCATAAGTGCTAGCGCGCCAATTAAAACAGCGGCCACCTTTCGCTCGCGTCGAAATTCCTCATTGTGGCTGAAGTTGAGAATAAGCAGAAAAAGAAAAAACCAATATTTTTGCGTCGCGAAAAACCACTCTTTGGGATTCGCGAATAAATGCCCCAAAGTCATTCCGTCAAAAATAAAGTTTTGCGGGCATCCGAGCTTGTAAAGCGGTATCCACTGCGACGGGCTGATGGTGTTTCCCCCGGCGATGTAATGCGGCAAGCTTTTGTTAAGGATCCAGATCAATATCGGCAAAGCGAAGAGAAAATATGATAAGCATGACTTCAAGAGGATAAGCCATCCGTGGCGTTTGGTGTTCAATCCTAAATAAACCAAAAGATAGAACATCGGAAAAAAACTATAGAGGGCGTGAAAATTTGTCGCGAACCCTAAAATGCCCGAGGCGAGGATAAATCGCTCTCGAAACAAAAAGTAGATCCCTGCCGGAATAAAGGCAAAGCTGAATTCCTGATGGGAAAATGTTCGGTAAAGGAATTCGGGCGTGTGGCCGAAGAAAATAAAGATCGCCGTGCAGATGAACGCTGCGCTTTTTTCTTGGGCTACAAATTTCCAAAGTTTAAAAGTCCAGAATAAAAGAAAATAGCGGGAAAAAAGATAAAGGATGAAATAAGCCGCTGGAATTTGACCGACGGTAATAATGCGGGATAAGATGATGTAAAAATAGCTGGTGAAATTATTTTTGAGGCTTTGAACGTAATAATCGCCCGGATACAAGTTGGGGTCAATGAGGGATTTTAAAAGCGGGATCTCTAAATGCTGATCGTCCCAGTTGTATTTATAGCCCATAACGACCAGAAAGATCGCCAAAAGAATAAGGCTAAGGAACCAATCCGACCGGATCGTGTTTCGGAAATTCTTTTTTAAAGGCATGTTAGGTTGTGAAAAGGTGGCCTATCGCCAGACAAAGATCTCTCGGATCACTTCGTACAAAAAGCAAGCGCCCCAGCGCCAAATTTGGAGTTTCCGTTCCCCGCCGACTCTGGCAGGTTCGTCTCCGGGAATTTCGCCGATCTTTAGTTTTCGCTTGGCGGCACGAATAGACAAAAGAGGTTCCCAGCTTATGTTTGTGTTGAAAAGTTTTTCCTCTTTTTCGAAACTCGAATCTTTAGTGAGATCTAGGTCGTAAATGAGTTGTTTTCTGTAGGCTCGGTAAATAACCATCGGGTCGGTCATACCGCCGCCAAAGAAAAGGCGGATCATGGTGCGAAAAGACCAATTGCCGAAACCTGTGATGGGGTCGTCATCTTCGCTTTTGGCGCCCGGCGCATAACGAGAGACGATTACCATATCATAACCTTGCTTCATCTTTTCGATACAAACCGGAATAAGTTCTGGAATTGAATTTCCATCGGGGCTAAATGTCAGGATGACATCACCGGTAATGTGCGGCAATGATTCCATATAGGCGTTACGCATTCCCTTTTTTTGCTGGATAACGACCGGGTAACCCATTTGTTTGCAGTATTCGATGGTGCCGTCGGTTGATTTGCCATCGACGATCAATAACTGGTCATACCACTCTTTTTTGATCTTCGGCATGATCTCTTTCATGCCGATCACTTCGTTGAGGGTAGGAATAAGCAAGGTTACTTTCATTTCGTTTTCCTTTTTTAAAGGGTTGAAAAAATGGAGCGAGAGAAGGGAATCGAACCCTCGTATCCAGCTTGCTCCGCCCTTCCCCTTTTTATGGTAGGCGGAGTCTCGCTTACAGAAAAAAACTTGGAGCGAGAGAAGGGAATCGAACCCTCGTATCCAGCTTGGAAGGCTAGTGTTCTACCACTGAACTACTCTCGCGCGAAAATCTTCCACTGCGATGCACAGAAAGATTGAGCGTCCTGAGCTCTTTTTTTATTTTCGCTTCAGTAAGCGAAGGACATTAATAAGAACGAACGGGAGAAAAGTTTTTTATTTGGGTTGACTCGGGCGGAGCCTCGTCAACCCCATTGTTCCTTTTCTCATTATCGGGTAAAACCTTTCCCCATTTCTGGTTGAAAGGTTTTACCCGAGTGGACGAAACAATGGGCAGAGAAGGATTTGAACCTCCGAAGCGCAAGCGCAACAGATTTACAGTCTGTTCTCGTTGACCACTTGAGTATCTGCCCGAATTAGCGTTTGGGGTATAGGATGTACCTAACCCCTAATTAAAGCTGGCGAGAGGAATTGAACCCCCGACCCACGGTTTACAAAACCGTTGCTCTACCAACTGAGCTACGCCAGCAAATGTGAAAAAACCAAGGAGCAAAACAGCTGCTCTTCCCTGCTCTTCTATTTTTCAATTTGTTGAAGCCGGGACTCCGGTTACCAATTTCATCAGAAAGACCGGAGCCAACCTTGAGCTACGTCGGCGTAATAATTCGACCGAAAATTATTTTTTCAAGCGCTGTAATATATCAAATTTGCGCAAGGGTGTAAAGAAAGATTTCCCCAATCCTGAACGCTTTTAGCTAAAACATCGGCATTTCTAACGGCCCTGCTTTTTCCAAATAAAAAGCCCGATCAGCGCGATCAAAAGCGGGACAGAAAAAAGAAGCACAATGACGATACGCTTTTGCTGGCTGGTTAAATTCAGCTGATGGATCTTGATATCTTTAGATTTTAGGGAAATATCTTTGTCGAGTTCCGAAAGCCAGCTGATCGCATTGGAAGCGATTTCGGCGTTACTGTATTGGGAAATAAAATTATTGGTTAGGAATTCCCCATCACCAAAAACAATGACCTTGGTGTCGGATTTTCTTTGGTCGTTTTTAGGTTCCCAGGAAACAGCCGCGATGATGACCGGCCCGGGATCGTCCTGTCCTTGTTCAAATTTCACTTGAAGATTACGGTTTGTCTCAGCCCAGCTGTTTTTACCGGAGGAGGTCAATACTAAAGGTGCCACGCGGATAGTTGAAGATGCGTCTGTTAAAAGCGAAATGGAACGCGGACGGATGTAAAACGTATAATCTAATCCGTCAACGATCTCTTTATGTTTTGGGTAATTGCGCGTCGCCGGACAGCCGACATCCTGGCCGGCATGATTTTCTAGGTCAACGGCAACATCATCGTTAATTTTAAATCCCCAGCGATTAAGCAAATTATTAAACGGCGGATTTTTCTGGCGATCTTGTTCAGTTAAAACCGATCCTTCTTCTGCCATTGGTGTTGATTCGATCAAAAATAATGCTTTTCCCCCGCCCTCTAAATAATCTTGGACCAATTTATCTTCCAATGGCGATAATGCCGATTTTGGCCCGGCGATCACTAAGACATCGCAGTCTTTCGGGATCTCTTTGGTGGCTTCTAATAAGGTCTCTTGCGTGATGCAATTATTCTCATTTAAAAGAGCGTTAAAAATGCTTAAGCCCTCGGGTTTTGTATCGTGGATGGAATATTCGTTATGCCCCGCAACAAAACAGATCTTTCGTTTGTCGCGCCCCACTTGGACGATGGCAGTTGTTAGCATCTCCTCCGTTAGCGGGGCTTCGGTAAAGTCAATATCTTGGCGCTCTTTATCGCAAAGGACCACTGCCTTTTTCTCATCGGCGCGGATCGTATTGCCAAATTCTGCGGCGGACCCCAATTGTTCTAAGGGGTCAATGACCTGTGCTTTGATATATTTAGGATTTAATTTCTGATATTCAGCCAAGAGGTCCTGAATATATCCGGGCGGGATCCCGACGTATAAAACGATCAAGCGGACATCTTTTTTAATAGACTTAACGATCGATATTGTTTCGGGGTTTAAGGTGTGCTGTTTGTACTGGGTAAGGTCGAACCTGACATTGTATTCAAGTCCGGCAATGTTTAAGGTGATGAGGCCGATGAAAAGCAAAACAACACCGCTGACAATGAAGCTGTGCTGAATGACTTTAAAGACCGTGAATATTTTTTTGATTTTCTGGGCGGATAAGAATAGAGCGCCGATCAGAAAAAAAGACCCGGCGGATAAGAAAATTGCGCTCGAAAGATCAGTTCCTTGATTGATATAGTTCAAGCTCATCCCAAGAAAAAAGAAAAGCAATGAACCTATATAAAGGAAGAAAGAACAGCTTTGTTTAACTTTTATTTCCATAGACGGTTTTCAATACTTAATCGAGTTAAAAACAGACAAAAGCCGATGGATGTGACGTAATAGATCAAGTCAGAACTTTGCACAAGCCCGCTGCTAAAATATTCTGTCCGGCTCCAGAAGCTTATGTTCCGGATGATCTCCGCCGTAACAGGATCGGCATATTTTACAAAGACGGCCGAAAGATAAAGTGTTAGCAAAACAGCGTAAGAAATAATGGCGGCAATGATCTGATTTGCCGTCCAGGATGATATGAGAATTCCGACAGCGATGAACAAAGCACCCTCAAGCCATATGCCAAAATAACCGGCCAAAACAGCCCAGCGGTCCGGTTGCCCGAAATATTCGATGATAATGTAGTAAATGAACGTCGCGAAGATCAGGGATGTGAAAAATAAAAGTGTCCCTAAATATTTTCCCAAAACAATAGTGGTATTGGAAATGGGCGATGTTAGCAAAAATTCAAATGTCCCCTGCCGTTTTTCTTCGGCAAAGACTTTCATTGTTAAAAGCGGTATGGTAAAGACGAAAATAAATTCCATCAACTTGAACATGTCGCGCAAGGATGCTTCTCTATTTTGGTCAATGATCATAAAAAAGAAGACGTTAAAAACAGAAATAGAAATGATCAGAATAATGTAGGCCATGGGAGACTTAAAATAAGTTCCCCATTCTTTTGCGGCGATGGCAAAGGCTTTTTTGATCATGGTCGAGGCTCGGTTGAAGCGGTTAGTCTTAAAAAAGTATCTTCCAAATTATTTTTTCCTTGGGGGCCGTTAAGCATATTTGCCAGGGAATCGTCCGCAACAATTTTTCCTTCGCTAATAATGACGACGCGATGGGCGATTTGTTCTATTTCAGAGAGAATATGTGTGCTTACCAAAACCGTTTTTTCTTTTCCTAAATTATTGATAAGATTTCTAACTTGAATGATCTGCAGCGGATCAAGCCCGTTGGTTGGTTCGTCTAATATAAGGACTTGTGGATCGTGAATGATCGCCTGGGCGATGCCAACGCGCTGTTTAAATCCTTTGGAAAGCGAAGAAATGGCCTTGTTTCTAACTGAATCAATGTCACAGCTAGCAAGCGTTTTATCGATCTGTGATCTTGCCGTGGTAGCGTTAAGGCCTTTAAGCTGCGCGGCGTAACGAAGATAGTCAGCAACGCTCATTTCAGGATATAGCGGAGGATTTTCGGGAAGATAGCCCAAAGATTGTTTTGCGCAGAGAGGATTTTTGACGATGTCGTATCCGGCGATCGTGGTTTTCCCCTGGCTGGGCGGAAAATAGCCGGTTAAAATGCGCATCAACGTTGTTTTTCCGGCGCCGTTGGGCCCTAAAAATCCGACAATCTCGCCTTTGGCGATCTGAAAGGACACATCGTTTAAAGCGCGGGATAAGCCAAAAAATTTTGAAACTTTGTCGACAGTGATCATTTTGTTTTTTTGTAGTTTATCACGGGTATAGTGAAAAGTCTATATGGTTTCACGATGGTTTCACGGCTTTATTTTGATTTGATTTTCAATTTCTCTTATGATAAGCTAACACATAATTTTGAATTTATCGTTTATTCTAAATATTTTCTCGAAAAGGAGCAACACATGAAAAAGATAGCTGTTCTTACCAGCGGTGGCGATTGCGGCGGACTTAACGGCGTTGTTAAAGGCGCGGCACAAATGGCTCAGGCTCACGGGGTTTCCTGCTACGTGATCCCTAACGGTTATGCCGGGTTATATAATCTGGTGGATTTTGATAAGCTGACCGAATTGACCGTAGAGCGCGCCGATAAAATCGATGCTAATTTGGCCGGTTCCGAAGCCGGGCATTCCCGCGTTAAGATCAAATCCATCGACGATGAAAAGAAATATGACCGCATTAAAGAAGGCTTAAAGAAATTTGCCATTGAAGGATTGGTCATCAGCGGCGGCGATGATTCCGGAAGTGTTATGGTCGATCTGACGCAAAAAGGAATTAAATGCGTCCACGCGCCAAAGACGATGGATCTGGATCTGCAAACGTATTCGGTCGGCGGAGACTCTACCATTAATCGCATTGCGGAATTTGCCGAAGAGCTTAAAACAACCGGCAATACGCATAATCGCGTTATTGTTCTGGAAGTTTTTGGCCGCTATGCCGGGCATACGGCATTTCGCGGTGGTGTGGCGGCGGATGCCGACGCGGTTTTGATCCCGGAAGTTCCGGTTAATTTTGATATTCTCTATGATCACATGAAAAAACGTTATATGGACCGCATTCGTCAAAGCGATGTTAAAGCCGGAACCTATATGATCGTGGTGGCGGAAGGATTAAAAGATGCCAGCGGCGCGGAGCTTTATGATGAGTCATCTGTGGCTGACGCGTTTGGCCATAAAAAATTAGCGGGTGCCGCCAAATATGTACGCCAGGAATTAGGAAAGCGTCTTAAGAAAGATCCGGAAATAACAGAATTCATGAAAAAACAAGGGCTTTACGTTAAAGGAATTAATGAAGCCCCTGAAGTGCGCGAAGTAACGCCCGGCCATTTGGTTCGCTGCGGGCACTCCTCTGCTTATGATGTGAATTTTGGTAAAGAAGCCGGAGCCGCCGCAGTTTTGCTTTTGTTGAACGGAACGGTTGGCGTGACGGTTGCCGGTATTAGCGGCGATAAAATAAAATATGTCAATACGGCCGAAGCCATTAAACAACGCTATGTCAGTTTGGATATGGTTGGGCTTTATGAAAGTTTGGGAATGTGTTTTGGGCGTCAGCCCGCCAAGTTGCAGCCAAAATTTGAAAGAATCGACTGCCCTATTGAAAGAATTTTCTAGGCGGAAAATTATTCGAATTGTTTAAATCGAATACCGTGTTGGTGGAGAAGATATTTGAAAAGTGTTTTTAAAATTCCCAGTCCGTAGTTGACCGACGGCCAGAATTTGATGCTGGAGGCTTCATCGAAATATCTGGTCTTGATGGGGATTTCCGCGATGCGCATAAACTTCAGCATTCCCTGCACGATGATCTCCGTGTCGAATATAAATCCGTCCGAATTGCCCGCAAAATTAACGCTGCGCAGATATTTCGCGCTGTAAGCCCTAAACCCCGAGTGATATTCCGTTAAATAAGTTCCCAAAGTAACATTTTCAAGTGCCGTCAGCAAAATATTGGCGTTGTGCTTCCATAAAGGCATGCCGCCTTCCAAAGCTCCTTTGTGCATCATGCGCGAGCCAAAAACGGCATCGGCTTCTCCTTTTTGAATTGGCTCGATCAGCTGCGGAATAACGGTCGGGTCATACTGATAATCAGGATGGACCATGACCACGATATCGGCGCCGAGCTCCAGAGCTTTCGTGTAGCATGTTTTTTGATTTGCCCCGTACCCTTTATTTTTTTCATGGACAAAAACCTTTATTCCTAATTCTTTCGCGATGGCGACCGTGTCATCTCGGCTGGCATCGTCGACTAAAATGATCTCATCAATAACATTTTTGGGGATATCGTTGTAGGTTATTTGCAAAGTTTTAGCGGCGTTATAGGCCGGTAAAACGGCGACGCATTTTAATTTTCTTTTTCCGGGATTTGGGTGCGTTGGTTCAAGTTCATGGATGTACTGAAGCTGGCGGCTTTTTCGGGCGAAGATCTCCATTTGGTCGCCGAGGTCAAGGCAGATGAGTTTTTTTTCAAGCGAAGGATAGCGGCTTAGGAATTTTATGAACCATTTTGCGGCCGGGTTATAGCGGCCAAAATTATTCAGCCAATAATTGAGCGTGAATACGCGGGCGTGCGAGCGGATCTTTAATGAAACAAAACCCGTCGCCTCGAACATCTTTGCCAAACTTGCCGGCGTAAAATAGAACAAATGCAATTGCTTAATGCCCCACCATTTTGCCTTGAGGATCTTGCTTAAAAGGCTGTTGATATTTGGCGTGTTGACACAAATAACACCGTTGGGCTTTAATATTCTGCGTATTTCTAAAAGTGTTGCTCTGGGATCGCGCAGATGTTCGATGACGTCTTTGAGGATAATGGCATCAAAGAAATTATCCGGATAATGAGCCTCGTGAACGGTTCCCTTGGTGATATTTTTTAAAGATAAATTATTTTGCGCGTAACCGGCCGCCCAGTCGGATAATTCAACGCCAAAAACATCCCAGCCATCTTTGCGCGCTTCATCTAAAAGAAATCCCGTCGCGCATCCTATGTCGAGAAGCGTTCCGGATTTCTTCTGTTTTTTTAAGAAATTGAGGATTAAGCGCGCGGCCGCGCGCCGTCCTTGCTCTTCTTCCAAATAAGGCTCATCGGTCATTTCCGCGTAACTGGAAATAAGCGTTTTATTGTCCGGCTGAGGGTTGGCGTAAGTGAGTCCGCAGCGCAAACACACAACCACGCGCACCGGGACATTAATTTCGTGATCGGTTATTTTGTAGGGCGCAACAGAGTCGCTTTTTTCTTTTGGGTCGCGGGCGTGATACAAAACGCTGTAGTGATCGCCGCCGCAGAGATTGCATTTAACGCTGATCGACATAAGCTTTATTTTACCTTTGTTCCGGTTAACGGAATTCGCCCAAACGTGTGATCGCTGATATCATAACTTTTCTTGCTGAAAAACGAGGAAAATCCTATTTCAACGCTAAGCTTGTCCCGTCTGTAATTCTTAGGAGTCAAAAGAACATGGTCTTCTTTGATCCATTGCCCGGGTTGCCAGGACTGTGTGGGAAAAATACGATACCCTGCCGGGTGGATCAGTCTTTGATCAATGGTGCCGTTTCTATCTACAATATCAAAAATAATATCGATATCATCAGAAATTTTATTGATGCATTGCCAATAGAGCGTAAGGTAAATTTGATCACCACCAATATCGTTAACATCATAACCTAAAAAGATCAGATCTTTACCGATATTTTCGTGAAGCGGATATTGCGGGCCGGGCGCTGTTTTCAAAACAGAATGCGGATCATAGACGCTGTTCGCGTTTTTTTTCCAGAGGACGACCGTGTTTTTTATCTCGATCGCGCCCCAGGGATCTTGTTGCAGGAAATTTTGCAGATTCCGATAGCTGGCTGCCCCGTAGAAGCTTGAAAATGTCATCTGATCGGCGGCATCTAAAAGCAGATATTGGATATTGCCCGGAATTTCATAAGGTTTTGTTGAGAGCGTGTATTTCGCGTCATAAATATGATGAAGCGAATAAAGCTCTTTTCGGCTTGTTAGGCGCGGCAAGAATTCGAACGTTGCCGCAACGGACGCGCCGGGAGGTATTAAGCTCAGTATTTGTTCTTTTTGACGATCAAACGTGCTTTGGTGTAAGTATTTTAGGCCGTTGGATGATTGAGTTTGCGGCCCTAAAAAGATATTAAATGAGAGGATAAGGGCCGCCAATGATCCTATCAAGATCTTCTGTCGGCCCTGAAATGCTCCCCTTTTAAGCAGTTTTTGTATCCCAAGGATGAAGGCAAAGAAGATCAAAGGAATTATTTCCGCCATGTAGTGAAAATACAATGTGACTTCATTGGGGCGCTGCGAAAGTAAATGCTGCAAGAAAAATGGTAAGGAGATCAAAAGGCTCAAAGGAGAGAAAAACGGCAAAAATCCCAGAGGGCCAAAAACCTCAAAGAAATAAAAGATTTTTTCAGGGGAAAAAATGAGCAATAGCATTTTTACCGGATCAAAGAAAATCGTTTTAAGGATCTCTTGCGGAGAATTTCCTAGATGACTATAAAGAATGGAAAATTGGATCGTATTTGAATTAAAATACGGCAGAAACACTTTGACGCAAAGCAAGAAATACAGCGTACCGGCGACAATCGGGACAAGAACCCATTTTAATGTTCTGCGGATAAAAAGCGCGTAAAGCCCGAGGGCAATGATGGCAAGCGGGATATTCTCCTGGCAGATCATGGAAAGAAACGCAAAGATAAGGAATTTGGAAAAGTTTTTGGTATAAAAATAATAAAGTGTGAACCCTAAGAAAAGTGTGGCGAATGCGGTGGGATGAAATTCGAATAAATTAACGTATCCAAGCGCCGGATAACAAAGATAGATCACGGCGATGGCGGTGGCCCAGCGGTAATCTAATGCTTTACGCGCGATCAGATAAATAGGATAAGCGCTTAAGCCCAAAGACAGTGTTTGTAAAAATAGCAAAGTTAAAGGATGTGGAGCAATGAAGTAAATGGGCGCGATGAGAAAAGAAATAAAATGCGCGTGATTTCCCAGAAAGTTGATCCCTAAAATAGAGCTTTCGCTGGAGCCGTGAATAATGTTCCAGAGGGCTTGCGCGTGGACGGCAAGATCGAAATCAAAATAGGAAAAGGATATGAATTTAAAGTAAGAATAGGACGAAAAAACGAAAACATATAGCCCAATGGAAAGCCAAAGGATCTTTAAGGAAAGTTTTTCGGTGAAATTAACAATAAAAGGAAATTTCATAAAAATGGGGCTGTTTGCGGCATGCCGCAAACAGCCCCTGTAGTATATCACTCCTCGCAAAGCGCGCGATTTAAAACTTAATTTTTGTCCCGAAAATAAAATTCCGCCCCGGGGCCGGATAAAAATACTGAGCCGTTCCGTAAGAAAAAACATACGGCGAATACCGCTGATTAAAGATATTGTTAATGGAGCCAAATATTTCCCAGTTCTCTCTTTGATAAGAGATCTTTTCATCGAGCGTGATATAGGGCTCAACCTTGGGGACGATATTGGTGACGTCGTTCACGGCAAATTGCGCGCCGACATAAGTTGTGATCAAAGAAACATTATAATGATCCCAAAACTGCGCGGCTAGCGTGGTGGTAAATTGCTGGCGCGGTACTAAAGGAATTATTTTCCCGTCGTTGGCTCCCCCGCTAAAAAAAGGCCTTTGGAATGTATAGCTTGTCGAAAGCGACAGCTTATCCAAAAGAGCAATGTTCATTAATTTGGCAATATCGGTTTCCTGCCCGACCTCTACGCCATAACGCGTGGTTTTCTTGTAATTGGAATTTACGCTGGCGCTGGGGTCAAAATAAATTTCATTCCTATTTTCTATCCAATAAGGCGTTAAGCTTAACGTCGTGATGTTGTTTAAATTATGTTTAAGGCCCGCCTCGTATTGAATTCCCTTTTGCTGATCCAGGTTTAAATTAAGCCCCGGGGTCGCTCCAAAAAATGTGGAAGAACTGTACCATTCATCGGTCGCGAGAAATCGAAATGTCCTTTGAATGCTAAAATAAACATTCGACCCTTTGGCGTATTCGTATTTTAGCCCGCCGTTATAAACGAGCGCGTCGGGGTCTCTTTTTTCATCCACGGCGCTATTTCTTTGGCTAAAGGCGTAATCAGCCCTCGCATAACGCAGTCCCGCGTTAACAAAAATATTGTCCAAGGCTTCATACTCTGCTTGCCCGAATAATCCCACATCGGTCCTGGAGATGGTGACATCATCCGGATTTGATCCGCTGCCGATAATGTCATTCTCCGTATCGTAAAGATCAACTCCCGTAACAAAATGAAGCTCCTTATTAAAAACCTCGTGGTCAAAGATGTATTTCGTGCCAAGCCCTTTTGTTCGAGTACTGCGATTTGTTTTATACGGCAAACTCATCCCAAAATCAAAACTGTCAAAAATATTGCGGTCGCGATAATAAAGATTTACGCCTAAGCTTCCTAAATAAAGATTTTCCGGCCAAGGAGTGATGTTAAAACCCAACTTTAAATTATCATCTTTGCTTCGGGCAAAATCATTCGGGAAAGTGCTCGCCCGTGGCCCTAGCGCTGATAAATTAGGTCCGGTCAAGTATCCGGGCAAACCATAGCTATCTTCATGATGGCTAAGGTCAATATCGGCCGCGAATTTATTGGATAATTCATAATCAAGACGGGTGTTAAAACTTTTGGATAAAACATCGCTATTTTGCCGGTATCCGCGGTCGTCCTTGTAGAGAGAATATAGAAAATAAGCAAAGTCGCCCTTAGAGCCGGAAAGCTCTATATCCGTTTCTCGTTTATCGTAGCTTCCGATGGACGAACCAAATTTTCCGGACAAATTCCCTTTTCCTTTTTTGGTGATGATGTTGATGACGCCTCCGACCGCGCGGTCGCCATAAAGGACGGAACCGGCTCCGCGGATAATTTCAATACGCTCGACCGAGCTTAATGGAATTTGCATCAGATCCGGCGGCGAAATGTCCACCGTATTTAAAATGCGGTCATTGACTAAAACCAAGATATTGCGTGCGGCGGTGTCGCCAAAGCCGCGGATATCCAGCGTGGATGTTTTGGATGTGCCGGTATCGGTCACGTGGATGGCGAGCGTTTCGTTTAAAAGCTCCGGGATATTTTGTGCGGTGGACGCGGTAATATCCTCACCTTGAATGACCGTAATATTACCGGTCAGTTTGTAATCGTGGTGCGCGATGCGGCTGGTAGAAATAACGATAGGGTCTAGCTCGGTTTCTGCCGCGTTTTGTGCTTTTGCGTTGCCGCTTGCGGCAACGCAAAAGCACAATAGTAATCCTAATAATCTTTTGTTCATGGCGCCCTCCTTGTGGCGAAGGCAAGGCAAGATCAAACAAAAAACTCCCAGACGAATATCATCATCTGGGAGTGCACCCTGTATCTTAGTCCCGGGTTAAATGTGTTCGATCCTGTCTCGCGCAGGTTTGTGGTTAACTATAGGCAGGTCTTCTGGCTTTCCTTTTCTTTTAGCGGCCTTCCCGTTCATCCGCAGATGAACAGTGGCAAACTTTGCTAAAAGGCTTAAATCAAGGATTACAGCGGCGGGACCGCGTCCGAATTAATTCCTATGGTAAGAATTTCACGGACTTCCCTTGGTTAGTTGAAAACTAACCATCCTGAAGTCTGAAAAACTGATGGAAAACTATCAGTTCTTCATATTCAGAAAACCCAATAGTAAATTAAGTTGTTAAAAGAGCGCGGGCAAAGCGTGTGTCTTTAACCCGTAAAGCAATAAGCTCGTAAGTAATAAAAAAGACAGCCGCGTAAACGGCTGTGCTTAAAAGAGTCGTTCTGAAAAATGGAATAGCCAAGGTGTAGCAATCAATAAATCCTTTTTGTGTCATTGGATACAAAGAAAGCCAGGCGCCAAAATTGGTGATGATAAAAAATAAAACGGCCGAAAAAAGCGTTGAGCCAATGATGGTTGCGGGATTTTTGCGGTTGCGCACCCAAACTCCTATGGCGGCAATAAGGGCAACACTTCCCCATGTAAAAAATATTGTATCGTGAAATCCGATCACAGCATCGCTTAAAACCATTAATGCCAATGGCAAAATAATGGCGTATTTCCTGCTCACGTAAACTCCGCTAAATAAAGCAATGGCGATGACAGGATTAAAATTCGGTGCGTGAGTAATGAGTCGTGAGATAACTCCAATGGCAAGTAGTGCAAGTGCTAACATAATTCTCTCTCCTTATATCTAGCGAGTCGGGACAAATCCAGTAAGGTTTTCAATATAACGTATGGAAAATTTGGTGTCAATAGATAATTGCTATGTCATGATAGCAATGTTACGAGGCTTGAGTTCTATTCCCTAGCAAATCATAAGCAAAGCTGTGATGGGTGACGGACGTTTCCGTAGAAATATCAAAATCTGTTATTTGATACGTCGGGTCGTAGCTGTAGATTTCTTTTAACGTCGTTGAAGTAAAATGCGGTGTATTGCCAGTCCCATTCGGATCTGTTCTTACGGAGAGTGTTTTCTTCACAACACGGTTTCCAGCCAAGTCATATCCATAACTTAATTGTGAAATAATTCCGGCGTCGGGAACAGTGCTTGTCGTTGGTATCGAGTTATCCAGTTTAACTAATTGATCGGCAAGATCATAAGAATAGGAAGTGGTTTTTTGGGGACCGATGCCGGAAGGGCCGCCTCCTAGTAGGCTTTTTTTCGTGCGGTCGAAGACCCTAAGCCACGCGGGTTTTGTTTTGCTTGCTTTTGAAGCGAAACAAAACCTAGCGTTTGTGGCAAAAGGGCGGCCTGATTCAGGTGAAAGATCTATTTCTGCTAACTTCATAATAAATTTCGAAGAAAGTTATCCCGCCGCTTTTGGCGGGATGGCTGATTGGTTTTTAATCAGCCAATGCCCCGTTAATTATTGGATTTAGTACGATAAGGGGCAGAACTGAACAAGCAACATTTGTGTTGTTGGGAAACTGGTTTACCAACAACACAAATGAGATGATTGGAATTCTAACCTGTCCCGTTTTCTGTTTTCTAAAATTCTAACCCTAATTTTCTTAAACCCCCTAAGACTTCTTTCCATTCTTTCTCGTTGCACTCTGAATAAATATTGCCATGAGGAATATTTAAATGTATTACTTTCTCGTCCTCAAACAGCTCAACAGCATAATCGCCATCAGGAAGTATGTATTTTTTAAGTTCAGCCAGAGTTACTTTATTAGCAACTTTGTTAAAATTATTTAATTTTCTTACTATAAGCACTCGTTCCCTCCTTTAATTAGGAAAATTATAACCTCTGTAATATTCTTGTCCTTCTCCGGGTAGGTTTCTCCATGGTTGTGGTCTCGGTGTTCGTGGACCTGCAATTTGCTCCCCTGGCCCAATTCTCATAGGTCTTACAGCGGTTCCAGGGTTGTGCGGTGGCAAATTCAATGCTTTTTGAGCCCCTGCTCCTGTCTTATAAGGTGGGCTAAATTTTGTACCTTTTGTTAACCACGGTGAGGCATATTTGGGATTTCCTTTTGGATAATATTGCCAATAAGCTGGTGATTTTCCATAAGCATTCACTCCAGTCGCCAAACCAAGAACTGTAAAAGTAGCATCACTCGTACATGGTGTCCAAAGTGCCGAAAAGAAGCCCAATGTATTATACAATCCACCTTCAAATGGATTACGAGCAAGAGCAGCCCGAGACGCCCAATAATTTAATGCTGATCGCCCTGCTTTTTCTCCCACGTCAACCCATCCGATACCAGGAAACGTTAATTCTCCATAAGGATCAATTAAATTTATTGGATTATTGAGGACGTATGTATACAAGTTTTCGCTATCAATATTGCCCAGCGGATCTCTTTGATGGAATCGTCCGGTAAGAGGATGGTAAGCCCTGGCATTGTAATGATAGTTTCCGGTTTCGCTGTCATACTCTTGACCCGTAAACATGAAAGGATTACCAATAACACTGGAAGGAGCTATTCTGTTGTCAGTATCTCGAATCGTAGGTGCTCCGTACACGTCATAAGCATAGCTTTCGAGAACTTGTCCATTACTGTTTGTGATCTCAGAGGTGCTACCAAGCCCATCTTGAAAATAGAAATAATTCTGATTATTGCGATTCATTGTTAGAACTTCATCGAGGCCGCTTCCATAAACATAAGAAGCAAGTAAAGAACCGCTATCGCTTCTTTCTTCAATAATACGGTCACCGTCGTAAATGAAGTAAGTGAGACGGCCGCCGATGTTTTTACTTATCCGGCGGCCTAAACCATCATATTCGTAGACCAAAGACCCAAGACTAAAGACTGAAGACAAAAGTCTGTTTTCACTGTCATAGGAATAGGTATTATTCCCGTCATCAGTTAAGTTCCCGTTACCGTCATACGCATAAACTTCCCCATCAACACTCGTATATTGATTTAAGCTGTTCGATTGATATGTAATATCATCCGCTTGAGTACGATTTCCAAGAAGATCATAAGCAAAGCTGTGATGGGTGACGGAAGCTTCCGTAGAAATATCAAAGCCAATGATTTGATAGGTTGGATCGTAGCTGTAGATTTCTTTTAACGTCGTTGAAGTAAAATGCGGTGTATTACCTGTCCCATTCGGATCTGTTCTTACGGAGAGTGTTTTTTTCGCAGTGCGGTTCCCCGCCAAGTCATATCCATAACTTAATTGTGAAATAATTCCGGCGTCGGGAACAGTGCTTGTCGTTGGTATCGAGTTATCCAGTTTAACCAATTGATCGGCAAGATCGTAGGAATAGGAAGTGGTTTTTTGCGGGCCGATGCCGGTAGGGCCGCCTCCGAGTAGAGATTTTTTCGTACGGCGGCCCAACACATCGTAGCCATAACTTCCCAGCAAAGTTCCATTATCAAATATTTGGCTGATTCTATTTAACGCATCATATCCATATCCTATCCTCTGTCCGGATGGATAATCAACGCCTATACGGTTGCCCGCTAAATCGTACGCATAACCGAGCGCATAGCGTATAGCGTTTAGCGTTTGTTCGGAAGAAACAATTCTATTTAGCGCGTCATATCCATACGCTACGCCATTTGCTATACGCTGTACGCTAATAAGACGCGAGCCCAAATCGTAATCATATTCCACATCGTCACTAGGGTTTAGGGGATAGCGTTTAGCGGTCAGTCTATTAAGAACATCATATTCGTAACTGATCGCCGCATTGCTCGGTGTCAAATCTTCCGTCATATTCGAATTCTTATCATAACTATATTCATGAAAAGAGTTATCCGCATACGTCATATGCGTTAATCTATCAAACCCGTCATGGTCATAAATAGTTGAATTGTCATTGGCATCATCAATGCGCGATAGCTTTGCGTTCGCGTTATAAAAATACTCGGTTACCGCGTTTTGAGCATCCGTCGCCTTCCAAAGCAGGTTTCTTTCATCATAATCGTAATGGGTAATCCGTCCCAGCGCGTCGGTGACGGAAGCCCGATTTCCATTTAGATCATATTCAAAACTTGTGACACGGTTTAAAGGATCAGTAATGGATGTTAATCGGTTTAAAATATCATAGGTAGATCGCGTGATTTGCCACTGATTTCCCTGCACATCTGTCTGTCTTTCTGTCCTGATCAAATTTCCGTTTTCATCATAAAAATATTTAGTTTGAAACCCGAGCGCATCGGTTTCTCGCGTCAGCCAGCCTAATTCATTATAGAGAAAGCCCGTTGTGTGATTATTGCCATCGGTGACGGAAGATAGATTTCCAAAATCATCATAAGCGAATTGGGTGACGGCGTTAATGCCATTGGGGTCTTCAATGACGCGCTGTAAATATCCGGTTTGCGGGAAATATTCATAGTGCGTTGTATTGCCGTTAGGGTCAGTCGCCTCAATGACCTGGCCGTATTGGTTGTGGCGAAACGCCGCTCGCGGCGTTTCGCCACTAATTTCCGGATACGCCACTTCGGCTAAATTTCCGTTTTCCCCGTAACGCGGGTCTTCGGGGGAAAGCTGATAATCGTAGGTGTAATTTATTGTATTTCCATTAGGATCGGTTGCCGTTTGAACAAAATTAAAATTGGGCTCATAGCTAAAGTTGGCGACGATATCGTTGATATTATTATCGGGTTGGCTCATATCCTCTTTGCGGCGAACTTCCAAAAGATTTCCCTTGGAGCGGATATTGGGATTGGCCGTATCATAGGTGAGTTTAACTCCGTTACCGCCGGGTAAGGTTTGCGCGATCTGGTTTTGATACGCGTCATACGCATAGGCGGTTATGAACGAATCCGGATCATCGGGGCGTAAATCTCGGGTGCGTTCTTCCCGGCTTAAAAGGAGGCCGTTGGTGTCGAACGTATAAACGGTTTCATTACCGTTGGGGTCGGTTTGGACGGTTTGATTGCCGTTGTAGCTTAAGGAAATGGTATTTCCTCCTAAGATCTGTTCTTCCACGCGCCCATCCGTATTATAAATATTTTGAACAAAGGCTTGCCCGCGGGCATCGGTCATCGAAACGAGATTGTGCTCAGCATCGTAGGTAAAAGACTGGGTAACTCCTTCGGGAAATTCGTTTGTGGCCGGCTTGGTGATGCTTAAAAGATCATTGGTGTTGGAGTCGTAGGTAAAGGTGTATTGCCTGGCGCCATCTATGATCGTTTCCAAAAGTCCGCTCGCGTTATAGTTAAGCGTGATAACGCGTCCGGTTGTATCGGTGATTTGCGTTAGGCGCCAATCAATGCCGACCATGACTTGGATCTCAACAGCCAAGGCAAAAGGGCTGTAGCCAAAAATAGGCTGGCGGATTTCTTCATAAGATAATGTGATGGTATTATCATTGCGGTTTTGGATCTGGACAAGTTTTCCATCCGCGTCAAATTGATATTTTTGGCCGTGCGCTTGCACAAGCGTCCAGCTTCCATCGGGATTGGAAAGTAATTCTTCAAAACGCCCCGTCGGTGGCGCGTAGACCGAGCCATTATAGGTGTAGGAAAGTTTACGTCCGTTGCCGGTGGTGATGGCGACGTCGCCGCTAGCGAGTTCGTGCAGGCGCATATGATAGTTGAATGTCCAGCCGTAGCCGTAGGGGCCATTGTAAGCCGAGCCGCTATTGTAGATGTGCGTTGCTTCAAGGTCGATTTCGCGTCCCGGGATCTGCGTATCGTGGCAATTGTAATAGAATTGGCCGTTGGATAAGTTGACGGGGTCGGTTTTGCCATGAATAGGGTTTATAGGCGTTTCTGGCTTTGTATTTGGGCAGGTTTCTCCTGTTAAGCTTTCCATGCTTTGCAAGTTGCCATATCTGTCGACCGGGTCATAGATGTTGTCAAATTCAGTCGTGATGACTTCGCAGCACCACCAGCAATTTTCAACCTCACAGGGCTGAACAGGGCCGCCAAAGCACATGTCGTGGCAAAACCCGTTCGTAGCCTCGGCCGGAACGGCACAGAAAAGCAGTGCGACTATTAGCGAAAATTTGAGAATGATATTTTTAAAAAGATTGCTCATGGTTTCTTGGTTATTGCGCTAGTAAGCAATTCGAATATTGCCATCCCGAATAGTAATTTTTCCGTAATTGTCTATCGCTTCTACGCGAACCCGATAATCTGCCGGCGTTGTAACAGTTTCTCCTGACGTGCTCCTGCCGTCCCAGATGACCGAATAAGTTCCGGCTTCTCTTTGAACGTTTTCTTCCGCAACCCTTATGATTTGACTTCCATTTTGACTTATGATCTTTGTCGTGACACTCGCCGGCTCATTGATCGTATAGGTAATGGTTGTAACTTCATTGTAAACTGGTTTGATCAAATAGGGATCGGTGGTGAGCGCGGAAATATCTAGAGTGCGGTCATCGACAATCGCGATGAAATTTTCTGGAAGTCGTAAGCTCTGGGATACGATCTGCACCGAATCCGAAAATTGTCCTTGGTCGTTGCGGCCGTTCCAATAAACGATATTGCCGGTTCCTTCACTGGGCTTGTCCGACGCAAATGCCCAGAAATTAATGCCAAACTTTACTTTTGCTGGTACTGCAACATTATAGCTAATAGCCAGGCGTTCTCCTCGCTCGGGCGAAAACGGCTCAGGCGCGAAGGTGACGCTGGTCAGGGGCACATGCTCGCTGGTGGGTGGCGGGCTGTATTGAGCCTCTCCTCCGATAATCGCCTGCGCATCAATGGTGTAGGTGTAAATCCCATCGGGTAAAAGTTGTCCGTTGTCATCGGTGCCGTTCCAGTTTTCTGCGTAATCTCCGGCTGAACGAAGTTCACTGTTGATCAGTGTGCGCACAATGTTTCCGGACGAATTATTAATTTGAATGGTGGTATTGGCATTAAACCGAAGAGTGTATTGAATGGATGTCGTGGTGTGAAGACGCGGCTTGAAAAACCGCTGCGAGACTGAATTATTGAGGATATGAAGCGGCAGGCTGTCATCAAGCGTTATGCGTCCGGCAACAGAGGTGGTCGTTTCGGGATTTTGCGTGCTTTGCGCAGAAATCATATAAAAATAAGTACCGTTGGGAAGCGGCTGATCATTGCTATCGTCTCCGCCCCAAGGCTGGTCAATGATGCTGCCTGCGCCGGAAAAATTCTTCACTGCCTGCAAATCGCTATTTCTAATCGTGGCTTGCCAATTCGCGTTTTGGGCCAACTGTGCATGTAAAACTGTGATGTCACTGTTTTGATTAAACTGTGGCAAAGATGGCGCGACATTGGAAAAATAAAAAGTGTCATTGACCGGTTCGGCACACCAGGGCTCGTAAGTAACGTTGGTACTTACCGATTGCCCTGTCCCCGGTCCCGCGCCGGATGGGCCGAAGACATCTTCCCACCAAACATAAGAAGCGTTGATATTGCCAGCAGTTGCATTTATGCCACCGCCATTGGAAGCGATATTCAAATAATTTGCGCTAAGGGATTGGGAGCTTGCGGAATTCAGGGCGTAACCGGAATTATTTTGTACTGCGCTATGCATCAGCGCCAGGCTTGAAGTTTCATTTAGCTCAATGCCGTCACCTGAATTATTCTCAATAGCACTATTGGTAAGAGATAAAGCCGAGGCGCCGCTCAAATGAATTCCGTCATTTAAACCATTGCGAATTGTCAGTGCGCTCAGGTTCAAGGATGCGTTATTGAGATAAATGCCATAACCACTGCTGTATTGGATGGTCGAGTTGACAACAGGAAAAGATGTGCCATTAAAGTAGAGATTAGCGTTGTTGGTATTGCCGCCGTATTCAATTATCGCATGGACAAGATTAGCCTCAACGGTGCCGGTTCCAAAATAAATCCCCTTCCAATCTCCCGGCGCGGGAGTAGCGGCATTGGAAGTAAACGTAATAGGCTGCTCGGTTGTGCCCATAGCCTGAAGCCCGCCATCATGGTTGACTCCTATGAACAGGCCGGCACCCGGATCAAATTTAACGGTAATACCCGGTTGGACTGTGAGAACGGCTCTGGCACCCCAATACCACTGACCTGTGTACGCGACTTCAATGTCGGAGGTGACAAGATAAGGAATTGATGTGTATGGCCAAAGGGTACTGGAGCCTATTGCGCCCGCACTACGTAACGTTATCATATCTCCCTGCCCATTTCCGGAAGCGCTTAACAGACCAAGGCTGTCAACGTTCGAGGCGTGAATATTGACAGGGTAAAGCGCGTTATCATCAATGGTAAGATTGCTTAAAGCAGGAACGGAACCGTCGCTGGCGTAAATACCGTCACCGCTGCCAAGACGGATGACCGAATTAGTAATAGCAAAAAAAGTACCATTAAGATAGATGTTGGCGTTATTTGTATTGCCGCCGTATTCAATTATCGTATGATCGAGATTGGTCTGGACAGTGTTGCTTTGAAAATAAATTCCCTTCCAGTCTCCTGGCGCGGGGGTTACGGCATTGGACGTAAATGTGATAGGTTGCTCGGCTGTGCCCACCGCTTGAAGTCCGCCATCGTGGCCGCCTCCTATGAATAAACCGGCACCGGGATCAAACTTTACGGTAACACCTGGTTGTATTGTCAGGACAGCTCTGGCGCCGTTATACCACGGACCTATGTAAGCGACTTCAATGTCGGAGGTGACAAGATATGGAATTGATGTGTAAGGCCAAGGGGTGCTGGCGCCTATTGTGCCAGCGCTTCGTAACTTCACTATATCTCCCTGTCCATTCCCGGAAGCGCTTAACAGGCCAAGACTATCAACAGTCGTGGCATGAATATTGACGGGATAAAACGCATTGTCGTTAATGGTAAGATTGCTTAAAGCAGGAACAGAGGTGTCGTTGGCATAAATACCGTCACCACTGCCCGAGCGGATCGTCGAGTTTGTCATCAAAGGAGAGGTGCCGTTAAAATACACATTGGCGTTATTGGTATTGCCGCCGTATTCAACTATCGTATGGTCAAGATTGGTCTGCACGGTGCCGGTCCCAAAATAAAGCCCCTTCCAGTCTCCGGGAGTTGGAGTAGCGGCATTGGAAGTAAACGTGATAGGCTGCTCGGTTGTACCCACAGCCTGAAGCCCTCCCGCATTGTTGATCCCCATAAACAAGCCGGCACCGGGGTCAAACTTTACGGTGACGCCGGGTTGTATTGTCAGGACAGCCCTGGCGCCGTTATACCACGGACCTATGTAAGCGACTTCAATGTCGGAGGCGACAAGATAAGGAATTGATGTGTATGGCCAAGCGGTACTTGCGCCTATTGTGCCAGTGCTTCGTAACTTCACTATATCTCCCTGCCCATTTCCGGAAGCGCTTAACAGGCCAAGACTGTCAACAGTCGTGGCATGAATATTGACGGGATAAAACGTATTATCGTTAATGGCGAGATTGCTTAAAGCAGGAACAGAGGTGTCGTTGGCATAAATACCGTCACCGCTACTAAAGCGGATAGTCGAATTGATAACAGGAGGAGACGTTCCTTCAAAGTAGAGATTGGCGTTGTTGGTATGGCCGCCATATTCGACTATTGTATGATCAAGATTGGTTTGGACGGTATTGTTGTGAAAATAAATCCCTTTCCAATCTCCTGGTGCGGGAGTAGCGGCATTGGAAGTAAACGTGATAGGTTGCTCGGTTGTACCCACCGCTTGAAGGCCACCTGCCGCTCCGTTTCCGATGACCAGACCGGCACCTGGTTCAAATTTGACCAGAACACCTGGTTGTATTGTGAGGACGGCTCGGGCACCCCAATACCAGGGGCCTTCGTAGGCGACTTGAATATCTCCTGTAACAATATAAGGGCTATTGGCTAGCGTCCAAGTTGTATTTCCGGCAATATTGGAAGAAATAATGGTATCGGCAAAGAGAGGAGAGCTAACGAGTGTTAGAAGGAGAAGGCTTAAGAGAATGATTTTTTTAAGCATGAATGATAGGAAGCTTAAAAATTAAACGAGTAGGCAAAGTGAAGTCAGGAGTCGTTTTTTCAAATACGTTTAAGACGGGTTAAGTATAACAGGCGACGACGTTAAGGGCAATAATAAAAACAAGGCTGCCTAATTTGAATTCCAAATTACTAATGTCAAATAAATGCCAAATGGCCAATTCCTACGAAGAGAATTTTATGACCTTAGGAATTTCATCAATGATATCCGTGGCAATAAGCGCAAGGCGGGTTTTTTTTCGTGCCGCGATATCTCCCGCTTTGCCATGCAGATAAGCGCCAAGCTTGGCCGCGTCAAATGCCGGAATTCCCTGCGCCAAAAACGCGGCGATCATTCCGGTCAAGACATCTCCGCTTCCGGCTGTTGCCATACCGGGATTTCCGGTTTTATTGATATAAGTTTTTCCGTTTGGCGCGGCAACAATGGTGCGGCTTCCCTTTAATAGGAGGATGCAGTGATATTGGGCGGAAAATTGCTGCGCAATTTTCAGCCCAGAGTTCTCGATCATTTTTTTGGAAAGCCCGGTTAATCGCGCCATTTCACCCGGGTGCGGTGTTAAAACTTTCTCGGAAGGATTTTTTAAAAGCACCTTGAGATCTTTGGCGAGCGCGTTTAACGCGTCGGCATCAATAACTAAAGGCTTATCGGCAGTTGTGATAATTTTTCGGATGAGTTTTTGTGTTTGCGTGTTTGTCGATAAACCGGGCCCGATGGCGACACAATCAAATGAGTTCAGCCTTTTTTTGATAGCCGGATAAGCCTTGAATGAGAGTGTTTGCTCTTTTGTTTCCGGAAGCGACCAAGTCATAATGACGGGAGAGATTTTCTTCTGAAGAGTTAAATTCAGGCTTTTTGGAATTCCGATCGTTGCAAGCCCTGCTCCGGCGCGCATAGCCGATAAAGCGCAAAGGGCCGCCGCGCCCAGCATCTGCTTTGATCCGGCTAAAATAAGCACATGGCCGAAATCATTCTTGTGGACGTTTCTTTTAGTCCGTAATAATGGCGCTGGCAACCGCATAATTTTTGGTGTGCGAAAGCGAGATCAGGATCTTTTTCTTGAAGCTTTTTTTATTGTAGCGGCAAACGGGTTTTCCGTTTTTATCGTTGGTGATCTGAATATCTTTCCAATGCAAAACACTATTATCACCGATGGCCTTTAGAACAGCTTCTTTAGCGGCAAAGCGCGCCGCGAAATGCTGGGTTGGGTATTTGTGTTTTTTGGCGTAGGCAATTTCGTCGTCGGTAAAGATATAACGCAAAAAGCTATCTCCCCAACGTTTAATAGCCGCCTCTACACGGTCAATTTCGATAATGTCTATTCCGGTACCGAGGATCATTTCTTTATTTTCCTGATCATTTCTTGAACAGCTTTCTCTAGTCCACAAAAAACAGATTCGGAGATGATCGAATGTCCGATATTAAGCTCTTCCACTCCTTTAATTTGGGCGACTGCCGTAACGTTTTTATAATTAAGCCCATGTCCGGCGTTAACCGTTATTCCTAAATTTTGCGCGAACTTTGTTGCGTCTTTTAATTTGAAAAGTTCGCGCTTGATAGCGGATCTTGTTTTGGCGCGCGCATAACAGCCCGTATGAAGCTCTATCATGCGCGCGCCGGCTTCAAAAGATTTTTTTATTTGAGCTTTATCGGGGTCAATAAAAAGGCTTGCGGTGATCCCCTTTTTTTCTAAACGCGCGACAACGTTTTTGATTTTGCTAAAATTTTTCGAAACATCAAGTCCCCCTTCAGTGGTAACTTCTTGGCGGCGTTCGGGAACAAGAGTTGCCTGGTCGGGTTTAATCTTTAAAGCGATATTAACGATTCCTTCGTTAACGGACATCTCTAAATTAAAACGCGTTTTTACGGATTTTTTTAGCGCGATAATATCTTTATCGTTGATATGCCGTCGGTCTTCACGCAAATGCGCCACAATGCTCTCCGCGCCCGCTTTTTCGCAAAGACGAGCCGCGGCGATCGGGTCCGGTTCGAATTCCCGCCGGGCCTGGCGCAAGGTAGCCACGTGGTCAATATTAACACCGAGTTTAGGCATAGATCATCGCAGAGATTTTAAGAGCTCGCTATTGGCATAGATCCAAATGACAATGGCAAGTCCTAGAGAAATAATTTTTAAGGCAAGGTTATGAGTAAACCAGCGCGTTATCATTTTTTTCCTATCAAGAGTTCTTTTAGAATGTTAACAAATCGTTCTTTATTGGTGACAGGGATAAACTTTCCGTCCACTGCGATGGAGATCTCTCCTGTTTCTTCCGATGAGAGAATAACGATGGCGTCGGTTTGTTCGGTAATTCCTAAGGCCGCGCGATGGCGTGTTCCGATGAGTTTGCTGAAATTTTGATTTTCCGAAAGCGGAAAAAGGCACGACGCGGCAATGATGCGTTCGGCGCGGATCACCACACCTCCGTCGTGTAAAGGCGATGGCGGTGTGAAGATGCTTTGCAAAAGCTCCGTCGAAACATGGCTGTCGATCTTAATGCCGCTTTCGATGCAGGTATTAAGTTTTGCCTGGCGTTCAATGGCGACGATGCAGCCTATTTTTTTTGCGGAAAGCTTGTAAACGGCGGAGGTGAGCGCGTCAATGATCATGATAAGTTCCGGTTCTGCGAGATCAATGGTAAATAAATGAGGCTGTCCTAATCGGGCTAATCCGTGGCGAAGCTCGGGCTGAAAGATGATAAAAAAAGCGATAACGGAGATCCCGAAGATCTTGGTGAGCAGCCAATTGAGCGTTCCGAGCGCAAAGAGCTGGCAAATAACAAAAAGCGCCAAAAGATAAAAGATCCCTTTAAATACGTGAATGGCGCGCGTGCCTTCAAAAAAAACGAGAATGCGGTAAAGAACGACCCAGAGGATGATGATCTCGGCGGCGGGTTTAGAGAAAGATATGATGGTCTCGAGCATTTTTTAGTTTTTATTTTTTGCGTTAAGGATCGCGTCGGTCACTTTAACGACGTCGCGCATTTCTTTAACGTCGTGAACGCGCACGATGTGCGCGCCGTTTAAAATGGCGGCGGCGACACTGGCCGCTGTTCCCCAGAGACGCTGATGTGCTTCTTTGTTCAGCGCTTTACCGATAAAAGATTTTCGGGATGTTCCGACAAGAATAGGAAATCCCAGCGTCTTAAATTCCGATAATCTCCGGATGATCTCAAAATTCTGATCGACGGTTTTTCCAAACCCGATACCGGGGTCTACAATGATTTTATCTGATGATAGTCCAAACTCCAAGCATTTTTCTATCGATTCTTTCAGCTCTGAAATTATTTCCGCGATCACGTTTTGATAGCGGATATTTTTTTGCATTGTTTTTGGGTTTCCCCGGATGTGCATCAGGACAATGGCGGCGCGGTAGCTTTTGATGGTTTTAATTAAACTTTTATCAAGAGAGGTTCCTTTGATATTGTTAACGATCGCCGCGCCGCAATCAAGCGCGGCTTTCGCGACGGGCTCTTTATAAGTATCGACGGAAATAGGTTTTTTTATTTTCTTAGTGAGAAGTTTGATGGTGGGAATAATGCGTCTTATTTCCTCTTTGGCGCTGATGAAACGGGCGCTGGGCCGGGTGGATTCTCCCCCGACGTCAATAATGTCAGCACCGTCTTGGATGAGTTTTTGCGCGAGCTCTAGCCCAAGCGCGGGGCTGTAGTTTTTTGTTAAGAATCCATCGCCGCTAAAAGAATCCGGCGTGAGATTTAAGATCCCCATGATCTTTGTTTTTTTTCCGAGAGGTAAAGAGATATTTCTCGCGCGGACGGTAAATTGGGGACGAAAGTTATGCGAGGCGCAGTGTTTAAAGGGTGTTCGGGGTGTTGGGGTAAATAATTTCAAGACTTATTGGAAGATGGATCTGGTTGTGATGAATTTTGTTCCGATGACGGAAGGCTCAATCCTAAAAGAATGCGTGTTTCTTCAACGTCCAGCACTTCTTTTTCAATTAAGCGTTTTGCCAGGATATCTAATCGGTCACGATGCTGGGTCAGTAATTTTTGTGCTTTTGTATACGCGGCGTCAATGATCTGGCGAATTTCATTGTCAATGGCTCGGGCGGTTTCTTCGCTGTAATCTTTTTGCTCCATCATATCGCGGCCTAAGAAAACCTGATGATTGTGACGCCCCAGCGTTAAGGTCCCGAGTTTTTCGCTCATGCCGTATTCGCAGATCATTTTTCGGGCGACCTCGGTGGCGAATTGAAGGTCACTTTGCGCGCCGGTGGTAATTTCATTTAAACATATTTCTTCCGCGGCTCGTCCGCCTAAGGCGACGACGATCTTTCCGTTTAATTCTCTCTTGCCCCAATAATGGCGGTCTTCACTTGGTGGTGTGATGGTATATCCGCCGGCCATGCCGCGCGGAATAATGGAAACTTTTGTAAAGGGGTCAACTTCTTCGATCAAAAGTGATAAAAGTGCGTGCCCTGCTTCGTGATAGGCGGTGATCTCTTTTTCTTTTTTCGATGTCACACGGCTCTTTTTTTCCGGGCCCATGGTGACGCGTTCAACGGCCGCTAAAAGTTCTTCTTGGCCGATGGCCTCTTTGTTGTGGCGCGCGGCTAAAAGCGCGGCTTCGTTGCAGACATTCGCCAGGTCAGCTCCGGAAAAATAAACGGTTTGACGCGCGATGGCCTTAAGGTCAAGCGTTGGAGAAAGTTTTAAATTTCGCGTGTGTACTTTTAAGATAGCTTCTCGTCCGAGAATGTCGGGCAAAGAAACAACGATCTGACGGTCGAAGCGCCCCGGGCGCAGTAATGCCGGGTCGAGAGTGTCAGGACGATTGGTCGCGGCGATCAGGATAAGCCCGGCGTGCGTATCAAAGCCATCCATTTCCACTAAAAGCGCGTTTAATGTCTGCTCACGCTCGTCGTGTCCGCCGCCGATCCCTGAAAATCGTAAACGCCCTACCGCGTCGATCTCATCGATGAAAATGATGGCTCCTTTACCGGAGGTTTTGGAAGCCTTTCGGCCTTGTTCAAAAAGGTCACGGACGCGCGAGGCGCCGACACCGACGAACATTTCCACAAAATCCGATCCGCTTAACGAGAAGAATGGAACGCCTGCCTCGCCGGCAACAGCTTTGGCGAGAAGGGTTTTTCCGGTTCCCGGAGGCCCAACTAAAAGAACGCCTTTTGGAATTTTTCCCCCCAAACGCTGAAACTTTTTAGGGTCTTTTAGAAATTCAATGATCTCTTGCAATTCTTCTTTGGCTTCATCAACGCCGGCCACATCTTCAAAGGTGAATTTATTTTTTCCGTCACCGCTAACCTTCGCGCGGGATTTTCCGAATGACCAGACCTTATTTCCCATCTGGGCGCCGCGATAAGAGACGAACCAGAAAAATAAGATCAAAAGGACCATGGGCCCCAGTGAAAACAATAAATTGCTCCAAAATGTTTTAGCCGGAGTAACGTTAAAATCGCTGACATTGGTGCGGATCAAGTCCAGGATCACTTTGTCGTCGGTAGGAAGATAGACGGTGAACTTCTTTCCGTCACTTAAAGTTCCCTGCAAGAGGTTTTCAGTTAATGCTAATGATTTTATTTTTTGCGTTGCGGTATTATCTTTGACGATGGAATAAAATTCTCCATAAGTCATTTCTTGCGGAAGGGTTACGGTGCTGACATTGGTTTGGCTGAACATTAAAAAGAAGACAAAGATCAAAATGACCCACAGCCACAAACCGCTTTGGCCGTTTTGCGGCAAACGATTTTTAGGATTTAGCCTGAAGGAAGGCTTTTTCGGAGTTTTTGAATTTGATTTATTCATGAGCGCCACAATTATATCGTATTTGTTGATTTAATCAAGAGTTTCTTATTTAAAAACAAGAAAAGCGCCCTCTTTGGTAACGCGAAGGCCGTTGGGAAAACGGATCCGCGCGTTTTTACCGCGTGAGGCGATCAGCTTTTCCACTTCCCTAATATGGTCAAGGGTGATCTGCCGGGTATTTCCGGCTTTTTGTTGGATGCAAAGGCGGATGATCATACGCTGCAGGCTTAGATGGAGCTTGTTAAATTTTTCTAAAGGAATTTTTTTGGGATCTTCCCCGGAAATTTTTCTCAATTCTTTTTGCGCCTGTTCTTCTAAATAGCTGTAATCGATTGCGCTTGTTTCGGCTAATCCGGTTAACGTTTTTTGGATTCCGGGATTAAACTTTTTTTGAAGAAGCGGCAAAAGTTCCAGGCGGATCTTATTGCGGAAAAATAGTTTTTGCTTGTTTGTGGGGTCCAGGCGAAAAGCGTAGCGGTTTTTCTGTAAGAATTTGTCAATTTCAGCCCGGGTCATATGCAAAAGCGGGCGGACAAAGACCGTATTGTAAAGAACGCGTTTGGGTAAAATGCTTTGCATGCCTAAAAGCCCGCTGCCGCGTAAAATGCGCATTAAAACCGTTTCGGCCAGGTCATTTTGGGTGTGTCCTAAGGCGATCGTGTTCATTTTATGCTTCTTTGCTAGGCGAACCAAGGCGTTAAAACGCGCCTGGCGCGCCAGTTCCTCAACGGAACTGGCGCGCCAAGACTTTTGAATTTTCACGGAAACGACCTCGCAGGGAATATTCAATTCTTTAGATAGTTTTTTAACGAAGCTCGCGTCTTTTGAGGATGTCGCACGTAAATGGTGATCGACGTGTCCAACCACAAGCTGAATGCCGAGCGCGTAACGCAGTTGAGAAAGGGCGTGTAACAGCGCGACCGAATCCGGCCCTCCGGAAACAGCAACGAGGGCCCTGTCGCCGTTTGAAAAAAGCTTGTTGTGCAAAGCCGACTCTTTAACTTTTTGAATAAAAATATCCATACAAGAGATTAGAATTTGTTAAACCAGCGGGCGCCATAATAGGCAATGACACTTGATAGGAGAATGGAAATAAATAGAACCAGAAAGATCTTGATCAGCGGCATAGCGTGACAGCCAAATTTGTTTTAAGCAGAAAATTATTCGCCGTGTATTCCCCGCTTTTCACTGCGGGCTTGTTGATACGCGCGGCGTAAAACATCTTCATACTTTGTGTTCGGTGGGATCGTCTTGAACGCGGCGTATCCTTCGCTAAGTATTTTTTCATTAACAAAGGTGCCGTCTTCTAAGAAAACATACGCTAACATTATTCCGTCATCATTTCTGGTTTGCGCGTCTAGCTCGATGCGGACTTTTTCCCCGGTCAAAAGTGAATTAACAAAATCCATACCTTGCTCTTCTAGGGTTGCCACGGGGTCGACTTCTTCAATGATGATGTTATAGGAATTTCGCTTAACGTCTTTTCTTTGGGGAACGTCGATCGCATTGAGCCCGATCAACTGCACTTTTTGACCATTGTCTAAAACCAGCGTATCGGTCGACCTTACTCTGTCTACTTTGAGCCACTGCACTGGCGCGGATTTTTCGATCAAAGGATTTAAGCTTTCTTGAGCAAAGGCTGCGAGAGGGACAATAGACAAGACGGTGATGAAGACAATGGTAAGGATATTATTTTTTTTCATTTTATTTTTCCTAAATGGTGGCGGGGGAGAGATTTAAACTCTCGACCAATCGGGTATGAACCGAGTGCTCTATCGGGCTGAGCTACCCCGCCAATAAAGTGTGTTCCGTCGAATTTTTTAAATTCTACGTGAAAGAATATAAAATATCAAGACTTTTCTCTGCTTGCGCGTGGCCTAAAATGCGGCGGGACCTTTTGCTTAATAACTCCAGCTGACCAGCTTGCCATTGTTAAAGTAAAGGCGTATGGTTTCCCATTCCGGTTTGCCGGTCGAGAGAATTTTTTCGTAGGTCCAAATTTGGAACATCCCCGAGGAAGACCCGGAGCTAAAGACTTGCCCCGGTTCTCCGTACAGATCGCGGATTGCCGAGTCACTCGTGTCGATCGTAAGGGTATTCGCGCGGACAGCCGTATGTAGTGCTTCATAATTCTTCTGGCGAGTTTCTATTTCCGCCCGCCTTTTATCGGCCTTAGCGCTAGGCTGGAACATAGCACAGCCGGCCAGGAAAAATACTCCGGTAAAGATGCTAATAACAAAATTGTATTTTCTAAAATTAGACCACATAGAAGATGATATAGAGAAGGATTAAAATAACGGCGACCGCTAAGATGTAAAAATCATTAAAATAAATAAAATCACGCAGGCGCTCGGCCGGAGTGTACGCAATTTGCGCTGTTTCAACCGCAACGGTCCCCTTGCTTTTTAAAGCCAAGATTTCGCTTTTTTTAAGGCGCAAAAACTGGCCGGCAATTCGGTAAGCCTGCAGTTCGTTTTTTTCCACCAGATCCATGATTTTTTTCTCGGTGGTGCCTAAAAGCTGGGCTGTTTCACGAACCGAGATAAATTGATCGGACATTTTATTTTACTCTTTCCGAGGCGGCCCACTCGTCGATCTTGGTGCGTTCAAACCGCCAGGCATTGCCGTTTTTCATGGCGGGGATCTTTCCGGAATTGGCGAGCTCTAAGATCGCATTGATCTCGATCTCTAGATATTTTGACAATTCATCGACGTCTAAGGAGTCTTCGAACATCTGGCATTTTCCGTGGAAAATGGCGCCCTCCACGATATTAAGCTTTGGCGTGGCGATATTCCCGTTTAAAACGGCCGTTGGCATTAAGACAAGCATTTTCTTGGCGGTCACATCGCCTTTGATCTTTCCGGCAACGACAATATTCTCTCCGGTGATGTGCGCTTCGACAGAGGCGGTTTCGCCGATGGTGAGCGTTCCTCTGGTTTCCAGAGTTCCTTCAAAACGTCCGGTAATTTTTAAATTCACGGAATCTTTAAAGGAAAGCGTCCCTTGCATTTTGGCGCTGATCTCAACGATCCTTTCCCCCTGGTCTTTTCTGTCTCTTAACATGGCCATAACCGCCTCCTTGGTAATAATTTAATTAGATCAAATAATTGAAATTTTGAAGTTTCTTTTCCAGCGAACGAAGCCCGATCAAAACTAAAAAGACAACCGCGGTCACGACGATCGCCGCGCTAAAGTCGCCGCAGCCGACCGCGATCCCTATCCCGGAAACGATCCAGACACTGGCGGAAGTTGTTAGCCCTGTGATCTGCGCTTCGCTACGAAAGATCGTTCCGGCGCATAAAAATCCGATGCCGGTAACTACACCCGCGATCATGCGCGAGGGATCGACGAAAATAATATCTTTATACATATCCGAAACGTGAAAGGATGTTAGGACGATCAACGTTGAACCGACGCCAACTAAGATATGGGTTCGAAGGCCGGCGCCTTTATGCCGTATTTCGCGCTCTGCCCCGATAAAGCCCGACAAGACAACGCTTAAAACGATTTTAATAAGTGTGTCAAGAATTTCTCCTGTCAACGTGATGTCTCCTTTCTAAATAAGATGGTATCCTAAACCGGCGATCATGGCCGCGTTGTCCATGCAAAGACCCAGCGACGGTAAAAAAACGCGGATATTCTGTTTTTTGCTTTCGACTGAAAGTTTTTTTCGTAACATGGAGTTTGCCGCGACGCCTCCCCCGATGAGAAGAGTGGGTATTTTCATCTCTTTGCACAGCCGTAAAGATTTATTCACCAGTACGGTTGTTACGCTATCTTGAAACGCGAATGCGATCTTCTCAGGAGAAAAATCTTTCTTCATTTTGTGGTCGCGAACATAATATAGCACAGCTGTCTTAATTCCGCTAAAACTAAAATCCAAAGTTTTTGGAAGGTCAGCACAGGAAAAATGGATCTCGGTATTTTCTCCTGTCCTCGCCAACCGGTCGATCACCGGGCCTCCCGGATAACCTAGCTCCATCATACGCGCAACTTTGTCGAATGTTTCCCCCACTGCATCGTCACGCGTTTCTCCTAAAAGACGATAGTCTTTAAATGATCTGATATGAAAAAGGCTGGAATGACCGCCGGAAACAACTAATCCTAAAGCCGGTAATTTGGGCCGTTGTTTGTTGAGCGGCGCGTTTTCACTCAAAGCGTTTATTCCTTCAAGAAAATTGGCGTAAAGATGAGCCTTGATATGATCCACTTCAATAAGAGGTTTTTTTGCCGCAAAGGATAATGCCCGGGCAAAAGAAATTCCGACTAAAAGCGAACCGATCAAGCCGGGTTTTGTGGTGACGGCAATGGCATTAACGTTATTTAAAGTCAGTTTTGCTTGATCTAAAGCGCGTTGAACAACCAAATTGATGAGCTCGATCTGCCGTCGAGAGGCGATCTCAGGGATAATGCCGCCGTATTTCTTATGTTCCTTCAAGCTTGAGGTGACAATATTGGAGAGGATTTTGCGGCCGTTGGAAACAATGGCGGCGGCGGTTTCATCACACGATGTTTCTATTCCTAAGATATTCATCTTAAGCTAAGGTATTCGGCGACCGTGATAAATTTAAAACCTTGTTTTTCTAAAAGTTCGGTTTGTTCCGCGATAATTTCTAGTGACAATTCCCTGTCGTGCCCTATGGCGATAGCAGATCCTTTTTCTCGCGCTTCTTGGGCGAGCTGGGCGAATTGCCCTTCGATATATTCGCGTTTGTTCTCGTTGTCGAGGAAGATGTTTCGTTGCGCGAACGGCATTTTCATTTCCGCGGCTATTTTCGCGCAAACGGACTTTGCGGTGACAAAGCTATCGACAAAAAACAAATTCTTCTTTTTCAAAGCGTCAAAGACAATAGGCATAATGCGCTTGCTCTCTGTGATCCGTGAGCCCATATGGTTATTGACACCGGAAACATACGGAACATTGTCGAGCGCTCTGCTGATAATGGATTCCACTTGCGCCTTGCTCATATTTGAGGAGATCAGATAGCCTTTTGGATATTGTTCAAAAAATTTATGCGGTTCCATGGGAAGATGCAGCATGACTTCTTTGCCGTTATGGTGCGCGCAGGCGGCTATTTCGGTGCTGTACTCAAGATTAGGAAGAATAGATACGGTCACCGGCGATTTTATCTTTCGCAAATGAGAACAGCGGTCGATGCTGTATCCCCAGTCGTCAATGATAATGACGATATTCCCGATTGTTTTCTGAGGTTTTGGCTTTGCGGCTAAAGGCTTGGTGATAGCGGGCCTTTTCTTATGAGGAGCCTTTTTCTTTTGTGTGGAAAAAAGCAAAAACCCCTGGAGAGCAATGACGAAAAGCAGAACTCCGATAATGACATCTTTGATGTTTGGTCCGCGTGAAAGTGGCGCCATAAGTTTTACGGGTTTTTAAGTTTTGTATAAACTTTGATGCCTTTAAGAACGCTGATAGCGCTTTGCACCTGATTATCCTCTAAAAGCTTTTTCTTGGCTTCCGGTTCTTTTACTTCTTTTGCTTCTTTTGTTTCGGCAGGCTTGTCGCCTTCTTGAACCGTGGCGCCTTCAGGCTCTTTTGATTTTTCTTGCGCGCCGTTCTCTTCAATGTTGTTAAATATTTTATCGACGTTTTCTTTAAGGCTTTTTTCGGGAGATCCTTCCGTCTCGTCTTTAAAGATCTTAGCAACGACGATATCCGGGATGATCCCGACATTATGGATCGAAACTCCCGATGGCGTAAAATATTTGCTGGTCGTTAAACGAAGTGCCGAGCCGTCAGGCAGTGGGACGACTGATTGAACGGACCCTTTTCCGAATGATTTCTCGCCCAAAATAATGGCGCGCTTATTATCTTTTAAAGCTCCTGCCAAGATCTCGCTTCCCGAAGCGCTTCCCTCATTGATCAAAACCACGATCGGAAGCGTGGTAAAGTCGGTGCTTTTGTTCGTTGATTTTGTTTCAGTATTCAAGGATGGATGGCGGCCTTTGGTGGAAACGACAACCATTCCTTCCGGTAAAAATTCTTGGGTAATGTCAATGGCGACATTCAAAAGCCCACCGGGATTATTGCGCAGATCCAAAATGAGGCTGTCGGCTCCCTGGTCTTTTATTTGCATTAGGGCTTTATGAAAATCTTTGGCGGAATCTTCTCTGAATTCGGCCAATCGCACGTAGCCGATGGTGTCTTCTAAGATCATGGGGTCTTTGACGTCTTGGACATGGATGATCTCGCGGGTGATCTTGAATTCGTGAATTTTGAATTCGGATTCGCGCAAGATCGTTATATTGACATCGGTTCCAGGTTTGCCGCGTAATTTCTTAACAGCATCATCGAGCGTCATGTCGCGGGTTAATTCGTCTTCTATTTTAACGATCTTATCTCCCGGTTTTAATCCGACTTTCCACGCCGGGGTGTCTTCTAGTGGCGTGATAACGGTTAAAAGCCCGTCGCGCACAGATATTTCAATGCCCAGCCCGCCGAATTTCCCTTCGGTTTCTGTTTTGAGTTCTTTGTAATCATCCGGAGAAAGAAATTGGCTGTGCGGATCAAGTGAGGCCAGCATTCCCTTTAAAGATCCGTAAATAAGGTCTTTGGCGGCAGGCTCTTCGGCATATTCCGATTGAACGGTTGTGAGGGCATAACTAAAAAGCTCAACTTGTTGGTAAAGGTCGTCTTTGGCTTTTTGGTCAATTTGGCAAATGGCCGGGCCGATCAAAATGGCCAAAAGAAGAATCGAGAGTGGAATAACGGAAAACCGCTTAAACATTGGTAAGCCTCCTTTTAATGATATCACCGATCTTTTTAGGGTTGGCTTTTCCGGCGGTTTTTTTCATTGATTGGCCGACCAGAAAACCCATGGCGCTTTCTTTTCCCTGTTTGATCTGTTGAACAATGGACGCGTTCTCTGAAATAACTTCATCGACAATTTTTTCTAAGGCGCTGTCGTCTGAAACTTGTGCTAATCCTTTTTCTTGGATAATTTGCTCGGCCGTTTTTCCCGAATCGATCAAAAGCGGTAAAATATCTTTAGCGGTTAAATTGCTGATGGTGGCGTCTTCTACTTTCTCGATAAGAGAAATAAGGTTTTCGGGAGTTAAGCTGATCGCGTTGATGTCTTTTTTTCTGGAATTCAGTTCACTCATTAATGGGCCGATGATCCAGTTGCAGACTTTTTTTGTTAAATTAGATTTTGCGGCGCATTTCTCAAAGAACGCGGACAACTTTTTATCTTGAATAAGGACATTGGCGTCGTATTCGGATAAGCCGTACTGTTTGACAAAACGGTCAAATTTTTGCGGAGGAAGTTCCGGCATGGAATTCTTAATAGTGTCGATCACGTTTTGTCCGGCGATAAACGGAACCAAGTCCGGTTCCGGAAAATAACGGTAATCATGCGCTTCTTCTTTACTGCGCATGGAATTGGTCATCTCCTTGGCGTCGTCCCAAAGGCGGGTTTCCTGAATGATGCGCTCCCCGGCTAAGATCATTTTTTCTTGACGCTTTTCCTCAAATTCCAGAGCCGCTTTAACGGCTTTGAAGGAATTGAGATTTTTGATCTCTGTTTTAACGCCGAGCTCTTTATCACCTTTTTTTCGAAGAGAGACATTGGCGTCGCAGCGCAAGCTTCCCTTTTCCATATCGCAATCGGACACGTCTAAATATTGCAGCGTAAGTTTGAGCGTTGTTAAGTAATCGTAAGCTTCTTGGGGCGTGCGCATATCCGGATCGCTGACGATCTCCATGAGAGGTGTTCCGGTGCGGTTATAATCCACGAGGCTACAGTTATTCGACGCGTCGTGAATAAGCTTTCCGGCGTCTTCTTCCAAGTGCGCGCGCTTGATATTGATCTTTTTAAGCTCGTTCCCGGTTTTAACCATCAAAAATCCGTGATTGGCGATCGGCAGATCGTATTGCGATATTTGATAGCCTTTGGGGAGATCGGGATAATAATAATTCTTCCGGTCGAATTTAATGTAAGGATTAATGGAGCAATTTAAGGCCAGAGCGACTTTGATGGCATAATCTAAGGCTTTTTTATTAAACACGGGCAAAGTCCCGGGAAGCCCGAGGCAAACCGGACAGGTTTGAGAATTAGGAGCTTGCCCGAATTGATTAGCACAGCCGCAAAATATTTTTGTGGCGGTGTTAAATTGCAAGTGGACCTCTAGCCCTATTACTGTTTCAAATTCGGTCATAACGATACTTTTTGTTTGTGCCAATTTGTATTTTGCTCATAAGAAAAAGCGATGCGCAATAATGTTTCTTCGTCAAAAGGTTTTGTCATTAGCTGTAATCCGATGGGTAAATTATTTTTCCCAAATCCGCACGGAATAGAAATTGCCGGAATACCGGCTAAATTAGCCGAGATGGTATAAATATCCGAAAGATACATGGATAATGGGTCGGACGATTTTTCTCCGATGCGGAAGGCCGTTGTCGGCGATGTGGGTGAAATAACCGCGTCAAATTCCGTAAAAACTTTATCAAAATCATTTTTGATAAGCGTTCTTACTTTTTGCCCGCGCAGATAATAAGCGTCATAATATCCGGCGGAAAGCGAATATGTTCCCAGCATAATGCGCCGTTTTGCTTCCGCGCCAAACCCAGCGTCCCTTGTTTCTTCATACATGTCGATCAAAGCTGACCGCCGCGTGGCTTTAGGTTGCTGGCGCAATCCGTATTGTACGCCGTCAAAACGCGCTAAATTCGAGCTTGCTTCGGCCGTTGCTACAATATAATACGTTGCAACCGCGAATGAGGTGTGCGGCAAGGAAACTTCTTTGAAGCTTGCGCCCATTTTCTTTAACTGTTCAATGGCGGCGGTGGTGGCACCATGGACTTCTTTATCAAGCCCTTCAATAAAATATTCTTTGGGAATTCCAATACGAAGGCCCTTAACATTTCCGTCAAGTTTTGCGGTGAAATCTGTAACTGGGATTTCGGCGGAGGTGGAATCTTTTTCATCATGCCCGGAAATAATATTTAACAATAAAGCGCAGTCGTAAACGTCTTTGGTGATCGGCCCGATTTGATCAAGGCTGGATGCAAACGCGATAAGTCCGTAACGCGAAACGCGTCCGTACGTTGGTTTTAAACCGACCACGCCGCAAAAAGATGCCGGTTGACGGATAGAGCCTCCGGTATCGGAGCCTAAAGCCCACGGAGTTTCGTGGGCGGCGACGGCGGCGGCGGAGCCGCCGCTGGAGCCGCCAGGAACATGATCAAGATTCCAGGGATTGTGCGTCGGGCCATAATGAGAATTTTCGGTTGAAGAGCCGAACGCAAATTCGTCCATGTTCACTTGGCCTAAAAAGTTTGTTCCGGATTTTTTAAGTTTTTCAATAACGGTGGCATCGTACGGCGGTTTAAAACCTTTAAGGATATGTGAAGCGCAGGTTGTCTCGGCACCGTTGATGCAAATATTATCTTTGATGGCGATAGGAATTCCGGCTAACTTTCCATTCGTAGAATTTTCTTTATTGTCCTGCTCGTGAAGCCGCACAAAGGCTTTCACTCTTCCGTCAACTTTTTGGATCTGTTGCCTAAACGATGAAAAGATCTCTTGGGCGTTCGTTTTTTTCGCTTTTAAAAGCTCTAGAAGCTCATGAGCGGTTAGTTCATTGAGGTTCATTCGATTACCTGCGGGACTTTAAATGAGCCATTGTGTTGCGATACGGAAATCTTTAATGCCTCGCTTTGTGCCAGCGACGGCTTAACAATATCTTCGCGGAAAACATTTTTTAGCGGTAAGACATGACTGGTTGGTTCAACTTTTGAGACGTCAACTTGGCTTAACTGATCAATATAATGAAGGATCTGCTCGAGATCTTTGGTTAGTTTTTGGATCTCATCGTCTTGTAAATGGACGCGCGATAAGTGTGCGATGGAGCGGACTTCGTCTTTTGAAAGCATAGTAACCTTCCCTAATTACAGTGAAATGTGAAGCATTTAATGGTTTAGTGAAGTTATATACTACCATCAAAGAATAGGCGTGACAAGATTAAAACCGCAACTTTTCCTCTTAAATGACCGTGAAAAATTGGCGCAGATCAGCGCTCAAGGATCTCTTTTAGGTCATCCGGCATAGCGGTCGGGCGGAATTCTTTGTTCAGGCAAACGAGCGTTACTTCGGCTTCCGCGACTAAACGCCCGGTCTTTTTCTCATGGATGGTTTGGTCAAAAACTAATTTTACGGCCGTTGCTTTTGTTAATTTGGCATCACACAAAAGCACTTCACCGTAGCGGGCCGGACTGCGATAAAAAATCGTGCATTGGCTTACCGCGTACAAAAGCCCGCGCGCGTAAAACTCGGCGACACTTAAGCCTTTTTTTTCCAAAAATTCGGTACGTGCTTCCTCGAGATATTTCAAATAATTTCCGTAATAAACAATGCCACCTGAATCGGTATCATGAAAGAATATGCGTTTCTCCATCTTATTTTGCCTTTCTTATTTTTTTGGCTTGTATTGCGAAGTCCACATTCCGCTTGTTTTTTGAAAATCAACTTTTGTATTCCCGAATTTACTTTTATTTAAAGCGTTTCTTGTCAGTCCGCGCGTCGCGTCTAAAAGCGAGATATCATAGTGCCGGCTTCGTACAAGTTTCCAGGCAGAGATGATAATGCTAACAATTTCTGGTTGGGAATTTATACAGCGCGTGCTCAAGCTATCCAAAAGCCACTGAAATTCTGTGATAACGGCATTTTCCGGACGAAGAGACGGATTCATCATTGCTTCTTCGGGGAAAAGTGCCTTAGTGTGAAGTAAAGCCAGCTGATAGGCCGTTGTTTTTTCTTCTCCCGCGATCACTGTGTGAAGGCCGGAAAAAGATAGGCATAACCCAATAGTTATCAATAAGATGTGAAGCGCTTGATATTTTTTCATAAGAGAACCAAAATAGTTATATTATGTGTATCACTTGCCCCGGGCAGTGTCAAGTGATAAAAGGCTTAAAAATTAGTTTCTTGCGCATTTGGGGTTTGCGTGATATATTCTAACCAGAAAAGCCACGGATTCCCTTTTTTAAAGGGACAACGTGGTTATTTTTTTAGGAGAAAATGATGAACACTCAAAACGCAATCTCAAACGAACAAAAATTTGCTTCTTCGGAGCGCCGGTACTTACCGCGCTGGGAAGCACAAGGAAAGCTTTTTTACCGCAAAGAAAAAGATGAAGTTCCTGCGCAAGCCTGCAGTAAAGATATCAATGCTTCCGGAATGTGTTTTAACACAAACGATGATATTTCTCTTGATCAAAAACTGGACTTAGTTGTTTATTTAGCGGAAGATATTGAACCTATTGACGCGGTGGGCCGTGTTGTTTGGCAGAGCAAATCAGAAAAAGGAAATTTATTCGGCGTTCGGTTTGAGCGCATCAGTAAAAAATCCCAAGACCTAGTTTTTAATTATGCCTTTGAATATAAGCGTGATCAACTTAAACAACGCTGGTTCAAGGATTGCTGGCAGTTCTCTCCCTCGATCTAGCCCTCTAAGCAGAACATAAATTAGTTATATCCACGAAATCTTTGATGCTTAAGTTTTCCGCGCGCAAAGAAGGCGCGAGCTTAAGCGATTCAAGGATAATGAGCAGTTTTTCTTTCGGGATGACAGGCAAAAGTGAATTGGTAATGACTTTGCGCCTTTGCCCGAAGGCGGCGTGAACGATCTTCCATAATAGCTCTTCGTTTTTGGCGGGATGAAGCGGAGATTTTCTGATCTGCATATCCAAAAAGCAGGAATCAACCTTAGGTTTGGGCCTAAAGCAGGAGTTTTTAATTTTAAAAAGGATTTTTGGCACGGTGTAATATTGAACAAAACAGCTAAAGGCGCTGTAGTCTTTAGTAGACGGCAATGCCACCATGCGGTTGCCGAATTCAAGCTGAACGGTAATCGATAAGCTAATGAACTTTTTACGATATTCAACGATCTTTCCAACGATGGGTGAGGAAATGTAGTACGGAAGATTTCCGATGGCTTTTAATCCGTCAGGTAAAAGGCTTAAGTTATATTTTAAAAAATCTGCGTGAATAATATCAATGTTGTCTTGAGGGCAATTTTTTTTAAGTTCTTCGCATAGCTGACGGTCGGTTTCAACCGCGAAAACTTTCCCAACGATGGGCGCGATATTTCTTGTCAGCGCGCCAAGCCCCGCCCCAATTTCTAAAACCTGGTCATCTTTTTCAAATCCGCATGATGTGACAATGCGATTGAGGACATTATTGTCGATGAGAAAATTTTGTCCTAAGCGGTACTTTGGTTTTATATTAGATAAATTCATCCGACAAGTTGAGCGGCAAGTTTAATGGCGGACTTCATGGAAGAAGCGTCGGCTTTCCCTTTTCCGGCAAGATGAAAAGCGGTTCCGTGCGCGGGCGAAGTTCGAATAATAGGAAGCCCAATAGTGACATTGACCAATTCTTTAAAATATAACGCTTTTATAGGTGCCAAGCCTTGGTCGTGGAACATGGCAATGATTAAATCATATTGCGCCGTGTTTTTTGGGTAAAACAATGTATCGGCGGAAAACGGCCCGCAGGCATTTATCCCTAATTTTTGCGCTTTCTTAATTGCCGGAATGATCTCGTCAATTTCTTCTCTGCCGATAGTTCCCTTTTCTCCGGCATGAGGGTTTAACCCACAAACAGCGATTTTTGGTTTATGGATCTTGAAATGCTTCTTTAATATTTGTGTTGGAAGAACAATACTCGCTAAAACACGTTCTTTTGTGATGGCGGAGTGTAGTTTATTGATGGGAATATGACGGGTTGCGGTGACGACTTTCAACTTTCCGGCGACGAACATCATATCGAATTTCTTAACATGAAATGCCTGGGCGAGATATTCGGTGTGTCCGGAAAATTTTTTCCCAAGAGAACAAATGGATTCTTTACAAATGGGAGCCGTGACAAGTCCGGCGGCTTTGTTCTCTTTTAATAGCGAGATCGCTTTGTTCAAATAGGCTAAAGACGCGCGCGCGTTAAATGGGTTGGTGTCTCCGATGACAATGCGATGAGCAAAGGAATGCGCGAGATCGAGAAATTCATGAGGCGCAGGCAGGTCTTTGAGCGAAGCCGGATAGTTTTTCTGATCGCCGATAATGATAAAGCGCGCGAGCCGGCTGATGGCGGGATCACGAAGTGACCTTAAGATTATTTCCGGGCCGATGCCGCCGGGGTCTCCGGTGGTGATCAGAATTGTCTTATTTCTTGATCTCAATGTACGCCTTTTTCTTTAATTCATCCAGCCACCGACGCAGGCGCTCCTGAAATTTTTCCTGGAAAAGTTGATTACGAATAGAGTTTTTGGCATCTTCCAAAGAGGCTTGTTGCGGCGGGATCTTTTCAATGAGTTTAAAAATATAAATGCCGTTTTCTACTTCAATCGCGGGTGATAGTTCATTGGCATTGAGAGAGAAAATCGCGTCTTCCAAAGCCGGTAAAAGCTGTCCTTTTAAAACCATGCCAATGGAAGGCAGTTTGGAATATTCTTTTTCCAGGACGATAAAATCTTCGCCTTTTTTCAGGCGATGAAGCGCTTCTTTGGCTTTTTGGTTCGCGAGCTTTTTATCGTTTTCATACGGAATAAAAATAGATTGCACCTTGGCTTGTTCCGGCCAGAGAAAGTTCTGGGGATTTTTTTGATAATAATCTGTGACCTCTTGCGGATTAACAAAGACCTTTGCCTTTACTTCCATTTCAACGATGTATTTGCTTTTTAGCTGATCGAGGATCTTCTTTTTAAGATCGCTGATCGTCAGGCCGGCGGCCAGCAAGTCTTGTTCAAAATCATGGGGTGACGCGTAACGGCGCTTAAGCTCGTTGAGTTTATCTTCAACAGCGTTATTCCGAAAAACCATTTGCTTACGGTCAGCTTCAATGACGAGCAACTTATCTTCGATCAAACGTTCTAATCCCCGCTGTTGATAGCTTTCCATAGCCTTGTTTATTTCCTCGGGGCTTTTGCCTTCGGCTTCTAGTTGCATCGCAATAGCGGTAAGGTAATCCTGAAGGTCTTTAAGCGCGATGAGCTCATCATTAACAACGGCGATGATGGTGTTATCCGCGGCAAAGCTTAAAGGCGTTAAGGTGGAGAAAATGCCAAGCAAGGCAAAAATCAATAAAAGCTTAAGATGTCTTTTCATAGGTACCTATTTTAGCGTGTTTTTTAATATTTTCTATGGATTCTTTTAATAAACGACAGTAGAGGTCAAAACCGATGCTGGAGATGTATCCGTGCTGTTGAGCGCCGAGAAGATTTCCGGCGCCGCGGATTTGCAAATCTTCAAAAGCAATGTTAAATCCTGAGCCCAGATCGCTAAATTGCTCTAAAGCTTTCAGACGGCTTTTAGCGAGCGAAGACAACCGTTCTTGAGGCGGAATAATAAAATAGGCGTAAGCCTTTTGTGTAAAGCGTCCTACCCGGCCGCGTAATTGATGCAGATCCGCCAGCCCAAAGTGATGCGCATTATTAACGATCAGCGTGTTGGCATTGGGGACATCAATGCCTGATTCAATGATGGTGGTGCAAACAAGAACGTCGATATTATTCCCCAAAAAATCGAGCATGATCTTTTCCAGAGTTTTGGGAGGCATTTGTCCGTGAGCGATCGCGATACGGGCATGGGGAGCCAGGCGTTTTACGAGGCTTGCGATCTTTTCAATATTCTCAACGCGATTATGCAAAAAGAAAACCTGCCCTTTGCGGCGCAATTCCTTATCAATGGCGTCACGGATCAGATCTTCATCGAGCTCAATTAAATGCGTTGAAACCGGAATACGATTTTTAGGCGGCGTGTTGATGACCGACATATCTCTGGCGCCGGCTAAAGCCATATACAATGTGCGCGGAATGGGCGTTGCGGTCAATGTAAGTACGTCGGCCAAAAGGCGCACGTGCTTTAATTTTTCCTTGGAGCGCACGCCAAAACGCTGTTCCTCGTCAATGACGATAAGCCCTAATTCTTTAAATTGAATATCTTTCGACAGAAGTCGGTGCGTTCCAATAATAATATCGATTTTTCCAAGTTTAAGTTCTTTAACGATTTCCGATTGCTGCCGGCGCGTTTTAAAACGGCTGAGCATATCAACACGCACGGGAAACTCTTTAAGCCGCTGGCTAAAATTAAAATAGTGCTGTTCTGCTAAAATCGTCGTCGGAACAAGGATAGCAGCCTGTTTATTGTCCATAACGGCTTTAAACGCCGCGCGAAGAGCGACTTCCGTTTTTCCGTAACCGACATCGCCGCATAAAAGCCTGTCCATGGGAAAAGACGATTCCATATCCGATTTAACATCTTCGGCCGCGCGAATTTGGTCGGGGGTCTCTTCAAAGGGAAAAGTATTCTCAAATTGTTTTTGCCAGGGCGCATCTTTAGAAAAAGCGTATCCACCGAGGCTGGCACGCAGCGCTTGAAGATGAAGGAGTTCAACCGCGAATTGTTGTATCCTTTTTTGGATGCGCCCTTTGACCGCGTCCCACTCTTTGGAGCCCAATTTGAAAAGACGAGGAGGCTTTTTGGTAAATCCTAGATATTTTTGAATGAGATGAATATCATGCTTTGGAACGAATAATCGATCGCCGCCTTCGTACTCGATGATCAGATGCTCGCTTAATTTCTTATCCTTACTGATCTCGGTGGCGCCTAAGAATTTTCCGACCCCATGCGTATTGTGGACAACATAATCCCCTTCTTTAATATCCACAAAATGATTAAGAGGCGTATCGGCGGTAAATAAGTTTTCTTTTGGGATCTTTTTGGGAAGGATAAAAACGATATTGTGTTGCCAGGTCGATCTGCCTGTCAGAAGATCAATGCTTTGGATAGAGCGGATGATGTCTCCGTCGAAATCCAGGCGGACGGGAGAGTCAAAATTGGATGGGAAAATATCAATAATACCGCCGCGCCGGCTAAAATCCCCTTCGTTGGAAACGGCCGAAGCCCAGCGATAGCCGAAAGTGACCAGTTGGGCGGCGATATGATCGATATCAACGGTTTGGGCGACAAAAAGTTTAAGCGCCTTAAACATAAGTTACTTTTTATGCCAAGCCAAGACCAAAGGTGACGCGATGTAAACGGTTGAATAAACACCGGAAACAAAACCGATCAAAAGGCAAAGCGAAAAAGATCTTAAAACTTCCCCACCGAATAAGTACAAAGCGATAACGGTTAAAAGCGTCGCGCTGGATGTGAGAATGGTTCTGCTTAATGTTTGATTAACGCTTAAGTTGATCACCTCTCGCAAGCTTAGCTTTCGCATGCTGGCCATGTTTTCCCGTACCCTGTCATAAATAACGATCGTGTCATTGATGGAAAAACCGGCAATTGTTAAAAGTGCCGTGACAACCAATAAGTCGATCTGATGACCCATCATGACCAAGACTCCGGCGGCAACCACAACGTCATGTAAAAGCGCGACGACACCCGCAAAGGCAAAGTCAAAATGCTTGAAGCGAAATCCGACATAAATAAGGATCGCTCCTAAGGCAAAGAGAATGGCTAAAATGGCACGGGTACGCAGTGCTTTTCCGACGACCGGCCCGACTTTTTCAATGCGCAAAATGTCGTAGGGATTGTCGGACATTTTTTCGGTAAGAACTTTTTTGACCGAATCAAAGGTGTCTTGATCGGTGCGGATGATGATCGTTTGCGGATCTTTTTCGAATTGCTGAATAGCCACATCACCTAATCCGACTTCTTTGAGCGATGTTCTCAAGATCTCAACATTGACAGCTTTGTTAAAGCGGTATTCTTGTAATTGCCCTCCGGAAAAATCAATTCCGTAGGCGGCCTCTTTTTTGGAAATGATGGATGTAAGGCCGGCAACGATGACCACGATCGAAATTGCATAGAAAATATATCGTTTGCTAATGAAATCAATTTTAGTCTGCTTGAATAGTTGGAACATGCTAACGGTTTTAATAAGGCGTGTACGAATAAGAGTATCAAAAATAGTTTTTGTTACGGTTAGCGCGGTAAATAAACTGGAGCTGATACCGATAGCTAAAGTGACCGCAAAGCCTTTGATGGGGCCGGAGCCGAATTGAAACAGCATAAATGCGGCAATGAGTGTTGTAATGTTCGAATCAAAGATAGCGGAAAAAGCCCGGTGATACCCGTTGTTGACGGCGGATTGAAGCGGCCGGCCCGAGGATAGCTCCTCTCGGATGCGTTCGTTGATCAGAACGTTAGCATCAACCGCCATTCCGAGCGTTAAAATAATACCGGCAATACCTGGTAATGTCAGGGTTGTTTGAGAACCGGGAAGCATAATATTTAAAAATCCCATGGTTCCTAAGATCATCAAAAGGTTTAAAAAAAGAGCGATGTTGGCGGTGATCCCTGCGATGTGATAATAGATGAGCATAAAAATAAAAACCAACGCGGCGCCCAAAACGGTCGCGTTAATTCCGGATCGAATTGAGTCTTTTCCTAAAAGCGGCCCGATGGTTCTTTCTTCTTCAATGTGCATAGGCGCAGGCAGCGCGCCGGAACGAAGCGCCAGCGCTAAAAGCGAAGCTTCATCAAATGTGAACATCCCGGTAATAACGCCGCTGCCGCTGGGAATTTCCGAATTAATGTTTGGCGCGGAAATAACTTCCCCGTCTAAAACAATGGCGAGCCTGTCGCCGATGTGGGCCTTGGTGACGTCCGCAAAGATCTTTGCGCCGGCCGAATTAAGAGAAAAGGCAATTTCCGGAGCGCCAAAGCTAGATTGATTAAAATCTACCTTTGCATCCGTAATGGCATCGCCGCTTAGGGTAACTTTTTGCTCAACAAGAACCGGTTCATCCTTTTCTTTCTTGATAAACTTAAGTTCGTATCCTTCCGGAACAGTCCCGCTTAAAGCTTCTTTAAGCTTATTTGGATCAGGAGAAACAAGTTTAAATTCCAATTGCGCGACTTTTCCGATCATGGCCAGGGCCGCGTCGCGGTCGGTAACACCGGGCAATTGAACAATGATCTCGTCTTCACCTTGACGCTGTAAAAGCGTTTCTCCGGAGCCTAAGCTGTCGATACGATTACGCAAGATCTCGATGGCGCGTAAAACCGCGTCGTTGCGGGAGGCTTCTGGCAATTTTTCAGTTTCAACTTTTAAGACAACGTGCATCCCGCCTTTTAAGTCGAGCCCAAGATTGATCCTTTTTTGTATGGGAAAAATGCAATACAGGCATGCCGCGATAACGGCGCAAATAAGAAGAATACGTCCTTGTAGGTTTTTATCCATGAAAGTCCCTTTGTTTAGTTTGCTGATTTTGTAACGACGGCGATGGCCTCTTTATCGATCTCCATTTTAACATTGTCGTCGATGCGGATGATCACCGTTTTGTCTTTAACATTAATAATGGTGGCGTGAATTCCTCCGGTGGTGACGATCTCGTCGTTCTTTTTTAAATTTTCTAGCATTAGCTTATGCTGTTTTTGGCGATCCTTTTGCGGCTTGATCACGAGAAAGTAAAAAATAGCGATAATAAGAATATAAGGGATCATCAAAGACGATAAAAACGGGTTTGAGACTTGGTCCGTAGGCATAGAAATCCTTTCGCTAAAACAAAAACGAGTTATTAAGCTATTTTAATTTCGCAACAAGGCTTTTAATGGTGTCGCTCATGCGAGCGCCTTTTTTGACCCACGCATCTAGCTTTTCTTTGTTCACCGAAAGCAGCGCCGGTTTTTTAGACGGATCGTAATACCCTAGAATTTCTAACCGTCGGCCGTCGCGTGTCACCGTGCGGCTGATAGCGACAATACGGTAATTTGTGCTGCGATTAGCACCTTTGCTTGATTTTTGCAATCTGATACGAACTTCCATAACTGTTTCTCCTTAACTTTGGTTTGTTGACGAAATAATCTTATGTGTTATTCCGTATTATTCCTGATGAGCCATTTCGATGGCCATCAACTGTGCTTTTGCTTTATTGATCGTTTCTAAATATTCATGCTGTGGTTGCGAGTCGGCAACGATCCCTGCTCCTGCTTGAATGTAAGCCTTTTCATCTTTAATAACGATGGTGCGGATGGTGATACAGGTATCCAGATTTCCGGAGAAGCTAAAATACCCGATGCAACCGGCATAAGGCCCTCGTTTTGTCGGCTCTAAGTCTTCAATGATCTCCATCGCGCGGATCTTCGGCGCCCCCGAAACTGTCCCGGCCGGAAAAGCGGCTTGCAAGACATCAAAAATATCTTTATCAGGGCGTAGTTTTCCTTTAACATTACTGACGATATGCATGACGTGTGAATATTTTTCAATGCTCATAAATTCGGATAATTTGACGGTTCCCTGAATGCAGACGCGGCCAAGGTCGTTGCGTCCAAGGTCGACCAGCATGGTGTGTTCGGCGCGTTCTTTAGGGTCAGAAAGAAGTTCTTTTTGAAGAGAAGCGTCGTCTTTATCTGTTTTTCCCCGTTTTCTGGTTCCGGCAATGGGCCGCGTTTCTACAATGCCGTCTTCACAGCGCACCAAAAGTTCCGGCGATGAACCAACCAGAGCAACGTTATCAAGTTTTAAATAATACATATACGGCGATGGGTTGACCGAGCGCAGTTCTCTATAGATCCTAAAAGGATGCGCTTGGATCTGTGTTTCAAACCGCTGAGAAAGGACGACTTGAATGATGTCTCCGGCGGTGATCCGCTCTTTGGCTTTTCGGACGGAATTTTTGAATTGTGTTTCGGTCATGTTGGATTTGAGCTGAAGCTTCTGGAACTGCGTATCTTCAATTTGTTTTTGATCGAGCGTTGCCAGGTTAAGTTCTTCGACAATGCGGTCAACGGCGGTTAATGCGTTTTCATACGCGCTGAGTTTTTCATGGTTACTTGCCTTAGAGTCAGCATGGGCACAGGAAATGATCTTGATCTTGTGCGTCATATGATCAAAGATCACCATGTTCTTAAAGAGCATAAAGATCATATCCGGCAGATGCAGATCATCTTTGGTTTTTTCCGGAATGGTTTCAAAATAACGGACAAGATCGTAACCCATATATCCGATGAGCCCTCCGCAGAATCTGGGAAGATTGGCCACTTCAACAAATTTATAGCGTGCCATAATTTCGCGAATGAAAGACAGCGGCGTATCTAAAACCTTAAGACTGTTTTTTTGTATGCGGCCGTTTTTAAACTGGATAATTTCGGCCGTTCGTCCCTTGCTTTGGAAAACAAGCTCGGGGTCTTTGGCTAAAAAGGAATACCGCGCTATTTTTTCTTGGCCTTCGACGGATTCGAGCAAACAAGAATATTTTGCCTTCGCCGCGATCTTTAGGTAGGTGGAAACGGGTGTTTCCAGATCGCCTAAGATCTCGCGGTAAACCGGAATAAGATTCCCTTTTTGCGTTAAGGCAATAAATTCTTTTTTTGACGGATAGTACATTTATACTTTCACTTTTCGGTAAAAACAACTGTATTGATTGGTGTGGCATGCGCCGCCGATCTGCCGGACTTTAATGAGCAGTGTGTCGCAGTCACAATCATAATAAATTCCTTTAACATGTTGAATGTGCCCCGAAGTCATTCCTTTGATCCAATATTCTTTGCGGGAACGTGACCAGAAACATGTTTTCTTAAGTTTGATCGTGCGGCGGATCGATTCCAAATTCATATACGCCAGCATCAAGACATCTTTTGTCTTGTAGTCTTGAATAATAGCCGGAATAAGTTTCTGATCGTTAAACTTTAATTTATTTAACGTTTTAGGCGTTAAAATAATTTTTTCCATTGAGCTCATACGCGCGCCTCGATTGATTTTTTATTAAGATATTCCTTAACCTCTTTAATAGAAATTTCTCCGTAATGAAAAATAGATGCCGCCAATGCCGCACTGGCAGATGTTTTTGTAAAGACATCAGAAAAATGTTTCACGGTTCCCGCGCCGCCGGAGGCGATCACCGGGATCTCGACAGCGTCGGCGACGGACCTTGTAAGCGGAATATCAAATCCGTCTTTGGTCCCATCACAATCCATGCTGGTTAAAAGAATCTCTCCCGCGCCTAATTTTTGAGCCTCTTTGGCCCAAAGGATAACATCTTTTCCGGTGGGCGTGCGCCCGCCGTGAATATAAACTTCCCATCCCTCTTCGTCTTTCTTTGCGTCAATGGCGACCACAATGCATTGGCTTCCGAAGCGTTTTGCCGCGTCGGTAATGATCGACGGATCTTGGACCGCTGATGTGTTAATAGATACTTTATCGGCGCCGGCGTTCAACAGGTCGCGAATATCCGAAATGTCTTTAATTCCGCCGCCAACGGTTAACGGCATAAAAACTTGTTCCGCTGTTTTTTGAACAATGTTAAGGATGATCTTTCGTTTTTCATGGCTGGCGGTAATGTCCAAAAAAACCAATTCATCGGCGCCGCTGGTGTCGTAAACTTTAGCGATCTCAACGGGGTCTCCCGCGTCACGCAACCCGATGAACTTGACACCCTTAACAACACGCCCGTCTTTAACATCCAAGCACGGAATTATTCTTTTTGTGAGCATAAGCTTATGGCATCTTTCAATTCAAAATTTCCTTCATAAAGCGCTTTACCGACAATGGCTCCCCAAAGGTGGCTTCCTAATTTCTTAAGGCTTTTAATGTCTTCAAGATTTGAAACACCGCCGGAGGCGATCACCGGGATCGTGACCGAATCTAAGATCTCTTTGATGCTGGTTAGATTTGGGCCGCGCAAGGTTCCGTCGCGGGCAATATCGGTGTAGATCAATTGTGTCAGGCCCATGTCTTGCAGTTCTTTTGCAAAGTCGGTTGCTTTCAAATTTGAAACGGATGTCCATCCTTTTTGTGTGACAATGCCATGCGAGCAATCTAGGCTCACCACAATACGTTCTTTCCAATCTTTCAGGATCTCTTTAAGAAATGCGCGGTCTTCGACAACGCGCGTTCCCAAAACAACACGAGAGATCCCTTGTCCTAAAACGCGTAAGATGTCATCGCGTTTTCTTATTCCGCCGCCGACTTCCAGGGGAACTTTAACAGCCTTGGAGATCTTTGCGATGGCATCGAAATTCTTCATCTCGCCTTTTTCAGCGCCGTCGAGATCGACGATATGGATGAGGCTCGCGCCGGCCGTTTCCCATTTTTTCGCGAACGCGACCGGGTCGGATGAATAGATCGTTATCTCCTGAAACCGTCCCTGGGAAAGGCGTACGACTTTTCCGTCTTTGATGTCAATGGCCGGGATAATGATCATGATTTAAGTTCCGCAAAATTTCTCAAGATTTTAAGCCCCGCCGCTTGGCTTTTCTCGGGGTGGAACTGAACACCGTAGACATTTTCCTGCCAGACGGACGATGAAAAATCTATGCCGTAATCTGTGGTTGTGGCTATGATATTTGTGTCTTCCGGTTTTGGAAAATAAGAGTGACAAAAGTAAACGGACGTTAAATTTTCAATTCCGGAAAAAAGCGGACACGAGAGATTTTTAATATTGATCTGATTCCAGCCCATGTGCGGAACTTTGAGTTGTGTAAAGCGAATAACACTCCCCTTTAAGATCCCTAATCCGTTGACCTTGCCTCCCTCATCGCTTTCGTCAAAAAGAAGCTGCAGCCCTAAGCAAATTCCCAAAAAAGGTTTTTTGTCTTTGATGGACTTCTTGATGGCCGTGACAAGGTTGAGTGAAGATAGTTTTTCCATGGCCGGCTTCATCGCCCCCACTCCCGGCAGGACAATTTTTTCGGCTGATTCTAAGTCTTTGGGGTCTTGGGTAATAGTTGCCAGCGCGCCGACTTTTTCAAAAGCCTTCTGCACGCTGCGCAAATTTCCCATTCCGTAGTCAATAATGGCGATCATTAATCAATGATTCCTTTTGTGGACGGAACACCTTTTCGACGAGGATCGATCTGTGTCGCCCGGTCTAAAGCGATCCCTAAGGATTTAAAAACAGTTTCTAGATTCGTGTGCAAATCATCGCTGGGGTTTTGAATGGTGATGCCGATGGTCGCGCTCAAGCTTTTCGCGAATGATTCCATAAAGTGCTCCAAGTATGTTATGGCGTATCCGTCTTGCTCTTTCGATGCCGGATGAGTTGTTTGGTTTCCGGCAATGTTCAGCTTAAAATGCCCGCGGCCGCTGATATCAATAACACATGTTCCGATGGTAGACTCCATCGGCGCGGCGGCTAGGCCAAAACGGCGAATACCTTCTTTTTCGCCCAAGGCTGCCTTAAAAGCTTTTCCTAGAACAATGCCGATGTCTTCGTTGGTGTGGTGAATGTCAATATTAGTATCGGCTTTTTTGACGATCAATTCCAGGTCAAAAAATCCGTGAAAAGCAAAGAGGTGCAGCATATGATCAAGAATGCCGATCTGGGTTTTTATTTTTGTTTCTCCCTTACCGTCAAGGCTAAGCTTGACTTCTATTTCTGTTTCGGTGCTTTTGCGTTTTTCCAGTGCCTTACGCTGTTTCATACAATTTCCTTTCTATTGAACTATTGAAATCTGACCTTAACGGATTCGTAATGTTTTATTAACCCTTCAATGGTGGCGACTTTTTCTAAAGGATCACGCGCTTTTTCAAGCGCTTTCTTTGAATAAGCAATAATATGGCTGGTCCGGGTGAAATCGGACAAACAAAGTCCGGAGAAAAATCTGGCGGTACCCAGCGTTGGTAACACATGGCTCGGGCCGGCGACGTAATCTCCGATGGCAGCCGGGCTATACGGGCCTAAGAATATGGCGCCGACGTTTTGGATCTTTTTCGCGACACTTTGCGGATTGTTGGTGAGGATCTGCAAATGTTCGGGCGCGATCCTATTAGAGATCTCAATGGCTTCCTCGATATTCTTAGCAAAAACGGCATAACCTTTGGACATTTTCTTTTGCGCTAATTTAAGAAGCGCCCGTGATGTGGTGATCAGAATAACAAGCCCACCTAAATGTTCGGCTTGTGCTTCAAGGTCGGCTAAAACAAAATCAGGATTGCTATATCGGTTTGCGATGACCACGAGTTCTGTGGGGCCGGCGAGCATATCAATATCCACATATCCAAAAAGCTGGCGTTTAGCTTCGGTAACATACATATTTCCAGGGCCGATAATTTTATCGACCTTGGGAATTGTTTTTGTTCCCAAAGCAAGTGCGGCGATCGCCTGCGCGCCGCCAATGCGATAGATCTCATTAACTTTAAGCAAATTTGCCACCGCCAAGATGTAAGGATTGATGTGGCCGTTTTTATCAGGAGGCGTCGCGATCACAATGCGTTTAACGCCGGCGACTTTAGCCGGAACAACCGTCATATAGACGGTAGAAACCAAAGGCGCCGTTCCGGCCGGGATATAAATCCCGACGGAATCCAGCGGCTGAATGATCTCTTTTAAAGCGACGCCGTCGCCGTCTTTGACGCGGCAAGGTTTCTTTAGCTGCTTTTTATAGAAAAATGAAACATTGTTAATGATGATCTTTAAAGCGGAAATAAAATCGCTGGTAATATTTTGAAAAGCGCCGCTGATCTCGTTTTCAGCAACTTTTAATTGCTTTTGAGTCAGTTTGACCTTGTCAAAACGCTTGGTGTATTTGAGCAGAGCATCATCACCATTAAGTTTTACATCGGCAATGATCTGCGCCACGCGTTCTTCAATGCGTTTTTTGCGGATATACAAATTCCGGTCGTAAATTTTCTCTAAGCCTGCGCTTCCCTGTTTTAAGATTTTCATTTTTCGATCAACTCTTTCAAGATGGATTCAGTTTTTTTAAGTGCTTCCGGTAATTTTGCGGGGTTTTTGCTTCCGGCTTGAGCCATTTGCGCCCGGCCGCCGCCGCTACCGTCAATGATTGGGGCTATCCTTGAAACGATCTCATCGGCTTTAATATCTTTTTTGATCAGGTCTTCAGTGACGGCGATCAAAATATGAGCATTGCCGCTTTTTTCACAGGTTAAAATGATGACCGCTGATCTCACCTTTTGTTTGATCAAGTCTGAAACCCTGCGCAATAATCCCGGATCAATATCTTTAAAATGTCGGCGGACGATGGTTGCATCGGCGATCATTGTCGATTCTTTAATAATAGCATCAATTGAGTTTTTGATGTTCGTAAAGTTTTGTTCGCTTTCTTGCTTTTCCTGTTCCTTGAGCTGTTGTGATTGCCGCAGGAGCTGTTCCTGGGATTCTTTTTCTTTTTGCCAATCTTGCACATAAGTTCCGGTCACGGCTTCAATGCGGCGTATTCCTTGAGCGATGGCGCCTTCGCCGGTAATTTTAAGAGAAATGATCTCGCCGGTTTTATTCAAATGTGTTCCGCCGCAAAATTCTTTGGAATAACCGTCAATGGAAACAACGCGCACCGTTTCGCCATATTTCTCGGCGAAGAAGGCCAAGGCGCCGCTTTTTTTCGCTTCGGCAATGGGCATCACGTGTTTTTCGATTTGGTCATTCGCCGCAATAAAGCCGTTAATGAGCGTTTCGATCTGGGCAAGCTGGTCCTTAGTTACGCCTTGCGGGTGCGTAAAATCAAAACGCAATCGTTCGGGCGCGACGAGTGATCCTTGCTGTTGAACATGCGCGCCTAGAACTTTTCTTAAAGCGGCCTGCAAAAGATGTGTGGCGGTATGATTGCGCATAATAGAAAGCCGGCGCGGTTCGTCAATTTTTGCGGTTACGGCGTCAGCTTCTTTAAATGAGCCGCTTTCGACTGTTGCGGTATGAATAAAAATGTCGGCAAATTTTTGCGTGTCTGTAACTTTAATAACAGAGCCGCTTTTAGAAATTGTTCCGCTGTCGCCTACTTGTCCACCGGATTCTGCGTAAAAGGGCGTTTTATCTAAGATGATTTTTATGGAATCGCCTTTTTTAGCTTCCGCGACTTCTTTATTTTCAATAAGCAGTTTTAGGATTTTCACGCCAGCTTCATTTTTCTGATAGCCTAAAAATTCGGTTTTGGGAACGTTGAGATTAATTCCGGCTTCCGCGAAAACATCACCGGTCATTTTACTGGAGGCGCGGGAACGTTCTTTTTGCTCGTCCATTTTGCTTGGAAAACGATTGATACCTTCTTGCAACTCGTCTTTACCGATTGAGGTTTCCAAAATTGCTTTGCTAATTGCCGCCAATGTTAGCCCGAAAGTGTCGCGGTATTTAAACATAATTTCTACGAGTTCGTGTCGCTTTTCTTGTAGACTTTGATTTTTTGCATATGCATCGGTAACAAGTTTTTTAATTTCAGGAATTCGCTCTTTCTCAAGCTTTATATACCCTTCTTCTATTTTCTTGATAACTGTTGCAACATCGCTGAGTTTTTCTGCAATTTCGGGATAAGGGTTTTTCATTGCATGAATAACGCTTGGAATAAGCTTATAAACAATCGGTTTTTCCACTCCTTTTTGTAAAATCAAATCGGTGCTGTCAATAATAAGCTTCTTAACGATATAGCCGCGGCCTTCATTAGACGGAATAACGCCGTCGCAAATTCCAAAAACGATGGCGCGCAAGTGGTCGGCAATGATAAGTTTCTCGACTCTTTCCAATTTGCAATTTTCTTTTTCTGTTTCTTGCGTAATGGCGGAAATAATCGGCTCAAACAAATCGGTTTCATAATTGTTTTTTTTGCCTTGAACAACCGCGACTAGGCGTTCTAAACCCATTCCGGTATCAATATTTTTATTGGGAAGCGGTTCTAGAACGCCGCCTTCCTTACGGTTAAATTGTGTAAAGACCAGATTCCAAACCTCCGAAAAACGTCCGCAGCTGCAATCGGGATCACACTTGCTTCCGTTGGGACAATTCGGGTTTACACCGTAATCATAGAAAATTTCAGAACACGGGCCGCAAGGACCATTGGGGCCTTTTTCTTTAGCTTCCGACGGCCAGAAATTGCTTTTATCGCCCAACTTGACAATACGCTCTTTTTTGATTTTGATGTTATTTAGCCAAATATCGTATGCCTCGTCGTCGTCTTTGTACACCGAAACCCAGAGCTTTTCGCTGGGAATTTTTAACGCATGCGTTAAAAATTCCCACGCCCAAGTGATCGCTTCTTTCTTGAAATAATCGCCGAAGGAAAAATTTCCCAGCATTTCAAAAAAGGTATGATGAAAGGCGGTCTTGCCGACCTTGTCCAGATCGTCCGTGCGAAGGCATTTTTGCGATGTGGCCGCCTTTGTGTAGCCTTCAACGTAGCCTAAAAATTGTTTTTTGAACTGTTGCATCCCGGCGGTGGTAAAAAGGACCGTCGGGTCATCCTTGGGAACGACCGAATCGCTCTCCACGATCTTGTGCCCTTTGGAGGCAAAAAAGTCCAAAAACTTTGCTCTTATTTCATTAGCCGTCATATTTATTCAGTACTCGCTCGATGGTGTCTATATTAAATCCGCGGTTTGCCAAATAATTGAATAATCGCTGTTTTATTTTTGTTTTCTCTAAATTCTTGTAACGCTCGACACGTTTTTTTATTAATTCAGAAACGATCGCTTCTTCGGGGTAATCGGCTTTCACTTGCGCGATGGCATTTTTCGCCAAGGAATCGCTAATTCCCTTTTCTTTCAGTTCATAAGCTATGCGTCTTAAGCCGTAGGGCTTATGAAGGCGGGCACGAATCCAATCTTTGGTGAATTGCGCATCATCGACGAGTTGTGTTTTCTGAAGGTATTGAAGAATGCTGTCAATAATACTTTTTGAAAACCTTTTTCTTGTTAATCGATCAATGAGCTCTTTGGTGCTTCGATTTCGTACCTTGATCAGCCTAAAAGCGGCCGCTTTTGCTTTTGAGAATTCCGGCGTTACGTCTTCGGGGTTCATTCCTTTGCGAACTTAATGACGAGATAGCCGTGATTTGTTTGGATCAGGCAATCGCCGCTCTCATTTTTTACCGCATCCTTAAAATCTTTGATATTCTTGATCGGTTTTTTATTGATCTCGGTGATGACAATGCCTCGTTGTAATCCTGCTTGGTCCGCTTGGCTTGTGGGCTCTACACTATCGACGATGACGCCGGTATTGTTTTCTAAACGCAAACGGCTCGCCAGCTCCGGCGTTAATGATTGAACATCCATGCCGCGCCAAGAAACATGTCCGTCATCTTCGATCGCATCATCATTTTCTGTTTGTTGCGTGATTATCTTTCCTTCCTGGTCGAACTCGGGCCTTTTCGCAACCTCAACGGTGATATCCAGCGGCTTTTTATCACGTAAAACTTTTAACTTGATCTTTTGTCCAACCGGAGTATTTCCGATCACCTTAATAAGATGTGCCGGCTTTCTGACGAGTTGGTCGTTAACGGCGACAATGATATCGCCGTTTCTTACTCCGGCTTTTTGCGCCGGGCTGTCTTCTAGGATCTGAGAAACCAATGCTCCCGTTTGCGGCCCGGATAGAGAAAAATACTTGGCTAATTTCTCATCAATTTCTTGAATGTTGACACCGATCCATCCGTATTCAACTTTTTTGCCTTCGATCAGGCTTTGTACGATGCGCTTGGCTGTATCAATAGGAATTGCAAATCCGATGCCCTGATACCCGCCGGACGTGGTAAATATGGCAACGTTGATCCCGATAACTTCACCCCGTAAATTAACTAAAGGCCCGCCGGAATTTCCGGGATTGATCGCGGCATCTGTTTGGATCAGGTCGGTATAGTCACTATCACGCCACGAAGTCCTGGGAAGTGAGCGATGTAAAGCGCTGACAACCCCGGCGGTAACGGTTGGTTCGGAATTTGACAAAAGATATCCGAACGGATTGCCGATAGCGACAACCCATTGTCCGATCTTGATATTGTCGGATTGTCCCAATTTCGCTACGGGAAGATTGGGCGCGCTAATTTTTATAACTGCCAGGTCGGAACGCGGATCGGTCCCTTTTAAGGTTCCTTTAAATTCTCTTCCGTCGGATAATGTTACGGTAATAATGTCGGCATCACTGACAACGTGTTCATTCGTTAAAATATAGCCGTCTTTGTCAATGATGACGCCGGAACCTAATCCGGAACGCTTTTGTTCAAAATCCGGCATTTCGCCAAAAAAATCTTCAAAGAACCGGTTAAAAAGATCGTCTTCAAAAGGGCTTTCTGAGCCGCCGCCAAAAGGACTCGCGTAATAACGGCGCTGTTGGACGCGTGGTTTCGCAATCTTTTCCGTTTGGATCGAAACGACCGTTGGGCCGACTTGTTCGGAAACATTCTCGATCGCGTCAGAAAAATTCACGCTGTCCGATATTGGTTGCGCTATTGCCTCGGGCGATACATTAATGCGCGCGGCAATAGTGAACCCTAAAATAATTCCTGCAAACAAGATAAGAACACCTGCGATTTTCATACGGAATTTCATCGCGCCCTCCCCCCTTGTCTAATGATTTTGTTCAACTAGCTTACGACTGTTTTTTGATCCCTAGTTTCTCGCGAATTTGCTTTTCGATCTTTTGAAGAATTTTCGGATTTTCTTTTAAATATTGGCGCGCGCTTTCGCGTCCTTGCCCGATCTTTTCATTCTCATACGAAAGCCAGGCGCCGGACTTTTGAATGATCTCATGCGCAATTCCCAGATCAAGAATATCGCTTACATAAGAGATCCCTTCTTTGAACATGATCTCAAATTCGGCGTCACGAAACGGAGCGGCGACTTTATTTTTAACAATTTTTGCTTTAACTCGGTTACCGACAAATTCTTCGCCATTTTTGAGAGACTCAATTTTACGAAGGTCGATACGAACGGAGGCGTAGAATTTGAGCGCTCGGCCGCCGGTCGTTGTTTCCGGAGAGCCGAACATAACGCCGATCTTCATGCGGATCTGATTAATGAAGATAACGCATGTTTTTGATTTGCTGATGGCGGCGGTTAGTTTCCTGAGCGCTTGTGACATTAAACGCGCCTGAAGCCCCATATGTGAATCACCCATGTCGCCTTCAATTTCAGCCTTTGGTGTTAAGGCGGCGACGGAGTCAATGACCACGAGGTCGACGGCATTTGAGCGTACCAGCGTTTCGGCGATCTCGAGGGCTTGTTCACCGGTATCAGGTTGCGAGATCAAAAGGTCTTCGAGTGTTACGCCGACGGTTTTGGCGTAATTTGAATCAAAAGCGTGTTCCGCGTCGATAAAAGCCGCCACACCGCCCATTTTTTGTATTTGGGAAATGATGCTTAAGGTGAGCGTTGTTTTTCCGGATGATTCCGGTCCATAAATCTCGATGACTCTTCCGCGAGGGACACCACCGATGCCTAAGGCAAGGTCTAAGGACAAAGATCCTGTCGGGATAGCCGCAATATCCATATTGACGGTGCTATCCAGCTTCATAATAGAACCTTTTCCGAATTGTTTTTCGATTTGGATTAAGGCAAGTTCGAGTGCTTTTTGCCTGTGGGCAGTTTCGGCTCCCTTGTCTTTTTCGGCAGCCTTTTCAACTGATTTTTTCTGTTCAGCCATGAACCACTTCCTTTCTAAAATTTAATTAAGAGAGTGAAATTATACACGAGTGTTATTGGGTTGTCAACATTTTCGATAGACGGAAAACAAGAATAAACCGTTGCGATAGAACAAGTTATAGATTAAGAAGAAAAACTATTGTTATTGTTAGAAAAGTTCAAGGGCGGCATGAATCCAAGGCATTTTTTAACTCATCTTGAACAGAAGGATTGCTCTGAGCGATGATGTTGAAATGAGTTTTTGCTTTTTCGCACTGTGATTGCGATAGATAAATATTTCCCAAACGGTAATGGCCGTCTAAGCTTTCCGGAGAAAGACGCAACAATTCCTCGTAAAGTTTGATGGCGGTATTTGTATTCTTATTTTGCTCCTGGCAATAAGCTAAATTATAAAGCGCATCAACATCCCGGGGATTGATCTGCAAGGCGCGTTCGTACCAGGAAATCGCATCTTTAAAATTATTTTCGGCGACATAGGTATTGGCAAGATTGTAGATGGAGTTTACGTCGAAGGGCTGCAATTTAAGAGCTGATAAGTATTCCCTACGGGCTTCATCGAAGCGTTTTTGCTCGGCTAAAAGAGGGCCGGCCTTGCTTGATCTTAAAAATGACACGATTTTAGGATCAATGGATACCGGTTTTAAAATTAAGAACATCCCGAGAGAAATAAGAGCCGCTATGATGAGCATATTCCATTTTTTCTCTTTGATTTGATTAATAGCCCAGATAATACAAAAAGATTGGAATATGATCAAAAACGGCAAGATCGTCGCGCGATGCCGGGTAATTAGAAAAAAACAAAGCGTAAAGATAAGCTGGCTGGCGATGAGTAGCGCGGGAAAAGCAAATTTTCTAGAATTCACGAAAGCAAAAATGAATCCGGTGATTGCCAGCGGAAAAATAATGCGCAATGAGTTGAAGTCAAATTTATTTTTATACGGAATTTGAAAAACCAGGTCAATATCATAGGACCGTTCGGTATCTTGAAAAAATGCCGCAATTTTCTTTCCTAAGAGGCTCAAGTATTGCCCGGGATTTTTCCGGATGAATTCGATTCCCTGATCCATCCAGAACTGTGAAACCTCCGATGGGCGAAGACTTCTTTTTAAGGCTTGCTCGGCGATAATGCGCGTGTCGGTTTCAAATCCGTTATGGTCCGGGCGGATAAATTGAGGATTGTCAAAAACTCCGCTGGCTTTCGGATTATTGCCGATATAGAAGTTGATCCCGCCGTGAGCGCTGGTTAAAACCCAATCTTTACCGATTACGCGGTTTCGTATGGCAACGCCAAGAATAATGATGAGCGCGCCGGCGATCAGGGGCAAAAAAACTTTTATAAAAGTTTTTTTGCCCGGAGGGCGATATTGCCAGGCAAGATAAATAAGCGTGAAAGCAAAGAATATCAGGAATTTTCCATCGGATAATGTGCTTAAACCAAAAACAATTCCCAGGATGAACCATTCAGATCTTTTCGACGAAGGGCTAAGCGTTAAAAACCCGTAAACAAGGATCAAACTTAGCGTAATGATGAGTGTGACCGGCATCATGAGCCAATCGTAGTAGATTAAAATAAAATTTGTTGCGGTAAAAAAAGCGGCCAGCCAAGCTGTCGGCCTTGAAAAGATCTGCTTGGCAATAAAATAAACCAAAAGGACGTTGGCGCTTCCCAGGATAAGATGAAAAATGCGAAGCACTTCAGTGCTTCCGAAAGAAAATGGCATGAGGATCGCCAGAAAGTAAGGATAAAGCGGCATCCCCCAAAAAGCTCTTTTGCCTATCCAGTCCCCTGCGGCAATTTCTCCGGCCCACTCTTGGTAATACAAAACATCGTCTGCCGGGTGATCATAGAAAAGGTATTCTTTCTTGAGGAAAAACATGTAGGCGAGGCGTAAGGCTAACGCGAAAAAGAAAATGGCGGCAAGGCAGAGGATTTCTCTTTTATTTTTCATCTGCCAAAAGTAATTGTGCAAAGGCGACGACAGAAATAGCGGCGGTGTCAACTTTAAGCGTTGTTTCGCCCAGAGAAACGGCAATGGATCCGGATTTAATGGCTAAAGCGATTTCTTCGGGAGTAAAATCACCCTCAGGGCCGATAAAAAACATGATTTTTTTGGCATGCGGATTTTGACTCATGATCTCATGAAGCGATTTCCTTTTTCCGGAGAGATGCGGGATCAAGGCGAGTGTGGAATTATCAATATGCTTAAGCGCCTCTGACAAGCTTAAAACCGGATGGATAGCGGGAATTGTTTTTCGGTTGGATTGTTTGGAGGCATTAATGGCAACGGTTTGAAAGCGTTTAACCTTATCCGGCATTTTTTCTTTTGAAAAGATAACTTCGGTTCTTTGCGTTTTAAGAGGAATAATTTCATCAACGCCGAGCTCGGTACATTTTTCTATGATAGATTCGAACTTTGCTTTTTTAGGAATGGCGCAGGCCAAGATGATCGTGAAATTTTTCTTTTCGTCTTGTCGGATGTCGCTTAGGGAGACCTCAATGGCGTTCTCGGCAATCGAAGTGATCGTTGCGTCCGCTTCTTTTCCCTGTCCGTTAAAAAGGACGATTCTGTCACCCTCCTTTAGGCGTAGAACATTTTTTAAATGATGGATTTCTTTTTGGTCTGTGATGGTGAGGGTTGTTTGAATGAAATTTTCTTGCGGGCAGAAAAATCGATGCATGTTTTAGCTTTCAGCTGTCAGCTGTCAGCCTTCAGCTTTTTGTGCTGAAAGCTGAAGGCTGAAGTCTGAAAGTTTAAGTGGACCGAGGGGGGATCGAACCCCCGACCTCCTGATTGCGAACCAGGCACTCTCCCAGCTGAGCTATCGGCCCATCGAAAAGTTATGATCTTTTAATAGTAATCTTTTAATTCAAACGCGGAATCTTTTTAATTGAACGGTCTACGTGAAGAGGTATCTTAGCAAAACAAGGGGCTTGTGACAAGTTTTTATCTTCACAAAAATTAGAAGCTATGGCTGTCGGGGCGCACGCGGGAGGTAAGTGTATATTCCGGATTGGTGACACTTGCTGGTTGGGTTGGATCCATGCGGCTTTTTAAAGTTATCTCAATATAATTTTCCATAAGCACGGGGTCTTGCTGCAGACTGTAGTCAAAAACATCAACACTTCCTATGATTTCATTACCAGGTACTGCTGGCCCGCAATCAAAGGGATCAATGGGGGGAATATCGTCGATGCACTTGTAAAGCGTTGTTGATGCGGCGGGGAGAGTATAACAAACCCAGCGATCGTCGTTGTAGTTCCCTGGTGTTCCGGGCGGCGGTCCAGCATCTTGACGAATGCAAAAGTGACTTGCTGTGGGGTCAATTCCTGTGCTTGGTAGCGTCGTGCCGTTACCAATGGCAAGCGATGCGTTTTTAATGATGTCAGCCATGGTGGCGGTTGTGCGCATGGTAACGATGGCATTGCGCGTTGTTCCCTGCCCGGATTGGCGAATGGCAAAATCCATGGAAGCAACGGCCGCCATGATAAGCCCGGTGACAACAGTTGCGGTTAAAAGCTCTGCTAGCGTGAGAGATTTTTTTGTCTTAAGGTTCATCGTAAGTTATTGTTTGGTCAACTTTGTATAGGACTCGAGCTGCATCACCGTTTGTATCTACGTCATCACAAATATATTGAAACTGCAAATTGAAAGGGTTGGCTGATAAACGATCATACGTTGGATTTGTTCCGGCAGCTGGTAAAAGCGTGTTAGGCCAAGGTTGGGGATTTCCATCGCAAGTGAGTGGCCAAGCAGCTTGTCCGATCTTTGAGCGTAATTCTTCTAAAAGTTGCCGGCCGATATTTGTTACTTCTAACCGGCGCTCTGCCTTATCGGAGCCACCGCGCAGGCTTGAGACGGTAGCGAACAATCCAACGGCTGCGATGGTGAAAATAACCGAGGCGACGAGAACTTCAATAAGAGAAAAACCCTTATTGTTTTTGTATTTGTTCATGGATTATGGCGTTGGGCAATTCGGTTGGCATAATTCGCACGTTCCGGCCGAACAGCGCGGCCAACCTGCATTAATATTGCCGCGGCTTTGCAGCGTCCAAGCCGGAGCGGCGGATGTTGCTTCGCACCAATACGGGCCACCATTCATATCGAAGCAAGTATAAGCTGTGCTTCCGATCGTTGGCAAAGAAAGGCGAAGATTTTGATTGATTTCTTGTGCGTTGCAGCCGGAGCTACAGACGTAAGCAAGGGTTGGCCAAAATTCTCCGTGTTCACTGCGGTATATTTCTTGAGCTGATTTGGCTGCCAGAAGGTTCATGGCCGCGCTTCGCTCTTGAGAGCGTTGCACCGCAACATTGTAATTTGGAATAGCGACTGCCGCCGTGACGCCGATAATGATAGCGACGGTCAAAAGCTCCATTAAGGTAAACGATTTTCGCGACTTGAGTAAAAGCATAGTTTTCATCCTCTACGGAATCATAAAAGCCGGACATGATGCTCCGGCCGGAATACCAAGTTTTGCACAGGTGATATTATCCGCAAGACGGTCGCAACAAACAACTGTTCCCGCATTGCTGATGTGTATAGTGTAAAGCCTTGTTGCGCCTTGCATACGGGAAATTGCGCCAACTTCATTGACGTTGGCGCTTGCCGAAGGAGCAGAAAAATTTGTGGACGGGCCAACACCGATATCCAAATCAGCCGCAGAATTCGCATAGGCGCCCGTCTCAATTCTGTGGCGCTCTTGAGAGGCGCGAATAGCGGTTAATGTGCTAATTCCTTCCGCGGAAATTTGAGTTTCAATTGTGTTGATGTAATTAGGAACGGCAAAGGCGGCGAGAATTCCGACAATGATAACAACCGTCAAAAGCTCCATTAACGTAAATGCCCTTTTTTGATTTGATGAAAACATAAAAGCCTCTTTCTAATTGCACGCCATGCACGCGCCGACATCAGTGGCTATTCCTAATCGTGCGCAATCAAAGCCTGCTCCGTCACAGCAATCAATTGTTCCATCGGTAGCCATATAAAGCCAATAGTTTAAACGAATGTTGCGAACCTGAGCTATGTACGTAGTGCGACAAGCCAGATAACTGTCAAAATTTTGAGATGCAGGGATCGTGATGTCAAGATTGGTCAAATTTCCTGAGGCATCCAAGTCAAAATTACCGCCGTTACGCAAGGCGAAACGATGCTGTGCGGCGCGAATAGTAGATAATATTTGAACGCCTTCGGAAGCAATTTGCCGCTCAACAATCGTCGTGTACTTTGGGATCGCAAGCCCGGCCAAAATGCCGATCGCAATAACAACCACGACAAGCTCAGTTAACGTAAAAGCCTTTTTTGTATGACGACTCAGCATGTTTTCCTTATGGGCAATTTGGCAATGCCGCGATCTGGGTAAATCCCATGCGTTGACAGAGAACATTTCCGTGACATTCAATATCGCCATTATCGTAAATGAGAAGCCGATATCGTCGAGGAATGTCGCGAATCCGAGCCAAAGGAACAGCTCCCCCCCCCGCGCAAATTTCCGGTGTTTCAAAATAATTTAAAGGAACAGGAATATCAACGTCAATGTCAAGGATGTTGGTCGTGTACGCGCCGCCATTAGCTAAGGCAAAGCGCTCTTGCGCGCTGCGAATCGCCCCTAAAATATTCACACCTTCCACCGCCCTGTTGCGTTCCAGGGCGGCGGTAAAGTGCGGTAAAGCAATGCCGGCAAGAATGGCGATAACAATGGTGACCACCACCAATTCCATCAAAGTAAAAGCGCTTTGATTGTTTTTTGACACTGCTTTCTGCACGTTAACCGCCTTGTTTTCATGACGGTGCTTTTCAGCACCGTCATGAAAATATAAGACTATCTAATTCCCGAGAAAATACCGTTACCGCCCTTTGCGCCGGTTTGATCAATCCAGATGATGTCCGTAGGAACGGCAACGCTGCCTGTTGCCGTGATGTTAAACGTTCCAGCAGCTAAGCCGCCGATTCCGTAAGTAAAATGTGCGTTAGGTTCTAAGCCCGGATCACCGGTGTCGAGATCGTCAAACGTATCACAAGGCGCGTAGCTGCTTGAGAACAGATAGCAACGATTCATGGCTTGACGTAGGGCTGATAAATTTGCCAAAGCCTCCGCTGAGTAAGAATATTGTGATGTGCGCAAGAACCTAGGCATGGCTAAACTGGCGAGAATGGCGATGATGATGATGACGATGATGATTTCAAGCAGTGTAAAACCGCTTTTGTTACGTAGTCTCCTGTTCATTTCCCCCTCCTTTTGTTTGTTTGAAAAGTATGATGACTGTATATTTTTATCGAAAAACAGCTTTTCGTAATTTGGTATTTACCACCTCCTGTATTCTGAGAAAAATTATCCGCCGCCTATCTGGGCGAGGTTAAATATTGGCATAAACATCGCGATAACAATAGTTCCGATGACAGCGCCCATAAAAACCAGCATCACGGGCTCAAAGATCGTTCCAAAACGCTTCATAAACGTTTGGACGTAATTTTGATAAAACTCGGCAACGCTTCTAAGCATTTTGCCGAGTTCTCCGGTCTCTTCGCCGATCAAGATCATTTGAACGGCCATGGGAGGAAAGAATCCGCTTTTCATCATCGGTTCCGCGACAAGCTTTCCTTCCCTGACATTATTTTTTATTTCACCAATAACATTAGCGCAAGTTCTGTTTCCCACCATGCGCTGAGCGATGTCTAAAGCGTACAGGATCGGGACACCGCTATCTACTAAAATGGACAATTGTGAGGTAAATCGTTCCACCACAATTGTTTTCATAACGTAGCCGAATTTGGGGATCTTGAATAAAAATCCTTCAAATTGTAATTGCCCTTTCGGCGTTGCGATGTACTTCTTTATTAGTATAAATATAGCACAAATGGCGCCTATCAACACGAGGAATTTCTCTTTTATAAAGTCAAAAACAACTAAAAGCGCGCTGGTCAAAGGGGGCAATTGAACGTGAAATTGGTCAAAGATCGTCTTAAATTTTGGCCCGATGACCAAGGCAAAAAAGACAATGGCACCTGTAGCAACGAGCATAAGAATGGCAGGATAAATGATGGCTGAAATAATGGAAGCCTGGAAAGCAGACTCTTGTTCCATATAGGTCGCGAGCTTTTCTAAGACGGTTGGCATGGTTCCGGAGGCCTCGCCGACTTCGATAAGGCTGACCCAAAATTGGTTAAAAACTTTTGGATGCTTGGCAAGGCTAGCGCTTAAAGATCCACCGTGCTCAACATCTTTTTTAACTTCAATTAATGTTTCGGAGAGTTGTTTGCTTTCCACCTGCATAGAAATGACATCAAGGCTTCGTGTGAGCGTAACCCCGGAATTAAGCATAGTAGAAAGCTGATGACAGAACATCAAGAGATCATCTAAATTGACTTTATTATGGGTGAATGTTCCCTTGACGACCGGCCTGCCGTCAGATCTTTTTCCTGCGGTTGGTTTAAAGGGCGCAACACTGACAATAAAATAACCTTGCGCTTGAAGTCGCGAGACTAGTGCGCCTTGATCCGGCGCGTCATCTGTTGCGCTTACGGTCTTTCCGTTAATATCTTTAGCGGTATAAGAAAAACGCGGCACGAAACTCTCCTTTAGCTTAGGGCGACACTAAGAATTTCTTCCAAGCTGGTTAATCCTGCTTCAACTTTTTTTATTCCAGATTCAAACAATGTGTCCATTCCGTTTTTCCGGGCGACATCTTTGATCTGCATATAGGACGCGTGGCCGGCAATGAGCTTTCGAATTTCTTCGTCGATCGGCATGATCTCGCCAAGAGCGATGCGTCCTTTGTATCCTGTTTGATTGCATTCTTCGCAACCCTTGGCGCGGTAAATTAGATCGGCCTTGATCTTTATGCCGCCGAGTTGTTCCGGCGTCGGTTCATAAGCTTCTTTACATTTGGGGCAAAGTTTTCGGCCTAATCTTTGGGCGATGACTAAAATAAGCGAAGGCATAAGCAAATATGGCTCAATACCAATATCTAAAAGCCTTGTGACGGCGGATGCGGAATCGTTGGTATGAAGCGTGCTTAAAACAAAATGTCCGGTTAAAGCGGCTCGGACGCAAATTTGTGCGGTTTCAAGATCGCGGACTTCTCCCACCATCATAACATCCGGGTCTTGGCGTAGAAATGCTCTAAGGGCTGAAGCAAATGTTAATCCGATATCCGGCTTGACATTGACTTGATTGATCCCGTCGAGGCGAAATTCCACGGGGTCTTCAACGGTAATGATATTTTTCTTAGGGTCCGCACATTCGCGAAGCGCGGCGTAAAGCGATGTTGACTTCCCGCTTCCCGTCGGCCCGGTGACAAAAACTAAGCCATAAGGTGAATGAATGGCTTTACGGATCAGGTCCAGTTGTTTTTGTTCAAACCCTAAATAAGAGAGATCGAGCGGAACAGCGTTTTTATCTAAAATTCGCATGACGATTTTTTCGCCCCAGATGGTGGGGATGGTAGAAATTCTTAAGTCAACCACACGATCTTCAAGCTTAACGACGATCGCTCCGTCTTGCGGAAGCCTTTTTTCGGCGATATCAAGTTTCGCTAAAATTTTAATACGGGAAATAATGGGAAGATGTAAATGCCTCGCCGGCGGCGGAATTTCATAAAGGATGCCGTCAATGCGATAGCGCAAATTGATCTTGTCTTTATACGGTTCAATATGAATATCACTGGCGCGCTCATCAATAGCTTGACGGATAATAAGGTCAACAAGCTTAACGACAGGGGCTTCTTCGGCGCGGGCGATCAATTTATCAAGGCTTAATTCTGTTTCTTCATCATCCGACGGAAGGATCTGATTCGCTTCGCTGGTTTGCCGGGCGCTAGGCGTATAGGTATCTTGAACCGCTTCCCCCAACATCGATGTTTGTGAAGTTGACGCAGGCAAGCTGCTATAAAAATCATCAATGGCTTTGATGATGTCGGTTCTTCCGGCGATGACAAGGTTGATCTCGCAAGATGTCATTTTGCGTAAATTATCGATCATGAGCAGATCCAAAGGATCGAAGACGGCGCAGGTTAAGGAATTTAAGTTGCGTGATAAAGGTAAGACCAGATTTTTTTGAGCGAATTCCTTCGGAATGAGGTCTTGCAAGCCCTGCTCTTTTTGCGGATGAAGTAACCCTGAACTGCGCGACGCGTAGGGCAAAAGAAGTTGTTTACCTAAGGCGGCAACCATCTCTTCTTCTTTGATGATGCCAAGCTTAACTAAAATTTCACCAATGCGGCCGCCGTCTTTTTTCTGAACAGCGATCGCTTGGCCAAGTTGATTAGCGCTAATTAAGCCTTGCTGGACGAGTATTTCGCCGAGCTTGCGATAGGTCATGTGGATTTACCTTTGATTTTCTATCCGCTTTAGCGTATCGGTTATTTGCTGGCGACGCGATTCGGGAACATCTTGTTCGCGCACGATGTCCTGAGGATTTGTGGTTAATGCGAGTTTTGCGGTTGTTGCGTCGCTGACGATGTGCGGCGTAATAAAAATGATCAGTTCTCGTTCGATGTCGCTTTTGTCTTTATGGCGAAAAGCCGCGCCGACAATAGGAATATCTCCCAAGACCGGAACTTTTGTGGTCGTATTTGTTAAGTCTGTTCGCAAAAGCCCGCCTAAGATAATTGTGTCGCCGTCTTGAACGCGCAAGATCGATTTTGTTCCCCGCTCTTCCGGATCTTTAAAAGTTTTTCCCTCGAATGTCGCGCCGGAGCGCGCCTGAATAACGCGCGGCGCGATCGCCATCGTGATTTCGCGGGTTGTTAAATTGGCCTGCGGCGTTACGGTTAAAAAAACGCCGGTTTGCACACGTTCGGCTTCTACGGTTGTCGTTGCGTTGGATTGCGCGGAGTCTGTGACTGTCTGAACTCCGATGGCTTCATTTGTCGAAATTTTAATTTGCGCCGTTTGATTATTGAGCGTTAAAATTCTTGGACGGGCAAGATTTTTCGTGTCGGTCTGCGTACGCAAAAATTGCAACGTTGCCGATAGCCCGGCCGCGCTTATTGTCCCCACCCGATATTCCGCTTCTTCAAAGGCAAAGCCTTTTCGCAAAAGGTTATTTTGGTTCCACGGATAAACGTGGTCACGTTCTCCGCCGGTGAATGTCAAAGGTGTATCGCCAAATTTAATACCGAGTTTATCCGCGTTATCCTTGGAAACATCGAGCATTTCTGTTTCAATGAGGATTTGCGACACCGGAACATCTAAGCGCGCGATCGTTTGCTCAATCAAAGGAAATTGGCTGGGAATATCCGTTACAATAATGCTATTGGTGCGAGGGTCTTCAACGATCTTTCCGGATTCGCTTAAGATCGTTTTAAGGGCTGACGCAACGCCATTTTCGGCCTGGCCTGTCGAGCCGAACATTGTGTTTTGATTGCTGGTGCCTTCGCTATCTTCTTCGTCTTCGATGTTTATGGTTGCGTTGAATTTCGATGATTGCACCGTCGCATTTTTTAGGTAGTAAACCCGCGTGACTAGCTCTTTAACCGGGGCCCCTAATGATTTAACGATGAAAATATTGCTGTCAGCCTGGATCTCGTAGGTCAGATTGTTGGCGCTGAGGATCTTTTCTAAGGCTTGCTCAACGGGAACTTTGTCTAAAAATAAGGTGATCTTTTTTTCGATGACTTCTTGTTCGGCGATAAAATTCAAGCCCGATTGTTGGGAAAATATTTTTAAGACATCGTTAAGTGCCGCGTCTTTAAAATCCATGGAAATTGTTTTTGAGGTTTGAGGGTTTAAGAAAAACCTGTCTTCTAAAGATAAAGACTGCGCGGATGCGCCGGAAGAAAAGAAAAGAAATAATCCCAGGAAACCAAGGAATGAAAAAATAGATACGTTTTTTCTTGTGATCATGAGCCCCTCTCTTTTATATACTGCTATTTTATCACTCCAAAAATTTTAGAACAGCTGTTCTTTAATTATTTCTTTTGGGCTAGAATCCGGGCCGACTTCATAATGGCGCTGCTGAAAAACTATCTCGATGCCTGAGCGGTCAATGGCAACGATCTCAACACCGTCCACCGTATCACCTAGCCCGACGATCTTATTGTTAACGATCGCCTGAGGCCGATTAGTATTCCAGATGAGCCCGTTGATCAGTAGATTAGGAAGTTCCATCATGGGTTGAGCTATGAATTGCTCTTGCGGTTCGACGATGGCGATGGGGCTGTCAACAGCGACAGGCTCTACAACAGCTGGTTTTGGCAAAGCGGGAACAAAAGGATTTAAAAATGCCTGCGCGTCATCGGCGATAGGCAGAATTTGCTCATCCTCGCCTGAGGCGGATGAAGCCAGAAGAAAAACTAAACAAATCGGAAGTAAGATTTTTTTCATTTTCTTAATTTAACGGATTCAATGGTTATGCTGATCTTAACTGATCCCGGTTCGCTGTCGCCGGTGTTCGTTGTGTAGCGAGAATCAAGTTCCGTCGCCCAATGTTCAATGCGCAGCCCGTAGGGCGAATTCTCAATGTCGCGAATAAAAAACGCGATGTTTTCATAGGATGCGGCTGAAGCGCTTAACTGGATCCCGACCGTGTCGTAGAAATCTGTTTGCTGTCCGTCTTTGGGCGTAAATGAGGAGATCTGAATGCTATGAAGGATCGCAAACTCATTAATTTTGTCCATCATCTGCCCCGCGTCAGAAAATCCCGAAGGAAACGACGCTAAAAGATCGTCTAGGTTCTTTCGTGATTTCTCGTAATTCTTGATCGCGTCATTTTTTGTCGCAAAGCCGCTGATGTCGGAGCGAAGCTTAGCTTCCTGCACTTTAAGATTTTCAAAAATATTTCCCGCCAGAAGGAATGTGGCCACAACGATCGCGATGTTTAAAAGGATATCTTTGCGTTGCTTTAGCGATTGACTGAGTTTTCCAACGTCAATCTTGGCAATGTCAATTTGCGAAAGTTCTCGGCCTATGTTTTGTATGTCCATATGTTTTACCGGCAAATGATCTTAAAAGAAGTTACCGTGTGCTCTTTCAAGTCCTGTTTTTGTGCGTTCACTAATGAAATAGCCTCAAAGGGCTGTGAAAATTGCTTATCATTTTTTAAACTTGCGATCAGTTTATTAACGAGATTGATCTGCTGATTGGGATCTTGGGCAAAAACAAAACCGTCCATGTCCAGGGATGTCCGGGAATTCATTAGTGGTTCATCGCCGGGTTTTTGCGCTCGCCCAGAAAATGTCCGCGGATCAGACGCGTTGGTAAAATCAATGGTAAGCCGCGACAGCCAAGCGCCCTCCGGAAGAAGATGAGGGATGCGCTGTAAGAAAAAAGAAACATTGCTCTTTAAACGTATGTTCGCGTAACCTTTGATTTTTTTATCCAGGTCTTTTTGCTTCGTTTCAATATCCACAATGGAAAGTGATTCGTAAACTCCCTGCCTGGTCATTTGATCGGATAGTTTTTTTTGGTAGTCAGCTATCTTTAGGTGCTGAAAACCGAAAAGCGCCATGACTAAACAAGCGCATGCGGCGGCAATTTTGATCGTAAGATTATAATTAAGTTTTGGCGCTTCAAATATTTTTTCCGGCTCAACGGGCTTCGCGCGTGACTTGATCAGATTGATGTTCAAGTTAAAAGGAATAGCGTCTTTTAAGCTGCCGCCCAGCGCGTTGAGAACGCCGGAGCTGACCTCTTCTTCAACGCCAAGCAATTGCCGCGCGTTGATCGTTGAAATATTGGCAATCGAAAGTTCCTCGGATAAACGCTGAACGAAGTCTTTTGACTCAAAGGATGAAACGAGCAATATTTTTTCAACGTTCCCGGCATTTTGACGGCGGTCGTATTCAATGGAAATGCGGATCTCGCTGGTGATCCGCTCGCCTAAAAGCGTTGGGTCGAGCTGTGTAAGCTCGTGCGACCCGGAGGACAGCCGGAAATCCCGGACAAACTGAGGAATGCCATGATCAACGATGATGATGGTTCCCTCTGCTTTGTTCATCTGGACAATAGCTGTTTTCTGATTAGGGTTAACTTGCTTTTTTAGCGATAATAACCGCAAAAGGCTTAGCGATGCCGGTTCGATCAGAAGCGTTTTAAGCCCGGCCTGCTCCAGGACGGAGCAGTATCGGTCTAAAACGTCTTTTTTAATGCCGACAAATAAAATGCGCAGGCGCTTGCTCTTTTTTTCAATGATCGGCGCGGAATGGTAAGTGTAAGCGATGTCTTCAAGCTTGAATGGAATGTAGCGGCGCGCCTCAAAATCAATAACGCCTTTAACTTCGGAAGCGGCCATCCAGGGGATAAAGAATGATCTTAAGATGATGTCTTGGTTTGCGAGCGAAATGTAAACCTCAGAGGTGTCAATTTTACGGTCTCTTAAGGACTTTTGAATAATGGCGGTAAGCTTGATGTCGTTGGGTAAAGCGGTGTTTTGGGTATTATCCAGCAGGTTATGGGGAACATCAAAGAAATTCGTAATAGCCTTCTTTTGCGTTTCCACAAAACATAAGGAATTGGGGCCGAAGAATATGCAGACTTGTTTCTTATTCGCCATGCCGGACCTTTCGTGATTGGGCTTTTAACCACTTGTCAACTTCGCGCTTGTCAAAACGCCAAACCCCGCCGATCTTTATTCCGGAAATTTTCCTTTGGCTCAACCAGTTGTAAATGGTTTGCTTCTGGAGCTTTAGGTATTTTGCGAGTTCCTCGACGTCAAGTAGGCTGGTCACGATACGATCCCCTTTGCCGATGATTCATAAAGGACTTACGTTAAATTCCTTAGTATTCCTCAGATATCCCTAGATATCATTAGACTATAATAGACTTACCGCGTCAACAGATAATTTTTTTATTTTTCCGCCGTTATTCTTTCTGGTAGATAAAATTAATTAGCTGTTTTGTGTAAGGCGGAATTAGTTAGAAACTTGGAAGCTGAAAGTATCCGTACCGTTGGGGCCTGTCCCTACGGAGTTAGTCTGGGTGATGGAATAGGTTTTTCCATCCATTGTTTCAGTGGGAGGAGGCGGTAGCGCGCCTGCCGAGGCAGTTAAATTATGATAATTATACCAAAAAGCGCCCTTGGCAAGCTGTTCGGCTTTAATACGGTCGATTTGATGTTGGCTCATTAAGGCTTGATTGGTGTTTGTGCTTAGCAAGCCTACGGCCAGGATCATGAGGGTAAAAATGATAATAACAACCGTAATGAGGACAATGCCGGATTTGTTATTTTTTTTTGTTTTGAGTGGATATTTCACGAGCTGCTCCTGTGTCTTCGGCTGCGATGTAGCTTTCGCAACGCGGACAGATTTTAACTTTGCTATTCTCGTAATCAAAGAAAACATGTGTGCAAAACGGGCATTGCTGAAGATATTGCGCGTCTCCCTGCCCTTTTTTCTCGGTACTGTAATTATAGAATATCCATATACCGATAACAAGCAAGATAACGGAAAAAAGGTAAGCGGCAACAGCCGCAGAAAGATCAAGGGAGATCATTTTCGTAAGGTTTAAGCGGTTTTAACGGCTCGAGCAAGGCTTCGGGGGCCTTGGAAGGTGGCGTTTGGCTTTTGACCGTCGATTTGGGAGGTTGATAGGCAGCCGGCTTTGGTGTTATTTTGGCGGCCGGCTGCCTATAAAGAGGTTTTTCCGATATTGTGGCTTTTGGCGCTGACGGGGCGCTTTTAATAAAGTTGAAATTTTCCGGAATAATATTGGCCGCGGAAGAATTCTTTGCTGTGGGCGGCCCGAACGCAAAGTCTCCGCGGTGCAAAATTGATCCCAGGAAAACAAAGGCCGGCTTTGTGCTTGCGGGAGGAGAAAGCTTGAAGGTAAAAAAGCTAAGCAAAATGGCGTGGCACGCGAAGGAAATAAAGATAATTTTTAAGGTAGAATATTTTGGCATATTAAATCGATGAGAAGATCGTTATTGTGTCCGATCGGTCGCGATATTGATCTTTTCAATGCCGAGTTTTCGGCATAGATCCCAAATATCGATAATGCGCCCCAACGAAGCTCGGCGGTCAGCTTTGATAATAACCGGGCGAGTTTTATTGCCTGCCGCGGATAATGCCGCTTCAAGCTCTTTCATGGTCGTGACGGCGCTATTAAGATAGAGGACGTTTTCACTGTTCAAAAGGATGATCAGGTTTTCTTCTTTAATAACATCGCTGGTTACTGTTTTGGGAAGTGCGACTTGGATGCTATTCTGAAAAACGAATGGCGACAAAAGCAGAAAAAAAACGAGAAGTTGAACAATGATGCTGACCATCGGAGCAACATCAATGAGCGTTAAGCCGTGCTCTAATTTAGCCTGCCGCTTAAATCTCAACTTTATGCCCTCCCTTTTTGGCCGATTGCGCTTCCAAAAGGTCCGAGAGAAGATTGACGAGCTCTGTGGCGCCGTGTTCCATTTCGTTGATGATGCCATTAACCCGGCTGACCAAATAATTGTAAGCAATATAGACCGGAATAGCGACGATAAGTCCAGCGGCGGTGGCGATAAGAGCTTGCCAAATGCCTGCGGCTAGATCGCTCGCGCTAATGGAATTTAGAGCTGAAGCGCGTGATTGAAAGGTAAAAAAACTTCCTGCAATTCCGATCACGGTCCCTAAAAACCCGAGAAGCGGCGCGATATGCGCGATGGTAGCCAAGATCCCTAGCTTTTGTTCAAGCTTTGGAATTTCGGACAAACTTGCATCTTGCATGACTTCCCTAAGTTCTTCGCGGGATGCGCCAAATTTCAGAATTCCGACTTTAAAGATCTTCGCGGCCGGCGAAGGGCTGTTGTCGCATTGCGTAACCGCTTCTTTAATATCATTTTTCTTGAGCAACTCAAAGACCGTATCGCGTAAAGTCGTGATATTAGAATTAATGTTGGAGAAATAGGTCAATTTTTCAATGATGATGGCCAAGGCAAAAACCGAACACAAAAAGATCGGCGCCATCATAGGGCCTCCGGCGACGATCAATTGCCAAGCGTTCATTTGCCAGATTATCATTGGTATTCTCCTTAATTAAGCTTTTGCTTGTGTGGGCACTTACTGCTTTGTTGCCATGATGCTGTCGATCCAGTCAATGCGCTCTTGGGCGAATTTGACCTCATCGGTTCCCGCGTCCACGATTTTTTTATAAATTAATTTCGCGTTTTCCCAATCTTCATCATCTTCGAAAATGCGCGCGATGCGTAAATGCGCTTTGCTGATCCAATGTGTTTCGTTCGGGTAAAGGTACGGAACTTTAAAATACGCCTCGACGGCTTCATTGGATCTATTCAATGTCTCTAAAAGGTCGGCAATGGAAAATTGCAGCTCCACGCTTGTGATATTGCTTAATCCGATGTCGGCACCCAAAGCGCTTTGGTAAGATTTCAAAGCATTGTCGTAGTCGCGGTTATTTTGATAGATCTCGGCGATCTTAACAAAAGCACTGCGCTTAAATTCCGGACAATTGGCCGCGACTTTATTATAGGAATTGACCGCGGCTTCGGGATTTGTTTCTTTGGCGAAAATATCGGCGATGGCAAGCTGCGCCTTCGCGTAAAGTTCGCGGTCGGAAGAATCCTTTAAAAATTTATATTCGTTGAGCGCTTTATCGAAAAGCCCCTGCGCTTGATAGGCTTGGCCTAGGCTAAAATGCGCGAGCGCGTTTTTCTCGCTTCCCGGGAATGATTCTAGGATTTGCGTGTAGTAAGTAACGGCATTATCGAGATCGGAAGCTTTTAAATAATAATCGCCGAGCCACAGCAAGGCTTCTAGGGCTGAATCGGTTTGCGGATATTTGTAGGCGACGATCTTAAATTTTATCAGCGCCTCTTTGGTGTCGCCTTGGGCAAATAAACACCGGGCCAAATTAAGTTCGCTGTCGCGCGTTAATGCCGTTTCCTGAGGAAAACCCTTGATGACTTTTTGGAATGTCTTGGACGCCTCGGCGTAATCGCTTAGGTTGAAATACGATAAAGCTAAAAGATAATGGGCGTCGCCTTGGAATTCGTTCGTTTTAGGAAGTTCGTCAATAAAGGTGATGAAATGGTCTTTGGCGTTGGCCCAATCCCCTTTTTTAAAATAGGCGACGCCCAGATAGTATTTGACGTCGCTTAAGTATTTGCTTTGCGGAAAATTTGTCTGCAGGCTTTGAAAGGCAATGGTCGCCGCTTCGGTTTTATTCTGTTTTAAAAGCGCGATGCCTTGGCGGTACTGAACATAATCGGTGTAAAGGCTGTTGGGGAATTCAGTTAATACCTTGTCGTAGGTTATGATGGCATCGTCGATCTTACCGATATCCTGATAAATATCGCCTATTTGTGTTAAGGCGCTGACCTTGGTAATTTTGCTGCCGGATTGATCGATGATGTCATTAAAGTTCTTGATGGCCAGATCGGTTTCATCCATTTTAAGATAAGTCCAACCCAACCCAAACCGTGCTTTCTCTAAAAGTTCGGAAGCGTCCGGATTTTGCGCGAACTGCGTAAGAATCAGATTATAAGAATTCAAAGCTTTCTCGTAGTCTTCGGTCAGGTAATAAACATTGGCTTTTCCTAAATAGATCTCGGCCAGCCGTGTTGTTTGTGGCGAACGTTTTAAAAGTTCATCATAGGCCGCAAGGGCTTTGGGATAATCTTTCATTTCCAAATAAAGATTAGCCTGCCCTAAATAAATTTCATCGGAAGGAAGATTTTTTTCGGCCGATAGTTTTTGCGCTTCATCAAAAAATTGCGCCGACTTTTCGAATTCGCTCAGCTTCAAATAGCTCCAGGCGATACTGATCTTTGACATTAAGCGGATCTTATCGCTGGAGGCAATGTCAACAGCCTTGGAATAATAACCGATGGCATCAATGAGCTTATCTAAGTAAAAATAAGATTCTCCGACGTAAAAATAAGCCTGGTCGTGGCGTTTAGAATTCTGGAATTTGATGACATAATCCTGGAACTGTTTGATGACCTCTTCATAAGCGCGCTCATTATAGGAACATTCGCCTAGTTTAAATAAAGCATCTTCCGATAATTCGTTCGTTGGAAATTTCTGCAGGAATACACCAAATGCTTCCTTAGCTTTCGCGTAATCTTTTTTTTCAAACAAAGCCCAAGCCAGCGAATAATGCGCTTGCGCGAAATACAAAGATTCCGGATAGGAGCTGATGATCTGCTGATATTGCGCGATGGCCTGATCGTAATCGGAGCCTTTGAGGTAGGTTTCGCCCAGCCAGTAAAGTGTCGTATCTTTCATCTCCACTGTCTGTAGGAGGCCTTGGAAAACTTCAAAGGCTTTTAAATATTGGCTTTTAAAAAAATGACATTGGCCTAAAAGAAGCCTAACTTGGGTGCGCTTGGTGTCTTGCGGATATTTTTCTAGGAATTGTTCGGCGTAGCGGATAGCGACATCATAAAATCCGTCGTCAAATGCCTTTTGAGCGACCATCAGAAGTTCGTTGGATTCATTTTCGCCGTAAGCAAAGGTCGCAGCGCTAAAAACGCAGATAAGCGCGATAAAAATAAAAAATTTTCTTAATTTCATAGCCAACATTATAACAGGTTTGGCGGTTTTTGCAATTTAAGGGGTGGTTAGTTTCCCGCGGGTTTTTGCTGATGGCTGGCGCGTAAAAAATCTTTCAGGTATTGTCCGGTGTAAGACGATGGGCATTTGATCAATTCTTCCGGTGAGCCGGCAAAAACAATTTCGCCGCCCTTATCTCCCCCGTCCGGGCCTAGGTCAAGGATGTAATCGGCGGTTTTAATGACTTCCAAATTATGTTCAATGACGATCACCGTATTGCCGCGGTCAACCAAGCGTTGTAAAACGCCCAGCAATTTATCCACATCGGCAAAATGCAATCCCGTAGTCGGCTCGTCTAAGATATAAAGTGTTTTTCCGGTGGCGAATTTGCATAGTTCGCTGGCAAGTTTAACGCGCTGGGCTTCTCCGCCGGAAAGCGTGGTGGCGGCTTGTCCGAGCTTGATATAGCCTAAGCCGACGTCGCATAATGTCTGCAAAGTATTTTTCACCCGCGGAATATTTTCGAAAAGCTGTAAGCCCTCGCTTACTGATAAAGACAATACATCGGCGATATTTTTTCCTTTAAAGCGTACTTCCAAAGTTTGCTCGGTAAAACGAAGCCCTTTACATATTTCGCACGGAACATAAACGTCGGGCAGAAAATGCATTTCGATCTTTCTTATTCCATCGCCGCCGCAAGCTTCGCATCGTCCGCCTTTGACGTTAAAGCTGAACCGTCCAGGTTTGTAGCCGCGCATTTTTGATTCGGGAAGCTGGGAAAAAAGGTCGCGGACATGGCCAAAAACTCCCGTGTAAGTTGCCGGATTAGAGCGCGGTGTACGTCCGATGGGAGATTGATCGACGACGATCACTTTATCAATGTGATGAATGCCTTCGATCTTTTTATGCGCGCCGGCTTTTTCGCGCGAATGATTGATTTGCGCGGCAAGCGCTGTATATAAAACATCGTTAATGAGGGTTGATTTTCCCGAGCCGGACACGCCGGTAATGCAAATAAAAGTTCCTAAAGGAAAAGCGGCGTCAATATTTTTTAGATTATGTTCGCTGGCGCCCAGCACTTTTATAAAATTTGTTTTTTGGATCTCTCGGCGTTTTTCCGGAAAAGGAATTTTAAGCTCGCCGCGCAAATATTGTCCGGTGGGAGAATTCTTGGATTTTAAAAGCCCCGGAACATCGCCCGCGTAAATGATCTCGCCGCCGTGTTCGCCGGCGCCGGGCCCAAGGTCGATGACATAATCCGCCGCGCGAATAGTGGCTTCATCGTGCTCAACCACGATAAGACTGTTTCCAATATCGCGCAGTGCTTGCAAAGTATGAAGAAGCATATCATTATCTTTTTGATGAAGCCCGATGGACGGTTCGTCCAAAATGTAGATAACGCCGACTAAACCGGAACCGACTTGAGTGGCGAGGCGAATGCGCTCGGCTTCCCCACCGGACAATGTGGCGCTTTTACGATCCAGCGTTAAATATTCCAAGCCGACATTGATACAAAAATCGAGCCGGCGCAAAATTTCTTTAAGGATCTGCTCGGAAATGATCTTTTTGTCTTTTGAGAGATTGAGCGTTGAGAAAAATTGTTTGGCTTCCTTAATAGATAGCGCGGTGGCTTCGGTAATATTTTTATCAGCGATCTTGATCGCCAGCGATTCTTTCTTGAGTCGATTTCCCTTGCATTCCGGGCATGGCAAAACGGACATAAAACCGGAAATCTCATCCTTGAGCCAATCATTATCGGTTTCATTGAAAAGCCGTTCCAAATAAGCAACGACACCTTCAAACTGTCTGCCCCAGACGACATCGCCGGAACCGTACAAAATGACGTTACGTTGGCGTTTATTTAACTTTTGATACGGTAATTCTAAATTGATGCGGTAAAGATGAGCGATCTCGCGTAAAACCGCGCGGTAATACATCATAAAACCGCGTCCGCCTTTTTTCCAGGGAGCGATGGCGTTGATCCACGGCTTAGACGGATCTGGGATCATTAATTCGGGGTCAATTTCCATCTTGGTGCCCAGCCCGTTACATTTGGGGCAAGCGCCGTAAGGAGAATTAAAAGAAAAAATACGCGGCTCAATTTCTAAAAGATTAATACCGCAATCAATGCAGGCGTATTTTTCGCTGAAAATTTTATCGGGAATTTTGGAGGAGAAGCTGATGATGGCGATGCCGTTGCCCATTTTAAGCGCGGTTTCAATCGATTCGGTCAGACGCTTTTTGATATTGGGTTTGATCGTCAATCGGTCGATGACTACGTCAATGTTATGGACTTTGAATTTATCGAGCTTGATCTTATCGTTGATATCGTAAATTTTTCCGTCAACCCGAAGCCGGGCAAATCCGGCTTTGGAGATTTGGGCTTGGATGTTGCGGTATTCACCTTTTCTTCCCTGAATAAGCGGAGAAAGGATATTGATCTCGGTTCCTTCTTTGAAATTCAGGATCTGCTCGGTGATCTCTTGGGATGTTTGGCGTTCGATTTTTCTTCCGCAATTGTAACAAAAAGGCGTTCCCACCCGGGCAAATAAAAGGCGCAGATAATCATAAATTTCGGTTTGGGTGGCTACCGTTGAACGCGGATTGCGGCTGGTGGTTTTTTGTTCGATGGAAATAGTGGGCGATAAACCTTCGATGTATTCCACATCGGGCTTTTGCAGCTGTTCCAAAAACTGACGGGCGTACGCGGATAAACTTTCCACATAGCGGCGCTGGCCTTCGGCGTAAATGGTATCAAAGGCTAAAGAAGATTTTCCCGAGCCGCTAAGCCCGGTGACAACCACAAATTGATTGCGCGGGATCTTGAGATCAAGATTTTTAAGGTTGTGTTCCTTGGCGCCGCGGATAATGATATGTTCGCTGCTCATGACTTTAACTTTAAATTAATTTGGACTGGAAGGAATGTTGAGAAGAAATGCTTAAGCGATGAGGGCAGCTTCTGTTCTTCTTTTAAGGAGAACAGAAGCTGCCCAAACCTCTTATTTCAATTAACGTTTTTTCGACTTCTTTTTGCCGCCACGGACCATCTGGGCGCTTGACACATCACCTTGCTTGTCTAAGAAGTAGAGGTATCCTTTTTCTTTCTTGATACCAACCTTCGCGACTTTTTTAGGTGACCCGCCTTTTTTGTTACCGCGAGCCATCTTTGCGCAAGATACGTCTCCTTGCTTGTCAATGAAGTAAAGATAACCTTTTTCTCTTTTTACTCCAACCTTTGCGATTTTCTTTGCCATCTCTGATTCACCCCCTCTCGTGTTTTATTAAGTTCCGATTTTTACTGTGTTAAAAAATTGCTTTAATGTTTGAATAGCGGACAACACCGCCAAATAACTTGTCTTCGGATTATCGGGACACACCACATTATCGGTGCGCGACACCATTCGCCCAAAATCACCAATCACTTCTATTTCGTGTGAATTCAATTTAAATTCCGGTGATGTCAAAATACGCACGCGCACTTTTTCTTTGCAATTGCTGGCGATCGCGAGTGTGGCCGCCACATTGATGTTTTTTGGAAACCAGTGAACAGCGTCGTCAACGTGCCCGTCAAAGAGAACAGTTTCGCAGGCAATCGCGTTTAAATCAATATTTTTTTTAATTATATATGCGGAGTTGGCAAACCCGACGGGAGGCTTACGGGTGGTTAAAACAACGGAAGAAATATTGCGTAGGCTTGCCGCCTTGATAGCGTCGAGACCAGCAATCGCGCCCGACGGTAAAAGAAGCGCGCATTTATTTTTTCGCGCTAAGGCGAATAGTTTATCGGCGTAAAGAAGCTTTCCAACGCTCATGGCCAGTACGTGTTTTTTGGCACGCAGAACATCCGAAACGATTTTTTGTGTTTCGGTGGAGGTTACGGCTTCCACAACCAAGTCACAAGATCTGATAAGGTCGGATAAATTTTTCTTGATGAGATTTTTAGCGGAGAATTTCGCGGATAACTTTTTCGATTTCTCGGTATCGATGTCAAACAAAGCGCTTAAAGCGCAGTCGGATTTTAATTCTTGGCTAATGCTTTTGGCGATGCGCGAACCAATAGCGCCGCAGCCAACAATACCTACTCTTAACTTCTTTGTTTTTTTCATTCAGTCACACTAACCGTAATGTTGTCGATAAGCCGGGCTGTGCCAAACCATACCGCAACGGCGATCAAAATATCCCCCTTAATGTCATCTAAGGGTAAAAGCGTTTGAGCGTCCACGCATTCAATATAATCAATTTTTTCGGCGCCTTCGCTTGAGATCAAGACGCGCATTTCTTCAATCACTGTTTCCGGGTTGCGCTCGCCGTCTTCAATAATGGTCTTGGCGTGCTGCAAAGAACGGTAAAGGATCGTTGCCTTGGCGTGATGTTCGGGCGCTAAATAACTATTGCGCGAACTCATCGCTAAACCACTTTTCTCGCGGACGGTCGGCAGGATCTTTACACGCACATCGGTGTTTAGATCTTTGAGCATCCTTTGGATAATGAGCGCCTGTTGCGCATCCTTTTGCCCTAAATAAAGCGTGTCCGGCGCAACAATGTTGACTAATTTCATCACCACTGTGGAAACGCCCCTAAAATGCCCCGGGCGGAATTTTCCGCATAACTTATCAGAGAGCCCGTCCACTTGCACGAAGGTCCGGTATCCGTCGGGATAGATCTCGTCGACCGACGGATAAAAGATTATATCAACTTTTTCGTCTTTTGCAAATTTTTCGTCTCTTTTTAAATCGCGCGGATATTTGGTGAAATCCTCCGTCGGAGAAAACTGCACGGGATTGACAAAAATACTTAAAACACTTAAATCATTTTCTTTACGGCATCGGCGAAGAAGCGAACAATGCCCGTGATGCAGATAGCCCATGGTGGGGACAAAGCCGATAGTTTTATTTTTTCTCTTGGCGTCAAGGACTATACTGTGCATTTGTTTTATGCTTTTAACGATCTTCACGATAAAAGTTCCTTTACGAGTTTTGGAGCGATCTCTTTTAATGGTTTTAAGACGAATTCCCTTTTGAGCATGCGCGGATGAGGAATTGTCAGCTTTGGCGTTTTGATCCATTTGTTTTCATAGATCAAAATATCAATGTCGATCAAGCGCGGGCCGTAGCGGAGTCCTTTTTTTCGGCCGAGCTTTTTTTCGATGGATTTAAGTGTTCGAAGAAGTTTTCCCGGTGTAAGTTCAGTTGTACCCTTTGCCGCGGCGTTTAAATAATCATTTTGGCCCTTGGGGCCGCCCACCGGCTTGGTTTCAATGACGTGCGAAACCTTTTGGATACGAATGGCGCTTTGGCGCATCCGCGCCAAAGCGCCAAGAATATTTTTCTTCCGATCGCCTAAATTGGAACCAAGTCCGAAGTAAACAATAGCCAACACTGATCCTTTACAGATAAACATCAATGATGAATGCCAAATTTCTAATTCTAAATAAATGTCAAATTTCCAATTTCTAATGTATTTTATTTGACATTAGTCATTGGTAATTTATTTGCCATTTGACATTGGGAATTAGTCATTTCACTAAATGACTTTCTTCAACCTCTCCACTGCCAACGTCAGCCGCTCTTTAGGAACGGTGATCGTCATGCGGATAAACCCTTCGCCGTGTTCGCCGAAACCAACACCCGGTGTCGCCACAATATCGGCTTGGTCTAAAAATGCTTTAGCGGTTTCCATAGAACCGGTAAATTTCTTCGGCAGTTTCGCCCAAACATAAAACGCGGCCTTGGGCGGTGCGATTTTCCATCCGATAGAACGAAGCCCGTTGATAAATAGGTCGCGGCGTTCCTGATACATGCGCCGCAGGTCATCTAAATCATGCGGATCGCTTTTTAAAGCGGCGATGCCGGCGACTTGTATGGCCTGGAAAATCCCCGAATCCACATTGGCTTTAACTTTGGCTAAAGCGGCGATGAGTTTCGGATTTCCGCAGGCCCAGCCCAAACGCCAGCCGGTCATATTAAAGGTTTTGGAAAGCGAATGAAATTCAATCGCGATATCCTTTGCACCCTCGATTTCCAAAATACTCACCGGTTTTTCATTGTCATAATAAATTTCCGAATATGCCAAATCTGATGCGATGATAATTCCCTTTTCTTTGCAGATTTTTACCAATTCGGTTAAATATTCCCGCGGCGCGGTGGCGGATGTTGGGTTATTCGGGTAATTGATATAAAGCAATTTTGCGTCTTTGATTCTCTCCAAATCCGGCAGGAAATTATTTTTGGCTTTTAAAGGTAAAGTAACGACTTTTCCACCGGCAAACCAAGTTGCGGAACGATAAACCGGATAACACGGATCGGGAACTAAAACTTTATCTTTAGGATTGATGATAGCCAAAGGAAGATGCGCGATTCCCTCTTTAGAGCCGATCAAAGGATAAATTTCACCATCAGGATTTAAGGAAACATTGAAATGATTTTGACAAAAGGCGGATATTTCTTTGCGCAAAGCCGGCAATCCCGCGTCAAAAGCATAATGATGATTACCGCCATCTTGCGCGGCCGTTTTAAGCGCTTCAATAATATGCGGCGGTGTCGGCATATCCGGATCTCCCACGCCCAGATCAATAATATCTCTTCCCGCCGCTTTCGCTTCGCGCTTAGCCTTGTCTATCTCAACGAATAAATACGGAGGAAGCATTTTTAATCGTTCCGATTGTTCAATCTCCATGCTTATAAAGCTCCTTTATTTTGTATTGTTGATCTTAATAGGCATTTCGCTGCTAGCCGATCTTAAATTGTGCGGAACAAATGAAAGGATAAGAAATAAGAAGCAAATCATTGTCCCAGCGATGACTCCAATGGAAAACTTTCTTTGCTTTTTCCAGGAAAAAATTGCGAGTAAAAGCGAAGGCAAAGATACGAGAATGCATAAGGGCAAACGCTCGATTGGTTGCGGAATAGATCGTACCACGAAAAATTGAAGCGGTACAAGATACAAAATGAATCCTGCAAGAATTCCCCAAATGCTCATCGCATTTCCCCTCTCGTTTTATATGTACGTGTTCCCGGGATTAAGAATTTTCTACTTTTATTTGCCGCCCGCGTCTAAAGCTCCTCTTAGCGAGTTGGTTCGTCCCGCTTCCATAATGGGCAGGTTTGCTTCCGTCGGCACGTAAATAATTTGTTTGTCGCTGGTTTGCAAACCCTCTATCCAAAGATAACGCAAATAATTATCGCTGATGCTTCCGGCGATAATTTGATTACTCTCGGCGACACCTTTGGCCTTAGCGACGGCGATCTCCGCGTCCATCTTGGCTTTTTGCAGTTCAAATTGTTTTTGCTGGGCTTCCTGCTCTGTTTTTAATTTCTGCTGAATACTATCAGAGAAAACCGAAGGTAATCGCACGTCACGCAACAAAACATCCTGAACGTTAATTCCGCGCGGTTCGAGTTTCTCTTTAAGAAAGTTGAGCATTCCTTTGCCTATTTTATTTCTTCCGTCATCACTAAAAAGAGCTTTAACCTCGTAGCCGCTCACTATATTGCGGATAGATTCACGGACGTAAGGCTCGATGACCGTTGCCACATAATGCCGGCCGATGGTCTTTCTGACTTTTACGATATTCTCTTTGGGGACGTTGTACAGGACCGAGATGTCGAGTTGCGAGATCAATCCTTCCGAGGAAGGGACATTGGCGGTTTCTTGTAATTCCAGAGTTTTGATATCCCATCTTTCGATCCATGAAAACATTGGAATAAAAAAATGCCACCCTGTTCCTAAGGGCTCATCGGCGATCTTTCCAAAGTCGGCTTTTATGCCGCCCTGTCCGTCTTCGATGCCGACAAAACTACAACCGTTTGAAAACAATATAATAACGCCCGCCAGTATCATCCATGAAAATCTTTTCATCTGTTCTCCTTTATTGTTGGAACTTACCTTTTCGTGAAAATCAAATAGCCCAATTGCGGCTCATTTAAATTGTCTTTTCGCTACTCATTTTCCGCGCGGGCGGTGATCTCTGCCTCTTCGCCGATCATTTTTATGGAAACAACGATTGGCCGGCAGCAAATTTCACAATCGGTGATCAATTCGTACTCTTTTCCCTGTCCCGGTTCCAGTGTTATCGTATTACAACTGCCGCAATAAGGGCAGAAAAATTCTTTTTCGTTTAAGACATCCATTCTTTGATGTTAATTTCTAATTGCGTATTGGAAATTGGGAATTTGCTTGACATTGGGCATTTGATATTGGGAATTTGGTAATTACTTTAACCCTAAAACATCTTGCTCCGACATTACGCCGTTGGCGTAAGTCGGAGTCCCGGCTACCATTATGAATAGAAAACGTCGGGACATGTTACTTCAGCCCCAATACGTCTTGCATACTAAACAATCCGGTTTTCTTTTTGGCGATGAACTTGGCGGCGACAAGAGCTCCTTGAACAAGGATATCTCGCGTTTTAGCGTGATGGCCGATGGTGATGATGTCCACATCGCTTTCAAAGGTGACGTCGTGATTGCCGATGATCTCTCCTTCGCGGATGGATTGAATATCTTCAACCGGGTATTTGCTGGCCCGTTCTATTGCCTGCGCGATGGTTTTGGCGGTGCCGGATGGTGCGTCTTTTTTATGGACATGATGGGCTTCGACAATTTTGACTTTGTATTTTCCGGCGGTTCTGGCGGCCAATTCTCCGACTAGCTTAAAAAGCAAATTAACACCGACCGACATATTGGAGGAAAAAACGATGGGGATCTTTTTAGAAGCGAGCTTTATTTTTTTGATCTGATCGGCGGATAAACCTGTCGTGCCGATGATCATTTTTGTTTCGGTTTTGACACATTCGTCTAAATGCATCATGGTCGCTTCAGGCGAAGTAAATTCGATGAGGACGTCGCTTCCCTTGATGGCGGCGGTATTGGAGGTTATTTTAACACCGCCTAAGGGCGTATTGAGCTTTGGATGATTGGGGATCTCTAAAGCGGCCAAAATCTTGAATTCTGAATCTTGCTGGGCTAATTCGGCTATTCGCGCGCCCATCCTTCCGCAACAACCACTAATGGCGAGTTTGATCATAAGCAGTTCCTCTCTTCTTACTTTAGCAATCCGTATTCTTTTAAGGCTATTTTAAGTTTCGCTAAATTTTCATCTGACATTTCACAAAGCGGCAGGCGTAAACTCCCTTCGCAAAGGCCCATAAGCCCCATGGCGGTTTTAACCGGAATAGGATTGGTTTCCAGAAACATCGCTTTGACTAAAGGCAGTAATTTATAGTGGATCTCTTGCGCCTTTTTCAAGTTTCCTTCGTTGAAGGCGCTGATCAGCGCGGAAACATCCGCCGGAACAATGTTAGCTACAACCGAAATAACACCCATCCCGCCTAAGCTTAAAAGCGGAAGTGTTAAGGCGTCATCTCCGGAAAGTAAGATAAATTTCGGCCCGCAAAGTTTGCGCACGGCGGCCATTTGCTCCAAAGAACCTGAGGCTTCTTTGACACCGACAATATTTTTACAATCCGCGGCAAGTTTTGCCATGGTGACAGGTTCGATGTTAACTCCGGTGCGGCCCATAATATTGTAAAGGATGATAGGAAGCTTGGTATTCTTGGCGATCTCATTAAAATGCAAATAAAGCCCTTTTTGTGTCGGCTTATTATAATAAGGCGAAACGATCAAAGCGGCATCGGCGCCGGATTTCTCGGCGTGTTGTGTTAAAACGATGGCCTCAGACGTGGAGTTAGAACCGGTTCCGGCAATGACAGGAACACGTTTATTGACGGCTTTGATGGTGACTTCGATGACGTGTTCGTGCTCTTCGGTAGAAAGTGTCGGGGATTCTCCGGTTGTTCCGCACGGGACAATGCCATTGGTGCCGTTTTTAAGCTGAAACTCCACCAGCTCTTTGATTTTTTTCTCATCCACGCGGCCGTTTGAAAACGGTGTGGCGAGCGCAACGATCGAGCCCTTAATCATCGTAATAAACTCCTTCCGATACAAAATCGGTTTTTCCTTTTAGCCAAACATTCTGGACTTTTCCGTTAATGAGTTCGACGGTGACAAGAAGAGTTTCTCCGCCTTTTGTTAAAACTTTAACGATTTGTTTTGCGTTTTGCGCATTCGGATTTGCTTTTAAAAATGCGATAGCGGCGGATGCGACACTTCCGGTCCCGCAGGCTAAGGTTTCACCTTCCACGCCGCGTTCAAAGGTACGCACGTTAATAAAGTTTTTCCCGACCTGCTCCACAAAATTGACATTGGCGCCACGGGGCGCGAACTTTTTATGCCAACGAATTTGCGGCGCGATTCTTTCCACGTCAATTTTTTCTAAAGAATCGACAAAGACGACCGCGTGCGGCACGCCGGTGTCGATAAAGTTGACTTTTAAAGCGCGCCCAAAAATGTTGAGCGTGATGTTGGAAGCGTAATTTTTGGGCGCGCTTAAATGCGCCTGCGCGACACCGTTTTTAGCTTCGCAGTAAATAATTCCGGCTAAGGTTTCAATGCCGAATATTTTCTTTTTTGGATTTTTATTTCGGACGATATAGCTCGCCAAACAGCGTACGCCGTTGCCGCACATCTCGGCCTCGCTGCCATCAGAATTGAAAATGCGCATACGGTAATCGGTTTTTTTAGATTTTCCTAAAACCAAAATCCCGTCCGCGCCTATTCCGAATTTACGATGGCACATCTTTTGTGCCAGCGCGCGCAAATTCCCTTTCGCGTGTTCAATGACCGCGAAATCATTTCCGGCACCCTGCATTTTCGTGAAAGCTATTTTTTTCATTTTAAAAACCCCGGGATCACTTCTCCACGAATGAGATCCTTGAATGTTTCTCTTTTACGAACAACAGCAAATTTATTTCCATCCACCAGAACTTCGGCGCTGCGTGGACGCGCGTTATAATTACTCGACATAGCAAATCCATAAGCTCCGGCGCTCATCACCGCCAAAAGAGCATCTTTTTTAACGGTGGGAAGTTTTCGGTCTTTGGCAAAAAAGTCCCCGCTTTCGCAAACCGGGCCAACCACATCAAAGGTTTGCGGCTTCGCGTTTGTTTTCTTAATAGGAACAATTTCATGATACGCGTGATACAAAGACGGACGAATAAGGTCGTTCATCCCACCATCAACGATCATGAATTTCTTAAAGCCATTATCTTTGATATATAAAACCCGGGTGACAAAAATCCCGGCATTGCCGACAATAAACCGGCCGGGCTCCATAATGACTTTAAGCCCTGTTTTTTGCAAAAGCGGCAACACCGCATTAGCAAATTCCTGCGCGGTTTGCGGTTTTTCGTCTCTGTAAATAATGCCTAGGCCTCCGCCGATATCCAAATATTCCAAAACGATCCCGTCATTGCGCAAGGTTTGGATAAATTCCAAAACTTTTTTGATGGCGGTGATAAAAGGCGCTGATGTCGTTATCTGTGAACCGATATGGACATGAAGCCCGTTGATCTTTATGTTGGAATATTTTCCGCGCGATTTAAAGATCTGGCGCGCCGAGCGCAGATCAATTCCAAACTTATTTTTTAGCGTTCCCGTGGTGACAAAGTGGTGCGTGGCTGCTTCGACATCCGGATTGATGCGAAGCGCTACTTGCGTTACTTTCTTTAATCTTTTCGCGATACGGTTTATTTCATCGAGTTCCGGAACGGATTCGACATTAAAAAATAAAATTCCGGTACGAATGGCCAAGGTAATTTCAGCTTCCGTTTTACCTACGGATGCAAAAACGACTTTTTGTGGGTTCGCGCCAAGCTTTAACGCTTTTTGAAGTTCCCCACCGGAAACGATATCTAAACCAGCGCCTTCGTTAAGAAGTGTCTTAACGACCGATAAATTGTCGTTCGATTTCATGGCAAAACAAATGGTTGGCGCGACCGGCGCGAACGCCTTTTTGATTTTAGTGAAATGATCGACTAGCGTTTTGCGGCTGTAAATATAAAGCGGCGTTCCAGCTTTTTGGGCGATCGTGGAAACTTTCACTTTTTCGCAGTAAAGCTCGTTGTTTTTAAATAAAAAATCGTGCATGGTTACTTTCGTTTAATGGATTTCTTTGATTCGACCGATACCTTTGGGTCGAACAATTTAACAATTTCTTTTTTGATGAATTTTCCGGAAAACTTCTTTAGTAGTTCTTCGGGCATATCCTTGATCCGGATATCATTATCAAGTGAATATTTTATCAGTTTTCCGACAAGTGTGTGTGCTTCTTTAAAGGCGATTCGTTTGTCCACCAAATAGTAAACTAAGTCGGTGGCATAAAGCGATTCGTCTTTTAATTGCGCTTCGATCTTTCCTTTGTTGAATTTTAAGGTGGCAATTAGTCCGGTTAAGATCTTAAGCTCATCGGACGCGATCTCGATGGAATTAAACAAAGGCTCTTTATCGAGCTGCATATCCCGATTATACGTAAGCGGCAGCCCCTTCATCGTCGTCAAAACACTGACCAAATTGCCGTACAGCCGCCCCGCATAGCCGCGAATAAGTTCCAGCGCGTCGGGATTTTTCTTTTGCGGCATCAGAGAGCTTCCGGTGCAGAAACTTTCGTCAATTTCCACAAAATCAAATTCTGCCGATGACCAAATGATCAGATCTTCCGAAAGCCGTGAAAGATGCATGCCTAGAATCGAAAGCGCGCTTAAGATCTCGATCACAAAATCCCGATCGCTTACGGCATCGACCGAATTAACCGTCGATTCAACCTTAAAGATATCGGTCAGGTTCTTTTTTTGCGTCTTAAGATGTTCAGAAACCCCTTCATTATAAAGCGCCGCGTCAATAGGCGTTCCGGCTAAAGCGCCGGCGCCGAGGGTGATCTTGATATTTCCCAATATCTGCCCGAGGCGCACATGGTCACGCTTAAGCATTTCCACAAAGGCTAGAAAATAATCCTTAAGATAAATAGGCTGCGCGTGCTGCATATGCGTGAGTCCTGGAATAATGATGTCGGTTCCGCCGGCTATCTTTTCGAAACTGCCGATCAATGCGTTGATATTATCCTGGATCTCGGAAATATTCGCCTTGCAGTAAAGCTTGGTAGCGAAAACCACTTGATCGTTTCGCGAACGCGCGGTATGAAGTTTTAGCGCCAGATCGCCTATCTTTTTTTCCAGCATATTTTGAATTTGCGTGTGAATATCTTCGCAGGCAATATCGAGTTTGAACTTGCCCTTTTCAATGCTTTCAAAGATTTCTCCCAGCGCGGCCTGGAGCTCCAAGGTTTCCTCAGCTGTTAGGTATCCGTTTTTCTTTAAGATCTGAATATGGATAAGCGAGCCGATAATATCGGCTTGCGCGATCTTAAAATCATACTGAATAGATTTGGTGAATTCCTCTACCAGCGGATTGATCTTCTTGGTAAATCGTCCACCCCAAAGTTTTTTAGGCATGTCTTTTCCTTTTGATGTTAATAAGGTAACCCAAAAATTTTAATAAACCCTTCGGCGAGCTTTTGATCAAAAACATCTTTCTCGCCGTAGGTGGCTAATTCTTCCTTGTAAAGCGAATGCGGTGATTTTCGTCCCGCCACGATACAATTTCCTTTGTAAAGCTTCAGGCGCACGGTACCGCTGACTTTACTTTGAGTTTTTTCAATGTATGCGTCGAGCTGGCCCTTTAGAGGCGTTTCCCAAAGCCCGTAATAAATTAATTCCGCGTATTTGTGCGCTACGATCTCTTTTTGATGAAGCGTCTCTCGGTCTAAGACCAGCGCCTCTAACTCTTTGTGAGCAAAATGCAAGATCGTTGCGGCGGGCGCTTCGTAAATTTCCCGCGATTTTATTCCCACCAATCGATTTTCAACCATATCTACCCGGCCGATACCGTTTTTCGCGCCAAGATCGTTTAGTTTTGAAATCATGGAAACGGAATTATGCGCTTTACCGTTGAGCTTAACCGGAATTCCCTTTTCAAAATCAATTTCAATATAGGTCGGCTTATTTGGCGCTTTTAAAGGGCTTTTTGTGATCTGGTACGCGTCTTCCGGCGGTTCTATCCAAGGATTTTCTAAAATTCCGCATTCGATAGAAATACCGTAAATATTTTTATCGATGGAGTACACTTTTTTCTTGGTGACATCAACGGGAATTTTATTTTCTTTGGCATAGTCAATTTCGTCTTCCCGTGTTTTAAATTCCCAAATACGAACGGGCGCTATGATCTCGAGCTTTGGATTTAAGATCCGCGCGGTCACTTCAAAGCGCACTTGATCGTTTCCCTTACCGGTACAGCCGTGAGCGATTGCCGAGGCATTTTCCTTTTTAGCAATTTCCACTTGGTATTTGGCGATCAAAGGCCGCGACAAAGCGGTGGCTAAAAGATATTTCCCTTCATAAACTGCTCCGGCTTTAAGGGCGGCAAAAACATATTCTTCCACAAATTCTTTTGTAAGGTCCAAAACATATACCTTGGATGCTCCGGTCGCCAGAGCGCGTTTTTTGATTTGGGAAAAATTCTCGCCTTGGCCGACATCGGCGATAAAGGCAATGACGTCGTAACCTTTTTTATTGAGCCAAGTGATGGCGCAAGAGGTATCTAATCCGCCTGAATATGCTAAAACAACTTTTTTCATTTTGTGCCCCCTAATAGAAACATCAAAACTGCTTTTTGTACATGCATTCGGTTTTCCGCTTGATCAAAAATAATGGAATGTTTTCCGTCAATAATGTCGTCCGTAACTTCTTGCCCTCGATGCGCCGGCAAGCAATGCATAAAAATATAATTTTTCTTGGCTTTGCCCGCAAGCTTGGCGTCAATTTGAAATCCGTCAAAATCTTTGAGGCGTTTTTTGCTTTCTGCTTCCTGGCCCATGCTTACCCAAGTATCGGCGTAAATGACATCCGCGTCTTTGACTGTCTTTTGCGGGTCATTGCTGACTTCGATCGCGGAGCCGTTTTTATCGGAAAAACGTTTTGCGCTTTTAACGTAAGCGGCATTCGGCTCATATCCTTTGGGCGATGCGATGGAAATATTCATTCCCATCAAAGCACAGCCGAAGATAAGCGAATTGCACACATTATTGCCGTCGCCGACGTAAGCGAGCGTTAATCCTTTAACGTCCCCGAATTTTTCTTCAATAGAAAAGATATCAGCCAGGGCTTGGCACGGATGCGCTAGATCTGAAAGCCCGTTAATAACCGGAACCGAAGCGAACTTTGCTAAGTCAATCACATCTTGGTGCGAAAATGTCCGCGCGACGATCCCGCCGACATAGCGCGACAGTGTTTTCGCCACATCGGATGTTGATTCGCGTTTTCCTAAATTGATCTCTTCCGGGCCGAGATAAACACAGTTTCCGCCTAATTGCCAAACACCGACTTCAAAAGAAACGCGCGTTCGGTTAGAAGGTTTTTGAAAAACCATGGCAATCGTTTTTCCTTTAAGAAATCCGGAAAATTTTTCTTTATTTTGCTTAACATCTTTTGATAAAGAAAAAATTTGCTTTAATTCTTCCGTCGATAGGTCTTGTACGGCTATTAAATCACGTTTCATCTAACCTGCAACCTTTCTGATAGCTTTTTCCAAAATAAAAAATGCTTTATCGATCTGTTTTTTTGTGACATTTAAAGCCGGCATAAGCCGTAAAACATTTCCCTGCGTGCAATTGATAATGAGTCCTTGCGCGAAACATTCTTCGAAGATCGCTTTTCCTTCGATCGTTAGTTCAATGCCCATCATAAGCCCTAAGCCGCGTACTTCTTTGACGCAGGAACATTTTTTCTTTAAAGCGTTTGCCTTTGCGAAAAAATACGGGCTCATTTTTCGCGTATTGATGAGCATTTTATCTTTACTGATGGCGGCAAAAGCGCCGAGTGCGGCTTTGCAAACCAAAGGGCTTCCGCCAAATGTTGACGCGTGCATGCCGGGTTTAAAAATATCCGCGATTTCTTTCTTGACGACCATAACGCCGATAGGAAGTCCGCCGCCCAGCGATTTGGCTAATATCATCACATCCGGCACGACACCAAACGCTTTAAATCCGAACATTTCCCCTAATCGTCCCATACCGGTTTGAACTTCATCGAAAATAAGAAGCAATTTCTTTTCATCGCACAATTGCCGAAGCTCTTTTAAGAATTCCGGCTTGGCGACGTTGATGCCGCCCTCGCCTTGAACAAGTTCTAACATAATAGCGGCGGTTTTATCGGTGATGGCTGACTTAATAGCTTCTATATCATTGAACGCAACTGTTTTAAACCCTTCCGGTAAAGGCGCGAACGGCGCGTTATATTTTTTTTGTCCCGTCGCGGTAACAGCGGCGAGCGTTCGGCCATGAAAAGAATTCTCGAAAGTGATGACTTCATAACGGCCTTGTCCGAAAACCCGGGCAAACTTGATAGCGCCTTCGCAAGCCTCGGCGCCGCTATTGCCAAAAAAGACTTTTGACGGAAAAGACCATCGCACAATTTCTTTGGCTAATTTTGCCTGCTGGGGATGATAAAAATTATTCGGAAGATGAATGAGTGTTCCGATCTGATCGCGCACGGCGCTCATCACCTTCGGATGACAATGCCCGACATTGCTCACACCCCATCCGGGAAAGAAATCCAGATATTTCTTTCCGTCCATATCAATTAAAGTCATTCCCTTGCCCTTAACGAAAACACCTGCTGTTCGCGTATAAGTGGAAAGGATGAAATTGTTATAGTTGTCGAAAACTTCTTGTTTTTTCATTCTTTGATAATTTGTGTGCCGACGCCTCGGTCGGTAAAGATTTCCAGTAAAAGCGCGTGATGCAATCGCGCGTCAATAATGTGCGCTTTGGTAACTCCACCCAGTAAGACTTCAACGCATGAATCAACCTTAGGGATCATGCCGCCTTGAATGATCTTATTTTTCTTGAGCGTCTCAACGTCCTTGATCGTTACCGATGAGATCAAAGAGTCTTTGTCTTCGTGGCGCGCCAAAACACCGGGAACATTGGTTAATAAAACCAGCTTTTCGGCCTTCATGGATGTTGCGATGGCGCCGGCGACTTCATCGGCATTCACATTGTGCGTTTGTTTGTCGACGCCAATTCCCATCGGAGACATAACGACAATTTGCCCTTTTTTCAAGTTCGTTTCAATGGCTTCCTGGTCAACGGAGGTAATGGTCCCCACGAAACCTAGGTCGCGAGAAGCTTTTTTCTTTTGAACGTGGACAATATTGTGATGGCCGCGTAAACCCACCACATCGCCGCGCAAAGTTTTAATTTCTTCCACGAGTTTTTTATTGAGCTTATCAAGCTCGTCGCAAACAATATCCAATGTTTCTTTATCGGTAACTCGAATGCCTTCGTGAAATTCCGCTTTTTTTCCGATCTCGGTCAAACGCGCGTTGATATTCTGTCCGCCGCCGTGCACCAAAATAACTCGGATCCCGACATAGCTTAAGAAAACAATATCCTCTAAGACATGTTTTCGGATGGTGGCATCTTCCAGGATGCTTCCGCCGTATTTAACTAGGAATATCTTCCGCCGAAAGGCATGGATATACGGAATAGCTTCAACCAGAACCCCGGCTTTTTTAATTATATCGTCCATTGATATTCACGTATTCCACAGATAGATCCGATGTGTAAACGGTTGCCTTCTCTTTTCCTAATCCGACATCGACATTGATGTGGATGTGCTTCTTTTTAAAAGAATCAAACCGGATCTTCAGTTGTTTTTCGGTAATGGGAAATCCTAATGATCCAACGGCAGCCGCAACCCGTCCCCAGTTCGGATTATTTCCGTAGGCGGCTGTTTTGACCAAATTTGAGTTGGCTATCGCGAAACATATCTTTTTTGCCTGTTCAACCGTTTTTGCGCCGCTTGTTGTGATCTCGATGAATTTTGTGATCCCCTCAGCATCCCAGACGATCTTTTTAGCCAGATCAACGCAAGCAAAAGTTAAGGCATCGCAAAAAGTTTTAAATTCTTTTCCCTGTTTTATGATCGGCTTATTGCCGGCTAAACCGTTAGCAAAAACAACAACCATGTCATTGGTGCTCATGCAGCCGTCAACGGTAATGTTGTTAAACGATTTATTGATGGCGCATTTAAGCGCGGCTTTTAACATGGGTGCGCTAATGGCCGCATCCGTTGTGATAAACCCTAGCATTGTGGCCATGTTGGGCGCGATCATTCCCGAACCTTTGCCCATGGCGCCGATCGAAACTTTTTTTCCGCTCAATTTAATTTGGACGGAAATTTCTTTGAGCGCGAGATCGGTCGTTAAAATGGCTTTGGCGGCTTTTCGTCCGCCGCTAGAATTTAAACCGGCGACCAGTCGTGGCGCGCCATGAACGATCTTTTGATATGGCAAAGGTTTTCCGATGATTCCCGTCGATGTCACCAAAACAAGTTTTGCGCTTATATTAAGGAGCTTGGCGATCAATTCTGTTGATTTTTGCGCGTAAAGAAGCCCGAAATCTCCGGTAAAGCAATTCGCATTACCGCTATTGGCGATAATGGCCTGGGCTTTGCCGGAGGCGATATTTTTCATTGTTACAATGAGTGGTGCGGCTTTTACAGAATTCTTAGTAAAAACTCCGGCGGCTATAGCAGGAACGTCGCTCGCAATAAGCGCAAGATCTGGCTTCCCAGATTTCTTAATTCCGGCCGAAATTCCGTTAGCGGTAAATCCTTGCGGAGTTGTGACGCCCCCCTTTATAATTTTCATAAGAGCCCTGCCGTTTCATCGAAACCGTACATGATATTCATATTTTGCACCGCTTGCCCCGACGCGCCTTTCATAAGATTGTCGGTAGCGCTGGTGATGATCGACAATTTTTTCGCTTCATCGACGACAATAGCAATGTCGCAATAATTTGTTGCGTTGACGAATTTTAGTTCCGGTTGCAAACCGGGAGTTAAAACCCGGACGAAAGGTTCCGTTTTGTAAAATTTCGTATAAAGGCCGTGAAGATTTTCTAACGCGCTTTTATTTTTAAATTGAACATAAATAGTTTCCAAAATTCCCCGGCTAACGGGCAAAAGATGCGCTGTAAACGTTAGGTTAATATCTTTTTTCGCCAACGAAGACAAGATTTGCTCAATCTCCGGTGTGTGCTGATGTGAAAGCACTTTATAAGCCTTGAAATTTTCATTCACTTCTGCGAATAGTAAGTTTGCCGCGGCTTTTCGTCCCGCGCCGGTGGTGCCTGATTTGGCGTCAATAATGACGGACGCGACTGATTTTGCTTTCATGGCCATGATCGGCGCTAAAGCTAAAATTGCCGTGGTCGGGTAACAGCCCGGATTTGCGATCAATTGAGCATTTTTAATATCTTCCCGGTAAAGCTCCGGAAGCCCGTAAACCGCGTGCGCCAGATTCTTTTTATCGGAATGAGCGACGTGATACCATTGTTCAAATATTTTTGTGTCGGTTAACCGGTAATCTGCGCTTAGATCAATAACCCGCTTTTTCTCGGCTAAAAGCTGGGGAGTTATCTTAAGTGAAGCCGTATGCGGGACCGCTAAAAATACGACATCGCACGATGCGGCCGCTTTTTTTGCATCAAATTCGCCGCAAACAAGGCTTGTTTTTCCCTTTAGATAGGGGAAAATATCTTCAATTTTTCCTTTGGTGGTCCCGGCGCTGACATAAGTGATACGTACCTGCGGATGTTTTAAGAGGATGTTTAAAAGCAGTTCGCCTGAATAACCACTAATCCCTACAATACCGACTCGGATCATTTTTATCCCTTTTATTTTCAATAAGTTTTGTTGAAATCGAATTTAAAAAACAATGTTTTATCTTAAAATAAAAAACCCATCTCGTCAACGTTTTTGTCGAGGAGATAGGTTTTTAAATTTCTTTATTTAATTGGCTGCTATAGGTTTACCGTTTAACCCACTGGAATTTTCTACGTGCACCTTTCTGCCCCGGCTTTTTACGTTCCTTCATTCTGGGGTCGCGGCTTAAGCAGTTCTCTTTTTTCAGGGCTTTTCGGTTTTCCTCATCGCAAACAGCTAAAGCCCGGGAAATAGCAAGCTTCATAGCGCCCGCTTGGCCGGTTATTCCTCCGCCAAAAACTTTGGCGATAATATCAAATTTAGCAATTGAGTTCGTACACCGCAAAGGCTCCATGAGCAATATTCGATCGGTTTCCCGCGTGAAATATTTTTCAATAGCAAATTCATTGACGACAATTTTTCCGCTGCCCGGGCTTAAATTCACTCGTGCGACGGCAGTTTTTCGCCGGCCTGTTGCTGAAAATTTTACAATTTCTACCATGGATTAGACCTCTAATGCAATTGGTTTCTGTGCCTTGTGTTCGTGCTGATCACCCGCGTAAACACGTAATTTCTTGATAACCCGGTATCCTAAGGGGCCGGTTGGGATCATCCGCTTGATAGCCAGCGTAATGGCTTGGGTCGGATGTTTCTTGAGCATTTCTTCTAAACGAACTTTTCTAACACCGCCTGGGTATCCGGTATAGCGCTTGTAGATTTTATCGGTCAACTTTTTGCCTGTAACACGGATTTTATCGGCATTGATGACAACGACCATATCTCCGCAGTCAACATTTGGCGTAAAAATGACTTTGTGTTTTCCGCGTAGAATTGCCGCGGCCTTTGTCGCGATGCGTCCTAGGATTTTGTCTTTGGCGTCGATGACATAACAAGCGCGTTTGATATCAATATCTTTTGCGATAAACGTTTTTATTTTTTGCATTTCCTCGTCCTTAATTTTATTCTGAAAAAGTTATTGAAGTATATCATTTTTGATTGAATTGTCAATAATTTACTTTTAATAAACATAATCCTTTTGCCGGAGCGGTGGCGGATGCGTAGTTGCGATTTTTTTCGGTAAGGATATTTTTAATGCTTTCCTGTGAAAGTTTTCCTCGTCCGATACTAAGGAGAGTTCCGACGATATTACGTACCATTTTATAGAGAAAGCCGTTGGCGGTGATATCGATATAAATAAAATCGTTCTTTTTTCTGATCCTCAACTGTTTGATCGTGCGCACGGTATTTTTTGTTTTAAGCGCGCGATTTTTAGCTGTGTCAGACGCCTGAAATGATTTAAAATCTTTTTCGCCAATGAGCGCTTTTGACGCTCTCCGCATGCGGGCCACATTAAGCGCGTATGGACAAAAATAAAAGAACTGACGCCCGACCGGTGAGCGCGTTTTTCTATTTAAAATCGTGTAGCGATAGGTCTTTGTTTTAGTGCTGTACCGTGCGTGGAAACCCTTGGGAACTTCACAGCATTCTAGAATAGAGATATCGTCTGGCAAATTGGCGTTAAGCGCTTGAAGAATGACTTCGGTCGTTCGCGGCGTATTGACGCGAAAATGAGCGACTTGCCCCTGCGCGTGAACTCCGCTATCCGTTCGTCCGGAACCGTGCAGCTTTACTTTTTTACCAAAAAGCTTTTTAAGAGCAAGCTCGATCTCGCCTTGAACTGTGCGCGTTGTTTTAGTTTGCGACTGCCAGCCGGAGAAATGCGTTCCGTCGTATTCAATGGTTAATTTAAACGCACGCATTTTAGGGAGCATCTAAATTAGCTATTTGATCAATTCTTCGGCGATTTGAACAGCGTTTAAGGCAGCGCCTTTACGCAGATTATCGGCGACAACCCACAGCCACAAACCGTTTTTAACGGATGGATCGCGGCGAATGCGGCCGACAAAAACCTCATCCTTGCCTTCGACATCTTTAGGCATCGGATAAAGATTCTTTTTAACATCATCCATGAGGATAACGCCGGGCGCTTTAGCGAGAAGAGTTTTAACTTGGCTAGGTGAAATTGGCTTTGCGGTTTCAATGTAAACAGATTCGCTATGTCCGGTTCTAACGGGAACACGAACGGTAGTGGCTGAAATTTTCATGTTGGGCGCGTGCATGATTTTGTGAGTTTCTTTGACGAGTTTCCACTCTTCATTGGTGAAGTCATCTTCCACAAAGCTTCCGATATGAGGGAACACATTGTAGGCTAATTGCTGTGCCATGGATTTATGACTGACGGTGAAATGAACATTTTCACATCCGGCTTTGGCAATTGCGGTTACTTCTTCTTTTAATTGTTCAACAGCGCTTTTTCCGCCGCCAGACGAGGCTTGAAGCGTTGTTAAAATAACCCGTTTAATGCCGACTTTTTTGTGAATAGGTTGCAAGGCAACGACCATTTGAATAGTTGAACAATTTGGATTGGCGATGATGCCTTTATTTTTCTTAACATCTTTGCCATTAACTTCCGGGACGACCAAAGGAACTTTGGGGTCCATGCGAAAGTCTGCCCCATTATCGATAACAACAGCGCCGCGCTTAACAGCTTCGGCGGCAAATGTGACGGCGGCGCCTTTTTCGCCTTCGGTTCCGGCGAAAAGCGCGATATCAATGCCATTAAATCCTTCCGGAGAAATAGCGGAAACGTTGTAGGACTGTCCGTCAACGTCAATGGTTCTGGCGGAGCGCGCTAAAACGCGTAATTCGCCAACAGGAAAATTGCGCTGTTTTAAACAACGAAGCATTTCAATGCCAACAACGCCAACACCGACAACGGCCACATTGTACTTTTTCATCAGAGCCCTCTTGTTTTTGAGATTTTTTATAGCAGCTTAACGACTAAATCGCCGACTTCGGTTGTGGAGTAACCCATTTTTCCTGCGGCTAAGTCTTTTAATTTTTCACGGACAACTTTTTTTACGGAATTTTCGATCATCACGGCGGCTTTGCTTTCGCCAATTTGCTGTAAGAGCATTGCTCCCGCGCAAATGGCAGCCAATGGATTGATGACATTTTTTCCGGTGTATTTTGGGGCTGAACCGCCGATAGGTTCAAACATCGAGACACCTTCGGGGTTGATATTTCCTCCGGCGGCAATTCCCATTCCGCCTTGGATCATGGCGCCGAGATCGGTAATGATATCACCAAACATATTATCAGTCACGATGACATCAAACCATTCCGGATTTTTAACAAACCACATGGTGGTGGCATCGACGTGTGTGTAATCGGTTTTGATTTCAGGATATTCTTTGGCAATTTCGTAAAATGTTCTTTCCCAGAGATCCCAGGCAAATGTCAGGACATTTGTTTTTCCGCAAAGAGTGAGTTTTTTTGCTTTTCCAAATTTTCTGGTGTATTCAAAGGCATAGCGCAGACAACGCTCGACACCTTTACGCGTATTGTGCGAAATTTGAATGGCGACTTCGTCTTTTGTTCCCTTGTTCTGAAACTCCCCTAATCCCTTGTAAAGTCCTTCAGAATTTTCTCGAATAACCGTAAAATTGATATCTTCGGGTTTTTTATTTTTTAAAGGGCAAAAGCGTTCATCGTAAAGCCCGACGGGACGCAAATTAATATATTGATCAAGGTCAAAACGAAGGCGAAGCAGAATCCCCTTTTCTAATATTCCTGGCTTAACATCCGGATGTCCAATGGCGCCTAAGAAAATAGCGTCAAATTTCTTTAAATCGCTAACAGCCGAGCTCGGCAAAACTTCTTTAGTCCGCAAATAACGCTCGCCGCCAAAATCAAAAGGCGTTGCCGTAAATTTGAACTGGCATTTTTGAGCGGCCGCTTCGAGGACTTTTAAGCCTTCGCGGACAACTTCCGGCCCTGTGCCGTCACCAGCGATAACCGCAATTTTATAGTTTTTTGTATTTTTCTCAGACATATTTTAATTTACGCTTTGAATTTCTTAACGGCAACAGTCGCGTTGTGCCCGCCAAACCCTAAAGAGTTTGAAATAGCAACATTAACCGTTAAATGCCGGGCTTTATTTGGAACATAATCCAAATCGCATTCCGGATCAGGTGTTTCATAGTTGATCGTTGGCGGAACAATCCCGTCTCTAATAGCCATAATACAAGCAATGATCTCAACGCCACCGGCGGCTCCTAGAAGATGTCCGGTCATAGATTTCGTTGAACTAACGGGGATTTTCTTGGCGAATTCTTTAAAGAAGCTTTTAATGGCTTTTGTTTCAACAGCATCATTAAGCTTAGTTGATGTTCCGTGCGCGTTTATATAGGAAACATCCTGAGGCTGCAATCCGGCATCATGAACAGCTAATTCCATAGCCTTAGCAGCTCCGTATCCGGTTTCATCAGGCGCTGTTACGTGATAAGCATCGGAAGTTCTTCCATATCCGACCACTTCTGCTAAAATTTTTGCACCGCGTGCCTTGGCATGATCCAAGGATTCTACGATAACAACCCCGGCACCTTCTGCCATGACAAATCCGTCGCGATTAAGATCGAACGGACGGCTGGCGCGTTCCGGTTCGCTGTTTCTTTTGGAAAGAGCTTTAAGCGCCGCAAATCCACCGACACCTAAAATGGTTGTCGCGCTTTCGGTTCCTCCGGCGATCATGATGTCCGCTTCATTATATTGGATAAGCCTAAAAGCATCGCCAACGGCATTCGTTGCGGTGGCGCAAGCGGTCGTGACACAAGTTGTTGGCCCTTTGGCGCCAGTATTGATGGAAACTTGCCCCGCCGCTTCATTCACAATAAGTTTTGGAATAAGAAAAGGCGAAATTCTTCCGGGGCCTTTTTTAAGATAGGTATCGTATTCCTCTTCCATTGTTTTTAAGCTTCCGATTCCGGATCCGATCAAAACACCCATGCGTTCGGCGTTGACATTTTTCATGTCCAGATTGGCCTGCGCCATTGCCTCTTTTGCCGCTACAACAGCAAATTGAACAAAACGCGCCAAGTGGCGCGCTTCTTTGCTGGAAAAATGATCATCGGGGTTATAATCAATGACGTGGCCGCAGATCTGCGAATCGAATTGGCTGGCATCAAAATGAGTGATGGGACGTATGCCGCTTTTTCCTTCCACAAGCGATTTCCAAAACTTCTCAGTTCCCGTTCCAACCGGAGAAACTGTTCCTAAGCCAGTGATAACAACGCGTTTTTTATTCATGGGCGGATATAAGTTTGCCCCGAACAGTAAAGTCGGGGCAATTTTTTAAGTGGGTTAGCGCAATGGGAAATTATTTATTCGCTGTTTTGCTTTCAATATATTTGATCGCATCGCCAACAGTTGCCATTTTCTCGGCGTCTTCATCCGGGATTTCAACACTGAATTCCTCTTCCAGAGCCATAACGAGCTCAACGGTATCTAAAGAATCAGCACCTAGATCATCAACAAAGGACGCTTGCGGCGTAACTTCTTCGGGTTTTACACCTAATTGCTCTGCGATAATTGACTTGATCTTATCTTCGACTGCCATGTACCAGCCTCCTTTTTATTTTCACCTGTTATATTACATCGCCATGCCACCATCAACGGAAATTGTTTGTCCGGTGATGTAATCGGCGTCTTTGGATGCAAGAAATAAGCAAACCCCGGCAACATCCTGGGGGGTTCCTAACTTTTCTAAGGGAACGGTTTTTAAGATCTGCTCTTTGACTTTTTCGCTCAATTTGTCGGTCATTTCGGTTTGGATATATCCCGGGGCGACCGCGTTAACTGTGATGCTTCTTGAAGCAAGTTCCCTGGCGATAGACTTTGTAAATCCGATAATGCCTGCTTTGCTGGCGGCGTAATTCGCCTGCCCGGCATTTCCTAATATCCCGATCACGGAAGCAATACTAATGATCTTGCCTTTTTTAGCCTTGAGCATTGACCGTGTGACGGCCTTGGTGCAATTGAACGTGCCTTTGAGATTCACGGCTAGAACTGCATCCCAGTCGCCTTCCGACATTCTTAAGAGCAAATTGTCTTTCGTGATGCCTGCGTTGTTAATTAATATATCAATGCGACTATATTTGTCAAGAATTTTATTGACCATTTCTTCGACACTTTTCCCATCGGTGACATTGCAAGAGAAATGGTCGGATTGAAAGCCGGCGCTTTTAAGCTCGGCGGCAGTTGCCCCGGCAGATTCGGCATTAATGTCGGAAATGATAACGGTAGCGCCTTCTTTGGCGAAAGTTTTCGCTATCTCTTTGCCGATGCCTCGGGCCGAACCGGTGATAAGCGCTATTTCATTTTTTAATCTCATATCACTTTTCTTTTTTGTTAATGGCCAACATCCTCAAATGCGTTAGTCATCATAACAATAGTATTTCTTTTTGCAAGAAAAAAATAAATTTATTTTTTATTATAGATGGAAGGTTATCAAAAGCGGTTTGATCGAGGGGTCTTTAGAGAAATTCGATTTCAACGTTCGTGAGGCCTGATTTTGGAGATTCGATCAGGGAGAAAGCGGCTCGGGTGAGATCGATGATCCTTCCCTGGCGGACAAAACGTTTATGCGGGCCGCGGTCATTGACGCGGACAATGATGGACTTGCCGTTGGATAAGTTAGTAACACGAATTCTTTGGTTGAACGGAACGCCCCACATCGCGCAGGTTAAGTCGGTATCATCAAAGATCTCGTTATTCGCTGTATGGCGGTTAATGCCGGGAGATTTCTTGGAATACCAGGATGCTTTTCCTAAACGCGTATATTTGGGGCTGGGCATAGCGGTTAACTTGGGCTCCATAGCGCGCGGAAAAAGCCCGAGGGCGAATGCAAATGTTAGAATGAATGTAATTCTCTTGATAGATTTTTTCATAAGTTGAAGAAAGGATAACACAGGTTTCTTGGTTCGGCAAGAATAAATTTTGTTCACAGCAATTGTAACATATTGATATTAAATAAGATACAATCAAGAAAATAAAAAATGATTTTTATTCCTCCAAAATGAATAAAATTGACTTAAAAATATCTGACTTATGAGAAATTAGCGCGGGGTTTTCTATCTCTTGCCAAAAACTTCGGCAGAAACTGACTTTGCAAAGCGTAGAGCTAGGGGTTTGTCGATACGAACGCTGGCCGATTTGATTCTGGAATCGCTTAGAACAATATCCAGAGTAAATTGGGCCAGTTTCTCCAGTAGAAAGAAGCGCGATGTAGATACTTCCCTAATAATATGCTTAGTTAGGGTTTTGTAATCAATGGCCTCTACTATATTGTCGTTTTTGATGGCTTTGGATGCATTGTATTGAAGGGTGATGTTAAGAAGGATGTTCTGTTTGATTTTACGTTCCCATGGATTGATCCCGATGATCGCTTTAACTTTGAGGTCGGTGATTCGGATCGTGGTCAGCATAGGATTTAGGATAGCAGGTGTTCTCCGCCATCGATAAAAATGGTTTGCCCGCTTACATAGCCGTTTTCAAGGAGAAATTGGATAGCGTGGGTAATATTAGTCGGATTCCCTCTTTTTTTAAGGGGAATGTTTTGCGCCAGCCGCTTTAAATATGTTTCGTCTTTGGCGGCTGGCGCAAGGATCAATCCCGGAGCGATGGCGTTCACGCGAATTTTTGGGGCAAATTGAAGAGCCGCTAAACTGGTGAATTCGCCCAGAAGCTTTTTTGATAAAAGATAGGCTGGATACGTGGTTTTAGAAGTTGTGATGTGTGTATCAAGGATATTGATGATCTGACCGCTCTTGCAGATTTTAGCGAAATCACAGGACAAGATATAAGGCGCTTTAAAATTGATGGAAAAGTGCATGTTGAATAACTTGAGATTGTCTGTCGTGAGTTTGGATTTCTTAAAAATGGAAGCACTATTGACAAGCAGGCTTAATTTAGGAAAACGGCGCGAAACTTTGGCGATAAGCGCCAAAGTTTCGCGCCCATTCTCTAAATCCGCCTTAAAAATCTCGCAGTGAACGCCAGTTTTGCGTATTTGGGAAGCTGTATTCTCGGCTTCTTTGCGGGACCTATTATAGTGAAGCGCGATGTCAAATCCCAATTGAGCAAGGCTTAGCGAAATAGCCTGCCCAATGCGTTTTGCGCCTCCCGTAATTAATGCGGCTGGTTTGGGCAAAAGGATTTCCTCGGTAAGATTATCGGATAAGGCTCAAGAATTCCGCACGCGTTGAGCTGTATTTGCGAAATGCTCCAAGCATGCATGATGTTTTCATGACGGAATTTTGTTTTTCAACGCCGCGCATCATCATGCAAAGATGCTGAGCTTCCATAACAACGCCAACGCCTGCTGCGCCGGTGTGTTTCATGATCGTTTCGGCAATTTGCTTTGTTAGATTTTCTTGCACTTGAAGCCGGCGCGCGAAGACATCAACGATCCGGGCGATCTTTGAAAGCCCGATGATCTTTCCTTTGGGCAAGTAGCCTACATGGCATTTGCCAAAAAACGGCAAAAGATGATGCTCGCATAAAGAATAAAGCTCAATATCCTTAACGATCACCATCTCATCAGTATCGGATTCAAAAATAGCGCTATTGACAACTTCGGCGATGTTGTAGGTGTATCCTTGTGTTAAATAATGAAAGGCGCGCGCCGCGCGTTCGGGCGTCTCCCTTAATCCTTCGCGGCTTGTATCTTCTCCGATGCTTGAAAGAAGCTCTCGGTATAGTTTGGCAACATCAGGTGTTGATTTTGCTGTTTTGTTTGTTTTCATAGCGTCAGAACTATATCACACGTGTTTTTCTCTGTCAAACACAAGAATACGCTAAAAATTTTTCCCATCTGAAACGATTATGCTATAATACGCCCATTAATTTTTCTTAACATAAAAACGAAGGAAGGATTTATGTCGCGTATTGTTTCTGATTATCATATGCATACTCCGCTTTGCGGCCACGCTGTTGGCTTGCCGAGCCAATATGTTGAACATGCTATAAAGATCGGCCTTAAAGAAATGGGGTTTTCCGATCACGCGCCTTTGGTGTCCCACCTTGATCCCAAGATCACTATGAATATGGAACAACTTCCACTTTATTTAGAAATGATCGAAGATGTTAAGAAGCGCTACGCCAAAAAGATCAAGATCAAAGTCGGCATTGAAGCTGATTTTCTTCCGGGATATGAGTCGAAAACAAAAGCTATTTTAAATTCTTACCCGTTTGATTATGTATACGGTTCCGTGCATTTTATCGGGAAATGGGGTTTTGATAATCCCGATGAGCGTGTTCGCTGGAAGGAAGAAGATATTAACTGCGTTTATCATGATTATTATGATCTGTTGCGCCGTTCGGCGCAGTCCGGCCTGTTTGATATTATGGCGCACGTTGATTTGGTCAAAAAATTTGGCAATCGCCCCGCGGAAGACATGGCGCATGAGGTTAGAAAAACCGCCGAGGTTTTTAAAGATTATGGCGTTGCTATTGAGATCAATAGCTCCGGTTTACGTAAACCCTGTAAAGAGATCTATCCTTCCCTGTGGAATTTACGAATTTATGCTCAGGCCGGGATTCCGCTGATCTTTGGATCGGATGCGCACGAGCCGCAACATGTCGGGAAAGATTTTGATAAAAGCCTTAAATTAGCCAAAGACGCCGGATTTAAACAATATGGTATCTTTGAAAAGCGAAAAATAAAAAAAGTCATTAAATTATGATTAAAATTCTTGGCATTGATCATGTCGCGATCAATGTTCGGGATCTCGATAAAGCACTTGAGTTTTACACAGAAGTTTTTGGACTGAACGTTACCAAGCGCGAACCATCGAAACCCGGCATTGAATATTTTCTTGATTGCGGTCCTTCCCTGATCGGTATCATTCAAGCAAAAGACCTTACGAGCGAACACCAGTTTGCCAATGATGGTTTGGGCGCAAATCACTTTTCTTTCCGCGTCCATGCGCAGGATTTCGACGAGATGATCAAGCGCCTGGAGGATCATCAGGTGCGAATCGAATTTGCCAAAAAGCGCGAAAAAAGCTGGTCGCTTTATTTTTATGATCTTGACGGCAATAAGCTGGAAGTGACGGCTTGGCCCCTGGAAGACGGAATTCCTGCTCAAAATCTGCAAAAAGTTATTTACGATCCCTATCGCAAAACCTGGAATCCTTATTAATTTTATCGGAGGATTATTATGCCTAAAATAAATGTCGGCGACAAAGCGCCCGAATTTAATGTTCCGGGAAGTAATGGCGAGAATATAGCCTTAAAAGATTTTAAGGGAAAGAAAAGCGTTGTCTTGTATTTTTATCCTAAGGATGACACACCGGGCTGCACGGTTGAGGCGTGCGGATTTCGCGACCAAATCAAATCTATCGCAGGCATTGATGCGGTCGTTTTAGGCGTGAGCCCGGATCCGGTGGATTCCCATAAGAAGTTTATCCAGAAATTTAAGCTTCCTTTTATTCTTTTAAGCGATGTTGATAAGAAAATTTGCCAAGATTATGGTGTTTGGGTGGGAAAAAGTATGTATGGACGAAAGTATATGGGCGTTGCGCGCACAACATTTATTATCGGTAAAGACGGAAAAGTTGTGAAGGTTTTTGAAAAGGTCAAGCCGGAAGGCCATGAAGCAGAAGTTATTGCGACGTTAAAGGAAGTGTAAGGTTACGGCAAAAATTTCTTCTTTAAATATTCTTCTAAAATCGTAATAAATTCTTCTTTGATGTTCTCGCCTTTTAGTGTTTTAAATTCTTTTCCATCTACGTAAACCGGCGCGATCGGTTTTTCCGATGTTCCGGGCAAGCTTATTCCGATATCGGCGTGACGGCTTTCTCCTGGGCCGTTCACCACGCAACCCATCACCGCGATTTTTAATTCTTCCACGCCGGGATATTGTTTTTTCCATGCGGGCATTCTACGTTCAATATGTTCATTAATGTCTTTCGCCAGAAATTGAAAATAATCACTTGAAGTGCGTCCGCATCCAGGGCAACTGGTCACGCTTGGCGCGAAATATCGAAATCCCATTGCCTGAAGCAGATTTTTGCAAACTTCTACTTCGCGTGAACGTTTGATTCCGGGCTGTGGCGTTAAAGAAACACGAATTGTATCACCAATTCCCTTTTGCAGTAAAATGCTTAATGCGGCGGCGCTTGAAGATATTCCGCGCACATCGCTTCCTGCTTCCGTTAGCCCCAAATGTAGAGCGTAATCACATTGTTCGGCTAAACGTTCATAAACTGTAACCATATCTTGCAAAACAGACATCTTAACGCTTAAAACGATTTTATCTTTTTTAAGGCCGATCTTTTGCGCAAGTTGAGCGCTTTGAAGCGCGCTTTTGATCATGGCGTCATAGGTGACTTCCTTGGCGTCTTTAGGATTTTTTAACTTCGCGTTTTCATCCATAAGGTCGGTCAAGAGCTCTTGATCTAGTGACCCCCAGTTAACACCGATCCGAACGGGCTTATCATACTCAACCGCAATTTTTACAATGCTTGAGAAATTTTCATCATGACGGTCACCTTTTCCGACATTGCCGGGATTGATGCGATATTTATCAAGCGCTTTCGCGCAATCGGGATGTTTGGCTAAAAGCGTGTGTCCGTTGAAATGAAAATCACCGACAATAGGAGTCCGATAGCCTTTGTCGCGAAGCATTTTGATGATCGTAACGGCACCGCGCGCGGCTTCATCATCATTAATGGTCCAGCGCACCAATTCGGAGCCGGCTTCGGTCAATTCAATTGTTTGCACGAGAGTCTTCTCAATATCGGCGGTTGGCGTATCCGTCATAGATTGAATGACGATAGGATAACCGCTTCCTAGTGTGACGGAACCGATTTTAACGAGAGGAGTTTTTCGACGTTTCATTTGAGACATTTTTATTAAATCCGCTAAAAATTGCCTTCAATAAGATTTGAACGCGTGATATAATTAGCACCAATTATAGTCGACAAGGTCGGTCAATTCAATCTAATAATTTCAACAGAGGCAACCCCTCGCTTTTAAGAGGCAAAGCTCGGGGCGTTTTCGCCTCTTCTACAGTTATATTTTAAGGAAGGCTTCAAACGTGGAAATATTTTTAGCGAAAACACAAGGGTTTTGCGCGGGGGTATCTTTTGCGATAGATATTGTAGAGGAAGCTTTGCAAAAATACGGCGCCCCCCTCTATGTTTATCACGAAATCGTTCACAATACTTATGTCGTGGAAAGTTTTCGTGGAAAAGGTGTTATTTTTGTGGAAGATATTGATAGTGTTCCGCAAGGAGCCAGGATCATCTTTAGCGCGCACGGTGTTCCTCCGAGCGTTGTTCAAAAAGCCAAAGCGCGCGGTTTAAATTTTGTTGATGCCACCTGTCCGCTGGTGACAAAGGTTCATCATGAGGCGGTTAAATTTTCACAGCTGAATTATGAAACCGTTTTGATCGGCCACCGCGGCCACCAAGAGCTGATCGGAACATCCGGGCATGTTAACCCGAAATTATTGCACGTTGTCGAAAATGAACATGATATTGATAATCTTAAAATTGATCCTAACAAGGAAGTTGCCTACATTACCCAAACAACCCTTTCCGTTGATGATACGGAGGTGATGATCGCAAAACTTCGGCAAAAATTCCCCAATTTGATCGGCCCGCCGCGTTCTGACCTTTGTTATGCCACGCAAAACCGTCAAGATGCGGTTAAAGAATTAGCTAAGATCTGCGATTTGATCATCATTTGCGGCTCACCTAATAGTTCGAATAGCAATCGTTTGCGCGAGACCGGAGAAAAGGCCGGATGCCAGAGTTTTATTATTGACAATGCCAATGAATTAGACTTAAATATCTTATCCGGGCAAAGAAAGATCGGGATCAGTTCCGGCGCATCCGTTCCTCGCTTGATCGTTGATGAATTGATCAGTCGGATAAAAAATAAATATCCCAAAACGGTTGTTCATGAATTTGAGAATCCGGAAAAGAATATCGCGTTCGCGCTTCCAAAAATTTAAGGGTAAAGGCAAGATCTAAAATGGCTAAATTGATCATCGATAATGCTGAACATGAAATTCCCGACGGATCGTCAATTGCGGAAGTTTGCGAGAAATCAGGAATTCCCTTTAGCTGTAATTCCGGAGTTTGCGCGACGTGTCAGGTGAAAGTTTTGGAAGGCGCGGAAAATTTAAGCGAATTGAACCAAGAGGAATTAGATCTCGGGATGGATCGCGATAATCGCCTCTCTTGCCAGTGTTCTATTAAAAGCGGTACCGTTAAATTGAAATATTAGTTCTCATGTTCGCCATTTCAGGAAAATCTTTAAAGAGCTTCATTCAAAAAAATACGCCAAAATCTTCTAAGGCCGGCGCTTTGGTTTCCTTTGAAGGTTTTGTGCGAAACAATAGCATGGGCCATAAGATTTCCGGGCTTGAATATCGCAGTACCGGGCCGCGGACTTTGCGAATTGGCAGAACGATCTTAAAAGAAGCAAAAAAAAAATTTGATGTTTATGAGCTGCGCTGCGTTCATCGTATCGGACGCTTAAAAGTCGGCGATAGAACGATTTGGATCGCTGCTCTTAGCGCGCATCGCGATGAAGCGTTTAAGGCATGCCGTTATGTAATCGAAGAATTAAAAAAGCGCCTCCCTATTTTAAAAAAAGAAATTTACGTGAGCGACTATTGATGAGCATTACAACGAAACAAGGCGATGAAGGCTTTAGCAGGCTTTTTTCCGGAGAAAAGGTCTTGAAAAATTCTCCTCGATTGGACGCGTATGGCGATATTGATGAATTAGTTTCCCTGTTAGGCATCGCCCGGAATTATGTAAAAAATAAAGAAGCAAAAAAAGATATTTTATATATTCAAAAAAGCCTCTTTGTCGCGGCGTCAGAGCTGGCGACGACCGCAAAGAAACTTTCCCGTTTGCCACAGCGTTTAGATGAGCGCATGTTAAGCGTATTAGATGAAAAGCGTTCCTGCCTAGAAGCTAAAACAAAGATTCCAAAAGGGTTTATTGTTCCCGCAAGTACTCTTTCAGCGGCCTATCTTGATTATGCTCGTGCGGTTTCCCGTCGATGCGAGCGAAAAATAGTTACGCTTTTAAAGAATAAAACCATTCAAAATAAAGTTTTGCTTATCTGGTTCAACCGCCTTTCGGATTATCTGTATTTGTTAGCGCGCCGCGAGGAACCTAAATCTCTTTTGGTTAAAGATAATGAATGATTATAAGTTTTTAGAAAAGGCTGGCTGTGAAGTTGCCGCTAACGTTCGCTTAGAAAAATTCACCACGTTTCAGCTTGGCGGCCCTTGCCCCTGTCTTGTTTCTTGCCAAACACCTCAACAGCTTGAGCAAACAATTCGTGAACTTCTGAATAGAAAACTGAAGTTTATCCTTATCGGCAGTGGTTCTAATTTACTTGTTTCCGACTCCGGATTAGATTGCGTTGTGGTTCGTTTTGTAAGCGAAAAACCACTGATCGAGCTTTCGGGAGAGAAAATCCTTGTTTCGTCAAGTACGCTTTTGGACGACCTGGCGCTTTTTGCCGCGCAACATTCCCTGGAAGGATTAAACTGCACGACCGGAATTCCCGGAACGGTTGGCGGTGCGATTGTCGGCAATGCGGGTGCCTTTGGAAAACAAATAAGTGATTGCCTAGAATCCATCGAGCTCTTAGATGAGGGTGGAATTAAACAAACCGTTTTCCCTTCTTCTCTGGATTTCCAATACCGACATTCAAATCTTAAGGAAGCCAATAAAATTGTTTTGTCGGCATGTTTTAAACTTATCCGTGGTGATAAAGAAAAGTTATTATCTGAGCGGCAAGAAATCCTTAAGATCCGCCATGAAAAACATCCTGATTTGATGCACTATCCGTGCGCCGGAAGCTTTTTTAAAAATATTGAGCCAACATCAGCGGCCGGCCGTCGTCAAGCCGCGGGTTGGTTTTTGGAGCAAGCCGGCGCAAAGGAAATGAAAGTCGGCGGTGCTGTTGTTTATGAAAAGCACGCCAATATTATTGTTAAATCGTCGGGATGCACGTCTCAAAATGTTTATGATCTATCAAGAAAGATGGCCGAGGTTGTTCAAAAACAATTTGGATTTTCTTTAACACGAGAAGTTCGACTTGTGGGAGAATTTAGCGGCTGCTTAGATGGATCCTGCCAGATAATTAAGTAATTACCCGCCTATTTGGTACATTTCAACTTTCTTAGAATGGAAATTTTTTTGGGAGAGTGTAAAGCGTTCTTCGGAATAGCGGTCACTACGATTTTTCCAAGTATTACTAATTGCTTGCAGCAATTCTTGTTCTGTCGCGCCGCGGCGCAGCTGTGAACGCAGGTCTAACCCGGAACCGGCGAAAAGGCATGTATAAAATTTTCCATCGGTCGATAGCCGTGCGCGCGTGCATGTTCCACAAAAAGGCTGCGTAATTGACGAGATGAATCCAATTTCTCCCTGCCCGTCTTTGTATCGATAACGCGCGGCAACTTCTCCCTGATAATTTGGTTCCATAGCTTCAAGAGGAAAACGCTCGTCGATTATTTTTAAAACTTGCGCGGACGGGACAACAAGGTCACAGCGCCAGCCGTTTTGGTTTCCTACATCCATATATTCTATAAAACGGATGATGTGTTTTGTTCCTCTAAAATATTCGGCTAATTGCAGGATGTTTTTATCGTTCAAGTTTCTTTGGATGACGGCATTAATTTTTAAATTTCCAAAACCGCATTGTTGCGCGGCCGTAATGCCTTCCAAAACTTGGGTTAACTCGCCTTTACCGCCGCTCATGACACGAAAGGTATTCTCGTCCAGCGTATCAAGACTTATGGTAATTCGCGAGAGTCCGGCATCGCGTAAAGATTTCGCGTGGTTTTTAAGAAAAATACCGTTTGTTGTCAGCGCTAGATCAGAAACACCTTTAATACTTCGAATTTTCTCAATAAGGCTGGGAAGGTTTTCCCGTAAAAGCGGTTCGCCACCGGTAATGCGCACCTTAGAAACACCTAAATTAACGAAAACTTGCGTTAATTTCCTTATCTCCTCAAATGTTAGCCACTCTTCTTTTTTAAGAAAATGATACTGGTGCCCGCCTTCTTCGCCGGGCATACAGTAAGGACAGCGAAAATTGCAGCGGTCGATAACAGAAATCCGCAGATCATTTAGTGGGCGGCGATGTTGATCGACGGTAGCGTTTTTAAAAATGGCCGGATCAGCGATAGAAGGTATCGTACCTAATCCATCGACCGCATCAGTCAGCGTTGAATAATGAGGGCTGTGGGAAGCGTTCATTTTTCCGTAGAGACAGTTTGGATCTTATTTAAAGCACCGTTCATTGTATGCCAGGAAAGAACAGCGCATTTAACGCGTGATGGATATTGCCATATTCCGGAAAATATAGAAAGTTTTCCGAGAGTGTTCGGGTCTTTTGTTGGGTTTAGTTCTCCCGTGACAAGCTTATGGAATTCCGCAAAGGTCTTTTTAGCCTCATCGGCTGTCTTGCCCTTCAAGCTGGCTGTCATCATGGATGCGGATGCCTTTGAGATAGCACAGCCTGATCCTTCAAAAGAAACATCCTCGATAATATTGCCTGAATTAATCTTCATGTAAACCATCAAATGATCGCCGCAAAGCGGATTATATCCTTCGGCAAAATGCGTTGGGTTTTCCAGCTTTTTAAAATTACGCGGATTTTTATTATGTTCCAAGATGACTTGCTGGTAAAGTTCGTGGCGCGCGGCATCACTCATGAAAAACTTCCTTTGCTTTATGAATAGCGGAAACAAGTTTATCGATCTCTTCGGTTGTATTATAAAACGAAAGCGATGCCCGGGCTGTGGCGGGTACGTTAAACCGCTGCATCAAAGGCATGGTGCAGTGATGTCCGGTACGAATGGCAATTCCCTCTTCGTCGATCAAAGTTCCAAGATCGTGCGGATGAATATTGTTTAAAACAAATGAAAGCACAGAAACTTTTTCTTTAGCAGTTCCGATCAAACGAAGACCGGGGATCGTTAAAAGAGCTTTTGTCCCGTAGTTAAGCAGGTCTTGTTCCTGGACGGATGTTTTCTCAATTCCCAAAGATTGGAGATAATCGACCGCCGCGCCTAAACCGATAACGCCGGCAATATGAGGAGTTCCTGCTTCAAATTTATAAGGCAAGGCATTGTAGGTTGTTTTTTCAAATGTTACGGAGGCGATCATATCTCCGCCGCCTTGGACCGGTGGCATTTCGTCAAGAAGCCTCTCTTTTCCGTAAAGAACGCCGACTCCCGTTGGGCCAAACAACTTATGCCCTGAAAATGCCAAAAAATCACAATCAAGGTCTTGGACATCTATTTTCATATGGCTGACGGCTTGCGCCGCGTCAATGAGGACCGGGATATTGTGTTTTTTTGCCGTCGCAATGATTTTTTTGACCGGATTGATCGTTCCTAAAGAATTTGACGCGTAAACAATGGAAATAAATTTGGTGCGTTCATTGATCAATTTTTCAAATTCCGGAAGGATCAAAGTGCCGGTATCATCAATAGGAATTATTTTTAAAGAACACCCCTTCTCTTCGCAAAGAATTTGCCACGGAACAATGTTGGAATGATGTTCCATGTGCGAAAGGATGATCTCATCGCCTTTTTTAAGGAATTTTTTTCCATAGCTTTGGGAAACGAGATTGATGGAATCCGTCGTTCCTCGGGTAAAAATTATCTCGGAAGCCTTTGAAGCATTAAGGAAGTTCTTGATTTTTTGGCGTGATCCTTGAAATGCGGCCGTGGCTAGCTCGCTTAAGTGATGAACACCGCGATGAACATTGGAAGTTTCGGCTACATAGTGATGCGTGAGGGCATCAATAACCCTTTGCGGTTTTAGGGTTGTAGCGGCATTATCAAAGTAGACCAAAGGTTTTCCGTGGACTTTACGGCTGAGAATAGGAAAATCTTTGCGTATTTGGTTTACGTCAAAATGCGTAAGCATCGGATGCGCTCACTGTAAGATTGTTGATGCGGATGTCAAGACGCTGTCCAACCGGCCTTTGACATCCGAAGATTCCACTCTATCTAAGATATCATTAACAAAGCCCCTGGAAAGCATTTTTGTTGCTAATTTTTTTGGGATGGCGCGTGTTTCAAGATAAAAAAGTTCGTCTTCATCGAGCTGTCCGATAGTGGCTCCGTGTGTACACTTGACATCGTCGGCAAATATTTCTAGCTGCGGCTTTGTGTCAACTTGGCATCCCGCGCCCAAGAGAAGATTTTTATTAAGTTGGTAGGAGTTTGTTTTTTGCGCTTCTCGGCGCACAAAGATCTTTCCGTTAAAAACAGCGCGGGCATGGCCGTCTAAAATACCTTTATAAAGTTGATTACTGGTGCAATTTGGTGGACGATGATCGACTGATGTGTGATTATCAATGTGTTGATGGTCAGTTACGGAATAAAGGCCGTTAAGGACGGCATCGGCGCCTTCGCCATTTAAGACAATGGAAAGATTATTGCGTACTAATTTTCCGCCGACCGATAAAGAAAAAGATTCAAAGTGGCTGTCGCGTTCTTGAAAAGCGCGGGTTGCCCCGATATGAAAAGCATTCTTCCCTTCGCTTTGGATCTTGTAGTGATGCAATTTGGCGTTCGCCGCTAAGAACACGTCTGAAACAGCTCCGGTTAAATAGCTTTTCTCGGAAGAGGAAGCATAGGTCTCGATGATCTTGGTTTCGCTTGATTTTCCGGCAAGGATAAGTGTGCGAGGGAAAATCACCGAATCTTTAGAGAGCGTATCAGTCAAATGGATGATGTGGATGAGCCTTCCTTCGATAACATTCTCACTGACTTTAATAAAGGTGCCGTCTTTTAAAAAAGCATTATTTAACGCGCAAAATGCGTCGTCTTGGCGAAGATCATATTTATTGATCAAAGAAGCTAGGTCTTGGTCTTTTTGAGCGGCTATATTGCCGATATTAACAATACTAATTCCCTTAGGCAGGTCTTTTGTCTCCGATAATTCGGAGGAAAAATGTCCGTTCACAAAAACAATATTAATGTCCTGGGGATTTAAATGGCGTTGTAACAATTCCTTGTTTTGCAGCTGGCTTTCTTTCGGAAAATAAAATTTCCTTTCTAAGATGCCGCGGGTATCGGTATATTTCCACTCTTCATTTTTTATCGTTGGAATTCCCAGCTCCAAAAAATGCTTTGCGGCGTTTTGGCGTAACGGACTAAGCCAGGCAAGATTGTTAGCAGATGACTGCTCAAAATCTTTTGCTTCCGGAAGAAAATTCATAGAGTTTAATTCGGGCGTTTTCATTAGGTGATCCAGTCGTACCCTCGTTCTTCAACCTTAAGCGCGAGTTCTTTTCCTTCAGATTTAACAATGCGCCCGTCGTAAAGAATGTGGACAAAATCCGGGATAATATAATTCAAAAGGCGTTGATAATGGGTAATGACAATGATCCCCATGTTTTTATTTTTCAGTTTATTGACACCGTCAGCGACAATGCGCATGGAATCGATATCAAGGCCTGAGTCGGTTTCGTCAAGGACGGCTAATCGCGGAGACAAAATTGCCATTTGTAATATCTCATTACGCTTTTTCTCGCCGCCGGAAAAATCCACATTGACCGGACGGTCGATGAACTTTTCGTTCATTTCTAAAAGTTTCATTTTTTCGCGAAGAAATTCATCAAACTCCAACGGGTCCATTTCATCGACGCCTTGGTGCTTGCAGATCTCATTGAACGCGGCGCGTAAAAAAACAGATCCCGATACGCCGGGAATCTCTACGGGATATTGAAACGCCAGGAAAATTCCTTCTTTGGCGCGTTCTTCCGGTTCAAGCTCTGCGAGGTTGATCTTCTTCAAGTTCACTTCGTAATCCATCCGTCCTTTGGTGACCTTGTATTCCGGATGCCCCGCGATGATCTTGGCTAAAGTGCTTTTTCCGGAACCATTGGGCCCCATAATGGCATGGATCTCCCCCGGATTAACTTTTAGGTTTAATCCTTTGAGGATCGGTGTTTCATTGACCGAAACATGTAAATCTTTAATATCTAACATTGCTCTCATCCATCCTTTTTATTTATTGTTCGTGTGATTATCCCACACTGCCTTCAAGTTTAAGCTCTAAAAGCTTTACCGCTTCAACGGAAAACTCCAGAGGCAGTTCTTTAAAAACTTCTTTGCAAAAGCCATTGATGATCAGAGAAACGGCTCCCTCGGCATCAAGGCCGCGTGATTTTAGATAAAAAATCTGCTCGGCATTGATCTTTGAGGTCGATGCCTCATGCTCTAGCGTTGCCGTGTTGTTCCTCACTTCAATATAAGGAAATGTATTCGCGCTGCAGTTATTTCCGATCAGCATGGAATCGCACTGAGAAAAATTACGCGCGCCGGATGCCTGCGGAGATATTTTTACGAGCCCGCGGTAATTATTGTTTGAATAATCACTGGAAATTCCCTTTGAGATAATGGTGCTTTTGGTATTTTTTCCAATATGGATCATCTTGGTTCCGGTGTCGGCCTGCATACGATTATTGGTCAAGGCGACCGAATAAAATTTCCCTATTGAACCGTCGCCTTGCAAAATAACGCTCGGATATTTCCAGGTGATGGCGGCCCCTGCCTCAACCTGGGTCCAAGAGATCTTTGAATTCTTTCCGATGCAGTGTCCGCGTTTGGTCACAAAGTTATAAATACCGCCCTTGCCTTCTTTGTCGCCGGAATACCAGTTTTGCACCGTAGAATATTTGATTTCCGCATTATCCAATGTGACCAATTCCACAACGGCCGCATGAAGTTGGTTGGTGTCGCGAATAGGCGCGGTACATCCTTCTAAATAGCTGACATAACTATTATCTTCGGCCACAATAAGCGTTCGTTCGAATTGCCCTGATTCAGCGGCATTAATTCGAAAATATGTTGAAAGCTCAAGCGGACATTTGACGCCTTTCGGGATATAGCAAAATGAACCATCGCTAAACACCGCGGCATTTAAAGCGGCAAAGAAATTATCCGTATACGGGACGACCGAACCCAAATATTTCTTTACTAAATCCGGATGGTTTGAAATAGCCTCAGACATAGAGCAAAAGATAACACCCTCTTTGGCGAGAATATCTTTGTGGGTTGTCGCCACCGAAACACTGTCAAAAACGGCGTCAACGGCTACTCCTGAAAGGCGTTTTTGTTCGCTTAAAGGAATTCCAAGTTTTTCAAATGTCTTAACGAGCTCTTGGTCAACCTCATCTAAGCTTTTTAACTTATCTTTATTTTTCTTCGGCGCCGAATAATAGGTCGCGTCTTGATAATTAATGGGCGGATAGTGAAAATTAGGCCAATGCGGCTCTGTCATGGTTGTCCAATGCCGGTAGGCCTTAAGGCGCCACTCGAGCATGAAGGCAGGCTCGTTCTTTTTTTGCGAGATCATGCGCACGACATCTTCACTCAGCCCTTTAGGAATTGTGTCCGATTCGATATCGGTGATAAATCCGTATTTATAATCGCTATTTAATTTTTCATCTAATATTTTAGACATTTTATTCCGTCACTTTTATTTTTACTTGGTGATAGCGCTGTTAGTGCGACTCTTTGCTTTTACGGTTTGCGCATTTTGATGCTTTGCTCCGATCAGCTCTTCAATGGTGATCATTCGAAAAAGCTTGCTCATTCGTTCATTGAGGTTAAGCATTGGCCCGATGATGTTGCAGCAGGACGCCAAGTCGCAATGGGCGTAGTTTCCATGAAAACAATTCGCGATCTGGATGGGCCCGACGATCATTTCAGACAGTTGTGAAAACGTGACTTTAGAAAGGTTTTTAATGATCTGGTAGCCGCCGTAAGCGCCGTGTTCAGCTTTTAAAATTCCGTTTTGCGCCATGATCTGTAAAACGCGCGATGTGGGATCAAACGGTGTTTTGTAAGCTTCGCAGATTTCTTTTGCTGAAACTAATTGCCCTTTGGGAGCGTGGTTGATGTAGCGTAGCGAGATAAGCGCGTATTCGACTTTTCGGTTGATCTTAAACATTTTTCTCCTTAGGGTAGCAGCTTGTTTATTTTTGCGGCTAAAATAAAATCGTTCTCGGATAATCCCTTTATGGCGTGCGTGCTCAACTCCACGCAAAGTTTTCGATAACCGGTCAAATGCAGATCAGGGTGATGATTTTCAGCTTCTGCCAGTTCAGCGATGTCATTGATCAAATCAACGGCATCTAAGAAATTCTTCATTTGAAAATCCCGGTAAATCGTTTTTCCGTCCTCGCGCAGTTGCCATCCGATAATTGCCGGAAGATATTGAGCGGCTTTGTTTGTATCAAAGGCGCTTGCCTTTCCTTCGCAAGGCTGGCACTTTTTTTGGATCAGATCGGATGTGTCCATGGGTTATACAGCCTGAACAACCAGATCCGGCTTGAATTCTTCGCGCAGAATTCCTTCGATGGCCTTGAGCGTTCCCATTGTAGAGCTAGGGCAAGAACCGCAGGCTCCCTGATAGTTAACGGTCAAAACGTTTCCCTCTAAGCCCATAACCTGTAGATCACCGCCGTCACCTTGAAGAGCCGGGCGTATGGTCCGATCCAAGATCTCTTCGATCTTAACAAGATCCGGTGAGGTTGGGGCTGGTTTTTTTTTCTCGGAATCAACGGTAAAATTTGGATTATGTTCTGAGATCTTTTCCAAGATCGTATTTTTTACCTGCAGTTCTAGACCGTCCCAATCGGCATTGCCATCCTGCGTAACGGTAATAACATTATCAAAGAAGTAAACCTCTGAAACATTTGGGATAGCGAATAGATAGCGCGCCAAAGGATTGGCGTGGCACTCTTCGGCCGTTTTGTAAGCGGCTTTCCCTTCGGTTTTTACCGGCGTATTTAGAATGAACTTAAGCGCGTTTGGATTTGGCGTACTTTGCACATGAATTTGTATGTCCATAGAAGACTCCTTTTTATTGTGAGGGTATTTTACTGAAAATGAGTGGAATGTCAAGAAATACTTCGTAAGACGACTTATTTAAACTTTACACGACTTTGAAGTATTTTTCAAGCTCTTTTAGGAAGGGTCAATGTGGTTCTTGACGACGAAATCGGCAAACGGAAAAGCGCAGGTAAACGCGGGAGAAACAGCGTTAAGAACATGAACGCTTGAGCCGTCACTCTCCACAACAAAATCTTGAAGAAGTTTGAGGGTTTTTTTGTGTAAAAGTTGCGCGCGAATGCCGGGAGCCAAAAATTGGCCAAAACCTTTTGGGTCAATATCCTTTACCAGAGAGGTTGCTAGCTGGATGAAATGCCCCCTGTTATATTTCTTGATCTCATCAAACGCGAGATTCCGAAATCCGAAGGAATTCGTCAGAAAAAGTTTTGCTTCGTGGAACCCGATCGAAAACAATTCACTCAATTTGAAGTTTTCAACTCCGCCATAATTTTCTCTCCAAAAGGCGGGGATTGCGGTGGGGCCGATCTTAATTTTTCCGGTTGAGGTTTTTGTGAAATGAACGCCCAAAAATGGATTTTTTAAATTCGGGACCGGGTAAATATTTGTCTTTATGTCGGTTTTGTTCTTGCTGTATTCTAAATATATTCCCTTGAAAGGAACAATGGTGTATTGCTTTCCAAATCCAAAATCATGCGCGATCTTGTCGGCATAAAGTCCGGCGCAATTAATGATCTTTTCCGCCGAGAAATCGCCCTGGTTGGTTTGAATGGTGTTGCCTTTTCTGGATAAATACCCGGCATTAAAAGAAAACTGAACTTGCATGTTTTGAAGATCCGCTTGCAGGGATCGACAAACTTCTTTTGGGTCAACGCTTGCGGTGAGCGGCGAATGCAGTGCTTTTCTAAATGTGTGGATATTGGGTTCGATTTCTTCAGCCTTCGCGCTTTCGATAAGGCGGACAGAAGAACCATTTTTTATCCCGCGGCGTTCTAATTCGTAAAGCTGTTCAAGTTCTGCTTCGTTTTGCGCGACCACCAACTTACCGCACTCATTTATAGGGATATTTTTACTGCGGCAATATTCTTTCATGGCGCGGTTACCAAGAATGGTAAAGCGCGCTTTAAGCGAATCGGCGGTGTAATAAAATCCGGCGTGAAGAACCCCGCTATTTCGCCCCGAAGCATGCCGGGCGATTGCCGGTTCTTTTTCAATGACGAGGATATCGTTTGAAGGATTTTTCTTCTTCAGGGCGTAAGCGATCGTAAGCCCAACGATTCCGGCACCAATAATGATGTAGTCGTATTTTTTATTCATGATGGTTTTGGGCGAAAGGCTTTTATTTTGCGCTCGTTAACAGTTAAATAGGGCCCACCGACCAGGTCAATGCAATATGGAACAGCCGGAAAAACAGCCTCTAAACATTGCTCTATTGATCTAGGTTTTCCGGGAAGATTAATAATAAGTGTTTTATTGCGAATGCCTGCCGTCTGGCGCGACAAAATTGCCGTCGGAACATATTTTAACGATACGGCGCGCATCAGCTCTCCAAAGCCGGGCAGAATTTTTTTACATGCTTTTTGTGTTGCCTCCGGCGTCACATCGCGCGGCGCCGGTCCCGTTCCGCCGGTCGTTAGGATCAAACAACATCCAAGTTTGTCTGACATTTGGCAAAGTGTTTTTGTGATGAGCTTTTGTTCATCGGCAATGACCTTATAGACGGGTGTCCACGGATTTGTTAAATAGCCCTTAAGCAGTCGAATGATCTCTTGCCCGGAAATATCTTTGTAAATTCCCCGGCTGGCTCGGTCGGATATGGTTAAGACTCCGATGCGGATTTCTTTTGATTGGGTCATCTTAGGCTTTTTCAAGAAGGTAAATACCGACGCGGGCGAAAAGATTCGGCAGGATGCTGATCTCGCTTGTGAGCCCAATGGGGCGCTCGTTCACGATTTGAATGCTGTTAACGCGGCAAAACCGGCGAAAATCCTTAAGGCTTAAGAAACGCAAGTTCGGCGTATCGTACCATTCATAAGGCAGTTCTTTTGTAATAGGAACTTGTCCGCGAAAAAAAAGCTGAAAGCGCGCGTTTACTTGACAAAAGTTCGGAATACCGACAATAACTTTCTTTCCAACACGCAAAGATTCAAAAATAACTTTTTGCGGGTGCAAAACCTGCTGTAAGCTTTCGTTTAGGATGACGTAATCAAAACGTTTGGTTGCGTAATCGACCAGCTCCGAATCAATGTCGCCGTGAGAAATGGTCAATCCCCGCTCCATGCATTTGTAGACAGCCTTTTCGTCGATTTCAATTCCGGTCGCCTTGCATCCTTTTTCCTGGATCAAAAGAGATAGCAGTTCCCCGTCGCCGCAACCTAGGTCCAAGACGCGGGAATTTGGTTCAATAAGGCTTAAGATAACCTTATGGTCAATTCGGACTTTTTTTATTTCGGGTTCTGTCATCGACTGATCTCTTTTTGAATTCGTTTTAAATAGTGTTCGATCAAACGTGATTGTCCGTCAACCTCGACTAAAAACGCGTCGTGGCCATAATCAGATTCGACTTCACAATAAGAAACATCGATATCGTTGGTTTTAAGAGCCTTGACCATATCCTTGGATTGGTAAGGCGGATAAAGCCAATCAGATGTAAAGGCAATGACCAAGAAGCTTGCCTTGATATTACGAAATGCTTTTGCCAAATCTCCATCGGGAGCAAGGTCGAAATAATCCAAGGCCTTTGAGATATAAAGATATGAGTTGGCATCAAAGCGTTGAATAAAGCTGTCGCTTCGATACTTCAAGTAATTTTCGACTTCAAATTCATGGGAAAAATCGTATCCGAATTTTTCCTTCGAGAAAAGTTTTCGTCCGAATTTTTCTTCCATGCTTTTATCGCTCATGTAGGTAATATGCCCCATCATGCGCGCGATGCCAAGCCCGCGGCCTGGAATAGTTTTTCCGTAGTAGTTTCCCCCTTGCCAGTCTGGATCTTTCATGATGGCTTGCCGGCCGACTTCGTGCAAAGCGATCTGTTGAGCCGTCTGACGGGCATTGGCGGCGATCGCAATAACGGAAGCAATTTCATCCGGATAGCTGACACCCCATTGAAGCGCTTGAAGCCCGCCCATAGAGCCTCCTGCCAAACAAAGGATCTTTTTGATCCCCAAATGCTCTCGGATCAAAATTCTTTGCGTTTCCACCATATCTTTAATGGTGATGACCGGAAAATTCAATCCATAAGGTTTGCCGGTTTTTGGATCTATTGAAGATGGGCCGGTCGATCCCTTGCATCCACCCAAGACATTGACGCTGATCATAAAATATTTATTTGTGTCAAAGGCTTTTCCGGGTCCGATCATCGGGTCCCACCAGCCGGGTTTCTTGTCGTCTTTGCTTGTTCCGGCGGCATGGGCATCCATCGTCAGGGTATGAAAAATGATGATGGCGTTAGATTTGTCTTTATTAAGCGTGCCATAAGTTTCGTAAGCGAGTGTAATGGGCCCTAAACTTGCTCCGCTTTCCAAAGGAAATTCATGAGGCGGCTGGGCAAAGGTGTAGAATTTGGTTTCGACCGGCCCGATCGAATTTTCGGCTGTGGATTTAATGTTTGGTTTTGCGCTCATTGTTTTTTACTTTCGTCGGAAATAATGAAATACGAGGAATAATATCACAGGCGTTTATGGATGTCAAATGGCCGTAAGTTTGTTATTACGAGGTGTATCCCAAATTGGGCGATAGCCACTTTTCAATTACCTTAAGGCTCATTCCTTTGCGCTTGGCATAGTCAAGCACCTGGTCTTTGCCGATCTTCCCAACGCCGAAATACTTTGCTTCGGGATGTGAAAAATACAATCCGCACACAGAAGCCGCCGGAAGCATGGCAAAACTTTCGGTCAGTTTCATCCCTGTTGCCTGAGGAGCTTCAAGTAAATCAAAAATTATTTGTTTTTCTGTGTGATCCGGGCAAGCCGGATAACCCGGTGCCGGGCGAATTCCTTGATATTTCTCTTTGATAATTTCTTCATCGGTTAATTTTTCGTCACGGGCATAGCCCCAAAGGTCTTTTCGCGTTAAAGCGTGGATATGTTCCGCAAACGCTTCCGCTAACCGATCGGCCAAAGCCTTTGCCATAATGCTATAGTAATCGTCATGTTCTTTCTCGAATGTTGCGACAAGCTTTTCTAGATCAATGCCGGTTGTAACGGCGAAACAGCCGATATAATCTTTTATTCCTGATTCCTTAGGCGCAATAAAATCGGCAAGCGCGAAATTTGGCTGGCGCGATGTTTTTTCGGATTGTTGCCGCAAAGTATGAAGAACAGCGATAGGCTTTGTGCGATGGTCATCCGAATATAACTCGATGTCATCGTGGATGGCATTAGCCGGATAAAAACCAATGACGGCGTTCGCGGTTAAGAGTTTTTCTTTAATGATCTTTTGAAGAAGTTTTTGCGCGTCCGAAAAAAGTTTTCGAGACTCTTTGCCGATCTTAGGGTCATCAAAGATCTTTGGGTACGTTCCCTTCATTTCCCAAGTTAGAAAAAAAGGAGACCAGTCAATGTGCTTGACGATCTCTTCCAAAGAAAATCCCGCAAATGCTTTATTGCCGAAAAATGCCGGCTTGACGGGCTGATATTTTTTCCAATCAAATGGCAGTTTTCGGTTGCGGGCTTCTTCAATGGATAAAAGCGCGGTTTCTTTCTTTTGCCCTAAATAATGCAAACGTAAAGAATCGTATTCGGCTTTTGTATCGTTCAAGAATTTTTCTTTTGTTTGCTTGCCTAAAAGCTGCCCGGCAACACCCACGCTTCGGGAAGCGTCTAAAACATGCACAACGCCCGGTTTATATTCCGGAGTTATTTTAACGGCGGTGTGCATTTTCGACGTTGTCGCACCGCCGATCAAAAGCGGGACCGAAAAACCTTCACGGGATAATTCTTGCGCTACGTGGACCATTTCTTCTAATGATGGCGTAATAAGCCCGCTCAATCCGATCAGATCAACCTTTTCTTCTCGCGCGATTTTTAAGATTTTTGAAGCGGGCGTCATAACGCCGAGGTCAATGATCTTGTAGTTATTACAGGCTAAAACAACACCGACGATATTTTTTCCAATATCATGAACATCGCCTTTGACCGTCGCTAAAAGAATTGTTCCGGCGTATTGATGTCCGGTAACGCCCTTGGCGCGTTCTTTTTCCATAAACGGCGTTAAATAAGCAACGGATTTTTTCATAACGCGCGCGCTTTTGACAACTTGAGGCAAAAACATCTTTCCGGAACCGAATAAGTCGCCTACGATATTCATTCCCGCCATCAGCGGGCCTTCAATAACGTTTAATGGTTTGCCCAGTTTTTGCCGCGCTTCCTCTGTATCTTCATCAATGAAATCAACGATGCCGTTGACCAGAGCGTGAGATAGCCGCTCTTCGACGCTGGTTTTCCGCCATTTTTTGTCTTCGACGGCAATGGTCATACCGGTTTTCTTGACCGTTTCGGCAAAATCAATCAAGCGTTGGGTCGCGTCGGGATCGCGGTTAAATAAAACATCTTCAACCAGTTTTAAAAGGTCTTTGGGAATTTCTTCATAAATGGCGATCTTTCCGGCGTTGACAATGCCCATATCAAGCCCGGCTTTAATGGCGTGATAAAGAAACGCTGCGTGCATGGCTTCTCGTGCTGTATCATTACCGCGAAAAGAAAATGAGATGTTGCTGACCCCGCCGCTCACCAGCGCGTGTGGTAAGCCTGATTTAATTTGCTTGATCGTTTCAATGAAGTCAACGGCGTAATTATTGTGCTCTTCCATGCCGGTGGCGATGGTTAAAATATTCGGGTCGAAAATAATATCTTCCGGAGGAAAATGGATCTCTTTTGTGAGGATGTCATAAGAGCGTTTGCAGACTTCGATCTTTCGCTCGGCGCTGTCCGCTTGCCCTCGTTCGTCAAACGCCATAACAACGGCCATGGCGCCAAAACGCTTAAGAAGCCGAGCTTGGTTTTTAAAAACTTCTTCGCCTTCTTTAAGGCTAATGGAATTGACAACCCCTTTTCCTTGAATACATTTTAATCCGGCTTCGATGACCGACCATTTGGATGAATCGATCATAATAGGAACGCGCGCGATATCCGGTTCGGCGGCGATCAAATGCAGAAAAGTCGTAATGGACTTTTCAGAATCTAAAAGCGCTTCGTCCATATTGATGTCGATGATCTGCGCGCCGTTTTCGACTTGTTGGCGCGCGATAGACAGCGCTTCATCAAAATTCCCGTCTTTGATGAGCTTGGCGAATTTTGGAGATCCGGTGACATTGGTGCGCTCTCCAACATTAACAAAATTTGTTTCCGGGCGAATAACCAAAGGCTCCAGCCCGCTTAGACGAGAATATTTCTCGACGGAAGGGATCGGCCGCGGTTCTATATGTTCAACCGCGCGAGCGATCGCGTGAATATGGCGAGGCGTTGTTCCGCAACAGCCACCGATGATATTCAATAATTTTTGCTTAGCAAAATTTCCTAAAACTTGCGCCATGAATTCCGGCGTATGATCGTATTGTCCGAACGCGTTAGGAAGCCCTGCATTAGGATAGCAGCTGATGAAAACATCAGCATTTCGAGACAAATCTTCTAAGTAAGGTTTCATTTCGGGTGCGCCTAAGGCACAGTTGAGCCCGACGGAAAATGGCCTAACGTGAGCAATGGAGATCCAAAACGCTTCCGCCGTTTGCCCGGAAAGTGTCCGCCCCGACGCGTCGGTAATCGTCACCGAAACCATCACCGGAATTCGGCGGCCTATTTTTTCAAAATAATCTTCAATGGCAAAAAGCGCCGCCTTGCAATTAAGCGTGTCAAAAACTGTTTCCACCAATAAAAGATCAACACCGCCCTCTATGAGCCCGCGAATTTGTTCGGCGTAAGCGGCAACTAATTGGTCAAAAGTAACGGCGCGAAATCCCGGATTATTGACATCCGGCGAGAGTGACGCGGTTTTATTGGTCGGCCCGATAGCGCCCGCAACAAAACGTGGTTTTTTAGAATTCTTTCTGGAAAAACTTACGGCGGCTTCTTTCGCAAGTTTCGCGCCGGCGAAATTTAGCTCGTAAACCAAGGATTCCATTTGGTAATCCGACATGGAAAAAAGATTGCTGTTGAATGTATTGGTTTCGATGATGTCGGCGCCGGCTTCCAGATATTTCTCGTGGATCTCTTTGATAATGCGCGGCTGGGTCAAGGTCAAAAGGTCATTGTTCCCTTTTACGTCACAGGGATGATCGCTAAAGCGTTTTGAACGGAAATCTTTTTCGGTGAGCTTGTGCTCCTGGATCATGGTTCCCATGGCGCCGTCTAAAACTAAGATGCGCTTTGAGAGCAGTTCTCGCAAGACTTGCTCTGTTTTATTTTGCACACTTTTCCGGAAGAAATTAAATAAGTTCATTGGCTAATTTATGATTTTGTATGATCCGCGCGCGGGAGCGATAAACGGCGGAATCCTTTGGAATTATTTCTAATTTTCTTTTTTCGAAGAAATCAAATCCTATTCCTGATTCCGGTAAAAATTCTTTCCAATTTGTTAAAGGCGCCGTGGTATTGTATGGACAAACTTCCTGGCAAATATCACAGCCGAAAAGCCAACCCTTTGCCTGTTTTATTTCATCCGCGCTAAGAGGATCTTTTCGCTCGATCGTTTGATAACTGATGCATTTAACCGCATTCAGCGTTGAATCATTATTGATCGCCTGCGTCGGGCAGGCGTCAATGCAAAGCCGGCAGCTGCCACAATCCCATTTTAAAACGTCATCAGGTTCGAAGGTGTGTGTCGTTAAAACAACACCGATAAAAAAATATGAACCAAGCCCGGGGCGGATGACCATGGAATTTTTTCCTAAGAAACCAATTCCCGCTTTTAGCGCCAGGCTTCGCTCGGCAATAGGGCGGCTGTCAACACCCGCATAACATTTTATATCAGCATTTTGATTTTTGATGAAATTTTCCAATTCTTTTAGTTTTTCTCCAATGACAAAATGATAATCTTTCCCAACGGCGTATCGAGCGAGTTTTGTACGCGTGTTAATTTTAGGCTCAAGGGTGTTTCTATAATTTTTTATAAGGACAATGGCGGATTTTACGCCGCCTAAAAGAAGCTCGGGGTTTTCTTTGAATTTGAAATGTTTTTTCAGGTAATCCATTTCGCCGTGATAGCCGTGATCGAGCCACTCTTTATAGATAACCAGCGCATCGCTTAGCTCGGGTGTGGTAAATCGGCAGTCGTCAAAACCAAGGGTTTGGGTGGCGAAGTGGAAAATTTTGCTTTTTAAAGTTTCCATTTGAAATTAAATTCCAATAACCAAGCTACAATCTCCAAATAATAATCAATGACCAATGTTTCAATAAACAATCTCTATGCTGTTTGGTCATTGGTTATTGTATATTGGAAATTATTTGGTTATTGTGATTTGGTGATTGGTTATTGAATATCTGCCCTTTTAAAACATGCGGTGTGGCGCTTGTGATTTTCACATCGACAAAGTCGCCGATCTTATAAGGGCCTTTGGGAATAATAACGATAATATTAGTGTCGGTGCGGCCTTGAAAATGCTCGTCAGAACGGGTTGTTCTTTCTTCTTCGATAAGGATGGAATGGGTTTGGCCGACGTACGAACGGTTTTTTATCAAAGAGATCTCTTTTTGCAGATCATTAAGTAAAACGGTGCGTTCGGCTTTGATGGCATCGGGGACATCATCCGGATATTTATTCTCGGCGATGGTGTTTTTTCGGACGGAATATTTAAAAATGAACGCGGCATCGTATTGAACTTTTTTGACCACATCCACCGTATCTTGAAAATCACTATCGGTTTCCGTCGGAAATCCGACGATAATATCGGTGGTGAGCGCGACGTCTGGGCAAAGGGAGCGGATTTTATCCACTAATCCTAAATATTCTTCTTTTGTATAGGTGCGGATCATCATATCCAAAATGCGATCATTGCCGGCCTGAAGCGGAAAATGAATGTGTTTGCACACCTTGGGATTTTGCGCGACCACTTTTAAAAGCCTTTCCGGAAAATCTTTTGGATGCGGCGAGGTGAATCGAATGCGCTCAATTCCCTTCACTGTGCTTACTTTATCCAAAAGGTCGGCAAAGTCACTTCCCTCGTAATTGTAAGAGTTCACATTTTGCCCTAAAAGCGTGACTTGTTTAAAACCTTCATCTGCCAAACGCCGCACTTCCGACAGGACATTTTCGGGCGCTCGGCTTCGCTCGCGCCCTCGTGTGTACGGAACCACGCAAAATGAGCAGAAATTATTGCATCCGCGCATAACCGCGATCCAGGCGTTAACACCTTTTTCACGCGTCGGATAAACGTCCGAATAAGTTTCAAATTCGGAAAGAGTTAGGTCAAACGGCTTGTCGCCGGTTTCACCGGCCGCGCGAATAAGATCGGGAAGTTTTTTGTAGCTGTCCGGCCCGGCGATAAAATCGATCTTTAAATTGCGGCTTTCCAAAAGTTCTTTACGCAAGTTTGTCGCCATGCAACCTAAAATGCCAATGAGCGGTGTCTTTCCGTTTAAATCGTGGCGGATGTCATGAATGCGCCCATAAACTTTTCGATGCGCGTTTTCCCGCACCGCGCAGGTATTGAGCATGATCACATCAGCTTCCGATTCGGTTTTGACGAAAGAATAATTAGCTTTAGTCAGAATGGAACGAATCAACTCCGAATCATACTCGTTCATTTGACACCCATAGGTTTCAAGAAAGACCTTCATTTAGAATCCTCGCTTTGGTGAAACCTGTTCATGGGTGTCAAACTCCGAATTCTGGCGAGAAAAATGTTGAGGCGTTTCCTGCCGAAAGATTTTTCCGCCGCGTAGAATTCGGAGTAAGTTCACATGCCGAAAATTTTTCGGCTGCTTTAAATTCGGTGTAAGATTTGTATTTTTATCCATTAGAATTTATTTTATTCCAAAATATCTTCATTGTTTTCCTTAAAGAATACCAATGCTTAACGCTATTCCCAGAAGGATCAGCGTTACCCCAACAATGACCTGTATTGCCCGTAAGGTTACTGTTTTTAATATCATTTTTCCAAGGTAAGCTCCGGCAAAAGCTGAAATTGTAGCGGCTAATATCAATCCACCCAAATTGGCCATTGTCGTCGATAAAACGGAAGAAAGCCCGATGCCGTAAACAGTTAATCGTCCGCAATCGACAATGACGGCTAAGACAACGTTTGTCCCGATAAATTCTTCCTTGGCGAGGCCTGCCTTGATAAGGAACATTGAGCGAAATGCTCCTTGATTGCCGGACAATCCGCCAAAAAACCCGGAGATGATTCCTCCAATAGGCAGATATTTTGGATCGATCGAAATTTTTGCGAATGCCGGAACGAATTCAAGGCCGGAAAAAAACACGATAAGCAACCCGACTACAAGCTTAACGGTCGTGATTTCGCAAGTATGTCCGCCAATTTGATAGGACGCCATTGCCGGAATTGAAGAAGCAGATGTCAAAAAGAATGCGCCGAGTACTGCCGCAAAGATTGCCGGAACGCCAAACTGGATCACAATACTTTTATTCGCGCGGCGGCCAACGAGGAACAATTTAAATAAATTATTCGCGAAGTGCGCCAAAGCTGTTGCCGCGACCGCGATGGGAACAGGAAAAAATATCGCCAAAACCGGCATCAGGATCGTGCCGAGCCCAAATCCTGAAAAGAAAGTCAGCCCTGAAGCCAGTAAGGCAACTAAGCAGACAACGATGTATTCCATCTTGTTCTCCTGTTAAAACTATCTAAAACGTCACAACCTTATCGCTTTCCTTAATAATTTCATACATGTCTTTCATCGTTGAGATCGGGCACATTTTGGAGCCTTCTTGCTCTCTGCTTTTGATGCAGGTTCCGCAGGCGTATATCTTTCCGCCGTCCGCCATGAATTTCTCTGCTTGCTCAATCGTGTTGAATTTATCCGTGCTGACTTTTTGATACTCCACTCCTTTGCCCATGAAGAAAATTTTGACTTCATCTTTTTGTCCGAGCGCAAAATTAGCATAACGAATCGCGTTCCAGCAGGTCTCCGCGTCATTGCTTGAGATAATCACTCCGATTTTCATAGCTCTACCTGCCTTTCCATCAGCACATTTTTATAGCTATTTCTGCGCGATCACGAGCATTTCAAAATCTTCATTTGTCAGCTTATCGTTTCTTGAATATGCTCCAAGCTTCGCGCCAAAGATGTCGACCTTCTTAAACTCAAGCGTCTTTAAAAGCCACATTATCTCGCTAGGCACGTAATAACGCTCGTTACACTTGAGCTCTTGTTTATTTCCGGAATCGTCCTCAAAAACAGCAGTGTTATGATCACGGAAAGTCATCAGATCAAAGGAACATTCTTTGCACTGTGACTGGCCTTCTTTCTCGGCCGATTTATAGAAGTCACTGACAGAATGAAACAGCGGGAATAATCCGTTTAATGTGGTGAAAATGAACTTGCCTTTACTTTTAAGTGCTTTGGTAGCACTTTTGAGGATATCAAAATTCATTTCATCGGTTTCCATCAAGGAAAATCCGCCTTCGCAGAGCATAATTGCCAGATCAAACTCGTGTTCAAAAGGAAGATCGCGCGCGTCATGTTTCTGAAAGTCGATCGTTACCCCGGCTTCTTTGGCTTTTTCCTTCGCCCTTGCGAGCTGTGACTCGGATAAATCAATACCTTTGACCTGATAACCTCTTTTGGCCAATTCAATGGAATGCCGCCCGGTGCCGCAGCCAATATCTATGATCGTCAAAGATCTATTACGGCCTATCTCAGCTTCAATAAAGTCGCATTCACCTGAAGTTCCTTGAACAAAAGGCTCATTATCGTATTTGCGCCCGTAATTCTCGAATAATGCTTCATACCATTGTTTCATTTTTTATCTTTCGTTTGCGGTACCCCGGGCTCGCGGGCTTCAAAACCTTTTTATAAAAATCTGCTACCTATTCCCCATCCCAATAATTAACGTTGATATTCTCGCGGCCGACGAACATAAAGCGATTGGGCTTGCCATCGGAACCAGCCGGATATTCGGCGAGGATGCCGAATTTATTCGAATCCGGATAATCACAAATCTCCGGGTACATTTTAGTACTGACGGCAAGATATTTTAATTCTTCAGTTCCGGTATTGATGATTTGATGGGCGGTTTCTTTTCCGCCCGGCGGACAGGCGATAAAATCGCCTTGACGGACCGGATAGGTTTCTTTGCCGATCCGAAGCTCGCCTTTTCCTTCCAGAATAAAAAACATTTCTTCATTCACGCGGTGATTGTGAAACGGAAAAGCGCGTTTGCCGGGAGGAACGGACGTAATATTGTAACCCAGCTTTTGCGCACCGATCAGTGGCGCGATCGGCCCCATTTTCGCGTCGAACTTTTCGGCGGACTTGCCTGTTGGCGCAAAGGCCGCGGGACGAGACTGCAATTTAATATCAGAAATATTTATAATGGGTTTGGGCATTGTGAATCTCCTTAGAATTTATAAACGGTGCCTGGCACTTTCTTTTGCGTGCTATCCGGGAACTGCCCCTTTTTTGGGATTTGAGATGATTTTCATAGCTCTCTTAAAAGTTCTTTCCTCCGTATACCGCGACACACGATTCCCAAATAAGTAGAAAGATAAGCAGCACAGTAAAAAAAGAAATAAATGCTGAGGTTCAAAAGTTATTGAGTAATCCCAGGTGGTTGGAATAGGAATAAAATTTAAAATGGTCTGGCTGAACACGGATAAAACAATATAAATCCATGCTATTAAACTATCAGCTCGCTGTGCGGATAGCTCTCTTATGAGTTCTTCATTGTAGTCATATCCGGGTATAGCTATCTTTGCAATTGAAATATGTGAAGACCAAACGTTGCGTCGAATCCAGAAGTAAGATCCAATGGCAGTGCTTGCAAGCGGCAGCACTTTCAATATGTCGGTTAGAATTCCCATATCAAATATTGAGATTTAACAAATTAAGTGGTGCCTGGCACCGTTTTTGTTGACTCAGTCTAAATACTTTTTTATTTCTTAACATACGTTTTAAGAGAATTCTCAGGGTTTTTTGGATCATCTACGAATTTATAAATAGGCATTTTTTTAAATAAGAAGTCAATGGACTTCCTTAGAGCATCATATTTCTCAGGTATATTCTTCATTAAGTCTTCAAGCGAATGAAAATCAGATTCGTGTATTTCAGAAAGGTTTTCTAAGGTTTCATGAATTTCCTTTAACGTGTACTTAACATCTATTTTTTCTTTAATTTGCAGCAAAGCCTTATCAATAAACCTAGTAATCGCATTTGATTTAACCCCCCTCAAATTCCACACGTGCCCTTGAACACCCTCAAGATCAATAGCTAAATTGCTTATTTTTGTACTGATCCTGCTCTCGATCAATTCTATATCTTTTTTATAGATTTCTTTTTCCGTTTCTAGCAGTTTTATTTTCTCTGTAAACCTAGAATCTATAATCTCTTTTAGATCGCTTTTTGCCTTCTCTGATAACTGTTGAACAATACGTTCGTTTTCTTTGTTAGCTTTGTTAATATTTTCTAATAAATTTGACTTGTCTGCGGTTAGCCTTTTTTCTAATTCATTTTTTATGTTATCTATTTCCTGTTTTCCTATACGATAATTAAAAAATATTTGAGTACCGAGGACTAATAGAATAAATCCTGCTACAAAACCACAAGCCCATTGTGTGGTTGACATTAGCCTATCATTTGATTCCTTAGAATTGTTGTATAATAACTCATACGCCTTGGATTCAGTCATGGCATGAATACTAGATTGAACATTATTAGCAATCGGACTCTTGGCATTAGCCTTCGTAGAGTTGACGGCTTCAGCTTCCAATGATCCCATCACTATCAAAACAATAAAACTGCTTGCTATTAATATTTTTTTAAACATTTTACTCCTTTTATTGAGAGTCCTTTAAACCGTTTCCCGCTTTCCCCTATTTGAATTCCATGAATTCCGGGAACACTCGTCATTCGCCTTCGGCCCGCGGCTTCGCCGCGAGATGTGCGGATGCAAGATTGCGCCTAGTGAGAACTATCTATTCTCCCAATTGAATCTCAGATTGAAATATAAACATTGCTTATTCACCATCCCCCATTGTTTTCATTATTATTCTTCTTTGAGGATGATCCATAAGGATTATATGATCCGCTGTATCCGTCATTATCGGGATTCTTGGTTCCCTCTTTGCCCGTATAGGGATTGTAGTTTCCTTTTGTCGAATAATTGTCGTATTCAGTGCTATTAGGCGAGCTTCTGTAATGTGGTTGAACATATGTGCCATCTTTGCGGTAGTATCCATCAACGTACGTATCTGCATAAATTGGGCTGCAAATTAATAAAATTCCAACTAAAATTAATAACTTTCTAAACATTGAAGCACTCTCCTTTTGTTTTAAAGCAAGTCATTGTGATTACGGTTAAAAGAAGAAACTTCTGCCTCCTTTCTTGGGAGTTAGAGGGCATTACTTAATTCATCTTCATGCTTCGGAATTATACAATTTTTCCTTCGGAAAATCAACCCTTCGACGCGTTTCTCTTGTGGTTCGACTCTTGCTCACCATCCCGAGCGGAAGTCGAGGGGCTCAGGGTTGTGCTGAGCGGCGCCTTAATGATACGTCAGGGCGCCGTCGAAGTGCAATTGTGGAGAGAAAAGGTGGGTAAAAGCGAAGGGCGCCAAAAACGCTATTGCGTTTTTGGCGCCCAGACATAAGCGGATCAATTACATGTTCTTTTCAGAAATCATTTTCACGCCTTCGGCCGGATTTGCCTTAAACTTCGCCGCACAATCCGTGTGGCAAAAATGATAGGTCTTTCCTTCGTATTCTTCATGGACGGAGGTTTTTTTATCAAGTTCCATTCCGCACATGCAGACCTTATTTTCCATCATGTGCGTAGCCTCACCTTCCGCGGCTTCACCCACTCCACATTTTCCGCAATGGGCAAAAACACTTGAATTAATTCCGAAAACAAACGCCGCAACAAAAAATGCAATTATAAAACGCATTGCATGACTCCTTTCGATTAGTTGGTTGTTTTGCTTTTTAAAGATCTTAATTTCACTATTTCCTTATTTTCTGCGACGAAAGTGAAATGAACTTTTATCCCGCCGACTGTTTTCGGTTCTTTAAAAGCAGGAAGTCCAGCGCGGTTTGGGCGTTAACGAACGCGTTTAAAAACGCGTCATTTTCACAGATCAAGCGCAAGCGCTTGGTCAGGCATTGTGCGGATTCTAAAACTTCCTTTTGAAATTTGGCAATTTCTTCGTTGATCTTTGCTTTATCCTCGCCGTAGATCTCTTTGATATTGCTTAAAAGATGATCGGCCATTTCCTTAGGCGGTGTTAGAGGGCTAATATCTTTTAAAAACCCGCAATAGCGATTGCCCATTTCGCAATAATAAATGAGACTTAAGATCGCTACATATTTAAGCGCCTGCTGGGTTGTTGTCTTGGAAACCTTAACGTTGGATGCGTCCCCGGCAGAAAAAACCGCCGTCACTTCCTGGTAAGACATGTACCGATCGACGTTTTTTAGATATGGCAAAATGGGCCGAAGAGCTAAACACAAAATGTCTTCGCCATGATGAGGGCAATGTCCGCAAGGTTGAAATTCGGGCATTTCTTTGATATTAGGGTGGATCTTTTTAGGATCTTGCCAAAATTCCTCGGAAAGCGCCTCAATTTCATCGCGCACGATCTTGACCTTTTGGCCGTCGGGAAAAAGCAAATAAAGGCCTTCTTTAGTAAAGTCTTCTTTTTGGAAAATTGAGGGTAATTCGGTTATTGTCATCGTCGTTTTTATTTTAACTAATGATTAGCGTATCTCTTTTATAATGAAACATCAAGCCAAAAAACACTCGCCAGCGCTATGCGCGAGTTTTTCAAACAAAGCGCTAATTCTTTATCCGATAGCCGGTTTTAAAGATCCACTGGACAAAAGCTATACAGACAGCTAGAAAAACAAATATCATCAATAGGCTAAGCGTCAATCCGACATCGGACTTTTCGTAGAAACTCCAACGAAAACCACTGATAAGATACACGACCGGATTAAATAAGGAAATCTTTTGCCAAAAATCCGGCAGCATATTGATCGCGTAAAAACTTCCTCCTAAAAATGTAAGAGGTGTGATGATCAAGATCGGAATGATCTGTAGTTTTTCAAATCCGTCCGCCCAGATACCGATAATAAAACCGAACAAGCTGAACGTAACGGATGTTAAGACTAAAAAGAAAAGTACGAAGAAAGGATGAGCGATCTGTAAGGGAACGAAAAAAAACGCGGTGATCAGGATCAAAATGCCCAGCAAGATCGATTTGGTCGCGGCGGCTCCCACATAGCCTAAAAGGATCTCAACATAAGAAATGGGCGCGGAAAGAAGCTCGTAAATGGTTCCGGTAAATTTCGGGAAATAGATCCCAAACGACGCGTTGGATATGCTTTCTGTCAAAACCGCGAGCATAATTAAACCGGGCACGATAAATGATCCGTAACTGATCCCGTCGATTTGGGTGATGCGCGAACCAATGGCTGATCCGAAGACCACAAAATATAAACTTGTGGAGATCACCGGCGAGGCAATGCTCTGCCCGACCGTTCGAAACCATCGATGCATTTCAAATTTGTAAATAGCGTAAACGGAGTAGAGGTTCATTTTTATTTTACCAGCTCGATGAAAATCTCTTCCAGCGAATGTTGATCGGTATGAATATCTTTATAAACAATGCCTGACTGGGAAAGCTTGGCTAAAAGGTCAGCGATCCCGTTATCATCCTTGGTAGAATCGTAGGTGTAAACAAGTTGCGTTCTATCGGCATTGAGGCCCAATTTCCAAGGCGCTAATAGATCAGGGATCGCGGCAAGCGGATCTTTTAGTTCCACGACCAATTCTTTGCGTCCAAGTTTTTTCATCAGTTCCTGCTTATTCTCGGTGATAATGATCTCCCCTTTGTTGATAACGCCGATCCGTTCGGCCATTTCTTCGGCTTCATCGAGGTAGTGCGTCGTCAGGATGATCGTGACTCCGGTTTGCTGGAGCTTTCGGACTTGCTCCCACATATCTTTTCTTAAATTAACATCAACACCGGCCGTCGGTTCATCTAGAAATAATATCTTAGGTTCGTGTGATAAGGCCTTGGCGATCATGACTCGGCGTTTCATGCCACCGGAGAGAGTGCGGATCATATTGCTTTTCTTATCCCAAAGTGAAAGTTGCTTGAGAGTTTTTTCAATGAAGGCAGGATTTGTAGGCTTACCGAACAGCCCCCGGCTAAAGCTGACGGTGTCCCAAACGGTTTCGAAAGCGTCGGTTGATAACTCTTGGGGAACGAGCCCGATCAAAGAACGGGTGTGGCGAAAATCCCGGATAATGTCATGGCCGTCGACCAAGACTTCTCCGCTGGTGGGGTTAACAATTCCACAAATGATGTTAATAAGAGTGGTCTTGCCCGCGCCGTTGGGCCCTAAAAGAGCAAAGATTTCTCCTCGGCGGATCTCAAGATCGATGTTTTTTAACGCTGTAAGGCCGCCGCGGTAAACTTTAGTTAAATTGTGGATAGAAAGGATGGAGTCCATAAATAGCAAGAGTTAAGCTGTCTTTTCTGTCCTCATCAACTGAAGAGATTCGTTAAGGTCTTTAAAAGCTTTCTGATAAAAATCCTGCGCTTTAAGATAATTTCTCCAACGCACAATATCCCGATAAGCTGTCAGGTCAATGCGCGCGATCTCACAGGGATCTAAGGCGGCCAGCAAAGCAATATCGGCAATAGAAAACTCAGTTCCCGTGATAAATTTGCCAAGGCTTAATTGTTTGTCCATGATCGGCAAATATTTATCCATCATTTCCAGGCCAAATTGCAGTGATTTTGCATCCACTTCCTTTTTAAACATGGGAGCCAGGACACGGTTGAACGTGATCCGGCCTATGGCGTTACCTATGTGAATGGATGAAAAATCGATCCAGGCGTCGACGATGGCTGCTTTTTTGATGTCCTGAGGGTAAATTGCGGATCTCTCTTTTTTTGCCAGGTAGCGAACAATGGCATTGCTTTCAAAGATCGTAAAACCGTCATCCTCCAAAGCGGGAATTTTTCGCGTCGGAGTGATCTTTGCAAATTCGGCGGTTTGATTTTCACCTTTCATTGGATCGATCGAAACGAACTCATAAGGCAGTTCTAAATAATCTAAACAATAGCGCACCTTGTTGACATTATTAGAAAGCGCTGCTCCGTAAAGCTTGATCATGACAGCTCCTTTTTATCAGACGAACGGCTACTTACTGGGCCTTAAGGCGTATTTTCCTGATCCCAGCCAAATAAGGGATAAAAATAAAATACCGACTTCAATGGCATGCGATGCTTTTCCGATTCCGTCTCCGCCTAATAAATGATGCATGGCGGCAATGAGCATAGTAAAAGCCATGAACGTTGCGGCGGTGCGTGTTCCGATCCCAAGAACCAATAAAAGCCCGCCTAAGCCTTCTGACAAGGCCGCTAATAATCCCCAGAAAACGGGCAAGAAAGTTATTCCGTATCGGCTTAAAGCGGCGCCTATTTGTGTCCACATATCCGGCCCGGCCATTAATTTCGGCAATCCATGTGTTAAAAAAAACATCAGCCCTATTCCAACGCGCAGAATAAGCAATCCTAGATCCTTATTTTCCCGAAGCGTTATCATTTGAGCTCCTTTCGTTTTGGTTGTTTTTGTTTTTGGTTCGACATTGTTTTTTTAAGCGCTGCTTTTGGGAGTTGCGAGTGTTCGCTGAATGGTCTTAATATCCTCAATATTTGCTAGAACTAAAAGCACATCGCCGTCTTCGATCGCGGTGCTACCTCCGGGAACGATAAACTTTTCCGCGCGGGAGACAAGAATAATAAGCGCTGTTGCAGGTATCCGTAGCTGCGAAATGGTCTGGCCGGCCGCAGCTGAGCCGTATGGCACGATCAGATCCGTAAGTGTTGCGTCAATGCCTTCCGCTTGCCCAAGCTCAATAGGAAATTTTATTTTCGCGTCAAATGGGGCTTGAACTCCAAGCATTTTAGCGGCCAGCGGAATAGATGTTCCCTGAATGAGAACAGAGGTGACGACAACAAAAAAGACAATATTAAAAATCGCATGGGATTGGGCTGTGCCTGCCAATAGAGGAAACGTTGCCAGAATGATCGGGACCGCGCCGCGTAATCCAACCCAGGAGATCATTAATTTTTCAGGAAGGCTGAATTTAAACGGGATCAAGCATAAGAAAATACTGATCGGACGCGCGAGAAAAATAAGGATCATTGCAATTAACAAGCCGCTTCCCACGATCGGAACGATTTGAGAAGGAAAAACCAAAAGCCCAAGCGCTAAGAACATAATGATCTGCATTAACCAGGCTATTCCCTCGTGAAACCGGATGAGCATCTTTTTGTTAGAAAAATCACTTCGGCTTAATAAAAGGCCCAAGATGTATACCGCTAAAAATCCGTTCCCGGAAATCAATGTTGTGAGCGCGTACGTTAAAAGCACCAATGAAATCGTTAAAACAGGATATAGCCCGTCGTATTCAAGCTTGATCCGATTGACACAGATAATGGTTAGGCGCGCCATGAGATAACCCATGACTGCCCCTACACCCATATTGAGGGTAAATAGCCAGGCCATACCTAACAATGTTGCGCCGGAATTTGACAAGATATTCAATAGCCCTATGGTAAGAAAGACGGCCATAGGGTCATTGCTACCCGATTCAAATTCAAGTAACGGCTTTAAGCTGCCTTTTAAAGATATTTTCTTGGAGCGAAGTACGCTAAAAACTGCCGCGGCATCCGTGGATGATACGATCGCGCCGAGCAATAATCCTTCGATAAGAGTGAATTTTAATACCAGAACAGCAAAAAAACCAACGATAAGGGCGGTGAGGAGAACACCGGCTGTCGATAAAATTATTCCGGGGGCAAATAAGGGTTTTACGGCATTCCAGGAGGTATCAATGCCGCCTAAAAAGATGATAAAGATCAAGGCGATGATACCGATGGATTTGGCGGCTTGATAATTGTCAAAATAGATTCCACCGAGGCCTTCCGATCCGGCGATCATTCCGATGATGAGGAAAAGTAAAAGCGCGGGAACCGCGAATCGGTCGGATAACTTGCTCGCTAATACGCTGATCAGCGTAAGGACCGCGGCCAAAAGCAAGAATATTTCTAAAGTGAATGTCATTTTTTTAAGCGGATTTTTTTAGAAATAGAACAGTAAACTGGGCAGTCCCGCCGCAGATCGGCGGGACTGCCCAGCAGCAAGAGCAATCTCTTAAAAGAACCTATCGGTGCGTATACATTTCAAGCAACTGATGACGCGTTGCTTCTAAACGCTGGACAAAAACATCGGCCAAGCGTTTGTATATTTCATAACCTAGGTCATGATTTTTTTCACAGGCATCTTTGAGGGCTTTACCGTTTATAACGATCAGTTCGGTTTTTTCAATCGCGTGCGCGCTAAACCGCCACTGGTTAGGGGCAATGAACCAAGACCAGCCTAAGATATCTCCATCTTTTAATGTTTGAATAGCAAAAGGGTGGCTGTCGGGAACGCGGACTTCGACGTTCACTTTTCCGGTTGAGACAATATAAAATTTTGCCGCCGCGTCGCCTTCCTTAAAAATATATTCGCCGGGCTTAAAAGAATCGTAAGCCGTGTATCCCGCAATAAGGTCTAAATATTCCGGTTTTAATCCTTTAAAGAACGGATGATCTTTTAGATCTGGCGTCATTGGTCTTTCCCTTTCTTTTAGAATAACTTTTTACAAGATCTTCTTTTTGTTTGCGTGATAATTTCTTTATATCGCGCTCGGCGCGTAAAACACTTTTGTAGTACCGGTATTTTTTCGCGTATACCAATCGGACCGGAAGCTTCCCTCTTAAGTATTTTGACCCCGTTTTGTTGTTGTGGCGTTTAAGGCGTTTTTCTAAATTGTGCGTGTAGCCGGTATAAAAGGTTTGGCCTTTGCACTCAACAATGTAAACAAAATATTTGCTGATGCGCTTGGGGACTCTTTTATTTTTCGCGTGAGAATTATACATCCCTTTGGGCATAAAATCAAACGTTGAAAATGGATTTAAATCTTTAAAGTTTTGTTAGTAGCGCCCGTTGGAATGCGTGAAATGATGAATGAACTTTTCGCAATCTTTTGTCGCGCATTGATAAAAACATAATCCCAGCCGGCGTTCAATAATGTCTTCCGGCGTTTGGGCTAATTCATTTTTGATCGAATAAATAACCTGGGCTTTAATGAACGGATTACAGCTGCAAAACCGTTCCTTAAGCGATGAGTTTGTTTCGGTCAATTTTAAAACGTCTTTATAGCGGGTTCCGTATTTATTGACCAAGGCTTGAGCGGATTCAAGCTCAATGCGAAATTTTTTAGCGATCTCTTCCGGCTTTTCGATCACAACACCGCTTCCGTAAACACGAAATTCTTCTTTTGATCTAATTTTTAAAACTCTCTTTAAGCAATCTTCGGCAATGGCGCGATACGTTGTGTATTTTCCGCCGATCACAAAGGTGACGCCCGACGGTGTTGTGAAAATATCGTGTTTGCGCGTTGCTTTTGAGGGTAGCACGCCGCCGCTACGCACCAAAGGCCGCAAGCCGGCAAATGATGTTAGGATATTCTCATTTTTAAACTCCAGGCCGGGAAGAACTCTCTTGGCTTCGTTCATCAGGTAAGCAATGTCTTTTTCGTTAACGGTGACCTTGTCGGGATTACCGATATAGTCGGTGTCCGTCGTTCCTATTAATGTGTTGTTCAAAAACGGAATGGCGAAAAATATTCTTTTATCGCTGTGCGAGGTGATCAAGATAGCTGTATTAACAAGCTTTCCTTTGTAAACAATATGAACGCCTTTAGTCGTTCGAACGCGTTTTTTTTCGTGAGTTTTGTCGAGCCGGATGAGGCTGTTAGACCAAGGCCCCGTTGCGGAAATAATTTTCTTAGCGCGAATATCAAATGAATCGTGGTTAAAGCTGTTACGCGCGCGTACCCCGACGATTTTATCATTTTCTTTTAAAAAGGCGGCGGCTTCCGTATAGTTGGCAACGATGGCGCCTTTGCGTTTCGCTTCCAGGATATTTTCTAAGCAAAGGCGCGCATCATCCATTTGCGCGTCATAATACATAACGGAACCTAAAAGATTTTCCTTATTTAAAGATGGTTCGAGAAGTTCGGTTTCTCCCACGCTTAGCGTTTTATGTTTCCCCAGAGTAAATCGTCCGGCCAAAGCATCGTAAAGAAAGACGCCCAGCTTCATCATCCATAAAGGGCGCGCGTCGTTTTTGTAAACCGGAATTAAAAAAGGAATGGGTTTAACCAGATGCGGGGCGCATTGGACTTGGCGAAAGCGTTCATGAAGCGATTCATAAACCAGGTCGAGTTCTAAATTTTCTAAATAGCGAATGCCACCATGGACAAGCTTGGTGGATTTGCTGGATGTCCCTGCGGCGAAATCATTTTTTTCTATTAAGGCGACTTTAAGATTACAGCCGGCGGCCATGTTAGCGATGGCAGCGCCGTTAATTCCGCCGCCGATAATAAGCAGGTCAAATTCTTGATTAAATTGCTGGCTCAAATTTTCGTTCATACGCTAAGCGTTTGCCGGACTGCCTTTTGCCAGCCGTAATAGAGTTGGTTTCTTTGTGCGGACTTCATTTTAGGGCAAAAAACTTTTTCGGGAACATAAAGTTTTTTTAAATCTTCTTTCCCTTTCCATAATCCGACCGCGACCCCGGCTAAGTGCGCGACGCCTTGCGCGGTTGATTCGATGGTTTTTGGCCGGATGACTTTGCAGGGCAAGATATCCGCCTGAAACTGCATAAGGAAGTTATTTCGGCACGCGCCGCCGTCCACTTTTATCTCCGTGATCGTTTGCCCGGATTCATTCTGCATCAGATCAAAGACATCTTTGGTTTGATAAGCGATGGATTCGAGCGCGGCGCGGATAATATGTTTTCTGTTCGCGCCGCGCGTTAATCCGACGATAATGCCACGCGCTTGCGCGTTCCAGTACGGTGCGCCAAGTCCAACAAAAGCCGGGACAAAATAAACTCCGTTGGTATCCAAAATCCCTTTGATGGCATTTTCCGTTTCGGAAGAGTTTTTGATAGCGCCGAGTTGATCGCGTAACCATTGAATAACGGCGCCGCCGATAAAAATAGAGCCCTCCAAGGCGTAAACCGGTTTTCCTTGATCGTCGCAAGCAAGCGTTGTTAATAATCCGTTCTTAGAATAGATCAACTTGTGTCCGGTGTTTAAAACGATAAAACATCCCGTTCCATAAGTATTTTTGACAGTTCCGGGAAGATAACAGCCTTGCCCGAAAAGCGCGGCTTGCTGGTCGCCCATAACACCGGTAATGGGAATTCCGCTGATGAGCCCGGCGCCGCCGAGAGCGGCGCCGTAAGTTTTTCCGAATAATGAACCGGAATTTTGAACTTGCGGCAATATCTCGCGGGGAATATTTAAAATTTTCAAAAGCTCGGCGTCAAAATGAAATGCTTTAATGTCGAACAAAAGCGTGCGAGAGGCGTTGGTAAAATCCGTTATATGCGATTTTCCACCGGTGAGCTTCCAGATGAGCCAGCTATCGATAGTTCCAAAGCAAACTTCCCCGTTTTGCGCGCGGCGGCGAAGCCCGGGAACATTGTCTAAAAGCCATTTTATTTTTGTTCCGGAAAAATAAGGATCTAAGACGAGCCCGGTTTTCTTGCGGAAAACATCCTGGAGGCCTTTTGCTTTAAGTTCTTCACAGGTTTTCGCGGTGCGCCGGCATTGCCAGACGATAGCGCGCGAAACAGGTTTAGAAGTTTTTCTGTCCCAAATGACCGTTGTTTCTCTTTGATTGGTGATACCGATGGTAAGGATTTGCTGGGGCTTAACGTTTCCTTTTCTCAAAGCCTGCTTGATAACGGCCGCGCACGAATTCCAAATTTCATCCGCATCGTGCTCCACCCAGCCGGGCTTTGGGAAGAACTGCTTGAACTCTTTGTAAGAGTTCGCGATAATTCGTCCCTTCACATCAAAAACAAACGCTCTTGAGCCTGTCGTTCCCTGGTCTATGGCAAGGATGTATTTTTTTATCATAGTGCTAACGTAATTCTAACATCATTTTATTAACCTGCTACGGGAAAATAGAATATTTAAGATAAAAAGTGCGGGCGGCCCCTTTAAGGGGCCGCCCGCAGGTTCTTAAAATAAGCCTATTTATTTCTCATAACGCTGATAATGATCAGGCAGGTTCAGATGATCAACATTATTTTCTAGTTGATAGGGAATGATTATTGGCAGATTGTTCTTGATAATTCTTGCCTTCTCAACCAAGGCTGCAAATTCTAATCGGTAACCTTGAGGGTCTTCTCCTATCGCGGCGCGTGCGCGTTGCAAGACTTGTTCAAAAGACGCGTTCGCCTTATGCGGAGAATTTCTCAAGAGAAGGCCGAATTCAGCAACAGCCGACGCAAATTGAAAGTTATCCGAAACACCCTTTTCTCCAAGAGCGTCTTTTGTTAATGTTTTTGAAAGAAGCTTGCTGGCATCCTCCTTAGGATTTTTATATCGCAGCTTCACTGTTAATAGATCGTTGCTGGGCCTTGTTACCGTTTCCTGATATTTGAGCGGATCTACCGTTGGAAAATTTTCACCTGAACCGCTCAGAACAATCTCGTAAAGCGCGGTTACGGTGTGTCCTGCCCCTAACTCACCGGCATCTTTTTTGTCATCATTGAAATCCTCTTTATTGAGAAGCCTATTTTCATATCCGATAAGACGGTAGGCTTTCACCTGAGCCGGATTAAATTCAATTTGCAATTTAACATCTTTGGCAATTGTATATAGTGTTGACGTTAGGTCATCAACAAATACCTTCTTGGCCTCGGCGAGTGTGTCCACGTACGCGTAGTTTCCGTTTCCTTTATCGGCGAGCTTTTCCATTTTAGAATCTTTATAATTTCCCGACCCAAAACCAAGAATGGTTAAAAAGATCCCTTTATTGCGTTTTTCTTCAATGATCTTAACAAGCTCGATATCATTGGAAACACCGACGTTAAAATCACCATCTGTTGCCAAAATAACGCGATTATTGGCGTCCTGGACAAAATTTTCTTCGGCAACACGGTAAGCAAGCTGAATTCCTGCCGCGCCCGCGGTGCTCCCGCCGGCACGTAATGAGTAGACCGCATTCAAAATGGTTGATTTTTCAGCACCTGACGTTGAGTTCAAAACGAGGCCGGATGTCCCAGCATACACAACAATGGCTACTCTATCCTGCGGGCGTAAACGTTCAACCAAAAGTGCCATAGCTTGCTGCACGAGTGGCAGTTTATTCGCGTTTGCCATAGACCCAGAAACATCGATCAGGAAGACCAAATTGCTTGGCGGTAAATTGTTTGTCGGAATTTCTTTGCCCTGGAGCCCGATCAAAACGAGATTATGTTGAGTATTCCAAGGACAAGCTGATATTTCTGTATTAACGGAAAACGGATGCTCATCGGTTGGTTGAGGATAGTCGTACTCAAAATAATTGATCATCTCTTCAATGCGGACCGCATCAGCCGGAGGAAGTTGATTATTAGTGATGAAGCGGCGGATGTTGCTGTAGGAAGCTGTATCCACGTCAATGGAAAATGTTGATAAAGGATTGTTCTGCGCTTCCAAAAACCCATTGTCCTGGATATTGTCGTATCCTTCCGTATTTTGTTCGGGATAAGCGGGGTAAGCTGGAACATAGTAATTTGGATGAGGATATAAGCTTTCGGACGAGGAATAGGATTGATAGCCACCCGCGTCTCGTGTTATGTCTGACCGTCCTCCGAAAAAAACGTTCGTTCCATGCTCGGACCGTGCAATACCATTGCTGATAGGATAATTCTTGCTGAGGAGCTCCGGCTCCGTGCTACGGCTGAGCGATTTGTTTTGATTAAACGCTAGCTGGGGCGAATATTGGCCACCTATATTGTCTGTCGCACTTCTCAAGACTCCCTGAGTTCCTTTCATTATCGACACTGTATTAGGTGTAATTTGCGCAAGTTCTAACCGACCCTGTATTCCTCGCTTAGTATAAAGCTGTGCAGAAAAAAGCAAAACCAAAACAATGGTAACTGTGCTGGCGATGCTAGCCCATCTTTTATTATTACGCATGATACTGCCCTCCCTTTCTTTTTTATCGAGAAGATTCTTTTGGATCTTCTGTTCGAGATCGGGAGAGATGTTTTCGTCTGGCCAGCTTTTAAGCGAGTGAGAGATTCGCTTGAGCTGGTTGTATTGCTTCATGCACATAGAGCAGTTCTTAATATGCTCTTCAACGAGTGTTTTTTCTTGACCGGAAACTTCCCCGTCAACATAGGACGAGATAAGTTCTTGTATTTTTTTGTGTTCTATCATGGCAATTCCTCCCTTAGGAAAGACAGGAGTTCTTTTTTTAATTGTTCCCTGGCGCGAAAAATAAGGATTTTGACTTTTTCAAGCGTAATATTCATGACTTGACTGATCTCGTCGTAACTGAGGCTATGGTATTCTCTTAGAATAATGGCTTCTTTTTGTGCAAGATTAAGGTGTCCGATGGCTCTTTTGACCAGCACGGCATTTTCTCTTTCTTGTGCTACCGCATTAGGTAAATTACTCGTATCGGCGATCTGAAGCTCTTCAGTTTCGTCGTCTTGGTTTTGAAACCAGAATGAAACAGTTGTTTTACGTTTTCGGATTATCGAAATAGCAAAATTATGCGCGACAGCATAGGCCCATGTGGAAAATTTGATATCAGGACGCGGAGAATATTTATGAGAAGAAAGGGCGAGGAAAACTTCGCTAACCACATCTTCGGCATCAGCGCGGTTACCTGCGACTCGAAGAGCGTAGTTGAAAAGCGGCTTTTTATACTGCGCAAAAACCTCTTCTATCGCCGCGGCATCTCCGGCTTGCAACTTCATGAGTATTTCCTCGTCCTCTTTTCTCATCTCTCTTTTGTCTCTCCCACTAGATTAAACGAGGAAACATCAAAAAAGTTACAAAGTTTTTTATTAAATCAATTGGCGGAAGATCTGCGAGAAAAAGAGGCGGGAATAAGATCAGTATCCGTATAGGTTCGAAAATCATATCCACCATTATACGCCGCGATGGCATAAAAAGAAGTGTCGATGAATCGCCACCACCAATTCTCAGGCACGCCATCGGCGATCCAATCCACCCATCCGCCGGCAATTCCGTTCGGATCCGGTGTGCGTTGCCATAATCCGCTTCGATAGGTCCATCCGAGCGCAGAAGCAGAATAATTCCTTTGCCTTAAATCAAGCCAACACAACGAAGCCTGAAAAGAAAACCCCGGCGATTTGTGGTTCTGTAAATCGCCGTTATCTTGAACGCAGGCGCCATCGGTATTTTGTAGATTTTGATGTATCCACGTCCCGACGCGTGCTGAGCCAACGCCGACAGCCGGTAAATCAAGCATTTGCGGCGCGTAATTGATCCATTCGTGAAAATTGGGGTCGACCGGCTGGCCTTGGCTATCAATTTTTGCCCGCCAAACGCCATGATCGGGATCGCTAGGGTCATTCACGTAAAGATATTGATTGATTCCGTTAAGAATATTTTGCGCGGCGATTTGGCAGGTTTGTGCGAAATCCAATTCATTTTCTAAAATAGCCCAATGCTGCGCGGCTTTGAGCGCCCAATACGCGTAAGAATTATCCGACGCCCAACGGTGAGAATGGTAGAGCCACTGATCATTTTGCCGATATTTTCCGCCGCCTAAAAGCCCATCATCAATGCCTCCTTTATTGGCAGGATTTTGACAATCCAAAAGATATTGCGCGCCGGCGCGCATGCTGACATAACGTTCGGGCCGAAAACCCAACTTATAAAACGCGATCATAACTTCAGCGGTTTGAGTAGGCGATTTTCCATTCGCAACAGGCGTTGTAAAATCATATTGATCAAACCATGAGCCATCGCTTTGGTCTTGAATAAGCGTTAAATAATCTGCCGCTAATTGCGCGCGCTCAATATAAGAATTGTCGCGTAAAATTTCTGCTGCCATTTTTAGCCCAAGAATTGCCATTCCATTTTCCCTGGGAACAACAAATGTCGGATCTCCGGTGATGTCATTGATAGCGCCGTAGGCTGGTGATGCGGAATTCATATATTGGCAAGCCAAAACATAATTTGCTTCAATCCGGGTCATATCAGTGATCGGAATGCAATAATTGTGCCATGGCAAAAGCGGAACGCAGGCAAAAAATAAAGTTGTTTTAAATCGATCGACAAAATTTCGTATCATTTTTTATTGTTGCCGCGCGGCTTGAAGGCGTTGTTTATTGGCCAGATATCCCCGCTCGCCTAAGAGTTGTTGGGCGAGCATATCTTTATCCTGCCCGTTATCAAAATCATAATCCATGACGGCCGCCAGTTGCAGAACTCTATCAAAAGAATTGTCCAATATTTCCGGACTTTGTCCGGCGATCGTATCGATCACAAAAGCATAATAGGCTGGAGGCTGAGAAATGGTGACGCCGTGTTTTTCATAAAGCTTTATGAATTCCAAGACGATCAAGGCCTTTGCTTCAACATCTATTATCTGATTCCATGATTGGCTGGATGTTTGCAGGGCGGCTATGATGTCGCTTAAGTTAATTTCGCTGATCACTTCCGGGTCGGATGATTCCAAAACCGTGCTTGATTCATATTCCGCCGAGCTAGAGCGGGATTTCAAGGCTTCACGCAAGGCTTTTTCCTGTGTTGCTCGGTCGACGTTCTCGTATTCGTATGGGGACGGACGAGATGCTTCATCGGCGGTTTTATGCCCTTCCGGTTTTTGGCTCCAAACTTCCGGCCAGGAGCCGGGAGCGCCGGGGCTTCCGGGAGGAGATTGGCTGGTTATTTGCGGCCGAATATTGACACGCGGACGCTGTGTTTTCATTTGCTCCTTCATTTTTTGCTGTTGAATGGCCGCGCCGGCATAAACCGGAACTGTTTGGCCCCAAAAAGCGCAACACATAAAAAATAAAATTAATTTTCGCATGATTTTCCTTTACTAAAAAATACCCTCAACAGCTATTGTATGTTCTTCTCTGAATTCAATCAAAGCATTCTTTTAGATTTTACCAAGCTGTTTGCCCTGCAAGTTCTTGCGCCGATCCAATCTTTACTGGAATGAGCTTATTGCGTAGATTCTCATCAGATTTAATTTTTAAGCGCACATAATTATCCGTCCAGCCGGGCCAAGATCCGTTTTTCTTAGCTTCGAAGAGAACGTTTTGAGTTGTTCCGGATAAACTTTTTAGGAAAAGTTGGCGTTTGCGACTACTTAGGGCGCGCAAAGCCTCGCTTCTTTTTTGAATTGTTTTCGCCGGAACCTTATCGGTGAACTGATTGCTTTTGTTCATGGTGCGCTCGGAATAGCTGAAAACATGAAAATAGGAAATGGGCAGATCACGCACAAAACTCAATGTTTCTTCAAAAAGCTCATCTGTTTCACCGGGAAATCCGACGATAATATCGGTCCCGATGCAGATTTCGGAAACAGTTTTGTGCGCCTTAAGAATAAACTGCGAAAATTCTTCCGCAGTGTATTTTCGTTTCATCAATTTTAAGATCTTATTGCTGGCGCTTTGCAACGGAATATGAAGATGCCGGCAGAGCTTGGTTTTTCCCATCCGCTTGATAACTTCAAAAGGAATAGTTGTTGGCTCAATGGAGGAAATTCGAATGCGTTTAAGATCTTCAATTCTCTCAAGTGCGTCTAGCACATCAAGGATCGTTTTATTTTCGAAATCGTATGTTCCGATATTAATTCCGGTTAAAACAATTTCTTTGCGCCCCGCTTTGGCCAGCTCGTTGGCTTCTTTTAAAATATCATCAAAAACACGGCTGCGCGCCCGGCCGCGCGCGAAAGGAATTTCACAAAAACTGCAGAAAAAATCACAACCGTCCTGGATCTTTAGGTTAGCACGTGTGTGATGCGAGCTTAAGGCCGCAATGGGAACTGTAAAACTTTTTCTGGAGATGGTTGGCGTAATAACGACGGGTTGATCGGATGTTTTATGCTCATCAATGATCGCGGCTAATTCCATTTTCCGCTCGTTTCCCACTACCCAGTGCACGCTTGGCATGGTGAGTAAATTTTCTTTTTGCATTTGCGCCTGGCAGCCAACCAAAGCAATGCGCGCTTGAGGATTGGAACGGCTAATTTTGTTAACCAAGCGACGAGTATCGGCATCGCCGTTTTCAGTAACGGTACACGTGTTAACGACGACGATATCCGCGGGATCTTTAAAGTCAACGACCTTATACCCCTTGGCTTCAAAGGTTTTTTCGATGGTTGCCGTTTCCGATTGATTAAGTCGGCAGCCGAATGTATAAAAAGAAATTCGATTCATCATTTAAAATTTATTTTGATCGATCCAATCAAGCGCGGTTTTTAGCCCCAAACAACTCACCTTGATGCGATCATTAAAAAGCGTATTGTCTGTTTTTCCGTTTTGATGAAAGTCACGAATAAGCCGGGCATTTTCTTCTAGAGGCGGATTTTGAAGTTTCTCATCTATTTTTATTTCGTGGCCTAATATTTCGGGAGGATTAATTTCAAATTCCTTGCGAAAATATTCCCCTTCACATTTTTGAACACTGCAAAGTATCTTGACTGGACGATTTAATGGAAAGCTTAATGTCCCTTCCAGCCCATTACGCATCACAATAACCGCCGGAAAACCCGCTCGTTCGGCAATGGTTATCATTTTTTCGGCATAAGGCGGATGAAAAGCAGACGTGATGAGGATCTGCGCCTTGACCGGATTGAGGAATTTTTCTAAAGTGGAAAGAAACGGACGTTTGATGGTTAGACGGCGAATTTCAACCCATCGGTCAATGGCGCTGGATAGATCCGCCTGATGAGCGTACCATCCAAAATCCTGACGCACATCAGTGAATTTTTGATTATCAAGAAGAAACTTTGCTTGAAGTGACTTTGCCAGATCAAGAAGGTTATTGCCGAATTTTGGCCCGCTGTTTCGCCCGACTAAACTAACAACGCGATAATTTAAGCTTTGAATAAAATCAGCCAATAAAGGCGTGATCAGGTAAGAATTATCCACGCCGTCAAAAGGTTCGGCAAGTTGAACGACCGGTTTTCCGGCGGGAATATTTTCGGTGGAAGGTTTCTCTAATGCGTCCTGCATGGCGCCCCAAAGTCCGTGATACTCATCGGGAGTTTCGTAGCGAACGCGCAAAATACTGGCAACAAGCCCGCGCGCACCATCACCGGGCGCATCGGAAAATAGAAATTTTCCAAGTCTATAAGCGGATTCTTTATTGAGTGTTTCGCCTTTAAGGAGCAAGGAACAAATTTCCTGAACAAAGGAAGGCGCGTCTGGGGCTAATTCCGACGCTAAAAGCGCCGGGTCTAAAAGCGTTTCAGCTTTCGCAAACGCAAGAGCTAGATTTTTTTCTTCCGGCGTTAACCCTTTAATGAAAAGTGCTCCAAAAAAAGCGGCTTTAGAAATGGGGTGAACGCGGTTTTCCCTAAGATCATCTAAAAGCTCATTAATGAGTTCTGGCTCCAGCGGACGGCTTCCTTTTTTTCCGACACCAGCAGTTTTAATGGCGCGGATAATGGCCGCTTCTTTTTTTTCGTAAATTGTTTCCATAAGAATTGGGACGTAAAAGACAGGATTGTTTTTGCGCTAACAAGTATAGCGGTTTAGACGGAAAAATCAACCCATTTGCATATTTAGGAAAATACGTTATAATTGGTTCGCTCAAAAACTATTCCTATGAAAATCGGACACATACAACTTGATAAACCGATTGCTCTGGCGCCCATGGAAGACGTTTCAGACACGTCGTTTCGTCTTATCTGTAAGCGCTTAGGGGCTGACTTGCTTTTTACCGAATTTGCCAGCAGCGAAGCAATGGTTCGGGATGTGCGCAAAACTCTTCACAAGATCCAAGTGACCGATGAAGAGCGTCCGATCGCGATCCAGATCTTTGGCGGCCGCCCTGAAGCCATCGAAGAAGCCACGCGAATCGCCGAGCAAGCCTCGCCGGATTTTATCGATATTAATTGCGGATGCTGGGTTAAGAATTTTGCCATGCGCGGCGAAGGAGCTGGGCTTTTAAAAGATCTGCCGCGCTTTGAAGCGGTCGTAAAAGCGGCGGTGCGCGCGACAAAACTTCCCGTTACGGTTAAAACCCGTTTGGGGTGGGATTCAAAAAATATCGTTATTCTAGATGTTGCTAAAATGATTGAGCAGTGCGGCGCCAAAGCCTTAACGGTTCATTGCCGAACCCGCGATCAAGGCCACAGCGGAAATGCCGACTGGTCTTGGTTGGAAAGGATCAAAAAAGTCATTTCAATTCCCTTGATCGGAAACGGCGATATTGTTTGCGCCGATGATGCGAGGCGAATGTTTGAAACCGGATGCGACGGTGTCATGATCGGGCGCGGTGCTATTGCCAATCCTTTTATTTTTAAGCAAATAAAACATTTTGTATCGACCGGAACGCACCTTGCCGAATGCCCTCTTTCCGAAAAAATCGAACTGTGCATTGAGCATTTACGGTTATCCGTTAAGTATAGAGGCCCAGGCGATGGGATCGTTTCTTTTAGAAAGCATTATCCCGGTTATCTTCATGGCTTTCCCCATGTGGCACAATTGCGCGCGGAGTTATGCTCCATCATGAATTTAGATGAGATCATCAGTAGGCTGTGGAAATTTTGCGAGCAAAATTCTGCTCTGACACCAACCGCATAACACTTATATAAATTATGAAAAAATTTGATGTGATCGTTATTGGCTCCGGTGGCGGTGCTAAGATTACCTCTCCGGCCGCGCGCCTTGGGCTTAAAGTTGCCGTTATCGAAAAAGACGCGCTCGGCGGAACTTGCCTTAACCGCGGATGTATTCCTTCCAAAATGCTGATTCACCCTGCCGATGTCGCGGTTTCTATTAAAGAAGCGTCTAAATTTGATATTCATATCGATTCTCGTTTTGAAGTCAACTTTTCCAACTTGATCGAGCGAATTTCAGCAACGGTCGATCACGACGCGCAAAGCATCGAAGCCGGTTACGAAAAAAATCCCAACATCACTTTTTATCGAGGTTGCGCAAAATTTGTTTCGGATAAAGTTATTTCCATTAATGGTGAAGAAATGACAGCGGATAAAATTTTTATCGCGGTTGGCGCGCGTCCGCATATTCCCAATATTCCTGGGATAGAAAGCGTTCCGTTTATGACCAGCACCGAAGCGCTTCGTAACAAAGAACTCCCAAAAAAGATGATCGTTTTAGGCGGCGGATATATCGCTGTTGAGCTCGGCCACGCCTATGGCGCCCTCGGAACGGAAGTTCATTTTTTGGTGCGCAGTAAACTTTTGCGCAAAGAAGACGGGCAAGTTTCGGATGAATTCAATAAAGTTTTCTCCACGATTTATCATGTTCATTTAGGTGCCGTTCCGACAAAGATCACTCATCAAGGAAGCGTCTTTACTGTTTTTTATCGTGACAATTCCGGCGAAAAACAAATTCAGGCTGATGCCCTTTTGGTTGCAACAGGCGTTATTCCAAACACTGATACTCTCGATTTAAGAAACACAAATATAAAAACAAAATCCGGTGGATTTATTGAAACCGACGGATTTCTAAAAACATCGGTTGATGGTGTTTATGCCTTGGGCGATTGCATCGGTAACTATCTTTTTCGCCACAGTGTAAACTGGGAAGGCGAATATTTATTTGAAGAGGTTTTTGGTAAAAGAACCGGGAAACCGCTAGATTACGGCCCCGTTCCTCACGCTGTATTCAGTCATCCGCAAGTTGCCGGCGTGGGAAAAACCGAAGAAGAACTTAAGGCTGAAGGTGTTGACTATGTCGTCGGATTGAATCATTATAAAAATAGCGCGATGGGCATGGCGCTTTTATCCGATCACGGGTTTGTTAAGATCCTCATTGAACGAAAAACAAGAAAAATCCTGGGAGCGCATATCATCGGCCCGGAAGCATCCAACATGATCCATATGGTCATTGCGCTCATATATAAACACGGCACACTTGATGATCTACTGAGTATGATCTATATCCACCCTGCCTTACCGGAAATTGTCCGCAATGCCGCACGCAAAGCCAAAGCGGCGCTTTAGAGAATTCGAATTACCCTTTGACATAAAAAATTCGAAAACCTATAATACACCAACATGAAAAATTCAGAGATCGCCATTTCTATAGACGGTTTGACGAAATTTTACGGAAAACTCCGGGCGCTTAATAAGATTGCCTTTAATGTTAAGCGCGGGGATTTTTTCGCGTTTTTGGGGCCTAACGGTGCCGGAAAGACAACTACCATCAACGTTTTAACCGGGCTATCGAATTACAATGAAGGCGATGTAAAAGTTTTCGGATATGATGTCACTAAAGAATACCGTCAAACCCGCCCGCTTATTGGTTTGTGCGCTCAGGAATTTAATTTTGATCCTTTTTTGACCATTCATCGCTTATTGGTATATCAAGCCGGATATTTTGGTATTCCGGAAAAAGAAGCCGCGCGCCGCGCTGATGAACTTTTGGAACGCTTTCAATTAACGGAAAAACGTAATGTTAAACACCGCGCACTTTCCGGCGGGATGAAAAAACGGCTTTTGATTTGTCGCGCCCTTATTCATGATCCGGAAATCCTTATTCTCGATGAGCCGACCGCTGGTTGCGACTTGGAGTTAAAATTCCGCATTTGGGAATACTTGACACAACTCAACAAAGAAGGAAAAACCATTTTTTTAACGACGCATTATATGGAAGAAGCCGAAAAACTTTGCAAAACCATCGGCATTGTCCACCACGGCGAAATTGTCCGCATTGGCGAAAAGAAATCTGTTCTTCAAGACCGGTCACTGGAAACGGTATTTTTGGAAGTAACGGTCAAAGACGAAACACCTGTTTATAAGAATGGCTCCGGCAATGGCCATTAAACCCAAGGTTGAGAAAATGGTTCAAAACACGGTTGGTGTTATTACGCTAGCGCGTCGGGAAATTTTAAGATTTTTTTCCGTGGCGACGCAAACAATTTTTCCGCCTATCATTTCCTCGACACTTTTTATTTGCATCTTTGGCTTAGCGCTTGGAAAAAAGATCGACCTTGGTGACATGAACATGTCTTACCTGAGCTTCATCATTCCGGGCCTGATGACAATGCACCTGATCACAAGTTCCTACGAAAATACCTGCTCGTCGCTTTTTATCGCGCGCTGGCATAATCATATCCAAGAAATGCTTTTATCGCCTTTATCGTATTTTGAAATGGTTTTAGGGCTTTTGGCGGGAGGTGTGGCGCGCGGATGTGTTGTGGTGCTCGGTGTTTTTATGATCTCGCTTGTATTTGAACCCATTCCGATCATGCACCCGTTTCTGACGATTTATTTTGTTATGGCCATTTCTACGATCTTTTCTTGCTTGGGGATGATGGCGGCTTTATGGGCGGAAGATTTTAATATGCTCAGCATGTGGAATACGTATTTTATTTTACCGAGCGTTTTTTTAGGAGGGGTTTTTCATCCTGTAAGTATTTTACCGAAATTCTTTCAGTATTTTACGGCGTTTAATCCGATGTATTATTTGGTGAACGGAATGCGGTTTAGTATTACGGGGATCTCTGATGCGCCTATTCTTCTTTGCTCTGGATTTGCTTTTGTTGCCGCGACCGCTTCATTTTTCTTCACGGTCCATTTGTTCCGGATCGGATATAAGTTAAGAACCTAAATGTTATTCTGCCGTGCGACCTAACCGTCCGCCAAAACTCACATCAACGGTATCGCCAAATCGCTGCCCCACATCGCCAACGCTATCTGGGTCATATGAGGCGTAAACTCTCAAAGAAGTAAAACCTTCGATGGCATTAAGCCAGTCATAGCCGCGATATCCCATGCCCGGGGTTGCCGTTACCCCGCGCGTTGAATTAACTGCATTTATTCCCGGCCAATCTAAATTCGTCGCGTTACCTTCATTGGTCGTTGTGGTGGTCAAAGCCCCATCTCCATGAGTCCCCAGGAAAACACGTCCCTGAGAGCGCCCGACGGTTACCGCCGGCTCTGCCAAATTTCCAGTGAGCTCCATATTTCCGTAATAGCCGGCACCGCTTGTAATACGCGTAGAGGTACTGGTTGCAAAGATTCCGGCACGCGCTGGGCCTTGGGCATATTGTGCGCCTAAATAATCATCGCCGCGGCTAAATGTTTGATTGCCAACATGGTTTGCTGGCCCAGCTGTTATAAAGACTTCCGTTCCGTTTTCCGGTGTTGTGGAAAAAGTTACAGCTATTGTTCCGGAGGTTGTACCCCAAGCGTATTCACCCGAAACAGCTGTTATGCCAGCACCGCGGGCAGCTTTCTCAAACTCAAGTTCTGTAATCGGGCGAAGCGCCGCCCAGTCCGCATAGGCGCAAATATCCGGCCAAGAAACATAGCTGACCGGCCTATCAGGACGAGAAGTTTTTGCGTTTTTTAGCGGCGAAGCTGAATCCCAGTTCACCGTATTTCTTCTTATGACGGCATCAGAGTTTTTCCCAGCTTGATCAGAACTGGTAATATCACGGATTGTTTTCTGGTCGGTTGTTAGCGTATTAAAAAATGAGACCCATTGGCCTTCGGTCAATTCATATTTCATTAAATAAAACGCCTGGTAGCCTTTGGGAAATTGGGCGGGAATAAGAAAAGTAGTGGCAGTTCCGTTTTCACCCGAAACACCGCTGGACGTGTAATAATAACCGTTCGCTGTTGCATTAGTTACGCTAATGGCATTTTCGCTCTCAACATACCAAGGGTCAGCATCAGAACTGCCCTGGCGAAAAGAAGAATTGTTAGTGCTTCCATCCCCCGCATAAAATGCACCTTCAGGAATATAGACCATTTCTAGCCCAAAGATCTTAAGGGTAGTGTTTCCGGCTTGTGCGGTTGTATCCGAAAGCCCGTCTTGGCCGTAATCCCAAACCACGCGAACGCCTGAGGCGGAAATGCTTCCCGCGGCAAGATCGGTTCTTTGCAAGAAAAATCCTTTTTCATCCGCGGGGACTTTTATTTCAAATCCGGTTGGCGCGTTAAAGCCTGTTGGATTAGTGCCGGAGCCGGACATACTGCCATGGTTCCAGCTGGCTCCACCATCGGTGGAATATTTTAGAAAGATCCACACCGCATCATGATTGGTGGCGTTTCTCCAGCTATTATCTTGCGTGACATTAAAGGTAAAGGTTGTGGTGTTAGCGCTGGTGTCGGTTGAATAGTCGGAAAATCCTGTGATTTGTAAATTATTAGCGAAGGCAGGAGCGATAGCCCAAAAACTAAAGGCTAAAGACCAAAGGCAGAAAAGCGAAGTGATTGAACGAATTCTCATAGGCAATGAATTAAAGCTACAAAAAGTTAGCAATTTGTTGTAAGATAACGTTCGTTATTTCAGTAGGAATTAGACTTACTTTGAGCCTCAAGGAACATATGCAAAAGTTTACCGAACAAATCATAGCAAAAAATAAAGAGATTAACAACTGGCTTTCTTTAAAAGAAAAAGAGCTGGGCGAACTTCCCTTGTACTCATCGGTTGACATTCGTGACGCCGGATTTAAGACCGCCATTGTTGACACAAATCTTTTTCCTGCCGGATTTAATAATCTCTGCGAACACGGAACGTCTGTATCGGTCGCGGCGCTTAAAAGCGCTATTTTAAAACGTGTTCCGCACTGCAAAAATATCCTTATCGTGGCGGAAGAACATACGCGTAACACCTGGTATCTTGAAAATATCCGCACTCTGCAATCGCTCATTGAACAAGCCGGATTCACGGCGCGAACGACCACTTTTCTTTATATTCAACCGGTTTTCTGCGAAGATGCGACTTATATTGAGCTGACAACAGCCACCGGCCAGCCGCTTACCATTTTTTGTTTTCAGAAAATCCTTAAAGATATGAAAGCCGGAAAGATCCATTTTGATCTGATCATCATGAATAATGACCTGACCGAAGGAATTCCCGAACTATTGAAATACGCGGACGCGCCTATTTATCCGCCCATGCAAGCCGGGTGGCATTCTCGCCTTAAGTCCGATCATTTTCGCTATGCCAACGAACTACTCACCGAGCTTGCAAGCGTAATTGACATTGACCCTTGGCTTATTTCCTGCTTAAACACGACCGTCGATAGCGTCAATATTAATTTGGACGACGACCGCCGCAAATTAACTGATGCCACTGAAAATATTTTTGAAAAAATCAGAGAAAAATACAAACAACATAACATCAAAGAAACCCCGTTCATTTTTATTAAAGCGGATTCCGGAACATATGGTATGGGCGTTTTGCCTATTCGTGACCCAGCCGACATTGCGGCTTTAAACCGCCGCAATCGTAACAAACTTTACAAGGGAAAAGGTTCTCAGGTTATCGCCCGCTATCTTTTACAAGAAGGAGTTCCGACAACTTGTAAGATCGATGGGAAAGTAAGCGAGCCCTGCCTTTACCAAGTAGACAATCGTTTTATTGGAGCATTTTATCGCTTACACGGCGAAAAAACGGTTTATGAAAATCTAAACTCTCCCGGAATGGAGTTTAGGCCGCTTTGCCCCGACCATGAGCATTTTAAATCCTGCGGAACAAATTACGATGATAATATCTTTAGCTTATATCAAATCCTCGCGCGAGTGGCCGGTATTGCCGCGCAAAAAGAAATTATTCAACTGGAGGCAAGCATAAAATGAATTTTCTTTTTCTGATGGACCCGCTTGAAACGATCAATGTCAAAAAAGACACAACGTTTATGCTTATGCTCGCGGCGCATAAACGCGGCCATGCGGTTTATTATTTGCCCGATGGAGGAATTTCTTTAAAGAATAATTTGGTTTATTTTCGGGTTTTACGCGTTGTTCCTCAGAGGGGCACTTTCCTGCCGTTTGTGCGTAAAGAGACAGCCGAGCTTTCGCAAAAGCAGGTTGATGCGGTTTTTATCCGTACCGATCCACCGTTTAATGAAAAATACCTGATGAATACCTGGCTTTTAGACCGGCTTCCTAAAAGTATCGCGGTCATTAACCGCTCAGCCGGTGTGCGAGCCGTCAATGAAAAGATCTGGGCAACTCAGTTTGCGAATATTATTCCCCGAACCTATTTAGGACGCAATAAACAAGACATCCTAAATTTCTTTCTGAAAGAAAAGAAAGTTATTGTAAAACCCGTAAACGGATACGGCGGCTCATCAGTTTTTTATATCGAATCTACCGACAAAAATGCCCACGTTATTTTTGAAACAGTGAGCGCGAATTGGACCAAAGATATCATAGTTCAGCAATATATTTCGGACGCGAAATCCGGAGATAAGCGTATTCTGCTTTTAAACGGCGAGCCCTTGGGCGCGGTTTTACGCGTACATGCGTCCGACGACCATCGCAATAATTTCTTTGCCGGCGGAAAACCGCAAGCGGCAACTTTGACCGCGCGCGACCGTCAGATCATTAAAATGCTGAAACCTTTCTTGAAAGAACTGGGCTTGTATTTTGTCGGGATCGATATTATCGGAAAATATCTTATTGAGGTCAACGTGACATCGCCGACATGTCTGCAGGAAATGAATCAGCTTTATGATCAAAATCTGGAAGAAAAAGTTATCGCGTTTGCGGAAAAATTGACAAAGAAATAGAAAAACTGTGAAAAACTTAACACTCTATCATTTCGAAGGATGCCCCTATTGCTCTCGGGTGACAAATTATTTAAAGCAGAATAATATTACTCTTTCCATAAAAGACACCCTTAAAGACCCAAACGCAAAAGATGAGCTTGTGAAGATCGGCGGGAAATCTCAAGTTCCCTGCCTAGTGATCGACGGTAAAGCTCTTTACGAATCTCTCGATATCATTGAATGGTTTAAGAAAAACTGGAAAAATGGTTAAAACAGACGAAATAAAAAAGATCATTGAGCAAGCCGTGCCGCAATCGATCGCGCATGTGAGCGATCCAAATTGCGACGGAGAACATTTTCAGGCCATTGTCGTAAGCCCTGTTTTTGAAGGAATGATGTTGGTCAAACAGCATCAGATGGTCATGAAAGCCTTAAAGGAAGCTTTTGCGCAGTCAGTACACGCGCTGTCTCTTAAAACATTGACGCCAGAGCAGTGGGAAAAGGAAAAGTCAAATCACAATCCAAATAGTTTTCAAGGAGGGTTACATGGAGTCTAGTGAATCTATTCGCGAGCAGATCGCGACTGATATAAAAAATAATAAAGTCATGGTTTATATGAAAGGCACGCCGGACGCTCCGCAATGCGGATTTTCCGCGCAGGTCATTTCGGTTTTGCGCTCTTACAATGTGCCGCTGGAAGCCAAGAATGTTTTAAGTGATCCGGATTTACGTCAAGGGATCAAAGATTATACCGACTGGCCCACCATCCCTCAAATTTTCATTAACGGAGAATTTGTCGGCGGATGTGATATTATTTCGGAATTGCATCAAAACGGCGAGTTGGCAAAGCTTATCGGCAAATCGTAATTTGACTTAAGCTTTTGCTGAGGCGAGTTTCTCGATATCCGCGTAAGGATAAATGCTGGACGAATGCCCGTCATTCCAGATGACGTTAATGGCATAATTTCCAAGTGGAATTATGCTCTGAGGCATGATGTCTTTTTTAATGTGGTCTGCGGTGAGGGTTTTCTTCCCGGAAAATTCATTCACGCAAAGCGCGCACTGGCAATTTAAGCGCAATTCAAAATTCCCCACGCTTAAGCTTTTTCCATCCGGCCAGACAAGCACTGTTTTTTCTTTGTCAAATTCTGCCTTAGGAATAACTTTGTGCGAAAGAAAACTGCGGCCCAGGCTCATGACGACGCGGTCAACCGCGTGGCTTATGGCGGAATTCTTTATTGTTCGGTCAAATTGCCCGGTCAAGTCCGGCATGATGGGAAGCTTCGCTAAGATTTCTAACCCAAAACGGGTATTAATTTCCTCTTCTTCACTTCCGCCAAAAATATAATGTTTTGTTTGGCATTTTGCGCATTCAAAATAAGACATATTTTCAATAATGCCAAGCATCGGGACACTTACCTTTTCAAACATCAAGATCCCGCGTGCCACATCCACAAGAGAAAGTGTTTGCTTGGTGGTGACAATTACCGCTCCCGTCAACCGAGCTGATTGTGTAATAGTCAGCTGAATATCGCCTGTTCCCGGCGGAAAATCAATAAAAAGATAATCAAGCTTTCCCCAATTTGTTTTATGTAAAAGCTGTTGAATATAACTGGAAACAATGGGCCCGCGTAAAACGGCCGGCGAGTCTCCTAAAAGAAATCCAAAAGACATGATCTTAAGCCCATCAACTTCGATGGGAATAATTTCGTCCTTTTCGTTTGTAAGGACATCTTGTTTCTTTAAATTAAACAATGTGGGAATGGACGGCCCGTAAATATCCGCGTCTAAAAGCCCAACTTTAAATCCGCGCTGAGAAAGTTCTTTAGCTAAGCATGCCGCGACCGTTGATTTGCCGACACCACCCTTGCAGGAAGAAACGGCAATAATGGCGTTGACGGAGGAAAGCGTTGTTTTAAAGTTTTGCGTGCTTTGCGTAGTGGTTTTGGGGCTTGAGGTCATCTGAACCAGAATTTTTTTTGCTCCCAAGGATTTGATGGCATCTTGAGCTTTTTGCTGGAATTCGGATTTGACAGGACAAGCGGGCGTGGTTAATTCAATATCGCAAGAAACATCATTTCCGTCGATCTTAATGTTCTTAACAAAACCCAAAGAAACGATATCTTTTTGAAAATCTGGGTCAATAATGCTTTTTAAAGCATTTAAAATATCTTTTTCAGTGATCATATTAGTAGCTTGCTTCGGTTAGTTTGACTTTTCCGCGGAAAACCCAATAAATGGATGCGGTGTAGGCTAAAACAAACGGAATGCCGATAAGGGCGATCGTAAGCATGATGGATAAAGTCTTTTGTGATGAAGCCGCGTTATAAACGGTAAGGCTAAGCGCCGGGTCAGGATTTGATAAAACAATGTTTGGATAAATGCCAACACCGGTCAAGGTCATTAAAGCGAGCATAGCCGCGCAAGAAGAAAGTAAGGCGCGCAAGTCTCTTCCGTGATAAATTTCGCGCGGAATATTGGCGATGGCTAACATGTTCATAAAAGGCAAGATGAATAAAAGGGGTGTTTCTTTAATACGTTCGGCCATATGAGGAACATAGAGCAATGTTGCCATCGTTGTGGTGGCGTAGCAAATGATAAAAAAGATAATGCAGTTATTGATCCATCCTCGGATCTTTTTATGCATATCCCCTTCTGTTTTCATGGCAACATAAATAGAACCGTGCATCATAAAAAGTGCCACCACCGTAACACCGACCAAAAGCGCGTAGGGATTAAGTAATCCTAGAAATGTTCCGGCGAATTCTTTATCGCTGCCAAGAGGAATTCCCCATATCAGATTTCCTAAAGCAATGCCGATCAGCAAGCTCGCCAAAATACTCGAAACGCTAAAACTGACATCCCACATCTGGCGCCACCATTTCATCGGCTGTTTACTGCGAAACTCGATGGCAACGGCACGGAAAATAAGCGCGCATAAAAGAAGCATAACCGCCAAGTAAAATCCGGACGCCAGCGTCGCGTAAACATCCGGAAATGCCGCAAACAGCGCGCCACCACCGGTAACAAGCCAAACCTCGTTCCCGTCCCAGACCGGGCCGATAGAATTGATCATCAGGCGCCGCTCTTCATCTTTTTTAACAAGAAGGTGAAGCGCGCCAACGCCCAGATCAAATCCGTCCAGCATGGCATAACCGGCAAATAAAACACCGATCAAGATAAACCAAATTGTATTTAAGTCAATGTTCATAAATTATGCGCGATGCCCCGCGGGCAATTCTTTTGCTTCTTCCGGCCCATGCTTGATCTTTTGGTCTAACAAAAAGATAAACAAGGCGAATAACAGTATGTAGATGAACGAGAACATGATCAGCGATGAAAGCACTAAATTTGCTGTTACGATCTTGGAAAGTCCTTCCGATGTTCGCAAAAGCCGGTAAACGATCCACGGCTGGCGCCCCACTTCGGCGGCGATCCATCCTACTTGATTGGCGATCTGCGGGCCCAAAACTGAAAGAACAAAGATCTTAAGGATAATCGCGTTGTCAAATAACTTTCCTTTCCACCAAAGAAATGCTCCCGTTAAACTCAACAAGATCATGAAGATCCCAATGGTGACCATAATGTGATATGCCTGAAAAGTGACGTTGACCGGAGGACGATCTTCTTTTTTAAATGCTTGAAGCCCTGTGACCGGCGCTTGAAAGTTTCCGGATAAAAAATAACTTAGCATTCCGGGAATGCCTATCCCATGAACTTTTTCGTTTTTTTCATCAACATAGCCGGCAATATACATAGCGGCCGGCGCCTTACTTTCGAAATGCCCTTCAAAAGCGGCAAGTTTTTCGGGTTGATTTTTGCTGACACCAATAGCGCTGGAATGCCCCGTCACTAATTGCCCCAAAGACGCAAAGACCGCGACAACCAAAGCGATTTTAAAAGAAGCCTTGGCAAAATCAATATGCTTTTTCTTTAAAAGATAGAATGCGGAAACGCTTAAAACCAAAAATGCTCCAGCCTGCCAACAGCCCATCACCACATGGCTAAGCCGGTCCATCGAAGATGGGTTAAAGACCATGGCCCAGAAATCTGTGATTTCGGCGCGCGCGGTCGTTCCATCGCTAACGATCGTGTATCCGGCCGGTGTTTGCATCCAGGAATTGGCAACGACGATCCAAATCGCGCTAAAATGCGCGCCCAAACAAACCATTAGGGTTGAGAAAAAATGCATGCGCGGACTGACCTTGTCCCAACCAAAAAGCAAAATGGCTAAAAATCCTGATTCTAAAAAGAACGCGAAAATCCCTTCCGCCGCTAAAGCGCTTCCAAAAACATCGCCCACATAACGCGAATACGTTGACCAATTCGTTCCGAACTCAAACTCCATAACAATACCGGTAGCAACGCCGAGGGCGAATGTAAGCCCAAAGACTTTAACCCAGAATTTTGTCATTTGATGATAGAGCGGATTTTTTGTTTTAAGATAAAGGCCTTCCATGATAACGAGAATAATGCCAAGGCCGATACTTAAAGGCGGATAAAGATAATGGAAAGCGATGGTAACAGCGAATTGAAGGCGGGATAAAAATAGAACGTCCATTGTTAATTAATCTTTCTGTGTTTTTTCCGCGTAGTGAAACATGGCCTGAATACTTTTTAACGCGCTCAGGCGAACTTTTTCGTTTAAAATAACCCTATCTTTTGCGGCGGGATCTTTTAAAACGCGCAAAATACTTTCCAGGTCATTGGACTTCATATATTTGCACATGGTACAAGATCCGACAAGCTTTTTTTGCGGCATCTCAACTTGTAATCGCGATGATAATCCGCATTCTGTCAGCATCAAAAATTCACTGGCATTGGCTTCCAGCATATAATCCAGCATTTGGCTTGTGCTACCCACAAAATCCGAATGCCGGCAAACTTGCGGCGCGCATTCCGGATGACTGACGATCTTGGCTTCGGGATATTCCAAGCGGATCTTATGGATCATTTCCGCGTCGTAGTCTTCATGAACATAGCAAGTTCCGCTGTAAAATTGAATATCTTTTTTTACACCGCGACGCGTCATTTCTTCGCGCAAGTTTTGTCCCATAAATTTATCCGGAAGAAAGTAGATCTTGTCATTTGGCAAGTGTTCGACAACTTTATTGACGTTGGCCGAGGTGACGCAGACATCGCAAAGCGCCTTAACTTCGGCGCTGGTATTGATGTAGCAGACAAAGGTATGTTCGGGAAATTGTTTCCGTAATTTTTCTACGTCTTGGGCTTTGATGGAATCGGCAAGGCTGCATCCGTCGAGGCTTCCGGGAATTAAAACTTCTTTTTGGGGATTTAAGATCTTGGCTGTTTCGCCCATAAACCGCACAGCGGCAAAAACAATTGTGGAGGCGGTTGTAGACATCGCGTCTTTGCTCAGCGCATAGGAATCACCGACAAAATCGGCAACGCCGTAAACGATCTCGGGGGCAACATAAGAATGAGCCAAAATGACGGCATTTTTTTGTGCTTTGAGCTCATTGATCTCATTGATGATAGGAACAAGTTCTTCGCATTTTTTAAGCGAATATTGGCAAACGGTTATTCCCACACGGATATTTTTTAACCGTTCGTAAAGTTCTTGGGCCGTCATTTTCTTTGTTAAGGTCGCCATATTATATTTTCATGCTCATAACCTGCTCTTCGGTCAATAGCTTTGCCTGGATACGGTTAACAAGCGATGCTTGTTTGGCCGGCCAATAGTCCACTTCAATGGCCGGTTCGTTTCGGTATTTTGAAAAATACTGCATTAATCCGGCGGCAGTCATCAGCGTTTCCGGATCAGGATTATTTCCTTTTAAGACGGACGTCGGCCCCAGCCTGTTTCCTAGCTCTAAAATATGGTCGTCTTCATGAGCGTACGCCTTGATGGATTTATTTTCAGATTCATCTCGGCCTAGAATGATCTTAAACTCAGAAGATAATCTAAAGTGCCTTCCCCATTTTAAACTTATGGTTTCGCGAAAAGTCCTATAGCCAAATTTTAATGTATCCGACATGCGTTTGGCAAAGTTATCATCCGTAAGCAAGCATCCGCCCGCCGGAGGAAGAAAATCATGAATATCGTATCGCTTAGCAAGATCGAGCTGTTCTTTTCGGGACCGCCCGGAAAGATCAAGAAGCTTAGTGCGGTCGATAAGATTTTGTTGTTCGGCTATGGTTGGTTCCAGATGAAGCGCGCATAAAGGGCGAAGCAACCTTCCTTCTAATCCCGAATGTTTTTCAATGGACGCCATGCTGTGGCGCATTTGCGACATCGGACGCTGCCCTAAAACTTCTCCGGTAAATACAAAATCGGCGCCGATTTCCTGCATATATTCTTTGGCGCGGGAAAACATATGAATGCGGCAATCAACGCAAGGATTAAGCGCTGTTCCATAGCCGAATTTTGGATTTTTGATCATTTCTAAATAACGCTCGTTAAGTTGCATGATCATGAATTTTATACCTAGCGCTTGCGCGGCCTGCGTTGCTTTATCTTTATCGCAACAGCCCCAAGGCATAGAAAAATACAGCCCGTAAACGTCAACGCCGAGATCGGAAACGATCTTTGCGGCCAAAACGCTGTCAAGGCCGCCGGAAATAAGCCCGACTGCTTTAGTTTGCGGTTTTAGTGGAGAGGATGTATCGGTCATAAAAGCCTTTTAATGTTAAAAGAATTGTTAAGATGATATACCAAAACAGTTCAAAATTCAAGCTGATTGTTCCGGGATTTTTAAACTTTTCCTGACGGATAGCGGCAAGAAAAAAACTTGCAAAAACTTTTTGACATGATATTATATAATCTCTTTTTTAAGGATGAAATAAATGACAACAAAATCTAAAACAAAACTAGTGTTGACCGGCGGCGAAGCGCTCATTAAATGTTTAGAGCGCCACGGCGTTGAGTATATTTTTGGCCTTTCCGGCGGAGCGGCAATTCCCATCTTTGACGCGCTGGTGAACTCCAAGATCAAGCTTATTTTAGTGCGCCATGAACAAGGTGCCACGCATATGGCGGACGGTTACGCGCGCGCGACCGGCAAACCCGGCGTGGTCTTAGTGACCAGCGGCCCCGGAGCCACCAACGCAGTTACCGGAATTATGACCGCGCATATGGACTCTGTGCCGATGATCGTGCTTTGCGGACAAGTAATATCTCCGATGCTCGGCAAAGATGCTTTTCAAGAAGCCGATATTTCCGGAATTACCATGCCGGTGGTCAAACACAGCTATTTGCTGAAAAACACAAACGATATTCCCCGCATTGTCAACGAGGCGTTTCACATCACCAATACCGGCCGTCCGGGCCCGGTGTTATTGGATCTGCCGAAAGATATTACCGCGGGTCCTTTTACCGGATCGTTTGACCAGGAAATGGATCTACCTGGCTACAAAGTCCCAAGCATTGCTCCGCGAAAAGATATTCTTAAATTAGCTAAGCTTCTCAAGGAATCAAAAAAACCGCTTTTGCTTATTGGACACGGCGCGGTGATCTCAAAGGCTGACGCGGCTGTGAAAAAGCTAGCCGAAAAACTTAATGCCCCGGTGACCAATACACTTTTAGGAAAAGGTGCTTTCCCTGAAACCCATCCTTTATCTTTAGGAATGTTGGGAATGCATGGAACGGCCTATGCCAACAAAGCTTTGACCCGCTGTGACCTTATTTTCTCCATCGGCTCTCGTTGGGATGACCGTATTAACGGAAACACATCTGAATTTTGCGTTGGCGCTAAAAAACTTCACGTGGATATCGATCCGGCGGAAATAAACAAGATCGTCCTGCCCGACGCATCCGCCATTGGCGATGCCCGGCTTATTATTGAAGAATTGATCAAGCACGTGACTCCCCTGGATACAAAAGAGTGGCTGGAAGAATTGGCATATTACCGCAAATTATATCCTTTAAAATACGAGAACAAAAAAGGCCTAACGGCTCAGCATGTGATCAGCGAACTATATAAAGTCACCAAAGGAAAAGCGGTCGTGACCACCGATGTGGGTCAGCATCAAATGTGGGCGGCACAATTTTACTTGACCGATAAACGCGATCATTGGATCACATCAGGCGGCGCCGGCACGATGGGTTTTGGTTTCCCTGCGGCTGTGGGCGCGCAATTCGGCAAACCGAAAGACCTGGTAGTGGCTATTGTGGGCGACGGCGGTTTTCAAATGACCTTATCCGAATTAGCAACGGCCGCCATTAATAAATTACCCGTGAAAATCGTGGTGATCGACAATAAATATTTAGGAATGGTGCGCCAATGGCAAGAATTATTTTTTGATAATCGCCTTTCCGGTGTGGACTTGGAAGGAAACCCTGACTTTGTGAAACTGGCGCAAGCCTATGGAATAAAAGGCTTCCATATTGATCATCCTAAAAATGCCAGAAAGATCTTAACTCAAGCAATGAACTATAAAGGCCCCTGCCTTATCCATGCGGAAGTTATTAAGGAAGATAACGTGTTTCCCATGGTTCCGGCAGGAAAATCGGCTTATCATATGATCGTGGAGCCGCCAAAAGTGAAACTTGAAAAACCAACAGGAAGCACGTAATGAATAAAGCAGCCGAAATAACGAGCGCGAAAAGAAAAAATACGCACACCATTAGCCTTTTAGTGGCTAATAAGCCCGGTGTCTTGGTGCGCATTTCCCTGGTGTTTGCCCGGCGCGGATACAATATTGATGCCTTGGTGGTGTCTCCTACGGTCGATCCCCGTTTTTCACGGATGACCATTACCGCCAAAGGCGACGTGACGACCTTGGAGCAAATCATAAAACAAACCGGAAAATTAATTGACGTCTTGCACGTGGAAGAACATACGGATGTGGACGCGATTGAAAAAGAACTGGCTCTTTTTAAGATCCGTTATAAGTCAGCGCAAAAACCTGCCTTGCAAAATCTCATTAAAAAATTCCATGCCCACGCGGTTGATACGACCGATGAATCCATGATCATCGAGCAAACCGGAAGCACTTGGCAAGTGGATGAACTGGAAGAAAAACTCAAATCGTTCAAACTCATCGAAATGGTCAGAACCGGAAAAGTGGTTGTGGCCCGAGGCAATGAGCCTACCTAAGTAGTTCTCTGTAACTCTTTTTTAATTAATCGTGACGGACAATTTTAGGAAAATCAATAGGCGGCAGGACTGTTTCTACGATCTCAACGCCTTGGGTAGTTTGTGTCAGCGAGACAATGTGACAGCGGTCTTGATCAATATCTTCTTCGGCGATTTTCGTTATTCCCAAATATTTCGCGGCCGCGGTGCGAAGGATATCCCATTCTAAGTAAAGCTTGAATTGTTCCTCTTCATCCGCAACTTTCAGATCTGCTGTTAATTTTGAGAAATCCGTCTTGATCACGTCATCGAGGGTTTTGCCGTCATAATAGCGATGCAGCGATTCGATGGACGCAAGTTCGCGGGTGCAGCCGCGGTTAACGAACCGGAATTTCGCCAAACGTCCATCGGCACTTAGGCTAATGACAATATTTGAGGCTGGTTCAAGGCAAGGCATTGTGTTTCTCCGTAGGGCTTAGTATACAATGCAGAAATCGTAGTACAATAGAATTTTTATTTCTACCACTCCAACGCCCCGCCGGTTTGATATTCGGTCACGCGGGTTTCGAAAAAGTTCTTTTCTTTCTTTAAGTCGATCACTTCGCTCATCCAAGGAAAAGGATTAGATGAGCCGTATTGTTTCGGTAAACGAAGCCTTTCAAAACGCCGGTCAGCGATATATTGAACATATTCTTTTAAAAGATCGGTGTTAAGGCCTAAGATCCCGTTTGGCAAGCATTCCTCGGCGTACTTGTGTTCTAAGGCAACAGCTGTTTTAATAAAGTCGATGATCTCAATTTCAAATTTTTCATCCCAAACGCCTGGGTTTTCATCGCGGATGGCATTGATCAATTCAATACCAAAATTCATATGAATGCTTTCATCGCGTAAAATGTATTGGATCTGTTCGCATGTTCCCGGAATTCTGTTCTGACGCCCAAAGGATAGCATGGTAACAAAACCGCTGTAAAAGAAAATTCCCTCGGTAATGGCGTAAAATCCGACCAAGTTTTTTAAGAATTTCTGCAATCCTTCTTTTGTTTTTGTGTCGATCCCGGCATCGAGTATTCCATCGGTGCAAGACATAGCGTATTGGTCTTTATTGTAGATCGCTTCCACTTCGCGATACATATTGAACATCTCTCCTTCGTCCAAAGAAAGCGACTGAACGATATACTGGAACGCGTGGACATGAATGGCCTCTTCAAAGGCTTGACGCAAAAGATACTGGCGGCACTCGGAATTATCCACCATGCGATAAATCGCCAAAACTAAATTATTTCCAACAAGCGTTTCGGCGGTGGCAAAAAATCCCAAAGTTCTTTTAATGACGAACCGTTCTTGTTCGGTAAATCCTTTGGGATCGCGCCATTGCTCGATGTCGCGCTGCATGGAAACTTCCGACGGCATCCAGTGATTGGCACAACCGTCTAAATAAAAATTCCACGCCCATTTGTATTTAATAGGAACAAGTTGATTGCAATCAACCGTGCGGTCATTATTGATAACGCGCTTGTTGTCGGCGGTAACGCGTTCGTGTGACATCTTAAAGCATGATTCGGCCATGAAAGTTTTCTCCTTCAATGAGCACATCAGTTATGGAAAAACATAACTGATGAGTGCGAATTGAACCCCGCACTAATTTTATAAAAATGGTTTATGATGCTTCTCCTTTTGCAAATGCCCACACGCTAGATAAAATTAGTGCGGGGTTAATTTCAGCCAGCAACTTACGTCACTTCACAATTTATCTGTTCCGTAAGTTGCGGCTTCATTTAATTTATTGGCAAGCTTCACAATCTTCTTTCGGTTCAGCTTTGAGCGCTTGAGCTGCAACAGGTTTTTCCGTAACGGTCACGTGCCCAAGTTCATCACGTTCGCGCTGTCCGACAACATTCGCATATTTTGTGACATCCAGTGTGCTTTTCTCAATTCGCGTGGCACCCATCGATCGCAGGTAGTAAGTTGTTTTTAATCCTTTTTCCCAAGCAAAAAGATACATGTCGCTTACCTTTTTCCCGCTAGGCTTGGCTTGATAGAGATTTAAGGATTGCCCCATATCGATCCATTTTTGCCGGCGGCTGGCAGCTTCGATCATCCACTCGTAATCAACTTCAAAAGCGGTCGCGTATTTTGCTTTCAAATCCTGAGGGATACGGGCAATTTCCTGAACACTTCCGTCAAAATACTTCAAGTCATTGATCATTTCTTTATCCCAGATCCCTAATTTTTTAAGATCAGCGATAAGATACTCATTGATGACCGTAAATTCTCCGGACAAATTGCTTTTGACAAAAATATTCTTATAGAAAGGCTCAATAGAAGCAGTTACGCCGATGATGTTGGCGATCGTTGCCGTCGGCGCAATAGCCATAATATTGCTATTACGAATTCCGTATTTTTTCAACTGCGCGCGGACAATGCTCCAATCCATGGCGGCTGAACGGTCAACATCCAAATAACCGCCGCGCTCTTTTTCCAAGAGATCCAATGTATCGATCGGAAGAAGGCCACGATCCCATTTTGAACCGCGATAACTCTGGTAAGCGCCGCGCTCCTTGGCGATCTCAATGGAGGCGAGAATCGCGTAATACGAAATAGCTTCCATACTGCGATCGGCAAATTCAACGGCCGGTTGTGACGCATAACTGATATTTTGCGCGCAGATTGCATCTTGAAAACCCATAATCCCCAATCCAATAGGCCGATGTTTTGTGTTGGCGTTTCTGGCTTCAACGGTCGGATAATAATTAATATCAATAACATTATCCAACATGCGAATGGCAGTCTTTAAGGTCTTTTTCAAAAGTTCCTGGTTTAATCCTTGCGCGGTTGTGTGCGCGGCTAAATTCAAAGAGCCGAGATTGCAAACGGCAGTTTCGTCTTTTGAGGTGTTAAGAAGGATCTCCGTGCACAAGTTTGAACTGTGAACAACGCCGGTGTGATCTTGAGGCGAACGGATATTGGATGGATCTTTCCAGGTGATCCACGGGTGTCCGGTTTCGAAAAGCATATTAAGCATTTTGCGCCAAAGCTGAATAGCCGGCATAGTTTTGAAATGCCTGATCTTCCCTTCCTTGGCGAGCTGTTCGTATTCTTCGTAACGTTTTTCGAAAGCCTGGCCGTAAAGATCATGAAGGTCCGGGGCTTCGCTGGAGGTGAAAAGCGTCCAGTTGCCGTTTGTTTTGATCCGCTTCATAAAAAGATCCGGGATCCAATTGGCGGTGTGCATATCATGAGTGCGGCGGCGTTCATCGCCGGTATTTTTCCGTAATTCTAAGAATTCTTCAATATCCAAATGCCAGACTTCAAGGTAAGCGCACATCGCTCCTTGGCGTTTTCCGCCCTGATTAACGGCAACGGCTGTATCGTTAGCCACTTTTAAAAATGGAATAACACCCTGGCTTTTTCCATTAGTTCCTTTAATGCGCGAACCCATGGCGCGGACATTGGTCCAGTCATTACCTAACCCGCCGCTCCACTTGGAAAGCATGGCATCGTCTTGAATGCATTTAAAAATATGGTGAAGATCATCATAAACCGTCGTTAAGAAACATGAAGAAAGTTGCGAATGCAACGTTCCGGAATTAAACAGCGTTGGCGTGGAAGAAACAAAGCGAAATGTGGACAGCGTTTCGTAGAATTCCGCGGCGCGTTCGTTTTTATTGGCGCCTTCGGCTTTTGCCAGCCCCATCGCGACGCGCATCCAGAAAATTTGCGGTAATTCAAGGCGGCGTTCATCCCAATGAATAAAGTAACGGTCGTAAAGCGTCTGCAGGCCTAAATATTTGAACAAAAGATCGCGCTTAGGCTCGATCTTATTGCCAAGTTTTATAAGGTCAAACTGCAGTAAATCTGGGCTTAACAGCTCAAGCTCAACCGCTTTCTTTATATATTCGGCAAAATAACGAGGATACTCGGTTTTGATGGATTCAAAGCTGACCCAGCGGCCCAAAGCTTCATAGTAGGCTTTTAAAAGCAATAATCGCGCGGCGACAAAACTGTAGTTTGGCTCGCTTTCAATAAAAGAACGCGCGGCCATAATATTTGCGGTGGCAATCTGTTTTTCGGTAATGTTATTAAAATAACTGGTGATGGCTTCCGAAAGAATTTTATCAGCCGAAACATCATCTAAACCCTGACAGCATGTTTCAATTTGAAAACGTAATCCGTCGATATCAAGAGGCTGGACTTCACCGTTTTCTTTGACAATGTTGATATCTTTGGCTTGTTGAAAAATATTTTCCCGCGTTGATTGCGCTTTTTGATGGCGCACACGGTTTCTTTGTTCTCGGTATAAAATATAACGCCGGGCCACATCATAATGTCCGGCGTTCATCAGTGTTTTTTCGACCAAGTCTTGAATCTCTTCGATCTGGACTGCTTTTCCGTCCGGCCAAAGTTGGCGGATCTCGACAACGACCCGCTCGGAAAGCTTACGGGCTTCTTCTAGTGAAATGTCGGTGAGTTCGCCGTTATTGTTCGCTTGAAAGGCCTTGGCAATGGCGATGGTTATCTTTTCCGGCTTGAATGAAACCACTTTGCCGTCACGTTTGGCAATGGTATAAAGTTCAAATAAGGCGCGTTTAGCGGCATGCTGTTTGCGATAGCTGGAATACCGCTCTGCAATTTCCTTAAAACCATTCTCATAGAGCTGGCGAATGACTTCATCTTGAATTTCTTCAACGGTTAGATATTCTTTAGACGCGCCACGGTCATTAAGAGCCGAAAAAACGCACCCCGTAACCTGCTCGATCTCTAAAATATTTTTTACCGGCAGATCCGTTTCTCTGGGTAAACCGTTTGATTCCTTAAAAGCATTGGCGATGGCATGATGAATACGTGATATGTTAAACGCCACGATCTGTTTGTTGCGTTTTTGCACTTTTAGCTGAGCGCCAACCGATGAAATTTCCTGAGCCATAGACAGCTCCTTTTTTAAATTAAATGTTGAACGAAAAATTTTTAAATGGAACCAAAGATTTGTTTAAGGGTAAGTGTTTTATATGTTCGCATGGATGCGTTTGAGGCGTTTTTTAAGTTAACTTTGTGCTTATTAAATACACAATATGTAGTGTTTTTGTCAATTGCTCTATCAACAGTTAGTATATTTACTGCGCCAGCAAAGTCAAGCAAATTTACGATAAATTTACATTTATTTTGTGAAAAATATTTCCGTCGAGAAAATCAAGCTAATAAGTACTCAAAAGGCTTACAGAGCAATAAAAAATCCCTAATAAATAAATATTAGGGATTTTTTATTGCTCTTACTTAAAAAGCTTACTTTGATGCTGCCGTAAAGTTTTCCGCAACCGTATCCCAATTAACAACATTCCAAAATGCGGCCAAATAATCGGGGCGGCGATTTTGATATTTTAAATAATAGGCATGTTCCCAGACATCAACACCTAAAATAGGTTTCTTGCCATCCATGATAGGGCTGTCTTGGTTTGCTGTTGAAGAAACCTCCAACTTCCCGGTTTTATCGACCGAAAGCCACGCCCAGCCGCTGCCAAAGCGTGTCTTGGCGGCTGTTTCAAATTTTTCTTTAAATGCCGCGAGACTTCCGAACGCTTGATTGATAGCTTCCAGAAGCGCTCCCTTGGGTTCGCCACCGCCGCCTTTTTTCATCAACTTCCAAAAAAGCGAATGATTGGCATGTCCGCCGCCGTTATTGCGAACGGCTGTGCGAATATCTTCCGGAACCGCGTTTAGATCGGCGATCAACGCTTCAACGGATTTGCCCTCTAAAGCTGCTTTTCCGGCTAAGGCATTGTTAAGATTAGTGATGTACGTTTGATGATGCTTTGTGTGATGAATTTCCATCGTCTTCGCGTCAATATGCGGTTCAAGCGCATCATAAGCGTACGGTAATGTGGGTAATGAGTGAGCCATTGCTTTCTCCTTAGATTGATGTTTTGATGCTACGAAATTTTCTTCACAGCTTCTAACACAGCCGCGTAATCCGGTTCGCTGGTAACTTCTTTGACCAGTTGAATATATTGAACAACACCTTTGCTGTCGATAACAAAAATGGCTCTCGTTAAAAGCTTCAAACCTTTAATGAGAATTCCATAATTAGTTCCAAACGAGGCTTCCCTGTAATCGGAAACGGTTTGAACAGCCGTAACACCGGCCGCGCCGCACCAACGTTTTTGAGCGAATGGTAAGTCCATGCTGACGGTTAGAATTTTAACGTCAGCGCCTAATTGGGCCGCTTCCTGATTAAAACGCTTTGTTTCAATGTCACAAGTCGGCGTATCCAAAGACGGAACCGCCGAAATGATCAATTTTTTTCCAAAAAAAGATGATATTTTGACATCCGAAAGATCATTTGCGCTTACAGTTGCATCCGGCGCTTTTTGTCCAACCGCAACTTCATTTCCGGTCAAGGTAATCGGATTTCCCTTCATCGTTACTGCGCCAATTTTATCAGCCATCAAAAAACTCCTTTCAAGAGTATCTGAATTATTTCTGTTCTAATGCGTTTTTGTAAACAAGCGCCGCTAAAATTCCGCCGACGATCGGCCCTACCCAGTAGATCCAAAGATTGTTCAGCCCGCCGCCTAAAAGCGCCGGCCCTAAATGACGCGCCGGATTCATCGCCGCTCCGGTGATGGGCCCGCCGATCAAAATATCCAGCGTGACCGTAAGTCCGATAAAAAGCCCGCCAACCTTTGGCGCGCGTTTATCAACCGCCGTGCCATACACGGCAAAAATAAGGAAAAACGTCAAAACAATTTCCATAATAAGCCCCATCGTTGGCGTAATATCGGCGCCAAGCCCGGGCGTTCCCATATTAATTCCGGAAAGAACATATCCCGGAATAACCAGCTTTAATAGAGAAGCCGCCGCGATCGCTCCTAAGCATTGCGCGATCACATAGCCGATGGTATTTTGCAGGTCAATTTTTTGCGCCGAGAAAAGTCCAATGGTAACGGCCGGATTAAGATGTCCGCCGCTGATCGCCGCGGTGGCGCTGACCATGACCGCGATCGTCAGTCCGTGCGCCAAAGCAATGCCAACTAAGCCCGAACGGTTTCCCGTTAAGGCATCCGCCGCAATAGCTCCCACGCCGACAAAGATAAGCGCGAATGTTCCGATAAATTCCGCAACTAGTGCTCGAAAATTCATATTGCCTCCTTGAACAATTAATCGGTAGAAAAAAGCCTTATTTATGATACAATTTTTCCTAGCAATGTCAACAAAATCTTAAAGCCTGTGTTATAATCTTTTCTATTGGAGGAACCATGTTTACCTATCGCGCGACCGTAAAGCTTCACGATACAGATGCCGCCGGAATTCTTTTCTTTGCTAATCAATTCAAGATCGTTCATGACGCTTTTGAAATGTTCTTTGATTCCATCGGCTTTGAAATAGCCTCGATGATCCGCGCCAATAAAGTCCTTCTGGTCATCGTTCATGCCGAGGCCGATTATCACGCCCCTCTTATAGTGGGCGAAACACTTGACGTTTACGTTGCTGTTAAAAACATCGGCCAATCATCCTTTACATTAGACTATCAGATCTTCACAAAAAATAAAAAGCTAGCCGGAACAGCGAAAACGGTCCATGTTTCTTTGGATGGAAAAAAACGCAAGAAGATCCCCTTACCCGAAAAACTCAAAACAACGCTTAAAAAGTTTTCTTTAAAGTAACTTTACAGCTTCCCACCATCTGCAGGAAACTTAGCCGTTTCATTTTTAAATTTTCTTTTAGATCTTTGGGCCAGGGATAAAAGGCGTCGGGGATCTTAAATCCCGGAAGGGTTTTTCGCAAAACTGTTTTTATTCTTTCAGAATTGATCTTTGCTTGATGCGTTGTTTTGATAAAGGCAACCGGGCGAAACCCAAACTCATTATTTTTTACCGGAACGACTACGGTTTGCGAAATTCCGGGAAGCTTCAAGAGTGACCTTTCGATCTCTTCAGGCTGAATATTTTCCCCGCCGGAAATGAACATATTATCTTTGCGTCCCAAAATATGCAAAGCGCCGGATCTGTCAAATCGTCCCAGATCGCCGGTTGGAAACCATCCGTCTCGCGTCAATGCGCGGGCGACCTTAGCTCCGGAAACATATCCCCTGAACAATGTCTCGCCTTTGACTAATATCTCGCCGTCTTTCGCGATTTTAAGTTTTCGAAATTGAAGCGGTTTTGCTGAATCTATTGAGCCCTTTTTTGTTGTCGCGACTTGCGACGCCATTTCAGTCAATCCATAGGTTAAATAAATGGGAATTTTTTGACGGAAAGATCCTTTGATAAGGTTTTCAGGGATCGCGCTTCCGCCAATTAAAACAGCTTTCATCCTTTGAAGATCCCTGATGATATTTTTTCCGACGCTTTGCGAAGCATTATCAAGAAGGTCGGAACTCCGACTCCCAACATTTTTATCGGGACGTCGGAGCAAAAGACGATAAAGTTGTGTCGCCACCAAGGAAAGATGGGTTGGTTTATAATGCTTGATCGATCTTTCCAGGGTTTCATTTTCTTCGGGAACAATGACAGCCGCGCCGCTAAGAGCTGCGCGAAATAAAATTCCTAAGCCGCCGACGTGATAAAGCGGTAAGGATAAAAGCCAGCTGTCGCCGATTTTAAGAGAAATGTTTTTATTGGACCCTAGAGCATTATAAAAATGATTTGCGAATGAATGTAAAACAGCTTTCGGTTCACCGGAGCTTCCTGACGTAAAAACAATGGTCGCGTCTTGATCGTAAGAAATCTTTTGCGCTTTTGCTTCGCATTCACAACAACACGGCGGATAAATAAAATCTCTGATCAGGAACTGCTGCGCAAAAGGCAAATTTGCCTTTTGCGCGAGAAAAATCTTTCTTCCACTTATCTTTTTAAGCGCCGCCGCAATTCCCTTTTCCGGTAAACGCGTGTTTATGGGAACCGCGACCGCTTTTAACCGCCAGAGCGCTACTAATAAAACAACATATTCAAAAGAATTGGGTGAAACAATGGCAATGTGTTCATTTGGCTTTATTCCGGATTCCTTCAGCGTCAATAATGTTTTCGCGCAGATCTGATCGAATTGCTGATAAGAAACATGCCGGCTTTTAAGAATAAACGCCGGCTGATGAGGAAATTTCTTTGCGGCAGCACTCCAGGGGCACGGAATCGTTTTCATTGTTCTTTGAACCATTTTTCTGTATCAAGGCCATGGGCGATTTTTTTGTCAATTTTCGCGGCAAAACGCGCCAAAGCCATTAAGCCTATCGTTGTTTCAAAGCTTGAGCTAATAACAGATTCAATTCCTAGCTTTTTCGCCACGCGAATGAATTGCATACAGCGCTCAAATCCGCCGAGAATGGTCGGTTTTAAAACCAGTGCTTTAACACCGGAAAACTTTTTTAGATCAGCCGGATCGATCTCAAGAAGCGTTTCATCTAGAGCAACTCCGATCCCGGTTTTCTTAAAGAATTCGGGAATGTGTTTAAAATCCGCAAATGGCTCTTCGATATATTCAAGATCCTTGGCTTTAAAATGCGAAGCGAATTCGACCGCTTCTTTAAAACTGAATTGACGATTGCAATCAAGGCGCAAGCTCGCCCTGCCCGCCAAGAGCCACAAAACTGTTTTCGTTTTTAAGATCTCTTCTTTGAGCGTTCCGCGTCCAATTTTCAGTTTAAAAACCTTGAACTTGTGCGCCAACAATTCTTTTGTGTGGCGGCAAACTTCCTCTTTTGTTCCCGTTAAAAGCCCGGCAACCGGAACTGTCGCCGAAACCGCGTTCTTCTTTTTATTTTCCAAAAGGTCTAAAACGGCCATTTCCACACCGCAGCGCACGGAAGCGGAAAGCTTGTAGCGATCAAGCCATTTAAAAAAACGTCCTTCAAGTTTCAAGAAATCTTTTGAAAGCTCTTCGCCCAGGAGCCGCTTTTTAAGTAAAAACAATTCCCTTTTAACCATCGATAAACTTTCCCGGCTAAATCCCGGCAAAGGAGAAATTTCTCCCAACCCAAAATTCCCTTCTAAGTCGGCAATTTCAATCACAAATCCTTCACGAAATCGTAGTCTATGCTTCTTGAAAATAAGCGGAATTTTAAGCGGAAGTTTGTATTTGAGGATTTCGATCTGTTTTATGTTCACAAGATCCATCCTAAAGAAAAAAGCAGGCTGTAGATAAAAAGAAGTTGCCCTGTGTAAGCCAAGGTTTCATTAAGCACAGGCCCGTCGGTTTTGGTAAAAACGGTTCGCATGGCCGGAGCGGCTAAAAGTAAGATGATCATTGAGGTCAACGCGTACGAATGGCTAACAGTGATAAAAAATAAAATGAGCGGAACGAACGCGGCGATCACAATTGAATAAAAGTATTCCATAATGGCAAAGGCACGCCCAAAACGAACAGCTAAAGTCTTTTTACCTGCTTTTCGGTCTTGGTCAAGATCGCGCAAATTATTAACTGTCAAGATAGCGACGGATAAAAGCCCCGGCGCAATTCCCGCGATCAAAACAATAGGTTTTATAGTGAGTGCTTGAACAAAATATGTTCCGGTAACCGCGACCAGCCCAAAGAAAATAAAAACAAAAACTTCTCCTAAACCTAAATATCCTAAAGAAAAAGGCCCGGCGGTATAAAGAAACGCGCAAATGATAGAGAGAACTCCAATGATCGCGATGGGAATTCCGCCGCGAAAGAATAAAAATGCCGTCACAAGACCGATCAATCCAACAACAATGGCAATGGCGATCTTCATCTGTTTAGAGTTGATCAATCCCGCCTGCATCACCCGCGTTGGGCCAATGCGTTCGTTGGTATCCGCGCCTTTTTTAAAATCAAAATAATCGTTTGTAAGATTGGCTAAAATTTGAATAAGAAGCGCACCCAAAAGAGCGGCCAAGGCAGAAAAGAAATGAAAACGATGGTCGGAAGCCGCCATCGCCGTACCGATAATAACCGGCGCTATCGCCGCCGGAAGAGTTTTGGGGCGAATCGCTAAAAGCCAATTTTTTAATTCAGAAAGATTCATGTTAATTTAATAACCAAATCCCAAGATACAAGGTACAAATAAATTCCAATAATCAAAATCCAATCACCAAACATATTGGAATTTGTAAATTGAGGTTTGAACATTATTTGGTTATTGTTGCTTGGTTATTGGAATTTTAAGCTATGGTCTTTTCGGAAACTTACTAAAATTCGGCTTTCTCTTTTCTAAAAACGCGTTTCTGCCTTCTTGCCCTTCTTCGCTCATATAAAATAACATCGTGGCGTTTCCGGCAAGTTCTTGCAAGCCCGCTTGTCCATCGCAATCTGCGTTAAGCGCGGCTTTTAAACAGCGAATGGCCATCGGTGAATTGGCTAAAATCTCTTTGCACCATTTCACTGTTTCCGTTTCCAAATTCTTTAAAGGAACAACTGTATTCACCAGACCCATCTCCAAAGCTTGTTTCGCGTTATATTGTCGGCACAAAAACCATATCTCGCGCGCTTTCTTTTGCCCGACGATGCGCGCCATGTAGCTGGCGCCATAACCACCGTCAAATGAGCCCACTTTAGGGCCGGTTTGGCCAAAGATCGCATTGTCGGCCGCAATGGTCAAGTCGCAGAGCATTTGTAGTATTTGCCCGCCGCCAACAGCGTATCCTGCCACCATCGCGATCACCGGTTTTGGACAGCTGCGGATCTGACGCTGAAGGTCTAAAACATTAAGCCGATGAACGCCTTTAGAATCTTTATATCCGGCATTTCCTCGCACGCTTTGATCGCCGCCCGAACAAAACGCCAGCTTTCCTTCACCCGCTAAAATGATAACGCCGATTCTTTCATCATCGCGCGCGTCATTTAAGGCTTGAGAAATTTCCTGAACCGTTAAGGGCCGAAACGCATTTCGCACTTGCGGGCGATTGATAGTGATTTTCGCTATTCCCTCGGATTTAACGTATTTAATATCTGTAAATTTTCCTGATGGCTTCCAATTCATATTTTGCTCTTTCTTTAATTTGTTAAACAATGATCCCCTGCAAAAAGTTGAACAAATATCCCGTAATGATAATACCTAAGGTTGTCACGGCAAAAAAGATGATTACTAATCGCAAATTCATCACCCGGCGAAGCATAATGGCTTCCGGCAAACTAAGGGCGGAAACCGCCATCATAAAGGAAAGCGCCGTCCCTAACGGAAAACCCTTTTGGAATAAAACAACCGCCACCGGAACAATGGCCGCGCAGCCGCCGTACATCGGAACGCCTAAAGCAACCGCCGCCGGAACGCCTAAGATCCCGGCTTTGCTCACCACGGTATTGACCATTTCTTGCGGAATGTAATTGTGGATCCACGCGCCCATGGCGACACCCACTAAAACCCAGCCCCAAAGTTGTTTCACGATCGTGACAGCCTCGCCTGAACCAAACAAAACTCGCGCTTTGAAGTTTTTGTATGTCGCAACTGCTGCGGGCGTTTCGGCGTACTGCGCGTTAAAAATATCGGCCGCCAGATTTTTTTCTAGTTTCATCATTCCTAAAACCATTCCCGCCATAACGCCGATAAAAATCCCGAAAAACGCGTAAAGCATGGCTATTTTCCAACCGAAAAACCCGATCATCAAAACGACCAGATATTCATTGACCAGAGGTGAGGTGATCAAAAAGGAAAATGTCACGCCCAAAGGAACACCGGCTTTCAAAAAGCTGATAAAAAGCGGAATGGACGAGCACGAACAAAACGGTGTAATAGCGCCAAAAATTGAGGCGAATAAATTCCCCACGCCTTTACTGCGGCCCAGCCAGCCTTTGATCTTCTCTTGCGAAACAAAGGTGCGCAAGATCCCGATCACCCAGATCATGGAAAATAAAAGCAAAAGGATCTTGATGGAATCGTAGATAAAAAAGTTCGCCATTTCAACCGAGGGTGAGTCGAGCGGCAGCTTTAAAACACTATAAAAAAGATAATCGATGGTAGTTTTTAACATATTTTTATTGGTTATTGGGATGCGTTATGAGTTTTGTGTCAGGTTTTGTGTTGTGTGTTTTTGGGTTTACCCACGCCCAAAACTCACAACTCGACTCACAACGCACAACTCATCCTATCAACCGTAGTTCCCTAATTATTACTCATAGGTTATTGCATCTTGGTTATTTATTCTTCTGCTCTTCAATACGCGTGTTTATTTTTTCCCTATGATCTTTCCTATCCTGCAGAAAAGCAGAATAGCTTAAAACAAGAAAAAGAATGATCAAAACCGACGCGATCGACAGCGCTTTTCCGATAATGCTTCCCTTTTTGAGCATAAAACCGGAAACCAAAAGCAATAAAGAAAGCGGTAATAAAAACAAGATTCCAACAAGGATGTAAACTCCTTCAGCGCGCATCGTGAAAAGATCAAAGAGGCTGATGGATAACGCAAACACGCCTAAACAACCGCCAAGGATGATCTCAAACCAGCCGAATATAAGAAAAAATTTTTTCATTTTATTCGCCTCATTTTCTTATCGAGGACTGACCCTTTCGCAATTTAGCGGACGAGACGGGCTGTGCCCGTTTTGTTTTATTTGCACTCAAATTGTTCTTTTGCGGCTTTGATGTAATCAGGAAAATCTTTAAATCTCTTGTCCATTATAATGGGCTTGTCAGGATGATCTTTCCTAAATTTTACATGAGCCTCAAGGCTTAAGTCGAGATTTTGACAGGCAGTTTGAGGATCATTCTTAATAAAAAAGTCGGAGGTGGCAATATTGACATATATATTGGACTCTTCGGCATGCGCATTATTTTTTTGATAAAGATGCAACGATTTATACCAGTATTCGCGGGCTTTATCCAGGCGGTTATCGAAAGTCACTGTTTTATCGATTATAAATCCGTCTCTTCGATAATGGTATTCCCAATTTTTTACAGTTGATGATTCCAAAAAATTTGCAAACATTTTATAGGCGAGAGCCAGACCGAGCTCATCATTTTTCCTTTTGCAATTCTCCATCGTAGCTTCAATAAGAAGTTCAGCAGGAAGCGGCCGGTTATGTGCAAGCAACCCATCAACATTTTGAGAATTTGTCCAAGGGTCTAATATAGGTGCTCCGATTCCGACACAGCCGTAAAAAGCCAGAGAAAAGGCCGCAATAAAAATAATTTTTGATTTTAGAAATATTTGCATTTAACTATGTCCGTTCCGTCAATAACGATTTGCGAGAATTTTATTTATTAAATTAACGGGCGCTGTCCCCCTTTTCACCCTTTTTCATATTTCTTTCTTTTTTTGCTTCCAAATCCTAAATTAAGAGACTTCAGCAGGCCATAATGTATTTCATATCTTACGTTACTCTTTACCTTTGGAGATATATTGGCCGGGCTTCTGTCTCGATAGCACCAGCTAAAAGATGGGTTGCTTGATCTTGAATTCTCAATGTAGCAAAGAATATTGGTGTCATACAAAAATTGTAAGAATTTATCCGGATTATCAACAAATTCTGGAATTCCTGTATGGTAATTTAATATGTCCTCAGTAAATTTCTTGTAAGCCGATAGATATTCATTGTAATCAAATCTACCTTTACCTTCAAAATGATTAAAGAATTTTAAAAAGAATTCGTAATCTTTGTCTGTATAGTAAAACGATAGCTGATCTTTTATTCCTCCCATAAGATATTCAGAATATCGATTTTGAAATTTGTCACTGTCAAAGTTCTCTAGTGAGAAAAACGTATTTTCTTGGGTTTTATCTTCAATTGCAACCTGTTGAAGAATTTTCAATATTGTAACTAAGTCTCGCGGTCTTGAATAAGAGAGACGTAGTAATTTGTAAAACGATGGGTCATGACCTCTGCTTGGACTTGTGGTAGGCGATTTCCAAGGGAAATAAAAATCCCAAGCCTCTCCATGTTCGAACTTTTTCCCTTGCTGAGCATTTAATAATCTATCAATAAGTCCGAAGATTTGTGAATGGCGGTAATCTGGGTATGTGGTTTTCCAATCAAGAAAAACTGAATTATCTAATATCTTGTTCGTAGAATTTTGCAAACCGATCGAATTAAATATGTCTGGCCGTATTAATAATACTGCACGAAACCTACCATTGGAGTATTTTAATTGAGAAAAAAAATCATTGTTCAGGTTCCAAATAGCATTGCCTAAGCCCTTGATGCATTCCAGATATTCATCGTAAGGAATTGATCCAGGCCTTATATCTATTCCATCGATGAAGAGTATATGATGTGTTTTTGTTTTTATGTCGCTAAGGGCTCTTTCGAATTCACGCTGCAAGTAAAGTAAGTTCACTTGAAAACGTGATTCTTGAAATGAAGTTTGGGCAGTCTGCTCGCCTCCTGCCTTTAAATGCTTTGACACCAGTTCTGCCGCTATCTTTGAATTTTCAATCAAATTCAAAGCTGCTAATATCTCTGGTGAGAATGCGTGATTATAATATTCATCAATTGCTTCTAATATAATCTTAAATTTCTTGTTCTTACTAAAAGGGTTGCCTTCTAATTCTTCGACATTAATACTCTTTGCTAGTAGTAACAAGATAATAACTTTCCATATGCTTTCATAATCCGATAGCAAAAGGTGGTGCTTTTGTTTTAGGTTGACAAATTTTTGATAATCAGTTTCTCTGATATATTTTAACTCTGACTTGTTCCCTTGATAAACACTATTAGATAAGTAGACGGCATATGCGGTTTTTCCCGTACCTTTTTCACCAATCAAGAAAAATGAACTAGGGCTCATTAGCTGCTCGAGAAAAACATTTTTCACAAAAATAGCATTAAACAACTCTTTATTTTCCTTGCGTTTGTAATTTTCCGCATCGCTAAACCCTAATTTTAATTCAGTTATTTTTTTCATTTCTTCTCCATCGAAATTTTTTAATTCAATTAAATTTAAAAATAGCGTCAGTTGTTTTCTGCAAGTATTTCAAATGGCGCTGTTCATGTCTAAGTCAATACCTGTTGCTTTGATTTCCTTAGCCAACTGCACACGCCAGGCACCACTCTCATCTAAAGGAATAAACAGAACGCCGGAATAATCTGATGGAATTTCAACTCCTTTTTGATAGAGAGCACATACTCGTTGCCGACCAATTCTTCCTAAAAAATACCCGAGTTCAAGGACTACATTTTGGCGAGCACGCGGAAGAAGGTTCTCACATTTTGCATCATTTATTCTGCCAACATCATCGCCTGTTAACAGCACAACTGCAAAGCCTACATCGGAATAATCAGAAATTTTCTCGATGATTGTTCTTCCTTGATTTGGCTTCTCATGCAAGATTATTGGCGCTAAACCCAACTTCTCTAAAAATCTTGCTGTCGCTTCTTTGATACCATCATCATGTCCATGGACAAGGAATATTTTCCGTGAAATTGCTGGCAAATGACTAGGAATGACTGGTCCACTCTTAGTATCCGAAGAAAGCGATATCTCCATTTCAAGCAATTCAATTTGACTTATTAACATTGAGATTTGCGACGAAAGATCCTCAGACCTACTATTTTCCCAATAATCTTCGCTTGCCCCCATAGGAAAAGCACCGTATTTGCCAATATCTAATACCTTATTTACATTTGGTGAATTTAAACCAAACGATTTCTCGAGACATGCCTGTGTAATATTTTCCCATGAAAGATAGTCATCTTTTCTTAGTGGTCTTTTAGCAAGCAAATCCTTGCCGCGATCTATTTGCTTTTTTATCAATTCAATTCCTTTTTCGGGGTTTACTGAAGGAGGCTGTGGAATTGGATTAGTAATTTCTTTTCTTTTGGGCGCCATTTATATCTCCTTTACAAATTTCCCGGGACACGTACCTTTTTAAATACGCGCCACTCACCTTCATTTTCTCCCCGTTATTAAAAAAATCGAAAATGTTCTAAGCGCGCCGTTAGCGGCGGACTTGGTCATTTGGGCGGCCGTTGTGTCGCGGATATCGGCAAAGCCCGCATCCGTTAACAAGCCTTTCAATTTTTCCCGGTTAAACCCGTTGTGAAAAACGCCGTCTTTGTTTTCATGAAAAAGGCCGCCCTCTTCATCTAAGTCTACCAGCGCGAGTTGTCCGCCTTTGGTTAAAATTTCAAAGAAACGTTTCAAAAGCGCCGGAACATCTTCAATATGATGAAGCGTCATACCGCTAATAATAGCCTGATAGCGTCCGTTTAAAACATCTCCCGCGCTTAAATCCACAAAAGAAGTTTTGGCGTTTTTGATATCCTTCTGGCGGATCTTGGTATTAAAAGCATCCAACATTCCCTTTGAGCTGTCGACACCGACGACCGAGCGGACCAGGGGCTGAATATGGAAAGCCAAAAGCCCGGTGCCGCAGCCAAAATCCATAACATCCATTTCTTTTGTCAATTTGACTTGGCTTAAAATAGCCCCGGCGATATTTTTGGCTAAAGTGATCTTTTGCGCGGTGTCCCAGGTGGCCGCTTCTTTATCAAAATCCCGCTTTTTCGTTGTTGGGTTGTTCTTATCCATTGATAACAATAATTCCTTTTTTTGATCTTCTAAAAACGTGCCAGTCGCTGTTTGTTTTAAAAATTACAAAATACTGTGAGAAAAAAGAACATCGCTCCGCATAGCGCCCATACAATCAATAATATATTTGCAACAATTTTAAATCCCGGTTGCATTTTTAAAATGTTTTTATTTTTTCGGTGGAGGATTTTTAATAGAAGATACAGCGATAACGTTAGCGAAGCCCACAGAAGAAACGGCTTATCATTCAAGAAGCCTTTAGGAATTGCAACGCAAAGCAGAATTCCTGCGGCAAAGATAGCAACGATTTCAAGAATTGAATAGCGTATTGGTTTAGCATCCATTGCAAACTATTATTTTCTTTCCCTTGTTTTTATAAGCTCGCGCAAAATCCTTCATCGATTTTACCGCATAATTCTCTAAATTAAAAACATTTCCTATTTGCTTAAAATTCAAGTTATGCGGAGTTTTAAAATATTTTATAAACGCGTCTTTGACTTGCGATACGGGAAGTTTATGGAATATTCCCCCGCCGTTATTATTAAGAACGACGATCGTAAGCGGAACTTTCAAATCTTTAAGCATTGCTAGAGAGTTTAGATCATGTAGAAATGCTAAGTCGCCGATTAAAAGCGTTGTCGGGTTATTTAATCCTTTTGCAAATCCAATCGCGCTGGCAATCGTACCATCAATGCCACTTGCTCCCCGATTAGAGCCGACGATGACCGGATTTCCGTCGTAAGCGGCGTAAGTGTCCATGTGGCGCACGGGCAAGCTGCTGGATAAAAATAGGCCGGAATTTTTGAGAATAAGACGAGAAATAAGACGAGCAACGGCTTCTTCGCTTAAAGTTTTCGAGTTTTCCAGTTTTGTCAGTTTCGAGTTGGTGCTTTCTGAAAGCTTCTTAAGTGACAAAAGCTGAGCGGATTGGGGCCGCGAAGGGATTTTTTCATTTACTGTCATGCAGAACTGCCCTACGCAAGATTGAATGCGATGCGTAACAATGTGCAAGGGATCGTTTCGTAAGGGATGGCTTATAACAGTTATATAGGACTTAAGGGTTTTAGGGCTTAAGGATTTGATGAATTCGTAATAGCGAGAAGAAGTGATCCGTCCGCCTAAATGGATAATTCCATCGGGCTTGAAGTTTTTAAGCTTATTTTCAGCCAAGAGAAGGTCGTAATAATGAATAAGATTGGGATGATCAATCCCTAAGCGCAAACCGGACGTTACATCGGGAAAAATAGGAAATTGGAGTTTTTCAGCTAAATGTAAAACAGCTTGCGCGTGAGAACCGGATAAGGGGATTTTGCCAACGACAATTAAACCGTTTTTAATCGATTTAATTGCATCGAGCGTTTTAGCGTCTAGCGTGTAGCGGATAGCGTCTAGTTTCTCATATGTCGTGTATGGCCCTAAACGCTCAACGCTATACGCTATACGCTTTTCTGTCTTTTTCGGCGTCAAAGGTTCGCGAAACATGCAATTCAAATGCACAACGCCTTTCATTCCGGATTTGGCTTGAAAAACCGCCTGATCGATTGTGGTCAAGACAAATTCAGGCTTAATTTCCGGGGTCGGACAAGGAAATTCAAAAGTCCATTTGGCGTATTTTCCGAAAATATTATTTTGTTCGATGGTTTGATTAGCGCCGGTTTTTTGAAGTTCCGGCGGACGATCGGCGGTAAGGACGATCAGGGGCAATTTTTTCTTCGAGGCTTCAATGATCGCGGGAAAAAAATTGCCCACAGCCGTGCCTGATGTACAGATCAAAACACAAGGTTTTCGCGTCGCACTTGTATAGCCTAAAGCGTGAAACGCCAATCCTCTTTCGTCAAAATGAACAAAAGTTTTAGCACGTTTGTTGCGCGCGGCGGCAATGGTCAAAGGCGCCGAACGCGAACCCGGAGCGATGCAGAAATAATCGACACCGTTTCGAATGAGTTCTTCGATAATTAGCTCAGCCCACATAGAATTTAAATTTGTCATTAGAGTTTACTGCTTTCGAATATCTTAATAAAACTTCCTATCTTTGTTTCTACTTCATCCCACTCATCTTGTGGATTTGAATCTTCCACGATCCCTGCCCCGGCGTAAACGAAAAGTTTATTATTTAAAATAAGCCCGGAACGAATGCCGACCGCAAATTCACAACTGTCAAAACCAACCCAACCGACCGGTGCCGCGTACCAACCGCGCTTAAACGGCTCAAATTGCTTGATAACTTTAAGCGCTTTATCCGTCGGACAACCCGCGACCGCCGGTGTGGGATGCAGCAAACTTAAAATTTCGGCATCATCGGTATCTTTTTTAAGATTTCCTTTAAATGATGTCAAAAGATGTTGCCCGCTTTTAAGCGCCAAAAGAGTGGATTTTGTTTCCATATCCCAACGCGTGCACACCTGCTCTAGCGCATCTTCAATAGCTTCGGCCACAAATTGATGTTCTTTAAGTTCTTTGGGTGAATTAAGAAGTTCCTGTTTTAATTTTGAATCACTTTCCGATGATCGCCCGCGCGGACGCGTTCCGGCAATAGCCTCGGTTCGAACCGTTTTTCCGTCGCGCTTATAAAGCCTTTCGGGCGAAGCGCCGATAAAAGCGGCCGCATCAATAGGTGAAAAACAAAAATGAAAACAATCGGGAGAAATACTTTTAAGTTCTCTAAGAATAGCCCAGGGATCGGGATTTTCGGCAAATTCAAAGACCGATTGGCGCGCTAAGACCGTTTTTTCTAAAGTTTTATTCTTAAGACGTTTGATGAGCGCATCAACTTTTTTTATCCATTCGGATTTCTTTGGTTCATCGCTACGGGAAATAAGCCGCGGAAACATCAAAGATGTTTTTTCATTTGGGCATTTTAGGCTTTCTAATTCTTGAAGAATTCTTTCGGCTTCCCGGGCGCTAAAAACATTTCCGAAAACATTACAGGCAAAAAATGTTTGCTGATTACGTTTAAGAACTTCAAAACGAGGCAAAACAAAACGATAACTTCCAAATTCTTCCCAGTTTTTATCGATTGAGGTATGGTTAAACGCTATTCCGCCAAAAAACTTAACATTCTTGTTATCGCCGGACAGATACCGGTTCAATTCGTGAAAGATGGCATCGTAATCAATGATGCTGGTTCCGGAAAGCGCGTAAGAAATTCCTAAGCCCGCGGTTTCAAAACTTCCCTGCCGGTCGGGCAAATACGATTCACGGCTGGACCAGTAAATTTTGGAATTTGACGCGTTAGACGCTAAAAACTGCGGTAGATCGGCAGAATTAATTTTAACTTCAAAACGAATGATGCGGTTTTTGCCTAAAGGAAGCTCTTCGGCAAGGCGTCGTATTTCTCCGGCGCAAAACTCTTTCGCTTCATTAAAGGTTAAAATTTGTTTTTCTTCGATCGCCTGACTCATCGCTTAGGGTTTTTCACCTGTATAGATCATCGCCGTTTGAAACGTCAGGGGGTGAGCGCGGACATTAAGAAAACCGCAAGCACCCATCGCTTGGCAAAATTCTTCGCCGTACATAAACGTTTCTACCGTTTGATTAAGATATTTATAGGCTTTAAGATTTCCGGAAATAAGCGCGCCGACGGCGGGCAAAATTTTTCTCAAATAAAAGGTAAAAATGGGGCGCACTAAAGCGTTTTCGGGAATAGCAAATTCTAATATGATCGCCCGTCCGCCCGGCTTTAAAACACGCAACATTTCACTTAAAACCTGTTTTGGATTGACCACGTTACGAATTCCGAACGCAATGGTTGCCGCGTCAAAATAATTTTCTTCAAACGGGATTTGATTAATGTCGCCGTTTTTTAAGATGATCTGTGCTTCTAACTTGCGCGTCTTTATCTTTTCTTGGCCAATCAGAAGCATTTTTTCCGAAAGATCAATGCCGTAAGCTATTTTGATGGATTTTGTCTGCTCAAAAAGATAAAGCAGAACATCCCCGGTTCCGGTGGCAAGATCAAGAATGGTTAAATCGTTTTTTGGGGGCAGAAAGGAGACGATTTTCTTGCGCCAGCCGATATCCAGCCCAAATGATAAAAGCCGATTGAGCAGATCATATCGGCCGGAGATCTTATCGAACATTTTCCAGGATTCTGACTTAGAGTAAGGGAGATTGTCCATAGGTTTCTTGCGCAGTTTCGCTTTAAGTTGTTGTGAATTACGGGGTTATACTAACATATTCTTGAAAAGATGACAATGGAAATGACGGGAGGACTGGGCGAGAAAAATCTTAATGATTAAGCAGGCGTTCGGCTTCCAAAGCCGCCATACAGCCCGAACCGGCCGCGGTAATGGCTTGGCGATAGGCCTTGTCTTGCACATCGCCACAGGCGAAAACACCGGGAATATTGGTTTGAGTGGTTCCCGGTTTGGTTAAAATGTAGCCTGTTTCGTCTAGCTGGAGTTGACCTTCTAAAAACGCGGTATTGGGTTGATGGCCGATGGCGTAAAAAAGCCCGCCGACTTCCAGCGTGCTTTCTTGGTTGGTTTTGACGTTTTTGATCTTCACGCCGGAAAGGGCTTTATCGCCAACAACATCAACTAAAACGGTATTCCAGAGAACTTCTATTTTTTTATCGGATAAAACGCGTTCTTGCATGGCTTTGGACGCGCGTAAAACATCGCGGCGCACCAAAAGAACTATTTTGCTGGCGAATTTCGTTAAATAGGTGGATTCTTCCGCCGCCGAATCGCCGCCGCCCACCACCGCTAAGACTTTATTACGAAAAATGGGAAGCGCGCCGTCGCAAACCGCGCAGGCGGAAATTCCCCGCTGCCAAAGCTGTTCTTCGCCCGGAACATGCATGCGTTTGGCGGTGGCGCCGGTCGCAATGATCAAGGTTTTGGTTAAAACAACTTCGGAATCAATGAAAACTTTGAAAGGTTTTGCTGTGAGGTCAACTTTGGTAACGGTTTGGGTTTTGATACGCGTGGCGCACTTAATGGATTGTTCACGCATTCTTTGCATCAGTTCCGGGCCGCTGATCCCTTCGGGAAATCCGGGATAATTTTCTACTTCGGTGGTGGTGGTGAGCTGTCCGCCGGCGGCAATTCCGCCCGCTAAAAATCCTTCATAAAGCAAAGGGTCAAGCTTAGCGCGTCCGGTATAAATGGCGGCCGCATGAGCGGCCGGGCCGGAACCGACGATCACCACATTTTCAATATTTGCCATCAGGATCTTCCTATTTTATAAAAGAAATCGGTCGAGAATTTTATCGCGAGGTTTTTGTTCTGCACTCTTCGTTTGATTTTGCAGAATTGCATCGTAGCGAGCTTTTTTAGCGTCTTGATAAAAAAGCCCGTAATGCCGACGAGGACTTTCAGCATATTCGAACGCTTTGGTGATCTGGCTTGGGTCGTGAACGATCACTTCGGTTTTATCCGAAAGGCGTTTGTCGGCGGCAATTCCATTTTCATGCGTCAAGAAAGAAAACCAAGAACTGGTTTTATGATCAAAATTCGCTTCGTCATAATGCGGACAGCGCTGAGAAATATGAACAAAGGCAAAACCCGGATGGGCGAACGCCGCTTTTAACGTGCTGGCCAAATGATCCGGCATCCAGTCGGTGGTGCTCGCCACAAAAGACGCGCCGATGCCTAGCGCAAGGCGAACCGGATTAAGCGGCTCGAGATACGTTCCGAAAGGTTGTGTATTGGTTTTGTGCCCTTTTCGAGTTGTAGGAGAAGTCTGGCTTTTCGTTAAGGCGTAAAGTTCATTATCAAAAAGAAGAAAAACGCATTTGAAATTCTTATTGATGCCGTGAATGAGATGATTTCCGCCGATACTTAAGGCATCGCCGTCGCCGGATTCCACAAAAAGATTTAGATCAGGGCGCGCTAAAGCCAGCCCCATGGCAAGAGTAATGGGGCGCCCATGAATACCATGAATACCGTAGGTGTTGATGTAGTTCGGCGCGCGGCCGGAACAGCCAATGCCGGAAATGTTCACTGTTTTTTCCGGACGAAGAGCGGCATCAACGATAAATCGCTTTATTCCCATAAGAATACCGAAATCGCCGCAGGCAACGCACCAACGCGGATTATCGGTGTTTAAGTCTTTAATGGTTACAGGTTGTGGTAATTTATTTTCAGCAGGAGCGCTCATTTTAAGATCTCCTTAATTTTAGACAAAATACCGCGCGGCGTGATGGGGCGACCCGTCGGACGGGCTAAAGCCGGCTGAACATCCGCTAATGTCGCACTGCGCAACAAAAGCGCTAATGGTGGCGGCGCTAATTCGTCGCCGTAAGCCACTTCTACGGTAACAACCTTTTTAAAATTCGTGAAAATGTCTTTGAGCATCAAAGGTAGCGGGTGGACGATCTTTAAATGCATTCCTGAAGCGGAAAGATTTTCGCCTTTGCACATATCAATGGCTTCTTCAATAACACCGCGAGTACTTCCCCAGCCAACCACCAAGAGATCTCCGCTTTCTTTGCCGAACATTTCCGGCTTGGTCAAAGCGCGTTGCACATGATGAACTTTTTCGCCGCGGATTTGATGAGAACGAAGACTAGTAGCGCCGGAATGACTCACAACGCCTTTCGCGTCAGTGTTAAGCCCGGTGACCCGGCGCATCATTTCCGGCGTTCCGGGGTCTGCCTGATTGGCGCAAACCATTTCAATAGTATCCGGCAGTCTTTTCATATGAAAACGTTCTAAAACAAAATCCGGGATCTTGTTAATATCGTCAAGTTGGGTCACGGGAAGTTTATCAATGACCTTATAACTATTGGCTGTTTGGAAATCCGTCATCAGCATAACCGGAATTCTCAACTTTTCGGCGATATATCGGGCCACGGTCGGAGCGTAAAAACAATCAATGACGTTGGCAACGCTCAAAACAACTTTGGGTGCGTCGCCGTGCGAGCCAAATGCCGCCGCTAAAAGATCGGATTGTTCCGTTTTCGTCGGCAGTCCGGTGGACGGCCCGCCGCGCTGGGCGTCAATAACGATCAAAGGAATTTCCGCTGAAGAAGCAAAACCGATAAATTCTTGTTTTAAAGAAAGCCCCGGCCCGGACGTCGCGGTAATAGACGGAACACCGCCAAAATAAGAACCGATGGCGGAACCGATCGCGCTAATTTCATCTTCTGCCTGATGCACCATGCCGCCGTAGGACGGAAAAACTTTTGCTAAGGTGTGCATAATGGATGAAGCCGGTGTAATGGGATAACCGGCGAAAATTTTTATTCCCGCGTCAATAATACCCATGGCAAGCGAAGTATTGCCGTCGATCAAGATCTTTTCGGTGCTGCGCACAGTTCCGGCAACTTCATAGGAAAGTGCAATGTTGTCTTCCGCGTATTTATAGCCGTTATGAAAAAGGCTGATATTTTTATTTAAGACTTCTTCGGAGAGTTTTTTACCAAATGTTCTTTTAATCTCAGTAATGATGGCATCATGCGGCGTGTTGTAGATCGCTGCCAGCATGCCGATATAATACATATTTTTTCCGGAATTTCCCAGACTGCGGATAATGGCGTTAGATTCGGCGTCTAACTCAAACGGAATAACGGTAAGCCCAGCGTCTTTAACGCGCTTTAAGACTTTTTCGTAGGAATCTTTATTGGCGGACTGGTCGCCGACATCTAGAAGTATTTTTGCTTGCGGATTGCTTTCCCCATCATCAAAACGGCGGTCTAACACAATTTCATGCGCGGCTAAGATGAGGTCGGTATTATTTCCGATATTGGTAATATCGAAATCCGCAACACGGATGATCGCACCCGACAAAGCCGGACGCGTGCGTGGCGGCGGGCTGATCTCGGCGGGGATCATCGGCTCGATGTAAACGAACTTGCCTGTTCTGGCAAAGGCCTTGATCAAAATATCGCCGGCGCTTTGCGCGCCAAAACCGGCATCCATCAAAATTTCAAAACGCGAAATGCGTTTTTTCTCTACAGTTTTTGTAACCATGAATGTCCTTTTCCTTCTCGTAAATTTGGATACTGCAGGCTAGGGCTTACTATAACATTTTGCTTAACTTTGGCAATAAAAATCATAACTTTCGTGCGGAAAAAGATCGGCTATTTTTTAGCGGGTAAAAGCGGCCTTAGGTCGTTTAGATCTTTTAAAATAGCCTGCTGATCCTCGACGATAAAGTCTTCTTCTGATGCGGATTCTTGTTTTAAAAGTTCCTCGAGCTGGCGGGTGGAATTAATGGTAAATCCGGCGTCTTTGATCATCCGTAACGTCTTGGTACGCCTTGAGCCTTTGGTGTTCAAATATCCATCCATAAATAAAGAGTTTGCCGGATAAAGCGACATCACTTCCATGCTTCGTAAATGCCCTTCCCGACCGGCGGCAACGCGCACTTCTGCTTTTGGATTTAAAAAACGAAAGAGGCATAAGACACGCAAACAATACTCAGGCGTTAAGGCATTTTTTGCCGTTAAAATATTTCCGTCGATGGGAATCAAAAAGTTGACCGGAATAGACGGCGCATTAAGTTCGCGAAATTTAAACGCCAGGTCAACAATATCTTTGCGCTGTTCACCCATCCCGACGATCACGCCCGAACAAATTTCTAAGCCCACATTCTGCGCGAGTTTTAAAGTATTCAGGCGATCATCGAAGGTATGCGTTGAGCAAACATTCGCATAATTATCTTCGGAAGTATTTAAATTATGATTGAGTCGGTCGAGGCCGGCATCTTTTAGTTTTTGAGCTTTATCCTGGGAATCCAAAAGTCCCGCGGAAACGCAAACCTGAACGGGATATTTTGATTTAATCTCGCGGATCAGTCGTGACAGATGCTCGATGCGCGCATCTGAGGGCCCGCGTCCGGCAAAAACCATGCAATAACGGTAGGCGCCGGACTCATACGCTTCTTTGGCTTCGGCTAAGATCTCTTCGTCGCTTTTAATGCGGTATTTTTCAATGGGGGCTTTGGAATTTTTTGATTGGGCGCAGTAGTGGCAGTCTTCAGGGCACGCGCCGTTTTGCGCGTTATTGATAATATGGATCTTGACTTCTTTTCCGGTGAATTTCTTGCGCACTTCAAAGGCGGCATCCAAAAGCGGCAGTAATTCTATCTCGCCCGACTCCAATATTTCTAAGGCTGTTTGACGCGAAAGAGATTCGCCGCTTATGCTTTTTTGGGCCAGTGTTGCGTAAAACGTTCTATCCATAAAATTATTCCAAATTTCGCTTTGAGGAAAACATTTCATCCAGTACAATTGGGGGGTATTTTAGTATAGAACTTTTAATAAAGCAATCTTTTAATGATCTAAGAAGCGCCGGAAACCTCCAAAGAGTTTCTAAAAGAACCGCTGATGCGAAATATATTCCTTTGGAAAACGGCATTGTTCGTATATAATACACCCAGAAAAGTGCCCCTTATCGCGCGAGGCCTAAAACGCGCGTATATATAAAATGAGCCAACACACTTTCCATATCCCTGTCATGGGGACGGGATTTTCCATTGACACCCCCGTTAAAGTAGCAAGGTACGGAATCTCCTCGGTCATTTCCCTGGTTGATGACACTCTCATTGAGCAGATGCGGGAATATTACTGCACGCTTTTAAAAGAGCCGTATATCCCCATCGCCAAAGACGAGGAAGATTACCGCGCGCGCCGCATTACCGCATATTTAAACCTGATCGACCGTATCGTTAAAAAACAATTTGAAGAATTAAAGGCATCCGCCTTTGAACCCGGGACCGAAATCACCAAATACTTCGAGCTTCTTCCTGACAGCGCTCCTTTAAAAGCAAAATATGGAAAAATGCTTCAGGAAGTCAATCCAAAGTTAAAGCTTACGCTTCAAAATGAGCTTCGCAGTGAAATTACCACCGGAAAGATCAATGTCAACATCATGACCAAGGTTGACCGGATCAATTTTGACAAAAACGAAAAAGAACTTCCCGTTGAATTTTCTGATGCTTTGTCGGCGCTGCGCGGATACGCCATGAGCACGCTTGATTCTGCTATTGTTTTTTCGGCCGGAATTAACCGCCGGCTTTACACCTACGCGGAAAATTTTAAAGATTTTTATGCCGATGCGGCCGGTGAGATCAAGAAGAAAATTGTCCTTAAAGTAAGCGATTTTCGCTCTGCCTTAACTCAGGGAAAATTCTTCGCCAAAAAAGGCTTATGGGTTTCCGAATACCGCATTGAGTCCGGTTTAAATTGCGGCGGGCACGTTTTTCCGGCGGCCGGCGAGCTGATGGGGCCCATTATGGAAGAATTCAAGGTAAAAAGGCAGGAACTGATCACAACTCTTCACGATATGTATGATCAGGCTTTAAAGCTTAAAAATAAAATTAGTTTCCCTAAGCCGCATCCGGTGCGCATCACAGCACAAGGCGGCATCGGGACGGCAACCGAAGATAAATTTGTCCGCGAGAATTATCAAATTGATTCCACCGGCTGGGGCTCGCCTTTTCTTTTAGTTCCGGAAGCAACCAATGTCGATGAAGAAACACTTCAAAAACTTGCCAACGCGGGCGAAAATGACATTTATACCAGCGAAGTTTCACCTTTGGGCGTTCCGTTCAATAACCTGCGTGGTTCTTTAAGCGATGCCGAAAAAGATCAGCGTAACGAAAAAGGGCGCCCCGGAAGCAGCTGCCCTAAGGGACATCTGGTTTCCAATACCGAATTTACGCCTTTACCGATTTGCACAGCATCGCGGCTTTACCAAAAATTCAAGATCGATCATCTGCGAACGCTGAATTTAGAAAGCACGACTTTCCAAAGAATTTATGACCAGGTCACAAAAAAAGCGTGTATCTGTAATGACCTGGGCGAAGGCGCTCTTTTAAAGAATAGCATTGCCGTCCGGCGAAAACTTTTTCCGGCCGTTTGCCCCGGGCCGAACATTGCCTATTTCTCCAAGATCATGACTTTAGCCGATATGGTCAGTCATATTTACGGACGAGCGAATTTCTTAAATTCAACCTATCGCCCGCATATGTTCATTAAAGAATTACAGATCAATATTAAATTCTTTGAAGGTGAAATTAAAAAGTTCTTACCTAAACCGACCGAAAAGCAGATCGAATACTTATTGGAATTTAGAGCGAATTTGATCAAGGGCATCAATTATTACCGGGAACTTTTTCCAAAGATGTGCGGTGAAGCGGAAAAGTTCAGAACCAAAATGCTCGAAGAACTTGAAGCGCTCTACAAGGATTTAGAGAATCTGATCGCGAAATACACCGAAGTTTTTTCCGGCCACTCCGCTTTTATTCCGGCCGCATAATTCAGCAAGATAACAATAATAAGAGAAGCGCCCGCCAAGATTCTTGGCGGGCGCTTCTCTATTTCTCCCAAATTTCCAGCTTAACTTTAAATTTTATTTATAGATCTTATTGCCGCCTTTTTTAAATTCTTCCGATTTTTCCTTCATGCCTTGATCAACCGCGTTTTTTTCATCTAAGGCATGTTCTTTGGCGTAATCGCGGACATCCTGCGTGATCTTCATCGAACAAAAATTCGGTCCGCACATCGAGCAGAAATGAGCCAATTTTGCCCCTTCGGCCGGAAGAGTTTCATCGTGAAATTCTTCGGCTGTTTCCGGATCAAGGCTTAAATGGAACTGATCTTTCCAGCGAAATTCAAACCTGGCCTGCGAAAGCGTATCGTCCCATAGTTTCGCGCCCGGATGCCCCTTGGCCAGATCGGCCGCGTGCGCCGCGATTTTATAAGCAATGATTCCGTCTTTCACATCCTTTTTATTGGGAAGCCCTAAATGTTCTTTGGGCGTCACATAACACAGCATCGCCGTGCCAAACCAGCCGATCATCGCCGCGCCAATAGCGGATGTAATATGGTCATATCCCGGAGCAACATCAGTTGTTAAAGGCCCTAATGTATAAAACGGCGCTTCTTGACAAATAGAAAGCTGTTTATCCATATTCTCTTTGATCAAATGCATCGGAACATGGCCCGGGCCTTCGATCATAGTCTGCACATCATGGCTCCAAGCAATTTTCGTGAGCTCTCCTAAAGTTTCAAGTTCGGCAAATTGCGCCTTATCATTGGCATCGGCAATGCTTCCCGGACGCAAGCCGTCTCCTAAACTAAAGCTTACATCATATTGTTTCATGATCTGACAGATCTCATCAAAATGCGTATAAAGAAAATTTTCTTTATGATGCGCCAAACACCATTTAGCTAAAATCGAACCGCCGCGAGAAACAATTCCGGTTTTCCGTTGTGCGGTCAGCGGAATATAGCGAAGTAAAACCCCCGCATGAACCGTAAAGTAATCAACACCCTGCTCGGCTTGTTCAATTAAAGTGTCCCGGTAGATCTCCCAAGTCAACTCTTCAGCTTTACCGTCTACTTTTTCCAAGGCTTGATAAATAGGGACAGTCCCGATAGGAGTCGGAGAATTGCGCAATATCCATTCTCGTGTTTCGTGGATATTTTTTCCGGTCGACAGATCCATCACCGTATCACCGCCCCAACGAATGGCCCAAGTCATTTTTTCAACTTCTTCAATGATGCTTGAACTCAACGCGGAATTACCGAGATTGGCATTAATCTTCACTAAGAAATTTCTTCCGATAATAACGGGTTCGCTCTCGGGGTGATTGATATTCACCGGAATAATAGCGCGCCCGCGGGCAACTTCATCGCGGACAAATTCGGGCTGGCAATTTTCGCGGATCGCGATAAATTCCATTTCCGCGGTCACAATTCCCTTTTTGGCATAATGCATTTGGGTAACATTGCTATTTTTCTTAGCTCGCAAAGGTTTCTTTACGATGGGAAATCGAATATCGGAAAGGCGCGCGTCGGCTTCGCGTTCATTGCGGTACTGAGACGTCGGTGAGGACAACACTTGAACATCACCGCGATCCAGGATCCATTTCTTGCGAAGTTCGGGCAATCCATGGCGAATATCAATTTTAACAGCCGGGTCCGTGTACGGGCCGGAAGTGTCATATAAACGAAGAGGTGGATTAGAAACTTTTTTATTTTCTACTGTTACGCTTGGTGCCTGGGAAATCTCCCTAAAAGGGACCTGAATGCCTTCAAAGGCCTTACCTTTAACATAAACTTTTTTAGAGCCTGGCAAGGGTTTATACTTAAGCGTAAAATCCGAAAGGGCTTTTTGTTTTTTGACAACAGGGATTTTCCGACGGGATTTTTTTGTTTGGACGATCATGATCTTTTAGCTAAAGGAAGTGCCGCAACCGCAGCTACTTTTCGCGTTAGGATTGTAATATTTAAATCCGCTTTCTTTAAGGGTATCTACAAAGTCGATCTTTGTTCCTTGAATGAACGGAACACTTTCTTTATTCACAAAGATCTTAATATCGCCCGCCTCAACAACGCTGTCATTATCGTAATGATTTTTCTGGAAGCTCATTTCATAGGAAAGCCCCGCGCAACCGCCGGTCACAACGCCAAAGCGCAGCCCATAACCTTGCTTGCCGTCTTTTTCCATCATGGATCTTATTTTAATAACGGCCGCGTCGGTCAAAATTACGATTCTATCAGATGAATTTGATTTAATATCCGTCGTCATAGGGTCGCCTGTTCTTAAAAAGACATTTTGATATAACACACAAAAAAACTCAAGTCAAGGGATTAGCGATGCTTCGCGCGGATCATTAGAACCGGAACATCCGTCCGATGCCGAATATTCTCAGCAACACTTCCAAAAAGAATATCTTTCAAAAATCGATGCCCATGGGTGGACATGGCGATCAAATCACACTGCTCTTTTTTCACGACAGCTAAGATCTCATCGGCTGGCTCTCCTTTGAATAGATGAGCCTGCGCCTTGAATCCTTCGCTGATAAGGACATCTCTTTGCTTCTCCAGATAGCGCTTATCCGATTTAATTTCTTCCGAATCCTGCAAGTTGAGCGTATCCTGAAGGCGCGCCGCATAACCATCGGCAACATGGATCAAAATTAACTCGGCGCCAAATGTCCGAGCGAGAGGGCGAATATGTTCAAGGATGGTTTTGTCGCTGTCCGTATGATCCAAGGGGATAAGAATTTTTTTATACATAAGTCACCTCAGTTTTTTATACAAACCATCCGTAAACGGTTTGATAGAGAAGATAGAGATTTAGCCCGCCAATAATAACAGCAATGGTCCAACAAATTATTTTTAACCATAAGGCATTCGTAAATTTTCCCATCTTTGCGCGGTCACTGGTAAACCAAACCAGCGGAACAACCGCAAAGCTTAACTGCAGCGACAAAACAACCTGGCTTAAAATAAGCAGGTCGCCAACACCTTTTTCGCCGAACATCCCCGCCACAATGACAGCCGGAACGATCGCCACAAGTCTCGTTATGAGCCGGCGCATCCACGGCCGCAAACGGATCTCAAGAAAGCCTTCCATAACGATCTGCCCGGCCAAAGTTCCGGTTAATGTTGAATTTTGTCCGGATGCCAAAAGAGCAACGGCAAAAGCAACGCTAGCCAATGGCGCACCCAAAACCGGCGATAAGAGACGATGCGCATCGTTAATATCGGCAACGTTTTCGTGCGGCGTTCCATGAAAAGCCGCCGCGCTTACAATTAAAATAGCCGCATTAATAAAAAACGCGAACAAAAGAGCTGTGGTAGAGTCAATCGTCGCATATTTGATCGCCATCTTGCGCCCCGCATCATTGCGCTCAAAAGCCCTGGTCTGCACAATGCTGGAATGCAAATAGAGATTATGCGGCATGACTGTCGCGCCCAAAATACCAATGGCGATATAAAGCATTTCGGGATTCATCACGATTTCCGGTTTCGGCAAAAGGTTTTGAAAGATCAAGGGCAAGGACGGGTGTGAGACAGCAAGCTCATAGGCAAAACATCCGCCGATCATAAAGATCAAGCCGGCTACCAAACATTCCAAAATACGGAAACCTTTACTTTGCAAAAGTAGAACGATCATGACATCGCAAGCTGTTAAGATAACACCCACGACAAGAGGAATTCCAAAAAGCAGATTTAAAGCGATGGCTGAGCCAATGACTTCTGCCAAATCACATGCGGCAATGGCAATTTCACATAGAACCCATAAGAACATTGCAACGGGTTTGGAAAAATGATCTCGGCAGGCCTGAGCAAGGTCGCGCCCCGTTACAATTCCAAGTTTTAAGGCCAAATGTTGAAGCAAAATGGCCATAATATTAGAGATGAGGATGACCGACAGAAGCGTATATCCAAAACGCGCGCCACCAGCCAAGTCCGTTGCCCAATTTCCGGGATCCATATATCCGACAGCCACCATAAGCCCGGGCCCGGAAAAAGCCAGCATTTTACGAAAAATACTAGCGTTGGTCGCGATCGGAATGGACGAAAAAACTTCCGGAAGGCTTGGCATCTTGGCTTCCCGGCGCCAAGCGGGTTTAGCTTTAGCGGTATTCATTAGAAATTTATTTTTGTCTCCATTTGATCGAGCAGCCCATGGATGGTTTTTGATCCGTTACCATTGGTTTTCCGCTCGCTAAACAATTGATCGCTTCTTTAAGCTCTTCACGTGTCACTTTTGTTTCGTCTTGCCAATTATCGTCAATGCGTCCGTGATAGACCAATTGATACTCACCGTTAAAAAGGTAAATATCCGGCGTGCACTGGGCTTTGAACGCATCGGCAACTTTTTGCGTCTCGTCGACTAAATACGGAAAATCAATGCCCCACTCTTTGATCTTGTCGATCATTTTAGCGGGGGCATCTTCGGGATAATCGGGATTTATGTTTGGATTAACAGCCACCGCGTTGATCCCGGCTTTCTGGGCATAGCGCGCCAGACGGATAAGCCGCGGCCAAACCGCCAAGGCATAAGGACAATGATTACAGGTAAAAGCAATCAGCAATCCTCGTTTTCCGTAAAGCTCGGCGCCTTTAAAACTTTTTCCGTTGGGGTCTTTAATGGTAAATTCCGGCATTTTTGTGCCTAAGGGGATGTGGACAGATTCAAGTAAAGCCATTTTTACTAAACCTCCATTTAAATAAGTTGTTTTGCAACTTTATTATACGTACCGACCTTGAGATGTCAAGGCTTTAAAGGAAAGTTAATTTTTGTTTGCGTCTTCCTTGAAGAGAAAATATAATGAATGCGCATCAAAGGAAAAACTTATGCCTGAAAAATCAAACATTATTGTAACGCAAATGCCGCTGGGCCCGATGGAAAATTTTCTTTACTTTATCGGCGATGCAAAAACCCGAGAAGTCGCCCTGGTTGACCCAGCATGGGATGTTCCCTTTTTGATAAAGAAAGCAGCTGAGCAAGATCTTAAAGTTACATCTGTTTTTCTCACACACGGACATCCTGACCACGTCAACGGACTAGATAAGTTTTTAAGCAAACATGACGTCCCGGTTTATATATCTCAACATGAAGCCGCTCTTTTTATGCCAAAACACAAAAACATCAAGCATATCAAACCCAATGAAAAATTAAAAACCGGAAACATTGAGTGGCTTTGCCTGCATACGCCCGGACACAGTTCGGGGTGCCAATGTTTCTTATCCGAAAATATTTTGATTGCCGGCGATACGCTTTTTATCGACGGATGCGGGCGCTGTGACCTTCCCGGAAGCGACCCAAAGGCCATGTATCATTCCCTCCATGAAGTGATCTTAAAACTTCCCGAAGAAACAATTGTTTACCCCGGACATGATTATGGACGTTTTCCTTTCGCGCCATTAAAAACCTTGAAGAAAACCAATGCTTACCTGCAGTGTAAAAGCCTCGAAGAATTCTTAACGGAAAGAATGGGGATAGGATTTTAACTCGTTTGACCGCTTGCCTTCTTTGAAGTTCCAAAAAATAATAACGTATACAATATAAAACTAAAAAGGCCAAAAGGCAGGAATCGGCGCAGAAAATACAAAATCTTACTGCGGCGATCCGGGATGTTTCGAAACGGCGGACGCGGCGAGTTGATGAGCTTCTCAATTAAGATCGCAATATCTTCAGGATCTTTCTTGTCGTTAGCCACAAATTGATCAACACGTTTCTTTAATGCTTGAGATGATCCATAATATGGGCTTTTGGGATTATCAAAATCCTTCGCGCAACGCCTATTTTCAAAGAAAATGGTTGTCCGGTAAGTTCCCGGCTCGATCAAGCAAACTGAAATGCCAAACGGTTTTAATTCGTACAACAAACTTTCCGAGAATCCTTCCACCGCCCATTTGCTAGCATTGTAAGCACTAAACGCCGGTAAGGCATAAAGCCCGGCAATGCTAGAGAGATTAATGATCTTTCCAGAGTGATTCTTTCTCATCAGCGGAATGACCGCCCGAGTTACGCTTTGTACGCCGAAAAAATTCGTATCCATTTGCTGACGGATATCTGTTTCACTTAAGTCCTCAAAAAAACCCCCGACGCCAAAACCAGCATTATTGACCAAGACATCAATTCGCCCGAATTCTTTTTCGATTTTCTGAACGACAATTTCAATAGTTTTCACATTATTAACATCGAGTTCCAAAAGATTGACCGTGCCGCCGCGTTTCTTTACTTCGGCGAGCAAGGCGTCTTTCTTTTGGAGATTTCGCATCGTGGCAAAAACATGGTGGCCTAAGCCAGACAAGCGCGCCGCGGTTAGAAGCCCAAAACCACTGGAGCATCCGGTAATGAGAATAACTTTTTTATTTTCTGATGGATTCATGCGGGTTAGTCGGAGGAATAGATGAGAGACTTCTTAACGCTTAATTATTCCCTGAAGCATCAGGCAGTCGACCAGTGTCATGGCGACCATGGCTTCAACAACCGGAACAACGCGCGGACAAATGCACGGATCATGGCGCCCGGTCACCTGAATTTCAACATTTTCTTTTGCTTTTGTTACCGTTTGCTGCTTTATGGAAATAGATGACGGAGGCTTAACCGCGACACGCAAAACAATATCTGCTCCGGTAGATATTCCGCCTAAGATCCCTCCGGCATGATTTGTTTTGGTTTTAATTTGCCCGTCTTGAACAAAGAAAACATCATTAGATTCGGAACCATTCATTTTAGCGCTGGCAAATCCCGAACCGAATTCAACACCGCGAATAGTTCCAATTGACATAACCGCCGCCGCAAGTTTCGCGTTAAGCTTATCGAAAACCGGATCGCCGAGTCCCGGCGGACACCCCCGCACAACAGCTTCCACAATGCCGCCGATAGAATCTCCATTTTTGCGGACTTCCTGTATTTTTTGGATCATGGCTTCGGCTTGCCCCGCATCCGGACAGCGAACCGCGTTTGATTCAATGATGCTCAGATCAATTTTTTTCGCATAAATATCGCCAACGGCCAGCGTATAAGCAATGACTTTGATATTTTTTTCCAGAAGGATCTTTTTCGCAATGGCACCCACGGCAACACGCGCCGCCGTTTCTCTTCCTGATGAACGTCCGCCGCCGCGCCAATCACGAATACCAAACTTGGCATCATAGGTAAAATCGGCATGGCCGGGGCGAAAAGCATCTTTAAATTTTTCATAATCTTTTGATTTCGCGTCTTCATTGCGAATTAATAAAGCGATCGGCGCGCCGGTCGTTTTTCCTTCAAAAACCCCAGAAAGGATCTCAACTGTGTCACTTTCCTTACGCTGAGTTGTGATATTGCTTTGCCCAGGACGTCGACGGTCAAGTTCGACTTGAATATCAGCTGCCGAAAGCGGTAAAAGAGGAATAACTCCATCCACCACAGCGCCGATCGCCGGGCCGTGGCTTTCACCGAACGTCATCACTCTAAAAACTTGACCAAAGGAATTTCCTGGCATTTTTTATTCTCCGTTTTTAAAAGCGTCTGTTACCGCGCCTAAAGAAGCTGAATTGACAAGTTTTACGTATTTACTTAAAACGCCGCGTGTATAGCGAGGCTTTGGTTGCTTCCATTCCTTGAATCGCTTCTTTATTTCCGCGGCAGGAACGGCCAAATTGATCTGGCGTTTTTCGGCATCAATCGTGATCTTATCGCCGTCTTTTACGATAGCTAACAATCCGCCAACGTAAGCTTCAGGGGTAATATGTCCAACTACAAATCCATGGCTTCCGCCGGAAAACCGTCCGTCGGTAATAAGCGCGACATCTTTTCCTAAGCCTTTTCCCATAACCGCCGAAGTCGGCGCCAGCATCTCCCGCATGCCGGGCCCGCCTTTTGGGCCTTCGTAGCGAATAACGATCACATCGCCTTTTTTAACCGTATTGTCCAGAATTTTTTCTAAGGCTTCTTCTTCTGAATTAAAAACTTTGGCCGAGCCGGAAAAAACACTTCCTTCTTTTCCGGAAATCTTCGCGACAGCGCCTTCGGACGCTAAATTACCGTATAAAATAACAATGTGTCCTTCGCGTTTTATAGGATCACTTAAAGGACGGACAACGGTTTGTCCTTTGGGATACGGGTTCACATCAACTAAATTCTCAGCGAGTGTTTTTCCTGTTACGGTCAGGCAATCCCCATGAAGAAGACCGGCCTCAAGCAATAAACGAAGAAGCGGCGTTAAACCGCCAATCTTCACTAAATCCGCGACGACGTGCTTACCGCTTGGTTTTAGATCCGCCAAGACAGGAGCTTTTTTACAGATCTTCGCAAAATCATCAATAGTTAATTTAACGCCAACCGTATGCGCAATGGCTAAAAGATGCAAAACCGCATTGGTTGACCCGCCTAAAGCTGTTACAACGGTGATCGCATTTTCAAAAGCTTTACGCGTCATAATGTCTTTCGGACGAATACCAAGTTTGATCAAATTTAAAACCGCTTCACCAGCTCTTTGGCAATCCTGATTTTTTTCCGGAGAAATAGCAGCTTGCGCGGAACTATTGGGAAGGCTCATGCCCAGCGCTTCAATGGCGCTCGCCATGGTATTAGCCGTATACATTCCACCGCAAGAACCGGGCCCAGGGATTGCGCAGGATTCGATCGCCGTTAATTCCGCATCGCCAATTTTCTGATTGGCATGCGCGCCCACTGCTTCAAAAACAGAAACAATATCAACATCTTTTCCTTTGTAGCAGCCAGGAAGGATCGTTCCGCCATAAACAAAGACAGCCGGACGATTGAGCCGCGCAATCGCCATGATGCATCCCGGCATATTCTTATCGCAGCCGCCGATGGCTACCAGGCCGTCAAAGCCTTCGCATCCCGCGACCGTTTCCACCGAATCCGCAATAACTTCCCGGGAAACTAAAGAATATTTCATTCCTTCTGTTCCCATCGAAATACCGTCGGAAACGGTGATCGTTCCGAAAATAATTCCTTTACCGCCTGCCGCATCGATACCGCTAACCGCTTCGAGCGCTAATTTGTCAATATGCATATTGCACGGCGTTAACATACTCCAGGTTGAAACAACGCCGATCTGGGATTTTTTAAAATCATCATCTTTAAATCCAACCGCGCGAAGCATAGAACGGTTCGGCGCTCGATGGCTTCCGTCAGTTACGATCGCGGAAAATTGGCGATGCGCGTTTTGACTTGTTTTCTTATCGTTCTTCATGGCTTTAAAAACTCCTTACTTGCGGGCAAACAACCAGGGCTTTTCGGCCGATTTGGTTTTTTCGTAAGCGGCGATCTTATCGTTAAATTGCTGCGTCCAACCGATGCTGTCTAACCCTTTCAATAAACATTCCTTAGCGAATGAATTAATAGAAAACGAATATGTTTGGTTTTTAGGCCCATTTATTTTCTGCGCGACCAAATCTGCTTTTAATTCTACACCCGGACTTGCTAAAACTTGTACAAATAATTCATCAACTTCCTTGGCCGTTAAAATAACGGGCAAGATACCGTTTTTAAAACAATTATTATAGAAGATCTCCGCAAAGCTCGGCGCGACAATAACGCGAAAACCAAAATCTTCCAAAGCCCACGGCGCATGTTCCCGGCTAGAACCGCAGCCGAAATTGGCGCGCGCCAGCAAAACTGTCGCTTTACGAAAAACGCCTTTATTCAGAATGAATTCGGGGTTTTCTACTTTCCCGTCAATATCCGTATAGCGCCATTCGTGAAAAAGATGTTTTCCAAAGCCGATCTTATCCACTTTGCGCAAGAATTGCTTTGGGATAATGGCGTCGGTATCAACATTAACACGGTCGAGCGGCGCAATAATTCCTGTATGAGTTTCGAATGGCTTCATATTATTTTAAATACTTTCTGACGTCGGCAATGCGTCCTTCCATGGCCGCGACAACAGCCATTTCCGGGCTCATCAAATGCGTACGCCCGCCGCGCCCTTGACGGCCTTCAAAATTACGATTACTTGTTGAAGCACATCGCTCCCCCGGATTTAAACGGTCATCGTTCATCCCTAAACACATGGAGCATCCGGCAAATCGCCATTCAAAGCCGGCTTCAATGAAAATTTTATCCAAACCTTCTTTTTCCGCCTGACGGCGCACCCGTCCGGAACCCGGAACGACGATCGCTTTTACCTTTGAGGAAATTTTCTTACCCTTTGCCATTTTCGCGGCCAGGCGTAAGTCTTCAATACGCGCATTGGTACAAGAACCGATAAACACTTTATCAATGGGAATTTGTTGCATCGGCGTTCCCGGTTTTAAATCCATATACTTCAACGCGTCGCTGGCTCCTTGTTGATCAACCGGATTTGAAAAAGAACTTGGATCAGGAACTTTTCCCTCGATCGACGTCACTTGTCCCGGGCTTGTTCCCCAAGTAACTTGCGGTAAAATATCTTCGGCTTTGATTTTGATCACGCGGTCAAACTTAGCATTGGGATCGCTGGGAAGTGTTTTCCAGAACGCGACTGCCTTTTCCCAATCCGCTCCCTTGGGAGAAAAATCACGGTCCTTTAAATAAGCAAATGTTGTTTCATCGGGAGCGACCATCCCCGCGCGCGCACCTGCTTCAATGCTCATATTGCAGATCGTCATGCGGCCTTCCATGCTCAAAGCACGAATCGCGCTTCCGCCGTACTCAACAACATAGCCCGTCGCACCGGCGGTGCCGATCTGCCCGATAATATACAAAATGATATCTTTGGCGGTGGCACCAAACGGCAATGTTCCGTCGATACTGATCAACATGGATTGTGCTTTATTTTGTTGTAAGGTTTGCGTCGCTAAAACATGTTCAACTTCTGACGTTCCAATGCCAAACGCCAAGGCGCCAAAAGCGCCGTGCGTGGACGTATGAGAGTCACCGCAAACAATGATCATGCCGGGCTGCGTCATTCCCATTTCCGGGCCGATAATGTGCACAATGCCCTGATCGGGATCGGCGAAATCAAATAATTTGACGTCAAATTCCTTACAGTTGCGCTCTAAGGTGCTAATTTGAATGCGTGAAGTTTCTTCGGCTAAAGACAGATCTTTTGTTCTCGTCGGAACATTGTGGTCCATGGTCGCAACGGTCTTTTCGGGAGAATGGATCTTTCGCTTCGATGATCGTAATCCTTCAAAAGCCTGAGGAGAAGTCACTTCATGGACCAAGTGCTTATCAACATAAATGATCGACGTGGTCTGCGGATTTTCGTAGACCAAATGATCATCCCAAATTTTTTGATACATTGTTTTTGGCATCATTTACCTTATGTTAAGAAAAATATAGACGATTTTATCGGAATCGGTTCGGGCTGTCAATAGGCATTTCGAAGACAACGCGGAATTATTTTGCAAGTTTTCGCAAAACTGTTGGAAGTATACCACCGTTTCGATAATAGTCAACGTCGACGGGCGTATCAAGGCGGGCAATGGCCTTAAATTCCTTGATCGCACCATTTGTGCCGCGCGCGCGAACTAAAATTTCCTGCCGAGGCTTTAATTGATCATCAATGCCGCAAAAATCAAAAACTTCCGTGCCATCCAGCCCAAGTGTTTGACGAGAATCACCTACTTTGTATTCTAGAGGCAAAACACCCATGCCAACCAAATTACTGCGATGAATGCGTTCGTAACTTTCTGCAAGAACGACACGAACACCGAGCAAGGCCGCTCCTTTTGCCGCCCAATCGCGGCTGGAACCGGTCCCATATTCTTTTCCGGCCAAAACCAGTAGTGGTGTTTTGTCTTTATTATAAGCTAAAGACGCATCAAAGATCGTCATCTTGCTATTCTTTGGAAAATAATTTGTCCATGGGCCTTCTGAGTCAGGAACTAATAAATTCCGCAAACGAATATTAGCAAAGGTTCCTCTGGTCATCACCCGGTCATTTCCCCGTCGTGACCCATAGCTGTTAAAATCGATAGGCTCAACGCCCAGGCTTTCCAAATAAACGCCAGCCGGGCTTCCCTTTGCAATAGCTCCCGCCGGAGAAATATGATCGGTTGTGATCGAATCACCAACCATCACCAAAACACGAGCCGCTTTGATGTCACCAACCGGATCAACGTCTTGCTTTAGATCAATAAAAAACGGAGGCTCCTGGATATAAGTACTTTTCTCCCGCCAGGAATAGAGATCGGATTTAACCGTCTTGATCTTATTCCAATCACGGTTTCCCTTAAAAACATCCTTGTAACGCGCGCTAAACATTTTTGCCGTAATAACTTTTGATACAACCAAATCAATTTCTGCTTGCGCCGGCCAAATATCTTTTAAGAAAACATCTTTTCCCTTTTTATCTTTGCCGATTGGTTCTTTCGTCAGATCAATATCAACGCGCCCGGCTAAAGCATAGGCGACCACCAAGGGCGGGCTTGCTAAATAATTTGCTTTTGTTGACGGATTAATACGGCCTTCAAAATTACGGTTTCCACTCAAAACACTGGCCGCGACCAAATTTCCCTCTTTGATCACTTTGGAAATATTTTCCGGCAATGGGCCGCTATTGCCAATGCACGTCGTGCATCCATAGCCTACTAAATGAAAACCAAATTTTTCTAAATACATCATCAAGCCGGAATTCTTCAAATACTCGATAACCACGCGCGAGCCCGGCGCAAAACTTGTTTTAACAAATTTAGGCATTACCAAGCCGCGCTCAAAAGCTTTTTTAGCCAACAAAGCGGCTCCGATCATCACAGAAGGATTTGATGTATTGGTGCAGCTCGTAATAGCCGCGATCACGACCGATCCGTGTGAAAGTGTTTCATTTTGCCCATCAGACATAGAAATCTTTTTAGAAAGCTGCTCGGGTAAAAGCCCGTATCCACGCTCGGCAACAGGCGCGGTTAAAGATTTCTTGAAAACATTTTTCATCTCCTGGACAACAACACGGTCTTGCGGCCGCTTGGGGCCGGCTAAACTCGGCTCGATCGTGGCAAGATCTAATTCTAAAACGTCCGGAAAGTGCGGGTCATTAGATCCGGGCGTATAAAACATTTCTTGCTCTTTCATGTAACGCTCAACAAGATCAACATCTGTCTTGGCTCGTCCGGTTATTCGATAGTAACGCAATGCCTGGTCATCAACCGGAAAATAGCCCATCGTCGCACCATATTCCGGCGCCATATTGCTAATGGTGGCCCGGTCCGGCAAGCTTAATGCTTTAAGTCCGTCTCCGAAAAACTCAACAAACTTTCCGACAACACCTTTTTTTCGCAAAAGCTGCGTCACTGTCAAAACCAGATCGGTCGCGGTAATTCCGTCTTTAAGTTTTCCGGTCAGTCGAACACCAAGAACGCCCGGAAGAAGCATATAGATCGGCTCACCCAACATAACCGCTTCGGCTTCAATGCCGCCTACGCCCCAGCCGACGATCCCAAGCCCATTGATCATGGTCGTATGGCTATCTGTTCCGACGAGGCTGTCCGGATAAAGGATTGTTCCTTGCGACGATTTTTTCTTGAGAACCCCCTGGGCTAAATATTCTAAATTGACTTGATGCACAATGCCGGTCGCCGGAGGAACAACGCGGAAATTCTTAAACGCATTTTGCCCCCATTTTAAAAATTCATACCGTTCCTGATTGCGCTCAAATTCTTTTTCGACATTTAACGAAAAGGAATCTTTGGCGCCAAAGGCATCCACTTGCACAGAATGATCAATGACCAGATCACAGGAAACTTGCGGATTTATTTTACGAAAATCTCCGCCAAGGCGTTTTAAAGCCGAACGCATCGCCGCAAGATCAACCACGCACGGCACGCCGGTAAAATCCTGCAAAATAACACGGCCCGGTTTAAAAGCGACTTCCTGAGGATTTGAAAAATGTTCTTGCCAATTCGCCAGGCGATTGATATCGTTGATGGTAATTTGGTAGTTGTCGAAATTACGAACGGCGCTTTCTAAAAGCACGCGGATAGAAAATGGAAGGCGCGAAACATTCTTAAAGCCGGATTTTTCCAATTCTATAAGAGAAAAATAAAAAGCCTTTCCCGCTTTAGTTTTGATCGATTTTAAAACACTTTTTGGGTCAAATTTTTTACTCATAAGCACATCCTTAAAATTGTCGATAAACAGGTGCATTATATAGAAAGCTCTTCGGAGCGTCAATTGATAGTTTGCGAAAGTTGTTAGTTTTTCTTAAGTATTGTTTATGAGAATTACCTTGCAATAATCAACTTTTACGGTTAGATTATATACGTACTAAAATTACTTAGTTAACCTATGAATGTCCTCCTTTTAAATCCATCTTACGGCGAAGATTTTGTTCGCGTTGCCCGCTGGGCCGCTAAGTCGCGCGGACGCGTTCAGCGCCACCCCGAGTTTCTGCTCATCGCTGCCCAGATCCTTATTGACCGCGGGCACAAAGTTGAATTCTTAGAAGCAGCCGCTCAAAACCTTTCCGTCGAAGAATCCTTTCGCCGCGCCAAAGAATTCAATCCGGAACTTTTAGTCATTCATGCCACAACTCCGTCTATTTATGCCGACATTGAGCAAGCAAAAACGATCAAAGAAGCAACCGGTTGCAAAGTTGCTTTCGTCGGACAACATGTCACCGCCGAGCCCGATAATACCTTTGAGATCGGCCGCGGCACCGTAGATTATGTTTTACATCGCGAATACGACTATTCCTTACGCGAACTCGCCGACAGAATGGATCCAAAATCTATTTTAGGGATGTCCTGGTGGGATAAAACAGCCGTTGTTCATAATCCCGAACGCCCCACCATTGATGTAAATGAACTTCCCTTTCCGGCTTGGCAGCTCATTAAACCGGAATGGTATCCCGATGGCGGAAAAAAATTCCCGTTTTTAACTCTTATCACCGGACGAGGCTGCAATAATGCCTGTTCTTTTTGCCGCGATCCGCAACTCATGTATGGTTATCGACTGCGCAATCGCCACGCCCAGCTCGTTGTGGACGAGATGGAATACGACATAAAAACTCATCCGCAGATCCGAGAGATCATGTTCGAAACCGACACCTTTGCCGCCGATAAAAAGCACGTCACGGAAGTCTGCGAAGAGATCATGAAGCGCGGCATCAATAAAAAAATCACTTGGTCTTGTAATATGCGCGTTAATACCGACTTAGAACTGCTTCCCCTTATGCGTAAGGCCGGATGCCGCATGTTGATGACCGGATTTGAATTCGGCACTAATGAAGCACTGCGCGCTGTCCACAAAGGCGGTGTTAGCACTGATATGGCCCGCCGTTATGCCAATCGCGCCAGCGAACTGGGCTTTACCGTTCACGGGTGCTTTATGATCGGCGCTCCCGGAGAAACACGCGACAGCGCCCGAAAAACAATTGACTTCGCCAAATCCCTTCCGATGGACACCATTCAAATTACCGGCGTTGCGGCTTACCCGGGAACAAGCCTTTATAAATGGGCTAAAGAAAAAGGATATCTTCTTGCGAAAGACTGGCGCGAGTGGCTTACCCCACAACATGAACAACGCACTTTGCTTAATTATCCGCAATTATCCTATAAAGAGATCGACGAGATGATCGATACGGGCTTAAAGGAATTTTATCTTCGCCCAAAACAAATGTGGAAAATGTTCATTTCCATCCGCAATGTCGGAGATTTACTTAGAAAACTTCACGGATTTAAAGCGTTCCTTGATTATTTCTTTAAGAAAATCACCGGCCAAGTTAAAAAGGCCGCCCCTGAAAAAAGCCTTATCAACGCCATCACCCAGAACGATACCGTCTCGCTTTAGCGATAAAAGTTTTGATTTTGCCGATTGACAGAAAAGTCAGCATTTGATAGCATATAAAACAACTTTTGATCATTCATTAAAGAGGAGGAAATTGTATGGCTCACATTGTTGCTGAACCCTGTGTTAAATGTAAATACACTGACTGCGTTGCGGTTTGCCCCGTGGACTGTTTCCATGAAGACGCCGAAATGCTGGTCATAGACCCGGAAGTTTGCATTGACTGCGGCGCTTGCATCCCGGAATGCCCCGTCCAAGCTATCTTTACCCAGGACGACCTTCCCGAAAAATGGAAGAATTACACTGAAATCAACATTCAAAAATCAAAAACTCTTCCAGTCATAACGGAAAAAAAAGAGCCCTTAGGGCCGCCAACAAAGTAAGGATCAACGCAAGAAAAATGTTTTCTCCAAAAAGAGCGCGCTTTGCGCTCTTTTTGGTGTCGCTGGCCTAAGAAATGAAACCGTTTTAAAAGGACACCTCTATGTGGTCTTTTATGTACCTTTGCTACTTGATGACCGCCATTACCGCCCTTTTGCTTTTTCTCACCGGGCTTCAAGGGCTTTTGCAATTTTCCATTTTTCAAGTCGGCCACCCTGCCTTTGCCATCTTTACTTTGATCATTTACCTCTTTACACAAACGATCATCATTTTCTTTTTTGTGGGAAACGGAATGACCATTAAAGAGCACATCGCGAAAGATGCCACCTCCGATAAAAATCTCTATCAAAGAGCTCTGACAATCAAAAAAAAGATCTATCCGCCGGTTATGCTCAACATCTTGCTTGTGTCGTGCGTTTTTATCACCGGCGGCGCGGTCGATACCAACCGCTTTCCCGGATGGCTTCACGGATTGCTTTTCTTGGCTGCTTTTATCCACTTTATTAAAATAATATCTGTTGAGCACGCGAGCTTTCGGGAAAGTACAAAAATATTCCTAGAATTGTCCGGATTAAAACTTGGCGAGCCTTAAAAGCACATGTACCTATTCGCAAAAATCCTTCAAGCAGCCGGACTTGCCGTTATCGGAATAGGCTTTATCACCGCTTTCCCTGAGCTTATCAATATGAAAATCTTGCTGGGCGGAACGATCTTTTTTGGCGGTGGTTATTTGACGGAAAGACTACTTTTGAGAAGCAAATGAATACTAAGCCAGAAATTAAAACTAATTTAGACAGCCTTAAAATAGCAATTGCGACCCTTGCCATCTTTGCAGTAATCCTATTGGGAGCGGGGATCTATTTTTTACTACGCGTTTATAAACCAACCTAAAGATTGCGGCTCTTATGAAATTTATCGAACGCCTTAAAACAAAATGGGATATTAAGAAATCTTCCGATATTCTGGCGATCCTTGCCGCCTTCTCTTTGGCCGGATCAACGGAAGCCATGGTCTTAAAACCACTTTTACATGATTTCCTTGCCCCGCTATCAAAAGTGGCGCTGGGGCTTAGGATATTTATTTATATTGGGATATTTTTACCGATTTACCAAGTTTTGCTTTTAATTTATGGGATTCTTTTGGGACAATCGAAGTTTTTTATTGGAAGACAAAAAACGTTGTTTCTACTGATTTGGGCAGGTTGCCAAAAGCTCGTTTCGAAATTAAAACACGTAAAGCATTAAATAAATAATCACTCCTGTCACCGAAACATACATCCATACCGGTAAAAGCCACTTTGTGATCTTTGTATGCAACGTTAAATTCCCGCGGATCGCCTGCCAAACCGCCGCAATACTGCACGGAACAACCAAAGCCGCCAGCGGCGTATGCGTCCCTAAAATAAAGAAATAGATCCAGCGCAAAATCCCTTGCCCGTGATAGCGTGTCGGCCCCGACGATAAAGCATGATAGGTTATATAAGACACCAGAAATACCATTGAGGTTATCAAAGCACAGATCATGAATTTCTTATGGCCGGCTTGGTCGCCTTTTCGAATAGCTCTCCACCCCAAAAACAAAAAAATGCCCGCCAAGGCATTCAGGCTCGCATTAATTGTTGGAAGATGCACAGTCATTATTTTTCCTTTAAAAGCAAAGCAATATCAGCTGTCAATTGATCAACGCCCTTTTGGGTGATGCCGTCATAATACCCGCGGATATTGGCGTTTTTGTCGATGAGGATAAAATAACTGCTATGGAAAACAGGCTCATCAACTGTCCCGACTTTAAAGCCTTTAACAGCCAACTCTTGAATGGATTCCCGCGGCCCGGTCAAAAAATGCCATTTTAACGGATCTGCCCCATATTTTTGAGCGTAGCGCGTGAGGATCTCGGGAGAATCAAATTCGGGATTGACCGATATAGAAACATAGTGAACATCGGGATCATCAAGGAATCTCTTGTAGACCTTCATCATATTCTGCGTCATCATCGGACAAATGCTTCCACAGGTTGTAAAAAAGAAATTGGCAACCCAAACCTTATTCTTAAAGTTGCTTAGCGAAACTTGTTTTTGAGTTGAATCGAGCAAGGAAAAATCAACGACATTCCCTAAAACCGGAAGTTTTTTCTGCGGAGACAATTGATAAACTACGGCAATTACCAAAACGCTAAAGATTGAAAAAAAGATGAATATTTTATTCTGTGCGAGTTTTATCATTTAAAAGTGGGCGTCGGCAATGATCAGAGACAAAATGACCGGTAAGTAAATAATGGAAGCACGCAAAAGCTTGTGGGCGTCCGCGTCCGACCTTGAAACCGCAAAGAAAATTCCAAAAGCCAAAAAACCAACGCCAAGAATAAGCGCGCCAAAAAAGTACGCCGATCCCGAAATGCCAAGGACAACCGGCAAAACAGATGCCGGGATCAAAAGGATGGAAAATGCCACTACCTGGAACATCGTGCGGTGCCCATCTTTTTCTAAGACCGGAAGCATTTTAAATCCACCCCTGGCATAATCTTCCTTCAACATCCAGGCGATCGCATAAAAATGAGGATGCTGCCAAATAAACAAGATCAAAAATAAAACCCAAGCACCCAGATCAATTTGCCCTGCTGCCGCAGCCCATCCCCCAACGGGAGGAAGCGCTCCGGGAATAGCGCCGATCGTTGTATTCAGCCAGCTTACCTTTTTCATCGGCGTATAAACCAAAACATACAAAAATGCGGTCAATAGCCCCAAAAACGAAACCAATAAATTAACCTGCCAATACAAAAACCCCACGCCAAGTAAAACCGCTACGATCCCAAACAGCATTGCGTTTTGCGCAGGGATTATTCCCGCCGGGATAGGCCGATTTCTCGTACGCAACATTTTGCTATCGCTATCTCGTTCCAGATAATGATTTAAGGCGGAAGCACCGGCGCAAACAAGCGCGGTACCTAAAAGCGTTGCTAGCAATTTTCCGGGATCTGAAAATCCTTTTTTTCCTAAGAAAAATCCGATCGCTGTTGTTACTAGCACCATGCTTAAGATGCGGATCTTTGAAAGTTCAAGATAGGCATTAAAACGCGAGGTCGCCTTAAAAGCTCGGAAGGATAAGAATTCTGTACTCATTTCGATTTCTTTAACGAGGTATTACACCCGTTAATGCTTAAAGGAAGAATGCGAAGTGCTATTAGAACACTCATGCCTAAAAATGCCGCTCCCAGAGCGACATGGAGGCTTGTTACATGAGGAGATTTTTGTGTCAGTACGGTATAGATCCCCAAAATAACCTGCAATATGAGTAAAATATTGATAGTCACTAAAGAATCAAAAACTTTTTTGTTTTTCTTGGCATGATCCCAGAAACAATACGTTAAATAAGCAACCATCATTATAATAAAAACGGCTCCAATTCGATGCATAAAATGAATTAAAACTTGCTGCAATTTCACGCTAGGTAAGTTCATCTCAAAACGCCAATCATTAATCAGGTTAAGCATATTCGTGTCAAAAACCGGGATCCACTGGCCTCCCATTTTTGGAAAATCAGGAATTGCAAGCCCGGAACCGGTATGGCGCATCACCGCGCCAACCATAAGCTGAATGTAAATTAAAAGAACGAATCCTAAAGCGAGTTCAACTTGATTAGGATTTCCTGGTAAATATGTTTCGCTTTCACGCAAACGCCGCTCTTCCGATTGGCTATAGGCTAAAATGATCGTCAAAATAAAAAATGTTTGCCCCAAAACCGCGTGCGCGACAGAAACCTGCGGTGGCAAAAAAAGCAAAACAGTCACCCCGCCCAAAATACCTTGAGCGATAACCGTTCCTAATGCCGCAAAGCTTAGCATTTTAACCCAGCGACGAGTTTCCACGCGTGCGATCCAAACAGCAAGAATGACCATCAAAAGGCCAACCACGGATGCGATCATTCGATGTCCATGCTCGTAAAAGATCCCGCCCACCATCGGAGGAAAAAATCCACCATAAGAAAGCGGCCAATCCGGAACAGAAAGGCCCGATCCGGTACTCGTCACCATTCCCCCGGCAAAAATAAGAAAAAGCGTTGCCGCGCAAACAAATTTTGAAAAGCATCTCAGTAAAATTTGATTTTTATTTGTCATAGTCGCTCTCACTTTGATTGGATGGATTAATTCCAAAAATCATCGACCTGAGGCGCCTCTTGGGCAGCGGATGCTTGCTGAGTAAGCCACGCTTCATAATCGGCTTTCGAATGAACGGTCAAATATCCTTTCATCCGATAATGCCCCAAGCCGCACAACTGCGCGCAAGCGATCTCAAATTGGCCGGTTTTTGTAGGAGTAAACCAAACAGGAATGCTCATTCCCGGAATAACATCTTGTTTGACACGCATCAGAGGAAGAGCGAAAGAATGAATAACGTCCTTTGTGGAAAGATTGATGATCACCGGTTTATTGACCGGAAGATGAAGCTGGTTGATCATTACAATATCGTCTTTCGCGGCTTCATCAGAGCGATCAAGCCCAATTGGGTTATTGGCCGAATTCATCAGTTTTATATCAGTACGCCCGAAAATCCCGTCAGCTCCCGGATAGTGGACATTCCAGGCGAATTGTTCCGCAATGATCTTGACATGAACCGCTGTCTTGGGGTCCGGAAAGGCATTGATCTGCTTAGCCCAAAACGGAATTGATATCGCGATCAGTAAAACAGCTTCAATGATCGCAACAACGATCTCCAGATAACTGGATGTGTGGCTTTTAACACCGCCGTAGTCGGCTTTAGGGTTTTTGGAGCGTCGGAATCGAATGATCGCATAAATAAAGTAAACACCCCAGCCAATAAAAAGCACCAGCATCAGGATGTGGATAAAAAACATCGCCTGATCAACTTCTCCTCCGTGCGCCGAGGCATTCATCGGCAAGCCTAATATTTTTTCGATCATGTAAATTTAGATCAGTGGGTTGCTGCTTCTTTTGATTTCTTTCGAAGAGTTAAAAAGAAAATGGCAAAACTTGCTAAAACACTAAATACCACGCCTAATAAACAAAAAATCGCAAAATTGAGGCCTTTTGTTAGCAACGACCCCGGCGCACCATAGCAGACCGAACACGCCAAGGAAGCGTCAGGAAACATGGCTCCTGCCGCTGTGATCGCCCACAACAGCAAGAAGATCTGTTTTATCATCATTTGGATTGCCCAAGCTGGCTGAATTTGCGCGCGCCGTAAACGATCAAGATCACGGCAAAAACAAACGCCAAAACGGACATGGTCAAGTAAGAAGCTTCTCGTGTTTCATGATAAAACTGCCCTGACCAAAATCCAAAGCTGACAGAAAGCGCCACAGAGCAAATGATGAAAACAATATGGAATATTTTAAGAGACAATTTGCGTTCCTGTGATTGTATTGTGATGCCCTGACAACGTTAATAAAAGTAAAGAAAAAAAGAACACAACGGTGAGGGCCAAAACAGCATAGATCAATTTTTTCTCAGAGATCAAATGCATAAAATAGCACGCGACCAAAGACCCTTTGATGGTTGCGATAAAAAGCGCCACCGCGATCCCCGCCACAAGGCTTAAATGAAAATAACTAACCGCGACGGTCACAACCGTCAAAGCCGCTAAAGCCACAAAAACCGTAATATAAATACGGACTGATTTTTTTACTTCATCAATATGATGTTCACTCATCATCGTCCTTTTTATAGTAAATACAAAACCGGAAACAAAAAGATCCAAACCAGATCCACAAAATGCCAATAAAGCCCGGAAACTTCAATGCGATTTGTCAAACGTTCGGGTTCTTTAAACCACATTTTTGAACCCGGCCCCAGGAAATAAGCGTTAACTATGATCCCACCGATCACATGAAGGCCATGCAAACCAGTTAAGGTAAAATAAACAGCCATAAACGTACTGGTGGACGGAAAAAGATGATGTTCGAATTTGGCGTTATATTCAAAGCCTTTGACGACGAGAAAAATAAGCCCGCACAAGACGGTCAATCCTAAATACAATCGATATTTTTTGAAATTATTCAGCTTTAATGATGCCCATGCCATCACCATTGTCACGCTGGAGGAAATAAGAACCATGGTATTAAAAGTGGCGATCGGAACATTGAGAATCGTATGCCCTAACGGCCAGTTGGTCGACCCGACGCGCAAAAGAACATACGACGAAAACAAAGCACCAAATAGCATCACTTCCGAAGCTAAAAAAAGCCAAATACCAATCTTGGCATTATAAAGTCCCGTATCAGGCCGTTCGTGCGTTGTGTATGGAATTGTGTCTGGCATCATCAAACCTTTGGTTGATCTTGCGGCGTAAAGTCTTTTTGTGCCCCTGGAACGCTATATTCATACGGCCCGCGGTAAACTTCCACAGGAGTCGAGAAATTTCCATGCGGTGGCGGTGTCGGCGTTGACCATTCTAAAGTTGTCGCCTCCCATGGATTATCGGATTTTACTCTTTCCCCGCTTTTAATACTCCAAAACAAATTAATAATAAATGGGATTTGGGCAATCGCCAAAGCCCAGGCCGCTACCGACATAACAACATTAAGATGCAAAACACCTTGCGCATGCGCATACGATGCCCCTCCGTCATAAAGTCGGCGAGAAACCCCTGCCAAGCCTTGGATCATCATGGGCATAAAGATAAAATTCATCGCGATCAAAGACGGCCAAAAATGCAAACGTCCCAGCGCTTCATTAAGTTTTCGTCCCGTTACTTTCGGAAACCAATAATAAACTCCGGCAAAAAGCGCGAAGATCGTCCCCGGCGCCACCACATAATGAAAATGCCCGATCACATAATAGGTATCATGAAGATGAATATCCGCAATCGCCAAACCCAAAGGAAGCCCAGTTAGTCCGCCAATACCGAACATCGGCAAAAAAGCGAGCGCGAAAAGCATCGGTGCATTAAAGCGTATGGACCCTCCCCATAACGTTATAAAAAGCGAGGATAGGATAATAACAGATGGGATAGAGATCATCATCGTCGTCGTTTGGAAAAACGCGCTGATCACTGTCCCCATTCCGGTTAAATACATATGATGCGCCCAAACAATAAAGGATAAAAATCCCAAGATCAAAATAGAGGCGATCATCATGCGCAATCCCCAAAGAGGCTTACGCGTGTTATTGGCAATGACTTCCGCAACAATTCCCATCGCCGGTAAGATCAAAACATAAACTTCCGGATGTGCCAAAAACCAGAAAAGATGCTGCCAAAGAAGCGGGCTTCCGCCTCCGCTGATTGTGAGCGGTTGTCCGCTAATAACAAGTCCGCTCGGCATAAAAAAACTCGTTCCGGCAAGTCTGTCCATCAACTGCAAAACACCTGCCGCTTCCAAAGGAGGAAATGCTAGAAGCAAAATAAAAGCCGTAACCAACTGCGCCCAAACAAAAAATGGCATACGCATAAACGTCATTCCCTTGGTTCGCAACTGAATGATCGTCACAATAAAATTAACCGCGCCAAGAAGAGATGAAGTGATCAGCAAAACCATTCCGAAAAGCCACATCGTCTGGCCCATGGTTGCGATATTGGAAAGCGGTGGATAAGAAGTCCATCCCGAATTAGCCGCGCCACCGGGAGCAAAAAAACTGACCAGCATTGTCACTCCGCCTAAAAAGTAAGCCCAATAGCTAGCCATATTAAGCTTTGGAAATGCCATATCCGGGGCACCGATCTGCAAAGGAACAATATAATTTCCAAAAGCGCCCACCGCCAGCGGGACAACTCCTAAGAAAACCATAATAGTTCCATGCATCGCACCTAGCTGATTATAGAATTCCGGAAGCATAACGCCACCAGGCATATTGGCTTCTCCAAAAAATTTCCCTATAAAAGGAACCGGCTGTCCTGGAAATGCCAGTTGCCAACGCATTAACATGACGAGACAAAACCCAAAGAAAAGAAAAATAAGGCTGGTAAAGCCGTATTGCAGGCCGATCATTTTGTGATCAGTTGAAAAAATATAGGTTCGCCAAAAACTTTGTTTGTGCGAACTGTGGTTTGTGTCAGACATGAATATTATCTTTTAAAGGTAAAATCCGTTAATGTTTGTGCGTCGGCAGTGACAGTCAAGGTCGCCGTTTGCGTTCCTAATTTCTCATGCCACGCTTCTACTTCGTAAGTTCCGGCATCAAGCCCGGGAATGGTAAATTTTCCGTCTTTCCCTGTTACAGTAAAGAAAGGATGTGACATAACTGCGCCCCAAGCCGCCATCCACGGGTGAACATCGCATTTTAAAGGAAACATGAACTCTTCTTTGTCGAATGTCTGAATGATCTCTTTGCGGAATTGCGGCATTGCGATGTTAAATTCGGGATTAACTTTTGATAAAGCATGAACATTGTGCAAAGTGCCGTCGGGATTGAGGATCTTTAATGGCTGGCCAACGCGAACACCAAACACATGAGGAGAATATTGGCAGCCTTGCTGATCAATAACCACCGGTTCTTGCGGCACCGGATAGTCTTTCTTCGCTAAACCGCTTTTTACATAAACGAAGACATTAGCCATGGTATTTCCATCGCCTAAAACAAGCGTATCAGGATACGCCGGACCGCTATGTTTCGCAAGACAGATCGGATCGGCATCCATTTTTAGTTCCGCAAATTTTGGAACTTCCCCTTCATATTTTACGGTTCCGGTAACCGTTCCTGCCCATGATGCCGCAACAAGAAGAGTGCTTGCAGCAAACATAAAACATAAAGACCATAAAAGTGATTTGCTTCTCATTGATATCCACCTTTCCTTAATAACTAGCGACTAGATTAACTTAATTTGCCTACTTAAAAGCAAAGTCCTGGCTAATTTGCTGTCAGACTACTACAGCTACTTTTCCTTGTCAAGCTTTGCAAAAAGATTTTATGCAAATCCGTCTGAACCTATTGCTGAACGGAAGGCTGATCAGCCTTGCTCTCACTCGACGGCTGCCCGGTCAAAGTCAAAATATAATCCCGCAAAACATGAATTTGCTTGTTTTCATCGCCGCCTAAAACATCATCCGGCCCGCTTTGGTCAAAATATTTAGGATCAAAATATGTCGGCATTTTTGTCCCCGGAAGCAAGCTTTGCGGATCTTTGATCCATTGCGCGATCCATTCGGGCTTTAGTCTGGTTTTAGCTAAAGCAAAGTCCGGCGCCCATTTATCCGGCGTGCCGCTGGGCATTTTATCGCCGACGATATGGCAGCTGGTGCAGTCAAAATAATTCTTTGAAAAAAGTATCTCCGCCGCTTTTCGTTCGTCTTCGGTAATTTCGCCAACCGATCGCTGGGTAAACGGAAAATCTTGATCATCCAAAGCATTAAAGTATTTTACAAAATCATTATTTTCTTTTGCAGATAAACCAAAGCTTGGCATTCTCACGGTAAGCCAAGGGCGAATAACTTCAGGGCTATGGATAAAATTAAAAAGCCACTCGGCATGAACTTTCTTACCTTCCCCAATGAGATCCGGAGGGCCAAAACTTTTGATCAAGGCCTCGGCTTCTGCGTCAGACTTATTCTGATATTTGACCAGCCAATCATGAATGCTTGGTCCGATGGCGCTGCCGTCGCCTTCGATCACATGGCAACCCTGACAATTGAATTCACGAACAAGCCTTTGACCGCTATTGACCATTTGGCGACGCATTGTCTTCTTTGGCAATTTTGATTCTTCCGGCTTATCTTTGACAAAACCTAAAAGCGCTGTCGTGATCGCTTTAGCCTGATCTTCCGTAAAACAGAAATTCGGCATTTTTAATTTTTCATCAGGAGTTTTAATGCGATTTTGATCAAAGATCCTCGGGTCTTTTAATTTTTGCTCAAACCACGCTTGCGGCGAATGTTCCATATGGACAAAACCAAAATCCAAACGATGCGCAGATTTACTGCCTTCTTCTGTTAAGTCGGTTCCGATAGGTTTTTCATTTTCAAATCCAGGAATTGTGTGACAGCCAAAACACCCGTAATGACGGATAAGTTTTTCTCCGGCGAATTGAAGCTTTTCTTCACTGTTCATCTTTGTTAATTTTTCTTCCATCTGCGCAGAAGTATTTTCTTTCTTTAAAAAGTCTTTAACAATTTCATTCAAAATAACGGGATCAATTTCCGGCACTTTGACATTCATAAAGTCATTATTTTTATCTGCCGAAAGATACTCCGTGATATTCGCGGCCTCTTCATCCGAAAGCCGCAAATTGGGCATTCTGGTCTGCGGATGATAGCGCTTGGGATTTTTGAGCCAATCGAAAAGCCATTTTTTTGAAGATTTCGACCCCATGCCGATAAGGTTTGGCCCGTGTTCACGGCGCAACGATTGCAATGTCATTGTTTTCGAAACAGGTTTTGGCTCAATTTGATGACAACCGAAACAGCCCAAAGAAGAAACAAGCTCTTCTCCTTTTTTGGCGTCCGCGCTCACCGCAACATCACTCAGAGAGAACTCAGAACTTTTCGCGAAAAGATAGTGAACAATTGAATGAATTTCCTGCTGTCCGCGTTTTTTAGATTCGGGATCGTTCGTATTAGATTGATCAAAAAATGCGGGCATCCAGGTATTGTGCCGGAATGATTTTGGGTCTTCGATCCAGCGATACGCCCATTGCGGCGTTAACTTGGAACTGATAAACGTTAAATCCGGGCCAACTTTAACCCAATCTGTGTAGCGCTCGATATAATGACAGCCGTAACAGCCGGATTTTTCGATCAGATTTAACCCGATATTAAGCCGCTCGGCACCTTTGATCACCGTTTGGTCAGAATGACATTTATAACATCCGGCTTGAATATGCTCCTTGGAATACATCGGCGCTTCCCAAAGTTCATATTTTTTCCATCCTTTTTTTTGCTCCCATTCTTTTTGCTGCTCCAAAGAGGAAGGAGTGTGGACAGCTGAATAAAAATCAGTTCCCCGCCCGCGCCCCTGATGACAAACCGTACAACCAAATTCCTCAAACGGATGCGGAGATTTGCTGGTTAAATAAAGCTCTAAATTAGGATGTGTTGTGAAAGGTTGCGGCGCATCTTTAAAATCAGGATTAGCAATGCCTAAATGACATGTCATGCAGCGATCGACTTTAGGAATATGGGCGAAATTAACATCCTCTGTAATGTCCTTTAAGACAACTTGTTGAATTCGGTAATTCGGATTCATAAAATCAAGCACCGGAAGATCGCGGATGAAATTAGCAATTTTATTCGCAAAAGACATTTTTTGCGGATCAATGAGGTTAAGTTTTCTCGCTAAAATATTGGCTTGGCGCGCTAAAGAATCTCTTTTCTTTTCCATATCGCGCAGCTGACGAGTTTGCTGATCCATAACGCCTTGTTGAGCAACAACGCCCGCATTAAGCTCTTCCGTTAGCTTAAACAGAACATTTGTTTCCTGCTCAACTTTTTCTAATTGTGTTTTAAGATGAGTTACGTCCGATGAATTATGAGAACTGGCATTTTCAAAAGCATATTTAGCCGCGTCAAACTCAGCTTTTTTGAATTGATACTTTTGCTTCTCAATATCGTATTTCGTGGTTAACTGGGAAAACTTGCTTTGTTCTGATGCAATTTCGCCGGATTTTTCTTTGTGCTGGGTTTTCGCGGCGTCAAGATCCTTAAGAAGCGACTGATATTGCGCATTATCGCCTAATTTCGCAGATTCATCCGCGTAACGCTGACGGGTTTTTTCAATTTCGAGTTCGCGGAACTTCTTTTGATGATCTTTCCATTCCCTCTTGTAATCATCAACAAAAAGAAAAACAAGCGCCGCGAGAAGCAGAATACTTACAAACGCGAAGATCTTGTTGAGCTTGTTGATGTTGTAATAACGTTCTTGATTGTCAGCCATAATTAGATATTAAAAAAGAATTCCGGGATGGCGATAATATATTTTAAGTTGAAGATCCACCGTAAATACATCTTAAGCGGCAATAATAAAGCGATCAGAAGAAAAATAACAAAAATGCTATAACGAAAACTTCCCAAACGTTTGTAAACATCCTTTAAAAGTGTTTTCGCTAAAAGGATCGGCAAAACCAGAAAATATCCACCCAGCGCTAAAAATCCCCACGCTTCGCGAAGCAAAATATTTTCCGGTAAACGCCGCTGTAAAACGATCATGTAAACAAATTCCGAGAGATTAATGTTGTTAAGCGGTGTTAATTTCGCGATATCCCATTTTTCAAAAGGCCCGAAGAAATTCCAATTCGGCCCGCGCAAAAACGTTCCCGTAGAGATCAAAAAGATCCACAGCGCTAACCAGAAAAACAAAAAGATAGAGACCGCCATCTTTCTTCGAGAGAATGAATAATATCCCGCCCCCTCGCGATTGGTATCAATATACGGAATAGCCATCAGCCCCAGCAAAATGATCGTCGGAAACAAAACACCGGCGATCCACGGGTCAAAATAGACCAACATTTCCTGCAAGCCTAAGAAATACCACGGCGCTTTGGAAGGATTTGGCGAAACCGTCGGATTGGCCGGTTCTTCTAAGGGTGCAGGAAGAAGAATTGCCCAGGCAATGATCAAGGCGGAACAAACGATGAGCGCGATCAATTCAATGTAAACAAGGTCGGGCCAAACCAAAACTTTATCATTGGGATCATGATATTCGGTAGGTTTCTTGCCTTCCGACAATCTTTGATCATTGATGGTTGCCTGATACATGCTGAGCCATAAGAAAAATACGACCAAGAAAAGCAATCCGACGATGGGAACATTATCGGGCTTTAAAACGATCAAACGAAAATTTTCATCCATCAACCCAAAAATAAAAAATGAGAATAAAGTTGCGAATAAAATAATGCCGCCTTTTTTTGTCCAGATCAAATACAGCTTAAGCCGGCGGTTAATTCTTTCGAAGAAATTCGTGGGAGGAAATACAAAGAAAAAGCACAGCAAGATCACCGTGAACATGATCTTTGGTGCGGCGATATAATTGATAATATTTTTGATGGTTTCCATAAATATTTGCTCCTGGCGAATTATGTTGGGCCGGAAATACCGCCGTCTTTTCTAATTCTCCAAAAATGAATGATCATAAAAATCATGATGACAAAAGGCAAACCGATACAGTGTAAAACATAAAAACGAAGTAAAGCCCCTTCGCCGACAAAACGTCCCGCCAGCATGGCAAAACGCGCGTCACTTCCCGCATGGACAAAATTTACATCGCCGATGGCCAAAAGCGACGCGCCAGGCCCGGCAGAACCGACAAAAGGTGTCGCGCCGGCCATATTCGAACCAACGGTAATGGCCCAAATCGCCAACTGATCCCACGGCAATAAATATCCGGTAAAGCTCATGAGCATTGTTAAGACAAGTAAAATAACGCCAACCACCCAATTAAATTCGCGCGGCGGTTTATAAGCCCCGGTCATAAAAACCCGAAACATATGCAGCCAAACCGTGATGACCATTAAATGCGCCGACCAACGGTGAATTTCGCGCATAATACCGAGCGGTACTTGTTGGGCCAAATCCGTCACGTCGCCGTAAGCATATTCCACCGTTGGGCGATAATAAAACATCAGCAAAATGCCCGTCACTGTCAAAACGAGAAAGATGAAGAATGAAAGCCCGCCCATGCACCAGGTATATGTTAATTTCACCGCATGCTTAGGAAGCCGCACGGGATGTAAATGAAGAAAGACATTATTTAAAACAACCATCATTCGCTGACGGCGATTTACCGGAATGCCGGTACGAAAAATGGAACGATACACCTGGGTTTCTGTAAATCGTTCTAGCAGATTCTTTTTATTTTTTTGCTGCGGTACAGACATTTAAGCCTCCTTAAAATCTCATATCAAACAGCAAGAAAAGATTCAGAGTCTTTCCACTCGCCTTTTTCTTGCTGGAATTTCTTCGTTTTGTCGATCAAGATCTGTCCGTCATCGGCTAAAGTGATCTTAAACCGCTCTAAAGGACGCGGCGCCGGGCCTTCATAATTGATCCCGGTTTTATAAAATCCGCTGCCGTGACATGGACATTTGAATTTTCCTTCATTTGGCGACCAATTTGGCGTGCAACCTAAATGTGTGCATACGGTCGATAGGGCGTAAATTTTTTCATCATCACGAACGATCCACACGCCAAATTTATCTTTCCAGCGCTCGGAAACCTCATTGATCTGATATTCATCCGGAAAACCCGCCTTAAACGTCTGAACCGGCTCAAACAAAACATTGGGAAATAAATACCGCATGATCATGGACGCGTATCCGCCCACCACACCGGCAAAAGCGATCCAGCCGACCGCCGACCACTTGATAAATGTCCGACGGTCAATGGGCGTTTCGGTCAAGGATTTCAAAGGCGTGGAATTAGACTTATCTTTATCACTCATTGTGCTCACCTATTCTGATCTTGTTAGTTCCAAAGCAGTTTTTCGAACATCAATATTGGGGTCATTCTTAGCCAAATCAACGAGCGCATTTTGCAATTGCGCGTCTTTCAAGAGTGCCGACGCTCTCATGGCAACGATCATAATTTGAATTTGTTCATTCGCGTCAACCTGTGGAAAACCGGAAAGATACTGACGATCCAACAAATTCAACAAAACTTCTTTCCCTGACTCGTCTTGTAATTTGGCCAAAGCGACGGCCGCATCCCATTTAATATTTGGTTCCGCGTCAAATAATGCTTTCCTTATATACGGTACGGATTCAGACTGGCCGATATTCCCTAAAGCGATAACAGACGCTAACCGGATTTGAGGATCGGGATTCTCTAAGAACGGATAAATAGCAACCGGAGAATCTTTAGTCTCCTTTAACATCCCCAACGCGTAAATGATGGACGCGGCCGCATCCGGATTGGCGCTTTTCAAGGCGGATAAAAGCGTTTCGGCAAAAATCACATTTTCGGTCTTCCCCATCGCCAGAGCCAAATATTGCTGCACGCGGCTGTCATCATGGGAAGAATTTAGGAATGTTTTTTTAAGTTCGGAATAGAATTTCTCGCTTGAAGGTTTTAACTGAGGGCTCGCCAGCAACTTTGACAGCTCAAACGCCGATTGCCAACGTTTGGTTAAGCCGCCGGTTTTGACATCTTCCAGATAATCAAAAGCGGTTTTCTGCTCTGTCGTCAAAGCGCGCACGCCCCAGAACAAAAGCAGCATAAAAACAGCGATAATAAACGGAATGATAAAAAAAGAATGGAAAATGACGCCGATAAAAGATTTCTCTTCAGGCGCACTCGCTTCAGGTTGGTTTTTATTTATATAATTTTCCATTGAAAAAAGCCAATGGTTAAAAAACAATGTTAATATTAATTAAAATGCGGCGGCTTTTTCTTTTGCCTGATTGATACTATCCGCCGCAACACCTTCTTGCGCCAATAAAACAACTTGGCCGCTGCCGTCAACTTCTAAAATTCCCTGGTTAACAGCAAAATGCTTTTCTACGCCTTCTTGACGCAAAGACACGACTCCCCTGGTGAGCATCGCCACCATCGGCGCGTGCTGGCTTAAGACACCAAAATAGCCTTCAACGCCGGGCGCGATAACAGAATCTACTTTTCCGTCAAATATTTTTCCGTGAACCGTAACAAAAGAGAATGGATAAGCGCTCATATTATTTCATAAAGGTTTTTGCTTTTTCTAACACTTGATCGATAGCCCCGGCCATATAAAAAGCTTGCTCCGGAATGTGATCATGCTTGCCATCCAATATCTCTTTGAATGAACGGATCGTATCTCCCAACGGAACATAAGCACCTTTAAGCCCCGTAAATTGTTCCGCCACATGAAACGGTTGCGATAAGAATTTCTGAATTTTTCTGGCGCGCGAAACCGTTAAACGGTCCTCTTCGGACAATTCTTCCATCCCTAAAATAGCGATAATATCCTGCAGTTCCTTGTAGCGCTGTAAAATTTCCTGAACACCGCGCGCGACCTTGTAATGCTCTTCTCCGACGATCTCCGGAGTGAGGATCGTTGAGGTTGACGCTAAGGGATCAACTGCCGGATAAATTCCCAATTCAACAATAGAACGGGAAAGCTCGGTCGTTGCGTCCAAATGGGCGAAGGTTGCCGCCGGCGCCGGATCAGTATAATCGTCCGCCGGAACATAAATGGCTTGAATGGAAGTAATCGAGCCTGACTTTGTCGAGGTAATACGCTCTTGAAGCTCGCCCATATCCGTTCCTAAAGTCGGTTGATAACCGACAGCCGATGGAATTCGCCCTAAGAGAGCGGAAACTTCGGAGCCTGCCTGAGTAAAGCGGAAAATATTATCGATGAACAAAAGAACATCTTGGTTCATTTCGTCGCGAAAATATTCGGCAACCGTTAAAGCCGATAAAGCCACGCGAGCGCGCGCGCCGGGCGGTTCATTCATTTGACCGAAGATAAGCGCGGTTTTATCAATAACACCCGCCTCGATCATTTCTTTATAAAGCGCTGTTCCTTCGCGCGTACGTTCACCCACACCGGCAAAAACCGAATATCCGCCGTGTTCTTTGGCAATATTGTTGATGAGCTCCTGAATCAAAACTGTTTTCCCAACACCGGCGCCGCCAAAAAGCCCGATCTTACCGCCCCGCCGATATGGCGCTAAAAGGTCCACAACTTTAATTCCGGTCACTAAAATACTCGTTTGGGTATCTTGATCTTTAAAAACCGGCGCCGCACGATGAATGGGCATTCGCTTTTTAAATTTGACCGGTCCTGCCTCATCAATAGGTTCGCCTAAAAGATTTAAAACACGCCCTAAAGTTCCCTCGCCCACCGGCATAGAAAGCTGTTCATGCGTATCCATAACTTCCATTCCACGGCTAAGCCCATCGGTGGTATTCATGGCGATGGTGCGCACCATATTGTCACCTAAGTGCTGCGCCACTTCCAGGACCAGATTCCACTTCTCATTATTAATGGACGGATTGGTCACTTTTAGCGCGGTAAAAATCTTTGGCAATTGGTTGGCGGGAAACGAAACATCAATGACCGCGCCAAACACTTGAGTTACTTTTCCAAAAACTTCGGTCTCTTGCGTTGACATCTTATCCTCTTTGGTTAATTAAGCGCCTGCGCGCCGCTAATAATTTCGGTTAATTCGGTGGTGATCGCCGCTTGTCGCGCACGGTTACGCAATAATGTGTAGCGATCGATAAGATCTCCGGCATTATTAGTCGCATTGTCCATCGCCGACATACGCGCGCCGTGTTCTCCGGCGGAATTCTCCAGTAAAGCAAAATAGATCGTAAAATAAAGAAAATGCGGAACTAAAAATGACAACATTTCCGGCACGGCCGGCTCAAAAATATAGTCGGTTTTTTGAGCTTCCCTTTCCGCTATAAGAGCCTTTGGGTCTATAGGAAGAATTTTTTCAAAAATTGTTTTTTGCGATAAAGGGCTGAAAAACTGATTATAGGTCAAATATATTTCGTCATACTCACCTGATATAAACAACCGGCTTAAATCTTCCCCGATGCGAACCGCATCAGAGAATTTTGGATTGATCGTTACTTTCTCATAATATGCCTGGATGGGAATGCGTTTGCGAAAATACAAATAACCTCGTTTTCCGCAGCAGCTGACATCAATGCGAGGATAATCATTATGATTTTCAATGATCCATTGATTGACCATGCGATTGGCATTATTATTGAACGCGCCGCAAAGCCCTCTATCCGACGTAATAATCAAAATTAGCGCTTTATGATTTTCCGGACGGCGCTTTAAAAGCGGATGAATATCCGTATCAACCGACGCCGAGATCCGTGACACCAAGGATGTGATCTTTTGCGCGTAAGATTTAGCGTTCGCCTGAGCCTCTTGGGCCTTGCGCAATTTACTGGCCGAAACCATTTTCATGGTCTTGGTGATTTTCCGCGTATTTTTAAGACTGCGAATCTTTGTATTAAAAACTTTTATTCCTGCCATTACAGTTTAAAACCTTTTTTAACTGCGGTTAAAAGTTCATCTAAGGCGGCCCTGATCTCGGGTGTTAATTGCCGCACGCTATCAAAAAGCTTAACAAAATCGGCATAATGCGAATCAAGAGCGTTGTTTAATTCAGCTTCAAAACGCGCAATGTCCTTGGGTAGAATATCATCTAAAAACCCGTTTACGCCTGCGTAAATGATCGCAACCTGTTTAACAACTGGCAGAGGATGTTGAATGCCCTGTTTGATCACATTCATCAAACGATGTCCGCGCTCAAGTTGCTTGCGGGTCGCCGGATCAAGGTCAGATGCAAATTGAGAAAAAGCTTCGAGCTCGCGATATTGTGCTAAGTCAAGCCGAAGCGTTCCAGCGGTTTGCTTCATCGCTTTAACTTGAGCATCGCCCCCGACGCGGGAAACCGAAAGCCCCGCATTGACCGCCGGTCTTTGCCCGGCATTAAATAGATCGGTATCTAAATAAATTTGTCCATCGGTAATAGAAATAACGTTGGTGGGAATGTAGGCCGACACATCGCCCGCTTGTGTTTCAATAATAGGAAGAGCCGTTAAGCTTCCCGCTCCCTGTTGCTTGCTCATTTTTGCGGCGCGTTCCAAAAGACGGCTATGCAAGTAGAAAATATCTCCCGGATACGCTTCTCGGCCCGGAGGACGACGAAGCAAAAGTGAAATTTGGCGATACGACTGGGCTTGCTTGGTTAAATCATCATAAATGATCAAGGCGTGCCGGCCGGAATCACGGTAATATTCCGCCATGGCGCAACCCGAATAAGGCGCTAAAAATTGCATCGGCGCCGGATCAGAAGCGGTCGCGGCAACAATGGTGGTATATTCCATGGCACCGTGTTTTTTCAATACTTCATAAACTTGAGCAACCGTGGAACGCTTTTGGCCGATCGCCACATAAAAACAAAAAACTCCCTGGCCGCGCTGATTAACGATGGTGTCAATGGCAATGGTTGTCTTGCCGGTTTTGCGATCGCCGATAATTAATTCGCGCTGACCGCGGCCAATAGGCGTTAAGGCATCGATAACTTTTATTCCGGTTTGAAGCGGCTCGTGAACATTTTGGCGCTGGATGATTCCGGGGGCTTTCACTTCAATTTGGCGGAATTCCTTTGCCTCGATCGGCGCTTGTCCGTCAATGGCAACGCCTAAGGCATCCACAATGCGCCCAATGAGTTTCTCACCGACGGGAACAGAAGCGATTTTTTGTGTTCGCTTCACTTCATCCCCTTCGCGGATATGCTTATCTTCGCCGAAAACCGCAACGCCGACATTATCTTCTTCCAGGTTTAAAACCATGCCTCGCAACCCGCAAGAAAATTCCACTAATTCCCCGGCCATAACATTGCTTAGCCCATAAACACGGGCAATGCCGTCACCGACATTTAAAACGGTCCCGATTTCATAGGAATCAAGTTTCTTTTCAAAACCGGCGATTTGCTTTTTTAAGATGGCGGATATTTCATCCGGACGGATCGTTGTAGACATAGGCTTTAGGCTGTAAAAATTCCTTTTTGAAATTTAACAAGTTGGTTGCGCAGGCTCAAATCGTAAACAAAATCTTTTACCTTAATTTTGATCCCGCCTAACAAGTGACGGTCGACCACCACTTTAGGCTCAATATCTTTATGCAGTTTTTCTTTGAGTTGACGGCAAATGTCTTTGATCTCCGCAGTGTTTGACTCAAATGAGGTGAAAATAGTCACGTCGACAATGCCTTTAATGTCTTTATATTTTCCCTCAAATAAAAGGCAAATATCAAAAAGAAGGGGCAATCGTCCTTTTTCAGAAAGAAAATTTAAGAACTGAAACGTCGTTGCATGAACACGAGTCTTAAACAGCTCCTCGACCATCCCCTGACGCACCGAAGACGAGATCGAAGGGTTATTTAAAAAATCATCGAACTCTTTTGAATCGCCAATAAGCGATTTTAGCGCAACCATGTCCCCAGCGACTGTCTCAAGACTATTTTGCTCTTTGGACAGCTCAAGAAGCATTTGAGTGTAAGATCTTACGGGAAGCTTTTTCACAGGCTAAATATCCTTAATAAAATCTCGAACGATTTTCTGATTCTTTTCTGAATCTAAATTTTCGTTAATAAGTTTTTCGGCCAGCTGAACGGCAATATGCGCACTGGTGCTTTTGAGCTCGGCTTGTGCTTTTTCTTTTTCGGCGTTGATCTCACGACGGGCATTTTCTAAAATGATATGCGCGTCGTCTCTGGTTTTCTGCTGGATCACGCCAGCCGCTTCAATAGCCGCTTTACGTGCTTGATCCACAACATCTTTGGCTTTTTCGTGCGCCTGCGCGATGATCTCATCGCGTGATTTTTCGATATCCGCCAGTTGGCGGTTCGCCTTTTCCGCGTTTTCAACTGAGCGGCGGATCAATTCTTCGCGCGATTCTAAAGCGTTTAAAATAGGTTTCCAGGCGAACTTATAAAGGACGAGCAAAAGCGCAAAGAAAGTCACCCAAGTCAAAACAGCCATCATCACATCGGGTGTAAAAACTCCCGGCGCGTGCTCAGCGGCCCCAGAAACATGTTCTAATGCGCTATCAGGCGTCATGATTTTCCCTGGTTTAATTATTTGTTAAGGGCTAAAAAGCAAATAACCGCGCAAAACAAAGCAACCCCTTCGATCAAAGCAGCCGCGATCAACATGGCTGTTTGGATCTTATTGGTCGCTTCCGGTTGACGGGCAATGCCCTCTACGGCAGCGGCAGCGAGCTTTCCGATCCCGAATCCAACGCCAATGGTCACTAAACCTGCGCCTAAGGCGGCAAATACTGCTGGAGTCATATTTAAGTCCTTTCGTTTATCGTTATATTGCTTAAAAATCGTCTTTTTGAATACCCGTATTATACTGAACCTCGAAAATTAGTAAAGTAATTCTCTAAATTTATCTTAATGCGCCGGATGATACATTTGACCGATGAACATCGCCGATAAAAGCGTAAAAATGTACGCCTGCAAAAAGCAAACTAATATCTCAACAACATAAATAAAAAGGGCCAGAACAACTGCCGGAAGCGCCGCAAAGCCCAACAGAACAACCAAACCTAAAAGCGCAAAAATCACAATATGCCCTGCTAGCATATTGGCGAATAAACGGATCGTTAAGGCGAACGTTTTAATAAAAAGCCCTAAAACCTCAATGGGAACCAAAATGATCAAAATGGGAGCAGGAACTCCTGATGGAACAAGCGCCTTAACAAACCCCATGAATCCATTTTTGTAGATAGCGCCAAATATCATAAAGCTTAGGGTAACAAGCGCCAGCGCGGCCGTTACATTAACATTCGCGGTTGCAGTAGAAAACAGCGGAATAAGCCCCATCAAATTCAAACCCAAGATAAAGAAGAAAAACGTGCAAAAAAGCGGTGTCATTTTCCGTCCGTCTTTTTCACCTAAGCAGTTAACGGCAATATCATCACGGATAAAAACAACGAACGCTTCCAAAAGGTTTGTCATACCGTGAGGAACACGGTCTTTTTTGTTAAAACAAAACACAAAAAGAACGATCAAAAATGCCGCGCAAAAAAACAGCATTAAGGCATGGAGGCTTAAAAACGATGGCAATTCCAAAGGCGGTAAAAACGGCAAACGCCACTGGTGCGCATTCGTCACATGATGCATAATGTACTGTTCTAAATTAAATCCGGGATTTGCCATTACGTTTTTTTATCCTGATCGTTCAGCTGACGAATAAGTTTCCAGATCTCATAAGCGCTATACACCAATCCTAAGAGAATCCCTACCAATGTCCAGGCTTGCCCGCCCCATTTTTTATCGGCTAAAAATCCCAAATAGGAAAAAACGAACATTCCGGTGGCGACATTAAGGCCGATGGAAACATGCTGAAAATTACTTTTATCAATCTTAGGAGTCACTATTTTTTTATTAATTGAACAACGCAAACTGCTAAGGCCGCGAGGCTAAAGATCAAGAGCATTCCCGACGGCATAAAACTTTGTGTTTTGATCAAACGGCTTATAAAAACAGCCGACAACAACGTTGTTGTCACTGTTAAAACAAGGTATCCGGTTTGCGGATTGTTCAAGGAAATTAAAACGCCGAGAATAATAATAAGCCCGGAAACAATGCCCATGATCAAAGACATTTTGCTTCCGGCTTTGGCGAAACCGATAAATCCGCCCACAAACATGAGGATCCCGTAAATTAAAAACGCGACATTGATTGGCTTCATCACAGCTCCTTTATTTCAAACGCGAGAACACTCGCGTTGTTTTTGTTGATAACGTAACGCCGATTCCGCACTATCCGCTAAAGCGGATATAAATCCCGGATGCGACTCTAAAGCCTTGCTCATCCGGAAATCTTTGATCCCTAATTCTTTAGCCATTGTTCGATATTCTATATCGATCTCGCAAAGAGTTTCGATATGATCCGTCACAAAAGAAATAGGAACAACCAGAAGCTTCTTCACACCGCGCTTAGCCAAAGCGGAAATCATGCTTTCCGTCGATGGCTTTAACCAAACAAGCGGCCCAACCGCGCTTTGATAGGAAATGCTCCACGCGTCTTGCCGGCCTAAAGAATTTATAACTTTAGCGACCGTTTGAGCGATTTGAAAAGGATAAACATCGCCTTCCTTTAGAAAATAAAGCGGTAACCCGTGCGCCGAAAACAAAAGATAAAAATCACTTAAAGATTCATTCGGCTTTATTTGCTGACGGATACGATCGGCAAATGCCTGAATGTAGGAATCGTTTAAATAATAAGAATCCGCATCTAAAAACCGAACATCCGGAATTTTCTGTGCCGCTTCCTTTTGTAGGAAATAAACGCTGGAACCGGTCGTTGCCTCGGAATAATGCGGATACAAACTCACCGGTAAAACAAATTTCTTATTTGAAAGCTTTATTTCTTCCACTGTATCGGATGGAAGCGGATAGCTATAGTTAAAACAGATCGTGACATTCAAATTTCGCCCGCGTTTCTTCAATTCAGCCTGCAGCGCCGCCGCCTGCTGCATGGTTGATCTTAGAATCGGGCTTCCGCCGCCGATCAACTGATAACGATGTTGCGCGGCTTTGGCTCTAAAGAATACAAGTAAATTTGCGAACAAAGGCTGTAATAAAAACGCCAGCGGAAATCGGATAAGCCGCACATCCAAAAAAAGCCTTTTTAAGAAATCCGGAACATCTTTATTTTCCTGCGGCCCGCCCATGTTAAGCAAGACAACTTGAATATCCGCATCCCCCGCCGAACAACCGGCATTTTTCATAAGACGCAGATCAGAGATTTGCTCGAGAGCGTCATGCTCGGCCTGCGGCATTTTTTTGCGCCGATAACGGCTACCGACGATCTGCCCGACGATGGCAAACATAATGGCAACAGGGATAAAAAGCTTTGACGTGTGAAGCGTCCAACGCAAATAGATAAGGATCGGAATAGAGGCATGGATCCAGAAAAACCACGCCAGCGAGAATTTTGCGCAGCCTTCCCGAAGATAACCCATCGGAATATTGACTAAAATAGCAATTACGCCAATAAAAAAATACGGATATTGGTAAATAATTTCTGGCAACATTATGGCGTCATCTTTTCTTGCCGTTCTTTGGCTTTTTGGTCCCACTCGGGCAAAACATTTTTCATAAATTCTTCTTTTTCAGCTTTAAGCTTACTCATGTCCAGGCCAATAAACGATTGCGCCTTTTCTTTTGTAGAAATATCCGGCATTGCAATCGGCGTTTGAATTCCGTGCGCCGCTAAGACACGCGCCAATAAGACACGCGCCTCACCCGCTTTTTGCGTCGCTCCGCCTAAGATCCGCGAAACCTCCAAAGGCGCGTGAAAACTCGCGCCATGGCTTGCGGTCGCATAATCCCAACGCCACTGCGCCTGGCGAATAAGCTTTAAGATCGGCTTCATCTCTTCTTCGGTCGCGCCGCTTTCCCAAGCCGCTTTAGCCTCGATATGCGCGTTCACCAACGCATCTTCCGCCTGGAGCCGCAATTCTAAAACCTTATCCTGGCGTTCAAAAACATTCTGACGAAGCGTTTCTTCGCTTTCCCGATGACAAACTTGGCAAGAATTCGCGATATTATTAAGAGGGCTTTGAATTTTGTGATCAGTGAATTTCACGCCGCCTTCACTGCGATACGGCATATGACAATCGGCGCACGCAACACCGCGCTGAGCATGCACGCCTAACGCCCATAATTCGTAATCCGGATGTTGAGCTTTTAGCATTGGCGTTTTGCTAAGCGCATGAACCCAATCCACATGATCGTACTGGTCGTAATATTTTTCAATATTTTCAGCGGTCAGTCCCTGATCCCAAGGAAAGGTTAAATATTTTTCATCACCTTTAAAATAATATTCCACATGACACTGCGCGCAAACAAGCGAACGCATTTCTTGATGCGTTGCTTTTTTTACATCTTTTCCTTGCCGCTCAAGCGCTTCCGCCAAGGCCGGGCGTGTGATGCGCAAATTCATCGTTTTGGGATCATGACAATCCTGACAGCCGATAGGATTCACAACTTCGGAGCCAAGATCCGACCATTTCTTTTTGTAAAATTGTGCCACACCCAAATCTTTCATGAGGCGCGGAACATCGGTGCTTTTACATGTCCAGCATGTTCCGGGCTGAGCGACACCGGTTCTTAAAGTTTTTCGAATATCTGTAATGGCATTATAATGTCCTCGGCCTTGATTATAGTCGCGCGCGAACGCATATCCCGCCCATAAAACGATCATACGTGGATCGCGTTCTAAACTGTCGATTTCAACGCTTCCGCCGTGACGGCTGGCAAAATCGCTTTCCTTCGTACTTTGATAACGCTCAAATTGACGAGGAAAATTTTCACCCCAAATTTCATTACGCGGTTCCCATTCGGGAATCGGCTTTGCAACTTGAAACGCGAGCTTAGCTTCGGTGCGCCGCTCCATAATGGAGGATGCCAAAAGCCCGAGCGCGAAAACAACCGCAATCGTCACCAAGAAAATAACCCATCCGATCCAAGGTTTTTCGCTGATCAAATCATTGATTTTTTTCATAGCCGCCCTTTATTTTATATTTTGAGATTTTCGCAAGAATTCATCTAACCACGACGGAATAACGCTGGGTAATTGAGGAACACGCGCATACGGCACAGATGACAAGCTACGAACCGTTCCATGAGGCGTTTCCCGATGACAATCCCAGCATAGCTTACCCTCTCCGTGTAAATAATTCTTTCCGGTCACATCACGAGCCGAAACACCATCAAGTAAATTTGCGTGGCAACGAATGCAATTTTCCTGCACCGCCGTAACTCCGTCCGGCTTCATCACGATCACCTGCGGCTCAGTACGCATTGTAAAGATCGTCGCGTGCCGCAATCCGTCTTTTGCTTTAAAAAAATATTTATGGATCACGTTATCATGCGGAACATGGCAATCGGTACAAACCGCCCGCTGGCGGTGGCTGCCATGCGCCCACGTCGCATATTCCGGTGACATCACGTGGCAATTCATGCACGTTTCGGGCTGATCTGAAAGATAAGAAACCGCATTCGAGATCCGCAGTGTATAAAAACCCAATCCAGCAAAAATTCCCAAAAGAACGATAACAACAAATCGCCACTCGCGCGGAGGAATAACAAAATGCACAAACGCGCTTATTGCGGATATCAGCCGCCGAAAGAAATCCATCATCAATTAAGAACTTTTTTACTTAACACGTGCGGGCTCGTAATAATCGCTGTACTGCCGCGATGTTATTTTCTCGATCTTGCGGTAAAACTCGGCATGTTTTTGCCGGATAATTTTCTCAACCAAATCAACGGCCGCTGTCCGACGTTGAATATTTTCATCCACGACGCGTTCAAGGTCGTCCACATGATAAAGATCAACACCGCTCACCTCGCCGCAAGCCGGGTCGATGTTGCGCGGAACGGAAATATCGATAAAAACAAGCGGACGACTCTCTCGTTTTTGCATCGCTTTAAAAACCGTGCTTTTTTCCAAAATAAAATGCGGCGCGCCCACCGAACAAAAACAAATGTCTATTTCTGAAAGAATTCTTTCCATATCGCAAAATGCCGCCTCTTGCCCGCGACACTGAGATGCCAAGGCGCTAGCACAAGATTGCGTACGGTTCATAAAAAACAAATTTTTAGCGCCTTTATTTTTAATTTGCTGCGCAGTCAATTCGCCCATTTTTCCAGCGCCGATCATCAGGACAGACTTTTCGGAAAAACTTCCTAAGATCTTTTCACCTAAAGCAACCGCCGCCCAACTAATGGACGAGCCGCCATAGCTTATCTGCGTTTCACTTTGGGCTTTTTTCCCGGTGCGCACGGCAATATTGGTTAAAATGTTAAAATATTTTCCCAGCATCCCTTTTGATGCCGCAAGCTTAACACCTTCCTTAACCTGGCCTAAGATCTGCTTTTCACCCAACACTAAAGAATCCAAGCCTGCCGCGACACGCAAGAAATGATCCACCGCCACTTCATCCGCATAAATGTAAAAGTGTTTTTGCAAAATATCTGAAAACTTGATCTTTTTGACCGAGAAAAGCGTTTTAAGGATCGTCTGAGCATCCTGGGCGCTAACGGTGTACGCGTAAATTTCGAGACGATTACAAGTGGATAGGATGAAGGCTTCGGCGACAGAAGGATTATTGCGCAGTTCGCTTAAAAGCAATTCTTGCTGTTGTGGTGAGCAGCAAAATTTCTCGCGGACTTCAATAGGGGCTGTTTTGTGGTTAATTCCGAGTGTAACGATCTGCATAGTCGAATTGACTTAAAAAGTGCTAATAAATGTCCCAATTATATCACTTATTCCTAAATTTTTAACCTTTTTCTTGCCCAGAAAACACCTGCGATCAAAAATACGACTTGTGCCGCCACATAGCCAATAAGCCCTGCCGCAACACCGGATGTAAACCCATAAGAATGAAGGCCAACGCTTAATAAATTGACGCCAAACCAGGCCCACGCCACAATAACAATGCCAAAAATGCTGGCCGCCGCCACGCCTAACTCGTCTAACATATTCGCAATCCGCGCGTGAAAGATAATAATGCACCAGATAACGATCAAAAGCGCGCCATTCTCTTTGGGGTCCCAGCCCCAAAACCTTCCCCAGGATTGATCCGCCCAAATGCCGCCTAACATCGTTCCAAAAAAAGACAATGTCAAACCAAGCCCTAAAGACATGAGAAGTGTTTTGTAGGTCGCACGCAGCTGTGCGGTATCTTGCGGATGCGCGATCGCTTGAATAATGTAGGCGTGCCCAATGATCCCGGCGACACAACACGCCGCATAGCCCATGGTAATGGTAGGAACATGAATGCCTAACCAAAAATTAGAATTTAAAACAGCGACTAACATTTTCATGGTGTCCCCGTCACTGCTGAATTTTCCGGCAATGATCAAAAGCAAAACACCGGCAATACTGCCGACAATGTTCCCGAGCCACTTGCGATTCACTTTCTCGATAATGATGCCGAGCAAAACGCTCATCCAGGCAACAAAAACAAAGGTTTCATAGAGGCTGGTGACCGGCGGACGCCCCAGAATAATGATACGGAAAATCAAACCCGCTGTATGCGGAATAAATCCTAGGATCAAAAACATGAAACTCGCGAAGCGTAAATTCAGCTTTCCATTAACCGCAAAAGCAATAAACGCCAAAAACGATAACCAATAAAAGATATGAGAAAAAACAAAATATCCGGCGCGATTATATGATAATTCCAAGTCAATATAACGCATGCTACGCACATCACTGGTGCGCTGCCGCACCGAGTCAGAAAATTTCTTCGCCGCCAGATCAAAGACGATCGGCTGTTTGTCCTGATAGCCACGCGTCAACTCGGCTAAAAATATGATCTCTTTTTTGATTTTTTCGCTGTGAAATTCTTGGGCCATCGCATCCCAGGGGCTTAGCCAATTTTGTTCGTGGTTTCCTTCCGACGGAATAACCATCAGCGGAAGATGACGAAAATACTGCGACCATTGATACATATTCGACAAAATCCGGAAGATCTCCCGCTCATCCTCGGTCCAATCAGAAGAATTCTTTGCGGTTAAACTATCTGCCACCGGACGGATCAAATCCGAATGAAGCGCGATCTCAAGAAAAGTAAATTCTTTTTGTGTTTCCGGAAGTTGCAGCATCCGCACAACATTACCAGAGGAAATGGAAAAATCAACGTGAGGTACGGCAAAACTGAAACTGTCCGTCAGGCCTAAGTAAAGCACCAGATTTTCAAAAGTGCGAAGGATCTCGTTTTCAACAACACTGCGTGATTTTGGTTCAATCTGGTTAGCGGAAGCCGCCAACATTTCAAGCTGATGAAACCCTTTTTCCAACTGCGCAAAACTATACCGGCGTTTTGATTCCGCCGTAACACCCAAAGCATGTGCGATCTCGGCATTATTAATAAGGAAGACTTTGTCATCACGCGTTTGTGTCGGCGTAAAGATAACCCGCGCCAACCAAGCTAAGGCAGGTTTTCGCTCGTAGGTTGTCTTTCCGGAGAATTGCAATAAAACATGGCGCGCGTATGTGTCGATCGGCTTGATCCGTCCGCTTTCTAAAATTGCCATGCGTCCGAACTGCTGAAGCGGAAATTTCCCTTCTTCGGCGCTGGCAAACACAGAGAAGCTAAGAACAGCCACCACGGTCAAAACACACGCGATAATATTTTTTTTCATGCCGGATCCTTTGCGCGCATGCGATACAAAGAAACAGAAAAATGAAAAACTAATCCTAAAAATGTAACGATCGTTGCGATATACGGCAAAACACGCCCTTTATTTTTGACAACGGCTAAGGTTGATGTTTCTTCGCCGTTACGCCCGATAGAATACGACGCCTGATAAAAAGTAAAATCATTATGCCTCAAAGGATTATTCATAGAAATTATGACCTCCCGCGACGCTAAAGGCGTTTGAACCTCAACCGTGCTTTCAAAGCTTTTTGCCATTTCGGTATTGGGATGTTTGGTCATGCGAAAGTCGACTAACTTGACAGCGAACGGCAATTCAAATCGCTTCCGGCGAAGCACAAGTTCATAGTGCTTTGCGCCAGCGGTGATCTGCGTCGGTAACATGTCGCCGCCAAACAAAATAATATCTTGGCTTGGCGAATTCGCCTGTGTTAAAACAAACTTGCCGCTTGGAATATTTTTTACCGGATCATGATCAACGGGACGCTCTTCTAAAATACTGATCCCCGAACTATTTCGCACAGCATCTTTTTTATCCGATTCGCTAAAAGCGGCGCTATTCGGATAATAATTTTTTACCGTCAGCGAAAAACCAAGATCATCAAAGCGCAAAACCGCGTTTGAATTTAAATGATCGGCATCATAAGCGATAACGCTTTTCTTTCCTGTGGCTTTTTCCCAGGCCGATATTTCCCAATTGTGATAGGCCGCCGAAACGTTGGACGACTCACCTTCATTTAAAGTCAGATTTGATTCAAAAGAATAATAAAATGTGACGAACGCCGAAATAAAAAACAATAATATACCGCCATGAATGACCGTTAATCCGATTTTGGACCATTTGTATTGAAAACGCGTAATGGCCGCGGCGGTTAGGTTAACGAACAAGATCCATAAAACCAACTGAGCGCCCGGAAACGGCAAAAATCCGAACAACAAAAACACAAAGGAATTAAAAAACCGTTCTTGGGCTAAGTAAAGCCCGTATTCGGCCTGATAAACTGTCCCGGCAAAAACTAAAATAAAAAGCGCCAGCAGGCAGAAAACCGCCCACTTAACAGAACTTAATGTTCGCATGATGCGCAGTGATTTAATTTTGTCCAACATAGAAACTACTTTGCTTTGAGCTTGAGGGATTTAAGAAGCGCTGTAAATGCGCTTTTGTTTTTTTCGACAGCCGATTTTGATCCGGCCATTTTGACAAAATAAGTTTTTTCGTTTGTGGTAACGATCGCGGCGATCATTGAGGGTAAAGCCGCATCACCCGAGGATTGCAATAAAGTAAGGTCAATGACGCTCGCGGATAATTCTGCGCCTTTTACCGTTTCACTTTTCGCTAAAAATTTATCTAATTCTTCCGGTGAAGACACCGAGACATTGATCTGTTTCATCCAACGCTGGACATTAGCCTGAAGGCCGCCGGCCTGTCCGCCTAAGGAAACAATGCTGCAATCAATAGGATCTTTTGTATCCGCATCAACCAATGTCGCAAGCCGCATACCGCTGGCCGGTTTTTCACTCCAGCCGTCGGGAACATCCCAGCTTAGATCATCTTGCTTAGGATCAGCTACCGGCAGATCGCCCATCGGCATTTGATTTAAAAAAGCGTGCGGATCTTGATCCTGCGGCATGTTTTTGAGAAACGCGTGCGGATCTTCAGGCATTTCGTTTAAAAACGCGTGCGGATCCTGCGCCATGGAAATTTCCGGAGAAACAGTTATTTCCGTATAGCGGCGTTCTTTAGGCGCGGCCGGTTCACAGGCTGCGATCAAGACAAAGAATAGAATAATAAGGAAATGTGGTTTCATGGTGTTTTTAAATTCGAGCCATCATAGCAAAAACTTAAAAAGAAACAAAGATTAATTTATTATTTAAAACTTACTTTGTTGAACCGTTTGATACGCATTTTCAACGCAGTCATTAAGAGAAATCCCGCCCAAATAATTAGCGGCAAGATGTAAGCGGCTTATTTTTAACGATTCATTGATGATGTTTTCCCTGACCTGAACATACGCTTTATCGTATTGAGGAATGGCGCTGGGAAAACTTGCAAAAAATTCTTTGACCGGTTCTTGGCGGACTTTAAGAATATTCTTTATTTCCTCTTTGGCCAGGTTGAGCAACTTTTCTTTTGACTCACTGATCATCGACGGATTTCTCGCTCCGCCCATCATCACCCGGCAGGAAAAATATTCACTTCCGGCGCGATTGGGGAAAATATTGCTATCGAATAAAACCCCCAAAATATCGCGACGTTCCAAAGAAGAAGTTAAATAACCAAAACCAAATGGCAGGATTTCAAAATCCGAACGCCTGTACACCAACCCCGCAACCGTCATCGGCGCGTAAAAAACACAACGCAAACTGCCCGCCAAAGACGGGCTTAAAGAATTGGCCATCTTCGCCGCGGCCGCGGCGGGTACGGACATATAAACTTCGTCAGCTAAAAGATTCTGGTTTTTTGCGCGAATAACAAAACTGCCGCCAACCTTATTAATAAAATCGATTTCGCAACCCGTCACAATGGAATTTTGATAGCGCGCGCTCAAAACCTCAATGAGCTGCGACATTCCGCGGCGAAAGGAAGTTAAGGTTCCTTTGGGCTCAACATTGTAATGCTTTTCGCTTTTTTTCTTTTTTAAAGCGATCATCCCCTTGATCAAAGAACCGTAGGTTTGTTCGATCTCATAAATACGCGGAAAGGCGAGTTTCAAATTTAGATTTTGCGCTTCCCCGCCGAAGATCCCGGCGCACATCGGGTCCAGAAAAACTTGCGCAAAACGTTTTCCCAAACGCCTTTTTCCGAAATCATAAACGCTTTCAACCGGATCAGCTCCTTTGGCGATAAAATATTCCAAGGGAATACGAAGTTTTTCTAACGAAGATAGAAGTTTGAATTTCAAAAAAGTGGCCGGATTTTTAGGAAGCGCGTGGAGTTTTCCTTTGGAAAGCAAAAAGCGCTCTTCGGATTGTTTATCCGCGCTGACGAGTTCGTCCGATAATCCTAATTCTTTGATAAATTCTAAGGTGCGGGGCTTCGAGGAAAGAAAACCGTTGGGGCCGGTCTCGAATAAAACGTCATCGTGGCGAATGCTTTTAATGGTTCCGCCAAGCGTATCATTCTTTTCCAACAATTGAATATCAATATCAGCGCGCGAGGCATATTTCTGTTTTAAATAATGCAAAACTGCCAAACCGCTTATTCCGCCGCCAATGATACAGATTTTTGCCATGAGATAAAATTATGACCGGAAGATCTTTACGGTTGCCATTTGAACTTGTGTACCAGCTCCACCACTGACTTTACTTTTGAAACATCCGTGTCAGGTAAAATGCCGTGACTTAAATTAAAAATATATTTTTTATAATGTTGTGCGCCGAGCAAAACATCCCGGACTTCTTTTTCCAGATTTTTGCTCGGCGCATAAAAAATCCCGTTAAACAAATTTCCCTGAACGCCTTTTTGGGTTTTCTCCAAAATAGAATTATGCCCTAAAACCACCGTATGGCAGACCGATAGGAAATCTGCGTCCGTTTGCTCCATCAGCGCCAGCAAATGGCTGCAATTTTTCACGTAATAGATCGACGGCAAATCAACTTTTTCAAAGATCTCTTTTACGTAAGGCAAAACAAAATGGGCGTAGTCGCTAGGCCGCAAAATACCGCCCCAGGTATCAAAGATCTGAAATGCTTTAATACCAGCTTTCTTCTGCAAATTAAGATAATCGATCGTATTTTTCGTCAAGATTTCCATAAGACGATGGAATTGCTGCGGTTCTTCGGCCAAGAACTTAAAAAGCTTGGCGAAGCTAAGCGAGGAGCCGCCTTCGACCAAATAGCTTAAAACCGTAAAAGGACTGCCCGCAAAACCAATAAGCGGGATATTGTCCGGCAAACGCGCGTTAACAAGTTTGATCGTCTTTTCAACGAAAGACAGATCGTCAAGATCGTGAATATTTTTGAAATTGGCAGCATTTCCTAAGGAATTATCGATGACCGGCCCATCAGTATTAGAAAATTTGATGTTAAAACCCATTGCCGAAGGAAGCGTTAAGATATCCGCGAATAAAATAGCCGCATCCACGCCCAAGGCATCAATAGGTTGAACCGTGATCTCCGATGCCAATTCAGGCGTTTGGAACATCTCGTTTAAAGAATATTTTTCCTTTAAAGCACGATATTGCGGCAGGAAGCGCCCGGCCTGGCGCATAAACCAAACAGGGACAGTTTTATTCGTCCCTTCAAAAGCTTGAAGAAATAAGGGTTTCATTTGATTTCTCTGGCGTTTTTAAGAGATTCGATATCTTTGGCCATATCTGATTGACGTTTTTCGATCTCTAAAAGGCGCTCTTCGATCTCGAAAGTTTTGCGCGCCATGTATTCTTTCGTGCCTTCCACGATGATTTGCGCGCCGACTTTACGTGTTTTAGCTCCTTTGGGGATGATCAACACCGCGCTGGCGCCGATCTGCACCGCTTCCATCCCTTCGGGAACCGGCTGATTGACGCTACTGGCCGGCGGCAATGTCACCTCTTGCTGCGCAAAAGAAATTGCACCGGTAAAAAGTAAAGCGACAACAAAGATAAAAGGAATCGATCGTTTCGTCATAGACTTGCGCCTATTATAGCAGTCAAAATAAATTTTCCCAGCGTTATTGTCCGCGACTTTTAAGCGCTTCTTCAATCACAAAAATGTCCTTTTTGACAGAGGGATGGCTCGGCGCAAAAACCGCAGCTTGATTGATCACCTTCTTAGCTTCCGAAAGCTTTCCCATTTTATAGAGAAGCTCGGCTTTCGTGCTGAGGATCACCGCGCTATAAGGAAGCAACTTGATCGCCTTCTCAATAAGCCTAAGGCCCCGGGATAAGTTTTTTCCAGTTTCATAATGTGCGTGAAATGCTTGGTTATTATAAGAGTACGCCAAGATCTCTGTCACGTCTTCATCGTCGGGATTTTTCTTGAGCAAATATTCCAGTTTTTTGATCGCTTTTAGATTATCGCCCGTCAAATAATAAAAATAGCCTAAGGCATAAAGTGAACGCAAATTTTTAGGATCCGCGCTTCGCGCTTTACTGAACCATGAAAGAGCATCCTTAAAATGGCTTTTATCTTTTGAAGAGATCCCCAGGAACATATGCGTATTGGCGATCATTAACATCGTCGGAACATATTTGGGATCGAGTTCGTACGCTTTTTGAAGTTCCTGCATAACGATCGGGAAATCCTCCTGGATCGTCTCAAAGCTCCCCCTTAAAGCCGCCGCATACGCCCTATGCGCCTTGGCAGAGTTTGGATTTTCTTCAACCCCGAGCCGAAAAAGTTCGATAATATCTTTTTTGCTCTTTACTTTCTTCAAGCAAAAGTTCCAGGCATCCCAATAGCAATCGATATTTTCGGCCGCACAGGCCCCTTCTGCTTCTTTTAGCTTCTTGGCTGCTTTAACCCAGTCTTTCTTAAGAATAAAATATTCCGTATCCACTGTGTAAACAAATAAATTCTCAGGGTCATGCCCTCGGATCTTATCGATCGCTTCTCTGGCTTTATTAAAATCCTTTATCCACATATACTGCTTGGCCAAAATGCAGTGAAGAGCAATAAGCAGCTTTTGATCGTCCGACGAATAGGCAATAGTCTTTTTAAGAAATTCTATGGTCTTGGAATAGTTCTTTACACTGCCATAAATGAGTGCAAGCTCATAATAAAGAGACGGGTCTCCCGGGCTTTCGTCAATGGCTTCTTCAATAGCCCGAATGTCATCGCGCACTTCTTGTGCGGCAGAAAAATTACCATCGAACACATTGACCATGTCTTTTTGATATTTTTCCTGATCCGGTGCTGCCTGGAGAGCGAAAGAGAAAGAAGCTGAAGCGAGGAAAATGCTAAGACTAAGGGCTAAGAGTTGGGTCATATTCATAAAATAAAAAATCCTCCGTTCGAATAAATTTTATTGAACGAAGGTTTTACTTTTTTAGAGTCCGGGTTCCCCCTTCAACTCGGGACTTAACCAAATCACTTGTCTTACTTTACTCCCCACCCATTTTAAAATCAAGATGAATTTTGATAATTTAGATTAATATTTAAAACGGCTGGAAAATAAAAAGGCCCGATGACCTTAGCGGTCATCGGGCCTTTTTACTTGTTGTTCAATTACAATTTAACAACGTTTTGAGCTTGTTCTCCTTTAGGGCCGGTGGTGATATCAAAAGAAACCGCCTGACCTTCGGCTAATGATTTGTAACCATCGCCTTGAATAGCGCTGTGGTGAACAAATACATCGTTGCCGTTTTCGGGAGTAATAAATCCAAAACCTTTTTGGTCATTGAACCATTTTACTTTACCTTGTGCCATGTATTTACTGTCCTCCTTTCACTAGAATTGAGTAAATATTGGCAATGCTAACTTCTGTGACCTTATCAAGGTTTACAAAGCACTGGTTCTCTTAAACTTCGAAGACAACATACTGCAGAAACAAAAACCGTAAGGCAGTTAATCCTGTTCCTTACGGTCTTCAGAATCTTTTCCACTATTTACTGCAACGTAACTATAGACGACGAATATAACTTTGTCAATGTAAATAATTATTTATTATTGTTCCGCAAGGCAGCCGCTTTTTACCAATCAATGGGGAAATAATCTTTGAGGAATTGCCCGTTCCAATGTTTGCCGGTGATGATCCCGTCAAAGAACGGATCGCAAACCCGCGCGGCACCGTCGACAATATCCAAGGGGGGTTGAAAATCATGCACATCTTGTTTGCGCAAAGAAAGCGCGATGGGATCTTCATCGGTGACCCATCCGGTATCAACCGAATTCATAAAAATCCCGCTTTTAGCCAAGTCGCTAGCGGATGTATGCGTTAGCATATTGAGCGCCGCCTTGGCCATATTGGTATGCGGATGGCGATCGGTCTTTACAAAACGCAAAAACTTCCCTTCCATCGCCGAAACATTCACAATATGTTTTTTACCCGTATTGTCCCGCTTCATCATTTTAGAAAGACGATTGCATAACACAAAAGGCGCGATCGCATTGACCAATTGGATTTCGATCATCTCGGCGGTAGGAATATCGCCCAAACGAAGCCGCCAGCTATTGACTTCGCGCAAATCCACTTGTTGAAGATCGGCATCCAGTTTGCCCTTCGGAAAAACTTTTTCGGCCGATAAGCTATGATCGTGCGAATACGGAACTTGAGATAACTTAGCCGACGCAAAAAGCCCTAAGCCCGGCGCTTTTGCGTTCCAGGCGACCGGCAAGTTCGCGCTCGCCGCTAATTGATTTTGACCCGTCGCATCCGAAAGCTTTTGCTTGCACTGTTCAAAGGGACGCAAAAGCGCCTGAACCTCAGGCGGCAACGTTTCAAAGCTTTTAGCTTCATTCTCTAATAAATGCGCGTAAAAACCCGGTGGACGACGCACGGTTTGCGCCGCATTATTGATCAAAATATCCAAGCGGTCATATTGCTGTTCGATAAAATTACAGAAGATCTCAACACTAGGCGTATGCCGTAGATCTAATCCATAAATATGAAGCCGCCCGCCCCATTTTTTAAAATCTTCTTCACGAGAAAATCGCAGCGCTGAATCAACCGGAAAACGCGTGGTGGCAATAACCCTGGCTCCGGCGCGAAGCATCATTAAAGTCGCCTGATAACCTATCTTTAACCGCGATCCGGTAATAAGCGCAGTTTGCCCTTCCAATGACGCCATTTGGAAACGTTTTTGATAATTGAATTCGGCACATTTCGGACACATAGAATCATAAAAGAAATGAACGCGGGTAAAAGGAGCCTTGCAAATATAACAATCGCGCGGCGTTAAAAGCTCAGGCCTTTCCTGCTTTAAAGAATCCTCATGCGCGATCAGCGCCGGAGCGCTAAAAACAGCCGCCTCTCGGGCGCTGCGAATACCGGTTGCGGCGCGCACTTTCTTTTCATAATTGATGATCTTTTGTTTTTGAATTCTTTTGCGGTCGCGCTGACGTTTAATGATCTCAAGCTTATCCGGGCGGGAAAGTTTTCCGGCGGCGGTAACAAGGGCAATGCGCTGTTCTTTGCTGATCAAGAATAATTGCTCGCTGTCTTCAATGAAGGCATTCAAAAGCGCGATGCAATCGTCCATCTCTTGTTCAGAGAATTTCGGTTCTAAGGTTTTTGCGGGTTTATTGATCATTTTTGTTCGCCACGCGCGCGGCAAATTTCTCGATCCACTTCGTCGTTAGCATCGCCGCTAAAATAGCGGCGGCAAATACGTAAACACCTAGTCGCGGGCGAATATTTGTCAGCGGCCCCAACTTGACCGCCACGATCATGATCGCCACCACAAATACGTCCAGCATGGACCATTTGCCTAATTGTTCCAACCAAAATAATACTTTTTGGCGCTTTTCCGCGCTAAAACGCACTTTCCAAAGGATCCAAAGAGTAGATAATTTTATGACCGGAAATATGATCGAAAATGCAAAAATAACAAAAGATAGGAAATATTCTCTGTCATGGAACAACCCGACCACGCCCGACATGACCGAATATTCGTCTTTCCAGAAAATAAAATTCTTAACCTCTAAAAGCGGCAAAGAAAGCCCGGCGCAAAATAGCCCGGCGCAAAAAATGATCAGGACCGGGATATCGAATCGCCGAGGAAACATCTCCTGCAAAGATTTTTTCTGATTATTTTTCATAAGATTTTACCCAACAGATTATCACCCCTGAACTCCGTTTTGTCCAGCGCAAAACAAAAAATGCTACGCCGTTTGCTCGTCTGAAGAGCCTTCTAAGACTTCCCAACGTTCAAAAGCGGCTAAAAGCTCGTCTTCTACTTCTTCTAATCTGGATTTCGTTTTGGCAAATTGCGCGGGATCTTTTTGAAAAAAATTGGGATCCGATAAAAGCGTATAAAGTTTATCTTGCTCGGCTTCCAATTTCTCAATTTTTACCGGAAGTGCGGCAAGCTCACGCTCTTCCTTATAAGAAAGTTTTCTGGGGCCGTTATAGGCTTGGGAGGGTTGGGGCGCCCTAACGATTTTTTCTTCAGGGGCGCCCACATCTTTCTTTTCTGTATCAGCAACGGGCTTTCTCTGCGCGAGCCAATCATCATATCCGCCGACGTATTCATTCACCGCGCCGTCGCCTTCCAAAACGAATGTACCTGTCACCACATTATTTAAAAAAGCCCGGTCATGGCTCACCAAAAGAAGCGTGCCGGAATATTCCGAAAGAAGTTCTTCTAAAAGCTCCAGCGTTTCCATATCCAGATCATTGGTAGGCTCATCCATCACCAGAACATTCGACGGCTTGGTAAAAAGTCTTGCCAGAAAAAGCCGATTGCGTTCCCCGCCCGAAAGCACCTTAACAGGTGTTCGCGCCCGTTCAGGAGAAAAAAGAAAATCCGCCAAATATCCCATGATATGCCGAGGCTTGCCGTTGATCTCGATCATATCTCCGCCGCCGGTCACATTTTCGCAAACGGTTTTTTCTTCGTCTAATTGTTCGCGCAACTGATCATAATAAGCAACTTCTAAATTTGTTCCCAGGCGTACTTTGCCTTTTTCCGGCGTCATTTTTCCTAAAAGCAAACGCAGTAATGTTGTTTTGCCGGAACCATTGGCGCCGATCACTCCAATTTTATCCCCGCGCATGATTTGCGTGGAAAAATCTTTGATGAGACATTTTCCGGGATAACTAAAACCTAAATTAGAAATTTTGGCGACCAAATGCCCCGAGCGTTCGGCCTCTTGCGCCTTCATCTTCACTAAGCCTATTTGCTGGCGCTGAGCTTTTTTCTCTTCGCGCATACGCTCCAGAGCTTTCACCCGGCCTTCATTGCGCACCCGACGGGCTTTAACGCCCTGACGGATCCACACTTCTTCTTCCGCTAATCTTTTATCAAATTCAAAACGCTGCGCCGCTTCATTTTCTAAAGCCAGCTGTTTTCTGGTTAAAAATGTTTCATAATCACATTCCCAGCTAAAAATACTTCCCCGGTCAAGCTCAACGATACGCGTCGCCAAATGGCGCATGAACATCCGGTCGTGCGTCACAAATAACAATGTCCCTTTGAACTTTTTTAAGAATTCTTCCAACCAATCAATGGAATCAATGTCTAAATGATTGGTCGGTTCGTCTAAAAGTAAAATATCGGGCTCAATAACCAGCGCGCGCGCCAAAAGCGTTCGGCGCTTCTGTCCGCCGGAAAGCTCGGAAAAATCACTTTCCGGATCAAGCTTCATATGCGAAATGACTTCATCAACCTTGTTGTTGGTGTCCCAGCTTTGGGTGCGGTCAAGCTCGCCTTGCAAACGGTCGAGCTGTTTCATCAGTTCGGGAGTGTGTTCGGCGTGCAAGCGATGGCTGACGTGATAATAATCTTTAAGCAGTTCGCCGCGCTTGCCTAAGCCGGAGGCGACAATATCAAAAACGGTTCCCTTAATATCCGATGGGATCTCTTGCGGTAAATGCGTTATTTCAATTCCTTGTTGCCGAACAACTTGGCCGATATCAATGCTCACTTGGCCGGCGATCACCTTCATTAAAGTGGTTTTGCCTGTCCCATTACGGCCCAGCAAAGCGACGCGTTCGCCCACTTCAAGCTGAAAGCTTAAATTCTCGAAGATCTTTGGCCCGCCGAAAGCGAGCGATATTTCCTGTAAGCTAATAAGTGCCATAAGTGAACGATCGTATCCTTATGAAAAAATCTCAAAGGAAAAGAGTTTATTCTGAAAATTCAAAAACTTTTTTTAGATTAAGCTTTTCTTCCGGGAAAAGTGTTTGCAGGCTTAAAAGGATCTTGCGCTGAACATTGGGGGTAAGTTTTTTTCCTTTTCTTCCCTTCGCCACCATTTTATGCGTCAGCTGTTCGGTGGATGCCGCCACCAGATCGTGATTGGATAATTTTAAACGGATCATCAAGGCGTCTAACGGCTGGGGTTTAAGCTCGTCTTCCATTATAAATAAAATTCCTTCAAACGTTCTTTGGTGCGTTCGTCCGCCAAATATTCATCAAAGGTAGTGGCGATCATATCCACGTAACCTTTGGGCGTAATTTCGATAATGCGATTGGCGACGGTTTGCACCAGTTGATGGTCATGCGAAGAAAAAAGAATGGTTCCGTTGAATTTTTGTAATCCCCGGTTTAGCGCGGTTAAAGATTCCAGATCCAAATGATTGGTGGGTTCGTCTAAAATAAGAACATTGGGTTTTATAAGCATGGCGCGCGCCAACATACAGCGCACCTTTTCCCCTCCGGAGAGAACGTTCACGGGTTTAAATGTTTCTTCGCCCGAAAACAACATGCGCCCTAAAAATCCGCGCACGAAATTTTCATCCTTATTATCCGAAAATTGACGAAGCCAATCAATGATATTCAGCTCACTTTGAAAATATTTAACATTATCTTTGGGAAAATACGCACGCCGCGTAGAAAATCCCCATTTAAAACTTCCCTCGTCCGGCTTTAATTCATCGGTTAAGATTTGAAAAAGCATGGTGCGCGCCAGATCGTTTGGCCCCACAAAAGCCACTTTATCGCCTTTTTCAATGGTGATATTGAGCTTCTCAAACATCACTTGTCCGTCTAAAGACTTAGAAAGATCTTTGATGGTTAAAAGATCATTGCCGGCTTCGCGCTCGGGCTCAAAACCTAAATACGGATATTTGCGTGAGGAGGGGCGAATTTCTTCAATGGTGAGTTTTTCTAAGATCTTTTTTCGGCTGGTGGCTTGCCTGGATTTTGAAGCATTGGCGCTAAAACGCGCGATAAAATCTTGCAATTCTTTGCGCTTTTCTTCTGTTTTTCGATTGTCCTCACTGCGCTGACGAAGCGCCAATTGGCTTGATTCCTGCCAAAATGTATAATTACCCGGATAAAGTTGTATCTTTCCAAAATCAATATCGGCAATATGCGTGCAAACCTTATCTAAAAAATGGCGGTCGTGAGAAACGACGATGGCCACATTTTCAAAATCACACAAAAATTCTTCCAGCCACATACAGGTATTGATGTCTAAGTGATTGGTGGGTTCGTCTAACAGTAAAATATCCGGATTGCCGAATAAGGCTTGCGCTAAAAGAACACGCACTTTTTGTCCGGCCTTTAGCTGTTTCATGGAAAGCTGGCAAAGCTCTTCGCCGATGCCGAGACTATTTAAGAGTTTAGCGGCTTCCGATTCGGCGTTCCAGCCGTCCAGCGCGGAAAATTCGTGGTCTAAGTCCGCCATGCGCATCCCATCAGCATCGGAAAAATCCGGCTTGGCGTAAAGCGCGTCTTTTTCAGCGATAATATCGTAAAGCTTTTTGTGGCCCATAATAACGGTGGTGAGGACCGAAAATTCATCAAAAGCAAATTGGTCTTGTTTTAAAACCGAAATACGCTTGCCCGGCGTCACGGAAACTTCTCCGGAGGTTGTGTCCACTTCGCCGGAAAGGATCTTAAGGAAGGTGGATTTTCCGGAACCGTTGGCGCCAATAAGCCCATAACAATTCCCCGCTGTGAACAAAATATTCGCGCCGGAGAAAAGCTTGCGCTGGCCATATTGCAAAGAAACATTACTGACTGAGATCATATTAAATCCACCTTATTTAATTTTTAGCGTCTTATAGCGAAAAAGGAGTGTACCACAATCGAGGAGAAAAAACCAGATTAGTTATCAGAAGAACATTAAAAATCCCCCAAGTTTGCTAATGGCCGTTCGGTATGCTATATTGTGGATACTAAAATTTAATCCCAAAAGGAGATCCTTGCATGAAAAAAAGATCATTGGTCATGTTAACAGCATTATCGTTTGTGGTCGGGTTAAGCGCTTTGAGCTATGCCATCGAAGAACCGGTCAGCGTTGAGATCAAAACAGACAAAGCCGTTTACGCGCCGGGTGAGACGATCTACTATCAAATTGAGATCAATAATGAATCGGACGGATACGTGGCTGTTGGCGGCGCAGACAACAATGTTATCACTGTAAGGTTTGATCTGGCAACCGACGTGTACGGCCGCACGCGTAACCATCACAGCGAAGTCAACGGGACCAATCACCCCTCCAATGACGGCGCCTATTCCAAAAGTCGCGCTTCTGTAGCCTATGGAAGCATGGTCTTATCTGTTCCTCCGTATGGAAATCCCGCAGGGCCTTTATCTCCGGTCGATCCGGGTCCGTATTTTGTCAAAGCAACACTTCCCTTGAATATTGCCGGCACAGAGGCCGAAGTCAGGGCAAGAACGGTTATTCGGGTCATTGCGCCCCAAGACGAAGATGATACAATCGATGATGTCGGAAACGACATTCAAAACTCTTTCGATACAAATTCCCGCGGAAAATAATCAACCCCTGCTTATTTCCGCAGGAAATAAGCAGCCCCTACGTTTTGATTTGTTTTGCTTTTGAAAACAAATCAGCAGGGGTAAGCGCTATTTCAATACACTTCCGGCACAAAATGTTGTTTCGTAAGCGGTGGGCGCACATAGCCCTTATCTTTTTGGCGCGGCGGCAGCTTGATGGGTTTAGGTGTTAGGTCTTTGTAGGACATCTTGCTTAAAAGATGATGAATCCACTTACGCCGTGCGCGGCGTTTATTGTCGGCATTGACCACATACCAGGGCGACTCTTTTGTGTCGGCGCACTCAAACATGGTATCCTTGGCTTTGGAATATTCCACCCATCTGGTGCGGGCGTCCAAATCCATGGGGCTTAGCTTCCAGCGCCGTCGGGGATCTTGCAGCCTCTTTTGAAACCGTTTTTCCTGAACCTCGTCGCTTACCGAAAACCAATATTTGATGAGGATAATGCCGGAGCGGATGAGCATCCGTTCAAATTCCGGAACCGAGCGTAAAAATTCCTTATATTCCTCATCGGTACAAAACCCCATCACCCGTTCTACCCCGGCGCGATTATACCAGGTGCGGTCGAATAAAACCACTTCTCCGGCCGACGGAAGATGGGCGATATAACGCTGAAAATACCACTGGGTTTTTTCTTTTTCTGTCGGAACGCTCAAAGCCACCACCCGGCAAATGCGCGGGCTGGTACGCTGAGTAATACGCTTGATAACCCCGCCCTTGCCGGCGGCATCGCGGCCCTCAAAGAGAACGATCGCTCTTAAGTTTTTGCGCTTGATCCACTCTTGGAGTTTTACCAGCTCTATTTGTAGTTTTTTAAGTTCGCGTTCGTAAAGTTTTTTGCCAAGTTTCTTTTCCTGCTTGTCTTTATCTTTGCCGCTTTTCATTGGATATCCTTCCTCGTTGATTATTCTCAAATCAGTAGGGGCAACCCTGTCCCCGCTTTGTGCCTGGCACGCTATTTTTTTAACAACAATAATTATTTAGAAACGGTTTAAATTATTTTTCATCAATTTCTAAAATCCGCTTGGCTCGACTTAAAACATGGTCATAGGTCATTATCGTTAAATTATGATAGCTAGAATTTAAAATTCGAAATGCTTCTCTTTGCTCATTGTTCCAGTCGCTTGATCTACCGAAAATCAATATACAACGCGGTTTTATTGTTTTTACATTAGCGACTCGTTCTAAGAATTTCACACTGTTTGCTTCACGTTCCACTTCATAAATATATTTCGTCGCTTGTGTAACAGCTTTTGTTAAGTCGGCTGATGGCACATAGTTCCCATGATCCTGCCCATTGGCCCAAAATTGCAAGTTCCCTTCGGGCCGCTTAATTTCAACAATATCAAGAAAACCATCATACGCTTGCATTAAATAATCTGCGATATTTGCGGTATCTATTTCTCGTTCTTCTAAAATCTTCACAAATTCACTTCCAAGAACCCAGTCATTTCGCTTTAGCCATTCCTGCCATTTCTGCTCAAGCAAATTTTGGTCAAGCATATTTTCAAATTCTCTAACCGCCCCCATTCTTGCCTGATGTTGCAATCCCGCAATCATGTCTTCTGGCAAGATATTGTTCTTTGCAATAAAATCCAAAACTTTCTGTTTGTCTGGATCCGCAAAAATTGCCCTTAAATGTTTAACCTTTTGATGGTCAAATTTCTCATCAATTGGGATATACTCTTTTACTCCCTTTTTAAAGGGTTCGTAGTTATCCGATAAAAACTCAAGTAATTTCTGAAATTCCTCATTATCCAAAGTAAGTTCACTTTTTGGATTTGTATTTTCAAGTGTTTCAGGCGCGAAGCCATTCTTGTTATATCTGCCAATTTTTAGGCAAATATCCTCTTGTTGTGAGTTTTTATGTGGGATTTTCCAAAAAGCAGCACGAGTAACAGTTTTTGCTTTTTCTTTTAGCAATCCAAATAAGTATTCTATCCCACCTTCAGTTTTTCTAATCGTTGTCATATTTTCAATTCAAATCCAAAAATTTCCAATCTTTGAGATTGCTTGGATTGTATTCGTATTTCAAACCATCACGATAGCGCCAGCTATTCCTTTCTTTCAGCACAATTCCGCCATATAATTTTTTACCGTTTTTATTTTGTTCAGTGATATATTTTGCCAATCCCTCGGCGCGTGATTTTGCCGTTTCTGCAGTCAGCCCGCCTTTTGTATCAAATAAACCAATGCGACCATCTTTTTGCATTACAATAAAATCAACATAAAATGGCTTTTCAGCCCCATGCTCCATATGCGGTACGGCGAAATACGTCGCATCACTTTTCCCATTTTTAAACCACCACTCCACTTCTTTTGATTTTTCCAAATATTCTATGAAATCAACTTCAAGGTTACTATCTTCTTCAAACATATTCGCTGTGCCTCCACCGGACTTCCTTGTGTAATATGGAAGCATCACCGACTTTTTATAATCTTTCTTTGCAAAAGAAAGAGTGTAGTTTATTACTTTCGGAACATTCCAGGGCTCCTCATTCTTCACTAGCTCATTTTTACCTTTTCCAACTTCTTCTTGATACATTTCTTTTGCAAAATTGATGGTATCAATCATAATTTGGCGGTTTTCCTCCGCAAGAACAGCGGCTTGAATCTTTGGCCATTCGTCTTCGTTTCGCGACGCTTCAAAAAGTGAATAGATTGAACTTTTTATACGACCAATTGATCGTTGCTCTGGCGCGAATGGTGCGAGATTGTTTCGCGCAAACATATCAAACGCATTTTGCAACTCAACTTCATTCTTGGGAATATCAAGCGTTCCTTTTCTATCTATGCCCTTTGTTTCCTTATCACTGTCAACAACACGACCACTCGCGATTAAACTTGTTTTTAAAATACTATGTTTGAATGAAAACTTTTCTTTGAGTTTCAGCTTCTTTCCTGCCTCGACGAAAAGAGGCGTAAAATCAGAGGAAAGGCGAGTTTCCTCACGGAAACGCTTTGAGTGATAGGCCAGTAAATCAAGATTTTTGTAATTCTTAATTCTAAACCCAGTAAAGGTTGTAATGTAATCGCGCGATAAATCTTTGGCGACATTGATGTCCTGTAAACTCGTGAACACATAGCCAACGTTCAAATCTTGATCGGCGTAATGTTTCTGCTCTGGCATACGCATAATGCGTCCAAGCGTTTGGATAGAGAAAGTAATGTTTTCCTCGCGCCATTGTCTAAACAAAACCAAAATTGAAGCGCGCGGACAATCCCAGCCAAGCGCAATCGCTTGCTTGAATATCATCACCTCAACCTCGTTCTCATTCTTCTCTATATTCGTAAGGTTTACCTTGTTGTCTTTATCAGAAAGATAAATCGCGAGTCGACCGTTTTCTGTTGTATAGCCAAATTTCTTGAGTAAAGTAACAATCTCGTCTTTTTTATCCGATACACCCTGCACTGCATCCGGTAATTGAATGAGCAAAAGTGGATTAATACCCGATCCTTCAATCTCAAGCTTCTTCTGTAATTCAATCTGCTTTTTTAACGCAGTCTCTAGCACAAGCTCATCTGCAGTTTTGTCACTTTTCTTCTTATCAATGATGTAATGTTCAAAACCAGGGTTAATGACAATTTCTTTCTTGATCATCTCTTCATCTTTTACGTCTTTAAGTTCCACTTCAACAATTCTGCTTGCGTTATTTAGTTGTGGAGTAGCTGAAACTTCAATCGTAATTTTGGGTCCAATATCTTGTATCAGTTCCTTTGATTTTTCACTATTCGCTGTGTGATGGCTTTCATCAATGATGAGAAAAATTATTCTGCCCTCATCTTTCGTTCGAGCGACAATACTTGTCAAATTGTTATCTCGTTCATTTGCGCGAACATACAAATTGTCTTTTTTATTGATACTTGCCCAGTTCAGAAATAAAATCTCGTTTTCGCCAATTTTACGATCATCCAAATCTTCAAAATACGAGCATTTTATACCTACACCGTTTTCATCGTAATATTTCCGAAGATTATTTCGGCTCTGGTCATGCAATTTATTTACAGCAATCCATGCAAACGAGAATTTCTTACCATCTGCGCGAGAGTCGACTAAGCGCTTTAAGAATTCTGCCATCATCAGCGTTTTACCAGATCCTGTAGGCGCTTTAAAAATACAAATTTTGCTCTCATCCGAGTCCAAAAGCTCATTGATTTCTCGCTTCAACTTTACAACAGCATTTTCTTGGTAATCTTTAAATTCGAATATCATATTATTTAAAAATCTCCCGATATACCTTTAGGATCACTTCGGGAATTGCACAAAGCGACACCTTACTCTTAACATCAGCAAATTTCCTCACATGCGGATCATCACCCATCGAGAAAACGTAAGTGTTAAAACGCCCATCAATCTTTTTGATTATCTTTTTATAATCCTCTATTGCCTCCTCATAGAAAATAATCCCAATGTACTTATCCGTATTCTTAAAAATCTTGAATTCGTCCGTTCCTTGGACAAACTCAAAAGCATTTTCTAAGATGCACAGCATATCCGCTGATTCTTTTACTAGCTTTCGCTTATTTTTATCTGTTGGCTCAGCTTCTACGAAATCGGTTGCGTAATATTTGAGATTTCCGCCAAGTCCATCGACTTTCTCTTCTTTCTGATTTTTGTATCCACTTATTACTTTTTTAACCCGAGGATAACAAATATCTGAAGCGATTTTATGCTCTGATTTTTGATCCCCGTTATTCGTACATAAAATAAAGGATCTGCAACCGCCGTCTTCTTTGTTTAGCTCTAAAACTGCATGACCTGTTGTCCCTGAACCAGCAAAAAAGTCAAGAATGACGTGATTTTTGTTTTTCTCCCCATTATAATTAAATTTTAGAATTTTCTTAATTAAGTTAACAGGCTTAGGAAACATAAATAAACGGTTCCCTAGAATGTCGTCTAATTCTTTTGTTCCTTCATGTGTATATGGTCCCTCAAAAAGAGTTGTTGGGGTTGAATTCCTCAAGATTCCATCTTTATCCTTTAAATATTGTTTAAATCTAACCGACCATTTTCCGTTTTTCATTTTATTGAACACAAGTTCATCGTTCTTCATTGCTTGTTCTACGCGTTCTTTGGACCAAAGCCATTGCTTTTCGGGCCAAATTTCTTCTCCATTATAGTTAATCGGGTATCGTAGATTTGGCCTATCAGCCATGCTAGTTGTCCCCAATGCCCAAGTCCCGTAAGGTCCCCTGATCGAAAAATGCTTATCTTTTTTTGTAAATAACTTGTTGTTTGATTCAATATAAGGAACGCTTATTGATTTAATGAAACTGGAACTTTTTGCGTACATCAAAATATATTCGTGCACCTCGATTAATGCTTTTGGTTTTGCTCCAGCACCCGCTTTGTTCTTCAAAACTATCGTTGCCAAGAAATTCTCTGAAGAGAATATTTCATCACAAAGCATTCGTAATGGCGCCAGCTCATTATCGTCAATACTTAAAAAAATGACCCCGCTTTGTTTCAAAAGATTTTTTGCCAGCTTGAGACGCTTCTCCATAAACGAAAGCCATTTGCTATGTCGAAAACTATCCTCTTTATCAACAAGTTTGTCATTGTAAATGAAATCATTATTGCCGGTATTGTAAGGCGGATCAATGTAGATCAAATCGACCGCTTCGCGGTGCGTGAAATTAAGGACAGCTAGAGAATGGTAGTTATCCCCCTCAATCAAAAGATTTACGAGTTTTGATTTATCAGATTCAATTGCTTTATTCTTAACTTCTTTCAAGACAGGAAATGGCTTACCCGCCATTTCGTTGGGAAACATCTCGCTTGGCGTACGTGCATCCGGATTGACTAAAATATCAATTTTTTCTTCTGGCAAATCGCGATGCCAAACAAGCCCATACGTCGTGCTTTTTATCTTCACGATTTCCTTGATCAAATCCTCCTTTGACCAAGCTTCATATTCTTTTCCGCTTATTTTTCTTACCATAACATTAAGTTACTTTCTTAGATCGATAACATCAAGCCATTCTTTGTAAAATTTAGTTCCTTCAAAATAATCTCCATGTTCTAAAGTTTTTTGTTGATGATTATAAATTTCTAGATCTTTAAAAGGTTTTTGATAACATTTCATGTCATAGGCGCTCCGCAAAAAACCAAAGCAGCCAGAATGACCAAAAGGATTATATCTACAAACTTCATCATTATAGCTGCAATAACAATGTAGCTCATTCAACTTTCCAGCACGCAGAGTATCATCATACGGAATTTCTCTATGAGCAGAAACGATACTGGCTACTAAAATCAACTTATTAACTTTGATTGGCGACTTGCCATCTTCTTCGCTTCTTTTGATCGCCTGATAACTCAATTCTGTCCCATAACTGTGTCCAACAATGTTTAATTCAGCATCGGGATATTGAGTCGTAAGAGATCTCAACTCTCGCATGACACTTTTAACATGATCAAATTTAGTTTTCATGTTTACTGAATTAAGCGCCCGGAGATATCCATAAGTATGCGGTATTTTAATATCACCATCAAATCGTTCATCTTCGTTAATATAGTTAACAAATTTATTAACCCAATTATCCTTTTGGACGCTTTGAATTCCATGTATAGCAAAAATTATACGCATTATTTAATGCTCCTTCAATCCCTCGCATCTTTTTCTGGAGCTCGGATGCCAAAGAATTTGGCTTTGGGGCGAGTGACAACATAAAGAAACGATCCATAAACAACGCTCCAGATAAACGGAGCGACGAAGTTAGCTTTTCTAACCACGGAACCTTCGGGTGGAATATAATTTTCCATAGAAGGCAAAATAAAGAAATTGATGCATTGAATAATTCCAATCCATAAATTGAGGATTAAAGAGATAATAAAGCACCATTTGAGGATGAGCAGACTTCCCGGTCTTCTCAGAAAAACTCCCAAACTTCCGACAATAATCAAAACAGGTAGAAAATCAATGATCAAGCCTGTTATTGTAATGAGTTTTCCGCTTTCTTTCACGAAAGTATCAAAATTAATAAGTACAAACATGATCGCAAATTGCCGGCGAAAAAGTGTCGCTGCGCTTATAAGCGTGGCCAGGATTGCGACAGCTTGAATAGAATTTATTTTCTTCATATGCTGATCACTTTCAAAACCTTCCCCACTCCCTCTTTCGCAATTCAAGACCAAAGACGCAAACTGTTAAATTTATTATAAACCCTAAACACTAAATCCTAAACCCTAAACAAACCCTAATTTCTAAATCCAAATATCAAAACAGTTTTGTATTTTAAAATTCGAATTTGGAATTTGTTTAGTATTTCGACATTAGGATTTAGGATTTTCATTTTAAATTCATTGAACTGCTGGGCCTGGTGCAAAAATTGTTTCTTCTATTCTACCGCTCCTGACAATTTTTGCACAAATTACTTCAAAGCATATTTAACGCCGCGTGCTTTACCTTCTTGGGTTACAATTCCCGCTTTAACAAGCGGCGCCACCAGCTGATTAACCCGCGCACGATTGATATCCATTGCCTTGGAAATTTGCGCTGAACCGATCGCGCCATGCTCATTTAAGAGATTTAAGATCTCTTCCTGCTTGGGCGTTAATTCGATCCTTTTTCCTTTTAAGACGCGCTTCATTTCCTTTATACGTCCGGCAATATTTTCAATCGACACTAAAAGGCCTTGAGCAACATACTCGATCCAATGTGTATAGTCATTATCCAAATCGCGCGCCTGTTGGATCATCGCATAATATTTGTTTCGGTCATGCGCAAAATAGTCATCCAGTCCTAAGGTATAGACGGGATCAAATTTCTTTTTGAGCAGAATCCACTGGCTGGCTGCTCGCGCAACCCGGCCATTGCCATCAGTAAAGGGATGAATGGTAACAAATTCATGATGAAAAATAGCGCTATGAATAACGCTATGCTCCAGGGGAGTATTTTTAAGCCATAGAAAAAGTTCTTTTACTTTACGAGCTACCTGTTGGGGGGGCGGAGGAGTAAAAATAACGATTCTTTTAGCGTTCACCACATAATTTTGAGTTTTTCTAAATCGCCCGATCGCAGCAGCAGGCAAAAGTCCCTTGGTCATCATCTTATGAAGTGTCAAAAGCTGACTTTCCGTAAAAGCACTGTGCTTGTGCGCTAAAACCCAGCGCAAGGCCGCTAAACAATTTTGAACTTCCTGTTTTTGTTTTTGATCAGCATCGATGTCTTTTCTGTCGCTTAAAGCGGCTACTTGCTTAAGAGATAAGTTGTTACCTTCGATCGACGTTGAGGAATGAACACTGCGATTGACCGCATCTTTTTCAAGAGAAACACGCGCCGGAAACTTAATGCCGGAATTCTTAATAAGTGCCGTTTGCGCGGCCATATTCTCAAGAATACTGATCAAAAAAGATGTGGTGCGATAATGTGGTTTAAACATGAGCTAAGAATAGCATATCGTATAGGTATTGTATAGGAAATTGTATAGGGTTACTAAAAACTGCGCCCGTTCAATATTTTCCCCCACCCTTTTAACTTTCTTTTAAATCCGATCGTATGCGCCGGGCTGGTGGACGGCAAAATAATGCTGGGTAAATCAATATCCGAATTAAACCGCTGAAAAATCTTGGCGGCCGTTTGGCCGTTAAAACAGATCATCTTTATATTAGCGTATTTCTTGAAAAAATTTCTAAAATTGTTGGGGCGGATATTTCGCATCGCAGAATCGGCAGAACCTGCCCTTTGACAAGAAAAAACGACATCCCAAAGCGCTATTTTGTTTTTAACAAGCAACTTCTTTTTATCCGCGTAACTTAAATTTGCTTTGGCGCCTAAAAGCGCTGTCATTACTTTCCAAAAATGATTTTGCGGATTTCCGTAATACTCTCGCACTTGAAGTGCTTTAACGCCCGGCATGGAGCCTAAAATAAGCACTTTGGAATTTTTATCCGCAATGGGCGCAAATCCGACAATGCGCTTACTGTGCTTCTTTAAGATCATTGATCGTAAGAGCCTTTATAAGAGCCATCTAACGCGCGCGGTATAAACACAGGCTCGTCAGAATTCTTAGGCTGCGACACAATGACGCCATTCTCGCAATGCGGCCCATTCCAAGGCTTTTCCTGAACTAACATTTGTTGTTCAAGGTCGCAGGGATTTGTCGGTTCTCCGGGACGTTTCCAGGTCGGAAAACCAGTTCCCCAGGCAACAACCGGCGTTGTAATTTTAGCTTCGGCTTGCGTGGTGCATTCATAAACAACGCCTTGACCCGCATAATTTCCGGAATTGCCTTGGTTTTTCCATCCTTCAATGAGCTGCGGCCCTAAATCTCTTACACCAAGGGAATCCGGGAACCACTTTTGACAATACAGGTCGGGATAAATATCCGCTCCAGAGACACCATCGGGATCCGTTTCCCAGGCTCCATTAATCATCTTATGCTGATTGACTTTCCCATACCAATAGGCAACATACCCTAAAGGTTCCGCCAAGGCACTTGAAATGATAATTAATGAAAACATAAAAATGATCGTCAAAAGCAACCCAGTTGTTCTTAAAAAAATATTTTTCATACGATCCTCCTAAGTGAGGTCACGCTTTACGGTAGCGACAGCAACGTAAAGTGTTTGACCGAATTTACCCCGCTGTCACATTTTGAAAAAATGTAGCAGGGTCTCATTATCTTCCATAATTTACGATTAACGAAGCTTTTCCTAAAGCATTGGCATTCAAATAATACCCCACCATCGCGCCCGACGCATCGCTTGTAAGGTCAAGCTTATCAATGCCAAGCGCATAAACGGTCAAGATATAACGATGCGGTTTATCACCCGATGGCGGACAAGCGCCGCCATATTGCGCGGTTCCAAAATCTGTTTTTCCTTGAACAGCCGAAGCCGGCAAAGCGCCGCTCGCGCTTGCCCCTTCATTAAGATCGCTGACATCGGTCGGAATATTAAAAATCGTCCAGTGCCACCAGCCCGAGCCTGTGGGCGCATCGGGATCGTAAACCGTTACGGCAAAGCTTTTTGTTCCCTCAGGCGCATTGCGCCAGGAAACCTGAGGCGAAGTATTCTCTCCGGTACAGCCAAAGCTGTTAAAAACATATTGGCGCTCCATCATAGCGCCATCTTGCCACGACGCGCTGGTGACCGCAAAATCTTCGGCGAAGCAAGGTGTGGCGATCAAGGTCAAAAATAATGCGAGAAATATTTTCTTCATAACATCCTCCTTTTAAACTGTTCGTGAAAACTTTTTATGCCCTTTTTCTTGACGCAAATACCAGTCAAACCCCATACAGACATTACGGATAAATATTTTTCCTAGATCGGTCACGATAAGCGTATCCGCTTGCGCGGTTAAAATCCCGTCGGAAATACACTGGGAGATGTGCGCCGCTTCAAAAGAAAAATATTCATTGAAATCACGCGCGAAAACATTTTTAAACTCATTTTTATCCAACTTAAACCGGCACATCAGCGAATTAATGGCCCATTGACGCATTGAATCATCTTCGCTTAAAACTTTGCCGGCCTCCACAGGAAGAATATTCTTTTGAAGCGGCGCATAATAATCCGGAATGGTTTTAAAATTATGAATAAAGGTATTTTCGATAAACCCAATGGCCGACATGCCAAATCCTAAAAAATCATCGGAAGGCTTTAAGGTGTAGCCCATAAAATTACGGTAAAGCGTTCCCTTGTTAAAGGCCTTACTCATTTCATCGGTTGAAAGCGCAAAATGGTCCATAGCGATCGCCTGATAGCCGTTTTCCAGAAATTGCCGACGGGCCTCCAGAAAAATATCCAACTTTTCATCCGCTATGGGAAGAGCTTTTTCGTCTAATTTTCCCTGATGTTTCTTAAGCCACGGCACGTGCGCGAAACTATAAAGCGCGATGCGGTCGGGTTTAAGCTTGATCACTTTTTCAACCGTGTCAAAAAAACTTGCTCTTGTCTGGCCCGGCAAACCATAAATGAGATCATAATTCATAGAAGCAAACTTTAATTCCCTACACCAACGGGAAAATTCCTTCACCATTTCAAAGGGTTGAATGCGATTGACTTGCCTTTGCACTTCTTCATTAAAATCCTGTACACCCATCGACATGCGGTTAAATCCAAGTTGGCGAAGTTTTTTGACCTTCGATTCATCAATGGTGCGCGGATCAACTTCGATGGAGATCTCGGCATCTTTTTCAATGAGAAAATTTTCGGCGATCTTATGATAGAGCCGCTCCAGTTGTTTTTCAGTTAAAAAAGTCGGCGTTCCACCGCCTAAATGGAACTGTTTAACAGCTGCGCGCCGTCCAATCGCGGCACGCACCAAATCCACTTCCTTACATAAATAATCTAGATATTCATCGCCGAATTTATCTTCTTGCTTACGAATAGCCACTGTGCAAGCGCAAAAATAACAAAGCGATTGGCAAAACGGGATGTGAACATAGATCGATAGGCTTTTTTGACTACGGCCGAACTCTTTTAATTTTTGAATATAAACTTGTGGATCAAAGGTTTTATCCCATTCGGGCGCCGTCGGATAGCTGGTGTAACGCGGACCCGGAGTGTCGAACTTTTGAATGGTGGATTTTTCGATTGATAGGCTCATGAGGATGGCTTAAACAACTTCTATGGAGCTACGCGGATAAGAATTCCTTATTCATCCGAGCGATATTGGCAACGCTAATTTCTTTAGGGCAAGCGGCTTCGCATTCGTATTCGTTGGAGCAATTTCCAAAACCCTCTTTATCCATTTGTTTGACCATGTTCAAAACGCGCTCTTTCTTTTCTATTTGCCCTTGCGGTAAAAGCGCTAAGTGCGAAACCTTGGCCGCCACAAAAAGCATCGCCGAAGCGTTAGGACACGCCGCCACACAAGCGCCACAGCCAATGCAAGCGGCCGCATCCATGGCAAGGTCGGATGTCTTTTTCGCGACAGGAATTGTGTTAGCTTCAGGCGCGCTTCCCGTGCGCACAGAAACGAATCCTCCGGCGGAAATAATGCGATCAAAAGCGCCGCGATCAACAACTAAATCTTTGATCACTTTAAACGCGCGAGAACGCCACGGCTCAACGACAATGGTGTCACCGTCTTTAAAATGTCTCATATGAAGCTGGCAAAGCGTTGTTCCTCTTAAAGGCCCATGTGCTTGGCCGTTAACGACCGCACCGCATGCGCCACAAATGCCTTCACGGCAATCATGGTCGAAGGCGATCGGTTCTAAGCCGGATTTTGTGAGGCGTTCATTGACGACATCTAACATTTCCAAAAACGACATATCCGAATCAATGGCATCGGCTTTGATCGTTTCCAGCTTACCGGGCGCATCAGCGTTTTTCTGTCGCCAAATCTTTAGAGTAATATTTAATTTTTTGCTCATTACTTATAGTTCCTTTGAGCCAAATGAACTTCTTCAAAATTCAGTATTTCTTTGTGCAAAACAGGTTCAGCGCCAACGCCTTTAAATTCCCAAGCCGCAACGTAGGAAAAATTCTCATCGTCGCGCTTAGCTTCGCCCTCAGGAGTTTGAAATTCTTCTCTAAAATGCCCGCCGCAAGATTCCTTTCGATGAAGCGCATCGCGCACCAAGGTTTCGGCGAATTCTAAAAAGTCGGCGACACGTCCCGCGCGCTCAAGCGCCTGATTAAGATCTTGTGCCGAACCTAAGACATTAACATTGCTCCAAAATTCATCGCGAATGCGCGCAATTTCTTTAAGCGCATCTTTTAATCCTTGTTCCGTGCGCGCCATACCGCATTTTTCCCAAAGCAAAAGCCCTAATTCTTTATGAAATTCATCGACGGTTTTTTTGCCTTTGATGGAAAGCAGTTTAGAAATTTTGTCGGAAACTTCCCTTTCCGAGATCTTAAATTCCGGCGCGTCGGGACTTATTTTTTCAAATGAATTGGTAGCAAAATATTCGCAAATGGTATTGGGAATAACGAAATATCCATCAGCCAAACCTTGCATCAAGGCGCTGGCGCCTAATCGATTGGCGCCATGATCGGAAAAATTCGCCTCGCCTAAAACAAAAAGTCCGGGCAAATTGCTCATCAAATGATAATCCACCCACAGCCCGCCCATGGCGTAATGAATAGCCGGATAGATCATCATCGGCTGATCATAGCCGCTGGTGCCCATAATCTTTTCATACATATCGAACAAATTTCCGTAGCGTTCTTTAATGACATTTTTTCCCAGCCGTTTAATAGAATCGGCGAAATCCAAATAAACCGCCAGCCCCGTCGATCCGACGCCAAAACCTTTGTCGCATTGCTCTTTGGCGGCGCGCGAAGCGATGTCGCGCGGAACAAGATTTCCGAAACTGGGATATTTTCGTTCCAAATAATAGTCGCGTTCATTTTCAGGAATGTCGGAAGGTTTTCGAGCATCACCTTTTTTCTTAGGAACCCAGACGCGTCCGTCATTACGAAGGCTTTCGCTCATTAAAGTCAATTTGGATTGATAATCGCCGTGCGTCGGGATACAGGTGGGATGAATTTGCGTATAGCAAGGATTGGCAAAAAACGCACCTTTTTTATGCGCGCGCCAAGCGGCAGTGACATTGGGCGATTTAGCGTTTGTAGAAAGATAATACACATTGCTGTAACCACCGGTGGCTAAAATAACCGCATCGGCACTATGAGATTCGATTTTTCCCGATACAAGATCGCGCGCCACAATGCCGCGCGCCTTGCCGTTCACTACGACTAGATCCAGCATTTCCCGGCGCGAATAAAACTCAATGGTTTTTTTGCCGATCTCTTTCATCAAAGCGCTGTAAGCGCCGAGTAAAAGCTGTTGTCCGGTTTGTCCGCGCGCGTAAAAGGTGCGCGACACTTGTGCCCCGCCGAAAGAACGATTCTCTAAATAACCGCTATATTCGCGCGCGAAAGGAACTCCTTGCGCCACACATTGGTCAATGATGGAATTGCTGATCTCCGCTAAACGATACACATTGGCTTCACGGGCGCGAAAATCTCCGCCTTTAATGGTATCGTAAAACAAACGCTCAACACTATCGCCGTCATTGGGATAATTTTTGGCGGCATTGATTCCGCCTTGCGCGGCAATGCTATGGGCGCGGCGCGGACTATCATTCAAACAAAAAACTTTGACCTTGTATCCAAGCTCAGCCAAAGATGCCGCCGCCGAAGCGCCGGCTAAACCGGTTCCGACGACAATAATAGAATATTTACGTTTATTGGCAGGATTAATGAGCTTGACATTGGTACGAAATTTCGTCCATTTATCTTTTAAAGGCCCCGGTGGAATTTTAGAATTCAGTGTCGTCATTATTATCCTAAAAGATGATAGCGTCCGTTATGCGCCATGATAAGGATCGGGATCGTGCTATAGCCGAAAGCGATCAAAATACCGAAAGCATTGCTGACATTTTGAATAAGCGGCGTAAACGTTGGGTGATTATAGCCAAATGTTTGAACCGTGCTTTGGATGCCGTGCGCTAAATGAAATCCTAAGCAAAACATAGCGACAATATAACCAAAACTATGCCAAGGATCGACAAAAGCATGATAAACAACGCCGTAAAGCCCCAGATCAACGCCGTTAAGAAAATACTTCTGGGCGCTATGGTCGGTGAACGTAAAGTCAAGAAGATGCCAAATAAGAAAGATCAGTAAATACGTCGCCGTATACGGCATAAGCTTTGTTGCCAAAGAACGTTTTCCGACGGGTTGATTAACGGCATAACGCACTTTTCGAGCGCGGACATTTTCGGCCACCAAAACACTGGTAAAATAAATATGGATAAAAAAGATAAGGGCCAGGCCGAATTCAACAATATAAAGGCCTGGCCTTAAATGCATCAATTTTGCGGCGTACCAATTATAGGCATCGGGGCCGCCGTAAATGAACAAATTCCCCACCAAATGCCCGATAATAAATAAAACAAGGCAAAGGCCCGTGACGGCGACAATTTGCTTTCTGCCGATGGAAGATTGAATATATTTAGCGATACACATTGGTTTTGATTATATCACAATCGAATATCTTACAAACTATAAAGTATCTAAATTTACTACTTTTCGCGATTCAGGCGAAATCCGCCGCGAGTTTTATTTTTATCATTTTGCAAGCTTCGCTTTTCCTTGATCACGCGGGAAATATTCTTTTGCCGATTAGTAAATTGTGCTTTCACCATTAGAAGCTTCTTTCCTTTTTGTACAAGCCGATCAATTCAGCCATTTCCAGAATATGCCCTTCCATCGCTTTTTCAACTTGTTTCTTGGAAACACCTTCGTTGAGTTTCAACATGGTATCCAGCGCATAAACCTTATGAAAATAACGATGCGTACCACTAGGCGGACACGGGCCGCCGTAATCCAACTTTCCAAAATCATTACTTCCCTGTAAGCCGGGAATCGCGTCTTCTTTGATCTCGCTTACTACCGGAATATTAAAAACGATCCAATGGTCAAAATTTCCTCCGGGCGCGTCGGGATCGTCAATGATCAAACTTAAGCTTTTTGTTTCCGGAGGAATGCCCTCTACTTTTAGCGGCGGACTGATATTCTCGCCTTGGCAGGTATATTTCTTTGGAATAGATTGATTGTGGCTAAATGCCGGACTCGTTAGTTTCATTGAACTCCTCCGATCTCAAACTTGCGTCATTTCACCGTAAATCCGCTCATAAATTTCTAAGTCTTCCACGGAAAAGCACACGTAACGAATTTCATCAAAATCATTTTGCGCTTTTAAGCCTTCTTGCAAAGCAATGCGTGTTGCTTCCTCAATAGGATATCCATACGCTCCGGTACTGATCGCCGGAAAAGCTATTGTTTTAAGCTGCTGTTCTTTGGCCAACGCAAAAGAGTTATGATAACAACGCCTAAGAAAACTCGCCTCATTTCTTTTTCCGTTGTAATAAACCGGTCCAACGGTGTGAATAATACGTTTGGCTTTTAGTTTTCCGGCATTGGTCATGGCACAATCACCGGTTTTACAGCCGCCGATCTTAATGCATTCTTCTAAAACGCTTCTTCCGGCCGCGCGGTGAATAGCGCCGTCAACACCCCCGCCGCCACGAAGTGTTGTATTCGCCGCGTTCACAATCACATCAACGTCTTCTTTGGTAATATCGTTTTGCTTGATGATGATTTTCCCCATATTCGCCTACTTGATAAGCTGGATGATTTTCTTAAATTTTTCTCCTTGAGCGATCTTAAGTAATTCGCAAAGAGCTGTTTCAACGCTGGTAACGCTCGCGCCGACATGTTTGATGCGCTCAAGGCCGATGTTTTTATTGTCAAGGGTGCGGGAAGAAACGCAATCGCTGACCACTTGAACTTCAAAGCCGGCCTGCACAAGATCGGCAACGGTTTGATAAACGCAGACATGGGTTTCAACACCGGCAACCAAGATCTTCTTGCGGCCAAGTTTCTTAACGGACTTTTTAAAATCCCGGTTCCCCCAGCAGCTAAAAGTATTTTTAACAATGGGAATTGTTTCGGGCATGATTTCAAGAATAGGAGAAGTGGTTTTCCCGAGTTTTTCGGGAACATGCTCGGTCAAAATGAAAGGAACTTCTAAGATGCGGACACCTTTAAGGAAGTTAACGAGATTTTTATTAAACTCCTCAACCCTATGGATGTGGGCCATCAGGCGCTCTTGTACATCAATGAGAAGAACGAACGTATTTTGAGTTGTCAGCATATCGGCAAAAATCTCGTCGGGAATATTTTAAAAACCCCTTACACCCATTGCTTGCCGCATTGGTAAATTTTACTGCGCAGGTTCTCCGATGGTTGTTTGCGCGCTCATATCCACCAGCCCAATGATCCCGCAGGCAATTCTTCCGCCGGCGTTTCCTAGAGGCTGGCCAAAATCATCTTCTTTTTCGTGCACGATAACCGCTCGGCCTACCACATTATATTTCGAATTCATATCGGTCAAAGTTAGTCCGGGCATAAAAAAATCAAGCGTCCCGAAACCATCCGCGTCTATTTCAATATTTCCGAAATCACCGGCATGCGCATGTTCAAAACCATCCTTTGAGGCCATGCCATGCGCCACCGCGTCAGGATTAAAATGGCTTCCGGCGGCTTTCCCTTCGTCATCACAGCTTCCATTTTCGTGAATATGAAATCCGTGCTTGCCCGGCGTCACATTAACAAGCGTAACCGCAACATCTAATCCGCCGTTTTTTTCCTCGAAGACCGCCTCTCCGGCTATAGGAGAGCCTGCCAATGTCGGTTTAATTTCCGCGACAGCCTCTGCGGCATTAATAGGAGCCGCGCATAAAAATCCCAATGAAAAAACAATGAAAAGTGAACAAAAGATATTCACGCGATCCTCCTTTGTTTGATAAGTCGTAATTCTAGGCGAGATATTTTTTTACAGTTTCGAGGAATTTTTCGGCCTTGAACGGCTTGACGATATAGTCCCGAATACCTTCCAACTTAAAGAGGTCTTTCAGATGCTCCTTCGCCGTCAAAATAATGATAGGAATATTTTTAAGATCATCGTGCTTTTTTAATTCGACAACAAACGTATAGCCATCCATCCGAGGCATCTCGACATCTAAAATGATCAGATCCGGTTTTTGGGTTTTAAGCTTTTGCAAACCCTCATCGCCATCGCTAGCCGTCGTAACTTCATATTGGTTAGCTTCCAGGCGGGATTTTACTAACTTTAGAACGACCGGATCGTCATCAACGACTAGAACCTTTTTTGACATCGCACCCTCTCAGTTTTCAGGAACTTATTTAATTTCAATTCCAATGGGGCAATGATCGGACCCCATCACATCTTTTAAAATAAACGCGTTTTTGAGTTTTGGCAATAGATTTTCTGAAATAAAAAAATAATCTATTCTCCAGCCGATATTCCTGGCGCGCGCTCCCGTTTTATAATCCCACCAGGTATAATGCTGCGCGCCTTTTTCAAAATGACGGAATGTGTCGATAAACCCGTGCGAAATAAATTTGGTGACCCAGGCCCGCTCCTCAGGGAGAAAACCGGTATTCTTTTGATTTTCTTTGGGGCGCGCCAGATCAATTTCTTCATGCGCCGTGTTAACATCGCCGCAGACAATGATCCCTTTTCCCTTTTTTTGCAAATTTAAAGCTGTTTTTAGGAAGGCGTCATAGAATTCCATCTTAAATGGAACACGTTTATTGCCGGCACCGCCGTTAGGAAAATAGATATTGAACAGAACAAAGTCTCCATAGTCCGCCTCAAGCACGCGCCCTTCGCAATCAAACTTCTTTATCCCCAGGCCCTCTTGAACATCCGCGTCTTTTTTAGAAAAGATCCCAACGCCGCTATAACCTTTCTTTTCGGCGGACGACCAATATGTTTTATACGGGCCCGGACGCAAAAGGCCTTCTGTCAACTGGCTGGGATGGGCTTTCGTTTCCTGGATACATAAAATATCCGGCGATTCTTTTCTTAACCACTCCACAAATCCTTTTTTTTCAACCGCGCGGATCCCGTTCACATTCCAACACAACAGCTTCATAAGATCTCCTTTTGATCATTGATATTAGTTCATACTTACCGGCACACGTTTTGAACCCCAACGGCCGGCGCTATCTTCAAAATATCCGGGGCAAACTGTTTGACAATACCGGCATTTTCCGCCTTTAATATGATACGCGCCTAATTCGTACCAATTACGTTCAATGAGGAGTTTTCCGCATCCGTGGCAATACGTGCTTTGTGTTTTAACATCACTGACATTCCCGGTGTAAACAAAATGTATTCCCTGCGCCAAAGCGATCTCGCGCGCTTTACGCAATGTACTCGCCGACGTCGCCGGATGATCGTTCATCTTAAAATCAGGATGGAACGCCGTAAAATGCACAGGAACATCCGCCCCAAGATTTTTAACGATCCACTTGCACATTTCAAGAAATTCTTCCGGCGAATCATTTTCACCGGGAATGATCAAATTCGTGATCTCCAGCCAAACTTTTGTTTTTTCTTTTAGAAAAGTGAGCGTGTCGAGAACGGGCCTTAGCCCGGAAAGAGTTAAATTCCGATAGAATTTTTCAGTAAAAGCTTTTAGGTCAACATTGGCCGCATCCATATGCTTAAAGAATTCCGGACGAGCTTCATCGGTAATGTACCCTGCAGTTTTAGCAACCGCATAGATCCCTAAAGCCCGACAGGCATCCGCCGTATCCATCGCGTATTCGGCAAAAATGACCGGATCATTGTAGGTGAACGCAACGCTACGGCAATCTAACTTTTTTGCTGTTTGAGCAATTCTTTCCGGCGTTGCTTCTTCAGATAATCGTTCAAATTCCTTCGATTTGCTAATATCCCAATTTTGGCAGAATTTACATCCCAAATTGCATCCGGCCGTCCCAAAAGAAAAGATACTTGTCCCCGGAAAGAAGTGATTCAGCGGTTTCTTTTCAATGGGGTCAATGCAAAAACCGCTGCTGCGCCCGTATGTCGTCAGGATCATTTGCCCGTTTATGTTCTGACGAACAAAGCAAAACCCACGTTGACCGTCGGACAAGACACAATTCCTTGGACACAGATCACAGAGGATCCGTCCGTTTTCAACTTCTTTATAAAATCGTCCAACATAATTATTTTGGGTAGCAGACACGATATTTTTTCTTAAGAAACAGGAGAAAAATTATTGACTTTCAAAGACCATAGGATATTATGATATACGTCTTTTCCAGACGGAATTAACTCAAAAACATATTAACGCAGATGAAAAAAGAATTCAATCCTAATTTTAAAACTCCGCAAGAACAATTCTCCAAAGAAGAGCTTAATAAACTCAATTCGAAGGGATTGCGCGGCACTCTCTACCAAGATCTGCGCGACGATAAGCCCGACATTATTTGGGAATCTGAGCAACTCGCCAAATCCTACGGATTTTACCTGGAATTCAACCGCGCCAAAACGGGAAATGAAAAAGACTGGATGTACCTTATTCGTGTCAGCATTCCCGGCGGCGGGCCGATCAATCGAAAGCAATGGCAGATCTTAGATGAACTTTCAGAAAAGTTCACCGCCGATAGCGACGGCCATACATCCCTGCGATTCACCAATCGTCAGAATATCCAATTCCATTGGGTCAAAAAACCGGCCATCCTTGAGATCGTAAAACGCATTGCCGAATCAGGATTCAATACGCTAAACGGCTGTGGCGATAATACGCGCAATGTTATGGCCTGCCCTTTATCGTGCTACTCGGATATTTTTAACGCCAATGCCTGGGCCAAAAAAGTCGCGCTTTATTTTCAACTTCCCCTAGCACCGTTCATTGAAATATTCGCGATCGACCCCAAATATGTTCGCCAGCCGGATGAATCATTTTCTTATGGGCCCAATTTGCTAAATAGAAAATTTAAGATCGCGTTTTCCGCCGTTCACCGCGATGAAAAAACGAAGAAATTAATTCCCGATAATTGCACCGAATTCTTGACCAATGACGTCGGAGTCGCGCCCATCATTGAAAATGGTAAAGTTGCAAAATTCCAAATTTATGCCGGCGGCGGCCAAGGTGAACGCAACGGAAAACCCAGCATGGCCTCCCTAGGGCGACCGCTGTGCCAGGTCAGCGAAGAGCAATTAATGCCCGTTTTAGACGCCATTGTCAAAGTTCACGCAGAATTTGGTGACCGGCAAAACCGTTTTTGGGCGCGCCTGAAATATGTGATCAAAAAAATGGGAACCGATTGGTATCGCGAACAGGTTTCCATGAAAGTCGGTTTTCCGCTTGAAAAGCCAGACCTTTCCTTGGATTACGGCGCAAGACATTTACATTTTGGATGGACCAAACAACCCTCAAACGGATTATGGGCTTTTGGTGCGTTTATTGAAAACGGACGCGTAACCGATCATAGCCCCAACGGAAAACTAAAAACCATGATCCGAAGCGTGATGAACAAATATCCAATAGAACTCATGATCACGCCCAATCAAGATGTGCTGTTTGTCAATATTCCCGAAAAGTCTAAAGCGGATTTTGAAAATGATCTAGCAAGCTATGGTTTTGGAAAAAGAAATGGGAAAGCCTATTCCGCGCTTCGATTGCATTCCGGCGCTTGCGTCGGACGCGATACGTGCCGATTGACTTATACCGACTCGGAAAAATTCGAACCATTTCTTATTGATGAATTAGAAACTTTGGGCTGGGGTGATCTGGCAGAATCGATCGGGATCACCGGATGCGAGCGGCAATGTTTTCGTCCCGCCACAAAAACGATCGGTTTGATCGGTTCCGGCGTGGACCGCTATCAATTAAAACTTTTTGCCAGCGAAGACGGACGTTTTCAAGGAACACCGCTTATGTCAGGTGATGGAACAACAATGTATCTGCGTTCTATTTCGAGGGAAAAAGTTGCGGCCCTTTTAAATACGCTCTTTAAATTCTACAAGACAACTGCTAAGCCCGGTGAAACACTCGGCGCCTTCCATCGACGCATCGGCGCTGATGCGCTCATCGCCCATTTAAAAGAAAATGCGGCAACGGCAGATCTGATGAAGCAAACTTCCCCTACCGATTGCGTGATGGATTAGCGTAAAACCTTCTCGATAATTTATACGCCACAAAGATCAAGATCACTCCGCCTAAGGCAAGTAAAGATGGTCTAGTATATTTCACCAAACTCATCCCAAAAATCGACAAAAGAAACAGCCGCGGAACAACACCAATCAATGTGCAAATAACGAACGGAACCCACGGTAATTTCGTTATCCCCGCCGCAATAGAAAAAACCTTGAACGGAACAACCGGCAAAACTCTTCCTATCAAAACACTATAAATTCCATATTTTTTGACAAAGGCTTCCGCTTTTTCAATGTGATGCGGTTTGATCAGAATATATTTTCCAAATTTTAATATGATCGGCATCGCCGCATACCGGCCCAGGGCGTAACCAACCATAGCACCCAGTGTCGAACCCAAAGCTCCAAAAATAACAATGGATGAAATTGAAATCCCAATGGCTCCTGCACCCACCACTACAACTTCCGATGGAATAGGAACAATGCTGGATTCAAGAAACATCCCGATAAAAACACCCATGTCTCCTAGATTACGCATCATATCAATAATTTTATTCGCTAATTCATGCTCGTTAAGCAATTGCTTTTCCTTTCCTTAGTTTTCTAAATCAACAAAAACTCTTCCTCTGATCTGGCCCTTTAAAATCATGTCTATCTTTGGGTTCAATTCGCCCAAAGAACATTCTTGCGCGCTCTCTTGAAAAGAATCGATCTTCCACTGTCGTGATAATCTTTCCCATATTTCCTTTTTTATTTCCAAAGGCGTTTCTGCCGAGGCAATGCCTAAAAGATTGATGCCTTTTAAAATAAAGGGAAAGATCGCCGTCTTTAATTCATTAGAAGTGATCATTCCGCAACAGGTAACGCTGCCGCCGAATTTTGTCGACTTAAGCGCCGTTGTCAGAATATTACCACCCACCGTATCAATAACCGCCGCCCAGCGTTCTTTTAAGAAAACTTTTCCGCTTTTGTCATCCATCTCCTCGCGAGAAATAACTTCTTTTGCGCCAAGTCTTAATAAATAATCTCGTTCGTGAGCTTTTCCCGTTACCGCCGAAACGCTGTATCCGGCTTTTGATAAAATCGCCACCGCCATACTGCCCACGCCACCCGTCGCTCCGGTCACCAAAACATCACCCTTTGATGAATTTAGATCATTTTTCTCCAATTTCCACAAAGAAAGCGCCGCCGTGAAACCCGCCGTCCCATAGATCATACATTCTTTAAGAGAAAGTTTTTCCGGACGCTTTATAACCCACCCTGCCGGCACGCGAATATACTGCCCAAACCCGCCGGATGTATTCATTCCCAGATCAAATCCGGTCACAATGACTTCTTCGCCTAGCTTGAATTCGGATGATCGGCTTTCTTCAACAATCCCTGCCGCGTCGACACCCGGCGTATGCGGATATTTTTTTGTAACACCCTTATGCCCGCTCGCCGAAAGCGCATCCTTATAATTTAGCGATGAATATTTTACGCGGATCAAAACTTCTCCCACAGGCAGATCGCTGATCTGCCGTTGCGCAATTTCTCGAATAAATTTTCCTTCGGAAACTTCGCGTACCACCAAAGCATTAAATGAATTTTTATCCATAAGAATTAAAATTGTTTCTTGAGGGCTTCCGAAGCTCTCGGGTCTCCAAATTCGACCGATTTTTTATAAAATTCTTTCGCGTTATCTTTTTGTCCATACGGAAAATAATACATATCTCCCAGAAGAAAATATATTTGCCCTAAATTCACATGGCGGTCTCTTTGATCATAATCTTGCGGGAATTTCATATACAGCTCAGCCGCCATCATAAAATCTGCCTCTGCTTCCTTTAAGAAAAGGCCTTGATTTTTCTGGTCCGCGCCCTTCGCTACGTCCATTAGAAATCCGGCGCGTAAAAATCTGGTTTTAGCGTTAGAGGGATTCATTGCCACCGCTTTTTCAAAAACTTCGGCAACCTGACGAAAATCTGAACTGCCCGATTTCACCGCATCATTAAGAACATATTGTTCAATTTCTTTATCAAGTGTTTTATTGTCGGGTTCGCGTCCGGCTAAATTAAAGATCCGCGCAGTTTTAAGTATTTCTTCAAAGCGGCCGCGATAGTTTTCAAATTCCGCCGGCTTTGCTTCCAAAATGAACTGAACGAAAACATCATCCTTCATCGCGAACACATGATAAACTCTGGCCTCTCGTCCGGAATCCGCTTTAAGAATGGCCTCATCCATAATTCCGGACGCACCGTCCAGCAAAATAGATTTTCTTTTGACCAGAGTCTTGGTAACCCCCGGCGGCGCTTGTTCAGAAGCCTGCGCCATCGTCAGCAAAGATTGCTCAACGTTGTCTTTATTAAGATTCAAATACCATGACTGATGATAATATTTGAAGATCGTGATCCCGGCTTCAAAAACATCATTGGGGGATTTAATTCTTTCGCGGGAAATATAGATCTGATACGGATAAGCATATTTTTTCTCCATAATATGCCACCCTTGCGGATGCCGAATGTTGATGTCTCCGCGCCGATTACCATAAAGCATCAAAGCCTGATCCGAAAAGCTGTTTTGTTTCTCCGGAGCCTTTTTTTCATTTACAGCCAAAGCACCGGCAGGATTTGGACCTTTGAGCATAGCAGGTTCTTCTTTTTTCTTTTCAACGACAAGCGCCGCGTCCTCTTCGATAGTCGCAATATCTTCTAAGAAATACAACTTCGTTGTTCCGCTTGTTTCAAATTCTACATACTGATCGGAGCGCTCCATAATTGTCCCGACTACTTTTTCTCCGGACTTAAAAATAATGGTTGCCGCTGATGCCGGTCGCGCAAAAGCTAAAAATGGAACAGCGAATAAAATAAAGATTTTTAGTCCTGCTCTCATCAAGATTTCCTCATTGTATCCGAAAGAAATAGTTCTCTTGCGGATCACCGGGTTTCTAAAAACGCAAACTGCCTTGTCTCTTGCGCGATAATACCGTTTAATACGATTAGAGAGATCAAATTGGGAATAGCCATACAGGCATTGGCAATATCGGCAAATGACCAGACGATCGGAAGCGTTGCAACAGAACCGACCATCACCGCCGCAACCCATATCCAGCGGTATATTTTTATGGAGCCCGTACCCCATAAATACTCAGCGGCTTTTTCGCCGTAATAAGACCAGCCTAATATCGTCGAGAAAACAAATGTTAAAAGCCCGACCGTTAGAAGAGCCGGGCCAATAACAGGAAAATCTTCAAATGCTTTTTTTGTCAAAGCCGCGCCGCCTAAGCCTTGCATCCATTCGCCGGAATTAACTAAAACCAATCCAGTCATCGCGCACACCACAACCGTATCCCAGAATGTTCCGGTAGATGAAACAAGAGCTTGGCGAACTGCGTTTTTCGTCTGCGCCGCCGCCGCAACAATGGGCGCGCTCCCTAATCCTGATTCATTTGAAAAAAGTCCGCGCGCAATACCAAAACGCATAGCCTCTTTCATCCCGGCGCCTAAGAAACCTCCGACAGCCGCTTGCCCCGTAAAGGCGCTAGAAAAAATCAAAGAAATTGTTTGCGGAATTGTCTGCCATTTCATCGCTAGCAAGATAAGACAGCCTAAAACATAAAATACGGCCATGAACGGAATTAATTTCTCGCAGCATTTTGCGATGGATCTAATTCCGCCGATAATGACGAAAGCGGTAAAACTGGTGATAATAATACCGGTGATCCATGGCGCAATATGAAACGTTTCTTTGGCTAGAGATGAGATCGAATTGGCTTGAACCATATTCCCTATCCCAAACGACGCAACAACGGTAAAAAAAGCGAATAGAACAGCCAGGGGCTTATTATTCATCGCGCGTTCTAAAACATACATCGGCCCGCCGGCCATAAAACCTTGCGCATTTTTTGTTCTGTATTTGACCGATAATAGCGCTTCAGAATATTTGGTCGCGATCCCAAAAACGCCCGTCAACCACATCCATAAAACCGCGCCCGGGCCTCCGGCGGCGATGGCGGTCGCAACCCCAACAATATTTCCGGTGCCGATCGTTGCCGCCAAGGCTGTCGTCAGCGCGCCAAAGTGGCTAATGTCGCCATCGCCTTCTTTTTTTCGCTCCAAAGAAAGTTTTATCGCTTTAAAAATATGGCGCTGAATAAATCCCGTGCGAACGGTTAAAAAAAGATGCGTCCCGAAAAGCAAACACAACATCACCGGGCCCCAAGCAATATTGCTTAGCTCATTAAGAATTTTCTCTAACCCTTGCATAACTTATCTTTCTGTTGAAATTTTTGATGCTTGATAAAAAAGAAAAGTGAACATCCGTAAACGATGAGCCCAAGCGTAAAACTGATCAGAAAAAACCCTAAGAAAACAGCGAATGCCGCATCCAGAAAAGGTTTTTGTGTTAATTTATCCCAAGAAAAATCACCTAACAATTTATTCCACTCAGAAGTAATAAATTGGGCGTCTTGCTTATTCAAAAATGAACCCATTTTAACCGCCGACGCAAAGACAGCGACGCTAAGCCAAGTATTAGTCAGAATACTGCCTAAAAGCGCGGCGGCACGATTCGCGCGAAAAACAAAAGCCGCCGTTAAAGCAGCGATAGGACCGGCTCCCGGAAAAATCCCCAAAAAAACTCCCAGTCCTAAACCCAGCGCTTTACGATGCGGCGTATCATTGATCTCAAATAATTTATGGCAAATGATGCGCAGCCATCTTTTTATTCTTTCGGCAAACGCCATCAATTAATGATTATGCCCGCAGCAGCCTTTGGAATCGTCTTTTTTACCGCTCTCGTCTTTTTCGGATTTTGTCCCGCAGCAAGATCCGCCCTTTTTCGACAAAAGATACATAACGGCCCCTAAAATCAGAACTGCTCCTAAAATCGCTTTCCAATCCATTGCATCCTCCTTAGGTAAACGTTAACTAGAAAATGTTATGTCCATTTTACTTGAGCCAAGAGTCAAAAACAAGAAAAAGCTTTGTCATTTCTCTTGACTTTGCAGGGTGTTTTGATATCTTAAGGTTATTCATTTACAATAAATATTTTTGACCAAATTTGAGGAAAAGTATTTCATGATCATCGGCATTCCAAAGGAAGTTTATCCCGAAGAAAAACGTGTTTGCGTGATCCCCTCTAGTGTCGAACGCCTAACAAAAAAAGGCGCGCAAGTCATCATTGAAACAGGCTTAGGCGTTAGCATCGGAATTCGCGATGACGAATATAAGAAATCCGGCGCATCCGTCGAAACTGACCGCAAACGCCTCTTGTCTTCATCTGATCTCATTTTACGCCTACGCAAACCGCCTCTTGAAGAGATCGGCCTTCTCAAAAAAGGGTCTATTCATATAAGCTTCCTCGATCCCTTTAACGAAAAAGTTTTAGTTGATGAATTTTCCAGAAATCAAATTAGCGCCATCAGTATGGAAATGATCCCACGCACTACCCGCGCGCAAAAAATGGACGCCCTTAGCTCTCAAGCTAATTTAGCCGGCTACGTCGCTGTTATCTTAGCGGCTGAGCGATCGGCTAAAATTTTCCCGATGTTAATGACACCCGCCGGGACAATTACGCCGGCTCGCGTTTTTGTGATCGGCGCCGGTGTTGCCGGATTACAAGCTATCGCGACCGCCAAGAGGCTTGGCGCGCGCGTTGAAGCCTTTGACACCCGCCCCGTTGTTAAAGAGCAGGTTCAGTCGTTGGGCGCGAAATTCGTCGAAATTGATTTAGGCGAAACCGGTCAAACCAAAGATGGTTACGCCAAGGCGCTCACGACCGAACAATTAGAAAAACAAAGACAAGGCATGGCAAAAGTTTGCGCGCAATCCGATGTTGTCATTACCACCGCGCAACTCTTCGGACGCCGTGCTCCGATCGTGATCACGAAAGAGACGGCCGCGCAAATGAAACCGGGAAGCATCATTGTCGATATGGCTGTTGAAAGCGGCGGCAACGTGGAAGGTTCAAAACTTAACGAAGAAGTCACGGTTAACGGTGTTTTGATCTTAGGCTTAGGAAATCTGCCCGGCCGCGTCAGCATCCATGCCAGTCAAATGTACTCAAGCAATATTTGCAGCCTTGTTGAAGAATATTGGAATGCGGATACAAAAAAATTTGATCTGAAACTTGATGACGATATCATCACGGGCTGTCTTATTACTCATCAAGGTAAAGTTGTTAATGCGGCTTTATTGAAGAACTAAAGCGAGGCTTAAATGGAAACCAATCTCAGTGCGGCAATGTTGATCGACCTTATTTTTATTTTCGTCATTGCTATTTTCTTAGGCGTTGAACTTATTGCGAAAGTTCCGTCTACTTTGCACACACCGCTTATGTCGGGGTCTAATGCTATTTCCGGAATTACCATTGTGGGTGCCCTTCTGGCTGTCGGTTTAACGCCTGGAAGCACTTTTTGTACGGTCATCGGAACTTTAGCTGTTGCCTTTGCTATGATCAACGTTGTCGGAGGATACACGGTTACAGATCGCATGCTCAAAATGTTTAAAACTAAATCTCCCGGAGGCAAGCCGTGAGCCGGGAAATCTTGATCAATAGCGCTTACATCATCGCTTCCGTTTTATTTATCATCGGATTAAAGCAGCTCAGCTCTCCAGTAACTGCCCGGCGAGCCAACCTTCTTTCCGCCATCGGCATGCTCATCGCTATTGTCGCAACGCTTTTAACCAAGGGAATTCTGGAATGGCAATGGATCGTTTTAGGCCTTGCTATCGGATCGATCATTGGAGTTTTCATTGCATTTAAAGTCGCCATGACCAAGATGCCACAAATGGTGGGGCTTTTAAACGGCTCTGGTGGGTTAGCCAGTTTTCTGGTTGGTTGGTCATCTTATCATTTTGCGCCCAATTCCTCGCTTTTAACAACCGTGAGTACTTACTTAGCCGTTCTCATCGGCGGCGTTACTTTTACCGGAAGCGTTATTGCCTGGGCAAAACTGGAAGAAAAATTTGTGACAGGAAAGCCGATCCTTTTTGCGGGGCAAAAAATTATCAACTCGCTTCTTTTAGGAGCGCTTGTGTTGGGCGGTATTATTTTTTGCATTGATCCTGCCGGCAACTATCCCATTTTCATCGCTATTATGGTCCTTTCGCTTATTTTAGGCGTTATGGTGGTTATTCCTATTGGTGGCGCAGATATGCCGGTTGTTATTTCCCTTTTAAATAGCTATTCAGGGATGGCCGGTGCGGCAACGGGTTTTGTTATCATCAACAATATGCTTATTGTGGCCGGATCATTGGTTGGTGCGAGTGGAATTATTCTGACAAAAATCATGTGCAAAGCCATGAATAGGTCATTAACAAACGTATTGTTCAGCGGTTTTGGTTCAGCGGTCGCAAAAAAAGGCACCAGCGTTAAAGGCGAAGTTAGGCCGATTTCGCCGGCCGATGCGTATCTTGTCCTGGAAGCCGCGCGTTCGGTTGTTTTTGTTCCCGGATATGGACTTGCAGTTGCTCAGGCACAACATGCGGTCCGTGAATTAGGCGAACTGCTCGAGAAAAACGGCGCAGAGGTTCGCTTTGCTATTCATCCTGTGGCAGGCCGCATGCCGGGACACATGAACATCCTTTTGGCTGAAGCCAATGTTCCCTACGAGCAACTCGTTGAAATGGACAGTATCAACCCTATCATGGAAACAGTTGATGTTTGTGTTGTTATTGGCGCCAACGATGTTGTTAATCCCGCCGCGCGCCATGACAAATCGAGCCCTATTTACGGCATGCCCATCATTAATGTGGATAAAGCTAAGACGGTTTTCGTTTTAAAGCGTTCTATGGCAACGGGTTTTGCGGGAATTGAAAATGAGTTATTCTATTTTGAAAATACACGGATGGTTTTCGGGGACGCGAAAGCAACCATTCAAACCTTAGTTGCGGAATTTAAAGGAAGCCATTAGGAAGAATTTAGGAAGTTAACCCGATTCGCATCTTGCGGCGAAATTATCGAAGAGAATTTCGCCGCGCTCATCGGGATTCGCCTTATGGATTTACGGTCGCGCCTGTTCAGCAAGGCGGACGGTCGTGGTTTTATAACGAAGGCGAAGAAAAGGGCCCCTGCGCCGAACGGCACAGGGGCCCTTTATTCTGAAAACCTCAACTTCTTTGAGGTTTCCGTGGCTGGGAAATCAATTGGACGGCGACTGTGTAAACAACGCCGGTTTTCTTTCTGTCGCAACGAACAACTTTTCCGAAACACTTAAAAACATCTAGGGCTCCCATCAAAACAACTTGCAGCTCAAGTGTATCTCCCATCAAATAAGCTACTTCTGAAGCAAACAAAAGCCCGCTCCAACTCATATCTTGGGTTGCGGACGTGCGCCACACATCAACCGCATGCTTTCCCTTGCGTTGATACAGGCGATGCTGAATACTCAAGATCCTCTTTGCGCGAATAAATTCTCGCCGTTCAGCTGTTTTTTGTTTTATCATCATTTTCTCTTTCGTTTTGTCATTGCACTGCTACCGAAAAGGGAAAGATAATATATATGGAAACAGCCGTTTGGTCAAGAAATTAAATTTCTGCCTAATTGTTGGGCATTTTGCAACAAATACGGGGTTTTCACCGAAGGGTTACAGCGAAGGCTTAATCATTCGTTCCGGACGAACGATTTTTTCAAACTGCTGTGCCGTTAAAAACTTGAGAGCAACAGCCGCTTCTTTGAGCGTTAAGTTTTCTCGAAGGGCTTTTTTAGCGACTTGAGCGGCCTTATCATATCCGATATGCGGATTAAGCGCCGTTACCAGCATCAGGGAATTTTGCAAATGGCGATCAATGTTCGCTTTATTGGCTTTAATGCCGACAACACAGTTGTCGGTAAAGCTAACACACGCATCCGATAAAAGTTGTATGGATTGCAGGACATTATAAATAATGACCGGTTTAAACACGTTAAGCTCAAAATTCCCGCTTGCTCCCGCGATCGTAACCGTTACGTCATTGCCAAAAACTTGGGCGCAAACCATAGTCATCGCCTCCGATTGCGTCGGATTAACCTTCCCCGGCATAATGGAGCTTCCCGGTTCATTTTCAGGAAGAGAAATTTCACCAATACCGCAGCGCGGCCCGGATCCCAGCCATCGGATATCATTGGCAATTTTCATCAAAGAAGCCGCGATCGTTTTCAATGCGCCGCTTGCCTCAACTAAAGTATCATGCGCCGCTAAAGATTCAAATTTATTTGGAGCGCTGACAAAAGACTTTTTTGTTATTTGAGAAATTTTTCGGGCAACTTTCTTGGCAAATTGCGGATGTGTGTTTATTCCCGTTCCAACGGCGGTTGCGCCAAGCGCTAATTCATATAGGCGCGGCAAACACGCATCAATTCTTTTTAGATCATTGGTTAATTGCTGGGTATAGCCTGAGAATTCCTGGCCCAAGGTGAGCGGAACGGCATCCATTAAATGCGTGCGCCCAATTTTTATGATTTTATCAAACTCAGTTGATTTCTTTTTTAAGGCATTACGTAATTGGGTAAGCGCCGGGATCAGCTTAAGATGAATTTCTTCAACGGTCGCAACATGCATTGCGGCCGGAAACACATCATTGGATGACTGGGACTTATTGACATCGTCATTGGGGTGAATGGGGGTTTTTGACCCCAATTTCCCTCCGGCAAACTTAATGGCGCGATTGGCAATGACTTCATTGGCATTCATATTGGTTTGCGTTCCGCTTCCCGTTTGCCAAACGACCAATGGGAAATGGTCATTTAATTTACCCGCAATGACCTCATCGGCCGCTTTTGCGATCAAGCGGGCTTTTGAAGCCGAAAGAAGTTTTAATTCCTGATTTGTCAGCGCTGATGCTTTTTTTAGGATCCCCAACGCCCGAATAAGAGACGGCGGAAAATGTTCCTGCCCTATTTTAAAATTTTTAAGCGAACGGGCGGTCTGCGCGCCATAATACCGATCAGCCGGAACTTTCACGGACCCCATGCTGTCAGTTTCAATACGATAATTCATAAAGGTTCTCCTTCAAGTTTTATGATCAAGGACGCTTTATCTTACACCCTCGCTTTTTCGTTATCAATTATTTTATAGAGTATCTTAAAAATAAAAAAGGCAGCCCCGACAAAATGTCGGGGCTGCCTTCAAACAAATTCTTTTTCTATGCTTTCGGCCCTAACAAATTTTTAATGATATCGATAGGGATCGGGAATATCGTTGTCGTGTTATTTTCTTTTCCGATTTCAACAAGCGTTTGCAAATAACGCAATTGAAGCGAATACGGAGATTTTTGCATCAATTCCGCGGCTTGACAAATTTTTTCAGCCGCCTGATATTCGCCCTCGGCGGCGATAATCTTAGCTCGGCGCTCCCGCTCCGCTTCCGCTTGACGCGCCATCGCCTTCCTTAGGTCTTCAGAGAGGTCGACGTGCTTAACTTCCACATTGGAAACCTTAATGCCCCACGGATCAGATTGATGATCAAGGATCGTTTGCAAACGCACATTGATCTTATCACGTTGCGACAGAAGATCATCCAATTCCATCTGTCCGATAACACTTCGAAGAGTGGTTTGCGCCATCTGCGATGTCGCATATTCATAATTTTGTACTTCAATGATTGCTTTCGTCGGATCCATAACTCGAAAATAGATAACCGCGTTAACCTTAACCGAGACATTGTCTTTCGTGATAATATCTTGCGCCGGAACATCCAAAGTGACAAGGCGCAAGCTAATAACAACCGGACGATCGATCGGCCAAAAAGCAAAAATAATTCCCGGCCCTTTGGGTTTTCCCAAAACTCGTCCCAAGCGGAAAATAACCGCGCGTTCATATTCATTTAAAATTCTTACGCTATTTAATAGCCAAAACACAACTAAAATGACACCAAAAAGCAAAAACCTGTTTTCCATTCCCTGCTCCTTTCTAAATCTTTTGAACTTTCAAGATCATTCCGTTAACTTCCAAGACACTCACCTTGTCGCTTCGCTTAAGAATATCTTTGCTGACAGCATCCCAAATTTCTCCATGCACAAAAATTTTTCCTTCTTTTTGATCAGAAAAATCACTAAAAACATACCCTTGTTCTCCAATTAATCCTTCTTGCCCGGTTACCGACTTACGCTGATGCGCCAAAATGACATTGCGCACCAAGAAAATCGTTATCGCCGCCGTTGCTGCAGATGCCGAAAGGATCAATGATGTTGAAACTTTCATCATCGGAAGCGCTGAATCAAATAAAAGCATTGACCCTAAAACCATGCAAATGATCCCTCCTAATGCTAAAAGACCAAAGCTAATTACCTTAACCTCCGCAATAAAAAGTACAATTGCCAAAGCGATCAGCGCGACACCGGCATAATTTGTCGGCAATGTTTGCATGCTAAAAAATGCCAAGATCAAAAGAACAGCCCCCGCTACTCCGGGAAAACCGATCCCGGGATGAGTAATTTCATATAGAAGGCCGTAAAAACCAAGAATCATAAAAATATAGGCAATATTAGGATTCGCTAAAACATTTAAAAATCTTTGGCGAAAATCCATATTTGCTCGTTTAACAGAAGCATTTTGCGTTTGGATGACAACATTTCTCTCGCCAATCTTGACCTGCCGCCCATGAAGCTGCGCAAGTAGATCTGCCTCATCGCGAGCGATCATCTCAACAACTTTCTTTGTCAAAGCCTCTTGTTCTCCGATGGAAAGGCTTTTCACGACCGCGTCTTGCGCCCACTCGGCATTCCGGCCTCTTTTTTCTGCCATGGTCCTAATAAAAGCAACCGTGTCGTTGAGGATTTTATCACTCAAAGGATCTTGAGACGATTCGCTCGCTTGGTCACCGCTTCCTTTTTTTGACTCTTCTGTCCTCGAGATATCCTCTAAGTTTTTCTTCCCGCGCAAAACACCTCCGCCCAATTCAACCGGATGCGCCGCTCCGATATTTGTCGATGGAGCCATAACCGCAACGTGGCTTGCGTAGGTGATAAAAACACCTGCCGAGCCGGCACGCGACCCTCCGGGATAGACATAGACGACAACCGGAATTTCCGAAGAAAGGATCTTTTTAACGATCATCCTGGTTGATGAAAGTAAGCCGCCCGGTGTATCCAATTCAATGATCAAACATTGCGCATTCGACAAAACAGCCCTGTCAATGGCGTCCATAATATAATCCGCCGTTACGGGATTGATCGTCGCATCATCAAGACGAATGATGTGAACTTCCTTGGGCAATATATCGACAGATTGGGCTGGTGAAGTTTTTGAATCTTGAGGATCAGGGAGACTGGAACAGCTCGCGGCTGAAGAAAATATCCAGCAGAAAACAAAGGGCAGAATGATTGATCGTTTCATAGAATGAACAAAGTTATTGCTTAAGAACCGCTAAGGCAAGCTTATTGTTTTCGGTGATCAGAATGACCGTGCTTGATCTCGCGCTCTTTTCAGCACTGGCATATAAAAGCGTAATATCAATTCCGGCGGTGGCAATTTTTTCGGCGACATCCGAAAGAGCTCCCGGTTTATTATCAAGGGTTGCAAGAATAACTTCTTCTTCGCGCACTTCAATTTGCTTGGCTAGCAAAAGATCTTTGGCTTTTTGCGCGTCTTCACAAACAAACATAAGCCACCCCTTAGGTCCGGTTATATACCCGCACGCGGCCAAAAGATTAATTCCGTTTTCGGCTAATAAACCTGACACCTCCGATAAAGCCCCGATCTTATTATCAACGGTTACCATCAACTGCGTTGCCATTTTAGCTTTGATCATAACCCCCTCCTTTTTAGACGGGATAAAGTCATCTTCTGCGCGCCGTAACGAAACATTTATTTTAACGCTTTTTGCTCACCCTTCGGTTTTAGATTAGCTCCGCGAATCACGCCTGTCAACATATTAACTCAAGGGAATGCCAATCATAAAAAGAAGAACGGAAGCAATAAGCAAGAAAATGTCCCAATTTTATTTTACGAATTCTTGATAAAATCCGTCAAAAGCCTAACACCGGCACCTGTGGCGCCATGGCCATAATAGAGCCGGCCTGCTTCCTGGACAAAAGCTGTTCCGGCAATATCCAAATGCGCCCATTTTGTATCATCCGTAAATTGACGCAAGAACTCTCCGGCTGAAAGAGCGCCCGCGGCACCCTTAGCGCCGGTATTTTTAATATCAGCGACTTGAGATTTGATATGATCTTTCAATTCAGGAAAGATCGGAAGCTGCCAAGCGCGGTCATCCGTCTTTTGCGCCGACACCAAAAGCTTCTTAGCGAAATCATCGTCGTTACTCATCAAGCCCGAATATTCATGGCCCAAAGCTACAACGCAAGCCCCGGTCAATGTCGCGATATCAACGATCTTTTCCGGTTTATAATTTTTAACAACATACGAAATAGCGTCCGCCAAAACCAAACGCCCCTCGGCATCGGTATTACCGATCTCAACGGTTTTGCCGCTATATCCCCTAAACACATCACCGGGCTTAAACGCGCGCGACCCGATGACGTTTTCGGCAACGGCAACGGCAAAAATAATATTTTTCTTTATGTCCAACGCAAGAATGTTTTTAAGCGTTCCCATGACAGCCGCCGCGCCGCTCATATCGGTACGCATCGTTTCAATGTAACCGGTCGGCTTTAAATTCAATCCTCCGGTATCAAACGTGATGCCCTTACCGATCAGCGCGGTATATTTTTCACCTCTTGGGGCACCCTGATATTTTACAATGATCAATTTGGGATCATTAGGGCTTCCCTGGTTAACGGCCAGATGAAGATTGAGGCCTTTATTGGCCATTTCATCGCGGCCTAAAACTTCTAGGGAGATCTTCTTATTTTTTCCGGTAAGATCACGGATAGCCGCCTCGATAAAGCTCGACGTAACAATATCCGCATTATCATTGATCAAATTTCTGGAAAAATTGACACCCTCACAGATCGTTATCGCATCGGAAAGATTCTTTTTTTCTTTTGCCGTGATCCAAATATCTTTTTGTTCAACTGTCTTATCCGACTTATCCTGGTTGAGATATTTCTTCCAAGAATAAGTTCCGATCAAAGCCGCCTCAATGACCGCCTGGACAACATCATCGCCCTGCTCATGGGTAATGATCTCAACGTCTTTGACTTTCTTTAAGAATGTTGAAAGCAAAGCCTTGCGGACCGTCGCGCGAAGCGCTGTTAAAGATGCTCCCTCATCGCCTACGCCTGCTAAAAGAATGATCTTTCCTTTATTATCGAGAGGAAAAATTTCGCCGTTTTCTCCTGAAAATTGTCCGCCGCGGTACAGAGAACTGACTCTGTTTTTAATTTGCGGATTGATCTTTCCTTTTAGCAATTGCACTTTTGAGATGAGGACAATAGCCGCTTGCTTATCAAGCTTAGATTGAGGCCTAAAGGTAATCACTTAAAACTCCTTTTTAGAAATTAAAGTTAAAGATTGATTATTTTCGTTCTTTGAGAGGAATGTAGTCGCGCTTAAGCGGCCCCGTATAGATCTGCCGCGGACGCCCGATCTTTGTCGCCGGACTCTCGATCATTTCTTTCCAGTGGGCGATCCAACCCGGCATACGCCCGATCGCGAACATGACCGGGAACATATTAAGCGGAATGCCGATAGCGCGGTAAATAATACCGCTATAGAAGTCAACGTTCGGATAAAGTTTTCGCTCGATGAAATATTCATCCTTAAGGGCAATTTCTTCAAGCTTAAGAGCAATATCCAAAAGCGGGTCACTGATCCCTAATTTCTTAAGAAGCTCATCGGCCCTTTTTTTAATGATCTTGGCTCGAGGATCAAAATGCTTATACACCCGATGGCCAAAACCCATTAGTCGAAATTTCTTTTCCGGAGTTTTCGCCAAATCGACATATTTCTTAATATTGCCGCCGTCCGCGTGGATCTTTTGAAGCATTTCGATAACTTCCTGATTCGCTCCTCCATGCAAAGGCCCCCACAGCGCGCAAATGCCCGCGGCAACCGAAGCAAAAAGGTTAGCGCGAGAACTGCCCACCATGCGCACCGTTGAGGTACTACAATTCTGCTCATGATCTGCATGAAGAATAAGAAGCGTACGCAAAGCCCTTACCATTTCTTCATTAATGGCATACTCACGCGTTGGCGACGAAAACATCATATGCAGAAAATTTGCTTCATACTTAAGATCTGCCCGAGGATAAACAAATGGTTCGCCAATTGATTTTTTATAAGAAAACGCGGCAATGGTCCTGACTTTTGAAAGTAGTTCAATGGCGATGACATCGATATCTTCTTTGCTCGGTGTAGTTTTGGTCAGCTCCGGATAATAACCCGAAAGCGAACAAACCATCGCCGATAAAATCGCCATCGGATGGCCCGATGAAGGATAACCGTTAAAAAAGTTTTTCATATCCTCGTGGATCATGGAATAACGCGTAAAGGAATTAGAAAAACGTTCCAATTCACTTTTTCCGGGAAGCTGGCCGTAAATAAGCAAATAGGCTGTTTCAACAAAAGTAGATTGTTCGGCGATCTGCTCGATGGGAATACCGCGGTAACGAAGAATTCCATTTTCACCATCGAGATAAGTGATCGCGCTTAAACATGATCCGGTATTTCCAAATCCATGATCGATCGTAATATGAGACGTTTCGCTTAACAACTTAGAAATATCAATAGCTTTATCGTTTTCACTTCCGACAACAACCGGAAGTTCATAGGTTTTTCCTTCGATAACTAGCTTTGCTGTTTTGTCCATGGCAACCTCAAATTAGAGTTTTTGATAAAGGACACTTCGACTACGCAAAATCAAAACTTGTTCGGTTTCTCAATTTTCTCGGTGATTTTTGCTAGCAGCTTATCTGTGTCGATAGGCTTTAAAACATAATCGGTGCAACCTTGATAAAACGCGTTAAGAAACGGTTTTTTATGAGCCGTGACCATGATGATCGGAACACCTTCTCCTAAGGCAATGCCTTTAGTTTTTTCAATTTCCCGGATCATGCGCAAAGCTTCAAGCCCATCCATTTCAGGCATTTCAATATCCAGCAAAATCAGATGATAGGGATCTTTTTGAAGAGCGGCATTATATTTTTCAATGGCTTCCTTGCCACTTGCGGCTTTATCACATTGGGCGATATCGCGCAAGATCTCAGCAAGCAATTCCCTGCTTTCAACATTATCTTCAACGACTAAAATCTTCCACATCTTTTAAGTCTCCTCTCGCTTCGCAAACTCAAATAACTGCGCTGCCGACGACTTTAATCCTTCAAAATATTGAGCAACATTGTTTTTATCTTCACCTGATTTGACCGCCTCATGCATTACGCGAGCCGTCGAATAGACCTTCTCTAAGCGCAAGTTGCCCGACGTTCCGCGAATTTCATGCAGTAAAGCCCGCATTTTCAAGACATCCCCATTATTAAAAGCCTCTTGCAGCCCGGCGATTTTTTCTTGAAGAGTTTTCGAAAAACTAATAACGATACGCTTCAAAACCTCAGGACGCACATGTAACTGCTGACTGACAGCGATCGCATCATATTCAAAATTTTCGGTTCCCATATTTTTCCTTTTGATTTATTTTCGTTTAGGAATAGGCCCCATGGTCATCTCAACGACCAGCCTTTTTTTATTTTCCAAGTAAAAAGTCAGCTCATATTTGTCATATTCTTTATAGCAAAAACCGACGCCATTGGAAGCACTATTTTTATAATTTGAGAACGGAGACATTTCAAGCTCAATAAACCCCAGCGTCGAAATCTCTGACTTAAAACGGCCGGCAACAATATTGCATAAAGTGCCGCAAGCATCTAGCATAGCGTTTTCATTTTCATCATCAACGGGCGGATATTTTAACAACCGTAATAACGTTGCGATGTACTCTTGTTGGACATAAACGATCAATGCACCCAGGATATTTTTCTTTTCCATGTCCTTTGCGGTCGCAAAATAATTTACGACCGAAACAAAGGTAGGATCATTGAACTTCTCCATACCGTCGGCCCGCATGCGACCGTTGTATTCGATGATATATTTCTTCTTTACTTCCGGCTCTTTAGAAAGCTTTAGCTCAGCCTTTTCCCTAAGGATGCTCGCAACCGACTTTGACAATGTTATCGCCAAGCTTTCTAAATCATTTTCATGCCCTGCCATTGTTTTTTTCCTTCGACTTTTAGTTGATAAAAAGTTATTTTAAAAAAGGCTGTATCACTTTAACGAGCGATTCCGGATCATACGGCTTAACGACGTATCCGCCTAAATGCGGATTAACATCGTGCGCCTTCTTTTTGTTTTCTTCGGTACCCGATGCGGTAACCATGATGATGGGGATTGCGGAAACAGCCGGGACTTTCACGACGCCTTCCATAAATTCCATTCCCGACATTTCCGGCATCTGCCAATCCAAGAGAATTAGACCGATCTCCTTGAATTTGGTCCCCAGGATCTGAATAGCTTCTTCGCCGCTTTTCGCGTGCAGAAATTCATTTTTTACACCTGAGCCCTTAAGGACTTCCGTCAACAGCTCCCGCTCAAGATCCGAATCATCAATAATAAGAATTTTCATAGCGCTTCCTATCCTGCCTTTATTGATTATACACTTTTTTTGAATGGCGTAAAATCTTCTCTTTCATTTGAGCCATATCAAAAGGTTTTTCCAGATAATCCGTCATCCCGGATTTTAAATACTGCTCGCGCTCCTCAGACATCTTTGTTGCCGTTAAAGCAATGATCGGAAGGTGTTGATTAACATTTTCTCGGATCAAGCGTGTCGCCTCAAATCCGCCCATAAACGGCATTTGAACATCCATGAAGCAAACGTCATATTTATTCGTTTTAATTTTTTCGATCGCCTCACGCCCGTTGACGGCAAAATCACCCGTACAGCCTAAATATTCAAAATAAGCCTGGATCAATTCCTGGTTAGAAACGCTGTCATCCACCACAAAAACACGTAAGCCCTTGCAGGAATCTTTAAGATCGTCTTCTTGGGTTGATTCTTCAAATCCGGCATCCCTTGAGAAAACCTCATCCGACGAAGCCGCTGTGCCTTCGAAACTCTTAACCTTCGCTTTCATAGTAAAAATAAAACTGCTTCCTTTTCCTTCGGTCGATTCAACCCAGATCTTTCCGCCCATTGCCTCCACATAGCTTTTACAAATTGATAAGCCTAAACCTGTTCCGCCGTATTTACGCGTTACCGTTCCGTCAGCTTGCGTAAACGACTGAAAGATAAGACTGCGCTTGTCGGCCGGAATTCCGGGCCCCGTATCTTTGACGGTAAATTCTAGAATTACCTCATGCGTGCTTAAAGTTATTTCTTTCTGAATGATCGAAAGAGAAACTTCACCTTGGTCGGTGAACTTGATCGCATTATCCAAAAGATTAATAAGGATCTGCTTCAGCCTGGTCGGGTCGCCAAAAATCTGCTGAGGAACATCCTTGTCAATGTGAAATGAGAGCTTCACCGGCTTTCCTTCAACTTTTGCCCGGACGATCTTTAAAACGTCTTCAACAAGATTGTTAAGGTCGAAATTGATATGCTCCAAGATGAGCTTTCCTTTCTCGATCTTAGAGAAATCGAGAATATTATTAACGATATGCAAAAGCAACTTACCACTGGAGATGATCGTTCGCAGCTGAGTTTTATGTTTATCACTGGCCAGGCTTTTTAACAGAAGCTCAGAAAATCCTAAAATAGCGCTGATAAGCGTTCGAATTTCATGAGCCATGCTCGCCAGAAAATCACCTTTGGTTTTGGCGGTATCTAAAGCCTGCTGGCTTAACTCGAGCGCCAGATCACGTTCGGCCGCAAGCTCCCGCTGACGAGAAAGCAATCGCCCGTACATTCCCTGCATTTGTTTTTCAAGTTGACTTAGATCGCCGAGAACCCCGCGCAATAGATCGGCATTGATCAAAATATCTCCCGAGGCAGAGCGCAACTGGCTTTCTAATTCCTGATATTTCCCTACCGCAGAATCCAAGTCCGCCGAAAAGTTTTTCGATGTTGGGATTTTTCCTGATGAGGCCTCCTGGTTCTTGACATTTTGCAAAGCGCTGACGGCAGGCCTCACATCAAAGTAAGGACTGCTTAAATGTCCCGCATTGCTGACTTGCTCATTCAGAAGGCTCAAAAGCTTATAAAGCGCGCTGATCGCATTAAGCAAGATCGCCGCTGTGTCATCATCAAAGACGATAAGCCCTTTGCGAACTTTTTCTAAAACATTACCCGCCTCTTCAGATAGCAGGTGAATATCCGTTAGTTGAAGAAAATCTGCCAAACCGGCAATGGCATAGAATATTTTAAAAAGATTATCCTGTGCTTCTCGATCACCCGCGGCACGCTCAAGCATCGCTAACGAATTTTGCGCCGAAACCAAATACCGCAATGACTCGTCAACAAACTCGGCGTACATTACCGAGTTTCTTACCAGGTCAAGCTTCGGCGGTTGTAGAGTAGATTTTTCTTTTGGCTCGCTCATATTATTCTTTGAACTCGTTTTTGATCACTAGCAATTCCGGCAAGATCTTTAAAAGGCCTTCGACCAATTGCGGATCAAAATGTTGCCCGCTTCCTTTTTTGATCTCGGCAACCGTATCGTCCACCGACCAAGCCTCTTTATAGGGCCGTTTTGATGTCAAAGCGTCAAAGACATCGCAGATCCCGCAAATCCTCCCAACCAAAGGAATGTCCTCATCTTTTAATCCGCGAGGATAACCTTTTCCGTCCCAGCGCTCGTGATGGGTCATGGCGATCACTTCTGCCATTTTCATCAAAGGTGATGTGCTTCCGGATAATAATTCCGCGCCGATAATGGTATGACTTTTCATCACTTCCCATTCTTCCGGCGTAAGTTTTCCAGGCTTAAGAAGAATATGGTCGGGAATACCGATCTTGCCAATATCATGCAACGGGCTTGCCGTCAACAAAAGCTCACACTGGGCCTCGCTTAATCCGGCCACAGCACCCAATTTCGAACAAAACCGGCTCATCCGAATAATGTGAATTCCGGTATCATTGTCCCGGTATTCTGCGGCGCGCGCAAGCCGATGGATTATATCAAGCCGCGTATCACGTAATTCTCTGGTTCGCTCTAAAACACGCGCCTCAAGGATCTTGTTTTGCTCTCTAACCTGACGGTCTAAGATCCGCATCTCGACCATATTACGGATACGTACCAAAACTTCTACATTTTCATAGGGCTTACTTAAAAAGTCCGTCGCGCCTGCTTCCAACGCGCGTAAACGGATCTCTTGCCCCTTTTCCATCGAAATGACCAAAATCGGCAGATATTGTTCTTTGCGATATTCTTTTAGATCATTCATGATCTGAAAACCGTCAACTCCCGGCATATTCAGATCAAGTAAGACAAGGTCAGGCTGAAAATCTGTTAAAACTCTGATCGCCTGACGCGGATCCGTAATGCTTAAAACTCTTTCGTAACCGGCTGTTTTAATGATCTTTTCCAGCAAAAGAGCATGGATCTGCTGGTCGTCGATGATCAGGATTTTTGCGTTAAGGATCTTGTCGTTTGTTGCCATAAATTGATATAGCTATTTTAAAGCGAAACTATCAATTTTGTATATAAAAAATAAATAAATTAAACACGCAGCAAATGGCAAGAAAGTTAAAATTTCCAACTTTTAAGTTGAGGCAAGAATCCATGATCTGTTGAATCGCATTGAATAGGCACAACCGATACAAAATTCTTGGAAAGAGCGTAAGTATCCACATCTAAATTCTTTTCAATTCCGCGCACTTCGCCAAACATCCAATAATGGGCGCGCCCACTCGGGTCGGTGTTTTTCTTGAATTGTCCATGGATAGGGACTTTTCCTTGCCGAGCAATACGAACACCTTTAATGGCGGACATTTTTTGATTGGGAACGTTAACGTTCAGAAATGTATTCTTGGGAAGTTTGTTTTTGATAACTATTTTGGCAAGCTTAGCGGTAAATCGCGCGGCCGCATCAAAGGTTGGATTCGTAAACGTCCCCAGAGAAACCGCAATGGAAGGAATGCCTGAGATCGCTCCTTCCCTTGCTCCGGCGACAGTCCCGGAATAAAAAACACTGCATCCGTCATTGGGGCCTAGATTAATTCCGGAGATCACCAGATCCGGTTTCCGCTTTAACAAAACACCAACCGCGAATTTTACACAATCCGCCGGAGTCCCCGAAAGACCATAGCCAAAGAATTTCTTCTGGCGGTTGATCTTTCGCGCGAATAACGGATGAGCTAATGTGATCGCGTGCCCTATGGAACTGCGTTCAGAATCCGGCGCGACAACCGTCACTTTGGCAATTTTTGCAAGCTGCGCGTGCAAAGCCAAAATTCCAGGAGCATAAATACCGTCATCGTTCGTTAATAGAATATGCATTGATCGCTTTTTTCCTCAATAAAAAAATGACACCATAAACGGTGTCATTTTTTATTCTAGCGTAAGGTTCATAAAAGTCAAACGACTGATTTTAATTTCTTCACCCAAAAAATCTTTACGCTTAAATATAATACTCCGGATCAAGAACAACCGCGCGAATAAGAAGATCAGTGATCTTTTTCACGGCTATTTTCGGATCTTCGTTCTCGGTCAGCAATAGATCAACGCCCTGATCTGAAAAATTATTTTCCCCAACATTAACAACCAAAGTTTTATTGGGATGATTGAGCGATTTAAGCATATTCAATTCATATTCGTCGATGTCGGTAATGCTGGTGATAAGAATAAGTCCGGTATCAGTTAAAATATGAGCGAGTTCTCCGAGTTGTTGAATATGTTCAAACCGGCTAAGTGTTTTATCTTTGACATCCGCGCTCGCCAAGGCAAGACGATTAGAAATTCCTAAAAAGTACGTGAATTTCCCAAGACGAAACAATTCCTCCTCTAGGGCTTTGGCAATACGCTGTTTACCGGTATCGATCTGTCCCGCTAAAACAATTAATGCCGATTTATGTTCGTATTTATGCGCGCGCTTCTCGGGAGTGATATGGCTACGCTCCCAATCAAATTCTCGTTTACGAATATGTTCATTTAAAGATGTTGCCTGGTCCGCAACCGCCGAAAGGATCACTCCTCCTCCGGAAATTTCGTAATTATCTACAATAACGAAACGGCCGGTTTCAGGAATATCCAAAGCCTTATCAAAAGCTACCGGCTTCATTGTTTCCAAAATGCACTCCGCAACTTCGTGGCGGTCCACGTGAGGCTTGGCGGCGAAAGACAACTCCGAAGCGTTCATCACGCTTACAATTTCGGACAAGACAACCGGAACATGTTGTGTGGCAATTTTTAATTTATACGTCTTTCCTTCAACGAACGGTTGTTTTCCCATCCAGAAAACATTCGCCTTTATCTTAAGGCTCACGTCGGGTAGCTTATCGCTCACCTTACACATAATTTCACCTGGGCGGATATACACCTGCGTTTCCAAGCAAAACCCGGCGCTTTGTCCGGCAAAAACTTTTTCTTTTTGCGAAGTATTAAAGCTTTCGATGCTTTTGATGCGGCTCTTTTTCAATGAAGGCAAGAAAATAACTTCGGCTCCGGATTCAATTGTTCCTGATTCGATCCGTCCGGCAAAAATACGGCGGTCATCGTCTTGAGCCGTAAACTTATAGACATCTTGAACCGGCATCCGAAATGGCTGTTCGTCTTTAGGTAAAGCTTTCTTAAAAGCATCCAGAGCCTCTAAGGCACACACCCCTTGATACCAAGGCATATTTTTAGACAGAGAAACAATATTATCCCCTTCGCGTGCCGCGATCGGAATAAAACTTACCGCTTCTAAATTAACTTCTTTAAGAAATTTAGAATAATCAGTTTTGATTTTCTCAAAAACTTTCTGGTCATAGCCGGCTAAATCCATTTTATTGACGCAAACGGTAAGATTTTTTATTCCTAAAAACGACATCATATAACCGTGACGCTTGGAATTTTCTTTGATCCCTTCATCCGCATCGATCACTAAAAGCGCCGCTTGCGCGCGCGCCGCTCCGGTGATCATATTTTTCAAGAATTCAATATGGCCGGGCGCGTCAATAATAATGTAGTCGCGTTTCTTAGATTTAAAGAAACTGCGCGCGGTGTCAATGGTGATCCCTTGAGATTGCTCATCTTTTAAAGCATCTAAAAGAAAGGCGTATTCAAAAGGTTTGGCGTTACGGGCGCAACGCGCTTTAACTTCTTCAAGTTTTCCTTGAGGAAGAGAGCCCGTATCCGCCAGCAAACGACCGACCAAAGTGCTTTTCCCGTGATCGACATGACCGACAATCACAATATTCATCTGTTCGCGTAAATTTTCTAAGTTAGGAGTTTTCATTTTACATATACCCATCACGCCGAAGTGTTTCCAGGCCGCCGCCATCATCTTTGTCTTGGGCGCGTCCCGCACGCTCGGCAATATTTTTAAATTTTCCACTTTTTAATTCTTCGATAATTTCAAGGATATTCTTCGCGGTTGACTCAACCGGAGAAGTGCAAGGATAACATCCTAAAGAACGATAGCGCTTGCCGGTTCCCTGATCAAAGTAAAGCGGAACGACCGGAATATTTTCCCGGGCGATATATTCCCAGATATCCAGTTCAGTCCAATCCAAAAGCGGATGAATGCGCAAATGCGTTCCCGGCGCAAAATCTGTTTTGAATTGGTTCCATAATTCGGGGGGTTGATCGCCAACATCCCAATCATTATTGCGGTCGCGCGGAGAGAAATATCTTTCCTTGGAACGGCTTCCCTCTTCATCCGCGCGAACACCGACGATCACGCCTGTATACGGTTCGGTGTTGGAATCTAATTCGTATTTTCCGATCTGGTGATTAATGCGATAACGCGGCCATGTTCCCGCCAACGTATTTCGAAGCGCATCGGTCTTAAGCGCCTTGCAGCAGCTAATACGGTCAATAGCGCCGTCAGGATAAGTCTTTCTGGCTTCCAACGCAGCTTTATTCTGCCCGTAAACCATATTCAGCTTCCACTTAAGAGCTAATTCATCCCGATACTTGATCATCTCGGGAATCTTAAAACTAGTATCAATATGGACAAGCGGAAACGGAACGTGGCCAAAAAACGCCTTACGCGCCAACCAAAGCAAAACCGTGCTGTCTTTGCCGATAGACCATAACATGGCAAGGCTTTTAAACTCGCGATAAGCTTCGCGCAAAATATAAACGCTTTGCGATTCAAGGCTGTCTAATTTATTCATGGATTTATTATTCATAATTTATTTCTTTGGCCTGCGGGGATTATTATGCAAGCCGCACTCTTTTTGTTCGGGCTGTTCCCACCACCAACGCCCGGCACGAACATCTTCTCCGGGATTGATCGCCCGCGTACACGGAGCGCAACCAATGCTCACAAAACCTTTTGAATGAAGCGGATTGATATCTACTCCGTTTTCCTGGATATATTTTCGAACATCATCCAAAGACCAATTCGCGAGCGGATTGATTTTTATTTTTTTATTTGCTTCGTCCCACTCGACAACTTCTGTTTGCGTGCGCGTCAAAGCCTGCGCGCGCCTGATCCCGGTGATCCACGCATCTTTATTTCTTAACGCGCGGCTTAACGGTTCCACTTTGCGAACATGGCAGCAAAGTTTGCGGTTTTCTACACTTTCGTAAAAAAGATTGATCCCTTTTTCTTTAACCATCACTTCAACCGTCTTGGTTTCGGGATAATAGATCTTAAAATCCAGCGAATATCGTTTTTGGGTTTTGGCGATTAATTCATAGGTTTCCGGAAAAAGGCGCCCGGTATCTAACGTAAAAACTTCTATCTTTGGAGCGATTTTCGCGATCATATCGGTTAGCACCTGATCTTCTTCGCCCAAACTAGAAGCAAAAGTTAGGCGCGTCCCAAATTCATCAAAAACAATTTGAAGAATTTTTTGCGCATCTAGCCCTTCGATTTTCGCCTTAAGCTGCTCTATCGTTATTTTAAGATCTTTCATTTTTATTCTTAGATCTCATAAGTCAATGTTTGTCCGGCGATCCGGTGCCGGTTGCAGAGTACCTCAAAATTGATCATATCAATGGACGAAAAAATACTTTCTTCAACTTCTTTCCATACGCTATCGATCACATGGGTTGATTTCCGGATTTTTAATGTTTCATTTTCCGAATAACCTAACCCGCCGAAATTCTTGACAATAGCCCCCAGCTTAATTTCTTTCGGCGGCTTCGTTAATATATAACCGCCGCTTTTCCCGCGAGTACTTTCTACATAGCCAAGTTCTTTAAGAGCGATCAAGATATGCACCAAATATTTCATCGGAATTTTCTGGCGCTTCGCAATTGCGCTGATCTGTAACGGTGTCGCGTCAGGCCAGTGAACTGCGAGCTCCAAAAGCGCTCGGCACGCATAATCAATTTTTGCGGAAACTTTCATCATGGCTCCTTAATATTAAATTGCAAAATCTTACGCAAAATAATAAATAAGTTTAACTTTTATTGCTGGAAAAGCCAAGTACTTAAATACCGTTCTCCGGTATCGGGAAGAACAACAACGATCAATTTTCCTTTATTTTCCGGACGTTTCGCAACTTCTAAAGCCGCGCAAACAGCCGCTCCGCAGGAGATCCCGGAAAGAATTCCTTCTTCCTTGCAAAGTAAACGAGCAAATTTTCCGGCATCTTCATTGGTAACTTTTACAACTTCGTCAATAATACCGACATTAAGGATATCCGGAACAAAACCCGCTCCTAAACCTTGGATCTTATGCGGGCCAGGTTTTCCGCCGGAAAGAACCGGAGAATCTGCCGGCTCAACCGCAATGGCTTTAAAATCTTTTTTGCGCTTCTTGATCACTTCCGCAACACCAGTGATCGTTCCGCCGGTTCCAACACCAGCCACCAAGATATCAACTTTTCCGTCGGTATCATTCCAAATCTCTTCGGCCGTTGTTTTGCGATGGATTTCCGGATTAGCCAAATTTTTAAATTGTTGAAGAATGATCGCATTCGGTGTTGTTTTAACAATTTCTTCCGCCTTTGCAATAGCGCCTTTCATTCCTTCCGGTCCGGGTGTTAAGACAAGCTGAGCCCCAAAAATCGTTAAAAGCTGGCGGCGTTCCACGCTCATGGTTTCCGGCATGGTTAAGATCAGTTTATATCCTTTTGCCGCCGCGACAAAAGCTAAGGCAATGCCGGTATTCCCGCTGGTCGGCTCAACAAGAACCGTATCTTCCTTGATAGCGCCTGCCCGCTCAGCCGCTTCGATCATTGCGACACCGATCCTATCTTTCACGCTTGAAACCGGATTAAACGACTCCAGCTTCGCGACAACGGTCGCGTCAATACCTTTGGTAAGCCGGTTCAACCTCACTAAAGGTGTGTTGCCGATCGTTTTGGTAATATCACTAAAGATCCTCGCCATTTGACCATCTCCTTTCACTGTTAACGCTTTTGTTTAAATTTCGTATTCTGAATAAATGATATTTTGGGGCGTTAAGAAAACATCGTCACTTTTCATAAGTCTTAACGCCCTGTATTCCTCTTGGGATATTTCCACTTGGAAAATATTTCCGTCCTCGGATTTTGCATCAATCTTGACAATGGAACCTGCCGGGTTAATAAAAAGGATTTTCGCTTTTACCGAACTTTCCGAAACCACTTGCCGCGTTACAGAAAGCTGATGAGGACGAACGTACATCTTTTTGGATTTTCCGGAGCTTGAAGGACTGCCTTTTTCCGATCGAGCATGAAAGATATTCACATTACCTAAGAAATTCAATACGAAAACCGATGCGGGATTATGATAAACCTCTTCGGGGCTGCCGACTTGTTCAATGGTTCCTTTATTCATCACCACGATCTTATCGGCGACTTCCAGGGCTTCTTCTTGATCATGGGTAACAAAAAGAGTTGTAATGTGAAGATCGTCGTGAAAGCGCCTAAGCCATTGACGAAGTTCTTTGCGCACCTGCGCGTCCAAAGACCCGAAGGGTTCGTCTAAAAGTAAAACCTTCGGTTCGATCGCCAACGCCCTGGCCAAGGCAATCCTTTGACGCTGTCCGCCGGAAAGCTGAGACGGATAGCGCGCCGCCACCCACTCGAGCTGAACCAGCCTTAAAAGTTCCAAAACTTTCTCTTTGATCTGGTCTTCAGTCGGGCGAACCGCTTTTGGCTTAACCCTTAACCCAAACGCGATATTATCAAAAACAGTCATGTGACGAAAAAGCGCATAATGCTGGAACACAAAACCGACACTGCGGTCTTTTGCCTTTTTCTCTTTTGTGTCTTCCCCATGAAAAAGAATATCGCCTTTATCCGCCGCTTCTAACCCTGCAATGATACGAAGCAATGTTGTTTTTCCTGAACCCGATGGTCCCAAAAGCGCGATAAGCTCACCCGTTTCAACTTTTAGGTTAATGTCATTAATGGCTGTAAACGAGCCAAAGTTTTTGGTGATCTGCTTAACTTCAATGCTCATAATGATCCATCCGTTCTGACCGCCGCTTTTAATTCCGCCCGATATTTAAATTCAACAATAGATTTTAAAACAAGCGTTACCAGCGCCAACATCGCTAACAAAGAAGCCGCCGCGAAAGCCGCGGTAAAATTATATTCATTGTAGAGAATTTCGATGTGAAGCGGTAATGTATTGGTTTGCCCGCGGATATGCCCGGAGACAACCGAAACAGCACCAAATTCTCCCATGGCCCGCGCGTTTGACAAAATAACACCGTAGAGAAGCCCCCACTTGATATTAGGTAAAGTCACCCGCCAAAATGTTTGAAATCCGCTCGCACCCAAAGTCATGGCCGCCTCTTCTTCTTCGCTGCCTTGAGCTTTCATAACGGGAATAAGTTCTCGCGCCACCATGGGAAACGTCACAAAGATCGTCGCTAAAATAATGGCCGGAACGGCAAAGATAATTCGTATTCCATGCTGAATGAACCAAGGGCCGAATATTCCCTGAGCGCCAAACAAAAGGATAAAGATCAAACCCGAAATAACCGGTGAAACGGACAGCGGCAGATCAATGAGTGTGATCAAAAGATTTTTTCCCGGAAAATTAAATTTCGCGATCGCCCAAGATGCCGCGATCCCAAAGATCAAATTGAGCGGAACGGCAATAAGCGCCGTAATAACCGTCAACCGAACAGCCGCTAAACCCACCGGATCATTAAGCGCTTTTAAATAAACCACAATTCCTTTAGAAAAAGCGTTCATGAAAACCGTCAAAAGAGGCAGAAAAATAAATAGCGCTAAATACGCTAAAGCCGCCGCGATCAATAAACGCCGAATTAATGGATTTTCGCCTCGTGTCATATCAACTCATTCCAATTCTTTTAGAAAATACCCATTGCAAAAAATTCGTAAATGCCAGAAGCGCGAACGAAACGATCAACATCACCACCGCGATCGCCGCCGCCCCGCTGTAATCGTATTGCTCCAGCTTTGTAATAATTAAAAGTGGCGCTATCTCTGTTTTGCCGGGCATATTTCCAGCGATAAAAATAACCGAACCATACTCACCGATAGCCCTGGCAAAAGCCAATGTAAATCCCGTGATCAACGCCGGCAAAGCATTTGGAAAAATAACTTTAGCAAAAGTTTGCCAGCGATTCGCGCCAAGGCTCGCGGCCGCATCTTCCAATTCGGCATCTAGGTCTTGTAAGACCGGTTCAACGGTTCTAACGACAAACGGCAATCCAATGAAAATGAGCGCTAACGTGATCCCTAGAAAGTTATAGGCGGACGGAATTCCCCAGGCGTATAAATATTTTCCAACCCATCCGTTTTGAGAATAAAGCGATGCCAGCGTTATCCCGGCTACCGCCGTCGGCAAAGCAAACGGAAAATCGACTAAAGCATCAACGATTTTCTTGCCCGGAAAACTGTAGCGCGCCAAAACCCAGGCAATAAGAAATCCAAAAACCAGATTAACCAGCCCGGCAATAAAACTCGCCAAGAAGCTTAAGCGGTAAGACGCCAGTGTCCGAGGAGATGTTACAGCGCTCCAGAAATCTCCCCAGCCCATTGTCGACGTTCTCAAAAAAAGCGTCGACAATGGGATGAGGACAATAAGGCTTAAATAAAAAACCGTATATCCTAAAGAAAGATGAAACCCGGGTAGTGTTGACTTTTGCTTTAGGATTTTAAACATAATTAATTTCCATAAATTTGATCAAAAACTCCCTTGTCGGCAAAATGCGTCTTTTGTGCTTTTTGCCAACCACCGAAAACTTCATCGATCGTAAACAAGCTAATTTCGGGAAACTGACCAGAGTATTTCTTGGCTACTGATTCCAGGCGCGGCCGAAAATAATGCTTCGCGGCTATTTCCTGCCCTTGCTCGGTATAAAGAAATTTCAAATATTCCTCGGCAACTTTTCGTGTTCCATGCCTGTCCGCGTTTCGATCAACTAGCGTTACGGGCGGTTCGGCTAAAATACTGAACGATGGAATAATGATCTCAAATTTCTCCGGGCCTAATTCCTTGATCGCCAGAAAGGCTTCATTTTCCCAAGAAATATAAACATCACCTATTCCTCTTTCAACAAATGTTGTTGTTGAGCCTCGCGCTCCGGAATCAAGAACAGGCACATTTTTATAAAGCGAAGTTACAAATTCTTTCGCCTTCCCCTCATCATTATCCCATTTCTTCAAAGCATAACCCCAGGCCGCCAAATAATTCCAGCGCGCTCCACCGGATGTTTTTGGATTTGGCGTAATCACCGAAACTCCAGGCTTAACAAGATCATCCCAATCTTTTATGTTTTTCGGATTTCCCTTCCGTACCAAAAATACGATCGTTGACGTATAGGGCGAGCTATTATCCGGTAAACGAGATTGCCAGTTTCCTGGAAAAAGCCCCGCCTTTTCTGAAATAGAATCAATGTCATAGGCTAAAGCAAGTGTCACAACATCCGCTTCCAGCCCGTCAATAACCGCGCGTGCCTGTTTTCCCGCTCCACCATGCGATTGATTAACAACAACATCTTCGCCTGTTTTGTCTTTCCAATATTGCGCAAAAACTTGGTTATAATCTTCGTACAGTTCACGCGTAGGATCGTAAGAAACGTTGAGCAATCTAACGCTCTTGCCGGCCGCAAAAGACGTTGTGGCAAGCAAGACTATAAGGGATAGAGGCAATATTGTTTTTGAGAAAGCACTTGCATTCATAAGAACTCCAATCATTACTAACATTATAAACAATGTAATGATACAATCAAAACCGATTTTGTCAAGAATTATTTTAGAGAATTTAGGCGGCTATCTTTTTGTGTAATTTATCGACGATCTTAGCACTGCCGGAAGGCATGGGAAACTGCTGGAATTGCGAGCTACTCACCCACTTATGCGTAGAATCACCCCGCGGAAAAGCTTCTGGATGGCATAAGAAAACATGTAGACGAACTCGAAATTGCGTATAAAAATGCGCAACCTTAAAAAGATACTTTGTTGAGCGAACGGATAAACTTAGCTCCTCTTTCATCTCGCGGATCAAAGCGATCGAGGGAGTTTCCCCCTTTTCGATCTTTCCTCCTGGAAATTCCCAAAGGTCAGCCAAAAGACCTTTGGAGGGCCGTTTTTGAATAAAATATTTATCTCCTCGCTTGATAATGGCCACGGCGACATCGATCTTTTTAATGTTTTTCAATTTTGGAGTCGGAATGATTTCCTGAATTCCTTTTTTATAGGCGCGACATTGCTCTTTGACCGGACAGACATTGCACAAAACCTCTTTTGAGCGGCAAACTAAAGCTCCCAATTCCATTAAAGCCTGATTAAAGATGTTCATTTCACGCTGAGGCATAATTTCTTCTAAAAACCTAAGGATCTTTTTATCATGAGAAGTATCCGCAAAACCTTTCAAAGCTAATTGCCGCATGATAACTCGGCGGACATTAGCATCAATAATAGGAAAGCGTTTATTAAACGCAATGCTTAAAACAGCTCCGGTTGTATATGGGCCGAATCCCGGGAGACTGCGCAATTGATCGTAAGTATCCGGGATTCGGCCTTTAAATTTTTCGCAAATTATCTTAGCTGTCTTATGAATATTTCTCGCGCGAGAATAGTATCCCAGCCCCTGCCAGGATTTTAATATTTTCTGCAAAGATGCCTTGGCAACATCTTCCACGGAAGGAAATTCTTTGATCCAGCGCTTATAATAAGGAATAACCGCATTAACGACTGTTTGTTGCAACATGATCTCAGAAATCCAGATCTTGTACGGATCAGATGTGTGACGCCACGGCAGATCTCGAGATTCTTTTTTGTACCAAGAGATGAGGCGTTTAGAAAATTCCAACTGAGTTTTCATATGGACTTTATTCGCGGGGTTTGCTTGCCTTGTGGAGGATTTCTAGAAATAAATCTGGAATTCTAGGATGTTGGCCAACGGGAGATGTTATTTGAAAAACAACACCTGGATGACGCTTCTTTGCGCTTTTCACAATTCCGGAAATATCGCGTAAAACATGTTTTCCGGAATTTAGAAAATTGAGCAGAATAACGATGCGGCTTGCGCCTTTTTCAACGCACAGATCGATTCCCTTAGGAATGGACGGTTTGTTAATCTCCAAAAATGCATAACAAAGGATCGGAAATTTACTTTTTTTCTTGAGTTTTCGAGCGAGCGCAACAACTTCCCGCTTTGCTTGGGAAGAAAAACTACCGTGCGTTACTAAAAGAATGGCTTTCATTTTACTTTGTAATTACTTTTAAAGGATACGGTGAGATAGAGATTTTTGCAAAATTTCCAAAGGAAAGAGGAAGACTAATGTGGGCGCCATCAATGAAGATCTTTCCGAGTCTCATTCTCGATTTAATGATGATCGGAGATTTTATGGCCACAACGCCTCCCCTCAGGCGATATTTCACATTATTACTTCTTAATAGTTCACGAGCCAAATATTGAACGCGTTTATCAGTGCGCGCAAGCGGCTTACCTCCCGCCGAATAAATTGCGCCCGTCGATCCAATCGCTGTTGAAACCCAAACTCCCGAGCCCCGCTGTTCTTCGGTGGCGCCATTAACCGTAATGTAATACCGGCTTAACGCCGCCGGGCTTTCATGGCAGACTAAAACATCATTGAGAACTTCTATCTTTGTTTTTGGATTATCACTTAATTCAAGTTGAAGCCGGTTTAAATTCTTGATCTTCGCTTTTCCATTCAACATCCTCAGAAAAACAAACTTGAAATCTTTTGCCGTTGCGCAAGAAAAACGCCCCACGCTTCTTTTAGGATCAGAGTTTACTCCGAGCATGATCTGCTTTCGCACATGCCGTGCCGCTTCCAGAAATGTCCCGTCGCCTCCGATCGTAATAACCAAATCATACTTCGAATAATTGACCGAAGATCCTCGGGAGCACTTCTGATAAGGTAATTTCAATCTTTTTAAGATCGCCTCAACCGCTTTAAGAGTCTTGTAGTGTTGAAGGTGGGCATCTTTAAACCGCTTGAGCTCCTTTTGGTCAAACAAATACTGCTTTCCGAAATAGGAGCTTGAGCGACTTAAAAAATAATTTCGATAAACGCTATTTTTATAGAAAAGTAGTATGTTTCGCACGGTTGAAACGGTCTCCTGTAAGCCTCGTGCCTATTATATACGAAAATATTCTTCCGTAAAGGCTGATCGATCGCCTTAGGCACGCAAGATGAAAGAAGTTTTCTTCTCTAAGTCTCCCACGGAAGAGAAAATATAGTCTGCTTCGTTTAGAAACGAACGCGGCAAAGATGTTTCAATGGCAATGCAGCGCAACCGCGCGGCTTTCGCCGAACGTATTCCAAAAGGCGCGTTCTCAACAACAACAGCATCAGCTGGCTTAATATTTAAAAGTTTTAAAGCCCTTTGGAACGGTTCCGGATGCGGCTTGCCTTCTTTCACATCGCTTCCGGTTATCATCACATTGAACAGCTTGCTTAAATGAACGGGAAGTATTTTAACAACTTCATGCCGGGCCGTCCCGGTCACTAACGCCAAAAGAAAATTATGCCGATAAAGATCTTTTAAGAATTTTCGGGAGCCTTTTATAAAGCGTACCCGCACAATTTTCTTAAATAATTTTTCTTTTCTCTTTAAGATATTCGTTGCCTGCTGACGACTCACCGATTTTCCATGCGCGGCAAATATTTCCCTCACGCTATCAATTCCCCTTTGCCCTTCCCGACGGTAAACATCTTCGTGACTGACATGAATACCTTCCTGGGCAAAGATTATTTTCCATGCTTTAAAGTGATCCGGCATAGTATCGGTAATCACCCCATCCATGTCAAAAATAACAACTTTTGTCTTAATGATGATTTTTTTCATTTTTTTAAAACCTAAGAAAATAAAATAGCCCATAATAAATATGGGCTAAGTGAAGGCCATAAAACATTTAAACTTCTACGGCAACATCATCGCCATTTAAAACAATTCTATATGTCGCAACACCTTCAAAAGCCGGCGCTTCCAAGGCCGCGCCATTGGTTAAGCTGAATTTTGCCCCATGCCAAGGACAGGTAACAACCTCCCCCTCGCAAGAGCCTTCGGATAAAGACGCTCCGGCATGAGTACACTCATCGCCGATCGCGTAATATTTCCCACCGACATTAAAAACGGCAACCTTTTTTCCTTCTATGTCAACCGATATAGATTTACCGATCGGAATATCGCTTTTCTTACCAATAATAATTGTTTTGCTCATAACCTTCCTCCACTTATCATTAAGGAATAATTAGAACTTTTCCTGTTGTTTTACGCCCTTCCAGCATTTTGTGCGCTTCGCTAATTTGCTCAAAAGAAAATTCACGGCTAATATGCACATTAAGCTGGCCTTTTAATACCCAATCAAAAACTTGCCCTGCCCGCGCACGCAATTCTTGTGTTGTCTCAATGTATGAATTCATACCGGGCCTCGTCACAAACAATGACCCTTTACGGTTCAAAATCCCTAAATCCATCGGAGGAACAACGCCGCTTGCTTGGCCAAATAAAACCATCATGCCGCGCGGCTTTAGGCAATCTAAACTTTTTTCGAAAGTCGCCTTACCTACGCCGTCATAAACGACATTAACACCAATACCTTTTGTTATTTGTTTTACTTCGGGAACAAAGTCTGCCTTTGAATACAAGATCACGTGATCGCATCCGGCGTCTTTGGCCAGTTTCGCTTTTTCCTCGGTCGAAACCGTTCCGATAACTTTTGCGCCCAACAACTTGGCAATCTGGCAAAGTAAAAGCCCAACGCCTCCGGCCGCCGCATGGACAAGGCAGACATCGCCCTTTTTTAGCGGAAAGGTTGACATTGTCAGATATTGCGCCGTAATTCCCTGAACCATCATCGCCGCTGCTTTTTTGAGAGGAATTTTTTTCGGAACTTTTACCAGGCGGCTTTCGGGAACAATGCTGCGTTTTGCATACGATCCTAGAATGCCAACGTACGCAACGAAATCATTAACTTTAAAATCTTTGACCTCTTTACCTATCGCGACAACAACTCCGGCGCCTTCAAAGCCAAGCGTTGTCGGAAGCGGGATCGGGTAGATCCCTTCGCGAAAGTAGACATCGATAAAATTCAACCCGCTAGCCGTAATTTCGACTAAAACATCTTTGGGCCCAACAACGGGATCCGGAATTTCTTCCACCGTCAAAACTTCCGGGCCACCGGTTTTATGGATTCGAATTGCTTTCATCATTTCCTAAATTAATTTTATTTTTAATGAATCCAAGAGCGGCTTAAGAAATACGCAGTAGCAGAAATACCGGCAGAACAAGGGATCGTCAATATCCAGGCCCAAATAATGCGTCCGGCAACACCCCAACGGACAGCGCTTAAACGTTTCAATGATCCAATGCCCATAATTGAACCGGTAATGGTATGTGTCGTGCTGACCGGAATACCAAATGATGAAGCAGTAAAAAGAGTAATAGCAGCCCCTGTTTCGGCACAAAAACCGTCAACCGGCTTTAATTTTGCGACCTTTTGCCCCATGGTTTTAACAATTCTCCAACCACCAAACATAGTTCCCATTGAAATAGCTCCATAACACAAAAGCGCAACCCACATCGGAACATAGAATTTATCTCCCAGAAGGCCGGCGCTAAACAAAAGGCTTGCGATAATTCCCATGGTCTTCTGCGCATCGTTTCCGCCATGCCCAATACTATAAAGAGCAGCTGAAAATAATTGCCCTTTACGAAATAAGTGATCAACCCTGGTCGGGTTACTGCGCCGAAACAGCCAATAAACCAAAATACCGATACTTAAACCAAGAATAAGCCCGGCAATCGGTGAAACAAAAATAAATACGACTGTTTTTTGGATCCCTTTCATGACAAGCGCCGATGATCCCGCTTTAACCAAGCCAGCACCGATCATTCCTCCGATAAGAGCGTGCGAAGAACTCGTTGGAAGCCCAAAATACCATGTGATGATATTCCAAATACAAGCTCCCATAAGCGTCGAAAAAATTATCGCCTTATCAACAATGGCGATATCAATGATTCCTTTCCCTATCGTATTAGCCACATGGACACCAAAGAAAAGAAACGCAACGAAATTAAAGAAAGCTGCCCACATAACGGCAAATTTGGGCGACAAAACCCTGGTCGAGACAACCGTCGCGATGGAATTGGCGGAATCATGAAAACCGTTCAAAAAATCAAATGCCAACGCTAAGGCAATAAGCAAAAGGATCTCAGGTGTCATAGTTTAGGCCTGCTTAACGAGGATCGATTCAACAACATGAGCAACATCTTCGCAAATATCCAAAAGGGTTTCAGAATCCTCGTAAATTTCTTTCCATTTAATAACCGCAATGGGGTCATTTTTTTGAGTTTCAAACAATTCCGCCAAAACTTTATCTCTCATCGCGTCACCAACATTTTCCAAACGATGAACTTCAACGCACGATTCTAAAGCGACTTTGGATTTTTTGCTATTACGTAGCGCCTTAACTGCCGCGGAAATACCGGAAACTGAGTCTTTAATAACCCTAGAAAATTCAACGAGATTTTTATCAACACCAGAGATCTTATAAACAACCAGGCGATTGACAATGGTATTCATCATGTCAATGATATCGTCTATCTCCTTAGTTAGGGCATAAATGTCTTCACGGTCAAAGGGAGTGATAAAAGTCTTATTGAGCTGTTCGATGATCGCATGAGCGCAATCATCACCCTGATGCTCCAGGATCTGAATTCGCTTAAGCGCTGCTTCGTCGAATTTTCCTCCCTTAACAAGATCGGAGAAATAATCGGAAGCCTCGACCGCATAACCAACCTGGCGTTCAAACATATCAAAAAAATTGAATTCTTGAGGAATAAAATTAAACAACATTTCGCTCTCCTTGGATGATGGTTCCCTGATTTTAAAAACACCACATTATAACGATTTATTTTTGAATTGGAAAGTTATTAAATCAGTCGGCATATTAAAATTGAAGTCTTTTATTTTTTATCGGCCGTTTGTTTTTTGTCGAACAATGCGCTCTGCAGTCAATTCTTTCTGCAAAAGACGCCAAATCGTATCCTCGTCGGCCGCCTGCAAAAGAACCTCTCTAACTTCAACACGACTCATCATTTTTGCGATGAGCGTTAAGATCTGTACCTGGAATTCGTCGTCAGCCCGAGGCGTAAGAATTAAAAAGATGAATTGTGTCGGTTTTCCGTCCGGAGAGTTCCATTCTATTCCTGACACCGAACGCCCAAAGGCAATAATGGGCCGCTTTAAAAGCGGTAAGCGCGCGTGCGGAATAGCAACTCCTTCTTCAATGGCCGTTCCCATATTATTTTCACGCGCCATAACCATGCCGTAAAGATTTTCCGCATCCAAGAAACTTTCTTGATCAGCGGTGATCCGGCAAATCTCTTCAATAGCGCGGCTGCGTTCGATCGATTTTAAATTAGAAACAATGGCGCGAGGCGAGAAATATTCCAACGCGCTGACTTCCCTGCGGCGTTTAACCGAGAAACTAAGCCACGGACCAACCAAAAGCGAGGAAATAACAGCCGCAAAAACAACAGCCACGAACACAGGAGCCGTGATCAGCTGATGCTTCAATGCAAACGCGGCAATAACAATTTCCATGGCACCACCCGGAATATGAGCAATAGCTACCGATAAGCGATTAGCGGTTGAAAGCTGTGTCAACATAACACCAAAATAGGCGCCCAAAAATCGCCCGACGATCCCAACGCCGCTTACAAACAAAATCAAATAGATATCAAAGTTGGCAATGAAATCAACCTTCAAACCAATGCTGGCAAAGAATAAGGGGACAAAAATAGCATAAACCATTTGCGAAATAACTTGCCGCGTTTTCTCTGAAAGCGCCCGCGCCTGGCCCGCCATGATCCCGGCAATGAAAAACCCAAACAATGCGTGAATTCCCAGCTTTTGTGTAATAGCACCGACAAGTAATCCCAATAGGCAAATAAAGGTAAGTGACGTGCCCGGTTCGGGCATATTTTTTTCTTTGATCTTGGAAATAACGGTATTGGCAAAATTCCTGCCGGCGGTTAAACAAAATACGGTAAAGCCGATCGTTATAACAAAAATCAAGATAACCCGATAAATCTCAAGATTAGATTGCGTGAAAAGCCCCAAGACGAGCGTAAAAACTAACCATCCAATAATGTCATTAACGGAGAGCGCGGAAATAATAAGAAAGCCTAAGTCGGTTTTCGTAAGATGCAGATCATGCAAAACTCTTACCGCAACCGGCATGGCGCTGATGGTCATGACCGTTGCCATAAAAAGATTAAATGTTAAGCGACGTTCGGGATCGGCAAGGTATTTATCGGAAAGGTAAAAACACAAGGTAAATGAGATCGCCATCGGAATGATCGTATCGGCGAGGGCGATCTTTAGGGCATTTCCACGATGACGCCACGCACTGGAGAAATCCGTCTCTAGCCCTGCCTCAAGAAGCAGGAAAAGAACTCCAAGCCAGGAAATGGTTTCCAACATACCTTCTTGGATCGGATCAGCAGGAAAAAGAGATTGATGCAGTGCAGGAAGGAAGCGGCCGAAAATCGTCGGCCCGAGGATGATACCAACGAGAATTTCAGCCGTAATAGGAGGCTGTTTCCAAAAGCGCGACAACTCGCCAAGCCCGCGCGCAAAACCGAGCAAAAGAAAAACTTGAACTAGAAAAATAAAGATGTTTTGCTCGGTCAAGTAGTGCATAGACAAAAGATGTGCAGCAAAGGATTTAAAACGTGTTCAAAGCTATTTATTTAATAGAGACCATGTCTTTTTTCCCACAACACCGTCAGGATTAAGATCATTGGCCGCTTGGAAGGCTTTAACCGCTTCTTTGGTTTGCGGGCCCATTTTTCCGTCAATGTTCCCGGAATAATGTCCGGCATTTTTTAAAGCTGCCTGGACGTCGCTGACCGAAACGCCTTCAACGCGAATATTTTTGTGCGTTGTTTTTGGCGCAGCAACCACGCTCGCTTCTTGAGTTTTAACGAGCTCTGATTCAAGCCCCTGAACTTGCTGATGTGTCTTATCCAATTCAGACTCAAGATAGGTAATTCGATCTTGAAGCTGCTGCATTTGTGACTCTTGAGCTTTTTGTGTTGTTGCGCACCCTGCCAGAAATAGAACAGCAACAGCCATTAAACCTATAACTCTTTGCATTCTCTCCTCCTGTTTAGTTATCTTAAGCACCTAAAAACCCTAATGTTAAACATTATTATACACATTTTCTGAATATTTCCAGAAAATCTTGAACTTTTCCCGCTTCAATTAACACAAAATACAATTGCTCCCTAAATGAATACGCCCTATCAGCTTTTCTAATAGGGCGTATCCTTCAAAACATCGGCTACATCATTAATTGGAAATTGCGCCTGTTGTTGCCCCTGCTGCCGACATACTCAAAAATGGCTGAAGTTTTTGCCACGTCTTGGGCCCAACTTTGCCATCAGCTTTTAAATTATTCTGTGTTTGAAAATCCTGAATAGCTTTTTTGCTCTTGGGGCCAATCTTGCCATCAACATCGCCCTCATACAGCCCGGCATTCTTTAATGCCTGCTGGATCTGCTGAGATGTGGGTTTGCCGATAACAGACATGTCCGGCTCAATTACTCCCATCGGTGCTTCTTCTGGTATGCTAGGCACCGGTTCAATAACACCTTGTCCACTTTCCACTAAAGAAATGACTTCATTGGATGAAATAGCATCATTGGTGATCACTTGGCTTTCAAATGGTGATTCGGTCAACTCTTTTTTCTGCTCGCAACCGTACACAAAAATACCTGCAACAAAAAGAACAACTAAAATTTTTCTCACGGTACCCCTTCTCTTTCTTAAAATATGTATGAATAAATCCGGTTTAAACTTCTTTTCCAAATCCAAAACAAAATTTTTTCTTGCCTTCCCTGGCTGTGCTCCTTTCCTAAATTCTTAAATAAATTTTAAATTTTTAATCCTCATAATCCTGCTCTTCCCGAAGGCCAAAAACTGAAAACATCAACTTGGCCACCAAGAAGAATAAAATAATATTTACCAACATCTTTGCCCCTCCTAGGGTAGAAAAATCCCGCTTTAAAAAGGCCAAAACCAACCTTTTAATCTACTTATCAAACCAACAATAATCAGGTGATTTCAATCGGATACAATTTAATGTTATCGCTGCTGTCTGGGCGTGTCAACGTCTTTATTGGATATTTTTGAAGGCAGATTACTAAAAATGTCCAATGTGATTTTAAAAAATTTTTATCGAAAATTATTAAAGCTCAACGCCAGTGGAAAATCAATGCTGCGTAAATGCGCGATCACCGACTGCAGATCATCTTTCTTAGGTGAGGATACTCTTATCTTGTCCCCATCAATTTGCGACTGAACTTTTAAACCTAGATCCTTAATGATCTTAACTAAATCTTTTGCTTTCTCTTTTGGGATCCCGCTCGTAATTTCGATCACCTGGCGCAACGTGCCTTCAAACGCCTGCTGTGCTTCCTTAAAATCAAGCGCCTTAAGTGAAATACTTCTCTTTGTCATTTTTCCGGCTAAAATATCCGACAAGGCGCGCAATTTGTAATCATCATCCCCGACCAGCGTAATTTTATTTTCCGCGCGATTATAATCAATGGACGCTTTGCTTCCCTTAAAATCATAGCGCTGTGCTAATTCTTTTTTAGCCTGATTGACCGCATTATCAACTTCCTGCAGGTCAACTTCGGAAACAATATCAAAGGAAAAATTCGCCATAAAATTAGTTATTAGTATATTCGGAAAGATGCCGAATACGCTTAAGCATATTCGGATGCGTGCTCAAAGCTTCCATCAACCGGTCGCCAAGATTAAGAGCGATCTTTTTATTGCGTAAAACAGCAAGCTCAGATGAATCAATGGTGCCGCTACGATCTAGATCAAGTTGAGCCAAGTCACGGATCTCATGAAGAGCTCTCGACGGATCATTGACAAAGAAAGCTTTTAAGCCTTCGGCTTCCTTGAGAGATTCTCGGTCCATGCGCGCAGACCCATAAACAAGCTTATAAAGCGCCGACGCTAAAGCCTCCGGCCGATTGCCCATTTCAATAGAACCTTTGTCGGCAAAATATTCCCGAACCCGAGATGCATACAAAACTAAAAGGTTAGTTATAAAATAAAAAAAGAATGCCGCCACTCCTATTAAAATGGTATTCCCGCGGTCATCGCGCCGCCTTCCCATGAACATAAAATGCCAAGCAATACGATACATAATCATTGGAATAACCGACAAAAGCGTGATCGTTAAGACATCGCGGTTTTTTATATGCGCCAACTCATGCCCGACAACAGCACGTAATTCTTCTTCATTCAGTAACTTGCGAATACCCTGCGTCACGCAAACACGTCCGTCTTTAACTCCTCGCCCGAACGCAAAGGCATTCGGAATATTAACATCCGAAATACATACTCTCGGAACAGGAACACCGGCCTTCTCAGCTAATTCTTCAACCATTCGGTAAAGCTGAGGCTCTTGTTCTTTTTTAACATATCGAACACGCATGGTCCATTCGACAATTTTCGGGCCGATCATGTACTGGATCAGCATCATTCCGATCGCAATGGCAAAATAAACATAGAAATTTGTCACACCCATCATCGTTCCGGCCATAGTGATCACGGCATAAATGATGGCAAATAATGCCGCCAATAATAAACCCATTCTCATATGCAAAGAAAACATTTTAATCCTCCTTGTGAATATCTCGTATTATCAACGTGGAATTATACCAAAAATTATTTAACAAGCAACCAAAACAGGATGGCAACGACAATTCGGTAAATGCCAAAACCGATGAAGTTATTATTCTTGATAAAGTGAAGCAGGAATTTGATCCCAAGAATTGCCACGCCAAAAGAAACAAAAAATCCCACGCTGATCAATCCGACTTGCTCGAAAGAAAACGCTGAAGCGCTTTTTAAAAGATCCAGCGCCGTTGCCGCCGCCATCGTCGGGATAGCTAATAAAAATGAAAATTCAACGATCGTTTTTCTTTTTAATCCCAAAATAAGCCCGCCGATAATCGTTGCCGCCGCCCGGGAAACGCCGGGAACAATAGCGATCGATTGAAAAACTCCGATCAAGACAGCCTGGCGATACGATATGGCAGAAATATTATCAAGGCTTCCCTCTTTTTCTCGGTGAAAAAGTTCAAAAACGATCAAGAAAATCCCTCCTAAAAGCAAAGACCAAATAACAACTTGTTCATTGCCCAGAAGAACTTTCTTGATTAGCTTGTAAAAAATCAATCCCAAAACCGCGGTCGGAATAAACGCCGCTAAGACCTTTTTGACAATGACCACATTGGTCAAAAGAAGGCGCCAGTACAAAACAACTACCGCTAAGATTGCGCCAAGCTGAATAGAAATCTCAAAGCTTTTGATAAAATCCGTTGACGCAAGGCCTAAAAGGCGTTGGGCTAATATCAAATGCCCGGTAGAAGAAATCGGCAAAAACTCCGTAATTCCCTCAACAATTCCTAAAATGATGGCGTGAAAGAAATCCATGAATTCCCTCTACAATAAAAGGATCAATGATGATGGTGATGGCCGCCGGCGCCGTGCGCATGGCCATGAGCTAATTCTTCGGCCGTTGCATCGCGCCGATCAACAACTTCAACAGCAAAGCTCAAATCTTGCCCCGCCAGGGGGTGATTCGCGTCACAAACCACTTCTGTTTCGGTCACTTCAATTACGTTAACGACCCGATTATCTTGCTCGGTGCCGACACGAAAAACATCTCCCGCCTTGGCATCTTCCGGAAATTTATTCTTCGGCAAACGATAGATCTGATTTTGATCATAAATACCGTAGGCGTCTTTGGCTAAAATCGTCGTTTGGCTTTTTTCTCCCGCTTTAAGCGTTACCAAAATATCTTCTAGGGCCTGGATGATCTGCCCCGCGCCTTCCAAGAAAACAAGCGGGCTTCCCGCCGGAGACGCATCGATCATTTGTCCGTTTTTATCGGTTAAGACATAATTAAAGCTGATCACTTGTTTAGACATGCCACTTTCCTTTATATAGGCACTGGTTTAAATTAACCTTCATTCATCCGATGATCTTTACCACTTTTTGAAAATAAAAAATACCGCCGCGATCATAAAAAGAAATCCGACAATATAATTCCAGCGGACTTCTTCTTTTAAGTAGACAACAGAAAAGACACAAAAAACAACCAAGGTAACGACTTCTTGGATCGTTTTGAGCTGAGCGGCCGTATATTGACCATGTCCAAACCGATTGGCCGGAACCTGAAAACAATATTCCACAAAAGCGATGAGCCAGCTGATAATGATAACGGTGAAAAGCGGCGCGCTTTTATACTTAAGATGCCCGTACCAGGCAATTGTCATGAAAATATTTGAAACCGTCAATAGCGCAATAGTTCTCATTTTTTCCTTTTTCCCTCGGACTTCTTGATCTTGTTCCAATTCATAATAACCTGACGCGCTGATCTTAGCTTCAATTTTCCAAAAACATGCGGATGACGGCGAACTAACTTTTTACTAAGCCCATCGATCACATCTTCAATATCAAACTTCTTTTTCTTTTGCGCCATTTGAGCATTGAACATAACGAGAAGAAGAATATCGCCCAATTCTTCTTTCATATGACGGTAATTGCGCGATTTGACTGCCTGAATATATTCGCGCGTCTCTTCCCGCAAATGACGGATAACCGAATCAAAGGTTTGCTTTCTGTCCCACGGGCAACCCTTGGGCCCATGCAAAATATTAAAGATTTCCTTCAGGCGAATAAATTTTGTCTTTTTTGGCATTGGGGTATTATATCGTAGGCGTGATTTTTGCAAATAAAAAAATTAATTACTCAATTTATGGCTGAAAAGCCTTTTGACTAACATTGTCGCATAGCTTCCTCTGGGAAGAATGAACTTTAAGATCATCTTTTGAGCCGAATGATTAAGCTCATCGTCGCCAACCTCAAAGGAAAGATTTTCCGGTTTTATCACCGCACTGCGATCGGTAGATTTGAAGTAGCCTTGCCGTAGCTTAAGCTTATTGAACATCGCGTGAGTTATCCCCTGCTCTTTAAGAATTTGCGCATAAATTTCTTCGCAGGCCGAATCGGGCATTTTAGTTTTTCCTGACATACCGGAAATGATGAGCTCTCGAAAATATTTGTCATCATCCGCATTTAACTCCCCAAAGAAAAGATAATCTCCGGCAATGCCTTTGTAAGCTTTTAGCGGAGAGACCTTTCGCGCCGCAAGAACACGACGCAAAACCTCATTCCATATAAAAGACTGATAGGCGCTGATATAAAGCGATAAAACCTCATCGGGAATTTGCCTTAAAAGCGGCAAGAAATCACTTTTGCTCTGGGCTAAGAAATCAAATGCCTTTTGCTCCCACTCAGTTTTAGCACAAGTCTTGCACACCGCCCAATCTTTCCAGTGTTCGATGAAAAATTTCTTACGGTCTTTCTCTTCTTTTTTGTCATCAGAATGAATCGCCGTTAAATAAATTTTAAGCGCTCCATTAAAATGCCCTTTTAATATCTTTTCGGCAAAAAACCCTTGGATCAAGTCAAAACTTCCGAAGCGCTGATCATCGAAAAAATTTGGAAAACCGAATTGCCCAACAACGGCCATTTCCTGTTTCGCGCTTTCAATATCAGCCGTTTTTAATTTACGCAGTGTGATCTCAAATTTATTACCCGCGATCAGATCCGGGCCCATCGGCCTGTCCATAAAACCGGCAAACCGCAAGATATAATTCTTCTCTTCAAAATCACCGATGCGCGCTCCGGCGATCGTTATATACTGCGTTGTCAGCGCGTGCCGGTCTTTTTTTCCTCCGTAGGAAAGGTTTTCAAAATGGATCCGCAGCTTTTTAGCAATGTCGCGTAAAACATCAAGAGTATTCCATCCTTTTTTTGTCAAAAGATAAACGCCATGCGTTCCCTTTTTTGTTAAAGGCAAAGGCGCCACTTCCTCGACAATAAAATCTTCCGGCCTAGATTTAATCGTTAATTTCATAAAATTAAAAGGCATCGTCTATGCGATGCCGGTTTTTGCTCTTCCTAAATTACGCTTGCTCGTGTCCGCCCATCCACTTTTTCCCGCCCAAGATCCTGGCGACCATCATGCTGGCAACATTATCACCAACCGCGTTGACCATCGTCGCCGGCGGATCAACTAAAACCCCGACCATGGAAATAATAGGAAGAGCTTCTAAGGGAAATCCGTAAATAGTAACGATCAAAACTTCGGCGATAAATCCACCGCCGGGAATTCCCGCCATCACAATACCGGCTAAAAGCGCAATGCCAATAGCCGTCATGATCGTTGCGGCGCCGGAAAAATCCATCTGGAACAATCCAAATAAAAGAGCAATCTTGACGATCGCCGCTAAGCACGAACCATCCATATGAATAGTAGCGCCAATCGGGATAACAACTTCACTGATATCTTTAGGAACTCCATTTTTATTGGCTGCCTCTAGATTGGAGGGAATCGTGGCAACACTGCTCCCGGTTGCCAGCGCCGTTAAGGAAGTCGGAACAATGTTTGTCCAAAATGTTTTAACACCAAGGGCACGTCCGGAAAAATACGCGTAAAACGAAAATCCGATAAAAAAATAAAGAATAGCAATCGGATAATATACAACAACCACACGCACATAGGAACCTAAAAGCTGCGGCCCAAAAACACCGACCAAGTAAGCAAAATAAGCGCAAAGTCCGATGGGCGCGTAAAACATAACATAACTGATAACCTTCATCATAACGTCATTACCCGCAACGAGAAACTGAGTAAAGACCTTTGCCTTTTCTTTTAACCGCAATGCCGCCAGGCCGATCAAAAGAGAGAAAATGATCAAGGCCAACATATTTTTCTTGGAGAAAATGTTCACGAAATCCGAAACAGTTAAAGCTTTAACGATCTGCTCACTGATTTTAACTTGTTCCATGTTAGCGTTAGAGCTCAGAGGAATTTGCACGCCTTGGGCCGGCGGATAGATCAAAACACCGATCGTCATTATGATGGAAGCAATGATCCCGGTTACCACAAAAACTACCAGCATGGACCCCAATATTTTTCCTAAACGTTTGGCATCCGACATGCCTGCCACCGCCGAAGAAATGGAAAAGAAAACCAAGGGAGTCACAACGGTAAAAAGAAGGTTTAAGAAAATATCACCGAAAGGCTTAAGCGCAATCGCCCCTTCTTCAAGAAAAATCCCTAAAAGCGATCCGATCAAAATAGAGACGATCAATAAAAGCGAGAAACCGTAGTTTTTAAAAAATGTATTTTGGAAGAAATTTGGCTTCATTGCAGTAGATGTTGAGGAATTTTCTTTCGCCCGATATATCCGTCATCAAATCCGTGGTACCATTCTACCGATCTTTCATCGCTTCGCCAGCAAAGTAAAACTTCTTTTTCATCGATCAACGCGGGAAAATCAACTAAGCCGATTTCAAAGTTCCAGTCCTTAAATGAGCATCCTAATTCCTGCAGCTCAAGCATTAGTGTTTCAATGTCATCAATCAGCGCTTGGGATTCCGCGCGAACCGATGATGTCGGCTCAAGCAAGCCCAGCGCTTTCAGTTTTCGTCCCTTTGATAAAATATCTTCGACGATCTGCTTAACCAGCGGAAGACGTTTGTTCGCCTCTTGTGGCGTGAAGATCTTTTTTGTCATCGGCTCTCCTGTTTTTCATAGCGCCAATGCCATGGCTCGAAGGTAATGCCCTTGCCCGCATTTTTAGGGTACGATAAAACAAAATTAAATTCTTTAGCGTGTTCTAGAAGCCATTTGTATTCCGGCAAATCTTCAAATTCTTTTGGGTCATCTTCCCCATTAATATTATTCTCATTGATAAAATCAATGGCTTGGTGCTTGACTGATCCATGTTCGCTAAAACCCGGGAGCGCTACGAATTTTACTGTTTCGCGAATAGAATATTCGTGATTTCTTAAATAATAAACGAATAGATATACCTGATAAGCGCTGGAACGATAGCCGGACTCAATATAAAGCTGTTTTTTTAGATCTTTTTTCATAGCTTTCATCATCACCAGATATTGCTCGTAAACATTTGGCGGAAGAAATTGTGGTGATAAATATTTGTCTTTCCCTTCTTTCGTTTTTATTTTCTGATTCTTGATAACGACGAGCTCTTCCTTGCCGGTGGCTATCCCTCGAAAAGGGATTTTCACATTCAGCTTTTTTGCGTCTAGGCTCTGGAATTTCTTTAAGAATCGGCGTTCTTTGGCGCTTAATGGCGCGTAAAGCTCATCAAAGGTTAGTGTCGCCAAATTTTGCTTTTTGTCTCGCTCCTCAATAAGAGGCGCTAACTTATTGATCAGATTTTGCGCTTTTTTAATATCAGAAGCTGAAAGCTTGTCAAAATCAAGCGCAAAAGAAGGCGCGCTTGTGGCAAACAAAATAGCAGCCACAAGCGCACCTAAAAAGATTCCTCTTACGGTTTTTGTCATTATCTAATTTTTTGTTTAAGCTGATAAATGATCCCTGCGGCAATTTCCGGTTTTGGCAAAACAAGCTGGCGCGCGGACACGGTCACCTGAGTTTTTCTTTTTTCATTCTTTTCAACCTTTACCGTCACATCCGCCACATCTACTTTTCCTTTAACAATGCCAGTAGTTTTGTCTTCACTTTTTACTTCGCCCATTTTCTTTATAAGATTTAGCGCGATTTCATATGTCTTTCCAACGCTGGCGCTAAATTCGGCCGTTTCGGAATCTTTAGCAACCAAAGCGCCCACGATACCGGCTGGCAAGAACCCAACACCCAGAACAGTTGCCGCTGCATACACGCCCGCGCCTTGAATAGCCGTAGGCCCCATAGCCTGAACCATGATCAAAGTCGCCATTTGCTCCACACTTTTGATATTCCTAAACTCTTTATTTTTAAGCGCGATCTCATAGCTATAAACACCAAAGGGCTCACCCTTGGTAAAATCTTTCAAAACAACACGCTCAACATTAAGCTTTAAAAGGTCAATTTCAAGCGCCATTTCTTTTGCGGGCTTTGACCCTTCTTTTTTCTTTTCTGTTTTTGATTTTTGCTCTTCCACAACTTTTAGCGCGTCAACATTCAGCTTCCCTTCCTTATTTTTAATCACGATCATTTCTTTTAAGTTGAACACAATTAACGGTAGGCGGATCTTCCCTTGGAAAAGCTTCCAAAGATCATATTTAACCCGGATCTGCGGAGCATTGATCATGATTTCTTTTGGAAAACCCGGAGGATTATAAACTTTCAGATTGTTAATAGCGACACCCTGCGTAAAAAGCCCTAAAGAGAAATATCCGATTTTAATCGGCGCGCCCAACACAGCTGAGCCAACGGTTGTTATTGTTGTTTTAATGAGAAAATCTTTTACGACCGTCAGACACAGAAGAACGACAACAACAATGATAATAATTTTTTTCCAATTTGTATTTTTCATCCCGCCTCCTTTTTTATTTTTCTTATGAACAGCAATAGTCTATTATCAAAAACAACGGGTGTCAAACACCGAAATGAAAAACATCCCCTTTGCCCTGTTGACTTTTTAATATTTTTGAGTATAATTCCACTGTTCTTTAAAGTTGTTCTTTATAAACTAATAGCGCTTTCCATTCCCCTGTAGCTCAGCTGGTAGAGCAAGTGGCTGTTAACCACTGGGTCCGAGGTTCGAGTCCTCGCGGGGGAGCCATTTAAAACGCCCATCAATAGATGGGCGTTTTGTTTAGATGGCGACCCTCTGCGTTTTGATTTGTGAGCTCCGCCGAGCAAATCAGCAGATGGGGAGATAATTCTTGCAATATAATATGTCGGCAGTGGGGATCTTTTTTGTAAATGGGCCGCCTTCGGGCGGCCCATTTTTATTTGACATTTATTGAAAGTTTAATAATTTTTAAGTAGAATAGCGCCTATGGACACACGAGCGACATGTCTAAATTGTATGGATGGACGAGTGCAGTTCCCTGTCTTAAACTGGATCAAGCAAAACTACAATGTCGATTTTGTAGATGTCATTACCGAAGCCGGTATGGATTGCGTCTTGTCTAACCAAGAAGATGTCAGTGAAATATTACGCAGTATCCGCATTTCTGTCGATGCTAATAAATCTACTCGATTTTTTGTCGTCGGCCACTATGATTGCCGAGGAAATCCTGTCGAAGAAGCGATACACCGCCAACAGATCAACAATGCCGTCAACCGCCTCAAAAGCTATTGGCCTAACCATGAGATCATCGGGCTTTGGGTCAATAAAAACTGGCAAGTTGAACTCGCTTCAAAAATATGACCAGCTCACTTTTTCCTCATGGAATATAAACCAAAGAATTTCATCACCCCCGAAAAAACAAAACACCACGCGGAAATATTATCTAACCGGGTCAAAAACCGTTTTCGTCATTTGTCAAAACGATTTAAGCGCGAAGGAATTGACTGTTTCCGTCTTTACGATTGGGATATTCCGGAAGTACGTGCCGTCGTGGATTGGTATGCCGAGCATATCGTTGTTGCCGAATATGAGAGGCTGCAAACCGGCCCCAACTGGCTTCCCCAAATGGCGCAAGCTGTCGCGCAGGTGCTTAATATCCCACCGGAACGCGTTCACACAAAACGGCGACGCACCGCCAGCGAAGGAAAAACTCGTTACGGAAAATTAGATACTAAGGATAAGCGCTTTGAAGTTCACGAACGTGATTTGCGTTTTTGGATCAATTTAGATGATTTTTTAGATACGGGGCTTTACTCGGATCATCGTGATACGCGCGTTATAATTAAGAAACTTGCGCAAGGAAAAGATTTCTTGAATTTATTCGCCTACACCGGAGCTTTCACCTGCGCCGCCGCAGCCGGTCGCGCAAAATCAAGCGTCACTGTGGATCGTTCCGCAACATATGTCAAATGGGCGCAAGATAATTTAAAGCTTAACGGACTTTCAGGCCCACAACATACATTCATCCAATCGGATGTCGGAAAATATTTGGAATTAGCTTATCGTCAAAAAAGACAGTTCAATCTCATTTTTGTCGACCCGCCGTCTTTCTCTAAAGATGTCAGTCAAGGCGCTGCGTTCGATATCAACAGAGACCACCCTGCGCTTATCCAGAGCGTTTTAAAAGTAACATCCCCAGGCGCAGCAGTTTTCTTCTCAACAAATCATCAAAGATTTGAGCCGCGTTTTCTTGACCTTAAGGTCCGCGACATCACAGAACTTACCCCGAAAACAATTCCCGAAGATTACCGCAATAAAAAGATCCACCGCTGTTGGCAAATAACAGCTCTTTAAGTCGATAATATTATTTCTTAGTGCTTGCTCTTCTCTTTGGTGGGCTTCTCTGGCTGGTTATTAGCTTGTGTATTTTCTTTTTGATTTTGCTCTGGGGGTAAATCAACATTAAGAGGATAAGAAGTCTCGTTGCCCAAAACATCTTTGGCTGTAAGGCGGAAAGCTAAGGTTTTAAACTTTTTCTCTGGTAAAATATAGTCGTAAGAAACATATTCTTTGACCCTATCAAATTTTGTATCAACGGGCTTTATGCTGCCTAATTTAATAATCCTATTTCCTGCCGTAAGCTCTAAGCTCGCATTGGCAACTTGTGAACCACCGGTCAGGCTATCATCAATTAAAGCCTGAATACGTACAAAAGATCCGTAATCATCTGCCCTTGCCCCCAAAACTAACGGCCCAGAACGGTCAGAAGAAATAACTTGAACATCCCAGCTTAGCGAACGATCGGTATAAATTGCGCCATAAGATGCTTCAACAAAAATACTGTGTTCTCCAATGTCTCCCATAGAAGATATGTAAGTCCAACTGGATCCATCGGCACCCTCCACCAAATTTCCGTCTAGAAACCATTGAAACACTAAACGGCGGTCGATCTTAAACTTGTCTTTTTCAGCCTTAATGGCATCACTAAGAAGTTTCTCAATCTGATCTCGATCGTTGGGATCAATGGAAAAACTAATGCTCTGCCCTTCTTCAATTCGAAGCGAACTATCAATTGGTGAATATTTCTTGATCAACAAAGAGCTGCTTCTCTTTTTCATTTGAGAAGTTTCATCCTTAGGATTTAGAAAAGAGGTGTTGTTGCCGCCGAAATAAATTCCAAGGTCTCCTGAGGAGTTCTGATTATCTTGACCTAAAATGGGGACAGAATTATCGCCGCCACCTGACTCCGGCAAATCAACATCAACGGGCATAGAGCCAATGCTGTCATTGACCGCGATCGAAACCACCGCTATGTTGCTATCCAAAATTCCGTCATTCGCCTTAAATGTAAAACTATCTGCCCCAACATAATTAGAGCTTGGCATATAAATTAAGTTTGGCGCCACTCCGCTCACAACTCCGTGAGCGGGCTGGCTAATAACGGCAAATGTCAGAAGATCGTCATCTGGATCGCTCGCAGTTAACGTAATGTTAAGCGCCATATTCTTTTGCGTTAACAGGCTTAAGTTGTCAGCAACTGGCGCATTATTCATCTCATGAACAAAATCAATTTCATCCACATGCCTGATCACAACAACGGCATTCGCACTAAAACCCAACCCATCATTATCAACCACTTTAAGAGTAAAGGTAAAACCCGTATTTTCACTCACCTTGGGAGCGATCACTTGCACTACCGCAGGCATTAACGGGTCACGAATAACTGGAAGCCCTTCTTTGCTAACCCACGTATACGACACAATGTTGCCATCAGGGTCAAAACTTGAAGAGCCGTCTAAAATGATCATTTGCCCTTCATCAATAAGACTTGGCGCTGAAATAACTGCCACCGGAGGCTGAGGCACAAAGACCACAACATTTTTAACGGTAACGGTCATGCTGGCTTCAGCGGTTAAGCCCTCACTATCAATGACTTTCAAAGTGATAACGTAATCAGTGTCTTGATCAACTTCCGGAGCCATAAAATTTGCGGAAGCATTCCTTTGCCCAGTGATCGTCATTCCTTTCGAGGCGGTCCATTCATAACGAGCGATGGCTCCGTCCGGGTCAGAACTCAAAGAAGCATCTAAAAGCCCGAATTCTTTTTCATTGATGGGATTCGGATTGACCGTGAATTGAGCGACCGGGGGAAGATTGGGCACAGGAACATCTTTCACCGTTATAGTTATTGACTTAGAATCGGTTAGACCTGCGTCATCAATAACCTTTAGGGTGATCATGTAATCAGTACTTTTTGTTACACTAGGAGCGATAAAATGTGCTTTGTTGCGATCCATCGGCTCTACAACAATCGTTCCGCCGGAAGCGCTCCATTCGTAGCGGGCAATGGTACCGTCCGGATCCGTACTTGCGGAAGCATCTAAAAGCGATCGGGTGTTTTCATCAAGCGGATTAGGAGTCGCTGTAAACTGGGCAACCGGAGGCCGATTAGATTCGGGTATATCTTTAACCGTTACCCTAACACTGTCAGTCGCGGTCAAATTATCATTGTCGGTTACGGTTAAGCTGATCGTGTAATTGGCATCTTGATCTACCTGCGGAGCAACAAAGGTTACCGTTAAATCATCAACAACTTGCAAGACAATTCCTTCGGAAGCCTGCCAATCGTAAGAAACAATATTGCCGTCATCGTTTACCGCCGCATAAACTGTGACCATGGCTCCCTCGGAAACAGGATTAGAGTCTGCAGTTATTTCAACGCTGGGGGCAAGCAAATTATTCTCAACGACAAGCGAAAGATCTGCGGTTGCAGTCTGATTTTCATCATCGGTTACAGTTAAAATAAAATTGTAGACCTGATCTACGGAAACCTGCGGCACATCAAAAGTTATTCTCGCAATATCAGGATTATTAACCGTAATTCCTTGTGGCACTGTCCAATGATATGAAACGGATCCTCCGTCCGGGTCAGAACCTGCTCCGGTTAAGGTAACCGATTGCCCCTCCATAGCCGGATTAGGTTCCGCAGAAGCGCTCGCTGTTGGCGGCACGCTCTCTTGTTCTTGTTCTTCGAAAACTGTGATCGTGAGAGTTTCCAATATGTCATTGCCCTGACGAGAAATAACCTGAATAGCAGCACTGCCGTTAATAAAATTCAAATCGATTGGCGCGTTAAACGCGTATTCGTCGATTGATCCTGTCGGAGCAACAGACGCGTTAACTCCATTGACTGCTACGGAGCTAGGAAGCGGGCCAACAGCAAAACCGCTAACAACAATAGAATTCCCAACGACATCCTGGTCTTGCGGAGATAAAATCTCTATTAATGGCCAATCATAATTCACTTCTTTTACATCGATAACCAGTACGCTATCGGCAAGTCTCGCCGTCAACTGACCTGTGGTCGAATTAATATAGTGAAGCGGAACATTTTCTGCGCTGAAATTATAAAGCGAGTTTCCTATTGATGTCGTAACGGCCGGAACGCCGTTAATTTTAATATTTGCCCCGAAATTAAACATCGCCCAGCCGCTCACCGTCACCCGCCGCTGAGATACGCTCTCCCCTTCCACCGGCGCAAGAATTTCAATAGCCGGCTCAACATGGCCTAAATAAAAAGCACCGATATCATTACGAGAACCGTCAGGATCGTTATAAGCGGCATCCGGATTCCCGGCATCCACCGCCGGAGATTGCTGAATGATATGATAATCAGCGTTGACTCTATCTTCAAATAAAGGATCAGCAGAGAAATTAGTGGCTCCTAATCCTAAAATAAAACTGTCATCCGAAACATTGTAATCCCCCTGAACCTTCATATATTCAGTATTCTGAGCAAGACCGTTTCCCCAAATGATATTATTGCGCAGTAACGCCGAGCTTAGGCCGCTACCCCACTCGAACGGTCCCAGCAAAGCATAAAACGAGGCATCGTTGTCAACGATAGTATTGTTGGTCAAGTAGCCTGCCCCCATTAGCTTAACAGCAGATTGATTTTCATAAAATATATTACGATCAAAATAGCCAGATCGAGCAACCGCCCCGACAAAATTGTGACGAAAGACACACCCAATAATATTTCCGTATCTCATAGTCAAAGTAGGCCATTGATAATTCCTGTCAAAAGTAACATTCTCAAAAGTGACATTGTCCGTGCTCGAACTGTTAATGTTAACACTGTCGCCTATAATAACATCTTCTGCATTTCCAATGCCTTTAACGTATATGGGGACACTGCCGGGCGATATTCCTATTTGACCGCCCGCTTGATAATGCCCTTCCATGACATAGATCATTCTAACGGCATTATCCCCTGCCGGATTTTGATAGAGAAAGGTTAACGCTTCATTGATCGTATTAAACGGATACTCAACGCTGCCGTCCTCTGTGCCGGTCGTGTTATCATCGTCTACGTAAATCGGATTAAAATTAAACCCTATTTGCCGCTTGACCGTATTCGTGGAACTGTCAAATCTTGGATTGTTATTATTG